>TARA_R110000868_G_scaffold159_2_pt1 | contig 194767 bp, 165 predicted proteins | sample TARA_R110000868 | Tara Oceans TARA_R110000868 (sample SAMEA4397489) | marine metagenome | biome: Polar Biome; feature: [SRF] surface water layer (ENVO:00010504); material: water (ENVO:00002006), including particulate matter (ENVO:01000060) such as... | depth 5 m
GATTCCGGTTATGAGCTCCACTTAATGTAGTGGAGCGAGACGTTAGAGGTTCGGCTAGGCTTAATGAGTTTGCAAGGGTTATAGGCCAGTGGCTCAATTGGTAGAGCACCGGTCTCCAAAACCGGTGGTTGGGGGTTCGAGTCCCTCCTGGCCTGCCAAATTTTAAAGCATCACTTCGCGTAGAGGCGAAGCGGTGCTTTCTGCGTATTTGAAAAACTGAAAATCAATGGGTTTTTGAAGTAAATTATGAACGCAAAAACGGATGTTCAAACAGGCGGTTTAGACGGTCTTAAGTGGTTACTAGTAGTGGCGCTTATCGTAGTGGCGATAGGTGGCAATATGTACTATGCCGAGTACTCTTTGTTGTATCGAGTATTAGGTGTGGTGGTATTGGCTGTTATGGCTGGCTCTATTGCAATCACAACGACTAAGGGTCGTGCATTTTGGCAGTTGGCCAAAGAGGCGCGCACCGAGATTAGAAAGGTAGTTTGGCCGACGCGTCAAGAAACTACACAAACAACCTTAATAGTTGTGGCGTTTGTGTTATTGATGTCATTGATCTTGTGGGGTTTAGATACTCTGCTGGGTTGGTTGGTTTCCCTTGCAATCAGTTAGAGGTGTTTAATGGCTAAGCGCTGGTATGTGGTTCATGCTTATTCAGGTTATGAAAAGAAAGTAGCTGAGGCGTTAAAAGAACGTGTTGAGCTAACGGGTATGCAGGATAAATTTGGCGAAGTGCTGGTTCCCACTGAAGAAGTGGTAGAGATGCGCGGTGGCCAAAAGCGTCGTAGTGAGCGCAAGTTCTTCCCTGGTTATGTGCTGGTGGAGATGGAGTTAGCTGATGACTCTTGGCATTTGGTAAAAGATACGCCTCGCGTGATGGGGTTTATTGGTGGCAAGGCAGATAAGCCGGCGCCGATTACTGAGGCTGAGGCCAATGCGATTCTTCAGCGTATCGAATCGGGCGATAAGCCCAAGCCCAAGACTATCTTTGAGGCGGGTGAAATGGTTCGCGTTACTGACGGTCCTTTCAACGACTTTAATGGTGTTGTTGAGGAAGTGAATTACGAGAAGAGCAAGCTGCATGTGGCAGTGTTGATCTTCGGACGCTCTACGCCAGTAGAGCTAGACTTTGGCCAAGTAGAAAAAGCCTAGGTTTATACGTTTTTTTAGCCGAGCGCAGTGTTCGGCGCCCGTGAGGGTTAAATCGGGGAGCTTGCCTAGCCTGCCTGGCAACAGTAAGCGTTAGCACCCATAGTGGAGAAAGTAACATGGCGAAGAAAGTTGAAGCTTACATCAAGCTGCAAGTGCCTGCTGGTCAGGCCAATCCTAGTCCTCCGGTTGGTCCTGCTCTAGGTCAGCACGGTGTTAATATCATGGAATTCTGTAAAGCGTTCAATGCTGCTACCCAAGGTATGGAGCAAGGTCTTCCTATTCCTGTGGTTATCAGTGTATACAGCGATCGCAGCTTTACCTTTATACAGAAAACGCCTCCTGCCGCTGTCTTGTTAAAGAAAGCAGCTGGTATTAAAAGCGGTTCTGGCACTCCAAACACTAAAAAAGTGGGCAAGGTGACACGTGCGCAATTAGAAGAAATTGCGACAACTAAAATGGCTGATTTAACTGCTGCTGATATGGATGCGGCTGTACGCACTATCGCGGGCAGTGCTCGTGCCGCTGGTATCGAAGTGGAGGGTGTTGAGTAATGGCTAAGTTAAGCAAGCGTAAAAAATTAATTAATGAGAAGGTTGAAACTGGTAAGCAGTATTCAATCGATGAAGCGGTAGCGCTATTGAAAGAAGTATCTACGGTTAAGTTTGGTGAAGGTATCGATATCGCCGTTAATCTAGGTATAGATGCACGTAAATCTGACCAGGTAGTACGCGGTGCAACTACGTTGCCACACGGTACTGGTTCTGACGTACGCGTTGCAGTTTTCACCCAGGGTGATAATGCTGAGAAAGCGAAAGCGGCAGGGGCTGATATCGTAGGTATGGACGATTTGGCTGAGTCAATTAAAGCCGGCAATTTAGACTTCGACGTGGTTATCGCTTCTCCAGACGCGATGCGTGTTGTTGGTGCCTTAGGTACGATATTGGGCCCACGCGGCTTAATGCCCAACCCTAAGACTGGCACTGTTACCCCTGATGTTGAAACAGCGGTTAAAAATGCTAAAGCTGGCCAGGTTCGTTACCGTATAGACAAAAACGGTATTATCCACGGCACCGTAGGTAAGTTGGCTTTTGATGTGAATGCCATCAAAGAAAATTTAGAAGCGCTAGTTGCTGATCTTAAGAAAGCTAAACCTGCTGCCGCTAAGGGTATATACCTTAAGAAGTTGACCTTGTCGTCGACTATGGGCCCTGGTTTAGTATTGGATCAATCTTCTTTAGATATCTAATTATTTAGATCTGGAGAAGAGCAAAGAACTTTGCGGTTTACCTTGTGCGTGCATGGGGTGAGTCGTCAAAGACCGTAGGTGAGCTTAGGTCACTAGTGGCTAGTCAATAGTCTCTAGGTGGCGGAGCTCTTAATCTCCTACGCAGACGGTGACGGTATTTATGAATGTAAATGCTACCGCCGAAATAACTCCTCAATTGCTTTCATTAGAATTTGAGGAAAATGAAACGATTAACATTGAGGTACATGGTGTTAATCAACTTTCAGGAGAAATCTTGTGGCAATAGGACTCGAAGACAAAAAAGCGATTGTCGCTGAAGTCCAGCAAGCTGCAAAAGATGCTTTATCAGCAGTAGTAGCCGACGCCCGTGGCGTTTCGGTTGTTGATATGACGTCATTACGCAAAGAAGCGCGTGAAGCGGGTGTGTACGTACGTGTAGTGCGCAACACTTTAGCAAAGCGTGCGGTTGAAGGCACAGACTATGAATGTTTAGTTGATTCATTCGTAGGTCCTACTTTGATTGCTTTTTCTAACGAGCACCCCGGTGCTGGTGCGCGGATTTTATCCGCGTTCGCAAAAAGTAATACTAAGTTAGAGCTTAAGTCTGCTGCTTTCGAAGGTGAATTAACTGATATTGCTATGTTGGCTACCTTGCCTACATACGATGAAGCGATTGCTAAGTTAATGAGCGTAATGAAAGAAGCATCTGCAGGTAAGCTGGTTCGCACAATTGCTGCGATTCGCGACCAAAAAGAACAGGAAGCTGCATAATATTGTCCTGGCTCTTTTTGAGTCATGTAATAGTAGCTTAATTGATAAACGGGCAGTTTTTTTAAAATACCTGCCCCCTCCTGCCATATAGGTAGGTAATAGAGGAATAGACAAATGTCTTTGACTAAAGAAGATATCATCAACGCAGTTGCAGAAATGTCTGTAAAAGATGTTGTTGAGCTGATCGAAGCAATGGAAGAAAAGTTTGGTGTTTCTGCTGCTGCCGCTATGGTTGCTGGCCCTGCTGGCGACGCTGCTGTTGCTGAAGAGCAAACAGAATTCGACGTAGTGCTTACTGCTGCTGGCGACAAGAAAGTTAACGCAATCAAAGCAGTTCGTGCGCTTACTGGCTTAGGCTTGAAAGAAGCTAAAGGCTTGGTTGATGGTGCTCCATCTACCGTTCTTGAAGGCGCAACTAAAGAAGCGGCTGAAGACGCTGTTAAGCAACTTACTGAAGCGGGTGCTTCTGCTGAGCTTAAGTAAGTTTGTAGAAAGAAACGCTTATTCGGCACTAGCTAGCTTAGGTTGAAAAGCGTAAGGCTGATGGGATGACCTTAGGGTTATTCTCGTCGGCCTTTTTCTGTTTCAGGTTTTTGGGTTTTAAAGCCGGACGGGAACAGAGTAAAAAAGTGTTAATGCAGTATCTTGCAAGTAGTTTTACAAAAAAGGTTAGCCCGATATTTCATTGGGCATGTGATGTACTCACAAAACAAATGCTGGGGAGCGCTGATGGCCTACTCGTATACAGAGAAAAAACGTATCCGCAAGGATTTTGGCAAGATGACAGAAGTCATGGATGTGCCATATCTGCTTGCTATACAGTTGGATTCATATAAGAAATTCACTCAAGAAGGTGTAAGTGCAGAAGAGCGTAAAGACGCTGGCTTGCATGCCGCCTTTAAATCTGTGTTTCCTATTGTTAGCTATTCGGGCAGTGCTGCCCTTGAGTATGTTGACTATAGATTGGGCACGCCGACCTTTGATGTTAGCGAGTGCCAATTGCGAGGTGTTACATATGCAGCGCCATTACGCGTAAAGGTACGTCTAATTATTTACGATAAAGAATCGTCAAATAAAACCATTAAAGATATTAAAGAACAAGAAGTGTATATGGGCGAAATGCCGCTCATGACAGATAACGGTACCTTTGTTATTAACGGTACTGAGCGTGTTATCGTTTCTCAGTTGCACCGTTCACCAGGTGTGTTCTTTGATCACGATAAAGGCAAAACCCATTCATCGGGTAAATTGCTTTATTCTGCCCGCGTTATTCCTTACCGTGGTTCATGGTTGGACTTTGAGTTCGATGCTAAAGACTTAGTGTATGTACGTATAGATAGACGTCGTAAATTACCTGCGTCTATATTACTGCGTGCTTTGGGTTATGGCACACAAGACATACTAGATATGTTTTTCGATTGCGATACCTTCAAAGTCGATAAAACCGGTGGTTTTAATCTGGAGCTTATTCCAGAACGCTTGCGTGGTGAAGTTGCTGCTTTTGATATCTGCGCCAAAAAAGGCGATGTGATTGTTGAGAGTGGTCGTCGTGTTACTGCTAAGCATATCCGTCAGCTGGAAAAAGCTAAACTCAAGCATCTGGCTGTGCCGGCAGACTATTTAGTTGGTCGTGCTTTAGCAAAAGATACTATTGATGAGAAAACCGGCGAAGTTATATTTGAAGCTAACGCCGAGATCACCGAAGAAATATTAGAAAAGCTGGCTGAGTTAAAGGTAGATACTATAGAAACGCTATACACCAATGAGCTGGATTGCGGTTCATTTGTTAGTGACACTATTCGTATAGATCCATCGCGTTCTGAGTTAGAAGCCTTGGTTGAAATCTATCGCATGATGCGTCCCGGTGAGCCACCTACTAAAGAGTCTGCTGAGAACTTGTTCCAAAACTTGTTCTTTTCCCCAGAGCGTTATGACTTGTCTGGTGTAGGTCGCATGAAGTTTAACCGTCGTCTAGGTCGTGAAGAGATCTTGGGCGAAGGCGTATTAAGCAAAGAAGATATCGTAGACGTGCTTAAGGCCTTGGTTGAGATTCGCAACGGTAAGGGTCGTGTCGATGATATCGATCACTTAGGTAACCGTCGTGTACGTTCCGTAGGTGAAATGGCTGAAAACCAATTCCGTGTTGGTTTGGTTAGGGTTGAGCGCGCTGTTAAAGAACGCTTATCAATGGCTGAGTCTGAAGGCTTAATGCCGCAGGACATGATCAATGCCAAGCCTGTTGCGGCTGCGGTTAAAGAATTCTTCGGCTCTTCTCAGTTGTCTCAATTTATGGATCAAAACAATCCATTGTCAGAGATTACTCACAAGCGTCGTGTTTCGGCTTTAGGGCCTGGTGGCTTGACGCGTGAGCGTGCCGGCTTTGAGGTGCGCGACGTACATCCTACGCACTACGGTCGTGTCTGTCCTATCGAAACACCTGAAGGACCAAACATTGGTTTGATCAACTCTTTGGCAACCTATGCTCGCACTAACGAGTACGGTTTTTTAGAGACGCCTTACCGTAGAGTTATCGATGGTAAAGTGACTGACCAGATAGAGTTTTTGTCGGCTATTAACGAATCTGAGTATGTTATCGCTCAGGCTTCGGCGACAATGAATGACAAAGGCCAGTTAACCGATGATTTGGTTGCTGTTAGGCATCTTAATGAATTTACTATTAAGCCGCCGGAAGATGTTCAATATATGGATGTGTCGCCCAAGCAGGTTGTTTCTGTTGCTGCGTCATTAATTCCATTCCTAGAACACGATGATGCTAACCGTGCCTTGATGGGTTCGAACATGCAGCGTCAGGCTGTACCTACACTTAAAGCTGATAAGCCTTTAGTGGGTACCGGTTTTGAGCGCTATGTGGCCTCTGACTCCGGTGTGTGTATCGTGGCTAAACGTGGCGGTATTGTTGACAGTGTCGATGCTGGTCGTATCGTTGTTCGTGCCAACGACAGTGAAGTACAGACAGACGAGTCGCCGGTTGATATTTACAACCTGACTAAGTACACCCGTTCTAACCAAAATACCTGTATTAACCAGCGCGCCATCGTTAAAGAAGGTGATCTAGTTGTGCGTGGCGACATCATGGCTGATGGTCCATCGGTAGATTTAGGTGAGTTGGCGCTAGGTCAGAACATGCGCATCGCCTTTATGCCTTGGAATGGTTACAACTTCGAGGATTCGATACTGGTTTCTGAGCGTGTAGTGAAAGAGGATAGATTTACCTCTATACACATACAAGAGCTAACCTGTATTGCCCGTGATACCAAACTGGGCTCTGAAGAAGTAACGGCCGATATCCCTAACGTGGGTGAAGGGGCGTTATCTAAACTAGATGAGTCGGGTATTGTTTACATAGGCGCTGAAGTAAACGCAGGCGATATCTTAGTGGGTAAGGTGACACCTAAAGGTGAAACCCAGTTAACCCCTGAGGAAAAACTACTGCGTGCTATCTTTGGTGAAAAAGCCTCTGATGTTAAAGATACTTCATTGCGCGTGCCTTCTAGTGTTAAAGGTACGGTTGTTGATGTGCAAGTATTCACTAGAGACGGCCTTGAAAAAGACGTACGTGCATTAGAAATCGAAAATGCCCAGCTCAATGAGTACCGTAAAGATCTGAAAGAAGAGACACGCATTGTTGAAGGTGCAACCTTCGCTTTGTTGCAAAAAGTGTTACTAGGTCAAAAGATTGTTAGCGGCGCTGGCCAAAAGAAAGGTGCGGTAATTACTGAAGAGTTATTAGCCGAACTGGATAACCATGAGTGGTTCAAGCTACGTCTTGCCGACGACGCTGTTAATGCGCAATTAGATAACGCGCAAGAGCAATTAGTTGTGCAAGGCAAGCAAGTCGAAGCTAATTTTGAAGTGAAGAAACGCAAGCTTCAAAGTGGTGATGACCTAGCACCAGGTGTATTGAAAATCGTTAAGGTTTACCTCGCTATTAAGCGTCGTATACAGCCAGGCGATAAGATGGCGGGACGTCACGGTAACAAAGGTGTTATCTCGGTTATTATGCCTGTAGAAGATATGCCTTATAACTCAGAGGGCGAGCCGGTTGATATCGTGCTTAATCCGCTGGGTGTTCCCTCGCGTATGAACGTAGGTCAGGTATTGGAGACTCACTTGGGGCTCGCGGCTACCGGCCTAGGTGTCAAGATAGATGCTATGCTGCGTGAGCAGGCCAAAGTGGCTGATTTACGTGGGTTCTTAGATAAAATCTATAACGGCGGCGAAGGCAAAAAAGAAGATCTCGATTCCTTCAGCGATGAAGAAATACTGGAGATGGCCGGCAATCTGCGTAAAGGCGTGCCTATGGCTACGCAAGTATTCGATGGTGCTAAAGAGTCTGAAGTTAAAGACATGCTAGCGCTGGCTGACTTGCCTACCAGTGGTCAAATGCAATTGTATGATGGCCGTACCGGTGAGGCTTTCGATAGAGAGACCACGGTTGGATACATGTACATGCTTAAGTTGAACCATTTGGTCGACGATAAGATGCATGCGCGTTCTACCGGTTCGTACAGCTTGGTCACGCAACAACCATTGGGTGGTAAAGCGCAATTTGGTGGTCAGCGTTTTGGTGAGATGGAAGTGTGGGCACTAGAGGCATACGGTGCTGCTTACACCTTGCAGGAAATGCTAACGGTTAAGTCGGATGACGTGGCCGGTCGTACCAAGATGTATAAAAACATAGTCGATGGCGATCAGCGTATGGAGCCTGGCATGCCAGAATCCTTCAACGTGTTGCTCAAAGAGATTCGTTCTCTGGGTATCGACATGGAATTAGACAGCGAATAATCATCGACTAGCGACTGTAAGGGGGCACTTAGTGCTCCCTTCGTAGCGGAGGAACGGCTTTGAAAGACTTACTGAATCTCATCAAGCAAGGGAAAAACGAAGAGTTTGACTCTATCCGGATTGGCTTGTCGTCACCGGAAATGATTCGTTCTTGGTCCTTTGGTGAAGTTAAAAAACCAGAAACCATTAACTACCGTACGTTCAAGCCTGAGCGTGACGGTTTGTTTTGTGCCAAAATTTTTGGCCCAGTTAAAGACTACGAGTGTTTGTGCGGTAAGTACAAGCGCTTGAAGCATCGCGGTGTTATTTGTGAGAAGTGTGGCGTTGAAGTCGCGCTCTCAAAAGTGCGTCGTGAGCGCATGGGTCATATCGAGCTAGCCGCGCCGGTTGCGCATATCTGGTTCCTGAAATCCCTGCCTAGCCGCATAGGTTTATTATTGGATATGACGCTGCGTGATATAGAGCGTATTCTTTATTTTGAATCTTATGTGGTTATCGATCCGGGCATGACTGACCTTGAAAAAGGCCAAATGCTTACCGATGAAGAATACTATGATTCTTTAGAAGAGCATGGCGATGAGTTTGTTGCCATGATGGGTGCCGAAGCGGTACAGCTTCTGATGAAAGAAATTGATGTTGATGAAGAGGTTGCCACTTTACGGGAAGAAATCCCCGCAACCAATTCTGAAACTAAAATCAAAAAGCTATCCAAGCGTTTAAAGTTAATGGAAGCGCTGCAAAGCTCAGGCAACAAAGCTGAGTGGATGGTGTTGAACGCGCTGCCGGTTCTGCCGCCTGATTTGCGCCCATTAGTTCCGCTAGATGGCGGTCGCTTTGCGACGTCAGATTTGAACGACTTATACCGTCGTGTCATCAACCGTAACAACCGTTTGAAGCGTCTATTAGACTTAAGCGCACCAGATATTATCGTGCGCAACGAAAAACGTATGCTGCAAGAGTCAGTTGATGCCTTATTAGATAACGGCCGTCGCGGTAGAGCCATCACCGGCTCTAACAAGCGTCCGCTGAAATCTTTGGCTGATATGATCAAAGGTAAGCAGGGTCGTTTCCGTCAAAACCTTTTGGGTAAGCGAGTCGACTATTCTGGCCGTTCGGTTATCGTGGTTGGTCCTACTTTGCGTTTGCACCAATGTGGTCTGCCTAAGAAAATGGCTTTGGAATTATTCAAGCCGTTCATCTTCGGTAAGTTGGAAGCCCGTGGTTTAGCGACAACGATTAAAGCTGCCAAGAAAATGGTTGAGCGTGAGCCACCAGAAGTTTGGGATATACTTGCAGAAGTTATCCGCGAACATCCGGTTATGCTTAACCGTGCACCCACACTTCACCGTTTGGGCATACAGGCGTTTGAGCCTGTGTTGATCGAAGGTAAAGCGATACAGTTGCACCCATTAGTGTGTGCGGCCTATAACGCTGACTTTGATGGTGACCAAATGGCGGTACACGTGCCACTGACTATAGAAGCTCAGTTGGAAGCCCGTGCGCTAATGATGTCTACCAACAACGTACTGTCACCTGCTAACGGTGAGCCTATCATCGTTCCTTCGCAGGATGTGGTGTTGGGTTTGTACTGGATGACGCGTTCACGCGTTAATGCCTTGGGTGAGGGTATGGTTTTCTCTAACCCAGAAGAGGTGCATCGTGCTTACCATTCGCGCGCTGTTCATCTGCAGGCGCGTATCAAATGTCGAATCAAAGAAGTTGCTTTCGATATGGATACCCGCGAGCGTAGCGAGGTCATCAAGATTGTTGATACCACGGTAGGTCGTATCCTGTTTTGGCAAATCGTACCCCCAGGCTTGCCGTATGATTTGGTTAACGATCCATTAGTTAAAAAGAATATATCGCGCATTCTTAACCGTTGTTACCGTGAAGTAGGTTTAAAAGAAACCGTAATCTTTGCTGATCAATTGATGTATATGGGCTTTGCCTATTCAACGCGCTCAGGTGCTTCTATCGGTGTTAACGATTTTGTTATCCCTGTTGAGAAGGCCACTATTATTGGCGGCGCCGAAGCTGAGGTACGTGAAATCGAATCTCAATATGCTTCCGGCCTAGTAACCCATGGTGAGAAATACAACAAGGTTATCGATATTTGGTCGCGTGCCAATGACTTAGTGTCAAAGGCTATGATGGACGGTTTATCGAAAGAGCCAGTTATTAACCGTGATGGCGAAGAAGAGTTACAAGACTCCTTCAACTCGGTTTATATCTACGCCGACTCAGGTGCTAGGGGTTCGCCAGCACAGATACGTCAGTTGGCTGGTATGCGTGGTCTGATGGCCAAGCCTGATGGCTCCATCATCGAAACGCCTATCGTGGCTAACTTCCGTGAAGGTCTAAACGTACTGCAGTACTTTATCTCTACTCACGGTGCGCGTAAGGGTCTGGCTGATACCGCATTGAAAACAGCGAACTCGGGTTACCTGACGCGTCGCTTGGTAGATGTAGCGCAAGATTTGGTTGTTACCGAAGTGGATTGTGGTACCGATGAAGGTCTAACCATGGCGCCGGTTATCGATGGCGGTGACGTTATTGAAACCCTAGGTGACCGCGTGTTGGGTCGTATCACGGCGCTTGATGTAATCATGCCTGGTACTAATGACGTAATCTTTGAAAAAGGCCGTATGTTCGACGAGCGTGATGTAGAGCGCTTGGAAGAATTAGGTATAGACGAGGTGTTAGTGCGCTCGGCTATTACCTGTGAGACTCGCTATGGTCTGTGTGCTACCTGTTACGGCCGTGACTTAGCTAGAGGTCATGTGGTCAACGTAGGTGAGGCAGTGGGTGTTATTGCTGCACAGTCTATCGGTGAGCCAGGTACCCAGTTAACCATGCGTACCTTCCACATTGGTGGTGCGGCATCACGTGCGACTGCAGTGGATAATATCCAAGTTAAGCAGGCCGGTACGGTACGTTTGCATAACCTGAAGTTTGTTACTCGTTCTGATGGCTACCTAGTGGCAGTAAGCCGTTCAGGTGAGTTAGCGGTTGCTGACAAGACGGGTCGTGAGCGCGAGCGCTACAAACTACCTTATGGTGCCTTAATTAAGGTGGCCGATAACGGTGTGGTAGAGGCTGGTGATGTGGTTGCCACTTGGGATCCGCATACTCACCCCATTGTTACTGAAGTGGCCGGTAAGGTTAAGTTTAGCGGTATGGAAAACGGTATTACCGTTAACACCCAAACCGATGATTTGACGGGCCTGAGTTCTATTTCGGTGATAGACCCTGCCGAGCGTCCAACTTCCGGTAAAGAAGTGCGCCCAGCGGTAACCTTGGTTGACGATAACGGCGAAGAGTTGTGTTTGGCAGGTACTAATATGCCCGCGCGCTACTTCTTGCCAGCTAACGCCATAGTCGGTTTAGCCGATGGTAATATCGTGCAGGAAGGTGATGTAATCGCCCGTATTCCGCAAGAGAGTTCAAAGACTCGCGATATTACCGGTGGTCTGCCACGGGTTGCTGATTTGTTTGAGGCACGTAAACCGAAAGAGCCGGCTATTTTGGCTGAGATCTCAGGTACCGTTACCTTCGGTAAAGAGACTAAGGGCAAGCGCCGTTTAGTTATTACACCTACTGATGGTGCTACCTATAAAGGTGCTGACCACTACGAGGCCTTAATCCCTAAGTGGCGTAACCTCACCGTGTTTGAGGGTGAGCATGTAGCCAAAGGTGAAATGGTATCGGAAGGTCCGTTAAGCCCGCACGATATCCTGCGTCTCAAGGGTGTAGAGGAGCTAGCTCGCTACATTACCACTGAGATTCAAGAGGTTTACCGTCTGCAGGGTGTAAAGATCAACGATAAGCACATAGAGGTTATCTGTCGTCAGATGCTACGTAAGGCTGACATAGGCACCTCAGGTGATTCGTCCTTGATTAAAGGTGAGCAGGTGGAATATACCCGCGTACTGGAAGAGAACGAGCGTTTGACCGCGGAAGACAAAATTACCGCAGCTTACGAGCGTGTGTTGTTGGGTATTACCAAGGCCTCTTTGGCGACGGAGTCGTTTATTTCGGCGGCATCGTTCCAGGAAACCACTCGCGTGTTGACCGAGGCTGCTGTAACCGGCAAGCGCGATCATTTACGCGGCTTGAAAGAAAACGTGGTAGTGGGTCGCTTGATCCCTGCGGGTACGGGTTTGGCATATCATGCCGAGCGCAAGCGTCGCAAGGAAGAAGGGCGGGCTGTTGACACTGCCACTGTTAGCGCTGCTGATATAGAAGCGGCACTGACTGAGGCTTTAAAAGAAGGGAGTTAATCTGAGAGGGTGATATTGCATTACCCTCTGAGTAAAACTCTTGACTAGGGTTGAGCGCGTCTATAGAATTCGCGCTCGCCTTTTTAACGAGGTTTATTTGGCTGCGCCAGGTAAATCTCTGCCGCTGGCGCCGGGGAAGCCCTGTTTTTAGCGGTTTCGTTGAAAATTTATTGATTTGGAGTTTGTTAGATGGCAACGATCAACCAGTTGGTTCGTAAGCCGAGAAAACGTAAGGTTCAAAAAAGCGACGTTCCTGCATTGCAGGCTTGTCCGCAGCGCCGTGGTGTGTGCACTCGTGTTTACACTACTACGCCTAAAAAGCCTAATTCTGCGTTACGTAAAGTATGTCGTGTACGTTTAACCAACGGTTACGAAGTAAGTTCGTATATCGGCGGTGAAGGTCACAACCTACAAGAACACAGTGTTGTGCTTATACGCGGTGGTCGTGTAAAAGATTTGCCTGGTGTGCGTTATCACACTGTTCGCGGTAGCCTAGATACTTCGGGTGTTGCTGATCGTAAGCAAGCTCGTTCTAAGTATGGTGCTAAGCGTCCTAAGAAGTAGTCCGTAGGGCTACGGGGACAGATCTTTAGCTCTGCCCCCTCTGTAGGCAAAAAGCTGACAGCTAAACTGTCATACGTTTTAACGGTTTAAACAGTATCTTGCAGGTTATTCAGTTAACAGCAGGTAAATATTTCAACCTTAGTAAGGCCAGACCTCTGCCACCCACACTCCCTATTCTGGGATATGGCGAAGTTGGTGTTTGGGCAAACCTGAAGAAAAGGGCTATATCATGCCAAGAAGAAGAGTTGTCGCGAAGCGCGAAATTCTACCGGATCCTAAGTTCGGAGATTTGACGCTAGCTAAGTTTATGAACCACGTAATGATTAGTGGTAAGAAATCCGTCGCTGAAAGCATTGTTTACGGTGCCTTGGAAATTGTTCAAGAGCGTTTGGGTAAAGATCCTATTGAGTCTTTTGTGGAAGCGTTAGATGCTATCGCGCCTATGGTTGAGGTTAAGTCTCGCCGTGTAGGTGGTGCTACCTATCAGGTTCCTGTAGAAGTGCGTCCTTCTCGTCGCCATGCCTTGGCTATGCGTTGGTTGGTTGAGTACTCACGTGGTCGTGGTGAAAAATCTATGCGTCAGCGTTTGGCGGGTGAAATCATCGACGCAACACAGGGCAAGGGCTCTGCTGTTAAAAAGCGTGAAGATGTACATCGCATGGCTGAAGCGAACAAGGCATTCTCACACTACCGTTTCTAGGTGTGGTTTGTTTAGGTGGGGTGCGCTGGTCGCGCCCCTGTTCTTGTTTTCATCACTAATGAGTAATAAAAGTGGCGCGTAAAACACCCATAAGACGGTACCGAAACATCGGTATTTGTGCACACGTAGATGCGGGTAAAACCACAACTACCGAGCGCGTGTTGTTCTATACGGGTCTGTCACACAAAATTGGTGAGGTTCATGATGGCGCGGCCACCATGGATTGGATGGAGCAAGAGCAAGAACGAGGTATTACCATTACCTCCGCGGCTACCACCTGTTTTTGGGCGGGTATGCAGCAGCAATTTGATCAGCATCGTATCAATATTATCGATACACCTGGGCACGTCGACTTCACTATAGAGGTGGAGCGTTCGCTGCGGGTATTAGATGGTGCGGTGGTGGTGTTGTGTGGTTCCTCCGGGGTTCAGCCGCAAACTGAAACCGTGTGGCGTCAGGCCAACAAATATGAAGTGCCACGACTAGTGTTCGTCAACAAGATGGATAGAGCCGGGGCCGACTTTCATAAGGTGATTGCTCAGCTTAAGGCGCGTCTGGGGGCAAATCCAGTGCCTCTGCAGATGACCATAGGGTCTGAGGAAGGCTTTGAAGGGGTAGTCGACCTCGTCAAAATGAAAGCCATACACTGGAATGCCGAAGATCAGGGTATGACCTTTGATTACGGCGAAATTCCAGCTGACCTTATGGATGAGTGTGTAGCGATGCGTGAGTTCATGGTGGAGTCGGCGGCTGAGGCCACTGATGAGCTAATGAATAAGTACTTAGAAGGCGAAGCGCTGAGCGAAGAAGAGATTATTGCTGGCATACGTAAGCGCACGCTAGCAAACGAAATTGTACCGGTTCTTGGTGGTTCGGCCTTCAAGAACAAGGGTGTGCAGGCTATGTTGGATGCAGTCATTCAGTACATGCCTTCGCCCGAAGAGGTTAAAGCTATCGAGGGTCACCTCGACGACAAAGATGAGACGCCGGCAACTAGAGTTGCCGATGATGATGCGCCCTTTGCTGCTTTGGCCTTTAAGATTGCTACCGACCCTTTCGTGGGTACGCTGACTTTCTTTCGAGTGTATTCGGGGAGATTGGAGAGCGGTACCGCGGTGTATAACTCGGTAAAAATGAAAAAAGAGCGTGTCGGCCGTATGGTGCAGATGCACGCGAATGACAGGCAAGAAATTAAAGAGGTGTTGGCGGGCGACATAGCCGCTGCCATCGGCCTGAAGGATGTAACGACAGGCGATACGCTGTGCGACCCCGGCAATGTCATTGTGTTGGAGCGTATGGAGTTTCCAGAGCCCGTTATTTCCGTTGCGGTAGAGCCACGATCGGTTCCCGACCAGGAGAAAATGGGTGTAGCCTTGGGCAAATTGGCGCAAGAAGACCCTTCTTTTAGGGTAAAAACCGATGAAGAGTCGGGTCAAACCATTATATCGGGCATGGGTGAATTGCACCTGGATATATTGGTTGATAGGATGCGCCGCGAGTTTGGCGTTGAGGCGAATATCGGTAAGCCGCAAGTGGCCTATCGTGAGGCCATTACTGCGACCATAGAGATTGAGGGCAAATTTGTTCGTCAGTCGGGTGGTCGTGGCCAGTATGGGCATGTTTGGATTAAGTTTGAGCCAGGCGAAGATGCCAATGCTGAGAAATTAGAGTTTATCAATGAAATCGTTGGTGGTACTGTTCCTCGCGAATATATACCGGCGATAGAAAAAGGTGTTGCAGAGCAAATGCAGAATGGCGTGTTGGCGGGTTACCCCCTGCTAGGCCTGAAGGCAACTCTGTATGATGGATCTTTCCATGATGTGGATTCTAACGAGATGGCTTTTAAGGTTGCGGCGTCAATGGCAACTAAGAAGCTAGCTCAACAAGGTGGCGCTGAGCTGCTGGAACCCATCATGAAAGTAGAAGTGGTAACTCCTGAAGAGAATATGGGTGACGTTGTCGGTGATTTGAACCGTCGTCGCGGTATGATTTTAGGTATGGACGAAAATGCCTCAGGCAAGGTCGTTAATGCTGAGGTGCCACTTGGTGAAATGTTTGGTTATGCCACTGATTTGCGTTCCGCAACCCAGGGGCGGGCAACCTTCACCATGGAGTTTGAGAAATATTCTCCGGCACCAAAAAATGTTGCGGATTTGATAATCGCAAAAACCCAAGGTTAACTTTCTTTTAACAATTGACGAGGTAATTAGCTGTGGCTAAGGAAAAATTCGAACGGACCAAACCGCACGTCAACGTTGGCACTATCGGGCACGTTGACCATGGTAAAACTACATTAACAGCTGCGCTAACACGCGTAGCAGCTGAAGTATTTGGTGGTAAAGCGGTAGACTTCGCTAACATCGATAATGCTCCAGAAGAGCGTGAGCGCGGTATTACTATCGCTACATCTCACGTTGAGTATGATACGACTGCGCGTCACTACGCACACGTAGACTGCCCAGGACACGCCGATTATGTTAAAAACATGATCACGGGTGCTGCTCAAATGGATGGTGCTATCCTAGTATGTGGCGCCACTGATGGTCCTATGCCTCAAACTCGCGAGCACATCTTGTTGTCTCGTCAGGTTGGTGTTCCTTACATCGTAGTTTTCTTGAACAAGGCTGACTTGTTGGCTGAAGATTGTGGCGGTGCGGACTCTGAAGAATACGCTGAAATGATCGAGTTAGTAGAGATGGAATTACGTGAGTTATTAGATACTTACGAATTCCCTGGTGATGATACTCCTATCATTCCTGGCTCTGCATTAATGGCTCTAAACGGCGAAGATGACAACGAGTTAGGTACTACTGCTGTTAAGAAGTTGCTTGAAACTCTTGATACCTATATTCCTGAGCCTGAGCGTGCTATCGATGGTGCATTCTTAATGCCTATCGAAGATGTATTCTCTATCTCTGGTCGTGGTACGGTTGTTACTGGTCGTGTTGAGCGTGGTATTGTTAACACAGGTGACGAAGTTGAGATCATCGGTATACGCGACACTACCAAGACTACCTGTACAGGTGTTGAAATGTTCCGCAAATTGCTAGACGAAGGTCGTGCTGGCGAGAACATTGGTGCCTTGTTACGTGGTACTAAGCGTGAAGACGTTGAGCGTGGTCAAGTATTGGCTAAGCCTGGCTCTATTACTCCTCACACTAAGTTCGAAGCTGAAGTGTATGTGTTGGGTAAAGATGAAGGTGGTCGTCACACGCCATTCTTTAAAGGCTACCGTCCACAGTTCTACTTCCGTACTACTGACATCACGGGTGCTTGTGAGCTTCCAGAGGGTGTTGAAATGGTAATGCCTGGTGACAACGTACAGATGGTTGTTACTTTGATTAACCCTATCGCGATGGACGACGGCTTACGCTTCGCTATCCGTGAAGGTGGCCGTACCGTTGGTGCTGGTGTTGTAGCTAAAGTTATCGAGTAATATTGCTTGATGGCTGCTGTCCTAGGGCGGCACAATCAAGGGGCTTCGGCCCCTTTTTTGGTAGCTGTCATGGCATGGTAGTGTTTTCGCAGGTATTGACTTTGGGTGTTTGCCCGATACAGCTTGAAATAGTTGGAAATAAGCGAGAATCATGTTGACAGTAGGTGGGGCGCTCTTTAGAATGCGCCTTCCATTTTTGGGGTAGTTCTAGGCATAAAGTACTAGAGTCTCTGGAATTTGTATCGGTATTGGGAGTGTTGGTCTGTGCAGAATCAGCGAATCAGAATTCGTTTAAAAGCTTTTGACCATCGCCTAATCGACGTGTCTACGCAAGAGATTGTAGAGACAGCAAAGCGTACAGGTGCACAGGTTCGTGGTCCAATTCCACTGCCTACGCGCAAAGAGCGTTTTACTGTGTTGATCTCTCCGCACGTGAATAAGGATGCTCGTGATCAATACGAAATCCGTACTCACAAGCGCTTGCTGGACATTGTTGAGCCAACAGAAAAAACGGTAGATGCGTTGATGAAGTTGGATTTGGCGGCTGGTGTAGAAGTTCAAATTAGCTTAGGTTAAGAAAAGTCTTAATCGAGCTGGAAAATTAAAAGTAAGGCCCGCTCGGGGGTCGATCCCTGAGCTGTGTAACGCATTAATTTGTTTAGTGCGGCCATAGAGGGTGAAGCCCCGTACACTGTGAGGTTAAAGTGATGACTATTGGTTTAGTCGGTCGTAAAAGCGGCATGACTCGCGTTTTTACAGAAGACGGCATATCTATTCCGGTAACCGTGATTGAGGTTGATCCTAATCGCGTTACTTGTGTTAAAACTGAAGATAACGATGGCTATTCAGCTATACAGGTTACTACCGGTGCGCGTAAAGCGTCTCGCGTAGCTAAGTCTGAAGCTGGTCAGTTCGCGAAAGCGGGTGTTGATGCTGGTCGTGGTCTTTGGGAATTCCGCGTAAACGGCGATGAGGCTCCTGAAGTGGGTGCTGAGTTGACTGTATCTACTTTCGAAGTTGGTCAAAAAGTCGATGTGACTGGCCAGTCGAAGGGTAAAGGTTTTCAGGGTGGTATTAAGCGCTGGAACTTCCGTATGCAAGATGCAACGCACGGTAACTCTATTTCACACCGTTCAAATGGTTCTATTGGTCAGTGTCAAACTCCAGGTCGCGTTTTCAAAGGTAAGAAAATGTCCGGTCATATGGGTGCTGAGCGTGTAACTGTACAGACGCTTGAAGTAGTGCGTGTAGATGCTGAACGCAACTTATTATTGATTAAGGGTGCTGTTCCTGGCGCTCCTGGTGGTGACGTAATTGTACGTCCTGCCGTTAAGGTTAAGGGGGCATAAGCAATGGAATTAAGTATTGCGAAACCCGGTAACGCTGCCGCTGGTAAAGTTGAAGTGTCAGATGTTACTTTTGCAAAAGAATTTAATGAAGATCTAGTGCATCAGGTTGTGACTGCTTATTTGGCAGCCGCTCGCCAAGGTACACGTGCGCAAAAAAATCGCGCTGCTGTGTCTGGTGGTGGTAAGAAGCCTTGGCGTCAAAAAGGTACGGGTCGTGCTCGTGCTGGTACGTCTAGCTCTCCAATCTGGCGTTCAGGTGGTGTTACATTTGCCGCCAAGCCGCAAGATCATTCACAAAAAGTTAACAAGAAAATGTACCGCGCTGCGCTGCGTTCTATCTTGTCTGAATTAGCTAGGCAAGATCGCTTAGTTATTGTTGAAGAGTTCGCTCTTGAACAGCCTAAAACGAAAGCGCTGGTCGCTGAGTTAGCGGGTTTAGGCTTGCAGGGTGCGTTAATTGTTTCTGATGAAGTAACAGAAAACGTATACCTGGCTTCACGTAACTTGCATAAAGTTGATGTTCGCGACGTGCAGGCTGTGGATCCGGTAAGTCTTATCTCTTTTGATAAGGTTGTGATGACGGTTTCTGCTGTTAAGCAATTTGAGGAGATGTTAGGGTGAATACAGAGCGTATCTATCAAGTTCTGCAGGGGCCGCGCATTTCCGAAAAAGCGGCTTACAGCGCAGATTTAAACAATCAGTTTGTTTTTAAAGTTGCAGTTACTGCGACTAAGCTAGAAATCAGAAGAGCGGTTGAAAAACTGTTTAGCGTTAAGGTGTCAGAAGTTCGCACACTAAATGTTAACGGTAAAGTTAAGCGCAATAAATTTGGTTTGAGCAAAAAAGCAGACTGGAAAAAAGCTTATGTTCGTCTAGAGCAAGGTCATGAAATTGACTTCGCTGTAGCTGAGTAAGGGGAGTTAGGTTAGATGGCAATTGTAAAAAGTAAACCAACTTCTCCAGGCCGCCGCCATGTTGTTAGGGTTCTTACTCCTGATTTACATAAAGGTGCTCCTTACAAGGCGTTACTAGAGAAGAAAAGTAAAAGTGGTGGTCGCAACAACAATGGTCGCATAACTACGCGTCACATTGGTGGTGGTCACAAACAGCACTATCGTGTTATTGACTTTAAGCGCAACAAAGATGGCATACCTGCTGTAATTGAGCGTTTAGAGTACGATCCTAACCGTACTGCCAACATTGCTTTAGTGTTGTATGCGGATGGTGAGCGTCGTTACATTATCGCCCCTAAGAAAGTTTCTGCGGGTGATGAGATATTGTCTGGTGAAACTGCGTCTATTAAGGCGGGTAACACTTTGCCATTGCGCAACATCCCAGTGGGTTCTGTAATTCACTGTATTGAGCTTAAGCCTGGTAAGGGTGCTCAGATGGCGCGTAGTGCGGGCACATCAGCTCAGCTGGTGGCGCGTGACGGTCAATATGTGACTTTGCGTTTACGCTCAGGCGAAATGCGCAAAGTATTGTCGGATTGCCGTGCAACCTTAGGTGAAGTATCTAACAGCGAGCATAGCTTGCGTAAGTTAGGTAAAGCTGGTGCTTCGCGCTGGCGTGGTGTTCGCCCCACGGTTCGTGGTGTTGCGATGAACCCGGTTGATCACCCACATGGTGGTGGTGAAGGTCGTACTTCGGGTGGTCGTCATCCAGTATCGCCTTGGGGTACGCCAACTAAGGGTTACAAGACTCGGAAAAACAAGCGCACTAATAAGTTGATCGTGCGTAAACGCGGCGCTAAATAAATAGCGGCGGAAGCTAACTGTAGAAAGTTATTAGTAAGAGGATAGGGCTGTGCCACGTTCACTGAAAAAAGGTCCATTTATTGATCTTCATTTAGTTAAGAAGGTTGAAACTGCGATCGAAAGCAATGACAAGCGTCCCATTAAAACATGGTCGCGTCGTTCAATGATTTCCCCAGATATGGTGGGTTTGACTATCGCTGTTCACAATGGTCGTCAGCACGTTCCTGTTTTTGTTACTGAAGACATGGTTGGCCATAAGTTGGGCGAATTTGCAGCTACACGCACTTATCGCGGCCACGTCGCTGATAAGAAAGCGAAGCGCTAAACGGTTTTAAGAGGTTATTAAGATGGAAGTTGCGGCAAAATTGAAAGGTGCCCGATTATCTGCTCAGAAGGCCCGTTTGGTTGCTGATCAGATTCGCGGTAAAGGTGTAGAGGAGGCATTAGATCTTCTAGCCTACAGCCCTAAAAAGGGCGCCGATATAATCAAGAAAGTATTAAACTCTGCGATTGCTAATGCAGAGCACAATGAGGGTGCGGATGTCGATGGGTTGGTTGTTTCAACTATCTTCGTTGATGAGGGCATGACTATGAAACGTCTTCGTCCACGCGCCAAGGGCCGTGCGGATCGCATTTTAAAGCGTTCTTGTCACATCACAGTTACAGTTGCTGATAGCGAAGGCTAAGTAGGAGACGACCAAATGGGTCAGAAAGTACATCCCACGGGTATCCGTTTAGGCATAGTAAAAGAGCATAACTCTATATGGTATGCAGACGGCAGTGCCTACGCCGAAAATCTAGTAAACGATCTGCGCGTACGTGCATACGTTGAAGAGAAGTTGGCGCACGCTTCTGTAAGCCGTGTTGTTATTGAGCGCTCTGCGCAAACAGCTAAGCTAACTATACATACAGCGCGTCCTGGCATTGTGATTGGCAAGAAAGGTGAAGATGTCGATAAGCTTCGCAAAGAATTATCTTCGAGAATGGGCGTGCCTGTGCACATCAATATCGAAGAAATTCGCAAGCCAGACATGGATGCAAAATTGGTAGCGGCTAACGTTGCTGGCCAATTAGAGCGTCGTGTTATGTTCCGTCGTGCGATGAAGCGTGTAGTTCAAAACGCTCTACGTCAAGGTGCGGAAGGTATCAAAGTACAGGTTAGCGGTCGTGTTGGCGGTGCAGAAATTGCCCGTACCGAATGGTACCGTGAAGGTCGTGTACCTTTGCACACACTGCGTGCTGATATCGATTATGCAGCTCATGAAGCATCTACCACTTACGGCATTATTGGCGTAAAAGTTTGGATCTTCAAAGGCGAGGTTTTGCCAGGCACTGAACAAGTGGAAGCCAAAACCAGTAAGAAGTCAGCTACTAACTAAGCTATTAATTTAAGAGTTAAGGGTTACGCAAATGCTTCAACCTAAGCGTACAAAATTTCGCAAGATGATGAAGGGCCGCAATCGCGGCTTGGCTCACCGGGGCAGCAGCATCAGCTTCGGTGAATACGGTCTTAAAGCAATCGGCCGTGGTCGAATCACTGCTAGGCAGATCGAGGCAGCTCGTCGTGCGATGACTCGCCACATTAAACGTGGCGGTAAAATTTGGATTCGAGTTTTTCCAGACAAACCTATTACCAGTAAGCCTTTAGAAGTACGTCAAGGTAAAGGTAAGGGTAATGTTGAATACTGGGTTGCTCAAGTTCAGCCAGGTAAAGTTTTATACGAAGTAGAAGGTGTTAGTGAAGAGCTAGCGCGCGAAGCATTTGCTTTGGCTGCCGCTAAAATTCCAGTTGCCACTGCATTCGTTAAAAGATTGGTGATGTAATGAAAACTACTGAACTACGCGAAAAGTCTGCAGAAGACTTAAATGCCGAGTTGCTAAAGTTACTTGAAGCACAATTCAAGTTACGTATGCAGAAGGCGACAGGCCAGTTGGGTCAGACGCATCTGTTGAAGCAGACTCGTCGTGAAATTGCCCGTGTTAAGACGGTTCTCGAAGAGAAGGCAGGTAATTAAGATGTCAGCAACAGAAAATACAGCTCGTACAGCAACTGGTAAAGTTGTTAGCGACAAGATGGATAAAACCATCACTGTTCTTATTGAACGCCGGGTAAAGCACCCTGTATACGGTAAGTACATCACTCGTTCTACCAAACTTCACGCACATGATGAAGCTAATGAGTGCAAACTTGGTGATGTAGTAACTGTTAGTGAGACGCGCCCTTACTCCAAAAGCAAATCTTGGAAGTTAGAGCGTATCGAAGAGAGTGCTTCTCAGATTTAAGTCCGAGATAGATATAGTTGGTGGCGGTAGTTGCTAACATTTTGGAGTAGGAAATGATTCAGACACAATCATATTTAGAGGTAGCGGATAACAGCGGTGCACGCCGAGTTATGTGTATCAAAGTGTTAGGTGGTTCACACCGTCGCTATGCGCGCATAGGTGATCTGATCAAAGTTACCGTTAAAGAAGCTATACCTCGCGGTAAAGTGAAAAAAGGTCAGGTAATGACTGCGGTAGTGGTTCGCACCAGGAAAGGTGTTCGTCGTCCAGACGGCTCACTGATCAAGTTCGACGATAATGCTGCGGTTATATTAAATGCTCAGGATGCTCCCATAGGTACTCGTATCTTTGGTCCAGTTACTCGTGAGCTGCGTAGCGAAAAGTTTATGAAAATTATCTCTTTAGCGCCTGAAGTATTGTAAGTCGGCGAGTAAATAGAGACTGAGGATCGGAAATGCGTAAGATTATTACAGGCGACGAAGTTATCGTCTTAACCGGTAAAGACAAGGGCAAACGTGGTTCAGTTCAACGTTTGGTTGATGAAAAGCGTGTGCTTGTCTCTGGTATTAACATCATTAAGAAGCACCAGAAACCTAATCCGCAAGCGGGTGTGGCTGGTGGCATAGTTGAAAAAGAAGCGCCGATCCAGGTTTCTAACGTAGCGATTTATAACTCGTCTGCGAATAAGGCGGATCGAGTTGGTTTTAAAGTTGAAGACGGTAAGAAAACACGTGTCTTTAAGTCTAACGGCGAAGCGATTTAAGACCTTCGGTAAGGCGAGCTGGGAATAAGTAATGGCTAATTTGAAAGATCTTTATAATACAGAACTCCGCACCAAGCTTAAAGAAGAGCTGGGTTTGGATAATGTAATGGAAGTACCCCGTATCACTAAAATCACTCTGAACATGGGTGTTGGTGAGGCATTGGGCGATAAGAAGGTACTTGATAACGCGGTGCGTGATATGCAGCAAATCTCTGGTCAAAAACCAGTGGTTACTAAAGCTCGCAAATCTATCGCTGGTTTTAAGGTGCGTGAAGACTGGCCGATAGGCTGTAAAGTAACTTTGCGTAGCGATCGTATGTATGAATTCTTGGAGCGTTTAATTACTATCGCGATTCCACGTATTCGTGACTTCCGTGGCATAAGCCCTAAGTCTTTCGATGGTCGCGGTAACTTTGCTATGGGTGTTACTGAGCAAATTATCTTCCCAGAAATCGATTACGATAAAGTTGATACGTTACGTGGTATGGACATTACTGTTACTACTACGGCTCGCAATAACGACGAAGGTCGTGCATTGTTGAAAGCGTTTAACTTTCCATTTAAAGGTTAAGGTCGACAGTAATGGCTAAGAAATCAATGATCGCACGCGACGTTAAACGTGCAAAAACTGTTGAAAAGTTTGCCGCAAAACGCGCTGCTTTAAAAACAATTATCGCCAATGTTAACGCTAGCGATGAAGAAGTGTGGGATGCGCAAATAAAATTGCAGCAATTACCTCGCGATGCAAGTCCAGTCCGTCAGCGTCGTCGCTGTCAGATTACTGGCCGTCCTCACGGTGTATACCGTAAGTTCGGTTTGTGCCGTAACAAGTTGCGTGAAGCAGCGATGCGCGGTGATGTGCCAGGCTTAGTTAAAGCTAGCTGGTAATTAAGAATTTAAAGAGTTTATAAAGCACACTTCATTCGGAAGTGGCTTAGGAGCACAAACTATGAGTATGCAAGATCCAATCTCAGATATGCTGACTAGGGTCCGTAATGCGCAGATGGCGGGTAAGCCAACTGTAGCAATGCCTTCTTCTACTTTGAAGGTGGCGGTTGCTGACGTGCTAGAACAAGAAGGCTTTATTGCTGGTCATACAGTTGCTAAAACTGAAGACGGCAAGGCTAACTTGAGCATTGAGCTGAAATATTTCGACGGAAAGCCAGTTGTTGTTGAGATCGACCGCGTTAGCCGTCCAGGTCTGCGTTCTTACGCAGGCAAAGGCGATATTCCATCAGTACGTGGTGGATTAGGTGTGGCTATCGTGTCGACCAGTAAAGGTGTAATGACTGATCGCGCTGCGCGCGCTGCCGGTGTCGGCGGTGAAGTGCTTTGCACAGTCTTTTAATTTTGGCTTTGAAGAGTTAGTACTATGTCTCGAGTAGCGAAAGCCCCAGTTGCTATCCCTGCAGGAACCGAAATAAAGCTAGACGGCAAGATTATTGTTGTTAAAGGCTCTAAAGGTTCTTTAAGCATGGATATCAGCGAAAAAGTATCTATTAAAGAAGTTGAAGGCACGTTAGTGTTTGCTCCTTCTAACGAAAGTGACCGCCAAGGTTGGGCTATGGCCGGTACTTTTCGTGCATTAGTGAACAACATGGTTACCGGTTGTAGCCAAGGCTTCGAAAAGAAGTTGTTGTTAAACGGTGTTGGTTATCGTGCTAAGGCCGATGGCAAGTCATTGAACTTGTCCTTAGGTTTTTCACACCCTGTTGATTATCAATTGCCAGAAGGCGTATCAGCAGAAACTCCTTCAGTAACAGAGGTTGTTTTGAAGGGTATTGATAAACAAAAAGTTGGACAAGCGGCAGCAGAGATTCGTGCTTTCCGTCCGCCCGAGCCTTATAAAGGCAAAGGTGTACGTTATGCTGATGAGCTTGTTCGTCGTAAAGAAGCTAAGAAGAAGTAGGTAAGGTTATGAGCGCTAAGAAAGTTTCAAGAATTCGCCGTTCACGCCGTGCCCGTTTTAAGATGCGTGAACTTGCGGTAACACGTTTATGTGTGAACCGTACATCACAACACATATACGCACAAATCATCTCTGCTGATGGCAACAAGGTTTTGGCCTCTGCCTCTACTTTAGATAAAGATTTGCGTAGCGCTGCAACTAGCAATATAGATGCGGCCGCGAGTGTTGGAAAGTTGATTGCAGAGCGTGCAAAAGCAGCAGGTGTTACTGATGTCGCTTTTGATCGTAGCGGTTTTAAATACCATGGTCGTGTAAAGGCCTTGGCAGACGCTGCCCGTGAAGGCGGCCTTCAATTCTAAGGTTTTGAACGATGGCATTTAATGATTCTAAAAAACAGGATGATTCTGAAGGTTTGCAAGAAAAACTGGTTCAGGTCAACCGTGTTGCTAAAGTAGTAAAAGGTGGTCGTATATTCGGCTTCACAGCACTGACTGTAGTTGGTGACGGTAATGGTAAAGTAGGTTTTGGTCGAGGCAAGGCGCGTGAAGTGCCAGTCGCTATCCAAAAAGCTATGGAAGCTGCGCGTCGCAATATGATAGATGTGGACTTGAATGGTGATACTATTCAATACCCCATCAAAGCCAGTCACGGTGCTTCTAAAGTTTACATGCAGCCAGCCTCTCAAGGTACGGGTGTCATAGCCGGTGGTGCAATGCGTGCGGTGCTAGAATTAGCAGGCGTACACAACGTATTGGCCAAATGTTACGGCTCTACGAACCCTGTGAACGTGGTTCGTGCAACATTTAACGCTCTTAAGACGATGAATTCTCCAGAGCAAGTTGCTAACCGTCGCGGCAAAACTGTCGAAGACATTTTGAATTAAGCGGTAGTCAGGATTACATATCATGGCCAAGAAAATTAAAGTTACACAGGTAAAAGGTTCTAACGGACGTATACCTGCACACAGGGCTTGTATTGCTGGTTTAGGCCTGCGACGCATTAATCATACAGTTGAGCTAGAGGATACTCCTTCAGTTCGCGGTATGATTAACAAAGTTCATTACATTGTGAGAGTTGAGGATTAATCATGACCTCAGATTTACGTTTAAATACTATTAGCCCAGCACCGGGTGCCAAGCAAAATGCAAAACGCGTTGGCCGCGGTATTGGTAGCGGCACAGGTAAAACTGGCGGTCGTGGCCATAAAGGTCAAAAATCTCGTTCTGGCGGTTCAGTTCGTCCAGGTTTCGAGGGTGGCCAGATGCCTATGCAGAAACGTTTACCGAAGTTTGGTTTCACGTCTCGCGTTGCTCGCATTACTGCACAAGTTCGCACTAGCGAATTAAATTTAATCGCCGATGAAGTGATCGATATAGATGCGTTAAAGCGTGCCGATATCATTGCTACTCACATCGAGCGTGCGAAAGTATTTCTTTCGGGTGACGTTACTAAAGCCGTAACTATTAAAGGCTTGGCAGTAACTAAAGGCGCTCGTGAGGCTATCGAAAAAGCTGGCGGCAAGGTCGAAGACTAAATGAAGAAAGGATTGGCATCTGCAGGATCTCAATCAGGACTGGGCGAGCTTATGGCTCGCCTTCGTTTTGTTCTGATGGCAATAATTGTTTACCGAGTCGGTACGCATATTCCACTCCCCGGTATCAATCCAGACCAAATAGCGGCTTTGTTTAATCAAAACCAAGGTACGGTATTAGGTTTATTCAATATGTTCTCTGGTGGTGCACTAGAGCGTATGAGTATCTTGGCTTTAGGGATTATGCCTTACATTTCTGCTTCTATTATTATGCAGCTAATGTCGGCGGTTAGCCCTCAGCTAGAGGCATTGAAGAAAGAAGGTGAGGCGGGTAGGCGCAAGATTACCCAATATACACGTTACCTAACGGTGCTATTAGCTACCGTACAGGCTGCGGGTATGGTTGCTGGCTTAAGCAATCAGGGCATGTCTTACTCTGCGGACGCCAGCTTCTATTTTGTGGCGGTAGTTTCGCTAGTGACCGGTGCTGTTTTCATGATGTGGCTAGGTGAGCAGATCACTGAGCGCGGTATAGGTAACGGCATCTCGCTATTGATTTTTGCGGGTATTGTTGCCGGCCTGCCTTCTGCGGTAGGTCAGTCATTAGAGCAGGCCAGGCAAGGTGAGCTCAACGCGTTAGTGTTGTTGCTTATATTGGCGTTAGCGATAGCTGTTATTTACTTGGTAGTTTACATCGAGCGCGGTCAACGTCGCATTACTGTTAACTATGCCAAGCGTCAGCAAGGTCGTCGCATGGTTCAGGGGCAGCAAAGCCATTTACCTTTAAAAGTGAATATGGCGGGTGTAATACCGGCTATTTTCGCAAGCTCTATCTTGCTATTCCCTGCCTCTATAGCGCAGTGGTTTGGTCAAGGTACTGATATGGAATGGTTGCAAGAGCTTGCTCTGCAAATCGGACCAGGTCAGCCTTTGAACATATTATTGTTCACAATGTTGATCGTGTTTTTCTGCTTCTTTTATACGGCGTTGATGTTTAACCCTAAAGATGTAGCAGATAATTTGAAGAAATCCGGCGCTTTTTTGCCGGGTATTCGCCCTGGCGAGCAAACAGCTAAGTACATAGATAATGTGTTGACGCGCTTAACCATGTTTGGTGCGTTATATATCGCCTTAGTCTGTTTGTTGCCACAGTTTCTCGTCGTGATGTGGAATGTACCATTCTACTTAGGTGGTACATCATTATTGATCGTCGTAGTTGTAGTTATGGACTTTATGGCGCAAGTGCAATCTCATCTGATGTCTAATCAGTACGATGGCTTGATGCAAAAGGCCAATTTGAAAAACTATGGTAAATCTGGCGCTCCGCGCTAGGCCATTTACCCATTGGGGAAGTGATATGAAAGTTCGTGCTTCTGTGAAGAGAATTTGTCGTAATTGTAAGGTAGTACGCCGCAAGGGTGTTGTTCGAGTTATTTGTAACTCAGAGCCACGCCACAAGCAGCGTCAAGGCTAAACAGTAGCAACAAGTTGGTTCATTTCAGGCATTCTTAGGAATAGCTTGATTTTTGATTAGTCTGACGCTAGACTGTCGCGCCTTTCGCGCAGGTGGTTAACGTGCGTGCAGGTAAATATTAGATTTTGTGGAGTAAATTGGATGGCTCGTATTGCTGGTGTCAATATACCAGATCACAAACATGCCGTGATTTCATTGACTTACATATTCGGTGTAGGCCGTACAACTGCTAGACAGCTGTGCGCCACCACTGGTGTCGCTGAAGACGCAAAAATCGGTTCGCTGTCAGAAGCTGAACTTGATGTGTTGCGTGCTGAAGTTGCGAAGTTAGCCGTAGAAGGTGATCTTCGTCGTTCTGTGTCAATGAACATTAAGCGTTTGCTTGATCTTGGTTGCTATCGTGGTTTGCGTCACCGTAAGAGCTTGCCTCTACGCGGTCAACGCACAAAAACCAACGCTCGTACTCGTAAAGGCCCTCGTAAGCCTATACGCAAGTAAGTACGTAGACAGTAACCCTAGTGTAGCTACACACTAATGGTATTTATAAGTGTAGTGTCGATATTAGAGTAGGAATTAAACATGGCTAAGCCTAGTGCAAAGCAGACCCGTAAAAAGGTCAAAAAGACTGTAGTGGATGGCATCGCGCACATTCATGCATCTTTCAACAACACCATAGTTACTATAACCGATCGTCAAGGTAATGCCTTATCATGGGCTACCGCTGGTGGATCTGGTTTCCGTGGCTCTCGTAAAAGTACCCCGTTCGCTGCTCAGGTTGCTGCTGAACGTGCCGGTACCGCCGCCCTAGATTACGGTTTAAAAAACCTTGACGTAGAAGTTAAGGGGCCTGGTCCTGGTCGCGAATCCGCAGTTCGTGCATTAAACAACTGCGGTTACAAAATTGGCGCAATCAATGATGTGACGCCAATCCCACATAACGGCTGTCGTCCTCCTAAGAAACGTCGCGTTTAACTTTAATTTAAGATCAGGAATGCAAACATGGCTAGATATATAGGCCCAACTTGTAAACTGTCCAGAAGAGAAGGCACGGATCTGTTCTTGAAGAGCGGCGTCCGTCCATTGGACTCAAAATGTAAAGCTGAAACAGCACCCGGTATGCACGGTGCCCGTCGTGGTCGTCTATCTGACTACGGTGTTCAGTTACGTGAAAAACAAAAAGTTCGTCGTATCTACGGCGTACTAGAAAAGCAATTCCGTGGCTACTATAAAGAAGCCGCGCGTCTTAAAGGTGCTACAGGTGAAAACTTGTTACGTCTTTTAGAGAGTCGTTTAGATAATGTTGTTTACCGTATGGGCTTTGGCTCAACACGTGCCGAATCTCGTCAACTGGTTGCGCACAAGTCGATTTTGGTAAATGACCAAGTGGTAAACATTGCCTCTTATCAAGTTAAAGCAGGCGATAAAGTTTCTGTACGTGAGAAGTCTAAGGCTCAATTACGTATTAAGCAGGCTTTAGCGCTATCTGCACAGCGTGCTGACGCTGAATGGATTGATGTTAATGAAGGTAGTATGGAAGGTACTTACAAGTCACAGCCAGATCGCGCTGACTTGCCTTCTGAAATTAATGAAAACTTGATCGTCGAATTGTACTCGAAGTAATTCAGTACGAATAACAACGATAAACTAGAGACGACTACTACACAGGTGCCTATATGCAAAGTGCAGTGAACGAATTTTTAACGCCGCGTGTTATTGAAGTTGAAGAAACTGACTCTACGCGCGCAAAAGTTACATTAGAGCCCTTAGAGCGTGGCTTTGGCCACACTCTAGGTAATGCTTTACGTCGTATCTTATTGTCTTCAATGCCTGGCTGCGCCATTATTGAAGCAGAAATCGACGGTGTTTTGCACGAATACAGTGCAATCGAAGGCGTTAAAGAAGATGTTATTGAGATTCTATTGAATCTCAAAGGCGTCTCGATAGTGATGAACGGTAAAGATGAAGCCGTTCTGAGTTTGAGCAAGAAAGGCCCCGGTGTAGTTACTGCGGCTGACATCCAGGTTGATCATGATATAGAGATCAAAAACCCTGGTCATGTTATTGCCCATCTAAATGATTCTGGCGAAATCAACATGAAACTGACTGTCGGCCGTGGCCGTGGTTATGTTCCTGTTGGCGCTAGGCAGACAGAAGACGATGAAACCCGCACCATAGGCCGCCTGCAGCTGGATGCTTCTTATAGCCCAGTTCACCGTGTAGCTTATGTGGTTGAAAGCGCCCGTGTTGAGCAGCGTACTGACTTAGATAAGTTGGTATTGGACCTTGAGACTAACGGCACTATCGATCCTGAAGAAGCCATACGTCGTGCAGCGACTATTCTTCAGCAGCAATTATCGGTGTTTGTTGATCTTGAAAGCGAAAAAGAAGTTGAGCCTGTTGAGGAAGAAGATCAAGTTGATCCTATTTTATTGCGTCCAGTTGATGATCTTGAATTAACAGTACGCTCGGCTAACTGCTTGAAAGCTGAAAATATTTACTACATTGGTGATTTGGTACAGCGTACTGAGGTTGAGTTGTTAAAGACTCCTAACCTAGGTAAGAAATCACTAACAGAAATAAAAGATGTATTAGCGTCACGTGGTTTGTCTTTGGGCTTACGCCTAGACAACTGGCCACCTGCCAGCTTAAAGAACGACGATAAAGTTCTAGCATCTTAATGTTATAAGCCGGGGCCGATTATCGGCGTCCATAAGCGTTATTTATTGCTGTGATAGCAACACTGTCATCGCAAAGAAAAGGTAAGGAAATATAGCCATGCGTCATCGTCATAGTGGCCGTCAGTTAAACCGTAATAGCTCGCATCGTAAAGCGATGTTCCGCAACATGGTTAACTCTTTGGTTGAGCACGAGTTGATTAAAACAACTTTGCCTAAAGCTAAAGAGCTCCGTGGTTATGCTGAGCCTCTTATCACATTGGGTAAAGAAGACAGCGTTGCCAACCGTCGCCTAGCTTTCGATAGAACTCGTAGCAAAGCAACTGTTGGTAAGTTATTCACCGATCTAGGGCCTCGCTTTAAAGAGCGTCCAGGCGGCTACATCCGTATTTTAAAATGCGGCTACCGTACCGGTGATAAAGCACCTATGGCTTATGTAGAGCTAATAGATCGCCCTCAGGTTGATGCCGAGGGTAGTGAAGATTAAGGTTTAGTCTTCATAAAAAAAGCCGAGCTAAGCTCGGCTTTTTTGTGGCTGGCGTTTAGGCAGAGGCTAAGTAGCCTTAGGGTTTTACCGCGATTACATCGGTGTATAAGTTTTGCAGTATCGCTTCAACGGTATTGCCCAGCAGTTTCCCCTTCACGCCTTTGCGGCCCACGGTACCTATCACTACCGCTTCAGCTTTGAGTTTGCTAGCTAGGCTGGGGATGATTTTTTCCGGCCTGCCTTGTCGAACAATGAATTGCTCTTTGCTTAGTTCATGTTGCGCACAAAAATCGGCAATGACTTGCTGTAGCTTCTGCTTCTTATTTTTAACGTAAACACTGGCATCAACGATATCCATATCCACTAAGGCCTGGGGTACGGTGATAACAAAGCAGGCTTGTACCTTTGCGCCAGTGGCGGCAGCCAGTTGTTTGGCTTGCTGCATAACCAAGTGATTGAGCTTGCTCTTGCTGGCGGTTGCTGTGGCCAGGTCAACGGCGGCAATAACCGTGGGCTTTTTCTTCCAGCTTTTGCTGGCAGTAATCATTACCGGTGCTGGGCACTCCCGCAATAGCTGCCAATCGGTGGACGTATATAGGCGATGGCCAGTTTTATTGCCGGTTTTTATCACTAGGTCTATGGGCTGCTGTTGGCAGTGGGCAATAATGGCGCTGGCGATATGTTTACACCACAGCGTTTCTACTTTGATATTTTTGCTGGGCGCCTTTAACTCTTTGAGGGTTTTCTCTACTTGTTCTTTGCGCTGCTGTAGTAATTTTTTTTGCAGCGCGTTACGGCTAAGCTTGGCGTAGGGCGTGCCGGCTAGATTGTGTATGTCCGCAAAACAAAACCCAAATACGGTGATTTTGGCGGCGGTTGTTTGTTGTATAGCTAGCGCCCTAGTTAGGGCTGTGTTTTTGCCGCCTTGGGGGTCGGCAATAACGAGTAGTTCCTTCATGGTCTGCTCCGAGGGTTGGGCTATTGTTATGCTTCCGGTGAAGTATAGAAGATAAAGTACTAAACAGGGTTTAAAAAAGTTTGCGCTTAATCAAGTAAGGGCTTTAAAAAGCGCCCAGTATGCGAGTCAGTGTTAGTGGCTACCTGTTCTGGTGTGCCGGTGGCAATAATTTGGCCGCCGCCGCTACCGCCTTCTGGGCCAAGGTCTATAACCCAGTCAGCGGTTTTAATGACATCGAGGTTGTGCTCTATTACCACGATGGTATTGCCGTGGTCGCGCAGCCTGTGTAGTACATTGAGCAATTGCTGTATATCGTGAAAGTGCAAGCCGGTGGTAGGTTCATCCAATATGTATAAGGTCTTGCCGGTGTCGCGCTTGGATAGCTCTTTAGAAAGCTTGACCCGCTGCGCTTCACCGCCTGATAAGGTAGTGGCGGATTGACCTAGGCGTATGTAAGACAAACCTACATCAATAAGGGTTTGTAGCTTTTTATGGATGGCGGGGATGTTCTCAAAAAAGCCACAGGCATCTTCTACCGTCATATCTAAGACTTCGTGTATGTTCTTGCCTTTGTAGCGCACTTCCAAGGTTTCACGGTTATAGCGCTTGCTCTTGCAGATGTCGCAGGGCACATACACATCCGGTAAAAAATGCATTTCTACCTTGGTGACGCCATCGCCTTGGCAGGCTTCACAGCGGCCGCCTTTAACATTAAAGCTGAAGCGGCCAGGTTTGTAACCACGCGAGCGCGCTTCCTGGGTGCCGGCGAACAAGTCTCTTACCGCCGTGAATATTCCGGTGTAGGTGGCGGGGTTAGAGCGTGGCGTGCGACCGATGGGGCTTTGATCGATGTCTATACACTTATCCACCAAATCCAAGCCCTTAATGGCCTTGTGAGGCGCTGCGGTGAGGGTGGTGGCGCCATTGAGCGCGGTAGCCGCAAGTGGGTGTAGTGTGCCGTTAATGAGCGTAGATTTGCCCGAGCCGGAAACGCCGGTCACGCAGGTCATCAAGCCTATGGGTATGCTTAAGTCTACATTTTGCAGGTTATTACCGGAGGCCTTAAGCACCTCAATCTGTTGTTTCGGATTGTTGCTATGGCGTTTTTTGGGTACGGCAATGCAGAGCTCGCCTGAAAGGTACTGGCCGGTAAGTGAGCGCTTATTATCAATGATGTCCTGATAGCTGCCTTGGGCGATGACTTCACCGCCATGGACGCCGGCACCGGGGCCTATGTCTATAATATGGTCGGCGCTGCGGATGGCGTCCTCATCATGCTCTACCACGATCACCGTATTACCTATGTCGCGCAGATGGTTTAGCGTTCGAAGTAAGCGCTCATTGTCGCGCTGATGCAGCCCTATAGAGGGCTCATCAAGAATATACATCACGCCTACTAGGCCTGCGCCGATTTGGCTGGCCAGTCGTATGCGCTGGGCTTCGCCCCCTGAGAGGGTATCAGCGCTGCGGCTAAGGGACAGGTAATTGAGCCCCACATCCACTAAAAACTGCAGCCGGTCTTTAAGTTCTTTCAATATTTTACCGGCGACCTTCGCTTTACCGCCGGCAAACTCTAAGCCGTGGAAGTAATCCAGCGCTTCACCTATGGGCATTTGAGTAATGCTGGGCAAGGTGCGGTTATCGATAAATACATGGCGAGCTTCGTGTTTAAGTCTAGCGCCGCCGCAGTCCGAACAAGCTTGGGTGCTGAGGTATTTGCTAAGGTCTTCGCGCACCATTTGTGATTCGGTATCGCGGTAGCGGCGCTCCATATTGGGGATGACGCCTTCAAAGCTATGTTTGCGCTGAAAGATGTCACCGCGGTCGTTGGCGTAGTTGAAGTTGATTTCTTCATCGCCCGAGCCCTGCAGGATGACATTTTGGGTGGACTTAGGTAGCTGCTCAAAAGGTGTTTCTATGGCAAAGTCGTAGTGCTCGGCGATGGACTTGAGCATGTGGAAATAATAGACGCTGCGTCTGTCCCAGCCGCGTATGGCCCCTTCGGCCAAACTGGCTTCGGGGTGTTGCACTACCCGGGATTGGTCAAAGTACTGTTTAATGCCTAGGCCGTCGCAGCCGCCACAGGCGCCGGCAGGGCTGTTAAAGGAGAACAGCTTAGGTTCCAGCTCAGTAATACTGTAGCCGCACTGGGGGCAGGCAAATAGCGAGGAGAATACTAGGTCTTCGCGCTCGCCATCCATAAAGTTAATCACGGCGATGCCGCCGGTAAGCTCTAGGGCTGTTTCGAAGGACTCCGCCAAGCGAGTTTGCAGGTCGTCGCGTATTTTTAAGCGGTCTACTACCACCTCTATGGTGTGCTTTTTCTTTTTATCTAGATCGGGAGTGTCGTCTAAGTCGCAAACTATGCCGTTAATACGGGCGCGGACAAAGCCGCTGGCGCGCAGTTGATCAAACACATGTAAGTGCTCACCCTTGCGCTCGCGTACGGTGGGGGCGAGTAGCATCACCTTGCTGCCCTCAGGCAGGGCCAGCACCGAGTCCACCATTTGGCTGATAGTTTGTGCCTCTAGCGGCTGGCCGTGTTCGGGGCAGCGCGGCTCACCCACGCGGGCATAGAGTAGGCGCAGGTAGTCGTATATTTCGGTAATAGTGCCCACGGTGGAGCGCGGGTTATGGGAGGTGGATTTTTGCTCTATGGAAATAGCGGGGGACAAGCCTTCGATATGATCCATATCGGGCTTTTCCATCATCGATAAGAACTGCCGCGCATAGGTAGAGAGCGATTCCACATAGCGGCGCTGGCCTTCAGCGTAAAGGGTGTCAAAGGCTAAAGAGGACTTACCGGAACCTGAAAGCCCGGTAATAACCACTAATTTGTCTCGGGGGATATCGAGGTCGATGTTTTTTAGGTTGTGGGTACGTGCGCCCCTGACCAAGATTGTATCCATAGAAAATTACCGCAATGCAAAACGCACTAGTATAAATCTTTGTACGCACAGTAAGCAAAGTTTGCGGGCTGTTAATTTGGCGGTAGTGCAGCTTGCGGTGTGGCCATGGATAAACGTGAGGGGGCGCGATTTGGCGTCTTAATGTTGGCAAAGAGGCGATATCTTATTGAGCTCCATCGCGGCATTAATCCAGCCAGTTTGTTTGTGGTTGGCATCGCCGAAATGATAATAAATCATACCGTTGGGCAGGGCGGCAATAGTTATGCCGCCATAGCCAGCCATATAAGGCACCCAGCTGCCCTTAGTGCAGGCTAAGGTGTCGGTATAGGCAAGGTCTTCATACCAAAAACCATTGTTGTAGCGCCAGGCACTGTCTTCAGCGTTTAAAATATCCAGTCCTGCAGTCGGTGGTAAATGGAGGGTGTTTGTTATCATTTCGGCATCTAATAAGCGCTTACCCGCAATGCTTCCTTTGTTGGCTAATAGCTGGGCGAGCTTGGGGATGTCATCACGCACAAAGGTGAGTCCATAGCCGGTAAAAATTTGTGCGCTTTCATCGTAGCTGCGCTTAGAGGTATAGGTGGTTGGGCTTAGATTCAAAGGTTTCCATATACCTTCAACAATAATGTCGCGATAGAAATCCTTGCTGGCGTTTGCTTTTTGTTGATAAAAATTGTGCATTGCGCGGCCAAGTACGTAGGTGTCGGAAGTGTGGTAGCTGAAGACTTCTCCCGGGTTGCTTTTGTGAGGAAAATACCCACAGGCAAAGTCGATAAGCTGTTTATGTGTGCTGGCCTCGAAGAAATTCTTCAGTTTGTATGGTAGGGCTTCATCCTTACCCAGCTGGGTAGAAATATAATTTCCTGTAGACATGTCTAATACATTTTTAAAGGTGACGCCTTGCCATTTGTCGCCGGAACACTCAGGGACATAGTCTGAAATAAGTAAATTTTTACTACCGGGATATAGCTTTTCCAATCGCATAAGGCCATAGCCGCCAACAACCGATTTTGCTGTAGAGTAAGATGGCACATTCAAAACTTCGCAAAACGGATAGAGGCCAAAGCGTGTTTTACAGTCTCCTACATAGTGTATGCCTTTATAAAGCACACCATAAATGGATATTTCATCAGCGTCGGCGCCTATTCCTGCTTCGCTATTGTAGGATTTTAGTTGCACCTGAGGATAACTATTTATTAGATTTTTGATGGGTTGCGTGGGTATCCTGTTGGCAACTTCCTGCTCGTATTTGGCTATAGTCTCTGCGCGTTTTTTAATATGGCGCGGCGTATAAGATGCCTCGAGTTTGCCCCGTAAGTTGAGTTTCATATAAAAACAGGTTTCACCCGCGAACTGGTAAGCGGCATTCGAGACGCTACCATCATCTTTGAATAGAAATGTCAGAACGCCGTTCCATGTGCAGTTAGCGTTAGTTTCTTGTAGGGAGAAGGGCAGGGAGGCCCGTGAATAGCCTAAGTCGCCTGCTTCATTCCAAACGCGGCCTGGTTCGAGTATGTATTCAAAGTTACCGTGATAGCTGGCGATTAAGCCGCGCTGCATGGGTATTAAGTGAGTGCCATGTTGAATAAACTCAAAGTCGAATTCGGGGAGGTGATTGGCGTTGCGGTAATATTGCTTATTATTAAACTTGCTGACCTCTATAGCTTTGCCGTTTTTATTTTCGCCGTGCAAGCGTAGTCTTCCCTGAAAATGGTTGCTTGGGTTAGCTGCTTCTTTAGGAATACTGTAGTGGCTGTAATCCATTAATGTCAGCCTGTCAGAACTTAATAAAAAGTTATGGCTTAGTGCTTTTCTATCCGTGTTTCCAGATCCGCTAAAGCTACCATAAATTAAACCTTGTTGATTAGAGCTGTTTGACTCGTTATTTATTGCGGTAACTCGCCCACTAGTATTTTCCATAACGTCCATGTTAATAAGCTTGTGATTATAGGCGCAAGCTGATGTTGTGATTAGTAGGCCGGCAAACAGTAATTTTTCAATCATTATTTTTGTCCTTGACTTTTATAGGGGGTGTCGTCTGCTCGAATAATGGTTTTTATTTTGCAAGATTAAGGATTGATTTTAAAAGGGGTTATCAAGTTAAGTCCAGATAAATTTTGGGTCTATCTGTATCGTGAACTGGACCTACTTTTGATTTGTAGGCTTATGTATTGTGTGTGCGACTGTGGTTGCATTGCCCGTTTTTGGCGGTGTTATTTTTAAGTCTTTCTTTAGTTGTAAAAAAATGAGGTGGTCTATGTCTAGGTTTATGGTTGCGGGTTTGCAGCTAGAGCTGGAAGCAAAAAATAACATGGATTTGGTTATGGATGAGATGAGAAAAACCAAGTCTAGATTTCCATTTGTAAAGATGATTATGATGGGGGAGTTAGGTGTTTTTGGGCCTGCTCTGGAGAATGCTGTTGAATTACCTGGTCCTGAAGAGGATGCCTTTTGTGAGTTGGCTAAAGAGCTGGGAGTATGGATATTACCGGGGTCTATTTTTGAGCGTAAGGACGGTAAAATTTATAATACTACGCCCGTAATAAATCCTGAGGGTGAAGTTATTGCGCGCTATCGCAAGATGTTCCCGTTTTTCCCTTATGAAGCGGGGGTAACGCCGGGTGATGAATTTGTTGTTTTCGATGTTCCCGAGGTAGGCAGGTTTGGGGTTAGTATTTGTTACGACATGTGGTTTCCCGAAACGACGCGAACATTGGCGTGTATGGGGGCCGAAGTAATACTGCACGCAACAATGACTAATACCGTGGATAGAGACATTGAGTTATCAATTGCTAGAACTAACGCGGCATCTAACCAGTGTTATTTTGTGGACATTAATGTCGCAGGTAAGATCGGTTGGGGAGGCTCTATAGTAGCCGGTCCTGGTGGTGAAGTTATACATCAAGCGACTAGTACGAGAGAGGTCATAGTTATGGATCTTGACCTAGAGTATGTTCGGCATGTGCGTAAAAATGGTTGGCATGGTTTAACCCAACCGCTTAAAAGTTTTAGGGACAGTGTGGTTCAGTTTCCACAATATGCCGATAAAGACTTTAAGTGCAATATATTAAATGAGCTAGGCGAGTTAAAAAAACCGGAAAGTTGAACTGTTCGGGTCATTAATGCTAGCAGTTTACTGTGAGGGCGTTTTAGGACGCCCTTTTATGAAGGCTAGCGTCGATGACTTAGTCGCTGGCAAGGTGCGTAATTATTAACAATAATTTAAATTGTATATTTTGATAGCTATATGATTTTGTTGGTTTTTATATTTTGGTTCTACGATAGGTCATGTTGATGTTGGCGCATGAGATTGGACCCAAGTGAGTTGAACTTTGGATCTACTTATTGTGTTTTTGGCGAGTAATATCTAACACTCGTAGAGAGTTCAGTCGGCACTGTGCCGATTCCATTTAGATGATTTGGGGATAGTAATGAAATCTAAGTATTATAAAAATAAATTTCCGTATGGCCGAATGATGTCTTTAACCTTGGCATCAGTAAATGTCCTAATGGCTGGTGTTGCCAGCCCAACCTATGCTGCAGGCATGGAAGAATTGATAGTTACCGCTTCTCGACGTGCCGAAATGGTGATGGATATCCCTTACAATATTACCGCCGTAAGTGGCGACAGTATTGAGGCAGCACAAATAACCGACGCCACTGATTTGATGCGCTCTATGACCGGCGTCAATGTAGTGGACAGAGGCTACCGAAATTCTGGGGCAATCAACGGCATTATGATTCGCGGCATGAATGTCGACGGTGGCGGCAATGGTGATATCCCCCTATCGGCAGTGCCTACTGTATCCACTTATATTAATGACAGCCCTTTATATGCCAACTTCATTCTTAAAGACATTGAGCGTGTTGAAGTTTTACGTGGGCCGCAAGGCACTCTCTATGGCTCTGGGGCGCTGGCGGGTACCGTTCGCTATATTATGAAACAGCCAGAAACAGAGGAGTTCTACGGTAAGGCCTCCGGTTCTTATAGCCAGACGGAAGGCTCTGAAGGGTTTAACTGGTCTTCTGATTTAGTGTTAAACATGCCTATTAATGATCAAATAGCCGTTAGACTTTCTGGTGGCATGATCGACGCAGATGGCATCACCGATTACACCAATGTTTACGCTTTGGATGAGCAAGGTGCGCCAATCGCCACGGGTGGGGATATCACTAATGGCGATCCCATCTATACCGAAAAAGAAGATGCTGATACGGTTGAAATATGGCATGGCAAGGCCGCGCTATTATTTCAACCTAATGATGAATTTAAGGCGCTGCTAACTTATCAGCAGCAATCCGATGAAATTGGCGGCCGTCGTCAGCAAACCACGGGCACCCATTGGGTGACCGGTGTTGAGCAGGCTTATGATGATTATGAAAATGGTTCTATTCAGTTAGAGCCTAGCTCCAGAGATGTCGATATGACGATGCTGGAGATGGAATATGATATGGGTTTTGCCACGTTGGTCTCCAGTACGTCGGCCTACGAGCACACGGGTGAGAGCATTAGTGAGAATACAGGGTTTTATGCCAAATTTGCTTGGTTTACCACCCTGTATGGCGGCACCCCACGTCCCATCGCTAAATCTGAGCGCAGCTATTCGGATGAGGCGGTTATTCAGGAGTTTCGTTTAGTCTCCAATACCGATGGTTTTGTGGATTGGACGGTTGGTCTTTACTATATGGATCAGGAAATGGGTGCTGTTCAGACCAACAGCATGCCGGGTTGGTCGGAATATATTAATACCGTCCCTAGTTGGTATGGCCACTTTTTTGGCGCCGACACTTCAACGGAGATCGACTTTGCCTACGATAGAAAAACAGACTTTGAAGATAAGGCTGTCTTTGGTGAGCTTACTTTTAATATCTCCGATGAGTTTAGGGCGACGCTAGGGGCGCGTTATTTTGACAATAAATTTGTTAACAAAACCTTCATGGACACCCCTATCTGGAGCAACCCTGCTACACCGGAGTTTGAAATATCGGATGATGGTGTTTTATTAAAAGGTAATGTTTCATGGGATTTTGGTCCTAGTCAATTAGCCTATATCACTGTTTCAGAGGGCTATAGACGAGGCGGCGCCAATGCGGTGCCTTTAACCGGAGGCTTTGCCGAAGATCCTGCTTGGCAGCAATATGATTCAGACTCTGTTATTAACTATGAAGTTGGTTTTAAAGGCTCACCAGGGCTGATGAAGTATAACGTTTCATTGTTCTATATGGACTGGGATGACGCGCAGTTAAATACAGCCACACCTATATGGGGTTTTTATGCGGCAATAAACGCAGGCAAAGCCAGAAGCCAAGGGGTGGAGGTTGAAATTGAAGGGATGCTTACGGATGATCTACACTATACCGTTGGTTATGCTTATGTAGACTCTGAGCTTAGAGAAGATGTGTTTAGCCCTACCGGTGGTGCTATTGCCGAAAAAGGTGAGCAACTACCAGGTACCGCGAGAAATATCCTGAGTGCATCTGCAGACTACTCACAGTTGTTGGATAGCGGAATCAACTGGACGTCACGATTGCATGTTTATTACCAGTCGGCGTCACGTAACTCTATCGGTAGTGATCCTAGGTTTGATATTGATTTTGATGGCTTTCAATTGTGGAATGCGTCTACTCAGTTGATTGCTGACTCCTGGACAGCGACGCTGTTTGCTAAGAACCTCACTAATGAAGAGGGGGTGACGGGGACGCTGAGTGAGGGTTATATGGGTACAGAGCCTTCGCAAAACTTTTTAGGCAACTCTTCGAAGGACTATATCGTGCTACCTAGAACCCTTGGCGTGGCGCTAACGTATAATTTTTAGAATGATTGACTAAGGTTGGTATTCTCATCAAGGGTTGCGTGCGAGCGCAGCCCTTTTTTTGGAATACAGATTGTTGTTCGAGTCTTATTGCAGCTTAGCAAAAAGTAGCTTTTAGTGATAATGACCTACAGTTTCAATAGCGGTAACGTTAAGGTACTACTTGTCGCGTGTTACAAATGAACCTCTATCTTTATTGGCTTTGATGTGGATGGAATGTTGTTAATTTTCCTAGAGTTGTAGTTATTATGAATAAGCATGATAAAGATAATAATGAAAGTGTAAGCGTAGAGTGTAATAGTGCTCGTTATTTTTTCTCAGAGACAGGAACGGCGGTAAATATTGCTTTGGCTTTTTTAACGTCGGCAGGCTTGTTTTACGCTAATATCATGCCCGTTTTAGTTTCTGGTTTGGTAGAGGGCTTAGGCTTCTCCCAGAAAACGGCGGGTATCATTGGCTCAGCAAATATTTATGGTGCTGCATTAGGCGCTTTTATTTCTATTTTTATCGTTAAAAGAATAAAGTGGAAATTTGTCTGTTTGATATTGTTATTGTTGCTGATATCGATAGATATAATATCGATGTTTGTGTCGAATGCAGAGTCCTTAATTGCTGTTCGCTTTGTACACGGCTCGGTAGGTGGGTTAATAGTTGGAATAGGCTTGTCAATTACCGCCAGAACGAAAAATGCAAGTAAAGCATTTGGTTATCTTTTGCTGGTGCAATTTGGGTGTGGTGGTTTGGGCGTTATGCTGATACCGGGGTTGATTCCAGATTATGGCCATCAAATAGTATTTTTTGTCTTGATCGCATTTAGCTCAATAGCCTTGCTTACATTGCCTTTTTTACCCGCGTTCCCGGTGCGTAAATCGACGGTTGAGCTTCAGTTGGGTATAAAAAAGATTAAACTATATCGCAGCCCTGTGTTGCTAGTGTTGTTAGCTATATTTTTATTTCAGGCGTCAAATATGGGACCCTATGCCTATATTGTAGGGCTGGGTAAAAATTATAATATAGAAATTGCTTTTATTAGCTCCTCTTTAGGTATTGCTGCTTGGATGGGGATTTTGGGATCCTTGTTGGTGGTCTTCTTGGCGTCAACAACGTGCGGTAGAACCATCCCTATAGTCATTGCAGTTTTTGTCACGCTAGTGGGTACTGGGTGTCTACTCTATAGCGAATACAAATGGGTGTATTTTGTAGCGAACTGCGTCGTCGGTATTACGTGGGCCTTTTCTATCGCCTATCTGTTGGGCATGGTCGCAGAATTTGATAAGGCCGGGCAAATGGCTGCGTTAGCGGGCTTGGCCTCAAAACTGGGGTTGGCTTCAGGGCCTATGATTGCAGCGTTAGTGTTGGGCGATGATAACTATAAAATTCTTATTACTTTAGCGGTAGTAGCCCTATTTGTTTGTTTGTTACTGGCTATATATCCTGCGCTGTTATTAGACCGCCGTGAGAGTAAAGTCAACGTGTTATAGGTGTAGTTGATTTATGTTTTTTAATTATAATCTAGGCCGTTTCATGCTTTCTGTTTTTCCTGAAAGATGAGAGGTAATAATGTTTAAATGTTGCGTATTACCTCTGGATATTTATGGAGGTGTGGTTTTTAGCTTGTCATATTTATCTACAGGTTACAGATAAAAACAAGTATCTGTAAGGTCAGACCTTAACTATTGCAATTGTCTATAGCGCCACCAAAATGACAATGTCATAAACCGTTAATTATTTCTTCAATAACTCACTTGTTCTGATTAAATTATAATTTCTAAAAAATGAAAAAGTGTCAGTATCACGAGCTTTTATAACGTCAAACACCATACGCATGAGCTGTTGATAACTTTAAAGCAGGTAAGTGAGACGCTTGGCGATTAAAAGCCAAGAAGTCGATAAAGTTCAATCTTAACGCTGCACCTTAGCAGAAATCTGGACCTATCCTTATGTGATTCTGGCATCTATCTAATCACCCTTCAATTAGCTAGCCTCTTTATAGTGTTGCGTTATGTATCAAATTAGATGCACTGCACTGCGGTCGATACAAATGACAAGTAATGGATAAAAAGTATAAGGACTCAAGAAAATAAATACTTGCAACTACGAGGTTTAAAAAATGATTAATAAAAAATATTTAACCGCTATGGGGGCATTGCTTTGGGGCTGTTTATTGCCCGTCCAAGCAGACACCATTTTTAACGAAGATTTTCAAGACGGTGAATACAGCAACTGGAGCATAAGTGGCGACGGCTACGATGCCGCCAACTATTACGCGGGTAATTATTCCATGCGTACGGATGGCTTACGGCAAGGTGTGATTGCCGTTTCCACCGAAGGCTATGAGAGTGTCAGCTTGTCTATGGATCTAGCAGCACTTTATTTAGTCTATTACGACTTTTGTTATGCTGAATATTCTACCAACAGCGGTACCTCTTGGAATATTTTACATTGGATTACCGATGGCGGTGACGATGGTTCTTTCGACACCACCAGTGTGTCCACCGGGCTGGACGACAATCCCAATGTGCAGTTGCGATTACGCGCATACACTTGGTACGGCAACTATTGCTATGGCGATAACATCACGCTGACAGGCACACCCATCAGTGGCGGTTCCGGTCCAGAGATCGATGTAGCCGGATCAGGCTCTTTTGGCGCGGTTGTTGTGGACGGCAATGCAAGCAATACCTTAACCATCACCAACAATGGTGATTCGAATCTCAATATAGGTAGCCTTACTGGTTTGGCCAGCCCTTTCAGCGTGGTATCTGACACTTGTTCCAGCAGTACGGTTACCGCAGGCAACAATTGCACCGTGGGTATTAAATTTGAACCCACTACCGAAAGCGTTTTCAGTGACACGTTGAACATTGCTTCCAATGACAGTGATGAGAATCCCTATACGGTGAATGTTAGCGGCACAGGTGTGCCCGATAATGGCGGAGGCGGTTCCATTTACGACCCCTTTACCGGTGATGGCAACGTTAGCCGTAGCAATCTTGGCTACAGCTTTATGACTGGCAGCGGCACACTTAACCTGATGAACTACAGCCATTACGCTGTTCCTGCTAACGCCGCTAACCCAAGCAATACTTTTGAAGGCAAGCTCACGCTCAGTGGTGAATACACCTACGGCAGCGCTACCGAGGTAGGGGGCGATAATAATTTACAGTACTACCCAGATGCTGAGCATTTACCTGAGTTTGAGTTTGAGTTTGTGCAGCACGGCACCCACTTTATTCCCGTTACGCGTGGTCTATACGAGGACGAGCATACTTCCTGGGCCTACATTCTTGAACCCGGCCGAGTATGGAATGAAGATAGTGATAACGGCTATTCACGCGTGTCCTTTCCATTTTCTTTGCAAGAACGGAACAATGACTGTCTTTGGAACGGAGTAATGACTTTCTTATTTAAAGATGATGGCTCTGTGTCGAATTTGTCTTATCAAATCGCCTCAGAAACTTGTCTTTATATGAAGGTTAACTTTTGGGGTAAGTTAAGTGCGTCTTATTCGGATTACAGTGTTACTGGAGCGAGCACCATCAAGTCCGATTACGAGGATGAAGTGGCGCGTCGTATGCCTGTTAAGCCTATCTCTGCGTTAGCAACCGATTATCCTAGCAGCGGCGTTACTGTCAGCAATATTGGCAGCGATGTTACTAGCGCCCATATGACAATTTATGGTGTAGCTTATAATGGCGTTCACTACTCCGGTGGTTGTAGCACCCGCTATGGCGACTACCCCTTCTGTGAAGTGATGAATGTACCATCTTACTCAACCGCTAAATCAGTGAATGGTGCTTACGGCTTAATGCGTCTAGAGCAAAAGTATGCAGGTACACAGCGCACCTTAGGCATTGATGATTATGTTAGCGAGTGTTACGGCTCTCAGTGGGCTAGCACTACTTTCGAAAATGCTATGGATATGGCTACGGGTAACTACACCTCTGCCACTTCTCATGTAGATGAGGCGTCACAAACCAAGCTAGATAACTTTTTCTTTAAGGCTACGCACGCAGACAAAGCGAGCTTCGCCTGCGCCTATCCCTATAAAACCACCCCAGGTAACACGTTTGTATACCACACTTCGGACACCTATTTGCTCGGTCGAGCAATGAATGTCTACTACCAAGGCATAGCCGGTAGTGGCGCTGATTTTTTCAGTGACGTGGTCGTGGATGAGATCTATAAGCCTTTAGGGCTCAGCTCCACCACACACACAAGTTTGCGTACACAAGATGCAGCCTCACAAGCGCATACGGGATTTGGTTTAGTTTATGTGCGTGATGACGTAGTAAAATTAGGGGAGTTTCTTAATAAGGCCGAGGGTAAAATTGATGGCACTCAAACTCTTGATAGCACGATGGTCAATGCCACTTTAAACCTAGGTTCTGGCGGGTTGAGTGCGGGCAGTAGTGCTGATAAGTATAATAATGGCTTTTGGTACTTCGATATCGATCAGGCTACTCATGACTACGGTTGTAGTGGCGCTAAATGGGTGCCGTACATGGCTGGTTTCGGTGGTATTAGCGTAGTCTTATTACCCAACGACATGGTTTTTTATCACTTTAGTGATAACGACGAAATTGCCTGGGGCAACACCGCTATTGAGTTGGACAAGATTTCTGCATTATGCCCCTAGCGTAGTGTTGCTATCATCAAAAGCTCCAAGGATGGGGCTGTCACAATATCTATAAGTTTAAAGCCCATCTCAATGGGCTTTTTTATTGCGCTACAATATCTCTTTAGCTTGTAATAAATATACCAGTAGAATACTGGGTCCATATGAAACATCATGAAAAAATACTTCCGCAATAAAAATTCTCGCTAAATCCAATCTTTACATGGAATTTCCTAACGCAAAAAAAGGGGGGATCAATTGAGATATTTAACACTAACATGCCAAAGTTGATCTCCAGTGGAGAAATAGAAGCTCTTTATAAGAAGTAGTGAGTAGACGCCAAGTGAGTTGGCCCTATTTTTTAACACTCCTATGCCTTATGAAAATTGCTCTTTCCGGATAGTGACCTATTGTTTTGCTAATATTATTTCTCCCCTATCTTCTAGCATATTGTCTTGGCTGTACCATTGGATGTTTTTCCCGGTAATCGCTATTTTGAGCCCTAGAGCTTCACCATAGGACCAAGTGCTCCATTGCCGATACCAGAGGTCGCCTTCAATCCACCACCTCCCTTTATCGGTTTCTAGTTTATCTAACTCTGCAACGCCTGACATAGTGCCGTCCGAGTGCAATTGAATGTGGCAACTATTACCAAAAACTGTTTTCATTTTAAGCATAGCGCCTGGCATTAGCGTGCTGAGCTTATCCCCTGATATCCACGATGTAGCGTTGCACGTTAATACGCCCTGATAATTAGAGGTCATCTCACGCAATAAATTACCTAATTTATTAATGCCTGGGCGTATTCTATCAATAGGCACTCCAGCGGTTCCTATTCTCAGAGTCTTTTCTTGGGTTGATGGATCGCTATAGTAAATATTGCCGGGTTCGATAAGCACACCAGCTAGTTTTGCTCTTGCTACCAATGCGTCAATATCAATATCGATATCTTTTTTTATTGTCACCCAGCAGGCTCCGCCTTGGCTTGGGGCGGTAATAATTAAAAAAGGAAAATGATAATTTAACGCTTTCCATAGTGCTTTCCATCGTTGATAGAGTACGTGCTTGATATTGGCTAGCGATGCATTGTAGTGCCCTAATTTAAAAAATGTGCAAGCTGTGCGTTGCTGCAAAAGAGAGGGCGGCGGCATGATTTTTTTTCGAAGTGCTTTGAGTTGCGCAATAATTGGCGGTGATGCGACGATAAACCCAAGATTTAAACCCGGCGCGAGTATGGTTGATAATTGAGATACATAGATAACGCGCCCTTGTGTATCTAGGCTACGCAAAGCTGGAAATTCTTGCCCTTCGTAATTGCTGTCAGAGTCAACGTCATCTTCGATGATGGTTATGTTTTGTTGGTTTGCTTTAGCTATTGCGGCTTTTCTGCGCTCAAGGGTCATGCAGACGCCGGTAGGGACTTGGTGGCTGGGGGTGCAATAAAGAAGCTGGCAGCTATCGATGTTGTCGTCGATTATCATGCCACTGTCATCTATCGGCTGATAGTGCAGTGTCGCTCCGCTGCTTTTCAGCATATTTCGTAGCTTGGGGGCGCCTGGATCTTCAAACGCAATCCTACTATCGGCGTCGACCAGTAGCTGTGTTATCAAATAGTGAGCGTTGTGCGCTCCAGTTGTAATAAGAATTTCTTCAGGGCTGGCGGTAATGGCTCTACGTGCAAGAATTTTTGTTCGCAGTTGATCGATAAATTCGGGGTCATCCTCTTCAAAGTCGGTAGAGCTCCATTTTTTTGCAGCATTAGAGCTGTGGGCTAATCGTGAGGCTTCTTGCCAGTCGCTGGTTGGGATAAGGTCGGTGTCTATACAGTCATGGATGAAGGGGTAAGTGTATTCATTAAGAGGGCGGTCGTATTGTTTAAAATCAACACCTTTACCCCGCTTAATGATTTGCTTAGGGCTTATAGGCTTATCGGTTAAAGCCGCTGAGTTTATATCTGAGATTATTTTATTACTAACATATATACCACTGCGTGGCCGGCTTTCTAGGTACCCTTCATCGGTGAGCTTCTGATAAGCAAGAATGACCGTGTTACGAGAGACTTTCAGCATCTCTGCAAGTTTACGAGTAGGGGGCAACCTTTCGTCACCGGGCAGTACACCAGAGATGATCGCCTCTACGAGTTTTTCTCTAATCTGAGCTTGCAGGCTTAGTGCGCTATTAGGGTCAAGATAGATGAGGATTTCTTTCATGATATGGAGGGTAGTACCTCAGATAATTAATAGATGTAAGCCAAGGATTTAGTAAGGGGTAATCACTAGCGCTGTAATCTTTAACTTGTCGCTAGATCTAGGGGCGAGGCTTTATACTTATTTTGTCCCGATTGTAGCATGCCCTTTCCAAAATACACGTCAAATGCCAGCGTCATAGTAGGGTGCTACTGATCTGGGGGCGTGGGTCAGTTTGTCGTTGAGCTGAGGCTATGGTTAATGGGGATAAAGCTGTAGAGGAGGTATCTTGGGGTGCTGAAATAAAAAGGGGGTGTTCAGCCGGCACCGTCGGCTGCTGTTAATCATGATCGGTAGTGATAATGCTCAGGCCCAGGCCCAGGCCCAAGCCCAAGCCCAAGTTAGAGGGGAGGGTTGGTTGCATTTAGGTAGGCTTATTTTGACTGGTACTGAGTGCGAGTTAATATGGCTTAGAGGTGGGGGTAGTGCTTTTACAGAGCCGATAAATATGCGAAACTTGCCAGCTCAAACTAGCCGCAGTTATGCTGTGGCTAGCCGCTATAGCCAGTGGCCCCCAGGGCGGTTAAATAGCATGGCCGAGGGTGGCTGGCGGTAGCTCTAGAATTGTCTCTAGAGATAGATAGAATAGTTTTTACATCATAAACACAGCGAACATTAGCAGACATAAGGGCAGGGAAAACTATGGCAAGGGGCATAAATAAAGTTATTTTAGTGGGTAATTTGGGTAACGACCCAGAGACCAATTCATTACCTTCCGGCGGCGCAGTCACCAATATCAGCATTGCAACTTCAGAAAGCTGGAAAGATAAAAACACCGGTCAGCAGCAAGAGCGTACCGAGTGGCATAGGGTGGTGTTCTTTAATCGCCTAGCAGAAATTGCCGCTGAGTATTTGCGTAAAGGCTCTAAGGTGTATGTAGAGGGCTCGTTAAGAACCCGCAAATGGCAGGATAAGCAAACCGGCCAAGACCGATACTCTACCGAGATCGTGGGTGCCGAAATGCAAATGCTGGACAGCCGGGGCGGCGCTCAGCAAGGGCCGGGGCAAGGCCAAGGGGGTTATGATCAGTATAGCCAAGCACCGCAGCAGGCAGCGCCACAGCAAGCCGCGCAGGCACCACAGCAGCCTTATCAGCAGCAACCGCAACAACCCAGCCCTCAACAGCGTGCACCACAGGCGCCACCGGTGGCGGCAGCCCCTGATGCAGGCGCTTGGGATGACGATATTCCGTTCTAAGGAATACCATAGAGAAAAGTGTAAAGTTTAGCCTTGAAGCCCACGTATACCGTGGGCTTTTTGTTTTTATATTGCTACCGTCATGATAACGAGTGCTGCCATTATGGCTATCTCTGCTGTGCAGTATGGGGAATAACTTGCGTGGCAAATATTATTACAGCCCGCGTAGGCTAGGCTGATAAAATACCGCTGCACCTGATACGAAAATTAATCTAAGGCGTTAAATGGCGTATCTGTTGACCTGAGCATAGAATGGGCGCTTAATAGTTTAAAAGGCAGTGTTTTAGCTGCGTTTTAGGGGTGCGTCATATGGTCATTGTCAGTCCTTCAAATCAACGTCCGGTACAGGAACAGTTTGAATCCTGGAATCATGCGGTCAGTGAGACCTTCAGTTCGGTTTCTTGTGAAAGAGCGGGCGTGTTGAATGCGGCTTTTGACGGGCGTCTTGAGTGCAGCCGCCTAGGGGGTATGCATCTGGCGCAGGTGCAAAGTACGCCGCTAGATGTTTACCGGCGCAAAACACATATCGCCGAAGTTTGTGATGATTACTACCTCGTTAAATTCCAGGTAGAAGGCCGCGGTATTTTTAGTCAGCGAGGGCGCGAAGCGACCTTGATGCCGGGTGATTTTGTTTTGGCCAGTACGGTCGACCCCTATGAACTGCATTTTCCACAAAGTTATCGGCAGGCCGTGTTAGCTATCCCTCAGACTATTTTGAAGGGGCAGTTACGAGACCCCGAACAGTACCTAGGCCAGCGAATGGCTAGCGATCAGGGCTTTAACGGCATGTTGAGCCAGTTTGTTTTATCGCTGTTACAGCGTATTGAGAGCTTTGAACCCAGCTTAGCGCAACGCTTGGAAGCCAATATACTCGACTTGTTGGTGACGTCGCTAAGTTCCAGTATCCCCCCGCAACAGCGGCTAGATCGTGATTTACGGGTTGAGCATATTTTCCGTGTTAAAAGCTTTATCTATAAGCATCTCAAAGACCCTACCTTAACCCCGGATATGATTGCTTGTGCGCAAGGTATTAGCACCCGTTATCTGCATATGTTGTTTAAGCCTGAAGGTTTGTCTGTTGGGCGCTATATTCAGCAGCAGCGTTTGCAGGGCTGTAAATCCTGCCTAGAAAATCCGGAGATGAATTCTTTCAGTGCGACGGAAATCGCCTTTCGCTGGGGGTTTAATGATGCCTCCCATTTTGGCCGCTGTTTTAAAGTTCGATTTGCTGTGACTCCGGGTCAGTATCGCAAGCATAGTCAGCAATCTGTTGCGCTTGGCGGTGTTGGGCAGGGTTAGCTATACATGGTTGTAAGTAAGCTGCTACCGGCGCCGCGGTTGATATCACGTCACTGTAGGCGGCGGCATGGCAAAGTCTGATATATAGGCGATACTTAGCTAACGGCTAGTCTACGGTTGCTAGCTTAAACGGGTAGAGTTTCCTCAATTTTAGCGCTGTTCTCTTCCCTCTCAGTCCATTTTGGTTTTCCCTCTGGTACAAGAACTCTTGCCGACTATTTGATTTACTGTTGTTACTAAGGCCGAAGTGCCTAGGTTTACAACGATACAGTCCGGCCTGAATCCCGGGGAAAATAACAATAATAGCTTGCTCCTCTGGCTCATAACCTTTGTGGTTACGGGGTATACGGGGGGCTATAGGAGAGAGATTATGTCTATCGCCAAAAAATCATCGAATAAGCGGTTTTCTTTAAGCGCCTCAGGCTTGTTGGCTGCTGCAATCAGCCTACCGGCCTCGGCGTCTATTCTGGAGGAAGTGGTAGTGACTGCCCAGAAGCGTGAGCAGAGCATGCAGGAGGTGGGGATTTCTGTATCCGCCTTTAGCGGCGACCAGTTAAAAAGCCTAGGGGTGACCAATAGCACTGAAATTACGCAACAAATCCCAGGTATGCAGTTACAAACATTTAGCCCCGCGTTTACGATTATTAACCTGCGCGGCATTTCTCAGAATAACTTCCAAGACAACCTCGAAGCGCCCGTTGCGGTTTATGTCGATGGCGCCTATGTGCCCAGCATGAATGCCATCAATGGCCAGCTGTTTGATGTATCGCGGGTTGAAGTGTTGCGTGGCCCTCAAGGCACGCTCTTTGGCCGTAATACCACCGGTGGCTTGGTTCACTATTTGACCCGTGGTGCTGATACCGATGAGCTCAATGGCTATGTTGAGGTGACCGTCGGTGACTTCAACCAGAAGGCCGTTGAAGGCGCGGTAGGTGGTGGCATCAGTGACACTGTTCGCGGTCGTATTGCTGGCCGCTGGTTAGAAAACGATGGCTATGTTGAATCGCAAACGCCGGGGGTAAGGGACTCACATGGTGCTGATGGCTATACACTGCGGGGGTCCTTGGCGGTGGATTTCACGGATACGCTAACCGCAGACATTCGTGTTGCCGTGTCTGAGGATAATGATGTGCCTTCCGGCACCTACTCCATTAACTTTGCCAGTGCCGATCCCAATACGGGGTTGGGGGTGCCGGCACCGGGCCGCTTAACCGATGAACTTGAACACGCTTCCTCTCAGGAGGGCTACTTTAGCCGGGATTCTACCAATGTCACCGGCACCCTAACGTGGGACTTAAGCGATGACATGGAGTTGGTTTCTATTACCAACTACCTAGATATGGATAAAGAATATCTGGAAGACGCTGGCGGCGGCTTGTTCTTCTTCCCTTATACGGTCAATACCGAATTTGACAGTTTTTCCCAAGAGTTACGCCTGTCTGGTACGGCCGATGCTATGCGTTGGCAGGCTGGAGCCTATTATCTTGATATGACCACGGATAATTTCCAGCGTGTAGCGGGCGCCGCGATTTTGGGCGCGGCCACCGATACTGCCTTACAGGATACCGTTGCCAGCCTAGATTCTAAAAACTGGTCTGTCTTTGGTCAGGTGGAATTTGACCTTTCCGATCAGATGACCGTAATTGCCGGTTTGCGTTGGTCCGAGGATCAAAAAGACATCGACTTTACCCAGTCTTATGAGGAGCTAGGCGCGGGCACGCCTCGTGTGCAAGTGTTTGATATTGCCGCCGTGGCCATAGACGACATAGACAGCATAGATTACCAAGACTATGCCGCGCGCTTACAGCTAAATTACACCTTTAACGAGGGCACCCTGGTGTACGCCTCTATCAACCGAGGTATTAAAGGCGGCAACTGGTCGGTAGATCCTGTGGGTGGCGTGGCGGCAGGTAGCCCCGCCAATCTCAAGCACGACGAAGAGGTGTTGCTGTCCTACGAGCTGGGTTTAAAAACCGATCTGAGTGAGTGGGCGCGCTTAAACACCTCTATTTACTATTACGATTACGACGACTACCAAGCGTTTTCACTACTTAACTTAACCCCTCAGGTGACTAATTCAGATGCCAGCTCTTACGGTGGTGAGATTGAGTTAACGCTAACACCTATGGACGGCCTAGATCTGTTGCTGGGGCTGGCTTATATAGACTCCGAAGTCGATGCCGTACCCGATGTGTTTGGTGGCACCGTGAAAACCGAATTTCCTAATGCACCCGAGCTTAGCGTAAACGCCTTGGCGCGTTATCAGTGGGAAGCGCTAAACGGCACGATGGCAGTACAGGTGGATGGTGTCTGGAATGATGATCAATATATTGAAGCCACCAACTCCCAGATCTCTGCAGAGGATGCCTATGCGGTGTGGAATGCGCGCATCTCTTATGCCTCAGCGAACGACACCTGGAAGGTGGCTGCGTGGGTGAAAAACGGCGGCGATGAAGAGTACCGTTTATACAACCTAGATTTAGGTTTGCTAGGGATTAGCGAAGAGGTTTACGCGCCACCACGCTGGACTGGGGTAACGGTTAGCTACAACTTTTAAACAGCAGCCCTACTAGCAACAGCGGGCGGTAATAATAGCGGGCAATAACTATACCATTGCTGCCGGTGCGGCAATGACCCCCGCCTGTTTGCTGAGAGCGAAATAAACCGTATTAAATGTGAGGGTAAAATGAGCGACTTTGGATTGATTATCAATGGTGAGCGCGTCGCGACTGCAGAGAGTTTCGATGTAATTAACCCGGCAACGGAAGAGCTGGTGGCTAAGTGCCCAAAAGCCAACGCTGCCCATGTGGACCTAGCCGTTGCCGCCGCGCGACAGGCCTTTACAACGTGGAGTCAGGTGAGTGACGAAGAACGCAAGGCGGCTATTCATCGTATTGGCGACATCCTAGAAGAACATGGCGCAGAGCTAGCCGGCATGGTGACCGAAGAGCAGGGCAAACCGCTAGTCGGCTTTGCGGGGCTGGGTGCGCAGTTTGAAGTGGGTGGCGCTGTAGCGTGGTGTCGTGCCACGGCAGAGTTAGAGCTGCCGGTAAAAATTGTTCAGGACGATGAAACGCATCGTATTGAACTGCATAGAAAACCGCTGGGGGTGGTGTGTTCAATTACGCCCTGGAACTGGCCCTTATTGATTGCCATCTGGCATGTGATACCCGCCATACGCAGTGGCAATACCGTGGTGATTAAACCCTCCCCTTATACACCGCTATCCACGCTGCGCTTTGTCGAACTGGCTAATCAGGTATTACCGGCGGGTGTGTTGAATATAGTCACCGGTGCCGATGACCTAGGCCCGTTGCTAACTGCCCACAAGGACATAGACAAAATAGTCTTTACCGGTTCAACCGCAACCGGTAAGAAGGTGATGCAGAGCGCTTCAGGTAATCTCAAGCGTTTAACCTTAGAGCTAGGCGGTAACGACGCCGGTATTGTCTTGCCGGATGTTGATGTTGACGCCGTCGCGCCGGTGATTTTTGCCACCGCCTTTATTAATAGTGGCCAGACCTGTGCAGCGCTTAAACGTCTCTATGTTCATGAAGATATTTATGAGGCCATGTGCGCGGCATTAAAAGGCATTGCCGATAACGCCAGTGTCGGCAATGGTATGGACGAGGGCATAGACTTTGGCCCGGTGCAAAATAGGCCACAATTAAACATTGTGTTGGCACTAGCGCAGGACGCCGAGAACAAAGGTGGCCGCTTTTTAACGGGTGGCGTAGCCGCTAAAGGGCCAGGCTATTTTTACCCGCTGACCTTGGTGGCGGATGTGAGCGAGGGCTGTCGTTTGGTAGATGAAGAGCCCTTTGGCCCCATCCTGCCAATTATAAAATATTCCGATGTGGATGAGGTGATACGCCGAGCTAACGATAACCCCAGTGGTTTGGGCGGGTCGATCTGGTCCAGCGATATCGCGCGGGCGGCTCAACTGGCTAATCGTTTGGAGTGTGGTAGCGTATGGATTAACAACCATGCCGCAGTGCAACCCAATGTGCCCTTTGGTGGCGTGAAGCAGTCTGGTTTTGGTGTTGAATTTGCTGCCGAGGGCTTAGCCGAGTACACCTCGATACAATCGGTATTCATCCCTAAGTAATAGAACTGCTACGCTTGTGGTCACGAGCTTAGTATATAAAGGAGCCCCCTAAGATGCCTGGCATCTTAGGGGGCAGACAAAGAGAGAGAACCATGCGCCGCACTAATCTATTCAGTCTATTGATCTCAGTCGCTATGGCATTGCTCATTATGCTGGCTGGCCCCGCGGCATTGGCTGCCAACACTAGCTTGCCGCCATTGCCCATAGAAGAGATGGGGCGTGTCGAGCAGCTACCGGCCAGCTACCCGGAAGACTGGGTGATTGTTGATGAATCCAGTTTCTTCAATATGTTTGGCGGCAAGATTATTATTTTAGATATTGCCGAAAAAACACATGCCAAGCGTATGAAGGGCATGATGAGTAAAAGCATGCTGGGTAACTTTACCCAGTCGAAAAAGCGCGGCGAGTTTTATATTATTGAGTCTTTTAACGAGCGCGGGGCCAGAGGCAAAAAGTTTGATGTTCTGGTGATTTACGACAAGCAAACCCTGAACATAAAAAAAGAAATTATCTGGCCTACCGACCGCTTGCAATCACTGCCTGAGCGTTACTCCATGGCGGTATCTAAAGATGAGAAATTGCTCTATGTGTCTAACTTTAACCCCGCGGCTTCATTTACGGTGGTAAATCTTGATACCCAAGAGATAGTCGAAACTATTGGTACCCCGGGTTGTGTGCTGACCTATCCTGCAGGTGAGCGCAGCGTTGTCTCCATATGCAGTAACGGTGGGTTGTTGAGCACCGTGTTAGATAAGAAGGGCAAGCTAAAATCTCGCCAGCGCATGGATTCATTTTTTGATACCGATAAAACCCCGGTCTATGAGTGGCCGATATTTGTTGCAGGCAAAGGCTATTTCCCCAGCTTTCACGGCGAGATGCATGTGATCGATTTTAGTGGCGACGTGGTGAAGTACATTGAAAAGTGGAGCTTGGTTACTGAACAAGAGCGTGCCGAAAACTGGCGTCCAGGTGGCATGGCGCTCACGGATAGAGATGATGAGGGCCACCTCTACATTATTATGCATCCCGACGGCCACGAGGGTTCGCAAACCCACGGCGGGCCACAGGTGTGGGTGTTTGATGTGGAAAAGCAAAAACGTTTGCGCATTATCGAAGTACCCAACTGGGCGGTTTCACTGGCGGTGACTAGGGGTAAAAACCCCAAATTGGTTATTACCAACGGTGAATTGAATCTAGATATTTTCAATGCCAAAAATGGCAACTTTATTCAGACGGTTAGTGATTTTAATAATGTCACGCCGTTGCTGATTCACAAGTCTTACTAAGATGTTGATGCACTTAACAACAAAACCGCTAGAGGTGGCTATATGGAATTGACGTGGGTGTTGGCGAATGCGGCAGCGCTATTTTTATTGTGGCTGTTTGTGGCTGCAGGGTCGAGCAAGCTGCAGCGGTCCAATGGTAATTACTACGCCGTGGTTTTTACGGGTTATGGTATTCCGCCTGGTTTTTGGGCCCAGCAGCTGCCCAAGATGGTGGGCTTAGTTGAAGTGATCGTTGGCATGATGGTGGTTGTTCCCGCGCTGCGGCAGTGGGGGGCGATTGCGGCGGCGGCTATCTTAGCCAGTTATTTTTTATTGGTAGCTTGGCAGTTAATGCAGGGTAAAACCGGCATGGACTGTGGTTGTGCTGGGCCCGATGACGAAATAAAAATTAGCGGTCACCTGCTAATTAGAAACCTGCTGTTATTAGCCCTGGCGCTGTTTTGTCTGCTGTCGGTTGGCAGTAGCGGTGTTATGCCCTGGGTGATGTCGGTACTGGCCGCATCAATCATGGTGTTGTTGTATTTAAGCTGTGAGCAGTTAATGGTTACGGCGCAAAGAATTAAGCTGCTCTATCGTTAGAGTCAACGCGAGGATGTGAATTGTGGAAGTACTGATTATCTCAAATGTTATTTTATGGATTGCCGTGATAATAATGGCGGTGGTTATTTTTGCCCTTACCCGACAAGTTGGGGTTTTGTTTGAGCGTGTCGCCCCTGCAGGTGCCTTGGCCATCAATCAAAACTTAAAAGTAGGGCAGGTTGCTCCAGAATTATCCTTACAAACCATTGATGCGCAATTGCAGACTGTGGGTGGCGCTGCTGCCGATGGTAAGTCGCAGCTGTTGTTTTGGGTATCGCCAGATTGCCCCATTTGTAAAACACTGCTGCCTGCCTTAAAAAGTGCCGCTAAGGCCGAGTCCGATTGGATTAATTTGGTATTGGCTAGCGACGGTATGGAGTTAGATCACCAAGCTTATATCAAGCAATACGAGCTGCAAGCGCACCCTTATATTGTGTCTGAACTCTTGGGCAAAACCTACGGTGTAGCCAAGCTACCCTATGCGGTGGTGATTGATGAGCAGGGCAATGTCGCGTCTATGGGAATTATCAATAGCCGTGAGCATTTGGACAGTTTGTTTGAAGCCAAAGAACGCAAGGTGGCTTCGATTCAGGATTATTTGGAACAGCGTGCTGGGAATTCGGAATAAGGTGAGGTTGAACGACAGATGAAATTATTCGATAAGTTCTTTGAACGTTCCGCAAGGTCGGTGGCGCAACGTAGTTCTCGGCGAGGTTTGCTAAAGGGGCTGGGCATGGCGCTAGTTGGCGGAGCCAGTATACCCTTGTTGCCAGTGGCCCGTGCTTCTGGGCCCGCACCCGAAAGGCCGGCAGAAGAGGGCGACCCTTCCAGCTGTGAATATTGGCGCTACTGTGCAGTGGACGGCTTTCTGTGTCAGTGCTGTGGCGGCACTTATAACTCATGCCCTCCCGGCACGGAAATGTCGACTATTACCTGGGTAGGCACTTGTCGTAACCCGGTTGATGGTCGCAACTATGTTATTTCCTATAACGACTGCTGTGGTGTTAACCAGTGTGGTACCTGCCTTTGTCAGCGTGATGAACGGGATAGGCCGCTGTATCGCTCGGATAAGTCCAATGATATTAATTGGTGCCTAGGTTCCAAGAGTTATATCTACCACTGCTCAACGGCGATTGTGGTTGGCGTGGCGTTTGAGCAATGATGCGTGTCACCTTGGCCTTGGGTTTGTTATTGCAGGTGGGGCTTGTGGTTGCAGAGCCACAGATTAATGAAGCCAGGGCCCGGTACAACTACCAGATGTTTTGTCAGGGCTGCCACACCCACAATGGTGTAGGTGTTAGGGGGGTGCCAACCATCGCAGGGTTTATCGGTCACTTTCTTAACACGCAGAAAGGCCGTGAATATCTGGTGCGTGTGCCGGGCTCGGCCAATTCGGTATTAGATGATGTGCAGCTGGCCGAGGTGCTGAACTGGATGATTATCAACTTTGGTGAAGAGAGCGTTGCCGAGTCATGGCGTCCCTATCAAGCTAAAGAGGTAGCAGAGTACCGAAAAAAACCGCTAATGGAAGTTGTTCAATATCGCCAAGAGCTTATTGCTGAGTTGATGGGGCTAGGGGCTAAATAAGAAGGTTTACAATGAAAAAAATCACCATGATGGCCGTGGCACCATGGCTAACTGCACTACTGTTATCGATCAGCCATAGCTTGGCGTTGGCAGAGAATGCCCAGCAGTTGGCGCAGAGCTGTACGGCCTGTCACGGCGCCAAGGGTTTGGCTAGCAGTACTCTGTGGCCCAATCTAGCGGGGCAGAACCAAGTTTATCTGGCGGAGCAATTACGGGCTTTTCGCGACGGTAGCCGTAAAGATGTGTTGATGTCTGCCGCTGCGCAGGGCTTGTCGGAGCAAAATGTTGAAACGCTAGCTACTTATTATTCTCAAATGACGGGCACTGGCCCAGCTGTCACCGGGCCAGCCAATATAGCCGGTCAGCATATCCGTGGTCGTTGTATTTCCTGCCATGGTAAGGAGGGGATAACCGTTAACTCTCAATGGCCGAATATACGCGGTCAAAATAAAGCGTATATGCAAAAGCAGTTAACGGATTTCCGTGATGGCACGCGCCATAGTGATGTTATGGCGGTGATTGTAAAGGGCTTTACCGACCAGCAAATTGCTGATGTCGCCGAGTATTACAGCCAGCTGCGGCCCTGAGCCTTGTTGACCGCTTGCGATACTAAGCCAATATCATCCCCCTGCTTGTGATTATTGTTTACGCGTTGCTAGTGGTAAGTTGTCTCTGTTATTAGAGGAGGCAGTTTTTTTTGTTGGCTGCTCGCAAAAAATGTTAGCAAACCATTCTCTATCGATAAGCGTTTTTAAGGGGCTAGCCCCCTTGCTTTGCAAATATAATGAGTATTTTGTTTGGATTATTCAAAAAAACAATTAAGATCAAACAGATGCACGTTCTGTGCGTTGCTTTTTTGTGGGTAGTAAATACAGCTGCTTTAATATGAATGGCATAAAAAGGGACGCACTGCGGCCCTTTTTTTTTGCATAGATGGCGCTATGGTATGTAGAGTGCCTATGACTAAATGAGTGGGTGAATGAGGTTTACAGTAAGTTTTAAGGTGTGGCAGTGACAATACTGATAGTGGCAGAGCACGATTTTATAGGGGCAGCGCTGGCGCAGCGTTTTGCTGACCGCGGTTGCCGGCATATTAGTTATCCTTTGGCCGAGCTGCCGGAGGGCAAGGCCCTGGTCAGTTTTTTAAGCGAGCAGCAGGTGACGCAGGTTATCAATAGTTCGCTGGTTAGCTTGCCTGCGGCGCAATTGCCAGGCTATTTGCAGCAAGGGCCTTTACTGAGCTTACTAACGGCGGTTGAGCAGTTACAGTTGCCATACATACAACTATCCAGCAGCCATGTGTTTAACAGTGCCGAGCCGCGTCGTTATAAAGTGTCAGATTTAGCTGAGCCCGATACCGAGCTGGGGCAGATCTATCGCCGGGTGGAGAGTTATACCCGCAAGCATGTGCAGCGTTATATTATATTGCGCACCGGCGCGCTGTTTTCCGAGCGTGGCGATAATGTGCTTACCCATTTATTAGCGCAGTTTAAGCAGGGGGGTGATATCAGCCTGTCGCTACATGGCCACAGTGCCCCGGTGTATATGGATGATTTAGCTAGAGTGGTGAGCGGGCTGGTAGATCAGCTAGGCTGTGGCACGGACGAATGGGGGGTAAATGTTTGGGGGGAGTATCACTATAATAGCTCCGACCCTACCACCTATTATCACTTTGCTGAGTCGCTGCTGGCGGTGATGGCCCAGCATATCAATGTCGAGCAGGTGAACTTAGTGGGGGTGGAGGCGCCGGATAATGCCTGGCAATACCCTCTACTTAATTGTTCCAAGATACTCAGCGCCTTTGGTATTAAGCAAATGCCTTGGCGCTCGTCAGTGGTCAATGTAGTCAAACGTTATTGTAAAGAGGTGGTCGATGAGTAAGCCCGAGTTAAAACAGCAAGCCTTAAATATTGCCGTGCTGACGGTGTCGGATACCCGCAGCGAGGCCAATGATACCTCGGGGCAGTATTTGGTTGGGGCTTTGGCCGAGGCTGGCCACAGCCTAGCCGCTAAAAAAATTGTGATTGATGATGTTTACCAAATGCGTGCAGTGGTATCGCAGTGGGTGGCTGATGCTGACATACAGGTTATTTTAGTGACTGGCGGCACCGGTTTTACCGGTCGCGACTCTACCCCTGAAGCGCTAAGGGTCTTGTTTGATAAAACCATAGAGGGCTTTGGCGAGTTATTTAGGCAAATATCCTATCAGGAAATAGGCACCTCTACCGTGCAGTCGCGGGCGCTGGCAGGCCTAGCCAATGAGACGGTGATATTCTGCATGCCCGGCTCCACCGGTGCCTGCAAAACCGCTTGGAATGGCATTATTGCCGAGCAGCTGGATAGCCGCCATAAGCCCTGTAATTTTGTCGGGGTGTTAAAGGCTCGCCGGCAGCAGGCTGCCAGCGAGAGTCGCTAGTTACCAGTCTCTAGTTCCTAGTTCCTAGAAAAAGCAAAGGCACAAAAAAAGCCGTTATTCTTTATCAAAAGAATAACGGCTTTTTCGTTTTTGCTAGCGACTATCGACTAGTAACTAGCGACTCATCAACTCTCATAGCGCTTGAAGATCAAGGTGGCGTTAGTGCCGCCGAAGCCAAAGCTGTTAGACATCATTTGATTGAGCTTGACGTTGTCTTGACGCGTTTGCACGATGTTGAGGTTACCAGCTTCTGGATCTAGGTTCTCAATATTGGCGGAGGCTGCGACAAAATCGTGCTCCATCATCAATAATGAGTAAATCGCTTCCTGTACGCCGGTGGCGCCCAATGAGTGGCCAGCTAACGATTTAGTTGAGGCTATCATGGGGCTGTTGTCGCCAAACACTTCTTTAATAGCTTTAAGCTCTTGTATGTCACCGGCAGGCGTTGAGGTGCCGTGGGAATTGATATAGTCAATGCTGCCATCGGTAGTGGCCATGGCTTGCTGCATGCAGCGCACCGCGCCTTCGCCGCTGGGGGATACCATATCGTAGCCGTCAGAGGTGGCGCCATAGCCGGTAATTTCACCGTAAATTTTAGCGCCGCGCGCTAGCGCGTGTTCTAGCTCTTCAACCACTACCATGCCGCCGCCGCCAGAGATAACAAAGCCGTCGCGGTTGGCGTCGTAGGCGCGGGAAGCGGTTTCGGGGCTGTCGTTATATTTGGTTGATAAGGCGCCCATGGCATCGAATAAGGCGCTGAGTGACCAATGCTCTTCTTCGCCGCCGCCAGCAAAAACCACATCTTGCTTGCCTAGCTGAATTTGCTCAACCGCCGCACCTATACAGTGGGCGCTGGTGGCGCAGGCAGATGAGATGGAGTAGTTAATGCCCTTGATTTTAAACGGGGTGGCCAAACAGGCTGATACCGTGCTGCCCATGGTTTGGGTGACGCGGTAAGGGCCTACACGCTTAAGGCCGCGCTCACGTAGTATATCGGCAGCTTCAATTAAGTTAGCTGAGGATGCGCCGCCAGAGCCGGCAATAAGGCCGGTGCGAGGGTTGGATACCTGGTCGTCCGCCAAGCCTGAGTCGGCTACGGCTTGCTGCATAGCGATGTAGGCATAAGCTGCCGCATCGCCCATAAAACGCAATTGTTTGCGATCTATGTGCTCTTTAAAGTCTATGTCTATGGTGCCAGCGATATGGCTGCGAAAGCCCATGTCTTTATAGTCTTGGCGAAAACGTATGCCCGATTTGCCTTCTTTAAGCGAATCAAGAACGCTGGGTATATCGTTGCCTATACAAGAGACTATGCCTATGCCAGTAATTACTACGCGTTTCATGGGGGTACCTCGTTGAAATTCTCTTGGTAAAAGTCTATGGCTACTTAAAAGTTTGCGTCGTCTGCTTTAAACAAGCCTACGCGTAAATCGTTAGCGGTGTAGATAACTTCGCCATCACAGGCAACCGTGCCATCGGCTATGCCCATAATCAGCTTGCGCTCTATCACGCGCTTTAAATTAAGAGTGTAGGTGACTTTTTTGGCGGTGGGCAGTACTTGGCCAGTGAATTTAATTTCACCTGAACCTAAGGCGCGGCCGCGGCCAGGGTTTTGACGCCAGCCTAGGTAAAAACCCACTAATTGCCACATGGCATCAACGCCTAAGCAGCCAGGCATAACAGGGTCGTTCTTAAAGTGGCAATCAAAAAACCATAAGTCGGGGGTTATATCTAGCTCAGCAATCACCTGGCCTTTGCCGTATTCGCCACCTTCAGAGCTGATGCTGACTATACGGTCTACCATCAGCATGTTGTCCTTGGGGAGCTGCGCATTGCCGGGGCCAAACAGATCGCCGTTACCGCAGGCGATTAGCTCTTCCTTGGTGTATGAGTTTTGCTGAGGTGCTGACATATAGCTATCCGATTGATAAGGCTGTAACCCCATTATTTTATGATGCAGGGTTAATGAGGGGTGCAATTGTAATCTATAGGCTGTTGATGTCCAGAGGGTGGCTGCGAAATGCTGGTAATATGTCGCCTTGGCCTTGAGAAAGCAGCGCAAAATAGGCTATGCTCGCCGCCAATTAATGGAATTTCCCGTTATGGGGCTCAATAAAAACCGGTGCCAAATATGATAAAAAAATGCTTATTTCCTGTTGCAGGCTACGGCACGCGCTTTTTACCCGCTACCAAGTCTATGCCTAAAGAAATGTTGCCGATTGTTAACAAACCCCTAGTGCAATACGGGGTAGAAGAGGCAATAGCCGCGGGCATGGACCAAATGGCCTTTGTTACCGGCCGTGGCAAACGAGCAATTACTGACCATTTTGATATTAGCTATGAGCTAGAGCACCAGATTGCCGGTAGCGCTAAAGAGTCCTATTTAACCGGCATACGCGAGGTGTTGGACAAGGCCCGCTTTACCATGACCCGCCAGCGCGAGATGAAAGGCTTGGGCCATGCCATTTTAACCGGCGAAACTCTCATCGGTAACGAGCCCTTTGGTGTCGTGCTGTCCGATGACCTGTGCTTAAACAACGGCGGCGATAGCGTGATGACGCAAATGGTTAAACTGTATAAACAGTTTCGCTGCAGCATAGTGGCCATCCAAGAAGTCCCCGCCGATCAAACCGAAAAATACGGGGTGATTGCCGGTGAGTTGTTAAAGGATGGCCTCTACCGTGTCGATGACATGATAGAAAAGCCCAGCCCCGAAGAGGCACCCTCTAACCTTGCCATTATTGGCCGCTATATCCTAACCCCCGATATCTTCGACATTCTACGTGATACCCCCCCCGGTAAAGGCGGCGAAATACAGCTAACCGACGCCCTGTTACAGCAAGCCAAAAACGGCTGCGTCATGGCCTACAAATTTGAAGGCCAGCGTTTTGACTGCGGTAGTGTTGATGGTTTTATAGAAGCTACTAATTTTGTGTATGAAAATATCTATAAGAAACAACAAAAGTAAAAGCTACAAGCTACAAGCTACAAGCTACAAGCTACAAGCTTAAAAATTATTAGTGCAGGTTTTGCGAAGTCAATCGCTTTCTTAAAGCTTGCCGCTTACCACTTAAAGCTGCCCGTAGGGCAAAGGTTTTCCAATGCTTCAGCCCCTTACCTGTTTTAAAGCCTATGATGTTCGTGGCCGTATTCCCGACCAACTTAATCCTGAAATAGCCTACCGTATCGGTCGTGCCTATGCTGAGGTCATTAAGCCTAAGCGTGTGGCGGTGGGTTACGATATACGCTTAACCAGCCAAGAGTTAACAACCGCCTTAGCGCAGGGGTTGATGGACTCGGGGGTGGATGTTTATGACATAGGCCAGTGCGGCACTGAAGAAATTTATTTTGCCGCGTTTGCGGGCGAGGTGGATGGCCACAAGATGGATGGCGGCATAGTGGTTACCGCTAGCCACAACCCCAAAGACTATAACGGCATGAAGTTTGTGCGCGAAGGCTCTAGGCCGATTAGTGGCGATACCGGCCTATTTGATATCCAGCGCTTAGCCGAGCAGGGCAACTTTACCGACGCAGCGCAAAAAGGCCAACGGCATACGCTGGATACCGCAGAGGCTTACATAGCGCACTTGCTTAGCTATGTCGATGTGGCGCAATTAAAACCCATGAAAATCGTCGTCAATGCTGGCAACGGCGGCGCCGGTGATGTAATTGATAGAATCGAATCCCATCTGCCGTTTGAATTTATCAAAGTGCATCACCAGGCAGACGGCAACTTCCCCAACGGTGTGCCGAATCCTTTACTTGTTGAAAATCGCCAGCCGACCATAGATGCGGTAAAAGCACACCAGGCCGATATGGGCATAGCCTGGGATGGTGACTTTGATCGCTGTTTTTTCTTTGACGAGCGCGGCGAGTTTTTAGAAGGTTACTATGTGGTGGGCTTATTGGCCGAAGCCTTTTTAGCCAAATCGGGGCCAGCAAAAATCGTCCACGACCCGCGCTTAACTTGGAATACCATTGCCTTAGTTGAAGCCGCTGGCGGCACAGCGGTGCAAAGTAAAACCGGCCACGCTTTTATTAAAGAGCGTATGCGCAAAGAAAATGCGGTCTACGGCGGCGAGATGAGTGCCCATCACTATTTTCGTGATTTCGCTTACTGTGATAGCGGCATGATCCCCTGGCTGCTAGTGGCACAATTAATTCAGCAAAAAGGCTTAACCTTGTCGCAGCTAGTGGCAGAGCGCGTAGCGGCCTACCCTTGCAGCGGTGAAATTAATCGTGAAGTTAAAGATGCCGCCGCCGTGTTGAAAAATGTCGAAGCCGCCTACTGCGCCGATGCGCTAGATGTTGACCGCACCGATGGCTTAAGTGTTAGTTTTGCCGATTGGCGTTTTAGCTTGCGCATGTCTAACACCGAGCCGGTAATACGTTTGAATGTGGAGTCGCGCGGTGATGTTGCGTTGATGCAGCATAAAACAGACGAGCTTTTATCTTTCATTGAGTAAGTTAAACAGTAAATAACGGCAACCCTAAAAAAACCCGGCATTAGTGACTGATGCCGGGTTTTTTATGGCTTGCGATTATTTGACTTGGGGCAGCTATCGGCCTACGCCGTAATAAACAAAGCCGGCCTCGCGCATTTTTTCAGGTTCGTACACATTACGTAAATCGACAAAAATATTGCCGCGCATTAAGGCTTTAATTTTAGCCATGGGCAAGCCCCTGTACTCATTCCATTCTGTCATCAGTACCACAATATCCGCATCGGTAACGGCCTCATAAGCCGTTTGGGTATACACAACGGAATCTGGCAGTAGGCTTTTCGCTTCTTCCATTCCCTGAGGGTCATGGGCGCGAATGTGGGCGCCTTTGTCACAGAGCGGGGGCAGAATCGAAAGAGCGGGCGCGTCCCGCATGTCATCGGTTTCTGGTTTGAACGTTAAGCCTAACACCGCGATGGTTTTGCCTGCTTCGCTGCCGCCTAGGGCGTGGCGTATCTTTTTAACCATCTTGGCTTTTTGTGCGGCATTAACTTCAACTACCGCTTCGACAATGCGGCTTGATACGCCGTGTTCTTGCGCAATTCTTACCAGTGCTAGGGTATCTTTTGGAAAACATGAACCGCCGTAGCCTGGCCCCGCGTGAAGAAACTTCTTACCAATACGGCCGTCTAGGCCCATGCCTTTTGCTATAGCTTGAACGTCGGCACCAACAGCTTCGCATAATTGTGACATTTCATTGATAAAGCTAATTTTGGTAGCGAGAAAAGCATTGGCTGCGTATTTGATAAGTTCGGCGCTTTCTAAATTGGTGACCTGTATGGGGGCTTCAATAAGGTTAAGCGGGCGGTAGAGTTCGCGCAGCAGCTTTTCGGCGCGCTCACTTTCTACCCCTAGTACCACGCGGTCGGGGCGCATAAAGTCACTAATCGCGGCGCCTTCACGTAAAAATTCAGGGTTTGAAGCGACATCGAAGTCAGCGTCGGGGTTAGTTTCTTTAATAATGCGTTCAACCTGTCTAGCGGTACCAACAGGAACAGTAGATTTATTAACGATAACGGTGTAGCCCGAGAGGTTGGCGGCAATATCTTTAGCTGCAGCATACACATAAGCTAAATCTGCATGGCCGTCACCGCGACGGCTAGGGGTGCCAACGGCAATAAAAATTAAGTCAGCTTGTTTTACCGAGCTGGCTAAGTCAACGGTAAAAGAGAGGCGGCCCGATTGCGCGTTTCTGCTGACTAGGTCTTCTAGTCCCGGTTCATAAATCGGAATGCGGCCATCATTGAGGCGATCAATTTTGGCTTGGTCTAAATCTACACAGATGACGTTTGCGCCAAACTCTGCAAAACAAGAGCCCGAAACTAGGCCGACATAGCCGGCGCCGATCATTACAACGTTCATGCTTTTCCTTAGGCCACTCAACCATGTTGGGCTGCGGCTATGGGTAGTAGTTTTTATACCACGCAATAAAGTTGGCGACACCTGTTTCTATATCGATGCTGGGCTGATAACCCACCTCATCAATCAATTCAGATACGTCGGCGTAGGTGTCAGGCACATCGCCTTGCTGCATGGGCAATAAGTTCTTCTGCGCTTTTATTCCTAACTCTTGTTCTATTAGCTCTATAAAGCGCATTAATTCCACCGGCTTATTACAGCCTATGTTGTATATGCGGTAAGGCGCAGTAGAACTGGAGGGGTCGGGGGCGTCGCTATTCCACAGAGGGTTAGGCTGGGCAATTTTATCGCAGCTACGTATGACCCCTTCGACGATGTCGTCTATGTAGGTGAAGTCGCGTCTATGATTGCCGTAGTTAAAAACATCGATAGGTTCGCCGGCAGAAATTTTGCGGGCAAAAATCATGGGTGCCATATCGGGCCTACCCCATGGCCCGTAAACAGTAAAAAAGCGTAGGCCGGTGGTGGGTATATTGTATAAATGGCTGTAGCTATGCGCCATGAGCTCGTTAGATTTTTTGGTGGCTGCATAAAGACTCACCGGGTGGTTAGCACTGTGGTGGGTGGAAAAGGGCTGTGCTGTATTAGCGCCGTATACCGAGCTGCTAGATGCGTAGACTAAATGTTCCGTTTGATGGTGGCGGCAGCACTCTAAAATATTGAGAAAACCGCTGAGGTTAGATACCACATAAGCTTGTGGATTAGTAATTGAGTGACGCACCCCAGCTTGTGCCGCCAAGTGTATGGCTCGCTGCGGTGCATGGCGTTTAAAAACGGTATCAAGCTTAGAGTAGTCGGAAAGGCAAAACTCATAGTGATGATAGTCTGGGTAATCTTCTAGGCGTTTTAAACGGTCACGCTTTAACTGGGTATCGTAATAGTCATTAACATTATCAATGCCTATTACGGTGTCGCCCCTTTTTAATAATTGGATGGTGGTTTCGCAGCCTATAAAACCAGCGCTACCGGTAACCAAAATAATCATAAGTAATCCGCTATAAACGCCCGTCAACAATTTCTGTAGGTAGCGCGTATTTCAAATCATAAATCACGCTGTTATCTTTGCAGAGTGCTTTCGTTTTCTCTGCGGGCCATTCTTTAAACTCTTTATGGGCGACGGCTAAAATAATAGCGTCATAGTGATTGTCTTTTAATTCTTGCGACAAACTGATGTTGTAGTGTTCCATAGAGTCGCTGTTGCTAACCCACGGGTCATACACGTCAACTTTTGCGTTACAGAGTGATAGCTCGTGGTAAATATCGGTGACGCGGGTGTTGCGTAGGTCGGGGCAGTTTTCTTTAAAGGCGAGCCCTAGAATAAGAATGTTAGCGTCGACTATGTGTATGCGTTTTTGTGTCATCAGGCGCATCACTTCATTGGCAACGCGTTTGCCCATGCTGTCATTCAAGCGTCTGCTCGCTGAAATTATCGCCGGGTGATAGCCATTTTTTTCAGCTTTGTGTACTAAGTAGTATGGGTCTACGCCTATGCAGTGGCCGCCTACTAGGCCGGGCCTAAAAGGTAAAAAATTCCATTTAGTGCCGGCGGCTTTAAGTACATCTTCGGTGTCTATGCCCATATCTTTAAAGATAATGGATAGCTCGTTAACCAGTCCAATGTTGACGTCGCGCTGGGTGTTTTCAATAACTTTTGACGCTTCAGCTACTTTGATGCTACTGGCCAAGTGCGTTCCTGCATGAACAATGCGCTGATACAGCTTATCGACATAGTGTGCCGTCTCTGGCGTGGAGCCCGAAGTGACTTTGATAATATTGGTGATGCGTCGCTCTTTGTCGCCGGGGTTGATGCGCTCAGGGCTGTAGCCAGCAAAAAAATCTTGGTTAAAGGTTAAACCAGAAAACTCTTCAATAATGGGTACGCAGATTTCTTCTGTGCAGCCTGGAAATACCGTGGATTCATAAATAACGATATTGTTTTTTGTGATCACCGAGCCTAATAGCTCTGAAGCTTTTTTCAATGGGGTCAGGTCGGGCTGTTTACTGTCATCTATAGGGGTGGGTACGGTGACTATATAAATGTCACAGCCTTTTAAGTCCTCAACATTATTGCTTAATTGTAGGTGCTGGGCGGCCATTAATTCTTCTTTAGTGCTTTCTAGCGTGTTGTCGTGGCCAGCTTTTAAATCATTAATGCGTTTGTTATTAATATCAAAACCGATACAGGGTAATATCTTGCCAAATTCAATCGCTAAGGGCAGGCCTACATAGCCTAAACCAATAACTGCAATACGAGGTTGTGCTGGAAAGTCCATAAAAAGTCCTTTAAATAGTCTTTGTTTTTAATTCGCTGATTGCAGCTAGTGTGGCGGGGTTGTGTAGCCCGGCACCGTCGCTTTGCAGGGCAGTGTAAATCGTGGCAGAGGCGGTTTTGCCTAGCTCAACACCCCATTGGTCAAAGGCATTGATGTTCCAAATAATACTGGCGGCGTAAGTTTTATGTTCGTATAGCGCGACTAATGCCCCCAAGGCTTGTGGGGTAAGTTGCTCTACGCTGATAATGCTGGAGGGGCGGTTGGCGGGCATAACTTTATGCTGGGCCAGTAAGTGGGCGTCGTCAGGGCTGTAACCAGCGGCAATGAGCTGCTTGATAATAACTTCGCTGCCCTGCCCATCCATAAGAGTTTGGGCCTGAGCTAGGCAATTAGCCACCATGTGTTGGTGTTGTGTTTGGTTGGCGCTGTGGCTGTTTAACGGCACAATAAAGTCTACTGGGATCAGCTGGGTACCCTGGTGTAGCAGTTGATGAAAGGAGTGCTGGCCGATAGTGCCGGCACTGCCCCAAAGTACCGGTGCGCTGGCATAGTTAAGCGGGTGGCCCTGCCTATCGACGCTTTTACCATTGCTCTCCATGGTAAGTTGCTGCAAGTGGTTAGGTAGTAGCCTTAGCGTATGGTCGTAGGGTAATACGGCGACATTGCTGCAGCCCCAAAAGTTGACGTACCATATTTCTAACAGCGCTAAAATAACGGGCAGGTTGTTGCGCAGCGGGCTGTTAAAAAAGTGCTCATCCATCTCTTGGGCGCCGGCCAATAGAGCTTCAAAGGTGCTAAAGCTAGTGGCGAGCGCTATCGGTAGGCCCGCCGCAGACCACAATGAAAAACGCCCGCCTACCCAGTCCCACATGGGCAGAATGTTGGCGGCATCTATGCCGAAATCTTCGCATTGGTCGGTGCGGGCCGAAATAGCAATAAAGTGTTTACTAATATCGGGTTGCTGCGATTGCTCAACTAGCCAGTGCTTAGCGGCCTCGGCGTTGGTTAAGGTCTCAAGCGTGTTCCACGATTTAGAAATTACAATAAAAAGCGTGGTGCTAGGGTTGAGCGTGGCTAGGGTATGTTCAAGGTCGCAGGGGTCTATATTGGTGACAAAGTGCACCTTGAGCATGCTGTTGTGGTAGGGGGTAAGCGCCTCGGCAGCCATGCGCGGCCCTAGGTCAGAGCCGCCTATACCTATACTGACGATATCGGTGATGGCTTGGCCGTTATAGCCCGTCCACTGTTGTGAGTGCAGTTGTTCGCAAATACGCTGCATTTTAGCGCGGCAGTCCGCGGCTAAGCGTTGTTCGGTTGTTTGGTTGGCTGAGCTACGCAGCTGGTTGTGGAGCGCCGGGCGGTGTTCGGTGAAATTGACGGCTAAGCCTTGCTCTAGGCTATTGATGGCTGCGGGTAGCTCGCAGTCTTCTGCCAGTGCCAGCAAATCGTCTAATATAGCCTCATTAATAAAATGCCGAGACAGGTTGGCCTGTATCTGGGGGGCGCTAAAATTAAAGCGTTGGTAGCGCGTATTATCGTGATTGAAATAATCAGCTATGCTTAGCTGTTGTGCACGGGCAGCTTGGCCTATAAGCCGGTTCCAAGCCGGGGTATGGGTGGGGTTGGTGTAGGAGATGGGGTCAATTAATGCCGGCATAGGTTTGCTTACTGATTATCGTTTTATTGTTAAGGTCTTTGCGGTGATTGTTTGATATTATTCGGGCATAATATCACGGCTATCTGCGGGTGCTATCATAACGCATACATAACGCACACATAACGTATAAAAGAATAACGTATACGCGACAACTTGGCTGTATAAGTTTAATCAGAATAATTCACATCGGGCATGGCTATATTATGAACATTTAACGTGTAATGTTTGCAGCCATGCTTTAGGTAAAAACTGGGACGTCGTTATCAGTGGCACATATTCGAATATTTAATCATTACGTACAATCCCCTTTTATTTTTCTAGCGCTTATCGAATTTGCGTTGCTGGCTGTGTGTGCCTATTTGGGGGTGACGCAGTGGGGTTGGGGTGAAGAAGAGTTACGTTACGGTGAAGTCGGCATGCGCTACTCACTGGTTTATGCCTTGGTAATGCTGTTAGCTACCTTCTCGCTAGGCTCCTATGCGGCGGGTGTGCGCGAGAGCTTTGCCGGCATGGCGGTGCGTTGTGTGGTGAGCTACTGCCTGTTGGGCAGTGCTGCTATGGTGATCTTGTTTTATTTAGTACCAGGCCTCTATATCGGTAGGCGCGCCTTATTTGGCTCTGTGCTCCTGTCGCTGGTGATTATTCTGCTGGTAAGAAAGCTGTTCTATCTATTGGTTGATATCTCGCAGTTGCGCCGCCACGTGTTGGTGCTGGGTGCAGGCGTTAAAGCCGCCGCTATCGATAAAGTGCGGGATGAGCAGGCGATAGGCTTCGATATTGTTGGCTTTATTCCAGCAACCCCAGAACAAACAATATTGCCTCAAGAAAAATTATTAGATGCCGTTGGTGGCCTGCAGCATCTAGTCGACAAATATAAAGTCGATGAAATCGTGATTGCCGTTGATGAGCGTAGGCGCAGCTACGGCGGCTACTTCCCGTTGGAGGAGCTGTTGGAGTGCAAGCTAAAAGGCGTGCGCATCACCGAAGCGGTACAGTTTTACGAGCGTGAACTCAGCCAAATAGAGCTGTCAGAGCTGCATCCGGGCTGGATGGTGTTTGGCGATGGTTTCCACTACAGCTTGGCGCGCGATATTACCAAGCGACTATTTGATATTAGTATCTGCTCGTTGCTATTACTGTTGGTCTGGCCATTAATGCTATTTGCCGTGGTTGCGGTATTTTTGGAGTCAGGCTGGCCGGTGCTGTATACCCAAACGCGCACAGGCTTAAATGGCGTGCCGTTTAAAATCTACAAGTTTCGCAGTATGACCCAAGATGCTGAAAAAGGTGGCAAAGCGGTGTGGGCTGCCGCTAATGATGCACGCGTTACCCGAGTAGGGGCGTTTATGCGCAATACCCGTATTGATGAGCTGCCACAAATTTTCAACATTTTACGCGGTGAGATGAGCTTTATAGGCCCCAGGCCTGAGCGCCCAGAGTTTGTGGAAGAGCTAAAGCAATCGCTGCCCTATTATGATTTTCGTCACCGGGTTAAGCCGGGGTTAATGGGTTGGGCGCAATTAAACTACCCCTATGGCGCGTCTATAGACGATGCCGAAAAAAAGTTAGTTTACGATCTGTATTATGTAAAAAACCATAGCCTTTTGTTAGATATGTTGATTGTGGTGCAAACCGTAGAGGTTATTCTGTTGGGCAAAGGTGTTAGGTAATTGTGACGTTAAAGGGAGCGACTATGAATAATAAATATGTAAGGTATCTGTGGTTTGTGTTGGTGGTTTGCTTAACCGCCTGCGGTGGCCAGCAGTATGATGTTATGCCCGAAGAAGGCTTAGTAAAAGATTACTCGTCCGAACCTTATACCGTTGGTGTGGGTGATGTGATTAAAGTTGAAGTGTGGGGTAATGATAAGTTATCCCTGCAAGTGCCGGTGCGCCCCGACGGTAAAATTTCAATGTCACTAGTGGGTGATGTGTTAGCGGCGGGCAAAACAGCAGAGGGCTTATCGCAACACATTACCGAGCTGTTATTAAATTATATTAAAAATCCTCAGGTTACGGTTATTATCGCCAACCCTAGCAGCGCTGATTTTCAGCATAGAGTTAGGGTAACCGGTGCGGTGCGCTCGCCACAGTCTATACCCTACCGCAAAGGGATGACGGTAATGGATATAGTCTTATTAGCCGGTGGCTTAAATGAGTTCGCCAAAGGCGATGAAGCCAAGCTGTACCGTCGTGTTGATGGCAAAGTAAAAGTGTATTCCGTAAACCTTGATGATATTTTACGTTCCGGCCGTTTAGAGACTAACTACCCGTTAGTGCCTTCCGATATCGTAACTATACCCGAACGCTCATTTTAATGACTGGTAAAAAATAATGGAAACAGCTCTTTTAGCTGAGTTGGCGCAAGCTGTTTGGCGAGAAATAATACAGTGGCGAAAGTGGGTTATTGCAACCGTGCTGCTGGGTGCATTTGCGGTATTAGGTGCCGGTTTTTTTTGGGCAGAGCAATACGAAACCGATACCTTGCTCTATGCCGATGTAACCAACATTATTCAGCCCTTATTAAAAGGTAAGGCCGAGGTCACTAATATTGACCGCACCAGCGAAGTCAGTGAAATTATTTACACGCGTCGCATCTTAAAGCGTGTGGCCGATGACGTGGGTTTAATCGATCCTGACATGGAGCTTAATCGTCAGGAAGCGGTAATTTCTGGTCTGCGCGATCAAATAGGGGTAGAGAATGCCGGCAAAAACTTTTTGCGCATTGTTTATCGGCATCCATCACCAGAGCGCTCCTTTACGGTATTAAATGCCGTAGTTGATGCGTTTATTAAAGATACCTCTGACCGCCGCCGTAAAGAAAGCCGTGACGCCTATGAGTTTATTGCCCAGCAAGTAGAAGGCTATAAGCGCCAGTTAGTATTGGCCGAGCAACAGCTCAAGGAGTTTAAGTCTAAAAGTTTAGATGGCACCCAGGCCAGTGTTAACTCGCGGATAGGAACATTGCGTACGCAAATTGAAGAGTTGAAGCTGACGATTGATGAAAGTTCTGCAAGAAAATCATCCTTAGAGCAGCAGATAGAGAACGAAAGTGCTTACCTCACTACCCGTGATAAAGTTGATGAGCAGCGTGAGCGGCTTGCCATTCTTAGTGAGCGTTTAGACCTATTGCGTTTAAGCTACCAAGAAACATACCCCGATGTAGTGACCTTAAAAGAGCAAATCGCCGAGCAACAAAATATTATTAAATCGCTACAGGGTGATACCTATATAGGCACCAGTAGTAATAATAATTCTAAAGAAAACCCGCTATACGAAGAGTTGCGGGTAAGGCTGTCCGAAAGCGCTGTCGATGTTCGTAGCCAAAAGAAACGCCTAGAGGCGATGGGCAGAATGCTAGAAGAAGAGTACGCGCGGGCAGAGCGAGTGGCATCGCGCACTGCTGATCTCTCTGAGTTAGTTCGCGACTATGACGTCACTAAAAACATCTATGAAGATATGCTAGAGAGCAAAGAGAAAGCAAGGCTTTCGATGACCTTGGATATCGAAGGGCAGGGCGTAAGCTATAAAATTCAAGAGCCAGCGGTGTACCCCTTAAAGCCATCAGGCTTGCAGTTTTTACATTTTGTTATTGCCGGGCCGTTAATCGGTTTGTTATTGCCTTTAGGCTTAATTATTGCCTATGTGATGTTGGACCCGCGGGTGCGCTCTGCTATACAGCTTAGAGAGGCGTTGCCAGAAGGCATAGAAATACTGGCGGTAGTGCCGCATGTAAACACCCCTTTTGTAAAACGTTTACTGCGTAAAGACATACTACTATTAGCGATGTTATTAGCGGCGGGGGCAGTGGTTTATGCCGGTATAGCCTATGCACGTATCTCAGGCTCTATATAAGGAAGCGCTAGCATGACGAGACTAGAAGCAGAAGCAAAAGTAGAAGACAAAAACGATATTCGCGACATGGCTGAGGTGCCGCAGAAGTCTTTAGAAGAGCTCACCGCTTTAAAATTGATTTATCCCGGCATGCAGCAGCGGGAGGTGCTTAATGCTTTTCGTGACTTACGGGCAAAATTGGTACAAAAGCATAAAGGCAATAATTTCGTCTTATTAGTCAGCTCGTTAAGCGCTGGTGGCGGCGGTAGCTTCGTAGCCATGAATGCGGCAGCTTCATTTGCACTGGATGAAGGTAAAACGGCTATTTATATAGATTGTAATCACGAGCACTCCTTTGCTGCAACCGTGCTGGGAGGTTTAGAAGGCTATGGTTTAGTGGACTACCTAGAAGATGAAACCCTAGACGCCAAAGATATAATTTACTCAGCAGGTATCCCTAGGGTAAGAGTTATTCCACCAGGCATGGGCAGTGACACCTCAGTAGAGCGCATGGCCTCAAGCCGTATGCGCGAGCTTATTAGCTCTTTAAAGGGCCGTTATAATGATAGGTTTATTGTATTGGATGTGCCGCCAGTCAGTGAATCATCGTTGGCGCGTATATTGTCTAGCGAAGTGGATTTAGCGGTTTTAGTTGTGCCCTTTGGCAAAGTTAGTGTCAATCAGGTGTTGGCGGGTATTGATGCGGTGGGCGAAGAGCGCTTTGCTGGGTTAGTGTTTAATAATGAATAACAGAGTCGCTAGTGGTTAGTCTCTAGTCGCTAAAGACTAAAGACTAAAGACTGGCAATGATAATAAAAACAAACGTGTATGCTGTGTTAAGAATAAGGGCGAAGGTCATGTTAAAAAAACCATCTAAAACTATAAAGTGTACAACTATAAAGAACAAAACTATCGATGTGGCTGTATTTAAAAAACTTAGCATGGCCTGTGCCATAGCGGCGGTGTTTAGCTCTACGGGCCATGCCTTAGAGTTAAGCGCTACGGTGGGTTTGGATGCCGAGCATAGCGACAATATGACCAAGCAGGCTGTTAATGAACAAAGCGACCTCAAAACTACCGTGTCAGCGTCGGTTAATGCCGAGCATAACGGCGACAAAGTTCAGGTAGCAGCCAATTACAGTGCGGCTCACTCTACTTATCAGCAAGATAGCTACGAGGATCAAACCCGGGTGACAGGCTCGGGCAAATTAGTCTATGAGCAAATTGAAAAGCAGCTAATTTGGACCTTAGAAAATAGCCGTAAAAACGTTATCAAAAATAAAACCCTTAATGATGTAGAAGATAACCGCGAAGATCGCTCCATATCCTCAGTAAGAGCCGATTTAATAATGCACCCCTCCGAGGTTGATAGCCTCAGCTTGTCGCCAAGTTACACCGCAATAAAGTATGAAGATACCGACGGCCAAGATTCAGAGCGCATAGGGGCAAGTTTAAGCTGGGATCATGCCCTTAGCAAAATCGATGGTTTTGGCGCGCAAGTGACTTACGATGACGTGACGTTCGATAACGACCAATTTGATTACGAATACTATCTCTATACCTTAAGTTATCAGGCGCAGCTGTCAAAACTGAATTATTCCATTAGGGTTGGGGTGAACGAATCACAGCGAGAAAGCGCAGACTATAGCGGCCAATACATAAACGCTAATGCCAGCTATGAGCTAAGCAGCTCGGCAATCACCTTAAATATATTGCAAGAACTAACAGACACCTCGCGCGGTAGCAATAACGAGGGCTTAAGCGAAAACTCAGCAAGCTTTAACGAGGTTGATGTATTTGAGCGCGCCAGTGTTGAGCTGGGTTATCAAAATAGCAACTTATGCGGCACCTGCGACTTGAATGTGGCGTTAATGTACGAAGAAGAAACCTACGAGGTATTACCGCGTGATAATGAAGAGCTGCGAGCCAATGTAAACTTTGCTTACCGCTTAACACGGTTAATGTCCCTCAGCTTAGGTGTGCAGTGGCAGGATGTGAGCTTTAGCAGTACCGGCTTAGCGCAAAGCGACTACCAAAGTGTAAGCTATCGTACCGGCCTAAACTGGCAGTTAGCCGAAAAATTATCAGCAGGCGTCTATGTGGCCTATGAAGAACGCGAATTCGACCTGCAAGCCCGTGATTATGACGAGCTTAAAGGTGGTGCCAATGTGCGTTATAGCTTTGACTAATCCTTGGCCTACTGACCTATACATGTATCGCTAAGCTAGTGAGCGGTGTAGCCGATAACATGGAATGCCCTAATAATATGGAATATCAAAGGCGCTATGCAGTCAATTGTTGAGTCTGTTTCTCATTGGGCGGTAAGCAAGCCGCATTCAGTTGCCGTGCAATCTGCACAGGCCGAATTAAGCTATGAGCAGCTGAACCATTTATCCGATAATGTAGCGCAAAATCTTAGGGCCAATAATATTACAGCTGGTGATGTTGTCGCGCTGTGTATGCCGCGCGTTATCGATGTGTGGCCCATTATTTTCGGCATTTTTAAAGCGGGTGCCGTGTATCTTCCCGTTGAACCGTCTTGGCCCCAGCAGCGTTTAGCATCCGTTTTACAGCAAGCATCTTGCCGCAAGGTTGTGGTGGCAGCGGCCACCGCCGACAAAATAACGGCAGGTGCTTTGTTAGCCGCTGATTTAATCAGCCAGCCGCCGCATTCTGAAAACAGCCCTGAAAGCTGCCATGAAAACACGCATGAAAACAGCCCTGAAAACACGCATAAAAACAGCACTGGAAAAAAGGCAGAGCTTGCTGTTAGTGAACTTGCGTATATTATTTTTACCTCGGGCTCCACTGGCCAGCCTAAAGGGGTAAAAATATCCCATCACTCGCTCTGGCATTTACTAACGACAATGCGCGATTGCTTGTCGCTAGATGCGTCGTTACGGCAGTTATGTATTACCTCTTTTGCGTTTGACCTTGTTATACCCGATTTATTTTTACCCTTATTAGTGGGGGGGTGCTGTGTGCTAGATGAAGGCGCTACCGCATCGTCACCGCAAAGCTTGGCTAACAAAATAACACAGCAAAAAATTAATTTACTGCAAGCAACGCCCAGCACCTTAAAAGCTATTAATGACACTGGCTGGCAAGGTTGCCCGCAATTACAGTTGCTAGTGGGCGGCGATAAAGTGTCGCTAAGCTTGGCGGCAACGCTAAGCCAAAAAGTAAAAGCGCTTTGGCACTGTTACGGCCCAACAGAGGCAACCGTATGGGCGGCTATCAACCAGTATGACGAGCGCCAAGGGTTATCGTTTGCCTCACCCTTGCCCGGCTATGGTTTTTTTGTGGTTGATGAGCATGGCGAATGTTTAACGCAGGCGGGTGCAAAAGGCGAGCTGTTAATCACCGGGCAAGGTTTAGCCCAAGGTTATGTAGGAGCCGATGATTTAACAGCAGAGAAGTTTATACAGCTCAGCGTGGCTGGCGCTGAACATCGCGCGTATAAAACCGGTGATATATTCCAGTACACGGAGAATACGTCACTAAGCTACGTGGGCAGGGCCGATAATCAAATTAAGTTGAGCGGCCACAGGGTAGAGCTAGGTGAAATAGAGGCCGTGGCTGAGAGTGTTATTGGAGTTGAGCATTTTATTGCTGAGGTGGTTGAGGGGCAGCTAACGGGCTTTTACCTAGCGTCAAAGAATCAGGCCACTATTGAAGAGAAAATTAAAGCAGCGCTCGTAGCTAAATTACCGTGGTATATGCTGCCTACACAGTACATAGCGGTAACAACATTACCATTAACCCATAATCAAAAAGTTAATCGCCCTGCGCTACACAAGATGGCCGTGGCGCAACTCAAACAAAATACCAATGTAAATCCAAGCCCAACTCCAAATCCAAGTCCAGATACCAGGCCAGCTATAGCCATAGAGCGGGCAAACTATTATTTACAGCAGGTCAGCTTGGCCTGGGCTGATATTTTTGATGAAAATATTAACGCCGAAGCCAATATATTTAGCCGGGGCATGGACTCCTTAAGCGTCGTCAGCCTGTTAGTCGCTATAGAGCAGCGCTTGCATATTAATTTGCCCATGAGTTTTATCTACAGCCACACCAGCTTAGCGCAAATAGCCGAGGCGTTAGAGCATGATCAAGAGCGGGCTCACAAAAAACAAAGAGCGGGCTCTACGCTAGCCGAGCATGGGCCACAGCTAATCACCTTGCAGCAAGGCGAGGGTACGCCGTTAATTTGTATACACCCTGTTGGCGGTGGCGTATTTCATTACAATTTACTGGCAGGCTACTTGGGCAAGGGCATCCCTGTTTATGGTGTGCAAGCGCAAGGCTATGATGGTGGCGAGCCGCTATATGATGTGGTGCTAATGGCGCAGTGCTATGCGGCATTAATAAAGCAGTGTTTCAACGCCGGTGCTGTTCGCTTGTTGGGCGGCTCTATGGGCGGGGTTTTGGCGGTGGAAACGGCCAAACAACTTGCAGCGCAAAATATCCAGGTAGAAACCGTTTATTTATTAGATGCTGTGGGTAATGTTGCCGACGGCCAAAACGAATTACGCTCTGTAACGGCGCGAGCCATAGTGCGAGGGCTAAAACTGAGGCTAGCTGATAAGTGGATGCAGCTTAAAGCTAAGGTAATTTTTATACGCGGTAAACGCATATCAAACCTGTGGCGCTATCAATACCTTACCCTTATAAATCACCACGCCCTCAATAAATATTTAGCCAGCGCGCATTACAGCCAGCAATATGTAGGTGATGTGGTGTTGTTTCGCCTGCCTTTGCAAAAAGAGGGCGGCTATGCCGATAAATATCTCGGTTGGGGTGAGGTAATAACGCCGCCGCCGCAGGTTCACTATGCCGAAGGCAGCCACCAGCGCTTTTTAGAGTCTGAGGGCTTTGCCGCAAGCTTTAAAGAGCATTTTTAAGGCTGGCTATTCAGGTTTGCATTTAGCGCCTTATTAAGCGACAAGCGATATGTGTCGATAAGGCGGTCGGCCAGCGTCAATAAAGGCTGGTCATTACTCTCAGAGCATTCACCATTACACAGTAAGCTTACAGTGACTAAGGTCGCCCCGTCGTGATGTAACAAGCTTTGGTGAATTTGACTAGGCTTAACCCATCGTGTGTTATTAATAATACGGTCGCCAATAAGGTAGGTGTAAAGCACCAAAGCCTGTTGGTTACTGCGCTGATCTTTTAGGGTGATAAGCTGCACGGGCTTGTTGAGGGCGGTAAGCCTAGCGGAAGAGTTTGTTTTTACCCAGCTACTGCTATGCAGCTTATTATTTTCATGGATGAGCTCTTTACCCTGAACCTCGAATAAAAACCCTCTAATAGTAACCCTTAGTGCGGGCTGTTTCTCGGTGCTGAGCTGCGGGCTCTGTTGTTTGCTTGGCGGCTGGCCTGGTTGCTGGCTTAGCTGCTGATCTGATAACTGCCCGAGCGGTTGTTGAGCTAGCTGTTGATAATTTAAATGTATATCAGCGCCTTGAATCACCGGCCCCCACGAGGGTGGGCTGCTAGGTATAAGCTTAAGTGTGGCTAGCTCTTTTTTAACGATAACGGCGGCTGTTTGCGGGTTAATGTTATTGGCGTTGCTGTTATGCCATAGGTTAGCAAACAACATAATGGCAATGGCCATAGCGGGCCATGTTAACCAGTTAATATGGCTATGGCTTACGCCTACCTTATTGTGTACGGTTTCGTCGGCTTGGCCAGTCTCTAAGTAGCGGCCAAAAAACATCAGAGGCAGAGTAAAGATACCAAAAATAATTAAACCTAGGCTTTCATGGTCCCTAATTATTGGGCTTTGCATCTCGGTTATTTGGCCAATGGCAATAATGGCTGTTACCCTTACCCAATTGCAAATAACGCCGGTTAATACTCCTGCGGCCAACATACATAATTGGCGCTTAAGGCTATGTAAATACAAGTGGTTGTACACCAGTGAAATAAACACGCACATCAGCAAATAGTTAAGGCCACTACAGCCTGATGCCACCACAAAATTACCGGCAGGAATACTAATATAGTTGCCCTCTATAAAAACAGGCACCCCAAATAAGTTTAACAATGAAGAACTGACAATAGTGGTTAGGTACTGTAGCGCGGGGTTTAATACATCCCAAACAGGTATAACGGTATAAATTAATAAAAACGGAAATACCAAAAGTTTGCCTATCGCTTTACCAGCAAGTAAAAATACCAAGCTAAGGGCAATGGCCGGTAGCATAAGTTGCTCGCCCACCTGAATATTGCCTATATGTGCAATTAACCAAGCTAGGCTGCAAAGTGCTAAGGGTAAGCTAGCAAGCGGGTAGGGGCTTATGGGCAGTAATTTAATCGTGCGCCATTGCCGCAGCGCTAAAAGAACAGCGGCAATAAGCAAATAATAACCGTGCGAGTACGACTCTTGGTTAGTGCTCCAGCGGTTATCGAGGGTGGCAGCAGAGGGGTAAAATAAATAGCCACATAAAAACAGGGCCAATCCGCTGGCAAGTAAGTAAATATTTTTAAGGCTAATCATTGGGCTTTATTATTAGTGGAGTGGGCCTTAACTTTAACAGACTATAGCCAATTAAGGGTATACTCGCATAAAAAGTATTTAAGGGATTTTTCAATGCAGGCAACGCAGCCGCCAGCGCAGCAAACAACGCAAAAACCCATACCGCAAACAGCGCCGCAAGCAATGCAGCATGCACTAACCGTCGATGTGGAAGACTACTTTCATGTGGGCGCATTTGTAAAAAATATCGACATTAATGATTGGGATAATTGGCCTTCGCGCGTTGAGGCATCCACCCAGGTGTTGCTGGATTTATTTGCCGAGCACCAAACCAAGGCAACTTTTTTTGTGTTGGGTTGGGTGGCGCAGCGCTACCCCGAGCTAGTGCGTGCCATCCATGCGCAAGGGCACGAAATAGCTAGCCATGGCATGAGCCACCAATTAGTTTATGGCCAAAGCCCTGCCGTATTTAAAGAAGAAACCCTAGCCTCAAAAAAACTACTTGAAGATATTATCGGCGAGCGCGTTAACGGCTACAGGGCGGCCAGTTATTCCATAACGCCAAACTCAATATGGGCGCTAGAAACCTTAATAGAGGCCGGCTTTACCTACGACTCCAGCATATTCCCCGTTAAGCACGATCGCTATGGCATGCCCGGCGCGCCATTACAAATACACCAAGCAAGGGTGAATGGCGGTGCCGCAATAACAGAGTTTCCTCTTACTTCGGCCAGTGTGTTAGGCCAACGTGTGCCCGCTGCTGGTGGCGGCTATTTTCGTTTATACCCGTATTGGCTAACCCAGTTATTACTAAAAAAAGCGGCCAAAGAGCTCAACCAGCCATTTGTGTTTTATTTACACCCCTGGGAGATAGACGAAAACCAACCCAGGGTTGAAGGGGCTTCTATGCTAAGCCGCTTTAGGCACTACAACAATCTCGATAAATGCCTGCCTAGGATGAATACCTTACTCCAGCAGTTTTCGTTTACCACCATGGCCGAGGTCATAGCACAATACGCCAGCCAAAACACATTGGAGGCCTGCGACTATGCCCAATTCAGAGGCTAGTTCAATGGATAGCTCGATGCCCAATCTGATGAATAAGGCTGAGTTAAGTAAGGCCTTTTTCCAAGCACCGCAGCAATGGTTAGCACAGCACAGCCTATCGGCACTCAGCGTAGAGGTTAATCCCCACTTGTTAGCGCGTGAGCAAGCCTTACAAGAAAAAGGCAGCTACAAAGTCAAAACCGGCAAATTATCCCGTGAGATAGGTGCCTTAAAAAAAGCAGGCCAGCCAGCAGAAAGCCTTATCGCCGAAATGAAAGGCTATAAAAGCAGCCTAAAAGACGTAGAGGCAACCATAGCCGAGGCTGAAGCCGCAATCACCGCTTTACTTGCACCACAGTTACAGCCCAAACCAAGCAATAACACGCCTAAGCCAGAGCAACAGCTTGCGCAACGTGATATTGATTACAGCGCCTTACAGGTAGAGCTATTTACGGAGGCATTAAAACCGGCTTGCGAGCAATACCTGCAGCAATCGCCACAGGCTACGCTATATCATCAGCCCGGTTGGTGCGGCTTAATAGAGCAAAGCTTTGGCCATAAACCGCACTACTATGTGGCGCATGTGGGTGGTGAGGTTGTCGGCGTGCTGCCACTCATACACTTAAAAAGTCGCTTGTTTGGCGCGTTTGCGGTATCCATGCCCTATTTTAATTACGGCGGCCCCATAGGCGAAACCGAGCAAGTGTGTGAGGCCTTGGTGGCGGCGGCCAATCAACAGGCCGCTAACAGCCAGCTAAGCCATATTGAATACCGCTGCCTGCAGCCGCTAGCAAAACACCCCGGCCATCAAGATAAAATATCCATGTGGCTGGACTTGCCCAGCGCATCAGAGCAGCTATGGCAGGCGCTGGGCGCCAAAGTCAGAGCGCAAGTGAATAAAGCAAAGCCCCATGGTTTTACCGTGCATATAGGCGGTGCAGAGTTGCTGGATGATTTTTACCATGTATTTGCTATTAACATGCGCGACCTAGGCACGCCGGTATACGCTAAAAGCTTTTTTCAAAACATACTCGCTAGCCATATAGGCAAAGCCAATATTGTGTTGTTAAAAAACAGCCTAGGGCAGCCCGTGTCGGCCTCTTTTTTACTAGGCCATAAGCAGCAGTTAGAAGTGCCTTGGGCATCTACCCTTAAAAAAGAAAACCGTACCAACGCCAATATGTTGCTGTATTGGTCTATGCTGCAATTTGCTTGCGAGCAGGGCTATAAAGTATTTGATTTTGGCCGCTCATCGGTTGATGCCAGCACATACAAGTTTAAAAAACAGTGGGGTGCAAAACCGGTGCAGTTGCACTGGCATTATTGGCTAGCTGAGGGTGGCGAGCTACCGCAGCTAAACCCCAATAACCCCAAATATAAAATGGTGATTTGGGCGTGGCAAAGGTTGCCGGTATGGCTCACCAAAATACTAGGCCCGCCTATTGTTAAAAGTTTGCCCTAAGTAAATAAGGGTGAGGGCCTAAAACCAATTCGCCAGCCGCGCTTTAAATAGGGTTGCTGAATGGCTGCGGTCTTGGTGTATGCCTATGCGGGTTAGCGTGTGTAATGGGCAGTCGTGGGCCTTATTAATACCGCGCTGGGTAGTTACCGCCGCTTTATAGTGTTGTTGCACTAGCTCAATGGCTTTAGGGCATACATCGCCGTTGGGGTAACAGAATAAATTAACGGGCTGGCTTAGCTCGTCTTGTAAGCGCTGTTTGCTGTTAATAATTTCTTGGCTAAGTGCGTGCTCGTTAAGCTGGCTATTAAGCCGAAAGTGGTTACAGGTATGCGAGCCTATCTCCACCAAGTTATTTTGGCTCATGGTTTTTAATTGCGCCCAGTTCATTAATCCCGGATTGATGGCGGGGTTGGTGTTGCTGCTGCCGGTGTTGGGTTTTTTGCTATCAGTGTTGCTGCTAGCTTGTGATGAAGCTAGGTACTCAGCAAGCCAGTGGTGAATTTGCTCGTCGCTATAGTGCTTGAGTTGGTTAATGGTATAGGCGGCAGCTTCTCTAGGGTCGTTTAAGTCACTTAAATGGGGCTTTAACCACTCAGGGGCTGACGAATAGGAATAGGCAGGGCCAGAGCCAAGAGTGAGTGAGCCCTCAGCGCTATTACCATGTTGCGCGGCAAGCTGTTGGCGCAGCAGCTGGTTAACTTGGTTAGGCCAAAATTGTTGCTGGGTGCCTATCATATCGCTAACGGCAAACAAGGTGATGGGCACTTGTTGCTGTTGAATAATAGGGTAGGCATATTCATAGTTGTCGGCCCAGCCATCATCAAAGGTAATGGCGCAGGCTTTGGCCGGCAAAGGTAGGCCTTTTTGTTGGCGGTCCACCCATTCGCTCAGGTGTATGGGGGTGAAGTATTGCTTAACAATCCGTAGCTGCTGGCTAAAGGTGTCGGGCTCTACAATCATGCCCGGCTCTTCGCTGGCATAACGCGGGTCTGTTTTGGGCAGTATGCGGTGGTACATTAATACCCACAGCTGTGGCCCGCCCAAACTAAACTGGTGTGGGCCTAGCAGTGAGGCAGTTAAGCCTAGTGCGCATTTAACAGAATTTTTTAATAACGTAGAAAAGTTAGCCATATGAGCATAAAAGGTTTTATTGGATGTTAGCTGATTGTAAAGGCAAGCCCACGGTATTGCACCTCATAGATACAACCGGCCCAGGCGGTGCCGAAACTATATTTGTGCAGCTGGCTGATAAAATGCGCGAGCAAGGCTGGAATAGTTTAGTGGTTATTCGTGGTGAAGGCTGGGTGCATGATCAGTTACTTAAAAGAGGTTTAACCCCAGTTATTTTAGAGGCCAAAGGCAGTTTTAATATCAGCTTTTTATGGGCGTTAATAAAGCTTGTTCGCCAGCATAAAGTTGCACTTATTCACTCCCACCTATTGGGTTCAAATGTATACGCAGCATTGGTGGGCTTGTTAACCTTTTGCCCTGTAGTGGCAACCTACCACGGCATGGTCGACATTAGCCCCAATGAAAGGTTTAAAACCATTAAGCACTGGGCAATGCGTTGGGGCATCAAGCGCTATGTGTCGGTAAGCAAGAGCTTAGCAGCAAGTATTTTTGAGAAAGGTTTACTAAACCCTAACAAAACATCAGTTATTTATAATGGTATTGATACCAGCCTATACGGCAAAAGTAATTCGCAAGTTATTAGGCAGCAATTAGGCCTGGGTGATGAGGCGGTTTTAGTGGGCAGCTTAGGTAATATAAGGCCAGCTAAAGCCTACGATGTATTAGTAGAGGCCGTGCCGCAAGTATTAGCAGAAAATCCCAATGTACATTTTATAATTGCCGGTGACCCTAAAAAATCGCTGATGGCTGCGTTAACACAAAGAATCAATGAGCTAGGGGTTGAAGGCTCGGTACACTTTATAGGCTTTCAACATGACTGTGCCGCCATGTTGGCGCAAATGGATGTGTTTTTACTATCCTCGTCATCAGAGGGGTTTTCAATATCAACAATCGAAGCTATGGCAACAGGCTTACCAGTAGTGGCAACCAAGTGCGGCGGCCCAGAAGAAATTATCACTCATGGCGAAAACGGCTGGCTGGTTGAAAAAAACAATGCGAAGGCGATAGCGGAAGGGTTAGTTACTGTACTCAATGATAGTGAGTTACAGCAGCGTTTGGCGAAAAATGCCAAGCTGCGTGCGGGTGCAGTGTTCTCAAGTGATGTAATGATGAATGAATACAATAAAGTTTATCAATCAGTGGCTCGTTATACCTAGCGACGAATCAAGTAATTCACGCCGTCACCCAGCCATACTGTCATGCCGGACTTGATCCGGCATCCATGCCCTTGGTCCACAACGCCGATAAATCAACCTAACCACGCAAAGCCTTAATATAAGCCTTTAGCTCAAACCAAGTAGGCCCTAAGTCACCAAAGCGATTAACCTCATGCCGAGTGTTGGCGCTAGGGGTGATAAAAGCGAAGCAGCGCTTAATTTTTTGGGTAGCGGTATAGCGCTGATCCTTCAAATAAATATACAGGCTATCTAAATCACCTAGCAGCCAGCGTAGCCTTTGATTGATTGTATAGTTTTCAATGGGGGTGATGGCCTCGTTATTAGCGATTTGTAATAACAACTTAGGGAAGTCCACCCCAGCATCAATAGCCAGCTGTAACGACCCCCAAAAACGCGTATTCACCTCCATAAGATAAGGGGTGCCATCTTCTGCAATACGGTATTCAACCATCGCTACGCCATGCCAATTCACCGAATCCAGCAAACGCTTGCTCATGGCCAATAGTTGAGGGTTGGGGGTAACACTGCGCGAGAGCACGCTAACGCCACCACCTGGGGGTTTCTCCCGTAGCCGCTCATGGGCAAAAAAAGCCACTGCCACACCTTGGTTATAAATAGCAAAAACACCGGCACCATGGCCAGGTATAAAGGCTTGCTGCATAAAGGGGTGGTCGGCAAAGTCGGGTAGCGTTAATGCCTGCTCTAGCTGGTTGGCAGAGTTAATAATCTTAACGCTGGTGCTGAGCCAATGGCTATGCAGCCATATATGAGAGAGTGCGGGCTTTAGCACTATGGGGTAGTGGCTAATGTTGTTTGGGGCTAGCGCAGAGGCTTCTTTATAGTGGTGGGTGCTTGGGTAAGGTATATCAAGCTTGTCTGCTAGCTGGGTAAGCTCGGCTTTATTGGCTAGCGACATAACCGTAGCTAGGTTTGCAAACGGCAGTATGCAGTCACCAAGTTGCTCGCGGTTAAGTAGCAGCAATTGGCTAGTAATCTCCGTCATGGGGAACAGGTGAGTAATGGCTTCGGCATCAATTAACGCTACTAACCAAGCCATAAACTGCTGAGGTGCCGTTTTGGGGCTAGGGCTTTGGTGATATTGCTGGCAATAACGAGATGAGCCCGCTAGCGATTTTGTGCTAGTATCTGCGCAGCAAATAAAAGTGTTATCTGCGCTGCCTAGTGAGCGAGTAGCTGCCAGTGCGCTACGCTGGTTAGCATCTAAAATAAGAATTTTTGTCATTATCATTATCATTATTACGTATTGCCTAAGAGTACCCAGTATATGTATGAGCCGTTATCACTAGCCATTAAAAATCACTATGGCTCTAAAAGGGGTATGTTGAATTATTATAAGTATCAACTGCTACTTAAACTAGGCTTTTATAACAAGTATAAAAATATTGATTTTTCTAAGGTTAAGCGCTTTGTGTTTGTGTGCTCGGGTAATATATGTCGCAGCCCCTTGGCTGAGGTTGTTGCTAGGCAGAAGGGAGTTAATTCAGTTTCATTTGGCTTGCATTGCCATGGCGGCGCGCCAGCAGATAAACGCGCAATTTTGTTTGCCGAGCAGCATGGTTTTGACTTGACTGACCATAAGGCAAGAAATATAACGGATTATAAGCCTGAGTTGGGCGATCTGGTTATTGGTATGGAGCCAAAGCATACCCATGAGCTTGAGTTGTTAAGACACGTGGCGAGTGAAAAAATAAGTTTGATCTCTGTAACAAAAAAAAAGCCGCAAGCTTATTTGCATGATCCTTTTAATACTAATAAATGTTTTTTTAATAAGTGTGAAATGGAAGTTGTTAAGTCCGTGGAGGCGTTAGTTGGAAAAAAATAGCGAACTGGTACCAATTGAGGATTTTTATAGCCTAAAAATAAAATCAATTTGGAATCATGTGAAAGATGAAGGCTTCTCCTTTTGGATGATTTGTTGCTATTTATTCTTTGAGTATGTACGGCCACAGTCAATCATCCCTGCATTGGATTTTTTACCTTGGGCTCAGCTGTTTATTATTTTTTCTGGTGTTGGGTGGTTGTTTGAGAAAAATAGACGCTGGGTAGGTGTGCCTGCAAATAAATGGATGGTTATTTTTTTTATTGTCATAATTTTGTCAAGTTTGTTTGGGATGTCACCTGCTACATCATATTCTAGGCTGGCTGACTTTTATCTTTGGTTGATTATTTATTTTTTAATAATAAATATAGTTACAACAGAAAAAAGACTGTTTGTTTTCCTATTAATATTTATCGTAGCAAGCTTTAAATTGTCACTTTTTGGCGCCAAAACATGGGCGTTTCGTGGCTTTGGCTTTACAAAGTGGGGAATAATGGGGCCGCCAGGGTTTTTTCAAAACTCAGGAGAGCTGGCTATACAGATGCTAATTTTTTTTGGGTTGTCCTGGTATTTCTATATCGCAATTCGAAAATATCTCACAGGCGTTAGGCTTTTCTTGGTTAGGCTATTTTCTGTAACTGCGGCCATGACAGTATTAGGTGCGAGCTCTAGAGGAGGGCAGTTGGGGTTGGTTGTCCAGATTCTTATGACGGGGAGGGTAAAAGTTAGATTCTTAGCCGGTATTATCTGTGTTGGTATGCTTGGGTTTTGGTTGATGCCGCAAGAGCAGATAGAGAGGTTTCAGTCCATTGGGGAAGATAAAACGTCAATACAGAGGATGATGTATTGGGAAAATGGTTGGGAGATGATGAAAGATAACCCGGTTTTAGGGGTTGGTTACTATAATTTTCAGCCGTATTACGAGCGTTACTATCCTAATGATCTGTTGTATAAGAGAGCTCAGCTACCTCATAATATTTTTATTCAGGTTGGAGCCGATTTAGGCTTCACAGGATTAATAGTGTATTTGATTCTTATTGGGCAGGTTTTTATAACCGGAAGGCGGGTGAGGGCAATTTGCGACAAAGATAGCTTTATCTATTTAATAAGCAAAGGTGTTGAAGTGGGTTTTGTTGGGTTTATAGTCGCGGGCTTATTTGTGAGTGTGACATATTACCCTTTTATGTGGATACAATTAGCTATAATGTCAAGTATCAGCAATATTGCTAAAGGCGCTGCGAGTGATCAGGGTTAGTTTATGTAGGGGCAAGATGCTGAGCTGTTTTTTATAAAGTACTAAGGTGTCGAGTTCAAAACTAAAATTAGTTAGGAGTTATTTGGCGATGAAAAAAAGTATACGTATTGTGGCACGCTGTTCAATTATTGTTATTGGCGTGATGTGCGCAACGAATGTGTTTGCATGGACTAAGTACATAAATTTTAATAATGGGGTGCTAGGTAGCCAGACGTATAATAATGATGGGTTTAGTGACGCAGCTGGAGGGACTTACTATGATAACGGTGAGGCTTATGAAGGTGGGCAATCAGCTAAGCTCACAATTGAGGCAGGAAAGACGGGTTACGGGAAGTGGGGGGGAGTAATCAATTACCCCTCAAATTTAGTAAAGGGTGATGAAATATGGCTGAGAGTAAGGACGTTTATGCCCGTTGGCTTTAATTATGATTCTAGCAGTGAGGGGGAGCATCTAAAGTTTCTAAGAATTCATACACGTTCTCCAGCTGTGTCCAATGAAGGGTATAACGATTGGTATATAAATCCGGCAACTGCGCCCGAATCATCAAGTCCTCATAAATTTATTTTTGAAGGTGAGCAGCGTTGGTCCACCGCGGGTGGATATGTGGACAGGCCGCAACTAGGAGTGTGGGAGGTTTATGAAATATATTTAAAACTAGATACTAAATCCGTTAACGATGGTGGAAATGCGATAGTTAAAATGTGGAAAAATGGTAAATTATTGGGAGAGTTCCGTGATCGTTATACACTAGTGAATGATGATAGCTACTCCGATCGTACACATGTGTTCACTTATTGGAACGGAGGCGCGCCAAAAACTCAGCATATGTGGTTAGATGATGTCGTGATTACTAGTGAAACGCCATCTGAAATAGATGAATATGGCAATAGTTATATTGGAGTAGGGCAGGCTGCCCCTTCGGCACCTCCAGTTGTTGAAGCAAATAAACAGTAGGTTTAGAAATGTCAAGATTGTGGATTACATGGGAAGTACAGCGTAGAAATAAATCTATCAGCAAAGCCTTAAATGCTAAGTTAATTGAACTGGATATTAAGGGGGGGGCGGCAGGCAGATATTTAAAGGCCATATTTATTAGTCTAAGAGCTTTACGAACCGAACAGCCTAGGCAATTGTTTGTTCAGAATCCTTCTATTGTGCTAGCAACCTTAGCTGTTTTTATTGGCATTTTTAGTAAAATTAAAATCGTGGTAGACGCACATAATTCTGGTATAAGGCCGCTAGAGGGGAGAAGTAAATTTATAAATTCATGGTCAGATTTTCTCTTAAGAAGAGCTGATTTAACAATAGTGACAAATAACGCTCTTTTTAAATATGTTGAGAGTAAGGGGGGGCAGGCCGTTATATTGCCTGATGCCCTACCTGAATTGATAAAGACAGGGCAACCTATTGATATAAAAACAGGGCGAAATGTTTTGTTTATATGTTCATGGGCTGAGGATGAGCCATACTTAAATGTTTTAGAGGCGGCGGCTTTATTAGATACATCAATAAACATATATATCACAGGCAATTGGCAAAAGTGTAAGGATGTTGTGAGAAAGGACATTCCGAGCAACGTTGTGCTTACCGGATTTGTTTCTGAGTCGTATTTTGATGGTTTGCTTTCGGCTGTTGATGTGGTGATGGATTTGACAACAAGAGATGACTGCTTGTTATGTGGCGCCTATGAAGGTGTTGCTGCAGGGAGGGTGATGGTTTTGACTGACACACCAGTGTTAAGGGAGTATTTTAATAGTGGGGTAGTATATACAGACAACACATCGCAAGGTATCGCTCAAAGCATAAAGGTTTCGTTTGATGACTTTGATCGTTTAAGTGAAGATGTTGTGCAATTGAGGCAGGATATTAGTAAGCGTTGGGGTGTTTTTAGAGAGGAGTTGGAGCGAAGGCTTGAGTTGATGTGAAGATAAAAGGATTGTAGATGTTTAAAAGTATTAACGATAAAAGTTGGTTGTGGTGTAAGTATTACAGAAAATTAAAATCACGAGCCTTATGCCTATTGCATCAACTTACTTCTATTTTTTATATAAGACATAAAGTGATATTTTATTCTCCTGCGGCATTTCAAGCTAATCATGTTCTTCCCGTTATCAATAACTTGGTAGTGGACGGAGTGGTGTCAGTGGTTCTAGTGGGGTCTTTTGATAAGATCAAAGGGTGTGATTATTATTCAAAAATTGATGATTTACCATTCTTTGGAAAATACTCATTGTATATAGCTACAGATCTGTGTTTTCCTCCAGCATGGATGAGCGTAAAGACCGTTTTTTTTGGGCACGGGGTGGGTCCAAAGTTAGATTATCAGAGTGATTCGAGTTTAAGGTATTTTGATTATTCGTTTACCGCTTGCCGCCCAATACACGAAGTACATAAAAAGTCTGGCATTTCATTAGTTAAGGTGGGGTTGCCTATTTTAGATAATCTCGGTTGTGTTAATGGCATGGGTAATGGGCTTAATTCGACTTTGAATAAACCGTTAATAGTATACGCTCCTAGCTGGAGCGGCGACTCAAAGCGTATTTCACCCCTATGTAAAATATTAACTGCTTTAGAGGTTGTTGAGAATTACCGTGTGATTGTGAGCCCGCATCCAAACTTCTTTAGAGAAGGTCTTAGCCGTGAGTTTTCTGGCCTCGAGAATTCAAATGTAAAATTGAATTACCCAGATTCGGGGGTGTCAACATATGAAATGTGTATGCAGGCCGACGTAGTGATAGGTGAAATAAGTTCCGTAGTGTTCGAGTCTATGGCAATAGGAAGGTTAGTTTGTTTTGATGGAAATGAGAAAATCTATAAACTATCAGGTGCGGCTAGTGTCTTAGAGTGTTTTAAAAAGTCTGTTCCAGTAATAGATTGGGAGATGGATATAGACAGTCAGCTAGATCAAGCTATGAGCGATACGCAGTGGAAAGAAAAGCGAGAGGTGTTTATCAGGGATTATATTTTCAACGTGGGTGAGGCAACAAATATTTTTGTTAAAGCTATCTATAAAATAATTAAAATATGAACCTTCATTGATTTAGTTATAGTCCCTATTTTCGTGCGCCTAGCAGGCTTAGCTATTTGTAAACGTGCTAGGTTGGGTGATCCCATCTCTTTCGGGTGTATGTTCTTAGGGCGCTTGCTTCCTATTCAATCTGTTGTAGCTTTAAGTAAGTCTAAGAATTTAGCTTCGGGTTAGCGTGAATGTTGTGGGGGGGAGGTGGTCGTTTATATATGAGGCAAGGGTGTAAATAAAAATAGATACCCCAAGCATCTCTAAGAGTTCTTCGCAAGAGTAATAGAGGATATAAGTTAAATTATATTGACCATGAGCCTCGTCTTGCATTCCACCTAAAAGCTCAAATCCAATTGCGCCAATAACAAAGGTTAGTCCGGAAAGGATAAATAAGTTCCTTGTTTTTTGTGGTAGGTGAAACAGGAAGGTTGTATAGGAGGCTATGAAAATCAATAGCGCTAGTCCATAAGGTATTACCCACGCATAGAATAATAAGCCAGATGTGTTTAATGAGCTTTTTAATGGGATAGTTAGTTTTTCATGTAAAGATGAAGTTTCGTCAATTGACAAAAAAAGAAAGATTATAGCTAGCACAACCCATGCTGAATAAGGGTGATTTGTGTTTTTTTTAATAGACGAAATTAAAAATAAAAGTGCTGAAGCTATAATAAGAATGGTAGAGGAAAAAAGGGTGGGTATATTGCTTTCTGCGTTGAAGTCAAAAAGAGGGATGAGCCCAAATGCGAAGTCATGCTTAAAGTAAAGCTTACTAATCGCACCTAATATATTTGCAAAGAGTAATATTAATATAATTAGCGTTAGCGATTTAAATAAAGTGAATGGATTAATTTTTATATTCATAAGAACCTCTATTTGATTGTTGTTCGTGTGCTGTTTGATACTCGGAATTCTTGTATAAGCTCATGGTCTGTGGATTAGCCTAGTCCGAAGCGTTAAATGTTCTAGGCGTCCAATAGCTCAAAATTAGCCTTTGGTCAGTTGTTATATAATTGGTCGCCACTCCCTTTGGTTACCATGAGTTTGAATTTATTGTTATTTTTGATAAGTTCAAAATAAGGAGCTGTGGCAATAAGTGAGCCATTATCAACAAGGAGTATAAAGTCTGACATTTTTACGGATGCTGGTCTATGTGAGATGACGATGATGATAAAGTTCTTTTTTAAAGCGTTTATAGTTTCTAGGAAATCATATTCTGTAGTCATGTCTAAGGCGCTGGTTGGTTCGTCTAGTATGAGAACGTCAGACTTTTTATAAAGAGCTCTGGCAATGGCTATACGCTGTCTTTGGCCACCACTCAGTAGTTTTCCGTCCTGCCCCAGCTGGGTTTCTAGTCCTTTCGGTAGTTGAGCCACAAAATTATAGGCTTGTGCAAGCTTCAAGGCGTCAATAACTTTGCTCTTATCGATTTTTTCACCTGGATAACCGAATGCAACATTGTTGATTATGTTGTCGTCAGTTATAAATGTTTGTTGCGATACATAGCTTATTCTGGATTGATAGCTTGCAATAGTTTTTTTATTAATAGCTGAGGTGTTCGCTACAATTTCTCCACTAGATAATGGAAGTAGGCCAAGTATGCAGTCGGCGAGTGTTGATTTCCCTGAGCCGGATTCTCCTGCAACCGCATAAATATGACCTTTTTTAAATGAGCAGTTGATATTTTTAAGTGTAGGAGTATCAGTATTTGGATAACTAAATGATAAGTTCAAAATATCTATCGAGTCGATTTTAAATTCTAAGTCAATATCATTATTGTTGTTTATGGGGTGATTTAATGAGTTCAAAAGTTGCAGTAGGGTGTCAGTGACGGTGCCATTTGCACTTATGCTAGAAATTGATTTATAAATTTGCTGCATGGTAGGTAATAGTTTATACCCCGCCAATGCGTAAAGGCTAACCATTGTGATTACGTGGTCGAAGCTATTCGATCGTAAAAGTAAGAATATAGAAAAAGCCAGTATGGCGCAAAGGCAGATGGTTTCAATAACATATCTTGGGATGTCGCCGGCTAGACTGATAAATGTCATCGCAGTAAGGCCTGATTTGTTAGAGCTATTGAATTTATTTTTATAATGATCTATTTGACCATTTAGCTTTAGGTCTTTTATGCCTATAAAAGATTCAGATAGTATAGATTGAATGTTTTTATTTCTGGATGTTATCTTGTTACCGCTAGATATTAATTTATTTTTTACAATAGCGTAGGTGAGCGCATAAGAGCAGCCAATTAATAGCCCTGACGTTAGAGCTAGAGCTGGATCTAGAAAAAGCAGGCCTGAAAGTATTATGATGGCAATAAATAACTGGCTAGTTAATGTGAGTGTTGATTGAAGCACCATGTAGATGAATCTTGGTGCCTCAGAAGATATATTTGCGATTAGTTGAGAGTAATTGTTTTCTTTATGGTAGAGGTAGCTTTTGTCTAGGTAACATGCATATAAATTTCCTTGTAATGTGCATCCAAAATAAATTGAAAACCGCAAGAGCAACCATAACGAAATGGCGCTAATAAAATTGGCAAAAAACACTAGCAATATGGATAGGCTTGCAAAAGCAATCATGAAGTTAATGTTTGATGTGAACTCCATCGAAGCATACGCTTCTGATAAAATGGAGTTTGAATGAATTATTTCTGGGTTTGATAGTATCGCAATAAAGGGGGCTAAGCTTGCTACCCCTGCAACTTGGATGATGGCAGAAAAAGCAAAGAAAACCTGTAATGTGATAAATTTCTTTTGAGATTTTTTGTCCAGAATACGATAGGTGTTTTTTATTACTGATAAAATGTACATAGTTTTTCGGCCGTGGAGACTTATTATGGTTGAATTAACTTGGATAGCTGATGGGTTTGGTGCTCTAAAGTAAAACCTTGAACTATTCTTTGTTGTGCAGATTTCGAGTACTGTGCATAACGGTCGCTGTCTTCAAGTATTAAGGTTATTTTTTTTGCTAAGCCGATATGATCACCCGGAGTGATTAGCTCTCCGCTATAACCGGCGCGGATAGTTTCTGAAAGTCCCTGTAAGTTAGAAACGATGAGTGGCAGGCCGGAGGCTTGCATTTCAATACTAGACATCGTAAAAGAGTCCCATCCGGTGGATGCGATAACTCCAACATGGCTTGATCGCATAATTTTTTCAATATCATTCCTGTAACCACCAAAGGTGACGTGCTTAGATGCTAGGTGATTCTCTGTCATTTTCTGATAAGGTTTTTTCTCGTTATTTTTATTTCCGCATATTAAGAAGTGTAAATCAGGAATTTTACCTTCATCTGCTAAATGTTTTGCAGCATTAATTATTACTCGGACGCCTTTCCTTTCTTCCATGTGGCCAGAATAAAAAACAATTTTTCGATTGCTCGGTATGGAGAATTGTTGATGTGCGTAGTTATAATTATTATCTGGATAAAAGATGCTGGTATCCACTCCTAAATTTACGACCCGCGTTTTTTTCTTTGGTATTCCCCTCCCGTTGGTAGCTGTTAGTCGCATCGCCTCTGATTCAAAAACAAAAATATCAGGCGAGTGTTTTTTTCGATAAATCCATTCGATCCTTTTCAGGAGAAGTTTTATCCCAGTGTTAATGCTGCTCATACTTGCGCCCCAGTATGATATGACTTTTTTTACGCCAGCAATCTTGGCTTCTTTGATAATCCAGCTTGGCTGAGGTAGGTCAAAAGCAAGTAATGTTGTTATATGATGTTTTTTGATTAGCAGGGCAAGTTTGCACTTGCTGGCAGGGTCGTAACTTATTTCATGTGTTTGTGGATCTGGGTTGTCAACTTTGGTGAAACTGAAGTGTATTTCTTTTTTTGTGTACCCTGCTAGCAGGGCGGAAATCATAAATGCTTTTTCTAATGATGCAATAGCGTAACCTGTATTTTGCTTGCAGTGGAGCATGAATAAAATGGAGGTTTTCATACTGGCTCAACCCTCGGGTGGGTCAGCGTACATAGAGCAGCTTTAAATAGTAAGTATGCACCTCTGAATGATGGGTGGTGAGCTAAAGATCGGAGCAGGAGAGTCCTGGCATTTTTGTGTTGTTTGTCAATAAGTTCAGCTGACCCCCAGTTAGTTAAAATTGTTGATTTAACAGTTCTGATTAACCGTTTATTTTTACGTGTAAAATCATGATGCTGAGAGCAAAACGCATCTATTATTTTAAGGTTGTTTGAAAAAGTTATTTGGTCAGAGCGCTTCGATAGGCTATTTTTTGTGTCAACGACTATAGTAAGGTTGTGGGGGCTTATGACGGCAACCTCTCTACCATAAGCCGCACGAAGCCACAGGTCAATGTCTTCTGCTGTCTCGTAGTGCGTGTCAAAGCCGCCGAGCTCTAAAAAAAGGCTTTTCCGCATCATAATGCTAGGTGTGCCAAAATAAGGGTCAATAAATATTTTTTCAAACTTTGAAATTATTTTAGTTGTTGTTTCATTGACAGGGGAGTTGGGTGTTGTGTCGAGATCAAAGTGATTATATTTGGTAAACTTTGTAGTGCAAAGTGCGATCTGTGGGTGGTTGGTAAAGGCGTTAAATTGATGCGTTAATTTACTTGGATTCCATAGGTCGTCGGCGTCTAAAAAGGCAATGTACTCCCCTGTGGCTGCCGATACCCCATTGTTTCGTGCTGAGGCGACGCCAGAATTGACCTGGTATATGTATTTAATTGGGTGGCGATATTTTTTGATTAACTCTTTAGTATTGTCGCTTGAGCCATCATCGATAACTATGATCTCAGTATTTTCATAACTTTGATTTATGGCGCTCATGATTGCCCTAGAAAGGGTCGCTTCAGAGTTATACGTAGGAATTATGATGCTTATTTTGGTTTTGTTATTCATTTCGGTCAGGTTTAGAGCCCTTGCTCCCAATTTCTAATATTGTTATAGAAGTTTATATAATTCTGGTTGAACTGCTCCCTAGTATCCATCGACTTTTGCAGAATCATTGCATCGCTTAGCGATAATATATTATTGATTTGAGCTTCTAGGGATTTCACGTCTAGGGTGTATTTTTTAGTCAGCCCCATTGTTACGGAGTCCGTTGTTGCGACTAGGTAGCAATTGTCTTTGTTGGCGTGTTCATTCATTGGGGGAGCATTTGTTGTTAATAGTATCGCTCCTACGGATAATGCTTCAGATATGTAGTGCCCAAAACCCTCGGTCTCTGATGGGCAATAATGAACATGGTGTGAATTCATGAGTTCGATTAAGCTGTTTTCATCGATGGGGCCAAATATTATATTGATGTTACTGGACTGATATTCCTTTATCCATGCAATATCGTTCCATGGGGTTATATATGCTATTACCGTCAATGCTGGCCATTGCTTGTTATTTCTCCAAACGTCCAGCAAGTACTTAGTGCCTTTAAAGGGGCTTTTGCCCATAATATGTAGATGTTTTACTGGTTTTGGTTTTGGTTTTGGTTGAGCTAAGCGGTCTAAGCTTGAAAATCCGATATAAACACATTTCGGTCTGCATTTCTCTATTTTAGAAAGCTCCTCAAAAGTGTTTCTAGTTTTGCAGAGTATGGAGTCTATTTTGTCAATATGTGCTAGTTGTGTTTCACTTATCCACTCTCCGTTAGGTATCCATGCGTTATGGTAAGCTTCCTTAGTCCAGTCGATATAGATAGTTTCTATGTGAAACACGATAGATAATTTTTTTATAAAGGGGGCGGTAATTTTACGGTATATTAGAGGGTATCTTTTGATTGGGTTGGCATGCTTTTCATCTAATCGTGGGATCGAGTGTTTATAATTGAGTTTTGACAAGATTTGGCATAAAACCTTTCCGTCATTGATTTGACCTATAGATGGTGAGGATAAAATAACGGCTGTTTTACGTACATTCATCTAGATGGCGTCTTTGTTATTAGTGCTGCTCTGGATTATAGGTCAGCTGTTACTTACGTTCCAATTTTGACAGCATATTATTATATCATAGGCATTAGGCTTTTCACTTAAAGTTTAGTTTTTTGCGGTCCTGGCTATAATGGAAACTGGATTGTTGAGGTCTTTAGTAATTGGGCCAAATCTAGGCATGGATACGGCATTTTTTATGAGCTTACAATGGGGGTGAGCATTGAAAACAGTTATTACGTTTGGGACATTCGATGTGTTTCATGTGGGGCATGTAAATATTTTGCAAAGAGCCGCGTCACTGGGAGATGCCTTAATAGTGGGTATATCAACCGATGAGCTCAATTTCTGTAAAAAGCAGCGTTATCCTATATATAATCAGCGTGACAGAATGAAAATCGTTAATGGAATGCGTTATATCAATTTATGCTTTTTTGAAGAGTCCCTAGAACAGAAGCGGGAATACATATTGAAGTATGATGCGGATGTGCTGGTTATGGGTGATGATTGGAAAGGTCGTTTTGATGAATTTAAAGATATTTGCGAAGTGGTTTATTTGGAGCGTACTCCGTCGGTGTCAACCACGCAGTTGATTGAAGTTATAAGCAGCAGTGATAGGTAGAGAGTTTATTTTGATACCTTATTGTTAATGTTGTTAGCTGGTGATAATGCGCTATTAAGTATTTTCTGATGTAGATTATAAAATGAATATGCTCACTGCTTTTGAAAAGGTGCTATAAGTTGTGCCAGCTGCTTTTGATGGTGGTGTGATTGCTTACAGGGCAGGGTAATAAGCTTGCTAGCAAGAATTTCCGCATTTTTTGTTGAATGCAGTTTTACTAGTCCTTTAATAGATGCGATGTTAATTAGTGCTGTTTGATACATGGTGCTACAGCCTAGGCCTAGCTCTTCTGATTTCTTAATAAGTCTGTCTCTACTATTTGTGTCATTCACTAAAATGGGATGGCGTAGTAGCTTGGTTGTTCTTTCTTTTAATGTGTCTGCTAAATCTAGTACTTTTTCTTTATTATCTTCTTCATTGTGTTCTTGTTCTTGTTTTCGGTATGGCTGCCGATTAATGTGCTTTTCGATATTGCTGCTTAGCAGTGCGGCTCTTTGGCTATCTAGCTGCGTTATGGTGTGCAGTGGGTGGTAGTGTGTTTCACCTAATTTAATCAGTGGGCAGCGATTAATCCATAAATAGAGCTGTGGTGTTAGTAATACGTTATAGAGGGCAATTTTTACTTTGAGCAGTTTTGGTTTTTGGGACTCTGAAATGTGTCGCTCTAGGTTTAGGTTTTTTTCTAGATTGTTGTGCGCGTTGTTTAAAGGCTTACGGATTAAGGCTAGCCCACCGCCCAATAGGCTTACGGGTTTACCTCTGCCAAATGATGTAATGGCAAAGTCACCCATAATTTTTTCAGGCTCTGCCAATGCGGCATAACACTGCGCATTATCTTCAATGAGGTAGGTGTTATTGGGCAGCAGGGCTTTTATTGCTTTTAATCTATCACTAATCCCTAAAAAGTTAACGGCTACTACGGCAATGGTGTTGCTATTGATGGCGCTCTTTAGCTGCTCTAAATCGTAGCCTGGGTCGTCAGCTTGTATATCGACTAGTACGGGCTGTACGTTTGCGTAGACGGCGGCGGCCACTAAGTCGGGGCAGCCATAAGCGGGCAGTATTACTTGCGGCTTAGCAATTTCGGGGCGTAGTTGTTTGGCTGCGATCATGGTTAGCGCTAATGCTGAGGTGCCGGAATCTACCCAGTAGGCGTCGAAGCCTTTGTAATCAGGAAGTGGCTGGGGCTTGCCTCGCCAAACTATTTTTTCACCCACGGGTGGTAAGTCGCCGTGGCGAATGCCACGGGCTATGCCGCTGCTCAGGCCGCGAATTAACGCGCCGAAGGTTGCCATACGCTCATCCGTTTGCCTGCTAAAAATTGACAGCTAGCATCAAAAATAGCCATGTTTACCTGTACAAAAAAGTAGATGAGTTTTGCTGCGGTATTGTTTTTTATGTTGCTGGAATAGTGTGCGCATAAAGCCGTGCCGTAAAATAAGCATTGCAATACTAGGGTTAACGCGAAAAAACTGTGCTGGCTGGCTAACATAAAGTTGACGAACAGCAGGCCGATTAAAAACCAAGGCTCTAGCCAGCGCATTAACTTGTGGCTAATCACCTGAAAGGCGAATAGCCCGTGTTTGAGTGGGTTGAGGGCTTGCGGGTTTCTACTTAAGGAGGTTAGGCCACGAATAATGGTGCGGGTTTTTCTTGCGTATTCTTTGCTTGGGTCGCTTAAGTCCTGGTAGTAGCCCAGCACATCGGGGGCGGTAATGGCCCTCATGCCTTGGGTTGCGGTGTTTAGCGCGGTGTTAAAGTCGCTGGGGGAGTGTATGTCCCAGGTTTGGCATAGGTCTTTACGTGCCGCAAAAAACGAGCCGCTTAGGCCTACTAGGCCGCCTACTTTTGACTCTAGGCTGCGCAGCCACATTTCATAGCGTACATAGGCGCCTTCGCCAACTACGTCACCTGATTGGCTGATGAATCTATCTTCACTGGATATTGAGCCTATGGTGGGGTCGCAGAAGTAGTTGCTTAGCTTTTCTATGGCGTCTTCGGGTATTTGGGTGGCTACATCTGAAAATATCAGTACGTCGCCCTGGGCTTGTTTAATGGCGCAAAGTTGCGCGTGCTCTTTGCCTAGCCTTTCGGGTGCGCGCACCAGCTTTATGCCTTGATCGCTATATTCTTTAACGATGTCGTCGGTGCCGTCATCGGAGCAGTCGGAGGCAATGATGATTTCTAGCTCTGGGCTTTTATTTTGCTCATGGCTGTTATTTTTTAGAGCGAGGGTGTTGTTGATTTTATTGCGTATACGGCCTACTTCATTATAAGCGGTAATGATTAAGCTCAGTGTTGGTGCTTTTTCTGCTGGATCTGTGCTTGCTGGTGCTGTGTTTGTTGATGATGTGTGATTATCAGGTTGTGGTGGGCTGGCTTTACACCGTGCTAGGCATAGCAATATCACGGGGTAAATAAAATAGCTGTAGAGTGCGCAAAAGGTGAGTAGCCAAAATAATGTTACAAGCATGCTAGGAACCGTTATCCTTATCGTTAGCCTGGTGCTGGCTGTATGAGTTGTTTGATTTTATAATAATTTTTATAGTTTTGCTGTTAAGTTTTGGTTTTGTTCATGTACGTGGATGCCGGATCAAGTCCGGCATGACGGGGTTTGTGTTGAGGCCGTAATAAAGCGGCCGGATCATGTTTGGTATGTGTCGAGTCGGTTATGTGTATGCTGGCTTATGTCTGGCATTACGGCGTTAGTTTCGATGCTGTTATATGGATGCCGGATCAAGTCCTGCATGACGGGGCTTGTGTTGAGGCCGTAATCAAGCGGCCAGATCATGTTTGGTATTACAGGTTTGATGATGAGCCCTTATGTGGATGCCGGGTCGAGCCCGGTATGACGGGGTTTGTGTTGAGGCCGTAATATGATGGCCGGATCACGTTTGGTATGTGTCGAGTCGGTTATGTGTATGCTGGCTCATGTTTGGCATTACGGCGTTAGTTTCAATGCTGTTATATGGATGCCGGATCAAGTCCGGCATGACATTTTCGTGCCGGCATGACAGGGTTTTGTGCCGAGGCCGTTGTGTGGGCTTCGAATCAAATTCGGCATGACGGGTTTGGTGGCGGCTGTCAGCGGTGATTCATTGTTATTTAATCATAAGGTTAAGAGTGTAAATGGAAGTTTCTACGTTGTCTTCTACTAATGCCGCCATGCGTATTATGCATGTAGCTTCTGGCGATTTATGGGCCGGCGCTGAGGTGCAGCTCTTTACGCTTGTTAGCGCGTTGGCGGCTATTGAGGGCAATGCGCTTTATGTGGTGCTTTTGAATGAGGGTGAGTTAGCGCGGCGTTTGCGTGATATTGCCGTGCCGGTATTGGTTATTGATGAGTCGCACTATGGGCCGAAACAGATATTGAGTCGTTTAAAGGCGCATATGTTTAGCGTAAAGCCGCATGTGGTACACACGCATAGGTTAAAAGAAAATATTATAGGCGCATTGGCCAATACGTATTCCGCGAAGGCTTACTGCGTTAGAACTGTGCATGGTGCCCCCGAGTTTAGTTATAGCTTGATAAGGCAAACACCTAAATGGTTAATAAGCCGGCTGGATAAATGGGTGGGGCGGCACTTGCAGCATAAGGTTATTGCCGTGTCTCAGCCCTTAAGTGGCTTGCTTCAAAATATATACCCTGCTAGCCATATAGCTGTGGTGCTGAATGGGGTTGATGTGTATGCATTGTCGTCCATTAAGGCTACAGAGCTGGGCCGCGAGGGTGTGAAACATGTAGGTATTGTGGGCCGCTTAGTACCGGTAAAGCGGGTTGACCTGTTTTTGCAGATGGCTAAAGCCTTGGTTGAGCAGGCTAACGATAATTATTGTTTTCATATTATTGGCGATGGCCCTTTGCTGGATGATTTAAAGCGACAAGCTGCTGAGCTGGGTTTGAAAGATGTTACTTTTTATGGCCACCGAGAAGATGCCACTGCCTTGATAAAGGCTATGGATGTGTTGGTGATGTGCTCGGATCATGAAGGCCTGCCAATGACGGCGTTAGAAAGTGTGGCTATAGGCACGCCTATGGTTGCCCATGCGGTAGGGGGTTTAGTGCCATTGCTTGAAACGCTGGATGCCTGTGAGCTTGTTGAGCAGCATAATGCAGAGGCTTATGCGGGTGCGGTTTTGCAGGTGTTGAAGCGTATGGTCAGTGAGGTTATAACGCTAAGCTTGCCCGATGAATACACCGCGAAGGGTAATGCGATGGCAATGATGGCTATTTATAGGGCAGGGGCTTTGGTGTAGGGGGAGGCAGTAACGTTGTAAGCGCTGTGGGTTTAAATTTTAGGTATAAAAAAAGCGAGCAATGCTCGCTTTTTTTATTGCAGAAGTAATTACTTCTGTTTGCGACGGCTTAAGCCTAGGCCCACTAAGCCAAGGCCTAGTAGCGCAATAGAGCCGGGCTCTGGAACGTATACGTTTACGCCAATAACCATGTCGTCATGGTTGTCATCTGGGCCAAAGCCTGAATCATCAAACAGTAACACGGCATCGTAAAATACGCCGCCAAAGGTGTAATCAAGCATGATGGCGAAAGATTGAAATGAGTTATATGGCTGGTTAGCGCCATTAGCTATGCCAGCAGCTACGCTGTTAGAGTAAAAGTTAAAGCCCATTAGTTGGTCGGTAGCGCCAGTGGTGCCAACGTTCCAGGCAGTAAAGCTGTCGCCAACACTGTTGCCAATATTGTTTAAGCTGTTGCCGTAGGCGTTAAAGTCATTGTTGTAGGCAGCTTCTTTACCTAGGTAGGTAAACTTAACAGCCGAATACATGTCGTCAAACTTTAGGTTGCCGCCAATGTTGTAAGTGCCGGTAACTAGGTCATTGTTGGCAGCAACGGCCATATCAGTGCCGCCGTCAACCATTAGGGCAGCGTTGGCGTTAAAAGATAGTGCTGCCACAAGCGCTACACCAAGTAATTTAATTGACTTCATTGTCTAATCCTTATGTTTTCTGTTTTGGTGGTTCAGCGTGAACCATTGTCTTAAATTCGTTGTGGTTGGTATAAAGCATATATGGTGCCATGTTTTGTATCTTATTGTTTTATAGGGTTTTTCTTTTATTTCCCAGTGTTATTAAAATGAGGGATGTAAATAATGCCGACAGGTTTAGGGGGGTATGAGGGATAGCTTGGGCTTTACTTGGCAATAACTATTAGCTGTCGGTAGCGATGAGAGCCCTTGATCCTTTATCTACTAACTTTATCTACAAAGTAGTGGCTAGGGGCGAGTAAGCTATGAGGGTGAGGTTATAAAAGCGTTGTGCTTGAGTAAATGGCCTTGAGGCTAGCGGGTTGGCAGGGTAGGGCTTTACTGTTGTTCTTGTTCTTGTTCTCGTTCTTGCTTAGAGGTAAGTGCTAGCTAGAGGCGCATAAAAAAAGGCGAGCATTGCTCGCCTTTTAAGTGTGGTTGTAACCCTTATTTTTTGCGGCGGCTTAAGCCTAAGCCTGCTAGGCCTAAGCCTAGTAATGCTAAAGAGCCGGGCTCAGGTACGAAAATACTGCCTCCGTCTATAGATAAGCGAACCACCATGTCATCGTGGTTATCATCAGGGCCTGCACCTGAGTCATCTAAGAATAGAAATACGGATGTGCCACCGAATGCTGTTGAGCCATTGACGGTGGTATCCAGCATGTAGTTGTTGTCAAAGCTTACGAAGTAGTTTCTATCGCCAGCGCCAAGGGCATCATCTGGGTTGGCGCCGTTTTTAACTTCATGGGCGTTGCTGTTAATAAAAAAGCTAAAATCTAATAGCCCTGCACTGACACCAAGAAAGGTTGTAGAGCTTAAGGCATCTTCTGCGCCAAGGCCGGCAGCGGGGTTATCAACAAAGGTGTTGCCGCCCGCGCCGGTATGAGTCGCCACATTAGAGCCGCCAAAACTAAAAGAGTTAGTGAACGCTGCTTCTGCACCGAAATACTCAACTTTTATGTTTGAGGTGCCAGTAAGCCAAAGGCTTGCACCATAAAGCCCTTCTACATTGCCGAGAGAAAATTTAGTTAGAAACTCGTTACTTGCACCCATGGGGATAGTGCCGATAGTAAGCGCTGATGCCGCAGAGGACGCAGCAACTGCACCTGCGATAACGGCATATTTGAATAATTTGTTCTTCATTTTATTGCTCCCAAAATTGTTTTATAAACCAACAGGAAATGACTATTTACAGCTTAAGGGTTGTTGTTTTGCTTCCTTGCCAGTAATGCGGTAACGGCTTGTAGGCTGCTTACTAATTAGCAAATAGCGTGCCGCCAAAAATATTTCTAGATTTTACAATGGGTTGCTTCTGTTGCTGTTTGAGGCTGGGCGGGGGTTGTAAGTTATTTCGACGCGGCATTACCGTTATTTTCACAGTTCGTTTTAAAGAGTATCTGTATTTATAACTAGGCTTTATATGGGTTTGAGATATTGATGCTTGCCGCTAGATTTTGACGAAGGCGTTTACATTATTAACGTGCTTAAGGTAGGGGCAATAACTTATAGCTTGTAGCGCTACCCAGTATGCCGCAGGTTCGGCGTACTGGGTAGTTTATGGCGGGGGGCTAGCGAGGGTTAACGTGTTTGCTGGTAGTGCTCTTGTATCTCTTCGTTGTCGGGCGCTAGCTCTGCGGCTTTTTTGAGTGCAGCCTTACCTTTGGCCTTGTCCCCCATGTGCCACTCTATCCAGCCATAGGTATCTAGCACGGCGGGGCTTGATGGTGCGAGTTTAACGGCAATAGCGCCATGCGTTAACGCTTTGGGGTTTTTGGTTTCGAAATATAACCACGCCAAGTTGTTTTGTGCTGCTATGTTGTTTTCTTGCACGGCAACCACTTGTTGATAATGGGATATGGCCAATGGTTTGTTGTCGGCTTGCTGCGCATCACTGGCGGCAACAAAGTGCGGTGTTGGGTTTTGAGGCTGCAGTTTTAGCCATCTTGCTAACCAGGCGCTACGTTCATCCGAGTTAGCGGGGCTTAAGCCTGTCATGGCACTAGCTATGCGCGGGTCGGGGTTGTTGTCCCAGGCGTTGCTTAGCAGAGTAATGGCGGCTTGGTTGTTGTCGTTTTTGGACAGTAAGTTGGCCTCAGCCAGTGTGATGGTGGTGTTATTGGGGAACTGCTGCTTGGCTAGCTCAATTAACTCTTCGGCTTCTTTGTTATTACCTTGCAGGGTCTCAAGGTTGATAAGTTCGGCGGTGAGTGTTTCATTATTGGGTGTTAGCGCGATGGTTTGCATCAGCTGTTTGCGTGCTTGCGGCCATTGTTTTTGTGAAACCGACAATTTGAATTGTTGGTACAACACTTGGCTGGTAACTTTGCGTTGGTAGTCCGTTTGTTGCTGTAATTTACCGTTTTGCGGTAGTTCCTTGGCGGCTATGTCTAGCTGCTGGTTAGCTAAATAATATTCCGCCAAAACATATTGTGGTGTTTGTGTTTTGTCTTGGAATATTTTTTTGTATTGCTGGATTTTTTTAACGCCTTGTTCAGTTTGTTGTTGTTGCGCCATAGCCGTTAACAGGCCTCTATAACCTATTGGGTTGTTAGGGGCCGCTTCAATGAAGCGTTGAAAATAGCCACTAGCTTGGTCGCTTTCTTTATTGCTGAGGGCCAAGCCGCCTAATATGCTGAGGGCCTCTATGTTGTTGGGGGATGCTTTTAGGGCTTGGGTCAGTAGTTTGTTGGCCTGCGGCTGTTGTTTTAGTTTGATGCTGTGCCTGGCAGCAACAATAAGTGATTCGGTATCACGGTTTCTGCTGGCTAATAGTGCATCTATGGCTTGCTGAGCTTCCGCCTTACTCCCTTCTTTTAATAGTGCATCACTATAAAGGCTGGTTAACTGAATGTTGTCGGGGTGCTCTTTTAACATATGCTCTAGTTTGGCTAAGGCAATTTCTACTTTGTTGTTGTTAAGGTAGTGGTTAATTAATGTGGCCTGTAGCTCGGCATTGCTGGGGTCTAGCGCAATAAGCTTTTCTAGTAGCACGATACCTTTGTTTTTGCGGGTGTCAGAGTCTAAGGCGGTAACGGCATAAATTTTTTGTAGTTCGATGTTGTCAGGGTTACTTTTTAGGGCTTGCTCTAATATATCTAATGCTTCATTGATTTTTTGTAGCTGTAGTTTTGTGGCTACAATGGCCTGAATTAGCTGTGGGTTGGCTGATTCTGCATCTATATTGTGAGCAAAAAATGCGTCTGCTTGCTCTGGGTTGCCTTGTTGTAAGTTAATTAAACCCAGGTAAATAGAGGTGGCTTCGTTGTTAGGGTAGTTTTCGTTTATTTCGGCGAGTAACAGTGCCGCCTGCTCCAGCTCGTTCTCTTTTAGCAGTTTTAATGCCTGTTGAAATTGTTGACTGGCTTGGGTCGACTCTGGATTGGCTTCAGCCAGTAGCTTGGTGTATATCAGCGCTTCTGATGAGCGGCCCTGCTCGGTGAGCACTCTCGCCAGTTGGGTAAGCGTGGCTACACGTATGGGCAGCATAATGTCGGTTTCTGGCAGTTCAATAAGGGCATTGGTTAACTGCTCTTCAGCTTTTGCTAGATCGTTTTTTTGGTAGGCGAGGTTAGCAGATAGGAATAGGGCCTCTGGGTTGCTGGGGCTATGGCTTAAGGTTTTGTTGTTGCTGTTAAGGGCTGCGGTAAAGTTGCCTTCTTTTAAATACAGCTGTGTCAGTGTGTTTTCAGCTTCTGGATTATTGGGGTTTGCTAGTATGACTTTGTTAATAAGCTGGTGGGCAACGTCGCTTTGGTTTTGGCCTGCGGCAATTTTAGCTTCAAGAATGTCGACGCTAACCGGCCAGTTGGTGCCTTTGTTTGCTTTGTACTTTGCTAGCGCCTCGCTGGCTGACGTGAATTTTGCTAAATGCGCGTAGGCTTGGGCCATTAATAGTAGGCTGTCGGTTGATAATGGGCCGGGGGCCGCCTCTAGGCTAGAGACTACGCCTCTGTAGCTGGCGACTTCATTGAGCGTTTTAGCTAACTGTTCAAAGCCTAGGTTGTTGGCTGGGTCTTTTTTGATGATATTTCTAGCTTCAATGATGGCGGCGCGATACTGGCCTTGTTTTGAGTAGGCGTTACTTCTTTCTAAGTGTGAGGCCACTGTGGCGCTGGTGTCTTCACTGCTGCCGCAGCTCGCTATAGAAAGGCTAATAATAGTTGCCGCAACAATCCGTTTGATTGTTGGTAAATGATATATGTTCATTTTCCCTGCCTTGGATTTATTAATGATCATTGTTATATGTCGTATTTTTTTACCAAATCATACAGCGTGGGGCGGGTGACCCCTAATAGCTTGGCTGCCGCTGAATAGTTGCCATCGGTCATGGAGATAGCGAGTTTAATCGCATTTTTCTCGGCGCTGTAACGCACCTGCCGCAAGTTGATAGAGAAGTTTTCTTGGGTGGTAATCCCTAGGTCATCGGCGGAGACTTGTTTGCTCTCACACATAATAGTAGCGCGTTTAATTTTGTTTTCGAGCTCGCGTATATTACCCGGCCAATTATAGGCTTCTATTGCTTGCGCGGCATCGGGGGTGAATCCGGTAATGTTGCGATGCTGCTCATTGGCAACGCGGACCAGTATGTGCCTGGCCAGTAGTATTTTATCGCCACTGCGATCGCGCAGTGGCGGCAGGTCTATAACCATTTCGCAGATGCGATAAAATAAGTCTTCGCGGAAGGTGCCTTCGGCTACCATTTCTTCTAGGTTTTTATTGGTGGCGCATATCACCCTAACGTCTACGGGTATTTCTTCGCGGCCGCCTACGCGCTCAATAACCCGCTCTTGTAAAAAACGCAGTAACTTGGCTTGTAGGCTTAACGGCATGTCACCTATTTCGTCTAAAAATAAGGTGCCACCATGGGCGGTTTCAACCTTGCCCAAGGTTTTTTTGGCCGCGCCGGTAAAGGCGCCTTTTTCATAGCCAAATAGTTCGCTTTCCATCAAGTTTTCGGGTACTGCGGCGCAGTTGATGGCGACAAAACGAAACTCTTTGCGCGGGCTGGCGTTGTGTATGGCGCGGGAGAAGACTTCCTTGCCGGTGCCACTTTCACCCAGGATGGTGCAGGTAACGGTGGTGGGGGCTATTTTCTCTATAGTTTTGCAGAGTTTTAGCATTTGCGTGTCGGCGGTAATAATGCCCGACAGCGGCGCGCTTTGTGACTCTTGCAGTTTGGCGTTTTCTTGCTCTAGGTCGAAGATGTTGTAGGCGCGGTGAACGATAAGGTCTAGGGTTTTGGTGTCTATCGGTTTTTGGTAGAAGTCGTAGGCGCCTAGGGCTACTGCCCGCACGGCGTTTTCATAGTCGTGGTTGCCGGTGACGACAATGATTTTGGTGCTGGGGGCGAGTTTGGTAATCTCTTGTACGCATTTAAAACCTTCTTCCACGCCCTCGTCGTCAGGGGGTAGGCCTAAGTCTTGAATAACGACCGCGGGTTCGTGTTGGCGCACGGCGGCGATGGCTTCTTGCCGGTCGCCGGCAATCACCACATGAAATTGGTCAAAGTGCCAGCGCAGTTGGCTTTGTATGCCGGTGTCGTCTTCGACAATTAATAAGGTTTTAGGTATGTCTTTGCTCATAGTGCTGGGTCAGCTTTTGGTGCTACTTAATTCATTATTGTTACGCTTTTACGGTGGGTATGCGTACCGTAAATCGCGTGCCGGATCCTTCGGTGCTTTCAACGGCTACCGTGCCACCTATGGACTCTATATAGGTTTTGGTTTGGTATACGCCTATGCCCATGCCTTTGCCTGATTTGGTGGTTGCAAAGGGTTTGAAAAAATAATTGTTAATAAAGTCTTGGCTCATCCCCGAACCATTATCTTCGACAGTGATAATAGCAAAGTTTTCTTCTGCTACTAAGGTTACATCAATAAAACCGGTATGGCTTGTGGCATCTTGGGCATTTTTGACGATATGTACCAGTGTCATTAGCAGGCTATCGGGGTCGGCGCTGACTTTTAGGCCGGCGCACTCTCGGTGTATAGAGGGCATGGGCTTTTGTGGCTGACATTTCTTAATCACGTCTACCAAAATGGCATCTAGGTCTACGGTGCGGTATTCGCTGGGTTCATCCTGTTGTAGTTTGCGCAGTAGGGTGTGCATGCGCGTGACGGAGTTATCTATGGTGTTGATGGCATCTTCAATGAAGGCTGGGTTGTCTTTGTGCTTGGCGGCGTTTTCTACCACTAATGCCTGTTGGGCTATGAGATTTTTGAGATCGTGCATCACAAAGGCTGAGAGTTTGTTAAAGGCGTCGAACTGTCTGGATTCTGCTAGTAGCTCAGCTGCTTGGTGCCTGTCCAGATAGCTGGCGACTTGTCGCCCCACGGTTTTGAGCAGGTCTAGGTCTTCCCAGGTAATGTCGGTATCAATTTCGGGCTCGGTTAAAATGATAAAGCCTAATAGGTCCTTCTCCGTGAGCAGTGGCACTACCAGCCATAGGTCGGGTATGGCGGCTATCCACTCGGGTAGTAGGGCATTGAGCTCGCTAATCTTACCTTGGTCGGGGGAGCGCGGTGAAAAAACCCATTCGTGTTCTTTTAGGGCGTGACAGAACTCGCTGTCTACCGGCTCGGAAGGGGGTGGTGAGGGCAGTTCTAATTGATAGCTGGCGGCTAGCGTGAAGGTCTTGTCCTGTTGGCGCCATAACCCGCCCTTGGGGCTTTTGAATATGGAGGCCAAGGTTTGCACCGCGATAAGCTGAAAGTCCTGGTTGTCGGATGGACGGGATAGGGCGTTGATCAGTTTTAGCCATTCGACCCGGTAATCGTATTTGTGCCGAAAGAAATGCTTGTTAATCCATACATTGAGCCGGGAGCGCAAGGTTTGTGAAATAAATAAGGTGACCGTGCAGATAATGGCAAAGAAGATAATGAGGGTGCTAAGAACATTGCTCCATGTGCCGCCGTAGAGTTGTAGGTAGTAGCCGCCCGTGGCCATGATGGCGAGAAACGCACCGGAAACCGTCATGCTGGTGCTGTAAAAAGCCGCGGGCCTAGAGATGGCGATGCGGGTAGTGGCGCTGGGCGTGCTGAGCGTGAGTGCGCCTATAGTCATTAGCAGCGCCGAGCAGCCATTGATGGCGCCGCGTGCCTGCCATAATTGCACGTCGATGACATTGAAGATGAGGCTATAGGCAAATAGAAAGATGTCGTAGGCAAAGATGCTACCTAATACCAAGCTATAGAGTTTAATAATACGCAGTGAGTTGCCGTTTTTGTATAGCTGCTCTACGGAGATGAGGCAGACTATGGAGAGCAGCAGGTTGACCCAAATAAAGATACTACTGTCGTTTAGCGTGCTGGCACTAAAGAGGTTGAGCAGTAATATGAAGGTGAGCGCTACAGCCCATAAACTATGTATGGCGTAAAAAAACTTTTTAGGCAGCTCTTGGCCAGTGGCGAACTTAAGCGCTGCTAGTATGGCGGTAATCCACGCGGCATACCGGCAGATTTCTATAATCAACATGTCGCCCAGAGAGAGGGCGCTGTGGTTGTAGTGGGTGGCGATTAATAATAGCCAGACGGTAGAGACTAGTGCGGCCGTGACAAAGGTAAAGTGAGTTGCTTTACGCTGCCATAGCCAAGTGAGCGTCAGGGTAAATAAGGCAAACAGTACGCCGCCGCCCATATAACTGAAATAGGTGATTTGATTGGCATCCATGAATCGCGAGAGTCTCTTTTATTACTATTACAAATGTTTATTATTAATATAAATGGCTGTGGCCACTAGGCCCACAGCCATTTTAAATAATGCCTAGCAGGGCTACTGTAGTTTTATGAGGTGGGCTGCTGTGTGGGTTGGCCTAGTTGACGCAAGTTGTCGGAAATAGTGCTAAACGCCCTATCAAACAAGGGGGTGGCCTCTAAGCCTTTAGCATGTTTTTGTTGTAGGTCGTAGGCGAACTCTTTGCGGGTTTTCTCTAAAACATTAAAGCCAAAGCGGTTAACAAAAATATAGCTGTCGTTGGCCTCTATGCGCGCCGATAATTTGCAGCGTAGATGTTTTTGCTCATGGGTAACTTGATAGTCAAACCAGGTGTTGAGGGCAATAGACTCTGCTTGTTTAATAAACTCATAGGTCAGTGCTTGATGTTGCGCTTTTTGCCGCTCTAGGGCGGTCATTTCTTTCCAGTTTTTGCTGCCGCTACCGGGGGTGTGACCCAGCTCCTGTGCTTGCGCAGGGCTGATGGGGCGTATGCTAAGTTCGGCTTTGTTGATTTGCAGTTGCTGAATGGTTTGGTGAATTTGTTGGCACAGCTGCAATCTCTCATTATCGTTGGTAATGATGTGCAGTAGGCCTTTTTCTATGCGCGCCATTAGTGCGGGTTTGATTTTTTCAAGCCGGGCAACAGATTTGGCATCTTGCTGAGCCTGACAGGCCCATAGCAGGTCGTGTATTAATTGCGCGGCATCTAGCCATTCGGGGCTGTCTTTACCGTGTTTGATAAAGGTGGACACCATAAAGGCCTGCCAGTACTCGATAATAAACTGGCTTATTTCAATAGGCAGAGCGGCTTTTTTCAGTAAGTCTAAAATCGTTTTTTGGGTAAGCACCTTCGCTGAATGGGTGATTGCTTTACCCTGCGCGGCCTGTTTGGAGCGTTTTTCAATTAAGGCCTGACGGTGCTCGTATTGTTTAACAGCTTCGTTTAGCTCTACTAGCTTGTGCTCGAATATGCTTTCGTCTTGGCCGTAGTTTTCAATAATGTCTTGGATGATTTGAGCGACCAGCAGATAGAATTTATCTTTTTCGGGGTGCTCTGCCTCCCAACCTAAGGCGGTGGCGGCTACGGTGTTGATTAATTTTCTTGCCGGGTGGCCGCCATTTTGAAAAAAGCTGCGATCTTTTAACGCTACTTTTAATACCGGAATTTGCAGGCGGCTAATGAGCGCTTGAAAAGCGGCGGGTAGGTTTTGGTCATCAAGGATGAAGTCAAAAAACATGGCGACTAGGTTGATGGTGTCTTCGTCGGTTTGGTGAACCGATTGTGGGGCGCCGGGGTTGGACTTGGATAAAATCAAGTCTACAAACATATGTAAGCTGTTAGCGGCGTCTTCGACGCTAAGGGCTTGCCGAGTTTGTTCTATCTGAATATTGGATAGTGCCGCTAGCAACTCGTTGTTGCTCATCTGCGGCCCAGGGTTGGCCGTGTACTGGCTGTAGTTGGGGGCTTGGATGGCGCCTAGCTGGCGTATGCCGGCCAGTAGGTTGCTAAGTTCGGTGAACTGGATGCCGGTGGCTGCTGCAGTGGCGCTAAGGGTTTCTGGGGCTTTGGTATCGCTGGCGGCGTTGTGGCTGTCAGCTTGCTCTGGGTTGGAGGCTTTGGCGATAGTGTGGCTGATTTTGGGAATTACCCCTTCATTAATCAGCAGGTCGTTAGCGGTGGCGTAGACTTTACCTAGCTGGCCTATAACTAACCTATCAAACTGTTTGTAAATAATAATTTTGGCTTTGATATGTATATCAAAGAGCTCGCAGACGTCGGCAAAGCTGTTGCAGAGTTGTTGCGGGTCTAGCGGGTTGTTGTCGCTGTCTATGCTGCGATGGCCAATTAAATAGTCTAGGCGCACTTGCAGGTGGTACAGGGCTTCCTGGTTGTTACCACGCGCTTTGCTAACCATGCTGTTAATGGCTACGTCGCGCTCGATATCATCGTCTTGCACTAGGCTGAGGCTGTCGGGGGTGGCGTCTCTGGTCAGTTCGGGCTTGGGGTTGCTTAGCTGATGTAATGCGTCAAAGTTGTCGTCTAGTTGGCGGCTGAAACTGCTTAGTGCGCCAGCTTTTTTGATGCGTAATTCACGCATGGACTCAAAGTAGAGGTTTTGCTCGGTATTGCTGGTGGCGCGACTGGAAAGGTCAAAAAATAAATCGTCGCAGCTGTTGAATAGGTTTTCTAAGCAGTGCATTAATATGGATTTGGCACTGTCTTTTACCAGGCCAACAGGGGCTGGTGAGTGGGCTTTAGGGCTGTTGGAGCCAGTAAGCCGAATGTGATCGTTTTTGTTTTTCATAAATATTTCAATTACTTAACTGCTGGGTTGAGCTATTGGTTGTTACGCGTGTACAACAGGGCGCTGCAATAACCATGCCGCTTAAAGCAAGGGGTTAGTGTTAACAGTAAGCTCCTGTATTTTAAGTGTTTTTAGCCTATATATGGGCTGGTGGCAAGTGTTGTTGTTATATACGTGTAAATTTATTCGACGAAATGCCCCCGTTGCTTAGTCAATTACGGCTGATACCGGAGTTGATAGTGGGCTATAAATCATGGCGGTGTCATAGGTTGAAATGGCGAAGTAATACTTGCCTGCAGGGAGTTCTGGAGTGGTGTAGGCGGTGGTGTTGCGGTTGCTGATGTTGACCATCTCGCCCTCGTTAATGGGGGTGCCATCGAGGTAGTAATAAATTTCATAGCCACCTATGTCGGTGAGCGCCAAGGAGCTGCCGTCGGCGCGGGTGCTGGGCGGTGTCCAGGTGAGGGTGATGGTGCCTGTGTTGGGAGTGGGTGTGGGCTCTGGCGTTGAGGGTGCAGGCTGGTCGCTTTCTTGGGTGGCGGCTGACGAGGTGCTGCTATTGGCTGGGCTGCTGGCTGCGTCATCGCTGCCACCACCACCACCGCCGCCGCAGGCAATCAAGAGAGTGGAAAGTAGGCATAGGGTGAGAAGTTTACGCATGGTAATGGCCTTGATGTATAAGCGTGGTATTGCGCTTGTTGGTTGGCAGTGTTGGAAGTGTAGATAGTGGTAGGGGCTTTTGGCAACCACGGCGTGGGCTGCACTGCTAAAGTTGTGATGCTAGTCACCGTGCTGTTGGGCGCAGTGCGCGCAAAAGGTTTTAACTCTGACGATTTACTGAGAGTTCGGCTAAGCGTAATAGCGTCTCTTTATATGGGGAGTCGGCAAAACTGCTAATGGCGGCTGTGGCTAGCTGTTGATGTTTAATGGCTAGTTGCTTGGTGTAGTCTAGGGCTTTGGTCTGTTGTATGGCGCTGAAGATGGCGTCTATATCGGCATTATTTTTTTCTTTAATGGCGCTGCTGACTAGTGCTTGCTGCGCCTTGCTGCCGTGCTTCATAACGTGGATTAAGGGCAGGGTAGGCTTGCCTTCGGCTAGGTCGTCGCCTACGTTTTTGCCCATGGTGGCGGGGTCACCCTCATAGTCTAAAGCATCATCGATAAGCTGGAAGGCTATGCCTAGGTTGAGGCCGTAGTCGTAAAGCTTGTTGATGCTGTTTTCGTCCAGCCCTGCTAGTTCGCCACTGCCGGCACAGGCGGCGGCAAAGAGTACGGCGGTTTTGCTTTTGATAACGTCAAAGTAGTCGGCTTCTGAGGTGCTGGGGTCGCCCGCCTTGGTGAGCTGTAAAACCTCGCCTTCGGCGATGATGTTGGTGGTGTTGGCCATCAACTCCATGACTTTTTGCTTGCCCAGGCTAACCAGCAATTGAAAGGCGCGGGTATAGAGAAAGTCGCCTACCAGTACGCTGGGGGCATTGCCCCATTCGGCGTTGGCGGTGGGACGGCCACGACGCAAGGATGAGATGTCGACGACGTCGTCGTGCAGCAGGGTGGCGGTATGAATGAATTCTATAGAGGCTGCGAAGGCGATATGCTGATCGTTGATTTTGCCATTAAGGCCGCCGCACAGTAGGGCCAGCAGGGGGCGCAAACGTTTGCCGCCGGCATCGACTATATAGTGGCCTATGCTGCCAACTAGGGGGATGCGAGAGTGCAGGTGGTCAATAATAAGCTGATTGACGGCTTCAAATTCGGTGGCGACGATATCGCGAGCTTGCTGCATGTGCTTAGTTCTATGTGGTTTATTTTGCTGTAGTGGAACGCGGCATGCTATGGGGGGTGGGGGGATCTGTCAAGGCGGTGGCGCAGTTGTGCTGCAGCTTGGCGCTAGGTGAATAGCTAAAAGTAACGATAGCGGTTAAAATTGCGCCCTAGGTTTACAAAGGACTTGTTCTTGATGGATAACTGCCGTAGAATCCGCCCTCCGAAAAACCGAACCGGCTTTATGTTCTTAATGAAGAGCAAATAGCTGAGGTTGCCTGGACTTGTCCCAGCATTTGCTGGCTGTAAGACCCTTTTTTGCAAGCAGGCTACACACTGGAGTTAAACATGTACGCAGTTATTGAGAGCGGCGGTAAGCAACATCGCGTCGTTGAGGGTGAGACCCTTAAGCTAGAAAAGATTGAAGTCGCTACTGGCGAAACTATCACTTTTGATAATGTTTTGATGGTCGGTGAAGGCGAGAGCGTTAAGATTGGCGCACCTTACGTTGCGGGTAGCAAGGTAACTGCTGAGATTATTGAGCAAGGTCGTCACAAGAAAGTAAAAATCATGAAGTTTCGTCGTCGTAAACACTCGATGAAGCAAGCCGGCCACCGTCAGTGGTACACCGAAGTTAAAATCACTGGTATCAGTGCTTAACAGATTTTAGGAGATAAGTAATGGCTCATAAGAAAGCAGGCGGTAGTACTAATAACGGTCGCGATTCCCAGAGTAAGCGTTTAGGTGTTAAGCGTTACGGCGGCCAAGAAGTATTAGCGGGCAATATCATTGTTCGTCAACGCGGCACTAAGTTTCACGCCGGCGTTAATGTTGGTTTGGGTACCGACCATACCTTGTTTGCTAAGGCAGGCGGCGTGGTTAAGTTCGAAACTAAAGGTCCTAAAAACCGTAAGTTTGTTAGCATTGTAACTGCATAAGTTCACGGTGTTATTAAGAGAAAGCCTCGTCTACTATAGACGGGGCTTTTTTGTTTCTGGCTATTTTTAGCTATTGTATACCTAAGAGTTTATTAGCTTGCGTGGCAAGTGATTAACGGGAGAAAACTATGAAGTTTGTCGATGAAGCTGCTATCAAGGTCCAAGCGGGGCGTGGTGGTAACGGCTGCTTGAGTTTTCGCCGTGAAAAATATATTGCTAAGGGTGGCCCTGATGGGGGTGATGGCGGCGATGGCGGCAGTGTTTTTTTAGAGGCCGATTTTGCTGTTAACACCATGGTGGATTACCGTTATCAGCGTAACTATCAGGCTGATGGTGGCACATCGGGCTCGGGCCGCGACTGTACCGGCAAGGGCGGTGATGATTTGATATTGAGGGTGCCGGTAGGTACGACCATTATCGATGAGGACACTCATGAGGTGTTGGGCGACTTGCGTGAGCATGGCGAGCGGCTAAAAGTGGCTCAAGGTGGTTGGCATGGTTTGGGTAATACCCGTTTTAAGTCCAGTACCAATCGCGCCCCTAGGCAAACATCGCCGGGCAGTGAGGGCGAGTGTAGAAACCTGCGCCTAGAGCTAAAAGTGCTGGCCGATGTCGGTTTGTTGGGCTTGCCCAATGCCGGTAAATCGACCTTTATCCGTGCAGTATCCTCGGCTAAGCCGAAAGTAGCGGGCTACCCGTTCACTACCATGGTGCCCAACTTGGGTGTGGTTAAAGTGCAGGCGCACCGCAGTTTTGTGGTGGCAGATATACCGGGCCTTATTGAAGGTGCTTCTGAAGGCGCTGGCTTGGGAGTGCGTTTTTTAAAGCATTTAACCCGTACCCGCCTGTTGCTGCATATTGTTGATGTGGCGCCCTTTGATCAATCCTCGCCGGCAGATAATGCTAGGGCTATTGTTAAAGAGTTAGAGCGATTTAGCCCTACCCTGCATCAGCGTGAACGCTGGTTGGTGTTGAATAAAATTGATTTGCTGCCTAAAGATGAGCGCAAGCAGCGCTGCCAAGAGATAGTCGATGACCTGGGCTGGACGGGCCCGGTATTTGCCATTGCAGCTATCAACAAAGAGGGCGTGGAGCCTATTTGCGGCCAGATAATGACCTATATAGAAGAGCGCAATCTCTTAGAGCGAGAAGACGAATCTATACTGCTCGAAGAGCAGGCTATACAAGAGCGTATGCAAAGCGAGTCCCGTGAGCGTATACAGGAGTTAGCTGAGGCTAGACGTTTGGCGCGTTTGGCGGCGGCCGATGACGATGATGATTTTGATGACGACGATTATGATGTTGAAGTGCAATACGAGCGCTAGCATGATCGTCGTGCGCAAGCACGGTTAACAATAAAATTAATGACGAAAGACATGAACGTGGATAAACCAAGCTTATCGAAAACCAAGCGCTGGGTGGTTAAAATCGGCAGCGCTTTATTAACGGCGGGTGGTAAAGGCCTAGATGTAGAGGCTATCGCTGGCTGGACTGCGCAAATGGCCTGGTTGCGCCAGCAGGGCATAGAGCTGGTGCTGGTGTCCTCAGGGGCTGTAGCTGAGGGCATGACTCGGTTGGGTTGGTCACAGCGCCCTAGCTCTTTACACGACCTGCAGGCCGCCGCTGCGGTGGGGCAGATGGGTTTGGTGCAAGCCTATGAAACCTGCTTTAAGCAATACGGCTTGCATACCGCGCAAATATTGCTGGGACATGACGATATCTCTGCCCGCGATCGCTATCTCAATGCCCGCGGTACTATCTCACGCCTGTTACAGTTGGGTGTGGTGCCGGTGGTGAATGAAAACGATACCGTGGTGACTGACGAGATACGCTTTGGTGACAACGATACCTTGGGTGCGCTAGTGGCCAATTTAATCGATGCGGATTTGCTGGTGATCTTAACCGACCAGCAGGGCTTGTTTGCCAGTGACCCGCGCGCCAGCCCCGATGCTGAGCTTATACGCCTTGCTCGCGCCAACGATGTTTCGTTAGATGCTATGGCTAGCGGTGGCTCCGGCGCCTTGGGCCGCGGTGGCATGTTGACCAAGGTGCGTGCGGCTAGGTTGGCGGCGAGATCCGGTGCTCATACTGTGATTGCGGGCGGCGCTTTAAAGGATGTGTTGGTGGGTTTGCTTAAGGATGAGGTGCAGGGCACCTTACTGGTGGCCGAGCAAGCGCCTTTAGCGGCACGTAAGCAGTGGTTGGCAGGGCAGTCGCAGGTTTGCGGTAGTCTGCAGCTGGATGATGGTGCGGTGGCTGTGCTGAAGCGCTCAGGTAAAAGTCTATTGCCTGTGGGTGTGACCGAGGTAAGTGGTACTTTTGAAAGAGGTGATTTTGTGGTTTGTACCGATGCCCGGGGCAGCATAGTGGCTAGAGGGATAGTTAATTACAGCATTGCTGAAGCGCAAAAAATTATCGGCAAGGGTAGTGGTGCTATACAGGAACTGCTGGGTTATCAAGGTGATGTGGAACTAATCCATAGGGATAATATGGTCTTGGTATAGCGATGTAGAATCGCCAAGCATAAAAAAACCGGCCGAGGCCGGTTTTTTTATGCTGAAAGCAAAGTTAAGCAGCTAGGGCTTTAACTTTAGCGTTCAGACGGCTTTTATGACGTGCAGCCTTATTCTTGTGAATAATGCCTTTGTCAGCCATACGATCAATAACAGGAACCGCAGCTACATAAGCTGTTTGAGCTTCTTCGGCGTTGCCACCATCGATAGCTGCAAGCACTTTCTTGATAGATGTGCGTACCATGGAGCGCAGGCTGGCATTGTGTTGACGACGCTTTTCGGCCTGACGAGCGCGTTTTTTTGCTTGTGGAGAATTTGCCACCTTGTAACTCCTTGAAAAAATAGGGGGTCAAAAATAAGAGGCGAGATTATTCCTTGTTGCCGGTTGGATGTCAAGCCGCGAGGGTAGCTAATTGTAGAGCCGTGCAGCTAAGGTGCTGTGGGGGCTGGTAAGAGGGGAAATTAAACCGAGATAATTGATAACCTAGAATTATTGGTTATCATAAATACAGCTCTACATAACTATATAGTTGCTTGGAGGGGGTGTTACATGAGGTTCGCTCGCTCAACGTTGCGACTAATTTAAAAAGAAGGATTTGTTATGCTGCACAAGCTCATGATTACTTTATTGGCTTCCTTATTGGCGATGCCCGCTTGGGCGGCGTGTAGGGAGGCACAGGTGCCCTACCTGCCCAACCCTGATATGGCTGACATGGGTGAGATGCTGGAGGCGCAGGCGGCTGTTAAAAACTATATACAGCGCCAGCAGCTGTTTCTGGATTGTCGTCGCGATAGCCTGCGTCATAACCGAGCGGTAGACCGCATGCACGAAATAGCGAAGGAGTTTAATAAAATCACCCGTCGTTTTAAGGCTAAGCAGCAATCTGAGGATATGTTTACGGAGTTGGCACTGATTAGTTATTAGCGTTGCTTGCGCTGCTTGTCTGGATTGCGGGCGGGTTTGGTTTTTGGTTGGCAGAGAGGGGTCGGGTTGAGGTTGCTGTGGCTAGCTGCGTAGGTGGGCGCTTCACTATTTGCGGCTTGCTGGGGTTTGGTTTTACGGCGATGCAGTTCTAGGCCAAAGCTGTTGCTGAAGGCGTCGGGGTTGGATTTGTGAAAGCTGGGCTTGGCGTGCGTCCAGTGCTGCCACATCTTGGTGGGGGAGCTGGTATTGATCATGGCTTTGCCGCTGCTAGTTGTAATGGTTTGTTTAGCTTAGCAGCTTATTGTCGTCTTGCTGTGGCGCAGGATATAAAAAAGACCTCTAACGTTTGTGTTGGAGGCCTTTTTTTGTAGACGATTTAACGCGAGTTTAGCGGCAGGCTTTTTTGGCGGCCTTAATTTGTTTGCGTTCACAGTCTTCTGATAAGCCTTCGCCTATGCACCATTTTTTTCGTTTATCCCACGCGGATAGCTTTATGTTTTTATGGTTGGAGCAAGTGACCACATAAATAGAGTACTCGACACCTTCGGTTGTGGTTTGATCCGAGTCAAAGGTGATGCTAGTAGGTTTGGCTGCCTGGGCGGTTAAGCTTAAAAGGCATATTAGTGCTGACAATGCTGCCAGAATGTTAGGTCTCATGAGAGTCTCGTTGTTATTGTGCCTATGGTGCAGGGTGGCGGATGTTACCACTTCAAGTTTGTAATGTCAGTGTTGACTCACTTTAGGAGCCTAAGGCTAATAATGCTAACCCAATCAGGGCCAAAATAACCGCGTCTTTGGCTACATCCAGCCTGAATAAGCTATAGAGGTAAGAGACGGGTGGGAGGAAGAATGAGCACAAGCCCCAGGTGAAGTCTTCTTTTGCACTACTGACGACTAGTGAAAACCAGCTTAAGACAAGCACGGCAGAGCCGCTTAGGGTTAGGAGTGTATCCATGGAATCTTCTTATTTTGTGTAAATATTATTATATGAGCTGGTGTGGCTCTGATGTTATTTGACTATGACCCAATTATGGTCGGGAACGCTGTTTTGAGCAATCAAATAACGTGCTTGCGTGAAATTAAAGTGTTTATGTGATTGGCGTTGAGGTGGTTATTTTGAGGTGTGGGTATCGCTGGGGGGGGGTTCTACGTGCTTTGAGGTTTGCTAGTTTGCTGCTAAATCTACTGGGTTCCGGCTCGGGGGCAGGAACGACTCATGTTTTTTGTTGAGTAAATACCGTTTGGGGTTGAGCTTGAGGGTGCTGTGATATTGGGGGCTGGTGTGGGCGGATTGAATTGAAACGCTTGAGGCTGCTTCAACCCTGCGGTCTCAGTGTGCCCCGCGTAGCGTTTGGGGTAGCGCCGCGATGCGGCTTGTTGCGATTGCGGCGCAATCGCTCGAACCGGAGTCGGTTCTGCATGCGACCGCTGCGCGCACACAAAAAGGCCGGCCTATGGCATTGGTTAGTTTGGGGGTTGGGTGGAATTAGGGGGGGTAGGGGTTAGTTTGGCCGGATTGAATTGCAACAGCTTGAGGCTGTTTCAACCTCTACGAGGCTGCGCCGCTTTGGCGGCTTGTTGCGATTGCTTTGCAATCGCTCGAACCGGAGTCGGTTCTGCATGCGACCGCTGCGCGCAAATAAAAAAGGCCCGCCAAATGGCGAGCCTTTTTTATTTGGTAGCGGGGGCCGGATTTGAACCGACGACCTTCGGGTTATGAGCCCGACGAGCTACCAGACTGCTCCACCCCGCACTTAACTTTGCTGATATTAACTTCAGCGTGAGAATGGTTCTGGTCGAGCCACTCTCCGTAATGAGCCGCGCATACTAATGATCTAGTTGCTGACCGTCAAGGGGAATCTAGGGTTTAGTGCTATTAAAGCTGTAAAAGTAAATTGTGGGTTGTTTTTCGTACGGTGAGAATATTTTACCTGGTGGTTTAGTGGTCAGGCTTGCGGTGTTGTTAGGCGTTGGGTTATTGCCGTTTATTTATTAAGCGTGTGGTGCGGGTTGGTGAGAGGTGGTCGCTGTGATGGTAGCTGCTTTTGCGGATGACTAATACCCTAATTTCCGGTATGGTTCATCGCTAATTTAACCTACTCAAAATGATGTGAAAACGGTATTGCTATGGGCCAGTTTGCCGATATACGACCCTACAATGATGATGAAGTCGCCCCAGTGCTTGCGAGCTTAGTTGACGACAAAGAGTTTGTTGCCGCTATTGCCAGCTTGCGGTTAGGGCGCTGGCATAAGTGCTGTAAGCCTCTGGTGTATCCCATTGTAAAGCGCCTGTTGCGTAAGCAGGTGAGCGGCATGTGCACGGTGCGTGAAGTGCAGATGCTGGTGAAAGCCTATATGGACGGCATGGTGGATAAAACTACCAGCCAGTGCACGGTGTCAGGGTTGGAAAAGCTAGACCCTACGCAGGCTTATTTATTTATTAGTAATCACCGCGATATTGCTTTGGATCCCGCTTTTGTTAACTACGTACTCAGCCATAACGGTTTTGGCATGGTGCGTATAGCCATAGGCGATAACTTGTTAACCAAGCCCTATGTGTCTGCGTTAATGCGGCTTAATAAAAGTTTTATTGTTAAGCGTTCGGTCAAAGGCCGCGCGATGCTGGCGGCCTATAAATTATTATCCCGCTACATACGTCACTCTATAGAGGTGGATAATGACCCTATATGGATAGCGCAGCGTGAAGGTCGGGCGAAAGATGGCAATGATAAAACCGAGCCAGCGATGATTAAAATGATAGCCATGAGCCAACACAAACAACAGGAAAGCTTCTCTGAATTTATTAATAAAATGCGTATCGTGCCGGTAGCTATTTCCTATGAGCTAGACCCCTGCGATGGCGCTAAAGCCAAAGAGCTGTACGAGAAAGCCACCCACGGTTATTACCAAAAAGGCGAGCATGAAGATGTGACCAGCATAGCCTTGGGTATTTCTGGTGATAAAGATCATGTGCATGTGTCTTTTGGTGAGCCGCTGCAGGGCGAGTTTAGCAATGCCGACGATGTGGCGGCGGCCATCGACCAGCAAATTTTTGCTAACTATGCGTTACAGCCCACCAATTTTATTGCCCATAAAATGCTACACGGCAGTTACCCTGAGGGGGTTTATTCCGATCAGCGCAAGCCTTTTAGTATTAAAGGTTTGGAGTCAGTAGAGCAGGCTTTTCAAAAACGCATAGCGGCTTTGCCGGTGGAACACCAACCTTATGCCTTAGGCATTTATGCCAATCCTATAGATCGCATACGCGAGCGGCAGGCACAGGGCTAATGCTAACTGATGACTTAAAAAACGAGATACAGGGCGCTTATCGCCATTTGCTAGATAGTAAAAAACTAAAGCCGCGTTTAGGCCAGCGTTTAATGATGGCGGAAGTGGCGAGAACCTTGGCCGGGGCCGACATGGACGCCAATGGCCATCGCGAAGGCGCTGCCAAGGTGTGTGTTGCCGAGGCTGGCACCGGCACCGGTAAAACTATCGCCTATGCCTTATCGGCTATACCCATCGCCAAAGCTTTAAATAAAACCTTAATTATTTCTACCGCCACTGTCGCCTTGCAGGAGCAGGTGGTGCATAAAGACCTGCCCGATATTTTATTACACAGCGGCCTCAATTTTTCGTTTGCCTTGGCCAAGGGGCGTGGCCGTTATTTGTGTTTAAGCAAATTAGATAGTTTGTTGCAGGGTAGCCAAAGCAGTCATCAGAGCATGGCACTGTACCCCGATGAAATGCAGCAGCAAGTACAGGTGCAGGATCAAAAAGTTTACGACGCTATGTTGGATGCTTTGTCTGCTGGCGACTGGGATGGTGATAGAGATAACTGGCCCGATGAGTTGGAAGTTTCTTTGTGGTCGCGGGTTACCACCGATCACGCCCAATGCACCGGTAGGCGCTGCCCTAATATACGGCAGTGTTATTTTTATAAAGGCCGCGAGGACTTAGATAAAGTCGATGTGATAGTCGCCAACCACGACTTGGTGCTGGCGGATTTATCGCTAGGCGGTGGTGCAATTTTACCCGAGCCGGAAGACAGTATTTATATTTTTGACGAAGGCCATCACCTACCCGAAAAAGCCATTAATCACTTTTCACAGTTTAGTCGGGTGCGTTCTACCGAGCGTTGGTTAGAGCAGGGCTCTAAAGCGTTAGCGAAAGCCGCGCCGGAATTGGCCGTTACTACCGCCAACCAATATATACAGCGTTTGCCTGCGATTATGGATAGTTTAAAACAGCAACTAGCTATGCTGTTTACGCATTTAGAGGCTACGGTTTCAACTCAGCCGGATCAGCGCGGCAGCATTCCCTACCAACGTTTTCCCCAGGGTATAGTGCCTGAGCATTTACGGCTGCAATCGCAAGAGTTGGCGGGCGGCTTTCGCGACATGCACGACCTGTTAGATAAAGCCTGTAATATTTTAGAGGAGGCGATAGCCACCCCTGAACATGGTATTACCGGCCCCGAAGCCGAGGCTTGGTATAGTTCGTTTTCTATGTTGCGCAGCCGTGCCGAAGGCAACCAAAGCTTGTGGCAGGATTATAGCGCTGCTATCGAAGCGGAAGAGCCGCCGCGCAGCCGCTGGATAGCGGTGGTTGAAGGCGCAGGCGGGCAGTTGGATTTTGAAGTATCTAGCAGCCCGATTTTGGCGGCTAACACTTTGCAGCATTATTTATGGTCACGTTGTTTTGCCGCGGTAGTGACCTCGGCGACATTAACGGCGCTAGGACGCTTTGATCGCTTTATAATGCGTGCCGGCACGCCAGCGGATGCCGCTTATATCGTTGTGCCCAGCCCATTTAATTATGCTGAGGCGGGTGAGTTAGTGGTGCCCGCTATGCGCAGCGAACCCTCAAATGCCGATGCCCATACTGAAGAGTTAATCGAGCTATTGCCGCAGATCCTAGAGTTCGATAGCGGTAGCTTAGTGTTGTTTTCGTCTAAGCGGCAATTGGAAAATGTGTATGAAGGCCTGACTTTAGCTTGGCAGCAAAAAGTTTTGCGGCAAAGTGATTACTCCAAGCAGGAGGTGCTGCGACGCCACCGCGCGGCTATCGATGATAAGCAGCAGTCGGTGTTGTTTGGTTTGGCTAGTTTTTCCGAGGGTGTGGATTTGCCGGGGGATTATTGCAGCCATGTGGTCATCGCCAAAATCCCTTTTGCCGTGCCCGACCAACCGGTGGAGTCGGCCTTGTCTGAGTGGATAGAGATGCGTGGCGGCAACCCCTTTATGGATATTAGCGTGCCCGATGCGTCGCTGCGGTTGATACAGGCCAGTGGTCGGCTACTGCGTACCGAGAGCGATACCGGCAAGGTTACCTTGCTAGATCGCCGCGTGTTGAGTAAACGCTATGGCAGAGCCTTGTTGGATGCCTTGCCACCGTTTAGGCGCAGCTTGAGTTAGCTTTATGGACAGCGCTGTCACCGCTTTATTAACGGATTTACAACTGGCTCTACAGCGGTTGCAGCTATGGCAGCTAGAGCGGCCCAGTGAGCAGGCGCTGGCCAGCCAGCAGCCTTTTTGTATAGATACCTTGAACTTTCCGCAGTGGCTGCAATTTGTATTTGTTGAGCGCATGCAGTGGTTGTTAGCGCAACAGCAACCACTGCCACGCAATTGCCAAATTAGCCCTATGGCCGAGCAATATTTTGGCCCGCGGCTAGATCAGGCTGCGACCTTGCTGGCCTGCATCAAGCGGATTGATGATTTGTTATCAGACGCTTAGCGTAGGTTTATTCCGGGTTGCTGGTTAGCTGCCCTTCTACTGCCATAAACATGCGTACTAGGTGAGCCAATGAGTTGGCATTAAGTTTTTCCATCACTCGGGCTCTGTGTATCTCTACCGTGCGCTGGCTAATTTCTAAATCTATTGCGATGACCTTGTTGGCCTTGCCCTCTACCATCAGCTGCATGACGTCTCTTTCACGGGGGGTGAGATCATTCATGCGCTGCATAATCAGCTGGCGCTGTTGCAGGCTGGCGCGGTTGTCCTCGTCCAAGGCCATAGCGGTGGCGATTTTGTCTAACAGTTCCTGTTCGCGATAGGGCTTTTGTACAAAGTCTATAGCGCCTTGTTGCATAGCCTCTACCGCCATGGGTACATCACCGTGGCCGGTGACAAAAATAATAGGCAGTATGGAATTTAATTCGTTGAGCTGACGTTGCAGCTCCATGCCATTCATGCCGGGCATGCGTATATCCAGCACGATACAGCCCGCCATCTCTTGGTTGTAAATAGATAAGAAACTGTCGGCATTGGCAAAGGCCTTGGTTTTTTGCCCTATAGATTCCAGCATCATCTGTAAGGAGTCACGTACAGCGTCATCGTCTTCAATAATATGAACGCAAGGGAGTAAATCCATAGGTCGATATCCTTGTTCTCTTATTGTGCGGCTAGTCATCGCGGGTTGGTGTGTTGTTGTGGGTACTAATACCTATACCGGCTTATGGATTGCTGGCCTAGTATTAATACCTACTAACGCTTTTAACAATAATCGTTTATCGGCAAGCTTGCCAGAAAACTTACGGTATTTATGGATCAAAGGCCAAAAGATGACTCACGCTAAGTACAGCCTGATTCGTCGCTATTTCATAACCATGCTATTAGTGGCGATATTGCCTGTCACTATAGTGGGTTACTTATGGATAGCCGACGCTAGGCAAAGTTTCAAACAGTTTGAAACTGTGTGGCAGCAAAGCCTTATGCAGAAGCATGAGGCGGCGTTGAGTCAGCAGGTTGCCAGTGTGCTTAGTTATATAACGTTTCGCCACTCCCAAATACAGGAAACTCTGCGCCAAGAGCTACGCTATCGAGTGCAAGAGGCTATGGCCATGGCGGATGCCTTATCGGATGCCGGTGCCGGGCGAGAGGCCGTGCTTACCGCCTTGAGAAAGTTACAGTTGCACGCACAGCATGGTTTTTACACGGTACTCAGCCCAGAGGGGAAAATTCTGCTGGGCCAAATAAGCCCGGAATTAGAGCAGTCTTCATTGTTGGCGTTTTATCAGGGGCAGGAGCAGCAGGCGTTAAAAAGCGCTATTGCCGAGGTGCTGGATCAGGGTGAGGTGTATTTAACCATACACGGTGTGTCTGATGAGCGTCCCAACCAAGAGCTACGCTTAGCGTTTGCGCAATATCATCCGCAGCTAAATATTATTATCATTAATCACAACAGCCTAAGCGCCATAGCCCAGCAGGTGCGTTTAGAGGTATTGCAACGTTTTGGTAATAATAATTCTATCGCCGATACCTCCATTTTTATTTTAGATCAACAGGCGCAGCTATTGGTTGCCCCCGATAGTCTACAAGGGGTGACGGAAATTTCATTTTCGGCAGATGAGGCTCCTCAACCTATTATCCGTCTGTGGCAGCGATTAGTTACGTTGTTAGAGCAACAGCCTGCGCAGCAACAACCTTTTTTGTCTTATCAATTGCGGGGTGCATCCGCGGAAAATACTGTGCCGGTTATGAGCTATGCCGCTATTTATGATGAATGGCAGTGGTTGGTTGGGGCGCAAATACTATTGGGTGATTACCATCAAAAACTAGCTCTGCAGCAACAGCGTTTTGATGACAAGATAAGCCGCTATATTGTGTTTGTGATAACAGTAGTTGCACTATTTATACTTATTGTTAGCGTTATTGCTTATAGTTTTTATCGGATGAATAACCGAGGTTTTAAGCGATTTATACAATTTTTTAATCGCAGTTGTGAGCATGCCGAGGCTATCGATGTTAGTGAATTACCTTGTAGGGAATTTGTCGAACTGGCCTTTCATGCTAATCATATGTTGGCGCAACGGGTAAGTTATGAACATGATTTACAGAAAAGTCAGCGACGATTTCGCTTAGCCTTAAAGGCTTCGAATAGTTATTTGTGGGAGCTGGATACCGCCAGACAGCAGGTTAAATTTAGCGGTCGAATTTTAACAAAGCTGGGTTATCCGCAATTACCCGGGCCGGAGAAAATTAGTATTGAGCAATTGTTGGATTTATGCCATCCCGATGATAAGGCTGTTGTTGAAAGTGCGACGTTAGCTCAAGATAAAAAAATGGAGGTTGCAGGCATAGAGTTTCGGCTTAAGCACGCAGACGGAGATTATCATTGGTTTTACAGTCGCGGTGGCGTAATAGATCAACAGGCTAATGAACAAGTCAGTTTATTGGCCGGTATAGTCACCGATATCAGTGAGCGTAAATGTTTAGAGTCAGATTTGCAGCGTGCCAATGTGGTTGTTGCTGAGGCCAGTTATGCCCGCGAACAGTTTTTATCTAGCATGAGCCATGAGCTGCATACGCCATTAAATAATATTCTAGGGCACTTACAGATTCTGCAGCGTGACCCATTGATGGCTAAGGAACAGTGTCAGCAATTAAAGTCGGCTGAAGAGGCGGGTAATTATTTATTGCGCTTGGTAAATGATATTTTAGAACTGTCAAAAATTGATAGTGGTTATATGCCGGTGCAGGTGGGGGAGTGTGTACTGAATGAATTAGTACAAAATATTGTTGATATGGTGGCGCAGAAAGCTAAGGATAAAGGCCTGCAATTTGTCGTTAATGTTGATGGTCGGTTGCCGAACAAAATACGCTTAGATGTGGTTAAGCTTAAACAAGTACTGATGAATCTATTATCAAATGCCATTAAGTACACGCAGCAGGGTCAGGTGCGTATGGATGTGGAGCTGGCCAGCGTGCAATATGCACAACAGCCAGAATTGATTTTTAGTATTAGTGATACCGGTATAGGTATAGATAAAGCGCTGTGTAAAAAAATATTTACGCCCTTTACCCAGTTAGGCGGCGCTAATACTCAGGGCACAGGTTTAGGCCTTGCTATATGCTGGCGCCTAGCTCAGGCGTTGGAGGGGCGGCTTAGGGTGGACAGTGAGCTAGGCAAGGGTAGTTGTTTTAGCTTGCGCCTGCCACTACACGCCGCCGGTGCTGCGGTTGTGGGTGCGCCGTTAAACATTAGCGAGCATGGCGATGTTGTGGCTAGCGCTGAATCCACCTTAATGGCCTTTACCGGTTTATCCGATAAGCAGCATGAAAAACTCTGTTGGGCGGCCAAAATGGGCGACATAGAAACCCTGCAAGCGTTATTGCGCCAGCTAGAAAAGGACGGCTTTGGCAGCAGTGATTGGTTGCTCTATTGCCGGCAGCTACTAGCAAGTTTTGATGTGGAAAAACTGTTACAATTTTTGCATAGCCGGGTAGAGGCTAAGGGTAGTAAAACAATACTCACCTAAAAATAGCTGGCAATTATGGATACACATCACAATAACGCAATAACAACCGCCGCAGCTGATGCGGACGCACACAAAGCCGACGAAGGCGCGGTAGAGTCGTTGTTATTAGTTGACGACAATCCCATCAATTTACAGATTTTATATAAAACCTTAGAGCGTACCGGCCATCGCTTGCATATCGCTAAAGACGGTGAAACCGCTCTGGCTATTGCCAGAGAGGTAAAGCCGTTTCTGATGTTGTTGGACATTATGATGCCCGGCATGGATGGCTATGAGGTGTGTCAGGCCTTAAAAAGCGACCCGGAAACCGCTCATATAGCGGTAATATTCTTATCGGCATTGGAGGATAGCGCCGCTAAGGTAAAAGGTTTTGCTGTCGGCGGTGTGGATTATATCTCTAAGCCGTTTCAGGCTGATGAAGTAGTAGCCAGAGTAAGAAACCATATCAAAATTCATCGCCTAGAGACGGAGCTGGCTAGGCGCAATAGTGAGTTGGAGTCGGAAAACGTACAAATCTTAAATGCCGTCAGTGAGGGTATTATCGGTTTGGATAAAGATGGCCGCATTGTGATGATGAATCCCGCAGCTACGGCTATCACCGCTTGGCCCACAGTAGACTGTTTTGGTGAGCAATTGTCCGCTATAGGGCTGTTTAATTCCGATGATGGTCACCAGGTGATGGAGTACCAAAGCCTACCTTATCGCAGTTATTACCACAGGATAGCGGGCCATAGTGATATGGAGATTATTCGTCGCCGCGATGGCGAGCGCATTCCGGTTGCGATTACTTGTAGCCCGAGGCCCGAAGGTGGGGCGGTAGTGGTGTTGCGTGATATTAGCGAGTGGGTGGCTAGCGAAGAGGCGCTGAAAACAGCAAGAGAAGAAGTTGAGTTGGAGCGTCAGTATATGGCGCATATGGAACGGCTTAGCACTACCGGTGAAATGGCTGCAGGTATTGCTCATGAAGTGAATCAGCCGCTAACGGCAATAGTGAACTATGCCCAAGTCGCCAAGCGTTTAATGGCTGCTGATGAGTTTGATAAAAGCAAAGTCGAAGCGTTATTGGATAAATTGAATGCGCAATCAGTGCGTGCCTCCGAAGTGGTGCAGCGCATGCGTAGCTTTGTTAAAAAACCTGAGCAGGGCAGGCGTATATGTGATGCTAATGACTTAATGAATGATGTGTTAGCCTTGGCGGAAATTGATTCTAGGGTAAATGATATTCCTCTGCATTATGAGCCTGACAGTTCTTTGCCGTCAGTGTTGGCTGACCCGGTACAAATACAGCAGGTAGTGCTTAATTTAATTCGTAATGCTATGGAGGCCTGCGCAGATCAGCGTTCGGAAGATTTTAATGCTCTGTCATCTAGTGTAATAGTTAGGGCGCAGCTAGAAGGCGATAAAGTGCGTTTTAGCGTCATCGACGGCGGAATAGGTATAGCGCAAGATTTACGGGATAAATTATTCACACCGTTTTTTACCACCAAAGATAATGGCATGGGTATAGGTTTGGCGATATGCCAGTCTATTATTCAAGCGCATGGTGGTGAGCTAAGTTTTAGAAATAATGTGGAGGGCGGGGCGACGTTCTTTTTTAGTTTGCCTAGTAGCTAAAGCCTGACTAAAAATTTGTCAGGCTTTAGCTGAAAGCTAGGGTTTAGCTGTCGGTAGCTTCGCTAGACACTTGTTCATCTTGAATACGAAGGTACACTTCTTCTCTGTGTACGCTGACATCTTTGGGGGCTTCTATGCCCAAGCGTACTTGGTTGCCGCTGATGCCTAAGACTGACACTTTTACATTGTCGCCTATAATCAGGGTTTCGCCTAAGCGACGTGATAAAACTAACATGGTAGCTCCTAAAGCAGGTAAAGCGGCTGCGTATGATCAGGGGTAGTGTTTATCTTATAGCGATACAGCGCTCCTAAAAAATTCGCTGATGTACTTACCGCTATAGGTGTTTTTACCTACCTTGATGTTAAAAACCTAATGGATCTAACATCTTAGGTTAGTGCCGCTAACTCTATCTGTTAGTTTTATTAATGTAAAGTGGTGACGATGGATTTGAAATTTTCTTCTATCGCTTGGCGCTTGGCGTTTTTTAGCTTGGCGAGACGGCTGTAGCGGCGTCCAATATCGCTCACAAAAATATATCGACGTTGTGCCTGTAAAAGGCTACAAGCCAAGCAGGCGTCAAAAAGGAAGCTGTTGGGCAGCGCCACTGTGGCGTTGTTGGCTAGTCTATGGAAGATAGCGCTTATCAACACAGAATAATCTTTATCGATAAATAAAAAGCCGACATATTTAAAGACAGCATATTTTGATAACGGTAAAAGAAAGCTCTTAGCAAACGACTATGCTGGCCCTGCTGCGTTTGAGCGAGTGGCCGATCAGGCTAGATGCTTAGACTATTTACTTTTATGGGGAATGTGATGCCTGCCTCTTTCAATGAATAAGGCTTAAAGCATCTTGCCGGGCCAGTGACTGAGGGTTAGCCATTAGCTTGCCGGCAAGCATTGAATATACGCTACAGGTTCAATTGCATTAATGGTGGCATTCGAATAAGGCCGCTATACCTTGTCCGCCGCCTATGCACATGGTCGCCACGGCATATCGTCCCTTAATACGTTTCAGTTCATAGAGGGCTTTGACAGTAATGATTGCGCCAGTGGCGCCTATAGGGTGGCCGAGGCCTATGCCCGATCCATTAGGGTTAACTTTTGCAGGGTCTAGCCCCAGCTCTTTTGTGACCGCTAGAGCTTGAGCAGCAAAGGCTTCATTGGCTTCCCATATATCAACATCTTCGATTGAGATGCCGGTTTTCGCCATCAGTTTTCTAACGGCGAGAACAGGCCCTACGCCCATGATGCTGGGATCAACAGCAGCAACAGCATAGCCTACCAGCGTAGCTAAAGGGGTTAAGCCTTTTGCTTCGGCAACGTTCTTTGCCATTAAAACGACCGCTGCGGCGCCATCATTAATACCTGAAGAATTAGCCGCAGTGACGGTACCTTGTTTATCAAAAGCGGGTCGTAATGTAGCTAGTTTTTCTACGGTAGTGTCGGGGCGGATATGCTCGTCTTGATCAAAAACGATAGTGCCTTTTCGCGAGCTTATTTCTATAGGTAGAATCTGCTCAGTAAACCGACCTTCGTCTGAGGCGAGCTTTGCTTGTTGATGGCTTTTTACCGCTAGTTGATCTTGCTGTTCACGGCTGATGTTGTACTGGTTGGCAACATTTTCAGCGGTAATGCCCATATGGGTATCATTTATTGGGCAGGTAAGGGCGCCAATCATGGGGTCGGTGATGGTTGCATCACCCATTTTGTAGCCAAACCTTGCGCCTTGTTGCCAGTAGGGCGCGCGGCTCATAGACTCAGCCCCGCCAGCAACTGCAGTATCGCAGTCTCCTAGCATGATCATTTGAGCCGCTGAGATAATGGCTTGCAGGCCTGAGCCGCATAGCCTATTCACCGTTAGTGCGGGGGTTGCTATGGAGAGGCCGCCTTTGAGTGCAGCTGCCCGGCTTAGGTACATATCCCGGCGATCACCATGAATGACCGAGCCAATAACGCAATGCTCAATTTCACTGGCTGTTAAACCTGACCTAGCAACGGCTTCTGCTATCACTTTGCCGCCAAGCTCGGTGGCTGGCATGTCTTTAAGCGCGCCACCAAAATCGGCAATTGCTGTTCTAACCCCGCTTAATACAACAACTTCACGTCCGTACATTTTATTTCCCTCGTTGATAAAGACTTTTTAAAACTGCATTTCAGGTACGTGTTCAGGGATGACAAGTTCCCCGGCAGTAAGGGCTTTAATTTCCTCAATGCTAACGCCAGGTGCACGCTCACGAAGAATGAATTTACCATCGGCTATGTCTAGCAGAGCCAGGTCCGTTAAGACGCGTTTGATACAGCCTTTACCTGTTAGCGGAAGAGTACATTCTGCCAGTAGTTTTGAATCGCCGTGTTTAGACGCGTGGGTCATGGTGACAATTATATTATCTGCACCGGCGACTAAATCCATGGCGCCACCCATGCCCTTGATAAGCTTTCCGGGGATCATGTAAGAGGCGATGTTGCCCTGGCAGTCGACTTCAAAAGCGCCTAGTACTGTTAGGTCTACATGCCCTCCTCGTATCATGGCGAAAGAATCGGCTGAAGAAAATATCGATGCTCCCGGCACTAGCGTGACAGTTTGCTTACCCGCATTAATTAAATCGGGGTCTACATCTTCGTCTAGGGGGAAAGCTCCCATGCCTAAAATACCGTTTTCTGATTGCAGCATAACCTCCATACCTTCAGGTATGTGGTTGGCCGCTAGGGTAGGGATGCCTATCCCTAAGTTTACGTAATAACCATCACTAAATTCTTGAGCGACACGTTGTGCTAATTGTTCTCGTGATAAAGCCATAGTGCTTCCCCTTAAACAGATCTAACTGTGCGTTGTTCGATAACTTTTTCAAATTCACCAACAATTAATCGATGGACATAAATACCGGGTAAATGAATTTCATCAGGATCTAATTCGCCTATACCAACCAGCTCTTCAACTTCAACAACCGCTATTTTCCCTGCGGTAACGGCCATGGGGTTAAAGTTTCTGGCGGTTTTTCTAAACACTAGATTGCCATAGGGGTCGGCCTTCCATGCTTTGGCAATAGAGAAGTCTCCACGTATAGATTCTTCTAATATATAGTTTCTGCCATTAAACTCTCGAACCTCCTTGCCCTCGCCAACTAAGGTTCCATAGCCTGTCGCGGTATAAAACGCGGGGATGCCCGCACCGCCAGCACGCATTTTTTCAGCTAAAGTACCTTGCGGGGTTAAGTCGACCTCAAGCTCACCTTTCATGAGCTGTGCTTCGAATAATGCATTCTCCCCCACGTAAGATGCGATCATTTTTTTGATCTGCTTATCTTTCAGTAAGATTCCTAGGCCGTGTTCATCAGTGCCGCAGTTGTTGGACGCGACGGTAAGCCCCTTAGTGCCTTTTCGTTTTATTTCTTTGATTAGGTTTTCAGGGATGCCGCAAAGTCCAAAGCCGCCAGCGACAATAGTCATGCCGTCTTCTAGCCCCGAAAGTGCTTCTTGGTAGCTGTTTACTATTTTATTAAAGCCTGCCATGGGGCCTCCTAAAGTGCTTGAATGGGTTCAACGGGATAAGAGTGTGATATAACAATAGATTAATCAAATCGTTTTATTCTTGTTATTAATAGATTTTATTTATATATTGGTGAGGTTGACCTAAACACCTATTGATAGAATTTATATGAAAGTGACCATTAAGCATTTAGAGGCCTTTACCGCGATTGCTCAAACAGGGAGTTTCGCAGAAGCCTGTGATTTACTTAACCTGTCGCAGCCAGCGTTAAGCAGTAGTATTAAAAATTTGGAGGGATTAGTAGGCGGAAAACTATTTTTGCGCACGACTAGAAAAGTACGACTTACCCCTGAGGGGGAGGCATTTTCCCCAATAGCCAAACGTTTGTTGGCGGATATCGAAACATCTGTTGATGATGTAAAAAGCTTGTTTTCATTGCAGCGTGGCAAGCTCGATATAGGCGTTATGCCTACATTTGCTAACAGTTTACTCGCTAAAATATTAGTTGATTTTTATAGCCAGAGTCCAAAAATAAAAGTAACGGTTCATGATGTTGTTGCCGAGACGGTTGTTGATATGGTGAAAGGCGGATCCGTAGAGTTAGGGATAAGCTTCTCCCCAGATGATGGTTCAGGGTTGAATTTCACCCCACTTTTTGAAGACAAATTTGTAGTCGTTTTACCTAGGCAGCATAAACTTGCCAAAAAAACAAAAATTCACTGGCAAGACTTGCAGGGTGCAAATTTTATATGCTTGCAAAGGCCGTCGAGCATTAGGCAACTAATCGATGAGAAATTATTAGAACTTAGTTTTCCCTTATCGGCAAATTTTGAGGCTCATCAATTAACAACTATTGGCAAGATGGTTGGTGAAGGGCTTGGTGTTAGCATAGTCCCGCAAATTAGCGCCAAGCAAATGGAAGATTTCGGCGCGGTTAGTCGGCCACTGCACGCCCCTGTAATTGCCAGGAGTGTAGGCATTCTTACCAAAAAGGACGCTGTCTTGTCTTCGGCGGGAATTGAAATGATGGCAACAATTAAGCGTCGATTTAAGCAATAGCTCTATTACCCCTGTGATTAGACAATAATTTAACCGCAGCGGAGCACTGCCTTACGCCGTCATTTTTTACATAAGCCATTAAACTCAACGGCCGTTGAGTGTTCGGATTTGTTGTGCTAAGTTCAGGCCGTAGAGGTGTTTACCTTTACAGAAATCGACTAACTCAAATTCCTTTAAGATAGGTGCATGAAATGCATACGTGGCTGAGTAAGCGCTAGGGGGGGGCTTGTTATGAACATAATTAAGCTATCAAGCGCTGGTAATAAACAGTACTCAATAGCGGCTAAATGTGTGGCTCGCTGCATAGCCGTACTAATTTTACTGATCATTAACCTATTCCAAATGCCATCGTCTATTGCAGAGCCTACCCCTCGCCCCACCCTACTGATGGGTTATGTGGAATTTGCGCCTTACTATTACACCAATGCGCAGGGTAAGGCAGAAGGTCATCTTATAGACCTCTCGAAAAAAATAGCCGATATGGCGGGTTATCAGCTTGAGTATCGTGCCTTACCCGCACGTCGCGCAGGGAAGATGCTTATTTCAGGTGATATTGATATTTGGTTTGGGTTGCCCACTATTGTCGAAGAGTCGACGAGTGTTTTGGTTTCGGATACGGTGGTAGATAACATTCACCTTCGCGCTTACCGCCTCAAATCAAAGCCATTGCTTGCAAATAAAAAAGAGTTGGATCACAAAAAAATTGTTATCCTTCGTGGCTACAAATATGACGGATGGATTGATTATATTAAAGATCCGAAAAACAATGTCCGCTATTTTACTGCTAATAATCGAGAGCAGGCGCTTCATATTTTAGCGGGACGAAATGCCGATTATTTACTAGACTACAAGCTTACACTGCCGCGCACGCTGGCCAATATTGACTTTCCAACACTTGATTATAATGATTTGTTCAGTATTGATATTCATATTCTCGTGTCAAAAAAACTGAAAAATGCAAAAACTATCCTGCATCAATTTGAAAAAGCTTTTAGCCAGCTTGGCAATACAAACCCAGTGCTTAATAAAAACACCTTACCGCTTTCGTCGGGGCAGAGTAAAAGTGAGGCCGCAATAAGTCATTAAGGCAGTATCTTGTTTCATTACTCATATTTGAGGCCATCACGGTACAGCTATTAGCACAAAACCCATTTCATTTAGATATTGATGATCGAATAAAAACAGTAGCCAGCCCCTCATAAGAAGTAACCCCCTCGTTAACGAATGCAGTAATGTTGGTGGCTTTATTTGACATTTCAACAAACGTTGAACTACTATGTTTGGCGCTATCAATTAACGTTGAATTGAACGTGTCAAACATAGTGGTGAAAATAACTCTCCGGCAAGAACCTTTTATTAAACGCGATTAGCGTTAATCTGAGAGGCATAAAAGAGCTTGTTTCGTCGTGGCGCTATTTTTTAAAAAGTAGAACCAATAGTAAATTTAAAAAAAGGTACTCGCTATGCTCTTAAAACAATTTATAACGCTGATTAGTGCTCTCGTTATGTGTACTCTAGCGATGACCAGTAATGCGGGTAGCTGGCAGCAAGGTGTTTCTATTGGCGGCTTTAACAGCGTACATATTTATACCCCCGATACACGCTCCCCCGTAGGTAATGGCAAGTCACTATTGATTGTGCTGCACGGCTGCGTGCAGCCTATCGATAATTTTTTAACGGCAAACCTTGAACAGGCGGCTGAAGAGCACGGTATGGTTATCGCTGTTCCCAACGCTATGAACAAAGCCGGTTATGCTTGCTGGTCTTATTGGCAAGGTGACGTTAGCCGTACATCGGCCGACTATAAAAATCTTATAGCACTCGCCAATACTATGAGTGGCGACAGCAGCCGTGATATCGACCCTAAGCAAGTGTATCTTAGCGGCCTTTCATCCGGCGCTATCATGGCCGCTCAAACTGGCTGCCTTGCACCTGATGTGTTTGCGGCTGTAGCTCCCAGTGCAGGCCCTAGTATAGGCACTAGTGCAAGCGGCGCTTTTTCTTGTGAAACGGTCACCGCGGCAACGTTTAAATCACGCTGTGAAGGCTATGCCGGAACAAACAAGAGTTACTTTGCAACACAAATTGCCGTTGTGGGCCATGGCAGCAGCGACACCACGGTGCCCAAGTGTTACAACCAGCAAAATGCCGATGGCTATGCTGCCGTGTATGGCGCCACACAAACCCCGGGCACGATTACCCTTACCGAATCTACAGGTCACACAGCCGATCAAACTCTGTGGTCAGATAATCGCGTTGCAATGTTGTGGTTCAACAACCTTGATCATTCATGGTCTGGCGGCAGTGACGCTTCAGGGTCCTATGTGTCGGCTAATAGCATCAACTTTGCCAGCTACTTGGGCGCCTATTTCATTGACCACAACAAACGTGTCGATCGTAACCATGGCCCGCTTATTGGCAACCATACGGCAGTAGATTAATCCGATGCAGCCATCTTGTTCAGTTAATGCCTAAGGCGTGTTAACCATGTGGTTATCTGCAGCGGTGGGAGCAAATATAGCTACCAAGCTAAATATCGACAGGGTTGTGGCTGATTTTCCAATGGATAATGCAGTCGCTGGCCTATCAGGTAATAACGGCATGGCATTGCAATAGAGTCCCGTTAAAGGCAGCCTGTCAGCGATTATCACCACCGCCGGTGATCAAAAAATAACTAAACATTTGCTCCACTCTACGCGCTTCATAGCGCTCAAGTTGATAAGCTGACACAGCGCCATTGCTTAGTTGAATGATACGCTCAATAGCGCTGTTGCTAACTTGTTAGCCATTAAATTGTTGTAGGAGTCAAAAATAAAAACAGCCTGCAACGTACAGAAACTATCGGCTCGCTGGCTTAGAGTTGGATAAATCACTTAACAAATAATAATTCTATAGTTTGAAAATAAAACACAGTGCTTGACAGTTCAACACTTGTTGAATTTAATGGTAGGTGTAAATACAAAATTATAATGAGAGCGATAATCATGTCCCCTGAGCTGTTTAAATACATTTGTGTTGGTTTTTATGTGCTACTAACCCTGTGGTTATCGTGGATAGGTATGCGTAAAACCTATGATATTAAAGGTTTTTCTATTGGTAATAAGGATATGAGCCCGTGGGTTGTGGGGGTCACCATGGCGGCGTCAATATCATCCACTGCCACTTTTGTGATTAATCCTGGTTTTGTCTATACCCATGGCGTTTCGGCTTTTATGCACTATGCGGTGGCGGGTAGCGGCGGCATCATTACTGCTTTCTTGTTACTCACCCGTCGCTTTCGACAGTTAGGGGAAGAGAATGGGGCTATTACCATCCCTGACTGGATTTACCAGCGTTACCAAAGCCGTTCTTTGAGTACATTCTTTGCCATTATTAACCTATTGTCGGTGGCCTTTGTGGTGCTCATTTTGGTGGGCTGTAGCTTATTACTGAGTCAGTTATTTCCAATATCAAACACATTATCTTTAACGCTAATTTTATTGTTTGTTTTCTCCTACATACTCATGGGAGGCAGCTATGCGCATGCTTATACCAATACCTTTCAGGGTGTGATGATGATAGGTGTGTCGATTTTTATTTTTGTGCAGGGCTACCATTATTTTCAAGGTGATATCAGCGGGGCGCTGGCCAGTATTGGTGACAATTACAGCAGCGTGTTTAACCGCGACAGCAACCTCTACTATGATTTCTTTTCGGTGTTTTTTAGTGGTTTTGTAATTACTTTTGCCCTGATGATGCAGCCGCATATTCTGACCAAAATGCTGTATTTGAAAAGTGATAGTGATGTGAATAAGTTCTTAGTCACGACCATTTTGGCAGGTAGCTGTTTTATGCTGATGCTTTCTGTGGGGTTTTATGCGCGCTTGAAGGGCATGGATATAGAGCAGCAAGATGCGGTGGTGGTGAATTATATCGCTACCGAGTTTATGGACTATGGCTGGGGTCCTTATGCCCTCGTGTTTATCACCATTACTTTATTGGCGGCAGGTATGAGTACCTTGGACGGTATTCTGGTGTCGGTATCGGCAATGGTCGTTAAAGATCTGTACTTGCCATTTAGTGGCAAGCAGGGTTTTGAGCAGGGCGGGGGCCTCATGTTGTCTCGGGTGGTGTTGGTGGTGGTTGGTTTGCTCGCTTATTTGGTGGCATTAAACCCACCGGCCTTGGTCGGTCTGTTTGCTCAAAAAGGTGTTTATGGACTGGCGGCCGCCTCTCTGGTCCCCATTGTCATGGGGACGTTAATGAAAAAAACGCCACCGATAGCAGTGGCCTGGGGGGCTGCGGCAACCGGTTTAGGCGTTCATATTATCGGTATTTTATGGCTGGGTATTGAGAATCCAGCGGTATCGGCGACGTATGCAATCATCTTGTCGGCGCTTATTCCGATATTGTATAAGGCCGCTAAGCTACTGAAAAATAAGTAAGAGTTATCACTTTCAAGACTTTATTTCAACGTTTGATGAATAAAGTTCATCGCGTGTTGAAAAATTCATTGACAGTTCAACGCTTGATGAATTTTAATGGAGGTAGAGGCTTAGTCGTATCTCGACTCGAAAGATGTGGCTGAGGTCTCAGGCTAGTTCAGGGATAAGCCGATACATACCTAAAATTTTAAGAAGAGCAGGATAATAATTATGAATAATACGGTGTTCTCAAAATCAAATATTTCACGAGTCATTGCTATCGCAGCGGCTTTAACCAGTGGCTCAGCGGCAATCGCTGAAGGCAATATCCGCTTACTTGAAGAAATCATTGTTACCTCGCAAAAAACTGAAGCCATGTTGCAAGATGTACCTCTTGCAGTAACAGCCTTTGATGCGACGGCACTTACCAATGCCGGCATTCAAGATATGACAGAAATTGCAAAGTCAGTACCAAACGTTACCTTGTCTGCTAGTCGCGGCACCAATACCACATTAACCGCTTTCGTGCGTGGTATTGGCCAGGCTGACCCTGTTTGGGGTTTTGAGCCAGGTGTTGGTATGTATATCGATGATATCTATATGGCGCGTCCACAAGGTGGTGTGTTAGATGTGTTTGATGTAGAGCGTATCGAAGTATTGCGTGGCCCACAGGGAACGCTATTCGGTAAGAATACTATCGGTGGTGCAATTAACTACATCTCTAAGCGTATGACGGGTCAGCCTGAAATGAGTGCTGAAGTTACTGTCGGTTCATACGGCCAACAAGATGTGAAAGTTGCCGGCCAATACCCCATCATCGAAGACAAATTGTTTGTAGGGCTTACTGTTGCAAAGTATGACCGCGATGGCTACGGTGAGTTTTTACAAAGTGGTGATGAGAACTACAATAAAGACCTGCTCGCAGCACGTTTCAACCTAGAGTATATAGTCAACGATGATATCGATATTCGTGTAAGTATTGATGACACCCAAGATGATTCAAATGCCAAGGGCGGTCATCGTCTGACGCCTAGTGTTTTCCTTCCTGGAGAAGCTGCCCCTTCGGATGTGTTTGATTCTAATGCCGATATGTCTACCGACAATGAGGTGACTGCTTCCGGCGGCTCTGTAATTGTTAACTGGCACATTAATAGTGATCTAGCACTTAAGTCTATAACGGCTTATCGCGAAGGCGATACAGTAACCAATATTGATTTTGATAACACCTCCTTTGCCTCTGCGCATGTTCCTGCAGTTTATAATGATGATCAAACCTCACAAGAAATTCAATTGGCCTACAGCAGTGAAAAGTTAGAGGTAGTGGGTGGGCTTTACTATTTCACCGGTACCGCTTCAGGTGCGTTTGATGTATTGCTAGGTGGCTTTGATGCCTTTTTTGGCACAGCGGGTAATTTTTCGGCAACCTCAGCAGGCAGTGTTGACACTACTAGCTACGCGGCTTTTGTGAATTCAAATTTCACACTCAATGACGCGTGGTCATTAACACTGGGTGCTCGCTATACTATAGAAGAAAAAGACGCCGACGTTTATAAAGCATTCCTAGACGTTGAGACACGGTCAAATTTTACGGGCGGAACCACTAATAGTGTTATTGGTGCACCAGCTACTGACTATTCAAACGATGAGTCTTGGAGTGAGTTTACGCCAAAAGTCGGTGCTGAATATCGCTTAAATGAAGACGAAATGGTTTATGCCTCGTTTAGCCAGGGCTTCAAAAGTGGTGGCTTCGATATTCGCGGTGATGCGGCGGCAAACCCAAATACAGTGAATGGTTTTGACCCTGAATATGTTGATACCTATGAGTTCGGTTATAAAGCGGAGTTAATGGACGGTCGTATTCGCTTAAATGCGGCGCTGTTTTACTCTGACTATACCGACATGCAGGTAACCATTCAGGAAAGCTCAAACGGCGGTGCAAACTATGTGGCTTCTGTGTTAAATGCAGGTGAGTCAACAATTCAGGGCTTTGAATTGGAAGTTATGGCGCAGTTGACCGAAAACTTATCGACTAGCTTTATGTACGGTTATGTTGATGCTGAGTATGACGAAGTGCTGACACAAGTTCCTGACGCTTTCGGTAATCCCTCTACTATAGATCTTGCTGATAGCTGGAATTTTGCGGATACCCCCGAGCAAGTGGCAAGACTTAGCTTCTCTTATAATCTAGATTTAGATAATAAGGGCCGCATGGTTATGACTACATCGGCATCTTATAGTGATGAAAGGCAGATATTTGTAACTGAGTCACCGATTGATGAAGATTCTTACACCTTGGTCGACGCAAGTGCTGTTTGGTATTCAATGGATGAACACTGGACTGTTGGCCTACACGCTAAAAATATAACAGATGAAGAGTATCGTACCGGCGGTTATAACTTCCCAATCCCCGGTGGTCTTGGTGGCGAAGATGTTATTATCGGTTACTATGGCAACCCTCGCACTGTTAGCTTAAACGTTGGCTATAACTACTAAGTTAGAATAGTTCCGCCCCTACGCTAGGGGCGGAACATCCCTTCTAATCATATTTTTCTCCTGCAGTAATATGCATTAAGTTGTATTAATGCGCTTCAATTGTATAAAAAATTAGGGGAATCCGGTATGGATTCGAAGAAGATAGTAGATGGAAAGTATACCGATATTTATTATACGGTAGATGATGGCCTTACTTTACATGCTCGTGATTATGCTAACCCTCATGCTATAAAAACAATTTTATGTATGCATGGGTTAACACGAAATGCAGCCGATTTTGAAACTATTGTTGATAGCTTACAAAAAAATTATCGTGTGATAACGGTTGATCAACGCGGCCGCGGTTTGTCTGATTGGGAAACTGATTCGCAACGTTACAGCCCTGTGTATTATGTGAGGGATATGTGGCAGTTACTTGACCACTTAAGTATCGACAAGGTGGCGTTAATTGGCACATCGATGGGCGGTTTGATGGCTATGTTAATGGCTGCAGAACGGCCAGAACGTATTCAGGGTTTAGTTATTAATGATATTGGCCCAGAGGTTGCGACGAGTGGTTTAGCGCGCATCATAAATTATGTGGGGGGTAGGTCTGAGGCAGAGAGTTGGTCCGCCGCTGCCGCCGATACTCGTGATGTAAATGCGATTTGTTTCCCTCACTATACGGCTTCGCAATGGATGACAATGGCGCGTCGATTATATCGCGAGAATGAACAGGGTCACCCTGTGCTCGCTTATGACCCTGCAATTTCATCAACTATTCAAAGTGAAGAAAGCGCTTCAGTGCCTTCTAATTTATGGCCGCTGTTTCATTCGTTGAAAGCAATGCCTATGCTAGTCTTACGAGGAGAGCTTTCTGATTTGTTATCGGAATCTTGTTTTGAAGAAATGAAAAGTAGTATGCCTACTATGCGTAGTGTAGAGGTGTTAGGGGTGGGACATGCTCCTGCATTGGATGAGCCAGAAGCTATCGATGCCATAGTTAAATTTTTATTCAGCTTTTAATAAATAACGATCAATAATGAAGAGTACTTAGCATGTTACAGTCAAGAATAGCCCTTATTACCGGTTCTACCAGTGGCATTGGTTTAGCGGTAGCGGAAGCCATGGCTGAGCAAGGATGTCACATAGTCTTAAATGGTTTTGGTGATAGTGATGATATTGCGAATATAAAAAAGCGTTTGTCGGAATCGTATCACGTAAAGGTTTATCACCATCCGGCGGATGTTTCAAAACCAGAAGATGTACTTGCGATGGTGCTCTATGCACAAGAGGTCTTTGGGCGTATTGATATTTTAGTGAATAATGCTGGTGTACAGCATGTTTCGCCCATAGAAGATTTTGCACAAGAACAGTGGGATCGTATCATTGCGATAAATTTGAGCAGTGTTTTTCACAGTATCAGAACCGCATTGCCTAGCATGAAAGAGCGTGGATTTGGTCGTATTATTAACATTGCATCGATTCATGCGTTAGTGGCATCACCCTATAAATCTGCCTATGTGGCGTCTAAACATGGGGTGGCGGGTTTAACTAAAACCATTGCACTAGAGTCGGCTCAAAGTGGCGTAACCTGCAATGCGATTTGTCCCGGTTATGTATTGACGCCATTGGTTAAAAATCAAATTGCTGATACAGCAAAAGCTAGGGGTTTAACTGAGCAGCAGGTAATGGAAGATGTGTTGCTGGGTTCACAGCCGACTAAGCGATTTACCGATGTTAAAGATATTGCCGCTATGGCAGTGTTTTTGGCTGGCGAGAATGCCAGTAATGTTACCGGTAGCTTGCAAGTGATGGATGGCGGCTATATAGCCGTATAAGCGTTAGCTGCTCGATACTCTCTGGTACTGGTCATGCCCACTGCTATCGGTTAATTATTTAAATAATCACGCCAGCTGGGCCTGCCACTTTCGAAATACTACAGACTTCGTCATAGCCATGAAGTGAGAGGGCAATGATTACCTTTGGTAAGACGGTATGATTCATTAACGACACAATCAACGTATTGACGCTAGGCTGTCAGTTGATCCGGCCTCATGCTGAAGGTGCCACTTGTTATGTAAGGCAAAATTTCCCCACATATCAATCTATACACCAATTTAAACACCAACCCAAACCCAAACGTCAAAGAGTGACTAGATATAACTCGTTACAGTGTCAGGCTTTAATGCTTATATCTATTGTGTGATTCAATGGCAGGCATTGTGTTTGATGCTAGGCATAGTCGAGGAAGGTGTTCAACGCACGTTGAAGCAAAGCTTGAATCCTGTCATTATTACGCTGAAATGGGATAGCTTGGCCCCCCCGCACGGTAAATCTGTAGGTATACAAATCATGAAGAAAAAAACAGAATCTAATAAAAGTGAAAGAATATTAGATTCCGCCGAAGAGCTGTTTTCGCAACACGGTTACGATGGCGTGACCATTAGGCAAATTGCCAAAAGTGCGAAAGTTGATGTGGCCTTAGCGAATTATCACTTTGGTAAAAAGTTAGATTTATTTCATGCGGTTTTTGATCGTAGAGCTGCGTTATTGAGTGATACGCGCCGTAAAGTGTTACAGGATATCCTAAATAAGGATGGTGAACTGACCTTAGAACAAATTATAGGGGCTTTCTTGCTGCCGCTGAAAATGGCACAAGAAACCGGTGATCCGGGCTGGAGAAACTATCTTGCGTTGTTGGCTTATGTCATGACGTCTCCTATTTGGAGTAAGGAGTTAATGGGCAAGGATTTTGACAAGCGGGTGGGTGAATTTATAGATGCACTTAAAGCGGTGTTTCCTACCGCCAGTGAAGAAGATATACACTGGTGCTATAACTATGTGTCGGGTGCGTTGGCGTTAACCTTAGCGCAAACAGGGCGTATTGATCGTCTTTCACAGGGCAAATGTTTATCAACAGACTTTGATTCGGCTTACGACCGAATGATTCCTTTTGTGGCGGCAGGGTTTAGAGAGGTTTGTGGTTGAGATTCGAACAAGCACTGTTTTTTTAGAGTAGTCACCGTTATTGATAACAGTGGTAAGTCTTTAATGTAGGGTTGTCGATATAGGTTTAAGGCTTTCTTCTATATCTTTGAGATTGGTATTTTTTGAGTTGGAGGGGAGGTTGTGGGGGGCGGCTTGTTGCTGTTCGCAGACATAGTGTCGTAGTCGTCCGACTACGGTGGTCATGATCTCTATGGTTTGGCTGAGCTGGTCCAGTGTCATCAAAATGGTTTCCGTATCAACGGGAACTTTTTTTTGCTCGTTCATAGTTAGGCCTTAATTATTTGAGTGTAAGCCAGCGCCGAATCCTGTCGGCGCGCTATTGTTATCCTCTTACTGCCTGCTATTGCGGTTAAGCCGGGGATTACTCCCAGCTTAAAGCGCCACCGGTTTGATATTCTATTACGCGCGTTTCAAAAAAGTTTTTCTCTTTGCGCAAATCCATAATTTCACTCATCCAAGGGAAGGGGTTAGCTGCGCCAGGGTATTGCTCGGCTAAGCCCAGTTGGTTGAGGCGGCGGTTGGCAATAAACTGCAGGTATTCTTCCATCATGGGTGCGTTCATGCCTAATACGCCTCTGGGCATAGAGTCTTTGGCGTATTCAATTTCCAGCTCGGCACCCTCGACGATCATTTGGGTCATTTCTTCTTGGAATTCGGCGGTCCATAAATGGGGGTTTTCTAGTTTGATTTGGTTGATAACGTCTATGCCAAAGTTTAGGTGCATGGACTCGTCGCGCAATATGTATTGGAATTGCTCGGCAATACCAGTCATTTTATTGCGTCTACCCATAGAGAGAATTTGGGTAAAACCACAGTAGAAAAAGATCCCTTCGGTAACAGCATAAAAGCCAACCAAGTTGCGCAGTAATTCTTGGTCATTCTCTGGGGTGCCAGTATTAAACGTGGGGTCAGAGAGTGAGTGGGTGTGGCGCAAGCTCCACGCGGCTTTTTTAGCGATAGAGGGCAGCTCGCGGTACATGTTAAATACCTCGCCTTCATCCATGGCTAAAGACTCTACGCAGTATTGGTAGGCGTGGGTGTGTATGGCTTCTTCAAAGGCTTGGCGCAACAAGTATTGGCGACACTCGGGGTTGGTGATTAGGCGGTATACCGCTAATACCAAGTTATTGGCGACTAATGAATCGGCAGTAGAGAAGTAACCTAGTGAGCGCATGACGATGCGGCGCTCATCTTCGGTTAAGCCGTTGGGGTTGCGCCATAGGGCAACGTCGGCGGTCATGTTAACTTCTTGTGGCATCCAGTGGTTGGCACAGCCATCCAAGTATTTCTGCCACGCCCAATCATATTTAAAAGGCACTAATTGGTTTAAATCGGCGCGGCAGTTGATCATGGCTTTGTCGTCCACGGTCAAACGGGCGGCACCCATTTCTAATTCTTCTAAGCCTGCGGCTACGTCTAGTGACCGCAGATTGTCTCTGGCTTTTTGAACTCTATCGTTAGCGTGTACCGGGCTGGCAGTAGTGGCACTGGCGGCACTGGCTATAGGCGCAGCCTGTTCGGCGGCAGCGGCGACAACTTGTGGCGCTGGGCTGGCTTGATCTTCGTCAGCGTCGTATTCATCCCAATTCAGCATTACGTCTCTCTCTTTGTCTCTCTGTTGTTAGTTGTGGCCTCGCAGCGCTTACGCGTTGAGGCCTTTGTGGTGTGTTATGGCTTGCCGGTTACTGGCAGGCTTCGCAATCGGGCTCATCTATTGCGCAAGCTTGCGGTACCGGCGCGGGGCCTGCAGGTGCAGCGGCTTGTGACGATACTTTATTGAGTGAGCCTGACTCTATGGTTGACTTCTCGGTGCCGGTTGCCGCTAAGGCGCGCAAATAGTAAGTGGTTTTTAAGCCTCTATACCAAGCCATGCGGTAGGTTACATCCAGTTTTTTACCGGAGGCGCCAGCGATGTAGAGGTTGAGCGATTGCGCTTGGTCTATCCACTTTTGTCTGCGGCTGGCGGCGTCGACTAACCAGCGTGGCTCTACTTCAAAGGCGGTGGCGTATAGGGCTTTAATGTCGTCGGGGACGCGATCAATGCTTTGTACCGAACCTTCGTAATATTTAAGGTCGTTAACCATGACCATATCCCACAGGTCGCGCGCTTTAAGATCGCGCACTAGGTGTGGGTTTACCACGGTGAATTCACCCGATAAGTTCGACTTAACATAAAGGTTTTGGTAAGTCGGTTCGATCGATTGTGAAACGCCGGTAATATTGGCAATAGTCGCGGTAGGGGCTATGGCCATGATATTGGAGTTGCGTATGCCTTTTTTAACGCGTGCGCGCAGGTGGTCCCAATCTAAGGTGATAGAGCGGTCGACTTCTATATAGTCGTGGCCGCGGTTATCACAAAGCAGGTCTATAGAGTCGTAAGGCACTTTACCTTGGCTCCATAGTGAACCTTCAAAGCTAGGGTAGGCGCCGCGCTCGTCCGCTAAATCAGCGGAGGCTTGAATGGCGTAGTAACTAATGGCCTCCATAGAACGGTCGGCAAAGTCTACCGCCTGCTCTGAAGAGTAGGGGATATGCTGTAGGTATAGTGCATCCTGGAAACCCATCAAACCTAAACCTACTGGGCGGTGACGCAAGTTAGAGGTGCGCGCCTGTGGTACCGAGTAGTAGTTAATGTCGATAACGTTATCAAGCATGCGTACGGCCGTTTTAACCGTTTGCTCTAACTTGACCAAGTCTAAACCGTCGGGGCCTATGTGTTGCGCTAGGTTAATTGAGCCCAGGTTACATACCGCGATTTCATCGGCACTGGTGTTAAGGGTGATTTCAGTACACAGATTAGAGGAGTGAACGACACCAACGTGCTGCTGCGGTGAACGCAGGTTGCAAGGATCTTTAAAGGTAATCCAAGGGTGGCCAGTTTCAAACAGCATGCCTATCATCTTGCGCCATAAGTCTTGGGCGCGTACGGTTTTGTAGTACTTGATCTCGCCGTTATCGCACATGGTTTCGTATTGTGTGTAGCGATCTTCAAAGGCCTTGCCGTAGAGATCATGCAAATCAGGTACGTCATTAGGTGAGAACAGGGTCCACTTACCGTCGTCGAAGACGCGCTTCATAAATAAGTCGGGCACCCAGTTGGCGGTGTTCATGTCGTGGGTGCGGCGTCTGTCGTCACCGGTGTTTTTACGCAGTTCGACAAACTCTTCTATATCCATGTGCCAGGTTTCTAAATAAGCACATACTGCGCCTTTGCGCTTGCCGCCTTGGTTAACTGCCACGGCGGTGTCGTTAACCACTTTGAGGAACGGTACTACGCCCTGTGAGCGACCGTTGGTGCCCTTGATGTAGGCACCTAGTGCGCGCACTGGGGTCCAGTCATTACCTAAACCACCGGCCCATTTAGAGAGCATGGCGTTATCTTGTATGGCGCCGTATATGCCGTGCAAGTCGTCGGGTACCGTTGTTAAGTAGCAAGACGATAATTGTGGGCGCAAAGTACCAGCGTTAAATAGGGTGGGGGTAGAGCTCATATAATCGAAAGAGCTGAGTAGTTTATAAAACTCAATGGCGCGTTCGTTTTTGTTTTCTTCTTCTGCCGCTAAGCCCATGGCTACGCGCATAAAGAAGATTTGTGGCAGCTCTATGCGTACTTCGTTGCTGTGGATGAAGTAGCGGTCGTATAAGGTTTGCAAGCTAAGGTAGTTAAACTGTAGATCGCGGCTGGCGTCTAGAGCGGCACCTATCACGTCCAAGTCATACTCTTTTAGGCCGGGGGATAGTAGCTCTAGGTCTACGCCCTTTTCTATATAGGCGGGCAGTACTTGTGCATACAGTTGGGCCATCTCGGCCTGCGTAGCTGACTCGGCTATGCCGTAAAAACTAAGGGCTTCGGAACGCAAATTATCCAGTAATAGGCGAGCGGTTACGTAAGTGTAGTTAGGCTCTTTTTCTACCATGGTGCGGGCCGTCATCACCAGTGAGGTATTCACTTCGGCTGCGGCTACACCGTCATAGAGGTTTTTTAAGGCTTCGCTCAAAATGGCGCTGGCGCTGACGTCGGCTAAGTTGGCGCAGGCTTCAGTCACAATGATTTCTAAACGCCCTAAATCTAAAGGGGCTAAAGAACCGTCGGCTTGCTTAATACGTATGCTGGGGTGGGCCTTGGTGGGCTCATCGTCGCTTTGTTGCTCGGCGCGTTGACGGGCGTGCTCTTCGCGGTAGAGTACGTAGTCGCGGGCCACTTTTTGCTCGCCGCTGCGCATTAGCGCTAGCTCAACCTGATCTTGTATATCTTCTATATGCATGGTGCCGCCCGAGGGCATGCGACGTTTAAAGATAACGCTAATTTGTTGCGACAGTTTAGCCACGGTTTCGTGTATACGGCTAGACGCGGCGGCGGTGCCGCCCTCTACCGCTAAAAAGGCCTTGGTGATAGCGACGCTGATTTTTGACTCGTCATACACAACAACAGTGCCATTACGCTTGATAACGCGTAATTGGCCGGGGGCAGTAGCGTTAAGCTCTGCTTGGCTGGTGGCTGTGGGTTGTGGTGCGGTGGCGCTCGTAGAGCTGGTTTCAACGTCTGTGTGCATGTGTTCTCCGGAACGTAGCTGTGTGATCACGGGCGATCGGTCAAATAAAAATGCTGTTTTATAGGTTGTTGGTCTTGCTGCTGCCTAAGCCTATCGCTAGTGGCTAGCCTCACAGCGGATGCTGCCACAGCAACAGGGTTTATGTTATTGCTGGCTGCAAATGCGCAAGGTCTATTTAGGTTTTGCTGTATACCCCTTTTGTTCTCCATCTAGATCGCTTAGTAAGTGCTTACCAATAAGGGGTTGACGACTTAATACCTTACAGCGATTCTTTTTTTGTGCCCCATATATAGGGGTGTTTAAGAAACTGCACACAAGATAATGCGGTTTGAGGTGTTTTGCAAGTTGTATAAGTGGCTAGCAAGCTGTGGATAAAATGTGGGTAAGTGGGCAGGTCGGCAGTTGCTAACCTGCAAAGCTAGTGGCTGAGAACGGTAGCGTTTTTGCAAGCAGATTTGATGAATATTTTATTAAGATAAACTTTTTCGGCATATAAAAATACCTATGTATGCCTTTTGATTTTTGTGTGTATTTTGACCGTAATTGCCGTGGCTGGGGTTGATGGCAGGCGCTATTTAATAGTGTTGTTTAATTAAGCAGCTGGCAGCGTAAGCGGTGCGGTGTTGCCGCTATCGCTGCCAGTGTTAAGGCGGGACATTTAGCTGTTGAGCAGCAATTCCATTAAGGCTTTTTGGGCGTGCAGGCGGTTTTCTGCCTCTTGCCAAATCACCGTGTCGGGGCTATCCATCAATTCGGCGCTGATTTCCTCGCCGCGGTGGGCGGGTAGGCAGTGCATATAGAGGGCGTCGCTGTGGGCATGGCTCATGAGCTCGCCGTTGACTTGAAAGCCAGCAAATTGCTTTTCGCGTTCTTTTTGTTCGGCTTCCTGGCCCATAGAGGCCCATACGTCGGTGACGATTAGGTCAGAGCCTTTAGCGGCCTCTGTCGGGCTGCGGAATAGGCTGACGCGATCTTTATTGGCGGCCATTAATTCGCTATGGGGGTCGAAGCCTTCGGGGCAGGCTATGCGCAGTTCAAAATCAAACTGACGGGCGGCGTTGATATAGGAGTGGCACATATTGTTGCCATCGCCCACCCAAGTCACGGTTTTGCCCTGTATGCTGCCGCGTTTTTCGACAAAGGTTTGCACATCGGCCAGCAGTTGGCAGGGATGGTAGTCATCGGTGAGGGCATTAATAACCGGCACTGAAGAGTGCTGGGCAAAGGTCTGTACGGTTTCATGGGCAAAGGTGCGTATCATAATAATATCCACCATAGAGGACAGCACTCTAGCGCTGTCTTCTATAGGCTCGCCGCGACCTAGTTGGGTATCGCGGGGCGATAAAAACATGGCATGGCCGCCCAGTTGTGACATGCCGGCCTCAAAAGATACCCGGGTGCGGGTAGAGGATTTTTCAAAAACCATCCCCAGTACCTTGCCTATAAAGGGGCGGCCGTGGCCGTCACCGCGCAGTTGCGCTTTCATTTCTATGGCGCGGGCAATCAGGGCGTTAAGCTCACTGGGGCTTAAATCGAGTAGGGTGAGAAAGTGTCTGGTAGTCATGGTGACGTTAGCTTCCCGTTAACTGTTTTGGGGCTGAAAATCATTAACAATATCAGCAACTGTGTTGATGATGGTGTCGGCGTCTTGTTGGATGGTAATCAGGGGTGGCAGCAGCCGTATGACGCTGCCAGCGGTGACATTAATTAACACACCGCGTTCGCGGGCACGGTGTACCAGCTCGGTACAGGGGCTGTGCAGTTCTATGCCTATCATTAAGCCTTTGCCGCGCACCTCTTTGAGATGGGGTGAGCCGGCTAGCTGTTGGCTAATACCCTCACGTATGTACTGGCCTATGGTGGTGGCGTTGGCGCACAGTTGCTGGCTTTGTATGGTGTTGATTACGGCCAAGGCTGCAGCACAGCTCAGCGGGTTGCCGCCGTAGGTGGAGCCGTGGTTGCCGGGGGCCAATACCTGCGCCGCTTTACCCTGTGCCAAGCAGGCACCTATAGGGACGCCGTTACCCAGGCCTTTAGCGGTGGTGACCACGTCGGGTAAAATGCCGTCGTGCTGGTAGGCAAAATAGCGGCCGGTGCGGCCGTTGCCGGTTTGCACTTCGTCTAGCATCATCAGCCAGTTGTTGTTATCGCACACTGCGCGCAGCTCGGCTAGGTAGCCATCAGCTAATACATGCAAACCGCCTTCGCCCTGTATGGGCTCCATTAGCACGGCGACCACATCACTATTATTACTGTGGGCCTGTATGGCAGCTAAGTCGCCAAAAGGCACCCGGATAAAACCGGCTAGCAGCGGGGCAAAGCCTTCTTGTACTTTGGTGTTGCCGGTGGCGGTGAGCGTGGCCATGGTGCGACCGTGAAAGGCGTTGTCCATCACGATAATCTGTGGCGAGTCTATGCCTTGCTGGTGGCCGTGTAGGCGGGCAATTTTAATCGCCGCTTCATTGGCTTCGGCACCGGAGTTGGCAAAAAACACATTGTCCATGCCAGATACGTCACAGAGTAATTCGGCCAAGGCTTGCTGCTTGGCGATGCCGTATAAATTGGAGGTGTGTATGAGTGTGTCGGCCTGTTGCTTGATGGCCTCACTAACCGCCGGGTGGCAGTGGCCTAGGGCATTAACCCCTATGCCGCTAATGGCATCGAGGTAGGCCTTATTGTCGGTATCATATAAAAACACGCCTTTGCCGTGGCTGAAAGTCACTGGCAGGCGGCCATAGGTGTTCATGATGGCGGTCATGCGAAATCCTAAAAATAACCGGGCTATTTAGCTACTGTACTGTATTAACGACTGACTGTTAGTCACTAACTAATGGTAGGCCCGTAAAAACGCAAAAAGGCAGCGAAAGCTGCCTAGATAAGCAAGCATCATATAGCCATTGCATCGGCTTGGCAATGGCCTCAACAGGAGGTGATAAGGGGGAGCGCATCGCGGCTAAATACAGGGTATAATGCCTATCTTTACGCGTAGTCATTCCGTTGGGGGTGGCCGTGGTATTGTCAGTTTTAGGTAAAGGTATAGTAATGGACATCACAGAAACTCTGAAAGAACAAATCGAAAGCAACCCTATTCTTTTATACATGAAGGGCTCGCCCAATCAGCCACAGTGTGGTTTTTCGGCGCGTACCGTGCAGGCGTTGATGTCTTGCGGCCAGCGTTTTGCCTTTGTGGATATATTAAGCAACCCCGATGTGCGTGCGAATTTACCCGCCTACGCTAACTGGCCGACCTTCCCGCAATTATGGGTAGATGGCGAGCTAATCGGTGGCTGCGATATCGTTTGTGATATGTTTGATAAGGGTGAATTAAAAACCTTAGTCGACGAAACAGCCACTAAGCACGGTATTACCGAATAAGTTTACGCTTGTTAAAAGCCCGCTAAGGCGGGTTTTTTTATGTCTACAATCTGTGCCTTGCTGGGCAGTTTGTGGATATATAAGCCGATAAAATAAATACTTAGGCTATTCTATTAAGCGTATTCTTAAACTACTCAAGCTTACTGTGCAGAGGCACTACCATTACAACATCAACGGCTAATCCTATAGATATAGAAATACCCGGCTATACGCTGATACGCCCCTTAGGTAAAGGGGGGATGGCGACGGTATACCTAGCTATACAGAAAAGCTTTGAGCGCGAAGTGGCCTTAAAGGTGATGGCGGCCTCGCTGTCGGAAGATGTTGGTTTTAGTGAGCGTTTCATCCATGAAGCAAAAGTGGTTAGCCGCTTAATCCACTCGCATATAGTCACGGTGCACGATGTCGGCATCCACAACGGCCATCATTATTTATCCATGGAGTATGTACCGGGGCGGGAATTAAAAAGTTGCCTAGGTGAACTTAGCGGTGAAGAGGTTTTGCGGGTGCTACGCGAGATAGGCTCGGCCTTAGATTTTGCCGGCCAAAAAGGCTATGTACACCGCGATGTAAAACCCGAAAATATCATGTTGCACGCCGAGAGTGGCCGCGCCGTGCTGATGGATTTTGGCATAGCCAAGGCCGACGATGTCGGCAGCGGCCTCACCCAAACTGGTATGGCCTTAGGTACGCCTTATTATATGAGCCCCGAGCAGGCGCGTGGGCAAAAGGTGGATGGCCGCGCTGATTTATATAGCCTAGGCATAGTGTTTTATAAAATGCTGCTGGGCACCGTGCCCTACGACGGCGACTCAGCGGTGACCATAGGCATAAAACATATTTCAGAGCCCGTGCCCGAGTTGCCCATACGGCTGGCCGTGTTCCAGCCTATACTCAACAAACTTTTGGCTAAGAATAGGGGGCAGCGCTACCAGCGCGGCGCGGAATTAGTGGCAGACTTAGCGCGCATGTCGGGTGCGGTGATCGATAAATCCCGCAAACAATATTTTAATAACGCTGCAACCAAAAAAGCAGCCTCTATGGCCTTTAGCGGCAACCATAATGACACCGTGTTGCGCGCCCAGGCCAGCCAGCAAATCCCCGCCGCCGCTACCGGGCCCTCAGTGCTATGGTTATTGCCGGTGCTGTTAGTGGCGGCCTTGGCTGGCGCTTATTATTTTCTGTTTGGCCTACAGCTTCCCCCCAGTGCGGCGGCTCAGCAAGCGGCCTTAGAACGATTGGGCTTGGTAGAAAAACCTAAGCTGACTTTAGAGCAGTTATTAACGCCCGCGATTGAGCCAGTGGCAGAGCAAGTTGTTGTTGAGCCGGTTACTGGCAGTGATCCACTCGCAGTGGATGCGGACGAGACTCAGCAAGCCCTTGCGCCTGACACCCAAACTGCATCACAAGCGACAGGGTCAGAAACAGAGATAGCATCGGCGGCCGAACCTATCCAGCCGACATTAGCGCAGCAGGTGGCTGAATTAGAACAGGCCTATGCGATAGACCCTGAGCAGCTGCCGGCCTTAATCGCCGCGTATCAAAACCTATTGGCCGAACAGCCAGGGCATGCCGGCGCCAGCCAAGGCTTGGCGACGCTAGAAAGTGAGTTGTTGGAAAATGTCGCTGCCGCCTTAGATCAGCAAAACAGTACTGATGAGCAACTGGCGGTGACGGAGGCTACACTGGTGGGGGCGTTGGCTTATTTCCCCGATTTAGAAAACAACAAACGCTATCAGCGCCTGCGCAGTAAGCTCAGTGATCAGCAGACACTGCAGCAGCAATTAGCACGCGCTGAACAATTATTTGCGCAAGAGCAGTGGTTAAGCCCGCCAGAGCAGAATGCCAAGGTGTATTATGATGCCGTGTTGGCGGTGGATGCCGACAATGCTAAAGCCCGTGACGGTTTGCAGCGTATTACTCAGGCCTATTATCAAAAAGCCCTAGACGCCAACCAGCAGGGCCGTTATCAAAGTGCTTTAAGTTTTATCGCCAAGGGTTTGAGTGTTAATGCTGCGCACAGCGAGTTAAAACAATTGCAAAGCCGGGTGCAAACCGCGCAGGCGAAGGAGCAAAAAATAACAGCCCTGCTGCTGGAGGCTGAGCAATTAGTGCAGCAAGGCGCGGTGTTTAGTGGTCGCCCCAATGCTGTGCAAACCTTGCAAGAGGTACTGGCTATAGCGCCAGGCAATAGCCAAGCGCGGGCGCAACGGCAGCAGCTTGTTGAACAATTAAACCTGCAGGTGCAGGGGCATATTAGCCAGCGGGAGTTAGACTTGGCGCAGCAGATGCTCGCTCCCGCCTTGGCGCTGTTGCAGACTAATACTGTGCTGCAAGCCAGCCAAACCGAGATTGATGCCCTGCAACCGGTAATAGAAAGGCTAAAGTTAAGTGGCGAGCCTATTACTGATTTAGCGCAAAATCTGCCCGAACAATTTAAAGCTAGTAGGGTGTTACATATAGGCTTTAGTTACAATAATTTTGCTGACAGCACCACGGTGTTACAGGCTACCCTATACGACGGAGAGCAAACCGTACAAATTGCCGCGGTGCCGGTTATTGTTAGTGGCCAGGCAGGCAACAACTTTTTTAAAATTAAGCGGCCGGTAGAAGGGTTTAAAGCTGGTGGTTATCGTTTAGAAATTTTATTAGCCAATAAAAATATTTACAGTCAATCATTTGTGATTAAGCCATAAGGGTATAGAGATGAATAAAAAAGTGATAGTGGTGGCTATGGCCTCATTGCTGGCGGCCTGTCAAACCCCGCCGGATATACAGCAATTACAAAATGAAAAAACCGGTTTGCAAAATCAATTAGAGGAAGCTAATTCCTATATCACCCAGCTGAAATCCGATGAAGCAAATTTACAGCGTGAGATGGCTGAGCGCGACAGGGTGATAGGCGTGTTAAGCGGTGAGAAAAATTCGCGGGTAGTGACCTCTACCCAATTGCGCGGTCAGGTGCGCCAGTTTGTGCAGCAACAAGTTGATGCTTTAAAAGGCTTTTTGCTAGAGGGCAATTTGCTGGACTATATAGGTGGTGAGTTGGTTGAGCGCACCGCTATAGATGAGCAGCCTTTATTAGTCGTGGACTTAGCCAATGCCGTACCCAAAGATGGTTCGCTGACTAGCGTGGGCGGGCATTTTATACGCGCGGGCAATTTGCGGGTGAAAGTCATGCGTAAAGTTGAAGACAGCTTAGTGGTGGTATGGGAAAGCCAAACTCTGGTAATTAAAGACGCCGGCCTGCAAAAAGTAAGCTTTTCCGTAAGCGTGGGGGTGCAGCAAGGCGATGTGATTGCCTATTATTTATCTGACCCCGGTATGGTGGGTTTTGATACCGGTACCGGTAATAGCCGTTATTTAACAGAGGATGTGAGTTTTGGTAAGGCTATACGTCAGTCTTCGCTATTGGGCGAGCAGCAGCGTCGCTCATACTCACTGGGTGTTTATGGCTTGTTGGATACTTAACTAAATGGCACGAAAAAAAGCTGACGCACCTATGTGTGTCAGCTTTTTTATATCAGTAGTTTTTGAATTTATAACTCTAAAGAATATTTAAAATATTGTTCTTCTTTTTGATATCCCAGATCAGCATATAAGGCCTGAGCAGGGTAATTATCTACCGCTGTTTCTAAATCTATACGCTGGGCTTTACATTCTTTGGCGTAGGCTTTGGCAGAGTTCATTAAGATACGGGCCACGCCTAATTGCCTAGCGCTGCTGTCTACATATAAATCATACAAAACAATAATAGGTGCCGCCGCCAGTGAACAATAGCTGCGATAGAGTTGGGTGAACCCCACTGCTGTGCCGTCGCTGGTATAGGCAATAAAAATAGTGGAACTGTTATTGTCTATATGACTTTTAAGATAGTCGGTAGCCAATTTGATATTACTGCGTTCGCGGTAAAACTGTCGGTATAGGTCAAAGAGATGGGCTGCGTCGGCTAGCTGTTTAGGCCCTGCTTTAAGCACGGTTAGGCTGTTGTCGGCGGTAGAGAGTTGTGGGTTTTTAGCGCTGGGTTGGGCGGGCATGGTAAAGCGCCAAGGGAATACACTGGCTAAAAACGCGTGGCATAAGGTCATAGCTTGCTCGCGGTCAAAATCTTCACCGGCGTAGAGTATGTCGTGCCACGTGTCATCGATAATGCCTTGTATGCCGCTGGCTATCGCGCGGGCGTTCATCACTTGTTGTTTGTCGGCACGCTGAATGATTTCTGTACAGAGGTTGAGTACTAGATCAAAGTTATTGTTGTCGCGACTGCCGCAGATACGCTTGTAATCCTCCCTGGCCCAGCGCTCAGCTGAAAAAGCATTCCATACCGCCACTTTGCGGTGCTCGGTAATATCTGGGTCTAGTTGAGCGTTGATAATGGCCAGCAGGCGTTTGCCGGGGTCGGTGCCGGCTTTATGCAGGGCAGTGCTAATATTTTGATCTAATTCTTCGGCTACAGATTGCAGCGTTTCCAGTAATAGGGCTTCTTTGCTGGCAAAATGAAAATTGACTGAGCCTGCGGTTAAGCCGGCACCGGCGGCAATTTTGGCTAGGGTTAGTTGCGATAGCCCAAACTCAGAGATGGCGCTGAGGGTGGCTTCAATAAGTAGGCGTTTGCGTTCGCTTTGTATGGCTGCACCGACATGGGTTTTGCTGCTGGACATAGTGGGGCTCGCTGTGATTGTTTCCTTGAGGAATAAGTATTTTATACGCCTGTTTAGTCAATTAAATATCCGTATAATCAGCAAAGTAAAGCAGCTCTGATAACGCAATACCAGCTATTTTCTCGCTATGCCGTTACCTGCGACGTCTGCCGTTAGCCGCTGGGCCACAGTTAATAAGCTATGCTGTAAGCGTTAAACCTATCAGAGCCAGCTTGCCCTAAGGTATAGAGCTATAAGTGTTTGTGACATTAGTTATCGTCTTGGCTGTGCGCTTTTTAAAAGAGAGTGGGCTGCTAAAGATAGATGTGATGATTTACCCAATCGAAACCTGAGAAAGAGAGTCGTAGTTATGAGTGATACCGAACAGGCCCAAACCTATTGCCTGGTTATATCTTGCCCCGATGCGGTGGGTATCGTTGCCGAAGTCAGCAAGTTTGTTGCTGAGCACGATGGCTCTTTTGTTGAGTCTAACCACTATACCGATGTGCCGGGTGCTTGGTTTTACATGCGTAATGTCATTAACGCTGACTCACTATCGATTAGTATTGCAGAGTTTCGCAAGCAGTTTCAGGCGGTTGCCGATAAGTTCGACATGATATGGACTGTGCGCGGCTCTAACGAGAAACAAAAAGTGGTGCTTTTGGCTAGCCACGCCTCACACTGTTTGGCTGATCTTTTATACCGCTGGCACAGCAATGAGCTGAACTGTGAGATCCCCTGTGTGGTGTCTAATCACGAAAACCTGCGCAGTATGGTCGAGTGGCACGGCATACCGTTTCATTACTTGCCGGTTAACAAAGACAACAAGGCCGAAGCGTTTAAACAGATGAATGAAATCATCGGGCGTCACAATGCCGATACTGTGGTGCTGGCCAGATATATGCAAATTATCCCGCCAGAGCTATGTAGAAAATTTGCCGGCCGCTTGATTAATATCCATCACAGCTTCCTGCCTTCATTTATAGGCGCCAACCCTTACCAAAAAGCCTATGAGCGCGGTGTTAAGTTAATAGGTGCGACTAGCCACTACGTCACCGAAGATTTGGATGAAGGCCCTATCATTGAGCAAGATGTGATACGGGTAAATCACAGCTGTTCCAAAGAAGACTTGGTGCGTCTGGGTAAGGACGTAGAAAGTTCGGTGCTATCCAGAGCCTTGCGCTATCATTTAGATGACCGAGTTATTGTGCGTGGCAATAAGTGTGTTGTTTTCCAATAAGCACACTTAAGCTACAGAGCTACAGACATCTAGAGGATAAAAAATGAAAACGCGTGCGGCAGTTGCCTTTCAAGCGGGTAAACCCTTAGAGATAGTTGAAGTTGATTTACAGGGCCCACAGGCGGGCGAAGTATTAGTAGAAATTATGGCCACCGGTGTGTGCCATACCGATGCATTTACCCTGTCAGGTGATGACCCCGAAGGGGCCTTCCCGGCGATCTTAGGGCACGAAGGTGCGGGCATAGTACGCGAAGTGGGCAAAGGTGTTACCTCGCTAAAGCCTGGCGATCATGTTATCCCGTTATACACGGCCGAGTGTCGCAACTGTAAATTTTGTTTAAACCCCAAAACCAATTTATGCCAAGCGGTACGCGCCACTCAGGGCCAGGGCCTAATGCCCGACGGCACCAGCCGCTTTTCTTTAGATGGTCAGCCAATTTTGCACTACATGGGTTGCTCTACCTTTTCTAACTTCACGGTATTGCCAGAAATTTCCCTAGCCAAAATCCGTAAAGACGCGCCTTTCGATTTAGCCTGTTATATAGGCTGTGGTGTTACTACCGGCGTGGGTGTGGTTGCCTTTGATGCCAAGGTTGAGCCCGGCTCCAATGTGGTGGTGTTTGGTTTGGGTGGCATAGGCTTGAATGTAATTCAGGGCGCCAAGATGGTGGGGGCCAATAAGATTATTGGTGTCGACATCAACCCTTCTAAGGTTGCCATTGCCAAGCAGTTTGGCATGACCGACTTTATCAACCCCAAGGAAGTCGACAATGTGGTTGATGCCATAGTGCAGGCTACCGACGGCGGTGCTGACTACAGCTTTGAGTGCATAGGTAATGTTAATACCATGCGTCAGGCCTTAGAGTGCTGCCACAAAGGTTGGGGGGAGTCTTACATCATCGGTGTGGCGGGTGCCGGCCAAGAAATTAGCACCAGGCCCTTCCAGTTAGTGACCGGCCGAGTCTGGCGCGGCACAGCCTTTGGTGGTGCCCGTGGCCGTACTGACGTGCCCAAGGTAGTGGACTGGTTTATGGATGGAAAAATCAATATTAAAGATTTAATTACCCATAAAATGCCTTTGCAGGACATTAACAAAGCCTTTGATTTAATGCACTCCGGCGAAAGCATACGTTCGGTCGTTGAGTTTTAAGCTGAAGTTTTAAGTTAAGATTTAGAGCTAATCTCAATACTGAATAGCTAAGATAGAAGGTAAAACAGACGGGCAGCTTAGGCTGCCCGTTTTTATTGCTAAGCTCAGCACCACGAGAGGGTCCATCAATGAGCAGCAAGCAGCCAGGATTTTTAGCCGAAGAATACGGCATTTACGGCAATATCTTCAGCTATATGGGTTTTCCCCTTTCCCCTTTCCCGTGACCTAGCGGATGATGACGTTGATGTGGTGGTTATGGTTATACCCTACGACTTGGCCAGCAGTGGCAGCGATTAAAGCGCGAGTGGGTGATCACCCTGCTTACTTAAGTTTTGATATCGATGCCCTAGACCCGGGTTACGCTCCCGGCACGGGCACTCCCGTGGTGGGTGGCCTGAGTAGTAACAAGGTTTTACAGATTTTGCGCGGCATAGCCGACTTAAATATCGTCGGTTACGATTTGGTAGAAGTGGCCCCAGCTTACGATCATGCAGAAATTACCTCTCTAGCCGGCGCCTCGCTGGCATTACAGTTTTTATACATGCATGCGGCCAAACGCTAGGCTTAGCTGAAAAAATAACAAGGGGCTGGCCGTTCTGTTGGCGCTTATTGCTTGGCTGAGCTATTGTGTTAGAGGTGTTGCTGCAAAGGATATAACTGCTAGCTATATTGGATGCTTTTATAATTGTTAAATCATTGAATCCACGCTAGGCATAGTATGTTAGCTTACACCTACATCGGCCATTAAGGCCGTTTTGCTAAACCGTATTTGCTCAGGATGCTGTGGTACAAAAATAAGGATATGACGGTATCTCTGGGGCTGTGATTGTAGCCTGTTGCTTAATCCTGTTTTTTAAATCTGTTATCTACATTAAAAAGAGAGCGCTATAGGTGTAAATAATGCTATGGGTGATGTTCAATATACCTTAAATAAAAACAATCACATTGTTGCGGTTAATCAGTCTTTTATTAATTTTGCCCGTGATAATGACTGGAACTTTGATAGCCAGGTGCTTATTAATAGCCCTTTGTCGCAATATATTGACGGTGAAGAAACCAAGCTATTAACCGAGTTATTGATTAGTCGCGTGCGGGCGAGTGGTTTGGGGGTAAGCTTGCCGTTTAGGTGTGACTCCGCTGATAAACGCCGTTATTTAACGATGACGATAACGCCTGTTACTAATGGTTTACTCAGTTTTAATAATTGTTTGACCAAGCAGGAGCCTAGAGGGCGTATTGATTTTTTGAAAGACCATCGGCTTGATGCTGGCCACCCTGACATGATCTGTATGTGCAGTTGGTGTAATCAGTTTAAGATGTCTAGTAAGTTGTGGGTCGAAGTTGAAGAGGCGATTGATAGGCTGTATTTGTTTTCAAATCGTTATAAAGGCCATCGTATTAGCCATGGTCTTTGCCCAGAGTGCAAGGATGTGATGTTGAAGTCTGCAGGAGGGGAATAAATGCGTTTACTGGTAGTGGAAGATGATGGTGTGTTGCGGCAGGTGATGGCTGAAAAGCTTATGTATGAGGGTTATGAGGTTGTTACCGCTGTGGATGGTGAGGATGCGATACGGCAAATAGCTAAGCAGTACTTTGATTGCGTGCTAACCGATATCTTCATGCCGAATAGGGATGGCTATGAAGTTATTCAGGCTTTAACTAATTCCGGCTTGGCAACTAAAATTATTGCAATTAGCGGCATGCCGGAAACAACGGATATGGGCAAAGACTGTCTTAAAATTGCCACTATTTTAGGGGCACATTCGGTGATAAGAAAGCCTTTTGACTTTGTTGACTTATTACAAACGGTCAAAGATCTGGTAGCCGGCGCAAGCTTATACAAGCGTATCTAAGCAGCTGCGCTCAAAGGGCGTAATCTCACTGATGCGCTGCTCACGAACTTTATTAGCCCATTCCGCATCGGCAATCAGCGCGCGGCCCACCGCAATAAAATCAAAATCTTGATTATTTAGGCCATCCCCCAACTGCTGTACGTTCGACACCTTCGATAAATGACGTTCCTCGGGCTGGCTCCATAGCTCCCAGCCAAACTCGGTATCTAAACCCACGCTACCTACCGCTATTACCGGTTTGCCGCTGAGTTTCTTCACCCAGGCCGCTAGGGTCAACGGTGAGTCGGTAAAAGCCGGCTGCCAAAAGCGGCGGGTGCTGACGTGGAAGATATCCACCCCGGCCTCGGCCAAGTGATTCACAATAATCGACAGCTCATCGGGGTTGCTGGCGATAGTCGCTTTATAGTCCTGCTGCTTCCACTGAGAAAAACGAAACACGATGGGGAAGTCTTTACTGACCACTGCCCGTATTGCGCTAACCACCTCGCAGCCAAAGCGCAGCCGGTTTTCTAAAGAGCCGCCATATTGGTCGTTGCGTTGATTCATTTCGGCCCAAAAGAATTGATCGATTAAATAGCCGTGGGCTGCGTGTATCTCTATGCCGTCAAAGCCCATTTTTTCGGCTTGTAGGGCAGCCTTTACATAGGCGGCGATAACCTCGTCTATGTTTTGCTGGCTCATGGCCTTTACTTTGAGTTGGCCGTCTTTACCGCGTTGCTCCATAGGGCCGTAACCCGGGGCGCTGGGGTTGGGACCAGCAGCGCCGGGGCGTCTCACCGCGCCCACATGCCATAGTTGCGGGATGATTTTGCCGCCAGCTTGATGCACGGCCGCAAGCACTTTGGCCCAGCCCGCTAGGGCATCGTCACCATAAAAACGCGGCATATTATCGGGGTAGGCGCTGGCACCTTCGTGCTCTATAAAGGTGCCCTCGGTGATGATTAAGCTGACGCCACCTTCCACCCGACGGCGGTAGTACTCCGCCACCTGCGGGCCGGGTACGCCGCCTTGGCAATACTCCCGCGACATGGGTGACATAACTATGCGGTTGGGCAGTTCGCCAGTGCCAAAGCTAACCGGTGAAAACAGGGCGTGTAGGGTGCTGTCAGTCATAGCGGTTCTCAAGCAGGGCTTATAATGGCGGGCGAAAACTGTGCCGCATTCTATCCTAGTTTGCGGCCATAAAAAAAACCGAGCGTTAAGCTCGGTTGCTGTTTTGTGTCAGCGCGTTAGTGTTGCAACTCGTGCTTAAACGATTTGGTTTAACGCCTGCTCTAGTCTAGCGGTGGTGCCGGTTATGTCGTTAAGCTTATCCAAGCCAAATAAACCTATGCGAAAGGTTGAGTAATCGGCAGGTTCATCGCATTGCAGCGGTACCCCGGCGGCAATTTGCACGCCTATGTCGGCAAACTTTTTACCGTTTTGAATGAGACTGTCATCGGTGTAGCAGACAATAACGCCAGGGGCTTGAAAGCCCGGCGCGGCGACGCTTTTAAAGCCTTTGCTGTGCAGTAAACCACAGACACTGTCGGCCAAGGCAAATTGTTGCTGGCGTACCTTATCAAAGCCCAGCTGTTCGGTTTCTTGCATAATCTCATGAAAGCGCACCAGCGAGTCGGTAGGTAGGGTGGCGTGATAGGCATGGCCGCCATTTTCATAGGCGTTCATAATCTCTTTCCACTTTTTCAGGTCACAGGCAAAGCTGCTGCTGGTGGTGTTTTCGATTTTTTCTAGGGCGCGGTCGCTCATCATCACTAGACCGCTGCAAGGTGAGGCGCTCCAGCCTTTTTGCGGCGCGCTAATCAATAGGTCAACACCGGTGGCTTGCATATCTACCCAGGCGCAGCCCGAGGCTATGCAGTCTAAGACCATTAAACCGCCCACTTCATGGGTGGCGGCGGCCATTTGCTGTATATAGTCATCGGGTAAAATGATGCCTGAGGAGGTTTCCACGTGGGGGGCAAACACCACCGCTGGTTTGTCGGCTTTAATGGCGGCGACTACTTCTGCTATGGGGCAGGGCGCGAAGGCCGCTTGTGGGCCGTCTTCTATAGTGCGCGCCTTCATTACCGTGGTGGCTGAAGGAATGTTGCCCATCTCTAAAATTTGGGTCCAGCGGAAGCTAAACCAGCCATTGCGCACGACTAGGCATTTTTCATTATTAGCGAACTGTCTGGCGACAGCTTCCATGCCATAGGTGCCACCACCGGGTATTAGTGCTACGCCTTGGGCCTTATAAACCTTTTTTAAAGTGGTTGAAATGTCGCGCATTACCGCTTGGAATTTTTGTGACATATGATTGAGCGAACGGTCGGTAAATACGACTGAAAACTCTTGCATACCGCCTGGGTCGACGGCCGGTGTTGAATGGGTCATAAGCTAACTCTTGTTATTAATGAGGTGAATTAGTAGGGGGTTATATACTTAGCCATAGTAGCATTCAGCAATGCTAGCCACACCTTAGCGCGGGAAACACTGTTGTGACAATAGCCGCAAGGTATTAGGGCCGTACTGCTGTCGAGGCCGTTCTTAAATGGCGATTTAGCCCTAGACTTTCACGAGCCTGAGTACAGGCTCTTACTGTAGTTAAATGTCTTTATATTCGCAAAAAGGGTCGTAACTGCTACAGTAATTATGTTATTTATCAATAATATAGTGGCCGGCCTGGCGGCTGTACTGTTTTTATAGGAGTAGGTGTATTGACTTTGTTTAGTGACTATTTTAGCCCGTTGAGGGCTTGGTCTCACTGTGGCTGACAGTGATGCTGAGAATGAGCCGCGCGCGCCTCACCGTACTAAGCTGCAGGGCAAGCAAACCGATAGTAAACTCGCCAACCTGTTTAGGCAGCTGGCGCTGTCTTTTCTGTGGGTATCCATTGGCTTTATGGTCATTATTACCGCTTTATTGTGGCACTTTGCCGATACGGTTGATAAAGAAAAAGTTCAGCACTCCATCACCTCCACCGAGAGCCAGTTGCGGCGTGTGGGTAAAACCTTGGCTGTGCAAACTAAGGATTCTGCCTGGTGGTCACATAGCATAGAAAACATACTGGTGAATAAAAGCGAGGAGTGGCTGGAGATTAACTTTCGAGACTACCTAGCTGATAGCTACGGTTTGGCGGGAGTGTTAGTACTAGAGGAAAATTATCAGCCTGTATATGCAGAGCGCTATGGCAAAGAAGTATCCGCTGATGATTATCTGGGTTTTGATGCTCAGGCCTTACAGCTGCTAATCAATCAAACACAGGCCTCACCACTGATAGAGCCTATACCCTATAGTGGTTTTATTATCCGCGGTGCTGAGCTGTATTGGGTGGCCGCATGCGCTATGAGCAATGAAGACCCTCAACAGGTTTTAGCTCCGGATAGTCTGCGCCCCAGTTTATTATTTATACGTAGTTTTAATGATTCTCGCAGTGAAATCGCCGAGGAAATTGGCCTATTAGATATGCAGTGGTCAGCAAGCGCCAGCGATAAGCCGAATTACGTGTCGTTGCCTATAGAGGATAACCACGGTAACACTCTCGGTTATATTTCTTGGACCTTGGATCTTCCCGGCAGGGGTCTGCTGTTGCAATCCCTTAAATGGGCTTCGCCATTATTTTTATGTGCTGTGATACTGGCTGGCTTTATGCTGCGGCGTTTTCGTGCTACTTCTATGAAAGTAGAAAATATGACGATTGAGGCTGCGTTGCTAAAAAACAGCCAGCAATATTTTCAGTCCATGGCTGATGATGCGCCGGTATTAATGTGGGAAACCAATCACAAGGCTCACATTGTTTATGCTAATAAACGTTTTAAAAGTCTATTGGGGCGAACGCTTAATAAGGATAAGGTGCTGAGCTTATATGATTTAGTGGCCGAGCGTGATCGTGAAGTAATGCGGGCCTTTTTTGAAAACAGCAAAGTTGATAACGACCCTAAAGGCCATGAGTTTAGAGTGCTGGACTATAAAGGTGATATCAACTGGTTGTTTGTAGTCTGCGCCAGGCAGCATCGCAGCACAGATAGCGAACCGCGTTATATTTTTAGTGCCAGCGATGTTACTGAACGTAAAGCGGTGGAGCAAGAGTCTTGGTACCGGGCTAATTATGATGAATTAACCCAATTGCCTAACCGCAGTTTATTTCAAAACCGCCTAGCCCAAGGTTTGAAAACCAGCGCCCGCAATCAAAGCAGTTGCGCGTTGATGTTTATCGACTTAGATAACTTTAAAAATATTAATGACTCTCTGGGTCATAGTGCTGGCGACCACGTGTTGCAAGAAGCGGCTAAACGGATACGCGATAGCATAAGAGAAACAGATACCGCCGCACGTTTGGGGGGCGATGAGTTTGTATTGCTGCTACTAGCCGAAACCGGCAGCCCTTTATTTGATCAAGTCGCTAATCGGGTATTAAAAGAATTAGCTAAGCCTTTTGCGCTGGAACATGGCGAGGTCTATTTGTCGGGTAGCATAGGCATAGCTATGTACCCAGAGGACGGCGATAGCGACGAAACCTTAATGATGAATGCTGATACCGCGATGTATCATGCTAAGCGTGCAGGTCGCAACCAGCTCAGCTATTACGCGCCAGTTATGAACGCCAAGTTAAAGGCTGCACTGCAAATGGAAGTGGACTTGCGCAAGGCCATTAATGAGCGGGAATTGTTTTTGGTGTATCAGCCTATATTTAATGTAAAACATCAAGCTATGGTGGGGGTGGAGGCCTTAGTGCGCTGGCGCAGAGCCGATGGCTCACTGGTTTTTCCTGACGACTTTATCCCCTTGGCCGAGCAAACTGGTTTAATCGTTCCCTTGGGTGGCTATGTACTAGAAGGGGCCTGTCAGCAATTGCAGCAATGGCATCAGCAGGGCTTGGACTTATCTATGTCTATTAATGTCTCTCCGGCGCAACTGCGTGAAGAGGATTTTTTAACGCATTTAAGTGCTTGTTTACAGCGCTACGCTTTAGACCCGAAAAAAATACAGTTGGAGTTGACCGAGCAGATTTTTATAGAAAGTACTGAGCAAATAATACATACCTTAGATACTCTTTCCGATTTAGGTGTGCATCTGGCAATAGATGATTTTGGCACTGGTTATTCATCGTTAAGTTATTTACAAAAAATGTCTGTGGATGTGTTGAAGATTGATAAAAGCTTTATGGACTTAGTGCTAGAAGAAACAGAAAGTGCGATGTTGGTTAAGGCCATGATAGCTATGGCCCATAGCCTGAATTTAACCGTAGTAGCAGAAGGTGTGGAGACTCAGGAGCAGCAAGACTTTTTGGTGGCGGAGGGCTGTGAGCGCGGCCAGGGCTATTTTTATGGCCGGCCAGTAGCACCGGAGCAACTAGCCCCTTATTTTAGTGATTATGTGCTGAGTTAAAGGCTGCGCATAACCCTGCATGTAAAGCTTATAGTGCATCCGGCAAACTGGCCAGCATGGACTGTAGTGCGGCTTTTAAGCGCTGCTTGCGTAACTCTGCACTTAGCGTGGGCTCTATGTATATTTCTACCTCGCCGCGCCAGGCGGTTTTGCCGTTGGGTTTGTTAATAATTAATAATAAGCTGCCTCTTTGTTCTGCATTATTGTCACTGCCTAGGCCGGCATCTATGCCGTAATGTTGCTGCAAATTATTATTTTGGGCTCGGTGACTATAAGTGACTATGCCTTGTAAATAGTAATCGCCATCATCATTGTCGTTTTGTATATGATAGCCTTTACTACTTAATTGCTGGTTAAGCTCTTGTTGTATCAACTCGGTTTGCTGCGTGGGCGGTGTGTCTTGGCCGGCATCCATGACCTTGAGATCCCCTTGCCAGGTGAATATATCACCGCTGCGGGGTTTAAAATTGCTGCTGGCTTTGCTAACGGTAGTAATGGTGTGGCGCTTAAAAGCGGGGGCCGTTGTGGTGGTGGTGCTTTGGCAGGCACTTAGTAGTGCTAGCAGTGGCAGGGCTAGGATAAATACTGAGGCTAAAGATTGGCGCTTGCGTATACTCTTCATAATAATAGACGTTAACTTAGGGTTGTTAGTGGGGCTGCTAGTTGCAGACCTTAGTTGTAGTTTATAAGTCTAGCCGATTCACTGTTGTTGACAATAGTTACGAGCCAGCTTTTTTAACAGCAGCACTGAGTTGCTTGAGGATATAGCACCTTCATGCGTCTCTCTTAGGTATAAAAACAATAATGCACTTAGTGCATAGCAAAGGTTAAAGGCGTTAATCATGTTAAAAACTTGGCCTAGGTTACTGTGCATATGGGTAATGTTCTTGGGGTTGTCGGCCTGCGGTGGCGGTGAAAGCAATGTTAGTAAGGGTAATAGAGAGGGCATTTTACATTTTGGTAATGGCACCGAGCCGCAAGAGTTAGACCCCCACGTGGTAACTGGAGTACCGGAGCATCATATAATAACGGCCTTATTAGAGGGGCTGATTAGTAAAAACCCCAAAACCTTAGAACCTGAGCCTGCGGTAGCCGAGAGCTGGACAGTTAGTGACGATGCGAAGGTCTATACCTTTCAGCTACGCGCTACGGCGCGCTGGTCTAATGGTGAACCGATGACCGCAGAAGACTTTGTCTGGTCTTGGCAGCGGGCTTTGTTGCCCGAGCTGGGTAATCAATATGCTTATATGTATTTTCCTATAGTCAATGCCGAGGCCTTTGCCAATGGTGAGCTTAGCGATTTCTCACAGGTGGGTGTTAAGGCTATAGCGCCGTTAACGCTACAAGTGACCTTAAATAATCCTACACCGTTTTTTCTACAGCTACTCGATCATTACGCTATGTACCCCGTGCATAGAGCCACTATAGAAAAGTTTGGTGAGCCGGGTGAAGCGGGTACACAGTGGACTAGGGCTGGAAATTTTATTGGCAATGGCCCCTTTGTGTTGCAGCAATGGGATTTAAACAAAGTACTAAAGGTAACAAAGAATCCACTTTACTGGGACGCCAATACGGTTAAGTTAAACGGTATTTATTTTTATCCCACCGAAAATATCACCACCGAAGAACGCATGTTTAGAGTAAGCCAGCTGCACTATACCAACGATGTGCCCACCGAAAAAATTGCTATTTACCAGCGAGATAAACCCCAGCAAATTAGAGTGTCGCCTTATTTAGGTACGTACTTTTATAGGCTGAATACAGGCTTGCCACATTTAAGTGATGTGCGGGTGCGCAAGGCTCTAGCTATGAGTATTGATAGGGATGCCATTGTTAACAGCATCTTAAAGGCTGGGCAATTACCTGCTTATAGTATCACCCCGCCTAATACCTTGGGTTATACCGCCGCCAGCGATTTACGTTACGATCCCGAGGCCGCCCGTGCCTTGCTAGCCGCGGCCGGTTACGGTAATGGTGTGGGCTTTCCGGTAACTGAAATTATTTACAATACCAGCGAACAGCACCGTCAGGTGGCAGTAGCGATACAGCAAATGTGGAAGCAAGTATTAAATATAGATATACGTCTACATAACCAAGATTGGAAAGTGTATTTAGATAGCGTTAGCAGTGGCAACTATCAAATAGCCAGAGCTTCATGGATAGGTGACTATGTAGACCCCAATAGTTTTTTGGATATGTGGCTAACTGATGGCGGTAATAACCGCACCGGCTGGTCTAGTAAAAGCTATGATGAGCTGGTGCAAACGATAGCGCCCAGTGCTAAAACGCGCCAGCAGCGTTATGCCGCCTTACAGCAAGCTGAAAGCTTATTATTGGATGCTATGCCTATAATCCCCATCTATACCTATGTGAGTAAGCATTTAATACATCCCAGTGTTAAAGGGATAAGCAGTAACTTATTAGACACTCCCTATTATAAATACATTTATTTACAGCCAGAAACGCAATTATCTGTGACGCCATAGGTTCATCATGCTGAAATTTATTAGTGGTCGATTATTACAAGCCATACCGGTTTTGTTTATTGTCATTACCGCCACTTTTTTTCTAATACACTCCGCCCCCGGCGGCCCTTTTAGTAATGACAGGGCAGTGCCGCCGCAGGTGCTTAAAGCCTTAAACGCGCGTTACAACTTAGATCAGCCAATATGGCAGCAGTACGTGGGTTACTTGGGTGATTTAGCGCAGGGGGATTTTGGTCCGTCTTACAAATATCCCGGCCGCTCAGTTAATGAAATGATTTTTGGTAGCCTGTCGACTACCGCTGAGTTAGGTTTTTACGCCTTGTTGGTCGCTGTGCTTATAGGTGTGTTGGTGGGGGTGCTGGCCGCCTTAAAGCCTAATACTCCGCAAGATTATGTGCCTATGAGCATCGCCATGGCCGGTATATGTATGCCCTCTTTTTTATTGGGGCCGCTATTAGTTTTAGTGTTTGGCATTTATTTGGAGTGGCTACCCATTTCGGGTTGGGGTGATATGCCCGGCGATAAAATTTTACCCGCGATCACCTTGGGCTCCAGTTATGCCGCCTATATCGCCAGGCTTAGCCGTGCCGGTATGTTAGAGGTGATGACGCAGGATTATATACGCACCGCCCGCGCAAAAGGTTTGCCGGAACATATCGTGGTGCTTAAGCATGCCCTGCGCGGTGGCCTAATGCCAGTAGTGGCATTTTTAGGGCCGGCCTTTGCCGGCTTGTTAGGAGGTTCCTTTGTAGTGGAAACTATTTTTCAAATACCGGGCTTGGGCCGCTTCTATGTGCAAGCTGCTTTCAATCGTGACTACACCATGATTTTGGGAACAACTATTTTCTTTTCGGTGAGCATTGTGCTGTTTAATTTACTGTCGGATGTTTTAGCCACCTGGTTAAACCCCAAGCTGCGTCATCAGGGGCAGGGAGATAAACCATGAGCGAGGCTGTTGAAGTTTATAGTCATTCCGAGCAAGGTACTTCTCTTTGGCAAGATGCATGGCATAGGTTACGTCAAAATAAATTGGCGTTGTCAGGCTTAATTATTTTACTACTTGAAATTATTATCGCCTTGCTCACCCCTTGGCTGGCGCCTTATGGCTACGAGCAACAAAATTTGGCTTTGGGCGCGGTGCCGCCCTCTCTAGAGCACTGGTTGGGTACCGACACCTTGGGCCGTGATCTGCTGACCCGTATTATGTACGGTGGCCGAGTTTCTTTAACGGTAGGTTTTATTGCCACCGCTGTGGCCTTACTGATAGGTGTGGTTTATGGCGCTGTGGCGGGTTATTTAGGCGGCCGAGTTGATGCGGTGATGATGCGCGTAGTCGATATTTTATATGCACTGCCCTTTATGATTTTTATTATTTTGCTGATGGTTATTTTCGGCCAAAACATATTGCTGTTGTTTCTAGCCATAGGTGCGGTGGAGTGGCTCACCATGGCGCGGATAGTGCGCGGCCAGGTGCAGTCTTTGCGCCAGCAAGAATACATAGAGGCGGCCATCTCTATAGGGCTGGCCCCGTGGACCATCATACGTCGCCATATTATTCCCAATACCTTGGGGCCGGTAATTGTGTACACCACGCTCACCATTCCTAGTGTAATGCTGCTGGAAGCCTTTTTAAGCTTCTTGGGTTTGGGCATACAACCGCCGCAAAGCTCCTGGGGTTTATTAATTTCTTACGGCGTAGAAACCATGGAGGAATTCCCCTGGCTATTGATTTACCCAGGGCTGACCTTATCCATCACTTTATTTGCGTTAAATTTCTTGGGGGATGGTTTGCGTGATGCTTTGGATCCTCGGGCAAGTAAAGATTGATAGGGACAGTCGCTAGTTTGTAGTCGCTAGTCTCTAGTAAAAGAAGAAAAATGATGGTGGATAAATAATTGGAAGTGTTATGGCGTTGCTAGAGGTTGCCAATTTAACGGTTAGGTTTCACACCCGTAATGGTGTGGTGAATGCGGTTAATAATATTAGCTTTACTATAGCTAAGGGTGAAACCTTGGCCATAGTGGGGGAGTCGGGTTCGGGTAAGTCAGTATGTTGTTATAGTTTGTTAAATTTAATTCCTCAGCCGCCGGGGCGTATAGAAAGCGGCAGTGCCTTATTTGAGGGGCTGGATTTATTAAGTATGAGCGAGGCGCAGTTACGTAAAATTCGCGGCAGCGATATCGCCATGATTTTTCAAGACCCTATGACCAGCCTCAATCCGTTTTTAACCGTAGGCGAGCAATTAATAGAACCCTTGGTTTATCACCGTGCCTACAGCCGTAAAGAAGCTAGCCAGCGCGCCTTGGCGGTATTAGATGAGGTGGGTATTAACAACCCCGGTATGGCCTACCAGCAATATCCCCATCAGTTTTCCGGTGGCATGCGCCAGCGGGTGATGATAGCCATGGCGCTGATTACCGAACCGAAATTACTAATAGCCGATGAGCCTACTACCGCCTTGGATGTCACCATACAGGCGCAAATTTTAAAACTGATTGCGGAGTTGCAGCAGCGCCACAATATTGCGCTGTTATTTATTAGCCATGATTTGGCAGTGGTGTCTGATATTGCCGATAAAGTGTTGGTGATGTACCAGGGTGATGAGGTAGAGCAGGGTAGCCGCGATGCCGTTTTTAAACACAGCCAACAGGCCTACACACAAAAACTATTGGCCGCCATACCATCCGGTGCAAAAATCGCTGTAGAGTCTAAAGGCGATAATCCGTTGCTCAAGGTTAGCGGTTTGAAAACCTATTTTTTCAGCCAGTCTGGCTCGCTGTTTAAACGCAAGCAACATATTAACAAAGCGGTTGATGATGTTAGCTTCACGGTTAATCGTGGTGAAATTGTCGGCTTGGTGGGGGAGTCGGGTTCGGGTAAATCTACCGTGGGTCGATCGCTGCTGCAATTATTGCCGGTCACCGCAGGGTCTATTAATTTTGATGGCACTGAATTAGTAGGCTTGCCGGCCAAAGCTTTAAAAAGTATGCGCCGGCGTATGCAAATGATTTTTCAAGATCCCTATGCCTCGCTCAATCCGCGCATGACGGTGTTTGATACCCTGGCCGAGCCCTTGCTGTTACATGGCTTGGCCCATAGCCGTGATGTGCACGAGCAGGTGTTGCAGTTATTAGATGATGTGGGCTTGGCTAGAAACAGCCTGCGTAAATATCCCCATGAGTTTTCCGGCGGCCAGCGTCAGCGTATAGCCATAGGCCGTGCCATTGCTACTAAGCCTGAATTGATCATCGCCGACGAGCCGGTGTCGGCTTTGGATGTAACCATACAGGCGCAAATACTAGAGCTGATATTAGAGCTAGTCAAAAAGCATAATTTAACCATGCTGTTTATTTCCCACGATTTATCGGTAGTGCGCAGTTTGTGTGATCACGTGTTGGTGATGAATCAGGGCCGTGTCGTCGAGCAAGGTGATACTGAGAGCCTCTATGGGCAACCACAGCATCCCTATACCCAGCGTTTGCTGTCAGCCATACCCTTGCTTCAATAAACCTACATTGTAATAAGCGAATTGTTATGAATAATAAAATCAGTCGTCATTTAACGGTGTTGTTGCTTGCTGTTGTCTTGGTAGCCTGTGGCGATAAAAAATCGGAACAGCCCGATAACAGCAAACTGCTACGTGGCAATGAGGCTACGCTAAGTGGCGACTATGCGGCACTGCGCAAGCAGCAAATACTAGCTGTGGATTATCAGCTATCAGTGGTACTAGATAAGCAAAGTCCGGATTTCTCTGGCCAGGTGCTTATCAACTTCGAGTTGGCCGCAAGCAATCGCGAGCCCATTACTGTGGATTTTAATCAGGGCCAAGTATTAGCAATAAGCGTTAATGGCCGCACCGCGCAATGGCACTATAATAATTACTTTATTAGTCTAGCCCCCGAGTTGTTTAAAGCGGGTAAAAATACCCTAGCAATAGAGTATCAACATGCCTATGGCAGCGAAGGCTTAGGTCTGCATCGTTTTCAAGACCCAGAAAATAATGAGGTGTATTTATACACCGACTTTGAGCCCTATGAGGCCAATAAACTCTTCCCCCATTTTGATCAGCCCAATCTCAAGGCTAGTTATGTGCTAGATGTAGTGGCGCCCAGCCAGTGGCAGGTAGTGTCGGTAATGCGCGAGAACAGCGTTAGCGAAGATGCGACGGCTAGCACCCGCCACTGGCACTTCCCTGCCAGTGCTAAAATATCCTCCTATGTCTTTGCCTTGCATGCGGGGCCATACCACGTATGGGAAGCTAAGGCTGGTGATATACCTCTGCGCTTATTCGCCAGAAATTCGCTGGCTCCCTATGTTAAAACCGACGATTGGTTTCACTTTACCCAGCAAAGCTTTGCCTTTTTCAACGACTATTTTGATTTCCCTTATCCCTTTTATAAATACGATCAGATTATTGTGCCGGACTTTAATTCCGGCGCTATGGAAAACGTAGGCGCGGTAACCTTTAGCGAGGCCTATGTTAGCCGCGGTGAAAAATCTAGCGCCCAGCGCTTAAGCTTGGCCAATGTGATTGCCCATGAAATGGCCCATATGTGGTTTGGCAACTTAGTGACTATGGATTGGTGGAATGGCTTATGGCTAAACGAAAGCTTTGCGACCTATATGGCCAACCTGCAATTAGAGCAGGCCAGCGATTTTGAAAACACCTGGGATAGTTTTTATTTCACCACCAAGTTGTGGGCATACGATACCGACCAGCAGGTGACTACTCATGCTATAGAATTGCCGGTGGCCACCACTGACGATGCTTTTACTAACTTCGACGGCATTACCTACGGCAAAGGGGCCTCGGTATTAAAGCAGTTATCCCATTATTTGGGGGCGCAACAATTTCGCGCAGGGGTGAGGCAGTATTTAAAAGCACATGCTTATCAAAACACTACGCTGGCGGATTTTATGAGCGCCTTAGCGCAGGCGGCCGATAAAAACTTGGATGATTGGCAGCAGCAATGGCTGTATCAAACCGGCTTAAATACCGTAGAGCTGGCCTTTAGTTGTGAGCAGGGCAAGGTCACTACTATGGCGCTATTACAAACCGCGCCCAGCGATTGGCCCACCCTGCGCCAACAGCGCGTGCAAGTAGGCCTGTATCAGTTACAGGGCGAGGCCATGCAGTTACAAGATCTTATGGCGGTGACCTATAGTGGTAGCAGAACTGAGCTACCACAGGCGCTAGGGCAAGCCTGCCCCATGCTGGCCTATCCCAATGTGGGTGACTGGGGTTATGTGGCGGTGCGTTTGGATGCACGCTCTTTGCAAACCCTAAAGCAGCATATCAATGATTTTGAGTCTGCCGGTATGCGCATGATGTTGTGGCAGAATATGTGGCAGAGTGTGCGTGAGGCTGAGTTAGCGCTAACGGATTATATAGATTTTGCGCTGGCGAATATTGCTGGCGAGCGCGATCTTAATACCACTAGGTTGGTGGGGGATTCTTTATTGCAGGCCTACGATTATCTGCAGCGCCTGTCACATCAAGCCACTATCACTAAAGATTTACAGCTAGCGCTAAGCCAACGGGCGGCGGCGATAGAAAACATGGCTTGGCAGCAATTAAGCCATGTAGAGCCGGGCAGCGACTTGCAAAAGCAGTGGTTTACCCTCGCCCTTAACACCAGCCACAGCCCTGCAGTTTTGAAAAAAGCGCGGGCTTTATTATTAGGCCATAGTGTTATTGAGGGCATATCTATAGACCAAGATAGGCGTTGGCAGTTAGTGGGGCTGTTAAACCAATATCTGTATGCGGATTATCAACAGCTGCTTAATGCCGAGGTACATCGCGACAGCTCAGACTTAGGCGCAAAAATGGCTATCTATGCTGAGGCCGTGCGGCCCTTGCCAGAGGCTAAGGCAAAATGGTTTCAGCATATTACGGCCAGCTTGTTAGATGATAGCGCTAGTAAAAAATACAAGCTATCGGATTTACGTTATGCCATGCAGGGTTTATTCCCTGCCGAGCAAAATGCGTTTATGCAGTCTTATAATGCCACTATTTTGGCTATGGTTAGCGACCTTAACGAGCGGGCCAGCCCGCAAGCGCTAAGCAGCTTTGTGGGTAACTTAATGCCCGCGGCCTGCAACCCGCAAAGTGTAAAGTTGTTACAACAAGCGGTGCAGGATTTTAAGGATTATCAACCGGTGGTGAGCAAGGCGTTTAAGATAGGCCTGCAAGAAGACCAGCGCTGTGTGGCTATTGTTAAGCGGCTACAACCCTAGATTAACTCGCGCGCCGTTTACTAGAGGCGCTGCGAGTTTTAGCACTACGAGCTTTAGTACTATGCTTAGTGGTTTTTTTGCTAAAAGGTTTGCGCTGGCTTTTAACCCCGCGCAAGGAACTGAGTGTGCAGCTTTGGCTGTGGGCTATCAGTTGCACTAAGGTTTGGCTGAGCGGCTGCATAAAACTTTGGTAGCTTTGCTCATGTAAGCTGATGGCGTTGAGTTGCATTTCCCAGCGGGCAGTCATGTCGGCTAGCCTAGCGGTATCGGGCAGGCTGTTGATTAAGGCGGTGCCGGCATCGCTGGCGCGTATGGTTTTACCTTGGCGCAATAAAAATTCCCGTTTAAATAATAATTCGATTATGCCGGCGCGGGTGGCTTCGGTGCCTAGGCCGTCGGTTTCTTTTAATATTTTCTTTAACGCTGGGTCTTGCACATGGCGGGCTATGCCGGTCATGGCGGCTAACAGGCTGGCGTCGTCAAAGGGTTTGGGCGGCGTGGTTTGTTTTTCTACGCACAGGCCTTGTAGGCACAGCAGTTGTTCGCCCTTGCTAACCTTGGGTAGTGAGTGGTTAAGAGCAGTGCTTTTTTCTTTCTCCTTGCTTTGCTCTGTTGCAAATAAAGCCTTCCAACCTGCCACCAAGCTTTGCTTGGCTTTGGCAATAAAACTACCACCGGCGATTTGCAGCTGTATTTCGCTATCGCTGTATTCATGGGGCGGGTAAAACTGGGCGATGTATTGTGTGGCTACCAACTCATAAAGTTTGCGCTCTTGTGGGTTTAGCGAGCTAAGCTGGGCGCGCTTTTCGGTGGGGATAATGGCGTGGTGGGCTTGCACTTTGCTGTCGTTCCAAGCTTTGCTTTTGAGTTGTGGCTGGGCCTGATCTACCGCTGTTTTCAAGTTCTCGCTATTGCTGGCGATAGCGGCTAATACTGCCGGCCCTTGTTGAAAGTGCTGGGCGGGTAGGTAGCGATTGTCGGACCTAGGGTAGGTGAGTAGTTTGTGGCGCTCATACAAACTCTGGCAGCTATCCAACACTTGTTGCGCGCTTAAGCCATAGCGTTGGGCGGCATCAATTTGTAAGGCGGATAAATTATAGGGCAGCGGCGCGGCCTGTTTTTTACGGCTGTTGCGGCTGGCGGTGACCTCGGCGGGCTGGCCGCTAATACTAGCCACCACATGCTCGGCTAATTTTTTTGATAGCACCCGGCCTTCTTCATCTTGATAGCTCTGGCAGGCCTCGCTGGGCTGCCATTTGGCGATAAAGGTTTCGCCCTTAGGCGTTTCTATAGTGGCCAGCACTTGGTAAAACGCCTTACTGGTGAAATGGGCAATGTCTTGATCGCGTTGTACCACTAAGCCTAATAGCGGGGTTTGCACGCGCCCCACCGAGAGCAGGCCGTCATAGCCCACTTTGCGTCCTTGCAGGGTGTAGGCGCGGGTCATATTAATGCCGTATAACCAATCGGCGCGGCTGCGGGCCAAGGCCGACGCCGATAGCGAGCGAAACTCAGTATTGGGACGCAGTTGGCTTAGCGCTTGTTTTACCGCGGGTGTGTTTAAATCGCTAATCAGGCAGCGCTGTATGCTGTCGCGTTTGCTACCCGCTACTTTAAAGTGATGGATGACTTGGTCTACTAATAGCTGCCCTTCGCGGTCGGGGTCGCCGGCGTGGACTAACTGCTTGGCCTGTTTAATCAGTTTGCCCAGTACTGCCAGCTGCTTTTTGGTGCTGGCCTTGGCCTGTAGCTGCCACTGGCTGGGGTTGATGGGTAGGTGCTCCACGCGCCATTGCTTGTAGGCGGGGTCATAGGCTTCGGGTGGACTTTGCTCTAGTAAATGGCCTATGCACCAGCTTACGCAGTCACCGTTACCCACATATATACAGCCCTCGGCCTTTTTGTGGGGCTTGGGCAGGGCGTCGGCTATGGCGCGGCCTAGGCTAGGTTTTTCGGCTATGTACAAAATCATAAAGGGCAGATTACTGTATGTTTAACCAGTTGTCTATGTGCTGTGCTAGCTGTTGTATAAGATATGGCCTAGCGGCTATTCCACGCGGGGTTTATTACGACTACACTAAGACGAAATTCTAATTAAAAAAGCAGGAAGCATGTTTCGAGTTGCGGTAGTCAATGCTAAAGGTGGTGCAGGTAAAACCACCGTAGCGACAAATTTGGCGAGTTATTATTGCTCGCAGCAGTTAAAAACGGCTATTGTGGACTACGATAGCCAAGGCTCTAGCACCTTTTGGGTTAGCCGCCGCCCGGAAAAATCCCACCCTATACAAATTATCCCCGCCTACAAGCAACCCAAGCATGTCACTGCTAATTGGTTTATACGCCCCGAGCGCGATACCCAGCGGGTGATTGTTGATACCCCTTCGGGCATGGATGTGATTCAGTTTAGAAATATTTTAATGGAGTGTGATGCGTTGTTAATTCCGGTATTGCCCTCTGCCATTGATATACATGCGGTGGCGCGCTTTATTGCTGAGTTGCTATTGCAGGGCAAGTTTAAGCGGGAAGATGGCCGTATAGCTGTAGTGGCTAACCGCGCCAGAAAAAACACCTTGGTGTATCAGCGCTTAGAGATTTTTTTAAATTCTTTGGGTATCCCTTTTATCGCCACGCTGCGTGATACCCAGCAGTATATTAAAGCCAATGAAGAGGGTAAGGGTATATTTGATATGCCGGCCTCGGCGGTGGCAAAAGATTTGGCCAGCTGGCAGCCCTTACTAACCTGGTTACAGCAGCGTAGTGGTGAGGCCGATGGCTAGCGGAAACTGTTATCAAAGTACTAGCTATTGAAGTAACAGCTTCTGCTTGCTAATGGGTGGACATTATTTAGCTGGAAAAGTTAGCTGGGAACGTTAACGGGGGAAGGTTTTAACCGCTGCCAGTAAGCGTCGGCAAGTGACTTGGCCTACCAGTTTGCCGTTTTCGACGACGGGGCGACGACGGTGGCTTTTTAATAGCATGTCTTGGGCTACATCGACGATATCATCATGGGGGCTGGCGGTGATAATCTTGTCGCTATACATATAGTTGCTCACAGCACCTACGCCACTTTCATTATAAGTGGCGCTAAGTACACCTCTTAAACAATCCATTTCTGAGAGCACGCCGAGTAGGTGATTGTGCTCGTCTACTACGCACAAGCCTGAGACTTTGTGCTCAATAATTAATTCCATCGCATCTAATAGATTAGCATCAGGTTTAACTGTCATGGGGTTAGGATTCATATAATCCCGTAAGTCTATCGATTTCAGCATAAGGGCTGCCTCTTGTTATTGGTCTGAGCCTGGTGGTTAGTTAGCTACAGTATAGACCTTAAATAAGCCATTAGGGGCTGTGGTACGGTGCCTAATAATAAAATAATGATTATTAGGCCGGTACTTAAGCTGTTGATATGCCAACCTTTAGCCGTTGCTGCCAGCGTGTAAGTTGGGCTGCTGCGTTTAGTCATATAAAAAATAACCCGCAAGTAATAATAAATACCTATGGCGCTACCCAAGATTAATGCGGCGATTAAGCCCCAGTGGTAGCCGCTAATGGCGGCGCTAAAAATATAAAACTTGGCGACAAAGCCCGCGGTTAAAGGTATACCAGCCAGTGACAATAAGGCGACTAACATCAGCCCCGCTAGCAGAGGCTGCTGCCAAAACAGGCCGCTGACATCATCCAATAACACGTTTTCGCGCTTGTGTTGCTGTGCCGAAATTAGCGCCAGCAAACCAAAGGCCGCCAGAGTGGTGGCGGTATAGGCGATTAAATAATAGCTGGCGGCCTCTATGGCCAGCGCACGATTAGCGCTGCTGCCACAAACCACCAGAATAATAAGCAGATAGCCCATATGGGCAATAGAGGAGTAAGCCAGCATGCGCTTGATATTGTCTTGTTGTAAGGCCAGCACATTACCTACCAACATGCTCAATACTGCTACTAAGGCTAGGCAGTTGAGCAGCATATTATAGCGATACAGTTTGGCCTCTATAAACAAACGCAGTAGTAGGATAAAGATAGCCGCCTTGGCCACCGAGGCTAAAAAGCCGGTGATCGGTGAGGGTGCACCCTGATAAACATCGGGGGTCCACATATGAAAAGGCACCAGCGATAATTTAAAGCCCAGCCCCGCCAAAATTAATGCCATGGCGACTAAGAGCATAATATTGCCCGAGGGTTGGTAGGCTAGCTGTACGCCCAAATCATTAAAGCCCAAGCTGCCGGTGATGGCATAGAGCAAGGCAAAACCAAATAGCAGGGTGGCTGAGGCGGCGCCTGACAGCACTAAATATTTACTGGCGGCTTCCAGTGGCAATATGCTTTTGTCGGGGTAGGCGATCAAGGCATACAGCGCTACGGAAAGCAGTTCCATGCCCAGTAATAAGGAGGCTAGATGTTCGGCATAGGCCAACACACAAGCACCTAGCGTGCTTAACATAAGCAGTAAATAATACTCCTCGGGTTGGTCGCCGCGCTGCTTCATATAATCTATGGATAATACGGTGGTGACCAAGCCCGCTAAGCAAAACACCGCGCTAAACAGTAAGGATAGTTTATCGGCCACTAACAAGGGGGTAACTAATCTAGGGCTAAACTCGGCAGCGGGTATACAGGATAGCGCGGCCAAGGTGAATACCAATAGGGTGAGGGTACTGCTCAATTGCACATTGCGGATAAAGGCAATTTGCAGCATCAATAGGATAGCACCGCTGCTTAATACCAACAGTGGCAGTAGGGCTTGAAAATCGGCAGTGCTCATAGGTTAACCTCGGCGATGACAGGGCTGAGCGGAACCAGCTGTTGTAGGCTGTCGATAACCGGCTGGGCTAAATCCAATACCGGTTGTGGATATAGGCCCAGCCACAATAGCGCCAGCATCATGGCCGCCATGGTAACCATTTCGCGGCCACCAAAATCCTGTAAATCCTTGCTGACTTTTGTGGCGACTTGGGTTTTACCTTGAAAGGTTTGCTGCATCATCCACAGTGAATACACCGCGGCGGTAATGAGGCCTAAGGTGGCGATGGCTGTCATCACGGGGCTTACCGCAAACAAGCCTACTAAAATTAAAAACTCGGCAACAAAGTTACCTAGCCCGGGCAAGCCCAAAGACGCCACCGCAAAAAATAAGGCGCAGGCGCCCATGCGCGGCATGAAGTACCACAGGCCTCCCATCCTAAACATATCGCGGGTGTGCAAGCGCTGTTGCAAGGCACCGGCCATCATAAACAAGGCAGCGGTGCTGACGCCGTGGGCCAGCATTTGCATCACCGCCCCCTGCATAGCCAAGCTATTCCATGCGTATAAACCCAGCAATACAAAACCCATATGGCTGACGCTGCTATAGGCCACTAGACGCTTAAAGTCGCTTTGGGCAAAGGCTAATATGGCCCCGTAGATCACGCCTGCCGCACCTAGGCTCATGGCGATGGGGGCAAATTGCATAGAGGCTTCAGGGAATAGAGGAATACAAAAACGCATTAAACCGTAGGCACCGGTTTTTAATAAAATACCTGCCAGCAATACACTGCCGGCAGTGGGTGCTTGGGTGTGAGCATCGGGTAGCCAGGTGTGTACCGGAAAGGCGGGCAGCTTCACCACAAAGGCAATAAAAAATCCTAGCATTAAACAGTAGGCGAGGGTGCTATCCAGTGGCAGTGCCAGCAAATCAAAGTAACTGAAGCTATAGTGGCCGTTGTGTACATAGCCCTGCCACGCCAAGGTGATAATCGATAGCAACATTAATAGGCCGGACACTTGCGTAAAGATAAAAAACTTCATTGCCGCATAGGCTTTGTTTTCATGGCCCCAAATGGCAATCAGTAAATACATGGGGATGAGCATCACTTCCCAAAACAAAAAGAATAGCAGCATATCCATGGCTAAAAACACGCCGCATACACCGGCTAGGGTCCACAGTATGTTGGCTTGAAATAGGCCGGGTTTAAAATCAATTTCTGTCCACGAGGCGGCCACGGCTACCAGGCCTAATAATAAAGTAAGCACCACTAGCAATAGGCTGAGGCCATCCATCGCCAGATCAAAGCTAATACCAAAACGGGGTATCCAGCTCAGCTGAAAATGGATTAGCCAGCTGCTGGCATCAGTCGCGTCAGGTACCACGCTAAAGCTATCGGTAGGTAGCGCATGTAAGCTGTTAATGAGTTGCAGTAATGCGAGGACAATGGTGATTAAAGAAATGCTGCGCGGCAGGTCGGCATGCCAGCGTTCGGACTGCCAGGCGACAACGCCACCCGCGAGCAAAATCCCCAATAGCAGGGCTAAACTCATGACAAGCTCCTCAACATAATTAACACCAAAATAACCAAGCCAAACACCATGGAGGTGGCATACCAGCGCAACTCACCACTTTGTGATTTACTGCATTGGGTATTACACCATTGCATAAGGGTGACTATGGCGCGGTAGAAATAGTCTATAGGTTCATTGCGCCACAGCTTGCTTACCACTTGATAAGGGCATACCCATAACATTTGATAGAGGGAATCAATACGCCAGCCACTAAAGAAAAAGTTTTGTAAGGATTTACCTAAGCTAGATTGAGTAAAGCCAGCGATAGAAACCTGTTTTCCTAAAAACAAAACATAGGCTATGAATAAGCCGACTAAGGGCGTGGCTATAGAAATAATTTCTACACTGTGATTAATCTCGCCGTGGCTGTGAGCTGGAAATACCTGGTTCAAGGGCAGTACAAACCAACCGCCGATTAGCGACAGCAAACACAGCAGCCCCAAAGGTAGGGCCATTTTCCAACCCGGCTGCTTATTGGGTTTGCTGTGTGCTTCACCAAAAAACACTACAAACACTAAGCGAAAACTGTAGATGGCGGTGAGCAGTGCGCCCAGTACGCCGCCAGCCCATAACCAAGGGCCTATGCTGGGCACCGCCCAGGCCGATAATAAGATGGCGTCTTTGCTGTAAAAGCCAGAGGTAAAAGGCAGAGCTGCCAATGCCGAGGAGCCTATCAAGAAGCTCCAAAATACGATGGGTAGACGTGTGCGCAGGCCACCCATTTTAAAAATATTATGCTCGTGATGCAGGCAGTGTATTACCGCACCGGCCGCTAAAAATAATAAGGCTTTAAAAAAGGCGTGGGTCATTAAGTGAAAAATACCGGCGCTAAAGGCGCTTACGCCTAAGGCTAAAAACATATAACCGATTTGGCTAATGGTGGAGTAGGCCAAGATGCGTTTGATGTCGTGTTGCGCCAAAGCGGTAAAGGCGGCAATTAATAAAGTGGCCAAACCTATCCAAGCAACCACCTCTAAAGTTCCAGGGGCTAATAAAAATAAACTGTAGTGACGAGCAATTAAGTACACCCCGGCGGTTACCATGGTGGCGGCATGGATTAAGGCGCTAACCGGCGTGGGGCCGGCCATGGCATCGGGCAGCCAGGTATGTAGCGGCAGCTGTGCCGATTTACCGACCGCGCCACCCAATAATAAGGCGGTGGCTATGGTGGGGATAAGGTCGCCAGGTTGCCATTTGCTATCGGCGGCCAGCAACAGTGCTTGTATATCCAGCGTGCCCAGTTCGGTAAATAATAAAAACAAACCCAGCGCCATGGCGGCATCACCCACTCTAGTGACCACAAAGGCTTTACGAGCAGCTTTACCATTGTTGGGGTCGCGGTACCAAAAGCCCACTAGTAAATAGGAGCATACCCCCACCCCTTCCCAGCCTAGGTACAACAATAATAAATTGTCGGCCATGACCAGTAACAACATGGCGGCGACAAATAAATTCATATAGGCAAAGTAACGTGAGTAGGAGCTGTCATCGTCCATAAACTCCAGCGAGTATAAATGGATTAAAAACCCTACGCCGGTAATCACCGACATCATCACTATGGTTAAACCGTCTATATAAAAGGCGATGCCGGGTGAGAAGCTGCCCACACTCATCCATGTCCACAACGTGGTTTGCATCACCTCGCCGCTAGCTAAAAACTGCTGCGCCACCATGGCCACAGTCACCGCCGATAGGGCGATGGAACCGGCGCCTAATGCGCAGATTATTTTTTTAGGTAGCTGCCCTGCAGTCACCATTAAGAGTATGGCGCTTAATAAAGGCCAGAAGGGAATCAACCATAAGTAATGGGTGGCGACCATGGTTATCCTCGCATCCGGTTAGCGGCGTCCATATCCAGCGTTTTAAAACGGCGCTGAATCTGTAATACCAAACCCAGCCCCACCGCCACTTCGGCAGCGGCGACACTGAGTATTAATAAGAAAATAATTTGGCCATCGGCCTGTGCCCATTTGGCACCGGCGGCAACAAAGGCTAAGGCGGCAGCGTTAAGCATGACCTCTAAGGACATCAACATAAAAATAATATTGCGGCGCAGCATTAAACCCAGCAGGCCAAAGCTAAACATAAACGAGGCAACAATGAGCACATGTTCTAGGGGGATCTGTAAGCCGTTCATGGCTGTGCCTCCCTTTCTTGTAGTTCTTCTTCAATCTCGGTGCGCGCTAAAAAGCGGCGGCCCAAATGATAGGCGCCCACTAAACCGGCCAGTAGCAGCATCGACGCAATTTCTACCGCCAACACATAGGGGCCAAACAGTTTTAGCGCTACCGCTTTTGGGCTCACCATAGTGCCACTGAGTGCGGCGCTGTGATGTTGTAGCGCGACTAACATTTCACCAAATAATAAGGCGGCTAAGATGCCGGGCACTATCCAGTGGCGGGGTTGTAACCATTGCCGTTCATTGGCGACACCGCTGGCACCCAAGTTGAGCATCATAATGACAAAAATAAACAGCACCATAATGGCACCGGCATACACCAACACTTCTAAGGCGGCGGCAAAGGGTGCGCCCAATAAAAAGAAAATTACCGCCACGGCCAATAGCGACACAATTAAATAAATTAAGGCGTGGGTGGCATTGGCGCGGCTTAACGCCAGCACAGTGGCTGCCAGCGCGATAACAGAGGCGAGATAAAATAAGCTTTCCATCATGGCAGTAAACTCTTTACGTCTATGGGCTGGGCTTCGTTTTGCGCCTGGCCTTTGTCTTTACCGGTAATGGCTAGGCCGGATACGCGGTAAAAATTGTAATCGTGATATTTACCGGGGCCGTCTATTTGCAAATGCTCTTTTTCGTACACCATGTTTTGCCTATCGTACTCACACATTTCAAAGTCAGGGGTGAGTTGTATGGCGTTAGTGGGGCAGGCCTCTTCACACATACCACACATAATGCAGCGCGAAAAATTGATACGGAAAAACTCTGGATACCAGCGGCCATCTTCACGGGTGCCCTGTTGTAAGGCTATGCAGTCGACGGGGCAGGCTACCGCGCAGAGGTTGCAGGCCACGCAGCGCTCGTCGCCATCGGGGTCGTTGGTGAGTACTATGCGGCCGCGGTAGCGCGGCGCTAAATATGGTTTTTGTTCGGGGTATTGCACGGTTTCAGCCGGGGTAAAGCTATGCTGCAAGATGGTCCAGATGGTGGTGAGTTGGCTGCGCAAAGATTTCAACATGGTCTAGCCCTCCATCATTAGCACAACAGCGCCAGTGACTAATAGGTTGAGTAAGGCCAGTGGCAGCATGTACTTCCAGCCCAGTGACATCAGTTGGTCGTAGCGGGGGCGAGGTATGGCGCAGCGCAGCAAAATAAAAAAACAAATAACGGCAAAAACTTTCAGAAAAAACCACACTACCGGCGGCAGCCAAGGCCCCAGCCAGCCACCAAAAAATAGGGTGACTATCATGCAGCTAATCAACATTAAGCCTAGGTATTCACCCAACATAAACATGGCGAATTTCATGCCGCCGTATTCGGTGTGAAAACCGGCGGTGAGTTCGTGCTCGGCTTCGGGTAAGTCAAAGGGCAGCCTGTGGCTTTCGGCTATGCCGGCAATTAAAAATACATACAGGCCTAAAAACTGTGGGATAAAAAACCACAGGTCTTTTTGGGCGTTGACGATATCGAGTAGGCTGAAGCTGCCGCTGAGCATCACCACGCCCATTAGTGATAGCCCCATAAACACTTCGTAGCTCACCATTTGCGCGGCGCTTCTTAAGCCGCCTAGCAGCGCGTATTTATTATTGGAGGCCAGCCCGCCCAGCAGAACGCTGTATACCGCCAGTGAGGTCATGGCCAAGAAAAACAATAAACCGATATTGAGATCGATGATGTATAGATCGGGGCTAAAGGGCACGACTGCAAAGCCCAGCAGCATGGCGACGACGATGGCGGTGGGGGCAAAGACAAACACCACCTTATCGGCAAAGGGTGGCACCCAATCATCTTTGGTGAGCAGCTTGAGCATATCGGCCAAGACTTGCAGCACACCGAAGGGGCCTAAGCGATTGGGGCCTAGCCGGTCTTGCCATATGCCTAACAAGCGCCGTTCAAACCAGGTGAGAAAAGCTGCGCCGCCAACAGCGCCGCCTATAAGAATGAGGCCGAAGGCTATAGTTCCTAATTCAGACATGGGCACCTCCATCGGAGGCAATCACATCGGCCTGTTTTGGCCTTTGCCAGTCGCTGGCTTTTTGTAAGCGTACGCTGCTGCCTAAGGTTAAGTTAAAGCTGCCGTTAATACCTACGCTGTAGGCGGCACAGCCTTGCACTATGGTTTCGTTAATCACCACGCGCAGTGTCGCCAAATCATCTCCTACCGTTAAGCCGTCGCCGTTTTGTACTTGTAGTAGCTGAGCATCGGCGGGGTTAATTTCTAGGCTGGCATCGCTGAGTAGCTCGCTGAGGTTTTCGCTATAGCTACTGAGTTCATCGCTGCCAAAAATACGCAGACGCGGCACTAACAACCATTGTCCGGCTTGGGCTTGGAAAGGCGCGGGTATATCTGCTGCTGCCTGTTGCGGGGCTGGGTTAGCGCCTTTGAGCAAACGCTTACCGGCGGTGCCGCCTTTTAATGGCCCGCCCACTTCGATTTGAAATTTGTGTAGCGATTGGTTGGAGTTCCACCCCGGCGACCACACAAAGGGCAGTAACGAGCCGGGTTGATTGCGATTGAGGCCTTCCATGGTATAGGCCAGCGATGATTCGTTATCTTCGGTTTGTTTGGGTTCGTGCACCGATATATTGGCACGCATAGCGGTGCGGCCGCTGCTGCGCTGGGTTTGCCTAGGCACTTTCACCCCTGCGTTGCGGTAAAAGTGATCGGGGGCGGCCAAGGTAATGCCCTGTAAGCTGGGGTTGGCCAGCGAGCAGGCTAGGGTAATATCGTCAAAGTGGTGGATATCGGCTACTGCAGCGTGGCCCATTTCTTTTAAGCAGGCCAATAACCAAGCCCAGCTGGCGCGGCGTTCGCTCTGGCATTCAGATACCGGGAAGTAGCGCTGGGCGCGGCCTTCCAAGCTGACTATGGTCCCTTCGCTTTCGGTAAAACTGGCCGCAGGCAGCGCCAGCTGGCTGGCTGATAGGGTGGGGTTATCCAAACTGTCGAGTACGATAAGTGTGGTGACGCTCTGTAGTAATTTGTTGACCACGGCGGCAGGCGCACGGCGAAAAAGGTCGTTTTCTAAGATGATAAGGGTATCAATTTTATAGGCGCCCTCGGCCAGTGCCTCTATGCAAGGGGCTTCGCTATGGCTGAGCATAGCCTGGCCCAAGCTGTTGGCCTCGGGCAGGGTGAGGCATAGCATGCTGTTGCTAGGTTTTTCATCTTCGCTCTGGCGCAGGGCTAGGGCATCGGCGATGGCGGCGGCGGCTTGCATAATGGCGGCATTGCCACAGCTGCTGCCGGCTATGACTAAGGGGCGCTGCGCAGCCATTAAGGCCTCGGCTATGCTGCTGGCTTCGGCATGTTGTGGATCGGCCTTGCCATTAATCTGTGCGGCTACCGCAAATCCCAGGCGGGCAATATCGTCCGGTGCTAGCCGGTAGAGCTGCTCGGCTATGTCATCTAAACGGGTGTCGGCGACGGCGGCAATAAATAGGGGGCTGAGTTGATCTTGGGCGAGGTTGCGCACGGCGGCATCTTGCCAAGGTTGTAGTTTTAATTCGGTGGCTAAGGCATAGGATTTGTTGCGTACACTTTGGCGCAGCGCCAGCGCTATACGCGGAGCGCTGTGGGTGAGGTCTTCGCCCAAGATAAAGATGGCATCGGCTGCCTCCATATCTTTGATGCTAGCTATATGGGCGGCGGTTTTTTGTTGCAGGTTTAGGGCTAGCTGCGCCAGGGCTTGTTCTTGGGCGCTAAAGCCGGGGCTGAAGTGCTGTTCGCCTACTAAGGTTTTTAATAAGAAGTTGGCTTCTAGCGAGGCGCGGGGTGAGCCTATGGCAGCGACGTTATTGTCCCCCTGACAGGCTTCAATTAGTTGATGTAGGGCGTGGTGGGGATCGATGATATTGTAGCGGCCGCGCTCGTCCCGCAGCCCAGGGTTGTTTATGCGTTTATCGCTGTTTACAAACTTAGCGCCGAAGCGGCCGCGGTCACAGAGAAAGTAACCATTCACTTCGTCGTTGTAGCGGTTGTGTATACGCTTGAGTTTGCCATAGCGCTCGCCGGGCAAAGTGTTACAGCCTACCGCGCAGCTGGTGCATACCGAGGGGGCAGATTGTAAATCCCATTTACGAGTGTAATCGTTGACTAGGCTCTTATCGGTGAACACGCCGGTGGGGCAGACTTCCACCAAATTGCCGGCGAATTCGCTCTCTAATATGCCCTCTTGATGGCGGCCAAAGTAGACATGATCGTGGGTCGCCATGGCGGCTAAATCTTTACCACCGGCGTAATTATTGTAATAGCGGGTGCAGCGGTAGCAGGTAATACAGCGGTTCATTTCGTGGTGTATTAGCGGCCCTAAATATTGATTGCGGTGGGTATTCTTTTTGCCGCGGTAGTGTCTGTCGCGGTGGCCTGTCATGACCGTCATATCTTGCAGATGGCATTCGCCGCCTTCGGCGCATACCGGGCAATCGTGGGGGTGGTTGAGCATTAAGGATTCCACGATAGTTTTTCTAAACTCGGATGCCTTATCGCCATTAAGTGAAAAAATTGCGCCCTCGCTGACTTGCGTCATGCAGCCCATCACGATGCGGCCGCGAGAACCTTCTAGATAGTCCTCGGCGTTTTGATATTGCACTACCGCGCACTGGCGGCAGGCGCCTATAGAGCCCATATCGGGGTGCCAGCAAAAATAGGGTAAATCCAAGCCTAGGCTGAGGCAGGCTTGCAGCAGGTTGTCGCCTTCCTTAACTGTGTATTGTTGCTGGTCTATGGTGATGACAGGCATTAGCTTGCAACTCCCTGGCCCAGTTCGTTGTGGCCCTCGTGGTGGCTGTCAGTATTTCCATGCTTGCCCTGATGACAATTCGGGCAGTGGCCGTTGTTGAGGTGGCGTTCAAAATCTTCGCGAAAATATTTAATGCCGCTGGCCAGTGGTTCCATGGCGCCGGGAGCTAGGGCGCAGTGGGTATTGCCCATGGCACCGATAAAACCGATTTGTCTGGCCAAGGTGTTCATGTCTTCGGCGGTGCCGCGGCCTTGTTGTATGTCGTCTAGCACCTGTGCTGACCAAGGCAGGCCATCGCGGCAGGGGGTGCAAAAACCGCAGGACTCCTGCGCAAAAAACTCCACCAAGTTTTTAACAAAACCCACCGCGCAGGTTTTGTCGTCTAGCACTATCATGGTGCCTGTGCCCATGCGGCTGCCAGCCTTGCCTATGGTGTCGTAGTCCATGGCTAGGTCTAAATGCTCGGGGGTGAGAAAGTCGGTGGAGCCGCCGCCGGGTAAAAAACCGCGTAATTCATAGCCCTCTTCCATGCCGCCAGCCAGTTCGAAAATATCACGTATGGGGGTGCCTATGGGCAGCTCCCAGCAACCTGGGTTTTTAACGCGGCCGCTAATGCCGTAGAGCTTAGTGCCGGCATCGCTGCCTATACCTAGGTTTTGAAACCACTCGGCACCGTGTTGCACGATGTGGTGTATGTTGCAAAGGGTTTCTACGTTGTTGACGATAGTGGGGCGGCCCCATAAACCACTGACTTGTGGGAAGGGCGGCTTGGCTCTGGGGTTGGCGCGTTTACCTTCTAGGGAATTAATCAATGCGGTTTCTTCGCCGCAAATATAACGGCCGGCACTGGCGTGTACCTGCAGTTGAAAATTAAAACCGCTGCCTAAAATGTTATCGCCTAAGTAGCCCTTGGTATGGCAGTCGGCTATGGCCTCGCGCAGTAGTCGTGCTGCTAATACATATTCGGAGCGTATAAAAATATATCCGATGTCGGCTTGTAAGGTGTAGGCCGAGATAATCATGCCTTCAATTAATTGGTGGGGGTCGCACTCTAATAGCCAGCGGTCTTTAAACGCGCCCGGTTCCATTTCATCGGCATTGCAGACTAAATATTTGTGGCCGCTGTCGGTATCGTCCATGGGCACAAAGCTCCACTTCATACCGGTGGGAAAGCCCGCGCCGCCACGGCCGCGCAGGTTGGAGTCTTTAATACTTTGCAGGCAGTCAGCGGGGCTGCGTTTGCCTAAGGTGCTGTGCAGGCTTTGGTAGCCGCTATTAGCTTCGTAGTCGGCCATAGTCGTAGGCCTTTTATCGTCGCGTATGTTTTGCGTTAGCGGCCGGGTGGGTGCTTGGCTGGGGGGATTACTCATAGTTGCGCCTGCTCCCGGGTTCTAAAAATTTCGCTTAGTTCGCTGCGATCTATATTTTCGTATAACTCGTCGCCTACCATCATTACTGGTGCCTTATCGCAGGCCCCTAAGCAGGTGACGGGCAAAAAGGTGTAGGCATTGTCGGCGGTGGTTTCGCCCAATCCTACGCCTAAGTGTTGGCTGATTTGTTCGCGTATTTTGTCGTAACCTTTAATCCAGCAGGTGACGCTATTGCATAGCAATATCACTTGTTCGCCTACTGGCTGACGAAAAATTAAATTATAAAAAGTGGCTATGCCGTCTAGCTCTGCGGCGGACATGTCTAGGTGTTTGGCGATGGTTTGTAGGCTTTCATCGGATACCCAGCCTCTATAGCCCTGCACTATTTTTAGAGCGTCTATAGCTACCGCCGCTTTGTAGGGGGCGTGCGCGATTTCTTTGTCTATGTCGGCCAATTCGGCATCGCTTAAGCTGCTTATCATCTGGCTACTCATCATTTGCTTATCTATCCGTTTACCTATCTGTTTCTTGCCTTTTTACTCGCCCGCTTATTTAGTTATCTGCTTAGTCATCTATCCACATCGGCCATCACAAAATCGATGCTGGCGATTATGGCTATCATGTCGGCAATCATTAAGCCGTTGCTGATTAAAGGAATTTGTTGCAGCGCCGGGAACGAGGGCGTGCGTATGCGGGTGCGATAAGATTGCGTGCCGCCATCGCTAACCAGATGGTAGTTGTTAATGCCCTTGGTGGCTTCTATGGGGAAGGAGGATTCACCCGCTGGCATCACCGGCCCCCAGCTGACATTTAAAAAGTGATGGATAAGCGTTTCTATATCTTGCAGGGTGCGTTCTTTCGGTGGCGGCGTGGTGAGCTTGTGTTCGCTTTTGTAGGGGCCTTCGGGCATGTTGTCCATGCACTGGCGGATAATGTGCAGGCTTTGCCGTATCTCTTCTATGCGCACTACCGCGCGGTCGTAGCAGTCGCCGTTGTGGGCGATGGGCACTTCAAATTCGAATTGATCGTAGCCGCCGTAGGGGCGGTCGCGGCGCAGGTCAAAATCAAAGCCTGTTGCCCGTAAGCTGGCGCCAGTAATGCCCCAGTCCATGGCCTCTTGGGTGTTGTAAGCCCCCACGCCCTGGGTGCGCTGTTTGAGGATGCTATTGTCCATGGCCATTTTTTGGTAGTGATCTAGCCGCGCGGGCATGGCGTCGATAAACTCGCGCACCATTTTTTCCCAGCCCTTGGGTAGGTCTTGGGCGACGCCACCTATGCGAAACCAAGCGGGGTGCATGCGGCCGCCTGTAACCGCTTCGACTATGCCTAGCAGGCGTTCGCGGTCGGCAAACATGTAAAACACCGGTGACATCTGGCCCACGTCTTGGGCAAAGGTGCCGTAAAATACTAAGTGGCTGGAGATGCGAAACAACTCCGACATCATAATGCGTATGACCTTGGCGCGATCGGGTACTTCAATGTCCGCCAGCTGCTCTACGGCCATCACATAGGCCAAGTTATTCATCACCCCGCCCAAGTAATCGATGCGATCGGTATAGGGGATAAACGAATGCCAGGTTTGGCGCTCGGCCATTTTTTCGGCGCCGCGGTGGTGATAGCCTATGTCGGGTACCGAGTCGACCACCACTTCGCCATCTAGCTGTAGAGCAATGCGAAAAACACCGTGCACCGAGGGGTGGTTGGGGCCCAGGTTGAGAAACATAAACTCGGTGTCGTCGGTGGTTCTTTGCATGCCCCAATCTTCGGGTTTAAACAGCAGTGCTTCTTGTTCTTGCTGTTGTTTTTCGTCGTCTAGGCTAAAGGGTTCCATTTCGGTGGCGCGGGCGGGGTGGTCTTTTCTGAGGGCGTGGCCCTGCCAAGTAGGAGGTAATAAAATGCGCCGTAAATTGGGGTGGCCGCTAAACTCTATGCCGTACATATCCCAAGCTTCGCGTTCATACCAATTGGCATTGGGGTAAACGCTGACCGCCGAGGGTACGGCAATTTCGTCTAGGCTAACGGCGGTTTTGATACGGATTTCTGCTACCGGCCTAAACGCCATTAGGTGATACACCACAGTGAAATCTTTGGCGGCTTCGGGCTTGTGCTCGCGCAGGCGTTCATCGATGCCGAATAAATCCAGCAACATGGGGAATTGTTTTTTCAGGTGTATCAATACGTCTAGGAGTTTTGCACGCTCTACCCATAGCGTGGGCATATTGTCTGCGGTAGCTTGCGGCATAAACGAATCTGCGCCAAAGCGGGCATAGAGCTCGCCAACGGTATCGTTGTTATTCAGTGCTTCAGCGTTAAGCATAGTGCTCCCGATCATTATTGATGTGTTGCTAGCGTTGCTGTTTTACGGGTACGGCTTACTTTATAAAATTCTCTACTTTGCTTGTTACTCTGCCCTAGTGACGGTCATTCTCGCGTAGGCGGGAATCTATTTTTGTTAGTGTCACTGACGCTCACTCTCACTTGCATGGGAGTGACGAACAATAATCTCTTCTAAACGTCATCCGGGCTGCGCAGTATGGTGGCCCGGTTTCTCTCTTCTTGTAAGGTATCTCTTTGCGATGGCATTTTGGGTTTAACCACCGTTTGGTCGCCCGCCACCCAGCTTAAGGGGCGGCGCTCTTTGCCTATGGATTCTTGCAACATGGTGAGGCCTTGCATGAGTGCCTCGGGGCGTGGGGGACAGCCGGGTACGTAAACATCCACGGGGATAAATTTATCGACCCCTTGCACCACACTGTAGATGTCGTACATGCCGCCGGAGTTGGCGCAGGAGCCCATGGAAATAATCCAGCGCGGCTCTAATAATTGGTCGTAAAGGTGTTGCACTACCGGTGCCATTTTTCTAAACACGGTGCCGGATATCACCATTAAATCGGCCTGCCTAGGGGTGGCTCGTATAACTTCTGAGCCAAAGCGGGCGATATCGTGGCGGCTGGTAAAGGAGGTGGCCATTTCTACATAGCAGCAAGAAAGGCCAAAGTTAAAAGGCCACAGTGAGTGGGCGCGGCCCCAAGCGACTAGATCTTCTAGCTTGGCAAAGGCGACATTGCGTTTGACCTGCTCTTCTATGCTCTCATTAACGCTTTCATGAGTGCCCTCGAAAGCGCCGCCGGGTGAGCTGGCAATAAGATTATCGGGCTTGCTTAAATTCCACTCCATTAGTGTTTCCCTGATTGCGGTAAATGAGGTTGGGGTGCATGGGGGTGCGATGCGTTAGCTTGCTGTATGCCCGTTCTCGATTTAATGCCCCAGTCCAAGGCGCCGGAGCGTAGCTCGTAGACTAGGGCCACGGCTAAAACAAAAATAAACACGCTAATAGCAATGAAGCCTGCCCAGCTCAGCTCAAAAAAAGCCACGGCCCAGGCAAAAATAAACACGGTTTCTAAATCGAAAATCACAAAGAAGATGGCAATCAGATAAAACTCGGCTGACACATGAATTTGTGGGCTGCCCACCGACAGTACGCCAGACTCAAAGGGCATATTGGTGGCTTTGTTGCCGCGCCGCTGCCCTAAAATAAATGACAGCCCCAGCATAGTGGCTACCAGCAGCAAGACGGCAACGACGTAAACCAATAAAGGCCAGAGTGATTGCGTGGCTAAGTTCAAGGTGCAGCCCCCCCAAACAGTAAGGGATAGGAGAGCGTATACATAGCGAGAGGTTCGGCTAGGGCAAAGCAAGGGGGAAGGAGTGCGACAGATGATAGTGCACGTGGCAGTTTGCCTAGGGCTAACTGTCGGTAACATGGTGCTTGTGCTGTACAGTCTTGCATACGAGCTCCAGCTATCCCTAAGGGTTAAACATGGAGGTCACTTGCCCGAAAAACTAACCGCGTGGGTAAGAAATCGACCTGGTACTGCTACCACTTACAACTGAATAAACTTTAGCGAGGTTAAAAAGTAAACGCAAGGTTCTAAAAATAATAATTTATTTTGTATAAAAAGTGATCAGCGTGGTGATTAGTTTGGCCTAAGTTTGGGGGTGTAGGGTTAATATGTGTTTTGGTTTTACGGGCCGCTGGGTTAGGCTTTTAGTGATAAGGGCAATACCGAGTAGTAAAAATAGTGGCAACATAGTGAGGAAGAGATGAGTTTAATCAGTGCAGAAAACGCCATGGCGGTAATGGCGGCTTTATTTGTGATTGCTGGGCTGGGCTTTGTGGGCGAGAAAACCCGCGTGGGCGCACACTTAACCGGTGCGGTGATCGCGATAGTGACGGCTATAGCGGCGGCTAACCTGAATATTATTCCTCACAGCTCGCCGGCTTATGATTTTGTGTTTAGTTACTTTGTGCCAGTGTTAATCCCCCTATTTTTATTTAAGGCCGACTTAAAGCGATTGTTTTTCGAGACTACGCGCACCACCATGGCGTTTTTATTAGCCAGCGTGGGCACGGTGGCCGGGGTTACCCTAGCGGCGCTGTGCTTGGACTTAGGCAGTTTGGCCTCGCAGGCGCCGCTGGCCATAGCTGAGCGCGAAGCCGCTGTGGCTGGCCTGTTTGCCTCTACCTACATAGGCGGCTCGGTGAACTATGCGGCCCTAGGTGAGGTGACCGGTTTAAGCCAAGATGCCTCGTTTTTTTCGGCGGCCACTGCAGCAGATAATTTATTTAGTGCCGTGTACTTGGGTTTGTTGGCATTGTTGCCTGGCTGGCGTTGGTTGGCGCAAAAATACCCCGCGCATGATTATTCGGCGGGCAGTGTTGAGGTTGAGCATAGTGAGGGTATCAGTGCGATGTCCTTGGTGCTGGCGCTGGCTGCCGCTATGGTGATAGTGGTGGCGGCCGATGCTGCAGTTGCTTATTTAGGGGGCAGTGGTTGGCGCTATATGGTGATTACGGCGCTGTCTTTGGCGGTAGCCACACTCGCGCCGGGCTTGGTAAAGCATATGATAGGCAGTTTTGAGCTGGGGGTGGGGCTGTCTTTGGTATTTTTTGCCGCCATAGCGGCGGGAGCTGATGTGGTGGCCATGGTGCAGG
>TARA_R110000868_G_scaffold126043_7_pt1 | contig 192124 bp, 171 predicted proteins | sample TARA_R110000868 | Tara Oceans TARA_R110000868 (sample SAMEA4397489) | marine metagenome | biome: Polar Biome; feature: [SRF] surface water layer (ENVO:00010504); material: water (ENVO:00002006), including particulate matter (ENVO:01000060) such as... | depth 5 m
GAGCGGTGCCTATATGGCCACCGTTTCACCCCCATCCCAACCCTTCCCCCATCAAGGGGGAAGGGCTCTAAAGGCTCGGCAGGTTGAGCCCGTGCTCGCGGGCTGCGTCTTTCGCAATGTCATAGCCGGCGTCGGCGTGGCGCATGACGCCGGTGGCGGGGTCGTTCCAGAGCACGCGTTCCAGACGTTTGGCCGCCTCGGGTGTGCCGTCGGCGACGATGACCACGCCGGAGTGCTGGGAGTAACCCATGCCGACACCGCCGCCGTGATGCAGGGAGACCCAGCTGGCCCCCGAGGCGGTGTTGAGCAGGGCGTTGAGCAGGGGCCAGTCGGACACGGCGTCGGAGCCATCAATCATTGATTCCGTCTCGCGGTTGGGGCTGGCGACCGAGCCGGAGTCGAGATGGTCGCGACCGATGACGATCGGGGCGCTGAGCTCGCCCGAGGCGACCATGTCGTTGAACATCAGGCCGGCGCGATGGCGGTCGCCGAGGCCGATCCAGCAGATGCGGGCAGGCAGGCCCTGGAAGGCGATGCGGTCGGCGGCCATGTCCATCCAGCGATGCAGGCCGGCATTGTCGGGGAACAGCTTTTTCATCGCCGCATCGGTCTTGGCGATGTCGGCCGGATCGCCGGACAGGGCGGCCCAGCGGAACGGGCCGATGCCGCGGCAGAACAGCGGGCGGATATAGGCGGGGACGAAGCCGGGGAAGTCGAAGGCGTTGGCGATACCGGCGTCGAAGGCGACCTGGCGGATGTTGTTGCCGTAGTCGGTGACCGGGATGCCGGCGGCCTGGAAGTCGAGCATGGCCTGGACGTGCACCGCGCAGGACTGGGCAGCGGCGAATTCGACGGCGGCGGGGTCGGAGACCCGCTTGTCCTCCCATTCGGCCACGGTCCAGCCCTGGGGCAGATAGCCGTTGACGAGGTCGTGGGCGCTGGTCTGGTCGGTGACCAGGTCGGGCCGGACGCCGCGCTGGACCAGTTCAGGCAAAACATCCGCCGCATTGCCCAACAGGCCGACGGATATGGCTTTTCCGTCCGACCTGGCCTGTTCGAGCAGGGCCAGGGCCTCGTCGAGGGTCTCGGCCATCACGTCGAGGTAGCGGGTCCTGAGGCGCATCTCGATGCGGCTGCGCTGGCATTCGACGGCGAGGCAGGAGGCCCCGGCCATGGTCGCCGCCAAAGGCTGGGCCCCGCCCATGCCGCCGAGGCCGGCGGTCAGGATCCATTTGCCCGACCAGTCGCCGCCGTAGTGCTGGCGGCCGGCCTCCATGAAGGTCTCATAGGTGCCCTGAACGATGCCCTGGGTGCCGATGTAGATCCACGACCCGGCCGTCATCTGGCCGTACATCATCAGACCCTTGCGATCGAGTTCGTTGAAATGCTCCCAGGTCGCCCATCTGGGCACCAGGTTGGAGTTGGCGATCAGCACGCGCGGCGCGTCGACATGGGTGCGGAACACGCCGACGGGCTTGCCCGACTGGACCAGCAGGGTCTCGTCGGGTTCGAGTTCGCGCAGTTCGTGGACGATGCGATCGAAGCTGGGCCAGTCGCGGGCGGCCTTGCCGATGCCGCCATAGACCACGAGATCCTCGGGCCGTTCGGCCACCTCGGGATCGAGGTTGTTCATCAGCATACGCAGGGCCGCTTCGGCCGCCCAGGTCTTCGCGGTCATCTCGGGGCCATGCGGCGCGCGAATGACGCGGGTGTTCGGTTGAGTCGTCATGGCGGCTTCATAGCCTCTTCTCCGCCTGCGGGTGAAGGGAGAGGGCAGGGGGCATCGTCGGCAGAGACTTCGCAGCGCCTCCCTCTCCCGGCGGGAGAGGGCTTGAGCGCCCGTGAGCGAAGCGAGCGGTTGCGCGAAAGGGTGAGGGCTTATGGTGCGACCGGGGTGAGACCGTACGCCCTCTCCCCAACCCCTCTCCCCCGGGAGAGGGGCTTGAAGGCGGCGGTTCCGGCCTTTCTCGACCCGCAGGGGGAGAAGGGCTTAGATGGGCGCATGACCGAATCCGAAGCCCTGTCCTGGCCCTCCGTCGCCGATCTTCTCGGCCATCATCCCTATGCCGATGTCGTCCTGATCGGGGCGGGGCTGAATGAACGGTCGCTGACGCCGGGGCGGTGCGATCTGGGGCCGAAGGCGTTGCGGGCGGTGCTGCCGCGCTTCTCGACCTATGATGTGGAGACCGGTCAGACGCTGGACCTGCGGGTCCACGATGCGGGCGATGTGCCGCTGAAGGCGGTGACGCCGGCGGATGGATTCGCGCCGGTGCGCGATGCGGTGGCGATCCAGGAATCGCGGGCGCTGACCATTCTGATCGGCGGCAACAACGCCATCACCCGGCCGGGGGTGCACGGCATCGGCCTGGCGCGGGCGGGGCTGCTGACGCTGGATGCCCATTTCGACCTGAGGGACACGGACCAGGGGCTGACCAACGGCAATCCGGTCCAGGCGTTGCTGGAAGACGGCCTCGACGGGGCGCGCATCAGCCAGATCGGCCTGGCGCCGTTCGCCAATACGCGGCGGGCGCACGACAAGGCGAAGGCGGTGGGGATTTCGGTGCGGACGGCGCGGGAGTGCCGGGAGCAGGGCGCCGCGGTCGTGGTGGCCCAGGAGCTGGCGCGGCTGGCGGCGCTGTGTGAGGTGATCTACGTCGATTTCGACATCGATGTGATCGACCGCAGCCAGTGGCCGACCTCGCCGGGGGCGCGGCCGGGCGGGATCAGCGTGCATGACTTCTTCGACGCCACCCGGGTGATCGGGGCCCACCCGAAGGTGAAGGCCGTGGACCTGACCGAATATGATCCGTCGCTGGAGATCGGCGACCTGGGCGCGCTGACCGCCGGGCGCTGGCTGTGCGAACTGCTGGCCGGGTTTCAGGGGCGATGAAGGATCGCACTCAGAACCCCTCTCCCATGGGGAGAGGGGCAGGGGAGAGGGGGTTCGGCGGCAGCCATCTTCGCACGATAACCCCTCACCCTTTCGCGCAAGTACGATCGCTTCGCGCTCGTGCGCTCAAGCCCTCTCCCGCCGGGAGAGGGTCATGAGACTGATCACCGACTGCCGGATCGCCACCATGGTCGCGGGCGGCGAACCCTATGGCGCGATCGAGGACGGGGCGATCCTGATCCGCGACGGGCGGATCGCCTGGGTCGGGGCGCGGGCCGACCTGCCGGACCATGAGGCGACCGAGACCGACCGGCTGGGCGGGGCCTGGGTCACGCCGGGGCTGATCGACTGCCATACCCATCTGGTGTTCGGCGGGGACCGGTCGGGCGAGTTCGAACAGCGGCTGGAGGGCGCGACCTATGAAGAGATCGCCCGGGCCGGGGGCGGGATCGTCGCCAGCGTCACGGCGACCCGGGCGGCCAGCGAGGAGGACCTGTTCGACTCGGCCATGAGCCGGCTGGACGGGCTGACCGCGACCGGGGTGACGACGGTCGAGATCAAGTCCGGCTATGGTCTCGATCATGAGAGCGAACTGAAAATGCTGCGCGTCGCCCGGCGCATCGGGGCCGAGACCAACGTGCGGGTGCGGACCAGCTATCTGGGCCTGCACGCGGTGCCGCCGGAGTGGAAGGCGGATCGGGGTCGCTATGTCGATCTGGCGGTGGACGACATCCTGCCCGCGGCGCACGCTGAAGGGCTGGTCGACATGGTCGATGCCTATTGCGAGCCGATCGCCTTTTCGGTCGAAGAGGTCGCGCGGCTGTTCGACAGGGCGCGGGACCTCGGCCTGCCGGTCAAGCTGCACGCCGACCAGCTGTCGAACGGCGGCGGCGCGGCGCTGGCGGCGAAATATGGCGCGCTGTCGGCCGACCATATCGAACACACGACCGAGGCCGGGGTGAAGGCCATGGCGGCGGCCGGGGTGGTCGCCGTGCTGCTGCCCGGGGCCTATCTGATGCTGCGCGAGACCACGCCGCCGCCGATCCAGCTGTTGCGCGACCACGGGGTGGCCATGGCGGTGGCGACCGACTGCAATCCGGGCACCTCGCCGCTGGCGTCGATGACGGCGGCGCTGAACCTGGCCTGTGTCCAGTTCCGCCTGACGCCGGAGGAGGCGCTGGCGGGGGCGACGCGGGTCGCGGCCAAGGCCCTGGGGCTGGAGGCCGAGATCGGCACGATCGAAATGGGCAAGGTCGCCGATCTGGCGGTGTGGGACATCACCCGTCCGGCCGAGCTCTGCTACTGGCTGGGCAAGCCGCTGCTGTTTTCACGCTATGTCGACGGCTGGCCGGAGCAACCATGACCACCACAACCACCGACGTCGTCATTCTGGGCGGCGGCCACAACGGGCTGGTCTGCGCCTTCTATCTGGCGAAGGCCGGGCTGAAGGTGACGGTACTGGAGCGGCGTCATGTCGTCGGCGGGGCGGCGGTGACCGAGGAATTCCATCCGGGCTTCCGCAACTCGACCGCCAGCTACACGGTCAGTTTGCTGAACCCGAAGGTGATCGCCGACATGGACCTGGCCGGGCACGGACTGCGGGTGGTCGAGCGGCGGATGTCGAACTTCCTGCCGCTGGACGACGGCCAGTATTTCACGGCCGGGGAGGGGCGGACCAAGGCCGAGGTGGCGCGGTTTTCGGTGCGCGATTCCGAACGGCTGGAGGCCTATGAGACGCGGCTGGAGACAGTGGCGGCGATCCTGCGCGATCTGGTGCTGCAGGCCCCGCCGAATGTGGTCGAGGGCGGCTGGCTGGCGGCCCTGCCCGAGATGCTGAAGGCGGGGAGCGTGGGGCGGCGGGTGGCGGGTCTGGACGTGACCGGGCGGCGCGACCTGCTGGACCTGTTCACCAAGTCGGCGGGGGACTGGCTGGACGGCTGGTTCGAGAGCGATCCGATCAAGGCCCTGTTCGGCTTCGACAGTATCGTCGGCAACTATGCCAGCCCCTACACGCCCGGCTCGGCCTATGTGCTGCTGCACCATGTGTTCGGCGAGGTGAACGGCCGCAAGGGCGTCTGGGGTCACGCCATCGGCGGCATGGGGGCGATCACCCAGGCCATGGCGGCGGCCTGCGCCGGTGTCGGGGTCGATATCCGGCTGGATGCGCCGGTGGCGGCGGTCCTGACCGAAAAGGGCCGGGCCGTCGGGGCGGTGACCGAGGCCGGGGATACGGTGCGGGCCCGGGCGGTGGTGTCCAATCTGCATCCGCGGCTGCTGTTCGACCGGTTCGTCGATCCGGCGGTGGTGCCGAAGGATTTCCAGGCGCGGATCGGCAACTATGCGTCGGGATCGGGGACGTTCCGCATGAATGTGGCCCTGTCCGAACTGCCGACCTTCACGGCCCTGCCCGAGGCGGGGGATCACCATACGGCGGGCATCATCATGGCCCCGTCTCTGGCCTATATGGACAGGGCCCATGCCGAGGCGCGGCTGCACGGCTGGTCGTCGAAACCGATCGTCGAGATGCTGATCCCGTCGACGCTGGACGACAGTCTGGCCCCGGCCGGGCAGCATGTGGCCAGCCTGTTCTGCCAGCATGTCGATCCGACCCTGGCGGACGAACATCGCGACACGGTGGCGGACCTGATGATCGAGACGGTCGATTCCTATGCACCGGGGTTCAAGGCCTCGGTGGTCGGGCGGCTGGCGCTGGGGCCGCGCGATCTGGAACGACGGTTCGGCCTGGTCGGCGGCGACATCTTTCACGGCAAGCTGGGGCTGGACCAGCTGTTCAGCGCCCGGCCGGTGCTGGGTCACGCCGATCACCGGATGCCGGTGCCGGGACTTTATCTGTGCGGTTCGGGCGCGCATCCGGGCGGCGGCGTGACCGGGGCACCGGGGCACAATGCCGCCAGGGCCGTGCTGAAGGCCGTCAGGCGACGCTGACGCGGCACTCTTGAGGGGGCGTCAGGCTACGCTGACGCGGCAGTCCTGAGGGGGCGTCAGGCTACGCTGACGCGGCAGTCTTGAGGGGGCGTCAGGCTACGCTGACGCCCATGGCCTTCATCAGGGCGTCGCGGATGGCGGCCTCGGTGAAGGGTTTCTGGATCGTCGCCTGACCGCGCCATGCGTCGGGCAGGCCGCCCTCGCCGTAGCCGGTCGAGAAGACGAAGGGCACGCCCCGCGCCTTGAGGACCTCGGCGACGGGGAAGATCTGCTGGCCGGCCACATTGACGTCGAGCAGGGCGGCATCGAGCGCCGATTCGGCTTCGGCCATGGCCAGGCCTTCCTCGACGGTGGCGGCGGGACCGACGGGGGTGCAGCCCATATCCTCGAGAATGGTCTCAAGCAGCATGGCGACGAGGGATTCGTCCTCGACGATCAGCACGCGGCGGCCGTTCAATCCTGGGTTCATGTCGGGTCTCCACGGTACAGCGGGATCGAGATCTCGGCCTCGAGCCCTGCCGACGGGTAGCGCAGTTCGATCGTACCCGCCAGATCATGGTGGACACTGCGCTCGATCAAGCGGCTGCCGAAGCCCCGGCGCGCCGGCGGGTCGACCGGCGGCCCGTCCAACTCGCGCCAGTTGAGGTTCAGCGTGGACGAGTCGGCACCGGTGAGGGTCCAGTCCACCAGCACACGCCCCTCGATCAGGGACAGGGCCCCGAATTTGGCGGCATTGGTCGCCAGCTCATGGAAGATCATGCCCAGCGACAGGGCGGTCGCCGGGGACAGGGCGAGGGCCGGGCCGTTGAGCAGGACCCGTTGCCGGCCGTGGACCTCGGTTTCGTGCTCGAGAATGGCGCGCAGCTCGGCCCCTTCCCAGTGGCTGCGGGTCAGCAGGTCGTGGGTATGGGACAGGGCCATCAGTCGCGCCTGGAAGGCCTCGGCGAAGGAGGCGGGGTCGATGTGGGTGCGGGCCGTCTGCATGGCGATCGACTGGACCGTGGCGAGGGTGTTCTTCACCCGGTGATTCAGTTCGTCGATCATCAGGCGCTGACGTTCGACGGCCAGAACGGTGTCGGTCACTTCGTGGCCCTGAACGAGAATGCCGACGACCCGGGCCGACTCGTCACGGATCGGCTGGAAGATGAAGTCGACATAGACGGTCTCCAGCGGGCTGTCGGGTTGACGTCGCAGCTGGACCAGGGTTTCGCGGCCCTCGATCGATTCGCCGGTGGCCCATATCTGGTCCAGCATATCGACGAAGCCCTGATCCCGGACCTCGGGCACCGCCTCGACCACCGTCTTGCCGAGCAGGTCGCTGCGTCCCAGCAGTTGGGCGTAGGCGGCATTGTGCATCTGGAACACATGGTTCGGCCCGGCCAGGACCGCGATGAAGCCGGGGGCCTGCATCAGGATATCGAACAGCCGGTTGCGCTCGCTCTGCAGGCGGCGATTGTCTTGCTGGACATGTTCGGCACGGGCCAGGACATCGCCGCCGACAATGGCGTTCAGCGCCGTTTCGGTCCGAAGTCCGGCGGTCTGGCGGCGCAGCGTCTCCAGTTCGGTGATGTCTGTGGTGTGCTGGAGGATGAAGGCGGTCCGGCCGTCGCTGTCGCGGAGCGGCGTGTGGGTCGCGGACCAGTAGCGCTCCTCCAGCCGGGTTTCGCCGGAGGGCTGGGCCCTGGGTATGGCGTAGCGGATGACCGCGAGATGGTCGGACTGACCGGTCTCGAGCACCCGTTCGAACGAGGCGCGCAGCTGGCGGCTGTTTTCGCGGCCCGCTTCGGTGGGGCCGGCGTCGAAGACGTCGAATACCTTCCGGCCGATCAGGGCGTCGCGGGTGCTGCCGGTGACCTCGAGATAGGCCGCGTTCATGCCGGCAAAGCGGAAGTCGGGTGTGATCAGCATGTAGGGATTGGGCGAGGCGTCAAACGCCGACGCCAGATCAACCGCGAGGTCGTCTGAATCCGCTAGCTTTTTCAACATGATCCCCGGACTACGAGCCGGGACAACGCGCGACAGGCGCAATTGGTTCGCTGTCGGGATCGATATTTGCCGGAAAAGGCGATGGCTGTGTCACCGGCGACATTCCGGCTAGGATCGCCGGCATGATGTTCGCCCGTCCGGCACTTGCGGTTTCTCGGTAAAATGGCTCCACGCATACCCCCGGCGGCGGATGTGAACCCGGTCGTGCGCATCGGCCAGGGCGCGCTGGTCGGGCGTATCGAGGCGGGCGTTGCCGGCTTCAAGGGCGTCCCCTATGCGGCCCCGCCCGTCGGACCGCTGCGCTGGCGGGCACCGCAGCCGCCTGCCGGCTGGCCGGGCCTGCGGGATGCGGCGACCGTCGGCCCGATCTGTGTCCAGCCCCCGGCCGGGGGGGACCCCGGCGTGGGACCCCTGCCGATGAGCGAGGACTGTCTGACCCTGAATGTCTGGACCCCGGACGCCGGCGACGGTCCGTTGCCGGTGATGGTCTGGATCCACGGGGGCGCGCTGATTAGCGGGTCCGGGACGGCGGCCCTGTATGACGGAACGGCTCTGGCGCGGCGCGGCGTGGTGGTGGTGACGATCAACTACCGGCTGGGGCGGCTGGGGGTCTTCGCCCATCCGGCCCTGAGCGCCGAGGCCGGCGGTGGGGGCCTGGTCGGCAACTACGGACTGGCGGACATGATCGCCGGCCTGGAATGGGTGCGGGACAATATCGCGGTCTTCGGGGGCGACCCCGCCAATGTCACCGTCTTCGGCGAGTCCGCGGGCGGCGCGGCGATCCTGCGGCTGATGATCGCCGGCCCGGCGCGCGGGCTGTTTCACCGGGCGGTGGTCCAGTCGGGTCTGGGTCGGGACGTGGGCACGCCGGTGTTCGCGGGGCGGGACGGGCGGCCGTCGCTGGAGGCGCGGGGCGTCGCCTTTGCCGACAGCCTGGGTCTGGCCGGGGCCACCGCCGCGCAGTTGCGGGCCGTTCCCACCGGGCGGCTGTTGAGCCCGCCGCCCAGCTTTTACGGCGGCGATCTGCTGGTCCTCGACGGTCACGACGGCCACGGGCTGATCGACGCGGATGTGGAGCCGGCCTTTGCCGCGGGCCGGCAGGCCGCGGTGCCGCTGATCATCGGCAGCAACAGCGACGAATTCGGGGACATCCGGCCGGAGGACATGAGCCCCTGGCGCGAGCTCGATGCGGCCATGACCGGACCGGAACGGCAGGCGTTGCATGCGGCCTATGGCGGCGCGGACGGCTACCGGGCCGGGGTGGTCAGCGATCTGGCCTTCAATGAACCGGCGCGGCGGCTGGCGCGGCTGCACGCCCGGGCCGGCCATCCGACCTGGCTGTACCGGTTCGACGTGGTCGCGGCGGCCATGCCCGGAGCCCGGGCGGGGGCTCCGCACGGGTCCGAACGCCCCTATGTGTTCGACAATCTGTCGGCCGCGCCCTGGCCGGTCGGGGAGCGGGACCGGCGGGTGGCGACGGCGATGGCCGGCTACTGGACCGGATTTGCGGCGACCGGCGATCCCAACGGGGACCAACGGCCGGTCTGGCCCGAATACCGGGCGACGCCGGGACAGCTGCTGATGTTCGGCAATGACGGCCCGGCGGCCGCGCCGGTGCCCTTTGTCGAGCGACTGGACCTGATCGAGGCCCTGTACGCCCGTATCCACTGATCGCCGTCAGGCGGCCATGCGGAAATGATCGGCGGCCGGCGTCTCGAAGGGTCCGGCGCGGAACTCGTCCCACAGGGCGTCTTCATCCGAATAGCGGGCGCTGGCGGCGGCATCGATCACGTCGACGACCTGTTCCTCCAGCCGGTCCCAGATGACGGCGAGGTCGGAACAGCCGTCGGCCTCGCACGGCACGATCAGATAGCGGTTGGCGGAAACGGCGGCGTGGGGGGCGAAGGCGCGGGCCATGGGGAACTCCTGAAGCGGGGTGACTTGCTGATGAGCCTACTTTGCGACAGTGTTGCGCCAGAAACGGACGTATAGGATCGCGTGACCCGATGAGACACGACAAGGCGGCGATGGTGATCGAGCTGGCGCGGCATATGGCGGCCAGCGCCGAGGGGTTGACGCTGGACGAGATGGCGACGGCGATGCGGGTCGGGCGGCGCACGGCCGAACGGATGCGCGACGCGGTGCTGATGCTGTTTCCGGCGGCGGAGGAGGTGTCCGATCCGCCGACCAAGCGCTGGCGTATCCGTGGCGGGTTGTCGGCCTTTGAGCAGGCCCCGACGGCGACCGAACTGGTCGAGCTGACCAAGGCGGCCCACGGACTGCGCGCCGCGGGCGAGCCGGGGCGGGCGGCGGCGCTGGAGGGGCTGGAGCGCAAGCTGAAGTCGGCGATGCGCTCGACGACGCTGAACCGGCTGGCCCCGGATCTGGAGGCCCTGATCCGGGCCGAAACCATCGCCGTCCAGGCGGGCCCGCGCCCGTCGGCGGATGAGGCCGTGCTGGCCGAGATCCGCGGCGCGGTGCTGGCCGGGCGACCGCTGGGCTTCACCTATTGCCGACCGGGGGCCGAGGCGCGGCGCCGCAGCGTGGCCCCGTGCGGCGTGATGTTCGGGCGGGCCAACTATCTGGTCGGGGCCGACCGCGAGAGCGCGCGCATCCAGACCTTCCGGCTGGACCGGATGAGCGCGGTCGAGGCGCTGGACGGCATCGCCGCCCCGCCCGCCGATTTCGACCTGCAGGCCTTCGCCAGCCAGTCGTTCGGCATCTATCAGGACGAGATCGAGGATGTGGTGTTGCGGGTGACACCGGAAGGCGCGGACGAGGCCCGGGCCTGGCGCTGGCACCCGACCCAGACGCTGGAGGATGAGGCCGGCGGATCGGTGATCGTGCGCTTCCGGGCCAGCGGAATGCGCGAACTGGCCTGGCACCTGTTCAGCTGGGGCGACCGGGTGGCCATCGTCGCGCCGCAGCGGCTCAAGACGGTGATGGCCGGGGAACTGGCGGCCGCCGGGCGCGCTCTGGAGCGGGCGGCACAGACGGATGGCGGCGACTGACGTTTTCGCCCAGACTCGTTGTTGTGGACTGTTCCGGAGTTCCGAATCCATGCGTTTTTCTGCCGGTTTGATCGCCGCCGTCGTCAGCGGCCTGTTGAGCCTGACCGGGTGTGCGACCGCAGCGGACAGTCCGGGGCGATCCCCCCTGCCGCCCTACGCCGCCCTTGATCCCGTGGCCGTGACCGTGACCCGTGACGGGAACCGCTGGGCCGCCGACTTCGCGCTGGATCGGGACGCGCCGGTATGGGCCTTTCGCGAGTCGGCGCTGCTGAAGGCGTCCCGCGAGCCGTGGCGGCCGCAGCAGTGGACGGTCGAGACGCCGGGCGTGGTGATGGAGCGGTACGGCTTCTATGACGTGCTGCGGGCCGTGGACGGGGGATCAGTGCCGCGACAGGTGCGGATCCGCCTGCGTCCGACGTCGGGGGATCTGGAAGCGGCCTATAGCCCGGCGCTGATCTTTTCCGACGGGTCGGTCGCCCTGGCCTCGGACCAGTTCGATCTGATGCCCTATGCCAGTGTGGCCGAGGTCTCGGCCCTGCCGCAGGACCTCAACGGTCTGAACCTTCCGGGGGGGCCGTCGCGCGTGACCTGGGTGGATCGGGCAGGGCCGGTATTGTTCAACGGCCGGCGGCAGCAGGCCCCGACCGCAGAGCATGCCCGGACCTATGTCCTGTTCGGCACGGCGCGCCTGATGGACAGCGACCGGTTGGCCACCGTGGTCGACCCCGGCCTGCCGTCGTGGATCGGTGACGAAATCGGGATCTTCGCGCCCCGTCTGACGGACTACTACGCCGATCGTCTGGGGCCGGGGCAGACGGAAAAGCCGACGGTGATGGTCAGCTGGTCGGGGGCCCGTGACGGCATGACCAGTATGGGCGGCAGCGTCCTGCCCGGACTGATCGTGATGAGCTTCGAGGGGACGGGGGTGGTGACGCGGTCGGACCGGGTGCTGGCGGCCGCGCGCTGGTTCATCGGCCATGAGACCGCGCATTTCTGGCTGGGTCAGACCGTGCGCTACGAATACGCCCGCGAGGCCTGGATCACCGAGGGCGGGGCCGATCTGATGGCGATCCGCGCCCTGGCGGCGGTGGACCCGACCTATGACCCGCGCGATCAGCTGCAGGGTGAGGTCAACGACTGCATCACCCTGGCCGCCGGGGGCAGCCTGGCCAGCGCCGGGACGCGGGGTGAGCACCGGGCCTATTACGCCTGCGGGGCGGTGTTCGCGCTGGCGGCGGAAGCGGCCCAGAGACGGCACGACGGCGGCGACTGGTTCGACTTTCTTCGGCCGTTGCTGGACAGCAATCGTGACGACGGCGTCCTGACCCGGGCGGAATGGCTGGCGGCGATGACGACGGCCGCGGGCGATGCGGAACCGGCCCGGTTGATCGCCCGCCTGCTGGACGACGGGGCAGGGGAGCCCGTGCCGGTGCTGGCCGCACTGTTTGACCGGACCGGCGTCGCCTACCGGGTGGACGACGGCACCCTGATCCTGCTCTGAGCTTCAGGCCTCGCCGAACGGATAGGGGCTGACCGATTTCGACCAGTCGTCGACGGTGAGCGGGCGGTCGACCGGCGGGGCGGCGCGTTCGGCGCAGGGGTGACGGTGGCACAGGCGGCAGGCCGGGCCGATGGGGGTGACCTCGGGCGCGGCCAGGTCGAGACCGCGGGCATAGGTCAGGCGGTGGGCGTGTTTCAGCTCGCAGCCGAGGCCGATGGCCAGGTCCTGACCCTCGCCGAAGCCGTCGTGGCCCTGGCGGTCGACGGTGCGGGCCAGGGTGAACCAGCGGGTGCCGTCGGGGGTCTCGATGATCTGGGTGACGATACGGCCCGGCGTGCGGAAGGCGCTGTGCAGGCGCCAGCGCGGACAGGCCCCGCCGAAGCGCGAGAAGGGGAAGGCCCCCGAGGCATAGCGTTTCGAGATATTGCCGGCCTGATCGACCCGCATCAGGAAGACCGGCACGCCGCGGGCTGTGGGGCGTGACAGGGTGGTCAGCCGGTGCGCCGCCTGTTCGAAACTGACGCCGAAGCGGGCCTGCAGCCGGGCCAGGTCGTAGCCGGTCGCTTCCGCGGTGCGCTGGAAGGCGGCGTAGGGCATCAGCATGGCGGCGGCGAGGGTGTTGGTCAGGGCGACCTTGAGCAGGTTGCGGGTCGCCGCGTTCGGGGCCTTGGCGGCCTCGGTCGCGGCGGTCAGTTCGGCGTCATGTTCGACCAGGGCCAGCTGATAGGCGATGGCGAAGGCGCGCGAGGCGGGGCCCAGGGTCTCGGAGATCAGCAGCCGCCGACGATGCGGGTCGAAGCGACGGGTCCATTCCACCATGACCTCGGCCGGCATGATGCGGACGGGCAGGGTATGGCGTTCGAGCAGCCGGGCGCGGGCGCGCACCTCGAACCCCTCGCCGCGGATGGCGGGGTCGTCGGGGAACAGGGCCTCGTGCAGGGCCTCACCCAGGGTGTCGAGCTCGGGAAAGTGGTTGCTGCGGGCCTGGATGTGGTCGCGGACCCAGTCGGCGGGCGACTCCACACCGGTGACGCCGCCCTGGCCGGCCTCGGCCTGTTCGCGGGTACGGCGGTCGGCGAAGGCCCGGTACAGGCGGACCAGGGCATCGGCGGCGCCCGGGGCGTCGTCGACCAGCTGCAGGATCTCATGGCGCGGGACGGCGAGGCCGCCGAACACCGGGTCGGCGAGAATTTCCGCCAGTTCCGCCTCGCCGGCGGGGCCGGCCTGCTGGGCCAGGGCGCGCAGATCGACGTCATAGGTGTCGGCCAGACGCAGCAGCAGCTGGGCCGAAACCGGGCGCTGGTTGCGCTCAATGTGATTGAGATAGCTGGGGGAAACCCCGAGATCGGCGGCCATCGCCGTCTGGGTCAGGGCCATGTCGCGACGCAGCCGCTTGAGGCGGCCGCCGAGGAACAGCTTGCGGTCCGTGGTCCCGGTCATCGTGACACCATGTCATGATATGACTGAATAGCAAGGGTCATATTGTGACATAATGACTGGAAATGACGACCGATCCTTGTATCAAAAGTGACTTAGCGGCGTAGGTTGGAGGAACCGGCGGTGCCCCGACCGTCCCACAAATCCAGGACCCTGTATCATGACCACCTTCGCAGACCTCGTCCCGTCGCCCGCCGGCCGTTTCGACGGCATTGAGCGGCCCTATTCCGTCGAGGACGTGCTGAAGCTGCGCGGTTCGGTCACCGTGGCCCAGACCCTGGCCGAGCGCGGGGCCAACCGGCTGTGGGAACTGCTGCACAGCGAGCCCTATATCAATGCGCTGGGCGCGGTGACCGGCAACCAGGCCATGCAGATGGTCCGCGCCGGGCTGAAGGCCATCTATCTGTCGGGCTGGCAGGTCGCCGCCGATGCCAATACCGCCGGGGCCATGTATCCGGACCAGTCGCTGTATCCGGCCAATGCCGCGCCGGAACTGTGCCGCCGCATCAACCGCACCCTGCAACGCGCCGACCAGATCGAACACGGTGAGGGCGGGGCCAAGCGTGACTGGTTCGCGCCGATCGTCGCCGACGCCGAGGCCGGCTTCGGTGGACCGCTGAACAGCTTCGAGATCATGAAGGCCTTCATCGAGGCGGGGGCCGCCGGCGTCCATTTCGAGGACCAGCTGGCCAGCGAGAAGAAGTGCGGCCATCTGGGCGGCAAGGTGCTGATCCCGACCCAGGCGCATGAGCGCAACCTCGTCGCCGCCCGTCTGGCCGCCGACGTCATGGGGGTGCCGACCATCACCGTGGCCCGCACCGACGCCGAGAGCGCCCAGCTGATCACCTCGGACGTCGACGAGCGCGACCGTCCGTTCATCGACCGCGACAACCGCACGCCGGAAGGCTTCTTCCGCCTGAAGGAAGGCACGGGGCTGGAGCACTGCATCGCGCGCGGCCTGTCCTACGCCAACATCGCCGACCTGCTGTGGTGGGAGACGTCGCACCCCGATCTGGACGACGCCAAGAAGTTCGCCGAGGCGATCCAGAAGAAGCACCCGGGCAAGCTGATGGCCTACAACTGCTCGCCGTCGTTCAACTGGAAGGCCAAGCTGGACGAGGCGACGATCGCCAAATTCCAGCGGGAGCTGGGAGCCATGGGCTACAAGTTCCAGTTCGTGACCCTGGCCGGCTTCCACAGCCTGAACAACGGCATGTTCGAGCTGGCCAGCGGCTATCGCGATCGCGGCATGTCGGCCTATTCCGAGCTGCAGCAGCGCGAGTTCGACAATGAGGCCGCCGGCTACACCGCCACCCGCCACCAGCGCGAGGTCGGCACCGGCTATTTCGACCAGGTCGCGACCGTGATCTCCAACGGGCAGTCGTCGACGACCGCCATGAAGGAATCGACCGAGACCGCCCAGTTCATCGCCGCCGAATAGAGAGGAGACCGACCATGGAACCGCTGGAACGCCCCAAGGCCATCATTGATTTCTGCCTCGCTCCGCTGGAGCTCGATCCGCAGTCCGAGGCCGCCCGCGAGGTGCGCCGCCGGCTGGAGCATGTGATCAAGACCTTCCAGACCAAGGCGGCCAAACCGATCGCCGTCGACTTCTCGTCCATGCCGTCACAGGTGATCAACGAGGCGGCCCACGGCTACGAATAGGGGTCGTCGTCGCCGATCGTGATCAGGCGACGGCTGCGCTCGCCGCGGTGGCTTCGGCCGCCGCGGCGGCCGGCAATTCAAACACGACCGACAGCAGCTGGGCGGCATTGAACGGCTTGGCCAGGTGCAGGTCGGCCCCGGCCTCTTCGGCGGCGGCGACGTGTTCGGACAGGGCGTTGGCCGTCAGCATGATGACCGGGGTGCGCTGCAGGCCCATCGTCGCTTCGTGCAGACGAATTTCCCGCGTGGCGGCGAGGCCGTCCATCACCGGCATCTGCATGTCCATCAGCACCAGGTCGTATTCCCCGGCGCGATAGGCTGCCAGCGCCTGGGCCCCGTCCTCGACCATCGTCAGTTCGACCGGGGCCTGGGCCAGGATAAGCTCGACGACCTTGCGGTTGGTCGCATGGTCGTCTGCCACCAGAACCCGCAGGATGCGGCTGTCCGGACCGGCAGCGACGGCGGAGACCTCCTGGCCTGCCACGGTCGGGCAGGCGGCGGGGCGCAGGGGGATGGTCAGGATGAAGGCAGACCCGCCGCCCGGTTCGCTCTCGCAATCCAGATTGCCGTCCATCAGGCCGGCCAGCTGGTGGGAGATGGCGAGGCCCAGGCCGGTGCCCCCGAACCGCCGGGTGATCGCGCCGTCGGCCTGTTCGAACCGCTTGAACAGGCGGTCACGGGTCTCGCTGTCGAAGCCGATTCCCGTGTCCTCGACGGTGAACCGCAGGGTCTCGCCGTCGCCGTTGTCCGGTCCGCGGGCGACGGTCAGGTTGACGAAGCCGGAGGCGGTGAATTTGACGGCGTTGGAGACCAGGTTGGTCAGGATCTGTTTCAGGCGGATGACGTCGCCGGACACCCAGAGTTCCGCGTCGGGGCTGACCTCGACATAGAATTGCAGGCCCTTGTCCCGGGCCGTCGCCGCGTAGAGCTGGGCAGCCTCCCGGACCGCGGCCGCCAGATCGAAGGCGTCATCGGACAGGCTGAGCCGGCCGGATTCGACGCGGGCCAGGTCAAGGATATCGCTGAGCAGGGCCTGCAGGGTCCGGCCTGAGGAATGGATCAGGTCCAGCATTTCCCGCTGGGGCGGGGTCAGGTCCGTCGCGGCCAGGGCCTGGGCGATGCCGATCACGCCATTCAGCGGTGTTCGGATCTCGTGGCTCATATTGGCGAGGAACTGGCTCTTGGCTCCGTTGGCCGCCTGGGCCGCGTCGCGGGCCTCGGCCAGATGTTGCGCGGCCTGCTTCAGATCGGTGATGTCGGTGGTGACCGTGACGATACCGCCCGCCGAGCTCCGGCGGTCAGCGACGCGCAGCCAGCGGTTGCCCGCGATCTGCTGTTCCATGGTGGTCGTCAATTGGCGGCGGGCGGCGAGACGTTCGGCGATGAATTCGTCCTCGCGGCCCTCGGCGTCGGCATAGAGGCCCTCGTCCAGCCCGATCTGGAGGATCTGACGGAAGGTCTGTCCGACCTGAAGCACGGTCGTCAGCTCGGGATTGATCTCGGCGTAGCGGCTGTTCCAGAGCACGAGACGGTCCCCGGCATCGAAGAAGGCCAGTCCGTCGGGCATGGCTTCGATGGCTTCGCGGATGTGCGACAGGGCGCTGGAGCGTGCCGCCCAGCTCACGGCGCTGACGGCACAGGCGACGACGACCACGATCAGGATCATCCCGATCACGATGGCGGACATGGTTGCGGCCGTGACCTGATGCGCCGCCACGAGCCTGCCGGGCTCGCTGACGAAGGTCATGCCGGCCATCGAGATGAAATGAAGGGTCAGGACCAGAAGGGCCGACGCGCCGGTGGCGACGATGAGACGGCGCACGCCGGGTCCGAAGACAAAGCCGGCCGTGCCGACGGCGAGGAGCAGTCCCAGGCCGACGCTGACGCCCACCGCTGTGGGATCGAACGCCAGGTGCCCGGGAAGTATCAGGGCCGCAAACCCGATGAAATGCATGGCGGCCAGCCCGAAAAAGGCCAGGGCACCGGCCCCGATGCGGTGCCATCGACTGTCGCGCCTCAGGATCAGCACCGTCGCGACCGAGGTACAGACGGCGATCGCGCAGAAGGACAGCAGGGTCAGCGGAATGTCGTAGCGGGCGCTGCCGGTCCAGTGCATGCCCTGCATGCTGGCGAAATGGGTGACGAAGACCGCCATGGCCCCGGTAAGGGCACTGAGCATGCCGGTGGCGTGGCGCCGATGGCCGACCTGGGTTCGCGCCGCGCTCAGCAGATGCAGCGCCGTGGCCAGGCCGAGGGCGCAGATCAGCGCCGCCGGCGCGATCCAGCGCCAGTCATGATGGGCGATAAGTTGCTCGAACATGGCCGCCAGAACCGTTCCCCTTTCGCAGACGATCTGCCAGAAAGACGTGAATAAAGGGTGGCTCCGGCGTCCTGGCGGCGAGGATTTATCGTCACAGAATCCATGCAGGGATGGCGTACGACAGCGATTCCGTGCACCCGATCGGCGGACTGCGAGACCGAATGCCCTACGAAGTGTCACCCTCTCCCGTCGCGCCGCCCATCGCCGCCCGGTGGCCGACGGTCCTGGCCAGCGCAGGCCTGCCGATCCTGATCCTGCTGGGCCTGGCCTTTGTGCAGCCGTCCCTGGCCGGCTGGCTGGTCGGCGCGGCGCTGCTGGTCGCGGTCTCGGTGGGCTGGATCAACCGGCCGGGGCGGCAAGGCCCGATCGACGTGGTGGCCGCCGAGGTGGAGCGCGACGGCGGCGGTCCGGTCGAGGGTCGCCTGCTGGACGCCCTGTTCGAGGGTCTCGGCGATCCCGTCCTGGTTGTCGCCGGCGGAGAAGCCGATGACATTGCCGGACGGCGCATCCTGCTGGCGAATGCGGCGGCGCGCGAGCTGTTGCGCATCCAGCGCGAGGGGGCGCTGCTGGTCTCGGTGTTGCGCGACCCGACGGTGCTGGAGGCCGTGGACGAAGCCCTGTTCGGCGGCGTGACCCGGGTCACCGACTATCTCTCGCGGGAGCGGCACTGGCGCGCCCTGATCCGCCCGCTGCCGTCCGGTGAAGACGAACATCTGGCGCTTGTGGTTCTGCATGACGATACGGACGTCCGGCGCATGGAAATGATGCGCGTCGACTTTCTGGCCAACGCCAGTCACGAACTGCGTACGCCCCTGGCCTCGCTGTCGGGCTTCATCGAGACCCTGAAGGGGCACGCCCGCGATGACGAGAAGGCCCGGGACCGGTTTCTGGACATCATGGCCATCCAGGCCGACCGGATGAGCCGGCTGGTCGCCGACCTGCTGTCGCTGAGCCGGATCGAGCTGAACGAGCACATTCCGCCGTCAGGCCTGGTGGACCTGTCCCGGGTCTGCGGCGATGTGGTGGACGCGGTGAGCGTGTTGTCGGGCGACCGGCAGGTCGACGTCCACATCGCCGGGCCCGGCCAGCCGCGGGCCGCGCCGGTCCAGGGCACGCGCGACGAGATCATCCAGGTGGTTCAGAACCTGGTCGACAACGCGATCAAATACTCGCCCGCGGGAGGCCGGGTTGAAATCACCATTCGTCCGGACGTCAGTCTGGACGAGGTGTCGACGCCGTGGTCCGGCGGCAGCCGGGGTGACGGGGCCACGCGCCTTCCGCTGCTGACGCCCGACCGCGTTCCGGGACAGCGCTATGCCTCTGTCAGCGTGCGTGATCATGGCACCGGCCTGGCGCGGGAACATTTGCCCCGACTGACCGAACGCTTCTATCGCGTCGAGGGCCAGAAGAGCGGCGAGAAGGCGGGCACCGGCCTGGGGCTGGCCATCGTCAAACATATCGTCAACCGGCACCGGGGCGGACTGACGGTCGAGAGTGCGCCGGGGAAGGGGGCCCTGTTCACGGCCTATTTCCCGGCCGCCCCCGAAGCCTGACGACGTAACAGAACTGTCACGGAGACGTCGTAATCCGCCAACCAATCACGGGCATTGATCCCCCGGTCTGACCCGGGTCCCGGGCCGGATGTGATTCTTCGCTTCCCCGGATGTCGATGAGCTGGCTGTTTCTGCCCCTGTTGGTCGTGTTGGTGGCCTCGGCTTTTGTCGGCGCGCGGGCGCTTGCGCGTCGTCGCGGGGAGCAGGCCCGGGCCGAGGGCCACCCGCCCCATTCACGGCCCGGGCAGCATGGCCTGTATGCCCTGATCTGGACGGCGGTCCCGGCACTGGTGGTCCTGATCGCAGCCTCCGTCTTCTCGGGCGAGATCGAGCACCGGCTGCTGACCGCCGGGGCACCCGAGAGTGTCTCCCAGCTTGAACCCTTCCGGCGCGACGCGTTCTTCGCGGATGCTCGCCGGGTCGGGGCCGGACAGCCGGCGGCCCAGATCTGGCCGGCCCCCCTGGCCGGGCAACTGCCGCCGGAAGGCCGCCGCGCCGCCAGCATCCATCTGGCCCTGAGTGTCGGCGGCATGGTGGGGGCGCTGCTGGCGAGCCTGCTGGGCGGCCTGTTCGTGTTCAGCCAGATCCGGCCCGGCATGCGGGCGCGCAACCGGGTCGAGGGCTGGATCGTCGGCCTGTTGTTTGCCTGTTCGGCGGTGGCGGTGCTGACGACCATCGGGATTATCGCCTCGCTTCTGTATGATTCCGTTCGCTTTTTCTCAAGCGTGCCGGTGTTCGACTTCCTGTTCGGGACCCAGTGGAGCCCGCAGACCGCCATTCGCGCGGACCAGGTCGGCTCGACCGGGGCCTTCGGGGCCCTGCCGCTGTTCGCCGGCACCTTCCTGATCATGGCCATCGCCATGCTGGTGGCCGCCCCGGTCGGCCTGTTCTCGGCCATCTATCTGTCCGAATATGCGAGCCCGACGGCGCGGGCCCTGATCAAGCCGGCGCTCGAGGTCCTGGCCGGGGTGCCGACGGTGGTCTACGGCTTCTTCGCCGCCCTGACCGTGGGGCCGGCCTTCCGCGCCTTCTTCAACGGCCTCGGGGCCCAGCTGGTCGGCGGGCCACTGGACGGGATCGGTCACTATCTGATGCTGGTGCAGAACCAGATGGCACTGGTCGCCGGCGCGGTCATGGGGATCATGCTGATCCCGTTCGTCTCGTCCCTGTCCGACGACATCATCAATGCCGTGCCGCAGAGCCTGCGCGACGGGTCCTACGCCATGGGGGCGACGCGCTCGGAAACGGTCAAGCGCGTGCTGCTGCCGGCGGCCCTGCCGGGCGTGGCCGGGGCCATGCTGCTGGCCATGTCGCGGGCCATCGGCGAGACCATGATCGTGACCATGGCGGCCGGCCTGGCCGCCAAGCTGACCATCAATCCGCTCGATACGGTCACCACCGTCACGGTGCAGATCGTGACCCTGCTGACCGGCGACCAGGAGTTCAACAGCCCCAAGACCCTGGCCGCGTTCGGCCTGGGCCTGACCCTGTTCCTGGTGACCCTGGCGCTGAACATCGTGGCCCAGCGTATCGTCCAGACCTATCGGCAGCAGTATGACTGAACCGACCCCCCCGATCACCGAGGCCGCGAGTGTGGACCGTCTCCGGGCGGGCCTGAAGCGCCGCCATGCGCGGGAAGGCCGGTTCCGGACCTACGGCCTGCTGGCGATCGCCATTTCCATCGGCTTTCTGCTGCTGCTGCTCGGCCGGATCATCGAACAGGGCCACACGGCCTTCTACGCCCATACGGTGACCGTGCCGGTCTATATGGATCCGGCCCGGATCGACCGGGCCTATCCGGCGGGGACCAATTTCGAACAGCTGGTGGCCGAACAGGCCCTGGCCCGCTTCGGCCTCGAGGACGACGCCGCCGGGACGCGGACGACGGCCATGCGCGGTCTGTTTTCGTCCGAACTCAAATACCGCATCGCCGAGCGGCTGCAGCGCCAGCCGGGTCTGATCGGCGAGACCCTGCCGATCGCCGCCCCGATGTCGGATGACGCCGATCTCTATTTCAAGGGCGAAATTTCCCGCGCCACGCCGGCGCTTCAGCGCCAGCTGAGTGACCAGCAGCTCGACTGGCTCGACCGGATGAATGCCGAAGGCGCCGTCTCGGCCCATTTCAACGCCGCCCTGTTCACCAACGGCGACTCGACCGAGCCGGAGCTGGCCGGGGTCGCGGGGGCCGTGGTCGGCTCGGCCCTGATGCTGCTGGTGACGGCCCTGATCGCCATTCCCCTGGGCGTGGGCGCGGCCGTCTATCTCGAAGAGTTCTCGCCGCGGAACCGGCTGACGGACATGATCGAGGTCAATATCAACAATCTCGCGGCCGTACCGTCGATCGTCTACGGCCTGCTGGGTCTGTCCCTGTTCATCAATTGGATGCACCTGCCACGGTCGTCGCCCCTTGTCGGCGGGCTGGTGCTGGCCCTGATGGCGCTGCCGACCATCATCATCGCCACCCGCTCGTCGCTGAAGGCGGTGCCGCCGTCGATCCGCGAGGCCGCGCTGGCCATGGGCGCGAGCCGGACCCAGACGGTGTTCCAGCATACGCTGCCGCTGGCCATGCCGGGCGTGATGACCGGGTCGATCATCTCCATGGCGCACGCCCTGGGCGAGACCGCGCCGCTGCTGCTGATCGGCATGGTCAGCTTCGTGCCGGGGATTCCGACGGGAATCGATCAACCGACCGGGGCCCTTCCGTCCCTGATCTACATCTGGGAGAATGCTTCGGAGCGGGCATTCCACGAGCGGACCGCCGCCGCCATCCTGGTGCTCCTCGCCTTCATGATCGTCATGAACGCCGCCGCGATCGTACTGCGCCGGCGCTTCGAACGCCGGTGGTAAGCCTATGAAGATCAATCTCCTTCGTGCTGTGGACGGTGCCGAGAGCGGGGGCGACGGTCCCGCTGCGACCGTTGATACGCGGACGGCCGCGTCCCGGGCCATCAGCGTGCCCCAGCCGCGCTCGAACGGGGACGACCCGGTCGGACCGACCAAGATCGCCGCCGGTGACGTGTCGGTCTTCTATGGCGACAAACAGGCCCTGTTCGACGTCAGCCTGGATATTCCGGACAAGACGGTGACGGCCCTGATCGGCCCGTCGGGCTGTGGCAAGTCGACCTTCCTGCGGACGATGAACCGCATGAACGACACGATTCCCGGGGCCCGGGTGACCGGCCGGATTGCGATCGACGGTGAGGACATCAACGCCAGATCCGTCGACCCCGTGCTGCTGCGCGCACGCGTCGGCATGGTGTTCCAGAAGCCGAACCCCTTTCCCAAGACCATCTACGAGAACGTCGCCTACGGCCCGCGTATTCATGGCCTGACCAGCACCAAGGCGGAACTGGACGAGGTGGTCCGGGTCTCCCTGCGGCGCGCCGGGCTGTGGGAAGAGGTCGCCGACCGGCTGCATTCGCCGGGCACCGGCCTGTCGGGCGGCCAGCAGCAGCGGCTGGTGATCGCCCGGGCCATCGCGGTCAATCCGGAAGTGATCCTGATGGACGAGCCCTGTTCGGCGCTGGATCCGATCGCCACGGCCAAGATCGAGGAACTGATCGACGAACTGCGCGAGCGCTACTGCATCGTCATCGTCACCCACTCCATGGCGCAGGCGGCGCGGGTCAGCCAGCGCACGGCCTTCTTCCATATGGGACGGCTGATCGAGACCGGCTCGACCGAGGACATCTTCACCAACCCGCGCGAGCGGCGCACGCTCGACTATATCACCGGCCGCTTCGGCTAGGATCGGCGACTGTCATGAACCAGCACACCGTCAAGGCCTATGGGGACGAGCTGAACCAGCTCACGGCCGAGGTCGCCCGCATGGGGGGGCTGGCCGAGGCCCAGGTGGCGGACGCGGTCGACTCCGTCGCCCGCCGCGACGTGGCCCTGGCCAAGGCCGTGGTCGAGCGTGACGCCCGGCTCGACGCCATGCATCGCGACATCGAGAAGAAGGCCATCCGCCTGATCGCCCTGCGTCAGCCGGTGGCCAGCGACCTGCGCAAGACGCTGTCGGCGATGAAGCTGGCGGTGGATCTGGAGCGCACCGGTGATCTGGGTCGCAATATCGCCAAACGGGCCCTGGTGCTGGCCGAGGGCGAGCCGATGCAGCCGCTGACGCGGTCGATCGAACGGATGGGCAAGCTGGTCTCGACCCGGCTGCGCGACGTGCTGGACGCCTATACGGCCGGCGAGGTCGACCGGGCGCTGGCGGTGTGGAGCACGGACGACGAGGTCGACGAGCACTACAACGCCCTGTTCCGGGAACTGCTGACCTATATGATGGGCGACCCGCGCACGATCGGGGCCTGCACCCACCTGCTGTTCATCGCCAAGAACCTCGAGCGGATCGGCGACCACGCCACCAATATCGCCGAGTCGATCCACTATGAGATCACCGGTGAGGAGATCGTCGGTGACCGGCCGCGCTGGACCCCGACGCCGGACGACGCCGCCGCTCCGATCATCGACCCCGACGCCCAGTAGCCGAACGATCCGAGACCGGAGCGCAGCCCATGCAGCCCTATATCCTGGTGATGGAAGACGAGGACGCCCTGGCGACCCTGCTTCAGTACAATCTGGAAAAGGAGGGCTACCGCGTCGTCATCGCGGCCGACGGTGACGAGGGCATGTTGCAGATCGACGAGACCCTGCCGGACCTGGTGCTGCTGGACTGGATGCTGCCGGGGCTGTCGGGGATCGAGGTCTGCCGCCGCCTCCGCGGCAAGGCCGAGACTCGCAACCTGCCGATCATCATGCTGACGGCGCGTGGCGAGGAGAGCGACCGCATCCGCGGGCTCGACACCGGGGCCGACGATTATCTGACCAAGCCGTTTTCGATGATCGAGCTGATCGCCCGCATCCGCGCCGTGCTGCGCCGCATCCGGCCGGGCCTGGCCGACGACCGCATCAACCACGGCGACATCGTCATCGACCGCGTCGCGCACCGGGTGCGCCGGGCCGGCAACGAGATCCATCTGGGCCCGACCGAGTTCCGCCTGCTGGATCACCTGATGCAGCATCCGGGGCGGGTGTTCAGCCGTGAACAGCTGCTGGACGCGGTCTGGGGTTCGGACGTCTATGTCGAGGCGCGGACGGTGGATGTGCACGTGGGCCGGCTGCGCAAGGCGCTGAACGTCGAGGGCACGGTCAATCCGATCCGCACGGTCCGTTCGGCGGGCTACTCGCTGGATCTGGGGGGGTAGTTCTCGGCTTCCTTCCCGCATTTCGGGGGAAGGAAGAGGCTGTAATGGCCGGCAACGCTTCACAGCGGCGCTCAAGGGGTTAGGGTTCGGTCTCGCCTTTGAGGAGCCCGCCCATGCGCCGCCGTACCTTCCTGTCGACCCTGCCGGCCGGGGCCATTCTGGCCGGGGCCGGTGTCGCCCATGGCGCGACGGTCCAGACTGCCGTCGCGCGGCCCGCCGGTCAGACCGCTCCGCTCACTGACCCCTATGCCGGCATCGGCCCCGGCAACCGCAACAGCGGGGTGCAGTTCGTCGGTCGGTCGACGGTCTGGGGCCAGCACGGGGCGGCGGCGACGGCGCATCCACGCGCGACCCTGATCGGCATCGACACCCTGCGGCGCGGCGGTTCGGCCATCGATGCGGCCATCGCCATCAATGCGGCGCTGGGCTTCCTCGAGCCGACGGCCAACGGTATCGGCGGCGACGCCTTCTGCCTGATGTGGGACCCGGGCCAGCGCAAGGTCGTCGGCTTCAACGGCTCGGGCGACAGCCCGCGCGGCCTGTCGCTGGCCACGGCCCGGTCAAAGGCCGGGGCGGACGGCTATCTGCCCAAATACGGGGCGGTGACGGTCAATGTGCCCGGCACGGTCGACGCCTGGTGGAGCGCGCACCAGCGCTACGGCAAGCTGCCGTGGAAGGACGTGCTGCTGCCCGTCGCCGAGCTGTGCGAGGAGGGGGTGCCCATGCCCCAGCTGATCGCCTGGTATCTGCAGCGCAACATGGCCGGGTTCGACGGCTCGAGCGCGATCATCGAGGAGAATGACAACCGCCGGAAGGTCTTCGCCCCCGGCGGCCGGACCCCCGCCGTCGGCGAGGTGTTTGCCAATCCGGATCTGGGCCGCACCTATCGGCTGATCGCCGAGGGCGGGCGCGACGCCTTCTATGAGGGCGAGATCGCCGACCATATCGAACGCTATTTCCGCCGTATCGGCGGCTGGCTGACCAGGGCCGATCTGGCCGCCCATCATACCGAATGGGTCGAGCCGATCCGCACGGACTATCGCGGCGTCAACGTCTATGGCCTGGGCCCCAATACCCAGGGCCTGTCGACCAACCAGATCCTCAATGTCTGCGAACGGTTCGACCTGAAGGGGATGGGGTTCCAGTCGGCCGCCTCGATCCACCACCAGGCCGAGGCCAAGCGGCTGGCGTTCGAGGACCGGGCGCGGTGGTTCGCCGATCCGCGCTTCAGCGCGACGCCGGTCGAACGACTGAACTCCAAGGCCTATGCCGCCCAACGCGCCGCCCTGATCCGGCCGGACCGGGTCATGGACCGGGTCTTCCCCGGCGACGCCCCGACCCAGGGCGACACCACCTATTTCAGCGTCGCCGACAGCGACGGGATGATGGTCAGCTGGATCCAGTCCAACTATCGCGGCATGGGCTCGGGCCTGGTGCCCGACGGCCCGGACGGCGCGACCCTCGGCTTCATGTTCCAGGACCGCGGCGAGCTGTTCAACCTGACCGACGGTCACCCCAACGTCTATGCGCCGGGCAAGCGGCCGTTCCACACCATCATCCCGGGCTTCGCCTGCAGGGGCGGCGAGCCGTGGATGGCCTATGGCGTGATGGGTGGCGGTATGCAGCCGCAGGGGCAGGCCCAGATCATCATCAACATGGTCGACTATGGCCTCGACCCGCAGGAGGCCGGCGACAGCCCGCGCTGGCAGCACGAGGGCTCGTCCGAACCGACCGGTCACCCGGCGGAGGGCGTTGGGGTGCTGCATCTGGAGACCGGCGTCCCGGCGGCGACGAAGGCGCAGCTGCAGGCCATGGGCTGGGTGCTCGGCGGTCCGAACGGCGGTTTCGGCGGCTACCAGAATGTGGTGCGGCAGGTGAATGAAAGCGGGCCGTGGACCTATGGCGCGGCGACGGAGATGCGCAAGGACGGGATCGCGCTGGCCTATTGAGGGCGGGCCCGCTTCAGGAGTCTTACCGTTTGTGGTAAGACTTTCGCATGCGCATCACCTCGAAGGGCCAGGTCACCATACCCATCGACATCCGCGAACGGGCCGGACTGCTGCCGCATACCGAGGTGGAATGGGCGATCGAGGATGGCAAGGTCGTGCTCAGGCCGGCCGACGGACTGACCCGGGGCGAGCGGGTCGTGGCGCGGCTTAGCGGAGCGGCGACGGACAGGTCGATGACGGCCGATGAGATCATGGAAATGACCCGCGGCCCCTACGATGATCTGGAAAACGGGACCGCTGCCGCGCTGCACGAGGCACCGAAGCGATTTGATCGATGATCCCGGTTCTGGTCGACAGCAATGTCATTCTGGACATCGCCATTGCGGACAGTCCCTGGCGCGCGTGGTCAGCATCGGCGTTGAGCCAGAGCGCCGAGAACCGATCGCTCATCATCAACCCGATCATCTACGCCGAGGTATCGGTTGGCTTTCTTGAGATCGCGGACGTTGATACCCTGGTGGACGAAGCCGGGCTGACCCGCGAAGACCTGCCGTGGGGTGCGGCGTTTCTGGCCGGAAAGGCGTTCAAGCGTTACCGGCGCGGGGGTGGCGAGCGCCGGTCACCCCTCCCGGACTTCTTCATCGGGGCCCATGCGGCGGTACGGCGTTACACTCTGCTGACCCGCGACGCGCGGCGCTACCGCACCTATTTTCCGGGCGTCGACCTGATCTGCCCGGACAGCGCCTGAACCCTTAGGTCGCCGCGACTTCTTCCGGCTCCAGTTCATACACCGTCGAGCAGTATTCGCAGGTGACCCGGATCTTGCCGTCGTCCTCGACCATGTCGGCCAGTTCGACCGGGTCGAACGAGGCCAGGACCGCGCCGATGCGGTCCTTCGAACAGCGGCAGACGGCCTTCAGGGGGCGGGCGTCCTCGAGCCGGACGCCGTCCTCGTGGAACAGGCGGAACAACAGGGTCTCGGGGGTGATGGTCGGGTCCAGCATTTCATCGTCGGCCAGGGTCTGGAACAGGGCGCGTGAGCGGTCCCAGACCTCCTCGGTCGAACCGCGGGCGTCGTCGGCGGCGATGATCTGGATCATGGCCCCGCCGGCGCGCCAGTGGGTACCGGTGGCGTCGGTGATCGCACCGACCGCGAGCTTGACCCGGGTCGGGACCTGTTCGGACTGCTGGAAATAATGTTCGGCGCACAGGGACAGGCTCTCGCCCTCGATCGGGGTGATGCCCTGGGTGCGTTCGAAGTCCGGACCGCGGTCCAGCGTCATGATGAAGAGCCCCTTGCCCAGCAGGGTCTGGGCCCCCGGGCGGGCAAAGCCGGTCGAGGCCGCCGCGACCGCGTCCGGGTCAAAGCGGCAGAAGCCGCGCATGGTGCCGGCGGTGTCATAGTCGGCGACGACGTAACGAACGGGCCCGTCGCCCTGGGCCTGGACGATCAGCCGGCCCTCGATCTTCAGGCTGGACCCGACCAGGGCGGCCAGGGCGCAGGCTTCGCCCAGCAGGGCCGCGACGGGCTCGGGATAGGTGTGGGTGGACAGGATGGTGTCGACCGTCTCGCCGAGGCGAACCAGCCGTCCGCGCACCGGCCAGCCCTCGATCTGGAAGGCCGCGGCGATATCGTCGACAGGGGCGGTTGCGGGCGCGTGATCGGTCACGGAGGGTCCTTGCAGGCGGCGTGTGGGAGCGATGCAAGATAGGCACCCGTCTCGCCGATGGTAAGGGGGCCGTGGTAGGGTGGTGCCGCACCCCCTGGCGGAACCTCTGTTCGTTCGGTTCGCTCCTGTGTCATGTGGTGCCACGGCCCCGCCTATCTGCCGTATGCGGACGGACTCCCCGAGCCCGCAGGACACGGCCCCGACGAAGAGGTTCACGATCCCATGGTTCAACAATTCAATGCTCTGGCCGAAATCCGCAAACATCCCGGTATTGCCGGCGCGGTTGTGGCCGTTCTGGCGGGCGTCGGGCTCGCCACCCTGTTGCTGAACCAGCGCTCGGGATCGACCCGGTTCGAGCATCTGCGCGATCGCATCAATCCGCGCGGCTGGGTCGACACCGCCGCCCTGCGCGACCAGTTCGGCGATCTGGCACGCAGCGTGCGGCAGGGCCTCGACGAGGCCGGTGAACGGGCCGGTGATCTGGGAGAGGACACCCGGGACAAGGCCGGCCGCTGGTACCGCGACGCCCGGCGCAGCTCCCGCAAGTCCCTCAAGCGCCACGGCAAGACGGCGCGTCGCTATGCCGACCGGGCCGGCGGCTATGCCCGCAGCCATGCCCGGGAGGGTGGGGCCATTCTGGCGATCATAACGATTGCGGCCGCGGTCGGGGCCGCGGCCCTGGAAGCCCGACGCGAGAACGCGCCGACCCGCAGCAAGTCCGGCTACTGACGGCACAGGCATTGCTGCAAGTGCGAAGGTGGGTCAGGCTGGTTTGATGACCCACCGCCCGACCTTCGTGTTTGATTTCGATTCGACGCTCGTCGCGTTCGAATCCCTCGATGTGCTGGCCGACCTGGCGCTGGCCGGTTCCGCCGATCGCGAGCGGATCGGCGCGGAGATCGCCGCCCTGACCGATCGGGCCATGACCGGGGACATCGCCTTCGGTGAGGCGCTGCGGCAGCGACTGGCCCTGCTGCCGTTGACCCGGGAGCATGTCACCGCCCTGGCGGCGCGCGCCGCAGAGTCGCTGACTCCGTCGATCGGGCGGAATCCCGGATTTTTCCGCAGCCATGCGGGCCGGATCGTCATCGTCTCCGGCGGCTTCCGCGAGATCATCGCCCCGGTGGCCGAGGCCCTGGGGGTGCCGGCAGACCGGGTGCTGGCCAATGATCTGGTCTATGACGCCGCGGGACGGGTCACCGGCGTCGATCTGGCCAACCCGCTGGCCGGAGCCGGCGGCAAGGTCGAGGCCCTGAACGGTCTGGACCTGGGCGGACCGGTGGTGATGGTCGGCGACGGCTGGACCGATGCCGAGGTGCGGCTGGGCGGGGTCGCCGATCGCTTCTACGCCTTCACCGAAGTGGTGCGGCGCGCGACGGTCGTGGCCGCCGCCGACGGCGAGGCCGCGTCGCTGGACGAGGTCCTGCACGCCGAGGGCATCGCCGGTCGCTGGTCCTATCCGCGCAACCGCATCCGCATGCTGCTGCTGGAAAACATCCATCCGGCGGCGGTCGAACGTCTGGAAGAGGCGGGCTATTCGGTCGAGAGTCTGAAGGGGGCGCTGGACGAGGACGCGCTGATCGCCCGGCTGAAGGGGGTCCATGTCCTGGGCGTGCGCTCCAAGACCCAGGTCAGTGCCCGGGTGCTGGAGGCGGCGGACCGGCTGATGGCGGTTGCCGCCTTCTGTATCGGCACCAACCAGATCGATCTGGACGCCGCCGCCGACCGGGGCGTGGCCGTATTCAACGCCCCCTATTCCAACACGCGTTCGGTGGTGGAACTGGCCGTCGGTCTGATGATCGTGCTGATGCGTGACGTGGCCGACAAGAACGCCGCCATGCACCGCGGCGAATGGAACAAGTCGGCGACCGGATCGCGCGAGCTGCGCGGCAAGACCCTGGGCATCGTCGGCTACGGGGCGATCGGGTCGCAGCTGTCGGTGCTGGCCGAGGGGCTGGGCATGCGGGTGGTGTTCCACGACCTGTCGGAGCGTATGGCCCTGGGCAATGCCCGGCGGATGCGGTCGCTGGACGCCCTGCTGGCCGAGAGCGACGTGGTCAGCCTGCATGTCGACGGCCGGACCGAAAACAGCGCCCTGATCGGGGCGGCCGAACTGGGGCGGATGAAGCCCGGGGCCCTGTTGCTGAACCTGTCGCGGGGTCATGTGCTGGATGTCGGGGCCCTGGCCCAGGCGCTGGGCTCGGGCCGGATCGGCGGGGCGGCGGTCGATGTCTTTCCCGAAGAGCCGGCGACGAATGCCGAGCCGTTCGACAGTCCGCTCAGAGGGTTGGCGAATGTGATCCTGACGCCACATGTGGGGGGATCGACCGAGGAGGCCCAGGAGGCGATCGCCGAATTCGCGGCCGACCGGCTGCTGGGATACCTCAACCGCGGCGACACCACCTTCTGCGTCAACCTGCCGAACGTGCAGCTGTCGGAGGTGACCGGGGCGCACCGGATTCTCCATATACACCGGAACCAGCCGGGGGTTCTGGCCGACCTGAACCGGGCGCTGGCGGGCGCGGGCCTCAACATCCTCGGGCAGCATCTCAAGACCGATGAGCGGACCGGCTATGTGATCACCGACGTCGACCGGGACTATGAACCCCGCGCCCTCGAAGCGGTGAAAGAGGTCGTGGGAACCCTCAAGTTCCGCATGTTGCACTAGGAAGCTTACCCAACGGCATCTTGCACTGTGCGCAAAGCCGCGCAGAGTGCGACTCTACGACCGCGTACCGACGGTTGAGGGAGGTTTTTCGATGTCTCGTTTCCTGAGTAGCGCTGCGCTCGCAGCCCTTACGGCCGCGGCCGCCTGCGCCGTGGCCGGAGCCGCCAGCGCCCAGAGCTATGGCCGACTGGTCGTGTTCGGCGACAGCCTGAGCGATAACGGCAACCTGTATGCCGCAACCGCCGGCGCGTCACCGACCTCGCCGCCCTACTTCCAGGGCCGGTTCTCGAACGGCCCCGTGTTTACCGAACTGCTGGGCTTCACCGTCGGCCGATCCGCCCTGGGAGCCCCGGTAACCGGCAGCACCAACTATGCCTACGGCGGGGCCCGTTCGGACAGTTCCGCCTTCCCCCCGGGCATGCGTAACCAGCTGCTGGCCTATACGGGGGCCGGCGGCACCTTCGGATCGCGGGATCTGGTCAGCATCCTGGGCGGGGCCAACAACCTGCTGCAGGGGGTTCCCGTCGCGGCCGGTGCGGTCAATCCGACGGGCGTGCTGGGCGCGATGGCGGTCAGTTCGGCGGCCGACATCACCTTCATCACCAATAGCGTCGCCAGCCGCGGCGCGGGCACCATCCTGGTCTCCAACCTGCCCCAGCTGAGTCTGACGCCGCAGTTCAACCAGGGGGCCGGCCTGCCGGCCGCACCATTGGCGGACTATGGCGCGTCGACCTTCAACGGCGCGCTGCTGACCGGCCTGATGACCACGGCGGCGGCCAATCCGAACACCAACATCATCATGATGGACCTGTTCAAGGTGGGCGCGGTGATCTCCGCCAACCCGGGTGCCTTCGGCCTGACCAATGTGCGCGACACCTGCTTCAACGGGCTGACCGTCTGCGCCACGCCGGGAACCTATTTCTATTGGGATACGGTCCATCCGACGGCGGCCGGGCATCGCCTGCTGGCGGCGCTGTCGAACGACTATCTGTACTATGGCGATATCGGTGCCCAATCGACGGTGCAGGGCGAGACCGCCTTCCGCCAGCGGGAGGACATGCTCGACCTGTCCAGCGAGGCCGTGTCCGGCCATGCGGCCTGGGAGCCCGGGACCCGGCTGATCGTCGGGGCCCTGACCGACAGCGTCACCACCGACGCGCGCGGTTCGGTGGCCGAGACCGAGGCTGACGGCTGGGGTGCCCGGGTGGGTATCGACCATGTGTCCAGCCCCAACTGGCGCGTCGGTCTGGCGGGCTCGTACCGGTCCACCGATGTCGCAGCGGGCAAGATGTCGTTCGAACAGCTGAGCTACGGATTCGACGTCTATGCCGGCTGGCGCGAGGGCAACATGTTTGCCAATGCCACGGCGGGTGCGGCCATCGAGAAATACGATGATATCGAGCGGATCACCTCCCTGGCCCCGATCGTCCATACCGGCCAGGCCGACGGCGGCAGCCTGGGCGCGCGCGTCCAGACCGGCGTCTGGTACGACATGGGCGGTATCGCCATTTCCCCGCGCGTGGCCGTGACCTGGGTCAAGACCACGGTCAACGCCTATAACGAGACCGGGGCCGCGGCCGAATACGCCTACCAGAAGCGGGAACTGCAGGGCGTCAGCGGCGAGGTGTCGCTCCGGGCCGAAGGCGGCGGTGAGGGCATGTCCTTCTACGCCGAGGGCGGCTACCGCGACGGCCTGTCGGACAGCTTCGACCCGGTCCGGGTCGGGATCGCCGGCAATTCGGCGCGGATTCTGGAGCGTCAGTTCGAGGATCCGTTCGGTGGCTCCTTCCTGGCCTCGGCCGGGCTGGAAACCCATATGGGACCGGTCCGGATCTCGGCCGGATATCGTGGACGCTTCGGCGACAAGGCCGAAAGCCACAGCGGGGCGCTGACCTTCAGCCTGCCGCTCTAAAACCGCCAGAGTCACACGGCCGGGGGGCGCGTCACCGCGAGGTGGCGCGCCCCTTCGTTTGTTCCGCCCTGCGACGACCTGACGCTGGTCGTGCCCAAAAGTCGCCCCATGGAGTCTTAGAAGGGCGGGTCTTACCGGCGTCGTTCGCCCCGGTGCGCCCGAGGCGGACCCGACGACGTCCCACCCCGCTCCCTGAGCCGAAGCCGGAGACGACGCCTCCATGCGAAGCCTGTTGCCGACCGCACGGTCGATCCTGATCCACACCGGCCAGACCGCCATTCTGGCCGGCATGGCCGTACTGGCCATGGCCGCCGCGCCGATGGGCGCGCCCGCGGGCGAGGCCGCCACCATGACCGAAACCCCCGCGCTTGCGCCCATCCAGGCCGTGGCCGAGCCGGCGGGACCGGTGACGCGCCAGATGGCGTTCATCGCCCCGGTGCGCGGCTATGGCGTCAATTCGCCGTTCGGCCTGCGCAAGCTGGCCGGGGAGGCCCGGGCCCGGGCCCACAAGGGCGTCGACATCGCCGCGCCCAAGGGCACCGGTGTTCTGGTCACGGCCGAGGGGCGGGTGCTGCGCACCGGCTATGACGCCGGCGGTTTCGGCAATTTCGTCGAGGTCAGCCACCCGAACGGCATGACCAGCCTGTACGGCCATCTGAGCCGGATCGATGTCGCCTCGGGCATGGCGGTCGAGTCGGGCCAGCGTATCGGCCTGGTCGGCTCGACCGGCTATTCGACCGGCCCGCACCTGCATTTCCAGATCGAGCGCAACGGCCGGACGGTCGATCCGGCCCGGGTCGTCGGGCGCGCATTCGCCGTGGTGGTCAAGGCCAGCCAGGCCTGACCGAGACCGGTATCGTCCCCGGTGCCCCTAGCCCGCCGCGGCGGGACGCGGCCGGGCCGTCCGGATACCCAGCCAGCCGCCGGCACCGATCAGGACCAGGGCGGCGATCATCAGCCACGCCGGGTGGGGCAGCATCACGAAGTTGGCTACGGTCGCGGCCATCATCACCGCCATGACCACCCAGCCGGACCAGACCCGGACGGTGATGCGCGTGGCGGTGAACGCCCCCAGGGCGGTGGCGACGAAATAGATGACGACCAGGCCCCATTTGGCGGCCAGCGGGGCCGAGGCCATCAGGGCTTCCATCGCCGCAGCGTCGGCCGGGTCCGGCATCGGCAGCGGCACCAGGACGTGCAGGACGAATTCACCGGCCATCACTGCCAGAATGGCGACGGCCACGCCGGCGAGCACACCCAGAATATTGCGGACCATCAACTTCGCTTTCGTTCGTTTTCACAGTCAACCCAAGGTTCCACGGCGTCAATCAACGGTTTCAGCCCCTTTCGGGTAGCGATACCGGCGCGGGGCTTGCTAGGCTGGTCGTCACGTTCCCGGGAGGCGATATGACGGCGGCACTGACGCTTGACGGACTGAGCAAGCGATACGGCGATTTTCATGCCGTGCGCGATCTCAGCTTCCAGGTCGAGAAGGGCACGATCTGCGGCTTCCTGGGTCCCAACGGGGCGGGCAAGACCTCCACCATCCGCATGATCCTGGGCCTGCAATCGGCCAGCGCCGGGCGGATCGACATCCTGGGGGCGAACGACGGGCGCAAGGTGCGCGACCGGATCGGCTTCCTGCCGGAGGAGCGCGGCCTCTACAAGAAGATGACCCCGGTCGAGGCCATCGCCTTCTTCGGGTCGCTGAAGGGACTGCCGACCGGCGAGGGCCGCCGTCGCGCCCGCGAGATGCTGGACGCCCAGGGACTGGGCGAGTCCAAGCGCAAGAAGATGAAGGAGCTGTCCAAGGGCATGTCCCAGAAGGTGCAGCTGATCGCGGCCGTGGTGCACCGGCCCGAGTTCGTGATCCTGGACGAGCCGTTTTCGGGCCTCGATCCGGTCAACCAGCAGGGGCTGGAGAGCATCATCCGTGATCTGGCCGCCAACGGGGCCACGGTCCTGTTCTCGACCCATGTGATGCAGCACGCCGAACGGCTGTGCGACAAGGTGGTGCTGCTGGCCCGGGGCCAGAAGGCGTTCGAGGGCACGGTGACCGAGGCGCGGGCGACCTCGCGCCGGTTCCTGGAGCTGGAGGGGGCGATCGCCCCGGCGCAGGCCGCCGCCCTGCCGGGGGTGACCCATGTGGATACGGTTTCGGACATGGACGGGGTCCGGGTGCTGAAGGCCCAGCTGTCGCCGGGTGGGCGGGGGCAGGACGCGCTGAAGGCGGCCTTCCTCGGCGGGCTGGACGTGCGCCGCTTCGAGCTGCGTGAGCCCAGTCTGCATGACGCCTTCATCGACCTGACCGGGGACAACCCCGACCAGGACCAGTCGGTGAGTGCCGCCCACGCGGAGATCGTCCGATGAAACGCATCCTGTTGATCGCGCGCCGGGAATACGGGGCCTATGCCCGCACCGTCGGCTTCTGGCTGTCGCTGCTGGCCTTTCCGATGTTCGCCGTCCTGGGCGGCGGGATTCCGCTGCTGATCAAGTCGTCCGAGCCCGTCAATGAGGTGGTGTTGATCGAGGAGGGACCCGAGGCCACGGGTCTGGCGGCGGCGGTGCGCGAAGCCCTGCAGGCCGATGTCGACCGACGATCGGCCCAGACCGAGGAGGCGGCGAAGGCCGCCCGGGCCATGGTGCCGGCGGGGACGGAGACCGGGACCGAGGCCGCTGCGGCCAGCCCGATGGTGAACAGCGCCGGAGCCAGTGCCGTGGCCGCCCTGGGGCGGTCGCGCATCCGGCTGGTCGAGACTCCGGCCGACATGGCCGCGGCCGCGCCGGGGGCCGAACAGGACGCCGTGGTGAACCGCTATCTCGGTGATGAAATTCCCAAGTCAGAACGGCTGGATGCGGTGGTCTTCCTGACCCGGGTCGAGGGGCGACCGGCGGCCCGGGTGTGGACGGCGGGCACGACCAACAGCACGGTCGAGAGCTTCGTCAAGCGATCGCTGCGCACCGCCAACAGCCGCCAGGTGTTCGAGGCCGCGGGCATCGACCCGGCCATCGTCGCCGAGACCGAGCGGTTCGAACCGGAGGTGACGGCCTTTTCACCCAAGTCGATCAGCGGCGGCGAACTGTCGTTCCGCGACCGGGCCCCGGCCTTCATCGGTCTGGCCTCGGGTTTCATCCTGTGGTCGCTGATCATCACCGGGGCCTCGATCCTGCTGAACAGCGTGATGGAGGAGAAGTCGAACCGGATCCTCGAGGTTCTGCTGTCCTCGGCCTCGGCCACGGAGATCCTGACCGGCAAGGTGCTGGGCGTGGCCCTGCTGACCCTGACGGTGATGGCGGCCTGGGGCGGGATCGGCGCGGTCAGTCTGATATCGTTCGCGCCGGACCGGGCGGGCGATATCGGCCAGGTGCTGCTGCACGGTGGCATCCTCGGCTATTTCGCGGCCTATATGGTCGGCGGCTATCTGATGTATGCGGTGCTGTTCGCCGCCATCGGGGCCTTCTGCGAGACGCCGCGCGACGCCCAGACCCTGATGGGGCCGATCATGATGATCCTGGTGGTGCCGATCCTGGTCATGCAGATGGCCCTGCAGACGCCTGACGCCCCGGTGGTCAAGATCCTGTCGTGGATCCCGTTCTTCACCCCGTTCCTGATGCTGGGCCGGATGCATGCCAATCCGCCGATGATCGAGATCGCCGGCACCATGGCCGGCATGTTCGTCACCGCCCTGTTCATGGTCTGGGTCGCCGGTCGCGCCTTCCGGGCCGGGGCCCTGTCCGACATCAAGCTGAGCTGGAAGAGCTTCGCCGGGGCGGTGAAGGGCGGACGGTAGGGGCAGGTTTCCTTCTCCCCTTGGGGGAGAAGGGCGCTGTTTCGAACAGGAAAAAGGCCGCCCCGGTTGCCCGGAGCGGCCTTTTGAATCTCTGATGGTCGCTTCGCCTATCCGCGCGCGGCACCGGGACCCGGCACGCGGGGCTTCGGAGGCGGCAGCAGGCCTTCGCGCTGCATACGCTTGCGCGCCAGCTTGCGGGCACGACGAACAGCCTCGGCCTTTTGACGGGCGCGCTTCTCCGACGGCTTCTCATAATGCACGTGGCGCTTCATTTCGCGGAAGCTGCCTTCGCGTTGCATCTTCTTCTTGAGGGCTTTGAGCGCTTGATCGACGTTATTATCGCGAACGAAAATCTGTACCAGGGTTATCTCTCCTTTGGCCGCCCGCCGCGTCCTTTCGAAGGGAGACGGGCAGACAAATAAAATCGTGTACCGTCGAGCATGGCCCACGGGTGAAGGCGGGCTGATACACGAGCGGGTCCACCCTGTCCAGATCGTCGCGGCGGGATATCGTGGCTCGCGAATGCCGTCCGGACGGCCTATTCTGGGGGCTGAAGACCGGGATTTCATTCTAGCCGAAGGCCGTTGGGCGCGCCATGACCGCATCGCAGACCTTGCCCCCCGCGGGCGACTGGGCCGACCGGATGGAGCAGGCGGTGCTTGATGCCGCCGTCCGTCTGGCCCCGCAGCAGGGGTGGAATGCGGCGATGGTGCGGGCGGCCTGCGCGGCCAATGATCTGTCGCGCGGCGACGAGGAGCTTTTGCTGCCCAACGGGGCGCGCGATCTGGCCGCCCTGTTGTCGCGCCGCCACGACGCCCGGGCCCTGGCCGAGCTGGCGACGGTCGAGGCCAAATCCCTGAAGATGCGCGAGCGAATCGCCCGGGCCGTGTCGGCGCGGATGGAGGCGGGGGCCGCCGATCTGGAGGCCACGCGCCGCTGCGCCGCCTTCCTGGCCCTGCCGCTGAACGTCGATCTGGGGCTGAAACTGGCGTGGGAGAGCGCCGATCACCTGTGGCACTGGGCCGGGGACACGGCCACCGACTGGAACCACTATTCGAAGCGCACCATCCTGTCGGGGATTCTTATTCCTGCGCTGACCATGCGCTGGTTCGACGGACGCGAGGCGGCCGAGGCCTTTGTGGCGCGCCGGATCGAGAACGTCATGAGTTTCGAGAAGTGGAAGGCGGGCAAGGATTTCGACGCGCCGTTCAAGCGGGTGACGGAGATGCTGAGTCGGATGCGGTACGGGGCGAAGGTCTAGGCACTGTCCCCCGGCTGGCCGGTGAGAAGGCGGGCGGCGGCCGCATGGGCCCTCGGGCTCAGTTCGCTCCGAAGAGCGGTCAGACATGTCGGCACCCCGGGCCGGGTGTGCTGAACGCCTTCGGCTAGCGAGAGACGATCCCAACGGTCGACCGCCTGAATCCACTGGCCAACCGACCTTGCAGACCGGCCGGGCAGGGCCCCCGAGGCCTCGATGCGTTGGCCATCGTCCAGCAGGATCGTGTACCGGATGCCTGGCGTGGTGTCCCAGCGACTGGTGCGCACGCCCGCGCATTCAATCTCGATCCCGACGATCCCCGAGAAGGGTACGGCGCGATCTTGCGCGTTCGGCCAGCCCTGGGTGATGGCGACGCCGGTGTGGGTCAGGCTGAATGTCGATTGTGTGCCCGACCCTGCGCTGCCGAGAGCAAGCAGGGCCAGCAGCCCGGCCGGTGCCCAGGTCCACCATGACAGACGCCGGGTCAGAAGGGTCAGTCCGCCCATTGCCAGCCCGACAACCATCGCCGCTGAAATTACCCCCGCCGCGTAGGGGCTGTGGTCCGGCCACCAGAGGAAGGTGTCCTGGGACGGGATCAACCGGGGTTCGGGCCGTACCAGCAACAGGATCAGGAGCGGCAGGAGCCAGGTGATGACGAAAACGAGCGTGGCACGTTGCCAGGGCGAACGGCTGGACGCCGCTTCTGACCCCCTGTCGGTCAAAGAGGCTTGACCCGGTTCACATGGGCCATCTTGCGGCCGGGGCGGGCCTCGGCCTTGCCGTACAGGTGCAGGCGGGCGTCGGGTTCGGCGGCCAGGGCGGGCCAGGCGTTGACGGCCTCGCCCAGCAGATTGGTCATCTCGACCCGGGCGTGGGCGGTGGTCGGACCCAGCGGCCAGCCGGCGACGGCGCGGATATGCTGTTCGAACTGGTCGCAGACGCAGCCGTCCTGGGTCCAGTGGCCGGTGTTGTGGACGCGCGGGGCGATCTCGTTGACCAGCAGCTCGCCGCTGCCGAGGTCGAACAGCTCGATGCCGATGACCCCGACATAGTCGAGCCCTTCCAGCACGGCGGTGGCGATGGCGCGGGCGCGGGCATCGGTCCCGGCATCCACCGCGGCCGGGGCCAGGGTGGTGGCCAGAACGCCGTCGGCATGGTGGTTCTGGCCCAGTGGATAGACGGCGATGCTGCCGTCGCGGCCACGGGCGGCGATGATCGACAGTTCGCGGGTGAAGTCGGCCCTGGCCTCGAGGATGGCGGGGACCTCGCCGATCGCCTTCCAGGCGGCGGCGGCCTGTTTGGCGGTGCGGATCCAGGCCTGGCCCTTGCCGTCATAGCCGTCGCGGCGGGTCTTGAGCAGGGCGGGCAGGCCCAGCCGGGTCACGGCGGCGGTCAGGTCGGCGAGGCTGTCGACGGCGGCGAAGGCCACCGTGGTGGCCCCGACAACGTTGAGGAAGGTCTTTTCCGCGACCCGGTCCTGGGCGGTGGACAGGGCGGTGGGGCCGGGCGCGACCAGGGCCCCGCCGCCGGCCAGTACCTCGATCGAGGCGGCGGGGACGTTCTCGAACTCGAAGGTCACCAGATCGCAGACGCGGCCCATCACATTGAGGGCGGTGGGATCGTCATAGGCGGCGACGATCTGGCCGCGCGAAACGCGTCCGGCCGGGCTGTTCTCTTCCGGGTCGAGGATGACGACGTCGAAGCCGAGGCGCGAGGCGGCCTGGGACAGCATCCGGCCCAACTGGCCGCCGCCGAGGATGCCGAGGGTGGAGCCGGGCGGAAGCGGAGCCACTCAGTCCTCGACCGTCTCGTGGACCGACTCGGTCAGGGCCTCGCGGTAGCTGGCGAGGCGACCGGCCAGGGTCTCGTCCGACAGGGCCAGGATCTGGGCGGCGAGGATGCCGGCGTTGGTGGCCCCGGCCTCGCCGATGGCCAGGGTGGCCACGGGCACGCCGCCGGGCATCTGGACGATGGACAGCAGGCTGTCGAGACCGCTGAGGGTCTTGGACTGGACCGGCACGCCCAGCACCGGCAGTTCGGTCATGGACGCGGCCATGCCCGGCAGGTGGGCGGCCCCGCCGGCGCCGGCGATGATGACCCTGAAGCCCGCGGTCTTGGCTCCGGCGGCGAAGTCGAACAGGCGTTTGGGGGTACGGTGGGCGCTGACCACCTTCGCCTCCCAGGCCACGCCGAGGCGATCGAGGGTTTCGGCGGCGCGCTTCATCGTCGGCCAGTCCGAGCGGCTGCCCATGATGATCGCCACGGGCGGTGTCGTCGCCATATCGCCGTTCTCCCCGGGCCCGCCGGAAGCGGACCTGACTGCGGAAGGGGGCGCGAGGGGGCCGGAACCCCCGGGCTCACGCTCCGGGAAAGAGGCCGGTTACAGCACACGCGTTGCGCCCGCAACCGAGGGCGATAGCATGGGGGTCGGTTGCGGCCACTGAGTCGCGCCGCCGGGAGTTCTTCTGACCGTGAGCCAGACGGCCGCTATTGACCTGAACGCCGAGATCGAGCGCCTGCGCGCCGAGGTCGAGGTCCTGCGTCTGCGGGCCGAGACGGCCGAGGCGGCGGCGGAGACCGATGTGCTGACCCCGGTGCTGAACCGGCGTGGCTTCGTCGGGGCGATGAACCGGACCATGGCCTATTGCCAGCGCCATAAGGTGCCCGCGGTGCTGTTGTATCTCGATCTGGACGGCTTCAAGCGGGTCAATGACGAGCTGGGTCACGCCGCCGGGGACGCCGCCCTGGTGCAGGTGGCCGAGCTGATGCTGACCAATCTGCGCGAATCGGACGCCGTCGGGCGGCTGGGCGGCGACGAGTTCGGCCTGCTGATGCTGAACGCCGGGGTCGAGGAGGGACGCGAGAAGGCCCGCAAGCTGTCGGCGGCGATGGAGGCCGAGGGCTTTACCTGGGAGGGGACCCGGGTCGCCCTGGGCGGCTCGTTCGGGGTGCGCGGCTGGACCGATCACAGCGACGCCGAGGTGTGGCTGGCCGAGGCCGACGCCGCCATGTGGCTGCGCAAGAAGGCGCGCTGAGGTCCGGCGACCCGTCGATCAGGCGATAATGTCGGGCAGTATGCGGTTCTCGACCTTGGCGATCTCGTCGCGCAGCACCAGCTTCTTGCGCTTGAGGCGGGCGATCCGCAGCTGATCCGGAATCGGAACCTCTCCCAGGGCCTCGATCGCGGCGTCGAGGTCGGCGTGTTCGGTCTGCAGGGTCTTGAGCCGCGCCAGCAGGGCGAGCTGCTCCTCGTTCAGATAGGGTAGGTCATCGTTCATGGTTCGGCCCCGGCGTCGTCGCTTATAACCGACCGGGGCTCAGGCCGGAAGCCGTTCGGCCAGACGGACCAGCGCCGGGCGCGGCGTGACGGTGCCCCAGGCCCGGGCGGCAGCGGCAAGGGCGGCGATCGGCGGCTGCGGCGTGGTGTCCGGTTCAGGGGCGAGCGCCTCCAGCGCGGCCAGCAGATGGCGTTCGGCCTCCAGCTCGACGGCCTTGACCCGGGTACGGACGGCCTCGCGGGCCGGATCGTCGATGTCGGGAATCGGGGCCTTGAGGGTGCGGCGCACGGCCCGCAGCGGGGCGACGGCGGCGAGGTCCCAGGCGCGGGCGGCGTCGGCGGCGGCCTCGAGCGTTTCCTCGTCCGGACGGCGGCCCGTAGCGGCGGTCCAGGCGGCCCACAGCAGCAGGGGCACGCTCTGTTCGTGGACGTCCTGCAGGGTCAGGCAGGTTTCGGACACGCCCTCGGCCCCGTAGGCCCGCACGGCCCAGTCCCACAGGCTCATGCCGGGGTCGGGCTGCTGAGGCCGTCCCAGCGGCGCACCGCGGCCCAGTCGAGGCCGAACAGGTCCAGCGCCCGACCCACGGACTGGTCGACCATTTCGGCGATCGATTCGGGGCGGGTGTAGAAGGCGGGCAGGGGCGGGGCGATGATCGCGCCCATCTCGGCCAGGGCGGTCATGGTGCGCAGATGGCCCAGGTGCAGCGGCGTCTCGCGCACCATCAGCACCAGCGGCCGGCGTTCCTTCAGGGTCACATCGGCGGCGCGGGTCAGCAGGGTCGAGGTCACGCCGGTGGCGATCTCGCCCATGGTGCGGACCGAGCAGGGCGCGATGATCATGCCCAGGGTGCGAAACGACCCCGAGGCGATTGTGGCGCCGACGTCGGTCAATTTGTGCACGACGGTCGCCTTGGCCGACAGGGCGTCGGGGCTGAGGTCGGTTTCCTGGGACAGGGTCAACAGGGCGGCGCGGGTCACGACAAGGTGACTTTCAACCCCGAGTTCGGCCAGGGCATCGAGCACCCGCGCGCCATGTATCACGCCCGATGCGCCGGAAATCCCGACCACGATGCGTGGCCGGTCGGTTCGTATGGCTCCGTTCACATCTTCGGCCAATTCGGGGTCCACGGTTTGGGTGCCTGGAGGGGCGGCGGGGTCACTGCTTTGTGATTCCACAGCCGTCTCCGTCAGGCGTTCATTGTGTGGTCCCTTAGACATGGAGGCGCAAGCCATGACCATTGAGGCTCGTATTCGCGAACTGGGAAACCGTCACCGTTCGCTGGATGAAATCATCCAGCGGGAAAGGATCCACCCCTCGGTGGATTCCCTGCAGATCCGGGAACTCAAGACACGGAAGCTGAGACTCAAGGAACAGATCACCAGTCTGGAGGCGCGAACGGGCTAGGCCCCGCGTCTCCGGAAACCAGAAACGGCCCCGGGAGCGATCCCGGGGCCGTTGTGCTGTCTGCCTCCGTTGGAGGAGGTGGATTGTCGGCGAAGCCGGCGAGACGGCGGAGGAAGCCCCCTCCACCGCTGCGCGATCCCCCTCCCCCGATGGGGGAGGCGCAAGGTCAGTCCTTGGTGCCGAACACCGAGGCGGCGGTCGGCTCGGCCCCGCGGCGCTCGCGTGCCTCGGGCACGAACTCGGGCTCGGCCGGTTCGGCCTCGACCGGCTGCATGGTGGCACCGCCCTTCTTGAGGTCGTCCTTCGCCTTCTTGTCGGCGGCCTTCTTGACCAGTTCGTCGAGCGCCAGCTGGCCGACGAGGCCGAGCGTCACCGGATCGACCGGCTTGATGTTGGCGCTGTTCCAGTGGGTGCGGTTGCGCACGCTGTCGATGGTCGACTTGGTCGTGCCGAGCAGTTTGGAGATCTGGGCGTCGGTGACTTCCGGATGGTTGCGCACGAACCAGGCGATGGCGTCCGGACGGTCCTGGCGGCGCGAGACCGGGGTGTATTTCGGGGCGGGCTTGCCGCCCTTCATCAGCTCGGCGTGGCGGCTGACCACGGCGCTCATGCGGTAGGTGTCGTCCGCCTGGGCCTTGTCCAGCTCCTCGCGGCTCAGCTGGCCGTTGACGAGGGGGTCGGCCCCGCGGATGTCGCGGGCCACGTCACCGTCGGCAATGCCACGCACCTCGAGCGGATGCAGACCGCAGAAATCGGCGATCTGGTCGAAGGAGAGGGAGGTGTTGTCCACCAGCCAGACCGCAGTGGCCTTGGGCATCAGGATATCGGTCATGAACGCGTTCCGGTTCTTGTCTTTTCAGCCCGGTCGCCGGGCTCTGGATACGACGGCGCCCGGCCTTTCGACCGGGCGTGCATGCTCATGATATAGGCTGTTTCGCGGGAAAAGAAAACGAAGACCGCCAGGATCATACAGCCAAGGTTCATCTCCGGGGATTGATGTTGACCTGCCCGGCGCGATCCGCGGCCGCAAACAGAAGGAGGACCCTATGTTGATCTCGAGCTTCGCCGCGCTTGCGGCCATGGTGACCGTGCCCCAGCAGGCCGCACCCCATAACGATCAGGAGCCGCAGCGGGTCTCGCCGCGCGGCAGCTACAGCCGCAGTTGCAGCGGCGACTACGTCAACCAGGGCCGGCTGTATGCCGACTGCCGCGACCGGCGCGGCAATGTGCGCGGGACCTCGATCGAGCTGAACCGCTGTTCCAGCCGCGACATCAGCAATGATGACGGCCTGCTGGTCTGCGGCCCGGTCCGCGGCGAGTATGAGGACCGCCGGGGAGACGGTCGCGGCGGTCGGGGCGATCGCTGGAACGACCGCGACAACGGCGGCGGTTGGGGGCGCGGCGGCCGCAGTTCGATCACCGTCTATCGCGACGCCGATTTCCGCGGGGCCTCGTACAGCTTCAACGGCGAGATCGTGAACCTGGGCAATACCGAGTTCAACGACGTGATCAGTTCAATGCGGTTCCGCGGTGAATGGGAAGTCTGCACCGACGCCTATTTCCGGGGCCAGTGCCAGACCTTCAGCGACGATGTCCGCAATCTGGACCGCTGGGGCATGAATGACCGGATCTCGTCGCTGCGTCCGGTGCGCCGCGGCCGCTGATCCCCGACGCCGCCGTCAGCCGGCGGTCAGCACCACCTTGCCGACGTGTTCGCCCGCCTCCAGCCGGAGGTGGGCGAGGGCGGCCTCGGCCAGGGGAAACACCGCCTCGACCGGCGGGCGGACCGCACCCGCAGACACCCATGGCCAGACGGTGGCCTCGACCGCCGCGATCAGCCGGGCCTTTTCGTCGGCGGGACGGGCGCGGAGGGTCGAGCCGGTCAGAACGATCTGCTTCATCATCACCCGGGCCAGATCGATCTCGGCGCGGTGGCCGGACAGGGTGGCGATGACCACCCAGCGCCCGAACGGCTTGAGGGCGTCGAGGTTGAGGGCGGCATAGTCAGCCCCGACCATGTCCAGGACCACATCGACCCCGCCGAATCCGGCGATGGCGGCGGCCATGTCATCGGTCGTGGCGTCGAGGCTGAGCTCAGCCCCGAGAGCCCTGGCGGCGGCGGCCTTGGCCGCGCCGCGCGAGGTGGCGATCACGCGGGCGCCGGCCGCCCGGGCCATCTGGAGGGCGGTGACGCCGATGCCGCTGGTCGCGCCGTGGACCAGCAGGGTCTCGCCCGCCTTCAGATCGCCTGCCTCGAACACATTGGCGAACACGGTGCAGACAGTCTCGGGCAGGGCGGCGGCCTGGACCCAGTCCAGGGCGTCGGGAACCGGCAGGGCGTGACGGGCGTCGACCACCGCATGGTCGGCATAGCCGCCACCGCCCAGCAGGGCGCAGACGCGATCCCCGACGGACCAGCGCGCGACGCCGTCGCCGACCTGGTCGACCTCGCCCGCGACCTCGAGACCGAGGATGTCGGAGGCTCCGGGCGGGGCCGGATAGCGGCCGAGCCGCTGCAGGATGTCGGGACGGTTGACGCCGGCGGCACGGACCCGGATGCGAATCTGGCCGGGGCCGGCGACCGGTTCGGGTCGATCGACCAGGGTCAGGGCGGTCGCCGGACCGGACCCGCCGGTGATTTCCACTGCCTTCATTTGAACCGTCCCGCCCTTGCAATCGTTCGTCGCTCAGCGTTCAGATAGGGGTTCGCGCGGTCCATGGCCAAGGAGGCGACGATGAGTCTGGAAGAATTGGAGCCCCGCCCGCAGCGTGGGGCGACTCTGACGGCGCTGGCGCGCGAGGACCTGGACCTGCTGTCCGTTGAGGAGCTGGGCGAACGGGTCGAGGCGCTGGAGGCGGAGATCGCCCGGGCGCGCGCGGCCATGGACGGCAAGTCCTCGCGCAAGAGCGCCGCCGACGCCCTTTTCAACTTCCGCTCGTAGCCGGGCATGGCCCGTGGCATGACCATTGCTGGTTTGACATTGAGGGCCCCGATTTGGGCCGACAGTGATACGGACGCCTGTGCTTTCCATGAGTGTATTTGAGTTGATGGCCAGCGACGACAACATCCTTTCCACCTCGGGTCGCAGCCGCGCAGCGGTTGTCGACGGTTTCGCGCGTTCGGAACTGTTCGACCGCACGTTCCGCGAGGGTATGGAGCTGGTCGAGGAAACCGCCGCCTATCTGGACGGCGACGGACGACGCGAATCCAAGATGCTGTCGCGGGCCGTGGCCCTGGCCTATGCGGGCGAGAGCATGAAACTGACCACCCGGTTGATGCAGATCGCCTCGTGGCTGCTGATCCAGCGCGCCGTGCGCGAGGGCGACATGGCGTCCGAGGCCGCGTGTGAGCCGCGCTACCGGCTGACCGAGCCCAAGGTCGAGATCGAGCCGACCCATCCCGAACTGCCGATCGCCCTGGTCGAATATCTGGTCCGGGCCGAGAAACTGTTCGGCCGGGTCCTGTATCTGGACCGCCGCATGTATCTCGACGGGCCCGAGGAAGAGGCCGAGAACGCCGTGCTGAGCCAGATGGGCAAGCTGGAAGCCGCGTTCAGGCTTTAGGGCAACACCCGATCGTTCCCGTCAGATCGTCATCCTCGGGACAAGCCCGAGGATGACGGGCAATAAGGGCTCTACGGCCCGACGTCGTTGGCGACGCGGGCCCCGTCATCGACCGGCTTGGGCAGGCTGACGGCGATGCCGAGGGCGGCGGCCAGCTTTTCGTCGCGGCTGTAGACGTCCTCGCGGAAGGCGACGCGGCCCTGGCCGTCGACGAAGGCGGTCCAGTACAGCAGGCGGACGGTGATTTCGCGACCGGTCTGGATGCGTTTGGTCTCGCGGCTGTCCTGGGCGGCGTCGAATTCCGCCAGCAGCATCGGATCGGGCGACAGCAGCAGGCGGGCGAACTCGACCGCGCCCTGGACGCGGACGCAGCCGTGGCTGCGCTGGCGCATCGACAGGTTGAAGGCCGATTTCGACGGGGTGTCGTGCAGGAAGATGGCGTAGCTGTCGCGCAGCTCGAACTTCACATAGCCGAGGGCGGCCGTGGGCCCGGCGCGCTGGATCACCGTGCCGTTGGAAATATACATGTTGTTGGCGGCCAGATAGCCGGGGCCGCGCGGCAGGATCTCGTTGCGGGCGATCGAGGCCGGGACATACCAGGGCGGATTGGCCACGACCGAGGCGAACGGCTTTTCAAGGCTGGGGGTCTGGTTGGCCGGCGAGCCGACGACGACGCGGTTGGAGTGAACCGGCTTGCCGTCCTTCCAGTAGACCATGATGGCGGCGGCGGTGTTGACCTCGATCCGCTCCGGCGCGAGGTCGCGCTTGAGCCAGCGACGGCGTTCCAGGTTGAGGGCGATCTGGCGGGCGCGGTCCTCGGCCGTGGCCGAGAGGGAGCGCTGGGTGCCGGCACCGATACGGGCGTCCGCGGCCAGGCCGTGACGGGTCTGGAAGCTGCGCACGGCCTCCTGGAGCTCGGGGCCGTAGAAGCCTCCGGCCAGGGCCAGGCGGGCACCGGCGGCGGCGCTGAGGTCGCCCTCGGCCACCAGGCGGCGGATCAGGGGCTGGATGCGCGGATCGCTGGTGTCGGGCTCGATCGTCGGGCCGGACGCGAACACGGGCCAGCCGCCGCCGTCGCGGATCAGGCGGCGGTAGCGGACATAGCCGGCGGACAGGTTGGTGTAGCCGATGTCGGTCGGGGCCAGGCCCTCGTACCAGTCGACCAGGGTGTTGCGGCTGATCGAATCGGCCATGCCGGCGGGCAGGTCGACGCGGTTCTTCTGCATCTCCCACAGATCCTCGACCGTCTCGGGCCGGACCCGGCCTTCGGACAGGACGCGGGCGTAGCCGAGGGCGGCGACCGTGGTGCGCATCTCGGCCGTGGCCGGATCGGCCGCGAGGGCAGGGAAGTCGAAGAAGTCGGCCGGGGACAGGCCGTGGCGCTCGGCCCGGCCGGCGGCGGTCTGCAGGGCGCGCAGGCGGTCGGCGTTCCACACCGGACGCCAGCCGGTGCGCTCGTAGAAGGCGCGGACGTCGCCCTGGAAGGCGGCGGGCAGGCGGGCCAGCTGGTCGTTGAAGGTGTCGTAGAAGGCATTGGTGCCGGGAGCACGAGGCTGCATCGGCACCTGCGCCAGCGCTGCCGTATTCGCCGCCGTGGTCATGGCCGCTGCCGCCACGCCCAGTCCCAGTTGCCGTCGGTTCATTTCAGTCGCTCTGCCTCGATCCGGCGTTGGACACGGTGTCCACGCCCCAGGATCGAACGGGCCCATGCTATCGACGTTCCGGACAAACAAAAAGCGCCGGTCCCGAGACCGGCGCTTTTCGTGGCCCTGAAGCCGCAGTCCACTACTTCTTGATGAAGCCGCCGAACTTGTTGTTGAAGCGCGAGACGCGACCGCCGCGGTCCAGCAGGTGGGCGTTGCCGCCGGTCCAGGCCGGATGGGTCGAGGGATCGATGTCCAGGTTCAGCGTCGCGCCTTCCTTCTGGTAGGTCGAGCGCGTCTGGTAGGACGTGCCGTCAGTCATCACCACGGTGATGAAATGGTAGTCGGGGTGCGTGTCCGCTTTCATGGTCGTCGTCCGGTCTCTGCGCGATGACGATGCCGACCGTCGGTGCGCGTCAATGAGAAAACCCGCCGAAGGCTCCGGCGGGAGAAGGGGCGGCGTTTACACCGGGGGGCGTTCCGGGGCAAGAGGCGGGCATATGACCCAGAGTTCGCCGCCCATCGCCCCGTCGTCTGAAGCCGAGGGGCGCCCCGGGGCCGGGGCCCTGCTGGTGGAGCAGATGGGGGAGGCCGGAGCCAGGCGGGCCAAGGCCCGGACGGTCCGGCCGCTGGGGCGGCTGCTGCCCTATCTGATGCGGCACAAGGCCCATGCCGCCATCGCCGTGTTCTGGCTGCTGCTGTCCACCGCCGGCTCCCTGGCCCTGACGGGTACGGCCCGCGGAGCCATCGACAACGGTTTCGACAACGCCGGTCGCGACCTGAATCTGTGGTTCCTGGTGCTGGGGGCCAATGCCCTGTTCCTGGGGCTGGCGACGGCCATCCGCTATTTCTACGTCACCAAGACCGGCGAGCGGGTCGTCGCCGACCTGCGCACCGGCCTGTTCGCGCGCATCCTGACGCTGGACCCGTCCTTCTATGCGCGGATGCGGACCGGCGAGGTGCTGTCGCGGCTGACGACGGATATCGCCCTGGTCGAGACCCTGCTGACCACCTCGGTCTCCTTTGCCCTGCGTAACGCCCTGACCATGGTGGGCGGGACCATCCTGCTGTCGGTGGTCAGTCTGAAGCTGACGGGACTGGTGCTGCTGACCGTGCCCTTCCTGCTGGGGCCGCTGTTCCTGTTCGGGCGACGGGTGCGCAAGCTGACGGTCCGGGCCCAGGATGAATTCGCCGGGGCCGTGGGCTTTGCCGGCGAGAGCGTCGACGCCATCGAGACCGTCCAGGCCTTCGGCCGTGAGGCCAGTGCCATCGCCCGCTTCGGTGCGGCGGTGGAGAAGGCGTTCGGCGTGTCGCTGGTGCGGATCAAGGCCCGGGCCCTGATGACGGCGATGATCATCGTGGTGATGTTCGGCGGCGTGACCCTGGTCCTGTGGCTGGGGGCCCAGGATGTGATCGCGGGGCGGATGACACCGGGGGCGCTGCTGCAGTTCGTGCTGCTGTCGGTGTTCGTCGCCGGCGCGGTGGGTGCGCTGGGCGAGAGCTGGGGCGATGTGCAGAAGGCGGCGGGGGCCATGGAGCGGATCGATGAACTGATGCGCGCCACACCCGGCATCGCCGCCCCGGCGCAGCCGCGCGCCTTGCCGGAGCCGCCACGGGGCGAGGTGTCGATGTCGGCGATCGATTTCGCCTATCCGGGACGGCCGGACCTGGCGGCGCTGAAGGGCTTCAGCCTGACCGTTCGACCGGGCGAGACGGTGGCCCTGGTGGGGCCGTCGGGAGCGGGCAAGAGCACGGTCTTCCGCCTGTTGCTGCGCTTCTACGACCCGCAGACGGGCACGGTGTCGGTCGACGGGGTCGATGTGCGCGAGGCCGATCCGGTGGCCGTGCGCCGCCGCTTCGCCTGGGTGTCGCAGGAAGCGCCGCTGTTTTCGGGTTCGGCGCTGGAGAACATCCGCTTCGGGCGTGAGGCGGCGACCGGGGACGAGGTCCGGGCCGTGGCCGACAAGGCCCAGGCGCTGGGCTTCATCGACGCCCTGCCGGAAGGATTCGACACGCCACTGGGTGAGCGCGGCAAGAGCCTGTCCGGCGGTCAGCGTCAGCGGCTGGCGATCGCCCGGGCCCTGGTGCGCAACGCCCCGATCCTGCTGCTGGACGAGGCGACCAGCGCGCTGGACGCGGGCAATGAGCAACTGGTGCAGCAGGCGCTGGACGCGGCCATGGAGGAGCGGACCACCCTGGTCATCGCCCACCGACTGGCGACCGTGCTGCGGGCTGACCGTATCGTGGTGATGGAGAACGGCGCGGTGGTGGATCAGGGCACCCACCTTGAACTGATCGCCCGGGGCGGCTTGTATGCGCGTCTGGCGGAGCTGCAATTCCGTTCGGACTGAACCCGGCCTGCCACGATCATCGGCGCGCCCAGCCTGAGGATACGGATGTCTGCCCTGATTGTGATGAGCCTGATGCTGTCCGCGCAGGCCCCGGCCGCTGCGTCCGACCTGCAGGCCGCCTTCCGAAACACGCTGGTTTCGACCTATCCGGACGGACGCACAGCGCGTCTGTGGCTGGCCGAGGACGGTCAGTACGAAGGGCAGGACCGGCGGGGCGGGCGCAATGCCGGAGTCTGGCGGGTGCGGGACGGCAAGCTGTGCCTGAGCCAGCGCCGCCCCCTGCCGATGCCGGGGCAGTTCTGCACGCCGATCGTCCGCGTCGCCGTGGGCGGCAGCTGGAGCACCCGGGCGATGACCGGTGAGACCATTCGCGTCACCCTGGTGGCGGGCCGCTAGAGCGGTCCAGCCCTAGAGGGCAGCGACGGCCACCGCGGCGGCCGGGAAGTCGCTGAAGGCGGCGTCGAGACCGAAGGTGCGGAACGCCGTCAGCCAGGCGGTCAGGTCGGCGGCCCCCGGCGGCAGGAAGGCCGGTTCGGCGCGGAAGGTCCAGGCGGCGACCTTCAGGCCCGCGGCATGGGCGTCGGCGATCAGGGACGTCGGGGCCCGGCCCGCATCCGGCGCGACCATGGCGGTCTCGACCCCGATCCAGCGCGCATAGCCCGCGACGGCCGCCAGCCCCGCAGGCGTGGCCATGGCGGCATAGGTCAGGTCCGGGCGGTCCACCGGCCCGCCCGCGACACTCATCAGCTGCAGCAGGGGCGCGTCGATGCGGGCGGCGAGCCGCCGCAGCGGACCGACCTCGAAACACTGGATCAGGATGGGCGCATCGGCCCCGGTCAGGGCGTTGGCCTCCAGCACGGCGACGAACAGGTCCTCCATCGGCAGGCCGGCGGCAGCGAAATGCGACGGATGTTTCAGTTCCGGGCAGACGCCGATCGGGCGGCCTGTGCGCCGCGAGCCCTCGCGGGCGATGTCGATGACCTGCTGGAAGGTCAGGACCGGTTCCCGGCCATCGAAGGCGGTATTGGCCGGGCGCACGGCGGGCAGGCGTTCGCGGGCGCGCAGGGTCTGCAGTTCGGCGAGGGTGAAGTCCTCGGTGAACCAGCCGTCGACCGTGTGGCCGTCGACGGTGCGGGTCGTGTGGCGTCCGGCGAATTCCGGATGATCGGCAACGTCGGTGGTGCCGCCGATCTCGTTCTCATGGCGCACGATCAGGACGCCGTCGCGCGACAGCACCAGGTCGGGCTCGATGAAGTCGGCCCCCTGGGCGATGGCCAGGTCATAGGCGGCGCGGGTGTGTTCGGGCCGTTCGCCCGAGGCCCCGCGATGCGCAATGACCAGCGGCGTCCCCATCGGTCCCGTCAGGTAGCCTGGAGGATCTTGCGCAGCTGCGGATGGATCTCGCTGTTGGCGGCGATGATCTGCTTGCCGTTCATCGGATCGCCGTCGATATCGATGGTCGAGACCATGCCGCCCGCCTCGGTGACGAACAGGATGCCGGCGGCCACGTCCCAGCGCTGCAGGTTGCGCTCGTAGTAGGCGTCGAAACGGCCGGCGGCGACCCAGGCCAGGTCCAGCGCCGAGGAGCCGAGGCGGCGGATACCGGCGACGCGCTGGCCGACGGCGTGGATGTCCTTGATCGACTGGGCGTGGCCGGTCTTGCCGATGAAGGGCAGGCCGGTGGCGATCAGGCTTTCGCTCATGTCGCGGCGGCCCGAGCAGCGGATGCGCTGGTCATTGAGATAGCAGCCCTTGCCCTTTTCGGCCCAGAACAGCTCGTTGGCGACGGGGTTGTAGGTGACGCCGGCGACGATCTCGGAGGTGCCGTCCGGCGCGCGCCGCTCCAGCCCGACCGTGATGGCGAAATGGGGGATGGCGTGCATGAAATTGGTGGTGCCGTCGATCGGATCGACGACCCAGGTATGGCTCTTGTCGGTGCCCTCCATCATGCCGCGCTCCTCACCGAGGAAGCCGTAGCCGGGGCGGGCCTTCATCAGCAGTTCGTAGAGGGTGTCCTCGGCCTTGATGTCGGCGGCGGTGACGAAATCCCCCGGGCCCTTGCGCGAGATCTGCAGCTGGGAGACCTCGCCGAAGTCGCGCAGCATCGGGCGGGCGGTCTTGCGGACTGCATCGAGCATGACCGAAACGAGAGCGGAGGCGAGAGCCATGGGGAATCTCCTGGTCCGCAGCTCCTGAAAAGGCATTTCGCCCGGAGGTGCGGAGAAGTTCAAGGGGGAAGGGCTTAGGGCTTAGGGCCTAGGAGGCGCATACAAGCCCCTAAGCCCTACTCACTACGACCTTTAATCCGCGCGGCGGACGTATTCGCCGGTCGCGGTGTCGACGACGATCTTCTCGCCGACGCCCATATAGGGCGGGATCATGATGCGCACGCCGTTGTTGGCGATGGCCGGCTTGTAGGAGGACGAGGCGGTCTGGCCCTTCACGGTGGGCTCGGTCTCGACGACCTCAAGATTGACCTGGTCGGGCAGCGACAGGCCGATGGGCCGGTCCTCGTGCATTTCGATGGTCACCTTCATCCCGTCCTGGAGATAGGCGATGCGATCCTCGCCGACCCAGTCCTTCTGCAGTTCGATCTGCTCGTAGTTGACGTCATCCATGAACACGAGGGCGTCGCCCTGCTCGTACAGATAGGAGAACTCCTTCTGCTCAAGCGTGACGCGCTCGACCTTGTCTTCGGAACGGAAGCGTTCGTTCAGCTTGTTGCCGGTCTCGAGGTTCTTGGCCTCGACGTTGGCGAAGGCCCCGCCCTTGCCGGGCTTGACGTGGCTGGCCTTGGTCACGACCCACAGGCCGCCGTTGTGCTGCAGGACCATGCCGGGCTTGATGGTGTTGCCGTTGATTTTCATGGGGTCTCAAATAGGGCTGGGGCGCGGCGACCAGACTGTCCGGCGCGCGCGATAATCGAGCGCTGTCCCTAGAGGAAGCGACACCATCCGGCAAGGCGGCGGGGCGTTCAGCCGGCGGCCGGGTTCCCGTCGCGTGATCGGCCCTGCAGCCTGTTGGCCAGGCGGACCCGGCCGCCGATCGGGGACGCCAGCTTGCCGGCCCCGACGTCGAGTTTGCGCGCCTCATGGGCGAAGGCGGCCGCGAGCCCGGCGGACGACATGGCGGCGGCGATCTGCAGGCCGCGTCCCGCCGGGCGCAGGGCGATCCACACGGCATTGACGGCCTGGGCCGCCGCCCAGAGACCGAGCGCGCTCTTGCGGCCGGGCCGGGACGGCGCGTTCCAGACCCTGAGCGCGGACAGGGTCGTGACCGAAAACATGGCCGGCAGCACCAGGCTGATCGGGCCGCGCGGGCGTTCGGTGACCGGGCCGTCCTGATCGTCGCTCCCGCTGTCCCGCCGCAGGGGGCGCAGGGTGCCGGTTGCAAAGGCGGTGGCCAGCAGGGCGAAGCCGGCCGTGACGGCCACGCCCAGAAGGATATGGCCGGGTCCGCGCCCTTCAGCATTGAAAAAGTCGGTGGCGGCGTCGCGCGCGTCGTCCAGCGTTTCGTCGATCGTGGTCATCGCTCATCCCTCTGCAACCGGTTGAGGAATGAGCGGGAGCGGGCGACAGTTCCCGGAGTCAGCCCGGATCGTCGTCGGGCACGGCCAGGTCGGCCGGGTCCAGGTCATAGTCCAGCAGGTCACCGGGGCGACAGCCCAGCGCCGCGCACAGGCGCGACAGGGTACTGAAGCGGATTCCCTTGACCTTGCCCGAGCGGAACAGGGACAACTGGGTCTCGCTGAGACCGATCTCGGCCGCCAGATCCCGGGCCTTCAGCCCTTTTTTGACGATCAGGGCGTCGAGGGTTACGCGAACCGGCATCAGATCATCTCGTCCAGTTCGGCCTGGACCTTGCCGGCCTGCTCCATGACCCCGCCGAGCAGGAACAGGGCGCCGCCGATCATGCCCAGGGTCATGCCCGGCACGTCGAAATAGGCCCAGCCGCCGCGCCCCCCCTCGACCAGTCGCATGACATTGGTGACGCCGAAGACGCTGAGCAGGCCGCCAAAACCGAGGGACAGGCCGACCCGGCGAAGGGCGTGCACGAGAGTCGGCTGGATCAACCGCCCTTTCGACAGCTGGCCCATGGCGGTGCCGATCGACCAGACGGCGAACAGGTAGAAGGCGGCGGGCAGGGCCCAGATCGTGTGCGCCAGCCACTGACGGGCCGGAACCAGATACTCGCCCCGCATCAGCAGGATGCCCGGGGCCACCAGATACATCAGGGCCAGCAGCCCACCGACGCTGATCACCATGAACACCGCCAGCCCGCGAAACTGGGCGCAGCGGCGGCGGAATTGGATCAGGTCGGTCTGGCTCATGGCGAAAATCCGGAGTCGGAAAGCTGTCTGATCTTTAATCTTGACTTAAAGGTGCGGGGTTTGCAACTTTATCTAAGAGTTAAACAAATCGGACCCGCCGCCATGAGTGTCGCCATTGAAACCCGGGGGCTGACCCGCCGGTTCGGTCGCCATCTGGCGGTGGACAGTGTGTCCATGTCGGTGCCGGACAAGGTCGTCTACGGCTTTCTGGGCCGCAACGGCGCGGGCAAGACGACGACGCTGAAGATGCTGCTCGGCCTGATCCGCCCGACCTCCGGTTCGGCGCGGGTCGCCGGCATCGACGTGAGCCGCGACCGCATCGGTGCCGCGCGCCGGGTCGGGGCGCTGCTGGAGGCGCACGGCTTCTACGCCAATCTGACCGGCCGCGAAAATCTCGACCTGACCCGCACCCTGCTCGGCCTGCGGGCCGGCGAGATCGACCGGGTGCTGGAGGTGGTGGAGATGGTCGAGCCGGCCCGTCGCCGGGTCTCGGACTTCTCGCTTGGTATGCGCCAGAGGTTGGGACTGGCCCGGGCCCTGCTGGGCGCGCCGCCGGTGCTGGTGCTGGACGAGCCGACCAATGGTCTCGACCCCGACGGCATCGCCGACATGCGCCGCTTCCTGAAGGCCTTGCCGGACCGCACCGGGGCCACGGTGCTGCTGTCCAGCCATCTGCTCGGCGAGATCGAACAGATCGCCAGCCATATCGGCATCCTCCATGAGGGCCGGCTGGTGCTGGAAGGGGAGCTGGCCAGGCTGAAGGCCGACCTGGCCCCCGAGATCGCACTCCGGGTCGACAATGTGGCCCGCGCGGCGACGGTCCTGCGCAGCCACGATCTGACCCTGTCGGAGCAGGACGGGGCACTGGTGGCGCAACTGCGGCGCGGGGACGACCATGACCGCGCCTGCGCGGGACTGAACCGGGCCCTGGTCGAGGCCGGCGTCGCGGTCTTCGCCATCGGGCCCCGCGCCCGCTCGCTGGAAGGCATCTATCGTCAGGTGTCGGTGCCCGATCCCGCTCGCCTCAAGCCGGAGCCCGTCTGATGCTGGCCGTCCTGTCCGTCGAACTGCGCAAGCTGAACCGGTCCCTCGCCCTGCTGCTGGCGCTGGCCGCCCCGTCGTTGATCGGGATCTTCATCTTCTTCAACATGATGCGTGGCGACACACCCCAGCCCTGGGCCATGTGGCTGGGAAGTTCCACAGGCATCTGGGCCTTCTTCATGTTGCCGATGAGTGTCACCGCCCTGACGGCCCTGGTCGCCCATATGGAGCACGGCCCCCGCTCATGGGATCACCTCCGGTCCCTGCCGGTGCCGCGCTGGCACCTTTATGCGGCCAAGGCGATCTGCGTCCTCTGCCTGGTGGCGGTCATGAGCCTGCTGAACCTTGGGCTCACCGTCGCGGCGGTCTCGGCCGGGGCGTCGATCAAGCCGATGCTGACGCCCACGGGCGATCCTGAATTGGCCGCCAGCCTGATGCTTCTGGGCAAGGTCTGGCTGGCCAGCCTGCTGATGGTGGCGCTGCAGTTCTGGACCGCGCTGCGCTTCGCCAGCTTTGTCCCCGCCCTGATCCTGGGCATCGGCGGCACCTTCTTCGCTGTGGTGGCGACGGTGGCCAGGGCGGGCGTCTTCTTCCCCTGGCAGATGCCGGTGAACATGCTGGCAACGGAGGCGTGGCGGGTGACCACCGCCCTCGGCCTGGGCGGTGGTCTGGGTCTGGTCGTGCTGACCCTCGCGGTGGCCCATCTGGCCCGCCGCGAGGTACTCTAGATCAGTTCCCCGTCGCGCTGCGGTCCGGGGCGATCTCGGTCATGGCGGACTGGAGATAGTTCGGCTCGCCCAGCTGTTCGATCAGTTTGAACTGGGCCTCGAGGAAGTCGATGTGTTCCTCGGTGTCAGCGAGAATTTCGGTCAGGATCTGCCGGCTGATGAAGTCCGAGGCGGCTTCGCACTGGGCGATGCCGTCGATCACGGTCTTGCGACCGCCCAGTTCCAGCGCCAGATCGGCCCCGAAGCATTCGACCACGCTCTCGCCGATCTTCAGCTTGTGCAGGTCCTGCAGGTTGGGCAGGCCATCGAGGAACAGCACGCGCTTGATCAGCTTGTCGGCGTGTTTCATCTCGCCGATCGATTCGTCGTAGATGACCTGGCCGAGGTGCTTCAGACCCCAGCTCTCGAACATGCGTGCGTGCAGGAAATACTGATTGACCGCTGTCAGCTCGTTGGTCAGCACCGCATTGAGGGTGCGGATAATCGCGGGGTCGCCCTTCATGGTCTTCGCCTTGTTATTCGGCGGCCAGAGCGAACGCCTCCTGGCTGTCCTGAATCATCTGCCGCATCTCGCAAACACATTTAGCACATTGAGCGGTGCATTGGTTGTTTGCGAAGATTTCGCGCGGGCGGGTGGCCCCGGCCTCGATGGCGAAGGCGACGTCACGCTGGCGCAGGCCGTTGCAGTTGCAGACATACACGGAAGGCGAATCCCGTCGGGCGTTGATAATGGTTCTCTATAGCACCGATTGAAGCGATTGCAAGTCGTTCGCATTGTCTGCCGGACGTTGACGTGTGCCGCCGATTGTCCCAGCGAGACCCATGGCCCGCACTCCCCAGATTCCGACCCGTCCGCCCTGCCGCCTGTATCTGATCACCCCGCCGGCGATTCCGGATCTCGACGGGTTTGCACGCGATCTGGAGGCGGCGCTGGGGGCCGGGGATGTGGCGGCGCTGCAGATCCGGCTCAAGGATGCCGACGACGCCGCCATCCTGACGGCGGTCGAGCGGCTGGGGCCGATCGCCCGCGCTCACGACGTGGCGCTGATCCTCAATGACCGGCCCGACCTGGCGGCCCGCTCGGGCTGCGACGGCGTGCATCTGGGGCAGGGCGACGCCTCGGTGGCCGAGGCCCGCCGCCTGATGGGGCCGGACGCCATGATCGGCGTCACCTGTCACGACAGTCGCGAACTGGCCATGGACGCGGCCGAGGCCGGTGCGGACTATGTCGCCTTCGGGGCCTTCTTTCCGACCACGACCAAGGCGACGACGCATTGCCCCGATCCCGAGATTCTGACGATCTGGCAGGAGACCGTCGAAATTCCCTGCGTGGCCATCGGCGGGATCACCGCCGCCAATGCCGGGGCGCTGGCGCGGGCGGGGGCGGATTTCGTGGCGGTGAGCGCGGCGGTCTGGGGCCATCCGCGGGGGGCGGCGCAGTCGGTCGGGGAGATTCTCGGGAGTATGGCGATGAGCGCCTGAATTTCAGGGGATATTAGTGAAGCCGATGCATGGTTACCGACTGATTTTGTGCGCCGAGACCTGACCTGATGACTGCGAGCCCCGCGGACCAATCCGCCGATCCTGCCCGAAAGGAGCCGGTCGCCCCCCGACCGGCCCCCGCCGGACGCAGCAGCGCCGCCGCATTCTTCGCCGAGCCGCTGGCACCGGTCTTCACGACCGTCGGTGTCGTCATTCTGGTCGTTCTGGCGATCGAATTCTCACGTTCGGCGGGGCTGGTCGCGGCCCTGTGGGGGGCCGGGGGGCTGGCCGTGGTCGTGTGGCTGCGCAATGCGCGGGGACCGATGTATGACCTGTGCTTCGGCAGTCTGATCGCGGTCGGCATCATGACCGGTGAGTTTCTGGTCGGAAACTCGACCCCGTTGTCCATCATGTTCACCGTGGCCAACATGATCGAGATCGTCGGGGCCGTGCTGTTGGCGCGGCGTTTCGCGCCGAACCTGAACCTGTCCACCGTCGAAGGCACCAGCCGCTTCCTGCTCAGCGCCGCCGTGCTGGCGCCGATTCCCGCAGGCCTGTTCGCCGCGGCCATGCTGGAGCTGATGACCGGACAGGGCTTCGCCTATTCGTTCGGCACCTGGTGGCTGGGGCACGCGATGGGGATCGCCGTCATCGGGGCCTTCGGCCTGGCCATGACCCGACGCAATCTGGCGCTGATCGCCCGCCCGGTGAAGATGCTGGAGGCGCTGCTTCTTCTGGGTCTGCTGACCGGGACCAGTGTCGCCATCTTCTCGCACCTGAGCCTGCCCCTGGGTTTCGTGATCCTGCCGATCCTGCTGGTGATCGCCGTGCGGCTGCGGGTTCTGGGGGTGACGGCAGCCCTGCTGATCGTGACCGTTCTGGCGGTCGGCGGCAGCATGGCCGGCTTCGGCCCCTATGCGCAGCGGTTCGAGGGGACGGATCGTGCCCTGATGGCGCAGATGCTGGTGCTGCTGGGCTATATGCCGGTTCTGCTTGTCGCCGCCCTGCTGGAAGAGCGCGACCGGCTGGCTGACCGCGCCAAGGCGGGTCAGGCCCGGGCCGAGCGGGCGTCCGAAGCCAAGTCGCGGCTGCTGGCCAATGTGGCCCATGAGGTCAAGAGTCCGGTCGGCGGCATCATCGGTATCGGCGAGCTGTGGCAGACGGGCCAGTTGGGCCCGATCACGCCGGTTCAGGCGGAAATGGCCGAGATGCTGGTCAAGACGGCCCGTCAGATCGAAACCCTGTCCCATGATCTGCTGGATGTCGCCCGGGCCGAGTCCGGGGCGGTCAAGGTCGAGTTGCGGCCCACCGATGTGCGCGGGGTTCTGGAGGACGTGCGTCGCGCCGTGGCCCTGCGACCGGAGTCCCGCGAGGTGCAGCTGGAGCTGGAGTGTGTGGGCGACGGTCTGGTCGCCCTGGCCGATTCCCAGCGCCTGGCCCAGGTGGTCGCCAACCTGGCGTCGAACGCCGTCAAATACGGCGGGGCGGGCGGTACGGTGACCTTCCGCGCCAGCCGGGTCCACGACGCCGTCCGCCTCGAAGTGATCGACAACGGCCCCGGCCTGTCGGTGGAGAAACAGGCGCAGCTGTTCGAACCGTTCAACCGGCTGGGGCTCGAGCGGTCGACCGTCGAGGGACACGGCATCGGCCTGGCCCTGGCCAAGCGGCTGACGGAACTGCAGGGCGGCACCATCGGGGTGAGGTCCCGGCCCGGCGAAGGCGCCACCTTCTGGGTCGAGCTGCCGGCGGCGTGACCGGGACCGGTCGCGCCGGGGCCTTGCGATCGCCCTGATCCGGAGCGAAGGTCGGGTCATGAAAATGCTCGCCTCCGCCTCCGCCACCGCTGTGCTGTTGCTGGTCACGCCGGGGGCTGCCCAGTCCCAGAGCGCGCAGGCGGCGTCGCCGCAGACGCCGTCAGTCACCGACCTGACCCGGGCCCTGAACGGCGGACCGCCGTTTGCTGCGCCCTCGCCGGTGCCGGCACCGGCACCCGCACCCGAACCTGTTCCGGCCGTGTCGACCCCGCCCGCGACGGTCGCCAACCCCGCCATCACGCCCGGGCCTGCCCCGACGACGGTTCCGCCGGCACCGGCCGTGGCCCGGCCGGCACCCGCCGTCGCCCCCGCGCCGGACGCACCGGTCGCGACGACGCCCCCGGCGGCGCCCGCCCCGGCCTACCGGCCGCTGGATGCGACGGCCCGCGCCGCCCTGCCGTTCCGCCTCGACCTGCCGGAGGCCTTCGAGCTCGGCACCGGTCGTCCGGGGCCGGACTTCACCATCTATTCCGTCCGGCGCGACGGCACGCCGTTCGTGATGATCTATGCCGGTCCGGCGTCGCAGTTCCCGATCTATGACGGCCAGATCGCCGAGGTCGCGGGACGGGCCTCGGTGGTGGTCACAGAGGCGGACGGCCGCCATGCGCTGGAGCATCTGTTCCAGCGGGCCGCGGCACCGCGCGAGATCCATGTCTGGGTGGCCAGCCTCGATCCGGCTGACCGGGCCGTGGCCGAGCGCATCGCCCAGTCGGTCGATCTGCGCTAGCCGGGGAGCACTCTTTCCGGCTTGCCGGGCCGGTGAGCTGATGTAAACTTGAGACTCATTCGCATTTGCGGGGAGTCAGCGATGATCCTGTTGTTCACCGGCTGTCGGGCCATGGCCCGGTTGATGGCGTCGGACCCGGCGAGGGTGCAGCCCTCCCGCCGTCATGACCCGGCTTCTCCGCATCCCGGCAGGGTCCGTGACCCGGTGCCCGCGCGGGTTCGGCCGGGTTGATGTCTACGGTCCGGCGCGGACACCGACCGAGAAGCCCGGTTCGCGGCATGGGGAGCCGGGCGGCGACCGCCCGACACCCGGCCCCGCCGGGGCGGGATCAGACCAGTTCGACGGCCACAGCCGTGGCTTCGCCACCGCCGATGCACAGGGCGGCCAAGCCCTTCTTGCCGCCGCTGGCCTTGAGAGCCGACAGCAGGGTGGCAAGGATGCGCGCGCCCGAGGCCCCGATCGGATGGCCGAGGGCCGTGGCCCCGCCGTTCACGTTCAGCTTCTCGTGCGGGATGTTCAGCTCCTGCATGGCGATCATGGCGACGACGGCGAAGGCCTCGTTGACCTCCCACAGATCGACGTCGGTGACGACCCAGCCGGCCTTCTTCAGGGCCTTCTGCATGGCCGGGACCGGGGCGGTGGTGAACAGACCGGGCTCATGGGCGTGGGCGGCGTGGGCCACGATGCGGGCGACAACCGGCAGGCCGAGGGCCTTGGCCGTGGACTCGCGCATCATCACCAGGGCGGCGGCCCCGTCCGAGATCGACGAGGCGTTGGCGGCGGTGATGGTGCCGTCCTTGGCGAAGGCGGGCCGCAGGGTCGGGATCTTGGCGGGGTCGGCCTTGCCGGGCTGTTCGTCGACGCTGACGGTCTCGCTGCCCTTGCGGGTCTTGACCTCGACCGGGGTGATCTCGGCCTCGAACGCCCCGTTGTCGATGGCAGCACGGGCGCGGGTCAGGCTTTCGACGGCATAGGCGTCCTGGGCCTCGCGGGTGAACTGGTACTGACGTGCCGCGTCCTCGGCGAAGGCCCCCATCAGCTTGCCGGGCTCATAGGCGTCCTCAAGGCCGTCGAGGAACATGCTGTCGGAAATGACGTCGTGGCCGATGCGGGCCCCGCCGCGGTGTTTGGCCATCACATAGGGTGCGCCGCTCATCGACTCCATGCCGCCGGCGACGATGACCTGGGCCGTCCCGGCCAGCAGGGCGTCATGGGCCATCATCGTCGCCTGCATGCCGGAGCCGCACATCTTGTTGACGGTGGTGGCCTCGACATGGAGACCCAGCCCGGCCCCGATCGCCGCCTGGCGGGCCGGGGCCTGGCCGAGGCCGGCGGGCAGGACGCAGCCCATGAAGATCTGCTCGATCTTCGCCGGGTCGATGCCGGCGCGCTCGACCGCGGCGCGCACGGCGGTCGCGCCCAGGTCGGTGGCCTTGACCCCGGACAGGGCTCCCTGGAAGCCGCCCATCGGGGTGCGGGCGAAGGAACAGATGACGACGGGATCGGCGGCTTGGGTCATGGGGGCTCCTGGGAGTGCGGATCGCAGCGGGGTAGCGCCTGACCCGCGCCGGGGCAAGCAGGGCAAATCCCGGCGCGGGTTCTGGTGTGCGTTTCGGATGTTGTTGTAGAGGTAGGGGGCAGGGGGAGCATCGCAAGTGGCGGCTGACGCGCTGAAAATTCGACTGACGCCCACCGTGTGGGTCGCATTGCTCGGCCTTGCCCTGACCCTGGTGGTGACGGTGTGGGCCGAACGCGCGGGGTCAGATCGACAGAAGGAACGCTTCGAGCGACAGGCGGATGCCGTCCAGTTTGCCGTCGAGGGGCGGCTGGATACCTATGTCGCCCTGCTTCGCGCGACCGTGGGGCTGTTTGCCGCCAGTGACGAGGTCACGCCGGGCGAGTTCCAGCAATTCGTCGGGTCGCTGGATCTGATCGAACGCTACCCCGGTGTGCAGGGCATCGGCTATGCCGCCTGGCTCGATACGCCCGGTGCCCGGGACGCGGTCCGGCGGGACCTGCCTGCCGGCGTGCGGCCCTGGCCGGATCCCGACACCGGCGAGAGTGCCATCGTCTTTCTGCAACCCCTGGACCGGCGCAACCACGCGGCCCTGGGCTATGACATGTATTCCGAACCGCTCCGCCGTGAGGCCATGCAGCGGGCGCGGACGCTCGACGCGCCCGCCACCACGTCGGCGGTGACCCTGGTTCAGGAACTGGATGCCGACCGGCAGCCGGGTTTTCTGGTCTATCTGCCGCTGACCCGCGCCGACGGCGTTTTTGAGGGCTGGATCTATGCCCCGTTCAGGTCCCGGGATTTCTTCGATCGGGTGTTCGCGGGCGAGGCGGCGCTGGAGGGCCTGGATGTCACCATACGGGACGGTGGAGTCGACGGCATGGTTCTGTGGCCCGCACGTCCGGCCGGGACTTCCGGCTTGCATTTCTCGACGGTGCGGGAGGTCAATTTCGGTGGCCATGTCTGGCGACTGGAGACGTCTACGGCCCGGGGGCTGGGTCAGATCGGCGTGCCGCTGGCCATTCTCGCCGCGGGGCTGTTTCTCACCGCCCTGCTGAGTCTGGCGTGGCACTGGCAGGATCGTCTGCTGGAGGCGGCCCAGAGCGCCCGGACCCGTTCGGACCTGTTGCTGGGCGAGGTCAACCACCGCGCTGCCAACAGCCTGCAACTGGTGGCCTCCTTCGTCTATCTGCAGGCCCAGGCGGTGACGGACCCGAAGGCGCGGACGGCGCTGGTCGAAACCCGGGCGCGGATTCTGGCGGTGTCGCGCGTGCACCAGCGGCTCTACACGGATGACTCGGTCGAGGGCGTCGAGCTGAAGGCCTATATCGAAACCCTGACCGAGGGTCTGGCCGATGCGTTCGAAGCCGGTGGCCGTCGTCTTGACGTCAAGGCGGTGGAGGTTCGCACGGATACGGATCGGGCGATCTCCGTGGGGGTGGTGCTGGTCGAGCTGGTCAGCAATGCCGCCAAATACGCCTATCCGGCCGATCAGCCGGGTGACATCCGGATCCGTCTGCGGCGCGACGACCAGACGCTGCGCCTCGAGGTCGAGGACGACGGGGCCGGTTTCGACCCCGCGAGCAAGGCCAAGGGGTCGGGGCTGGGCATGAAGGTAGTCCATGCCATGGTCACCAAGCTGAACGGCAAGCTGACCGTCGAGCCGCTGACCCCGGGCACCCGGGTTTCGGTCGCCTTTCTGGCCGGCTGAGGCTCAGCGCGTCGGCATCAATTTGCGGCGCTGGCGCACCACGGCCAGCGGGCGGCCGTCCGGGGCGAAGGCGACGCCGTCCTCGACCGCCCAGCCTCCGCCCAGGTCCATGGTGCGGAACTCGAAAAAGGCCCAGCCGTCCGGCGAGGTTTCCGGCGTCAGATCGCCGAACAGGTCGGCGCGCAGGTCGACGCTGGCCGAGATGGCGGGCGGGGCGGGCAGGGCGGTCCAGTAGGTCGGATAGACCCCGTCCAGCAGGAACAGCAGCCGGGCCTCGTCCAGCGGGACGGCGTCGCTGGTGCGCATCCACACGCGCAGGACCGGGGCCTCCGGCGGGTTGAGACCGAACAGGCGCGGGCCGGACTCGAACCGGTGTTCGATATGACGGGTGAACCAGGGGCCGAACCTGGCGTCCAGCGGGGTCGGTTCCAGTTGGTCGACCGGCGTGGCGGCGGCGACAAGCGGCGTCAGCTCGGGACCGGGGACGTCGCGGCCGAAGGTGGCCAGGGCCTGGAGGGCCGGGCGGTCCGGCTGACCGGCGGCGACCGAGGCATAGGCGATGTTGCGGCCCCCGCGCAGCAGGGTCGGGACGAAGACAATGGGCGCGAACCGGGCGGCGGCCAGATACTGGACCGTCAGGCTGCGCAGCGGAGTCCCGATCCCCAGCCCCTGACGCGCGGCGGTGCCGGCCAGGGCCGCCATCAGGCCGCCGAACGGCGCGCCCCTTTCCGGCGGCATGGCCTGGGGCGCATTGGAAAACGCCCCGCTGAGGCTGGCACCCAGGCCGCCGTTCTCATCGGGAGTCAGGGCCAGGGCTTGGGACAGGGTCTGGTCGGTCATGCGGTCCGTGGAGGCAGGGACGAAAGGCGGACGGAAGCGCCGGGGTTCGGCAGGCTTCCGCCCGAAGTCGAGGGATACAGGACAGACGTTCGAAGCCGGAACCGCGAAGGTAGGTCCGTATGCAAAGAAAACTGACATAGTGGGTTTAGATTGGCAACCCTCTTGCCAAAAGGATGACGCGGGGTCACTTTCCTCGCATGGGCCGTACCGCAGACTATTCCCGACAGAGCTGTTCCATCGCCGCCACGCTGGAGGTGATCGGCGATCCGTGGACGCTGCTGGTCATTCGCGACGCCTTCCAGGGCGTCAGCCGCTTCGAACAATGGCAGGAGCGGCTGGGTGTGGCCCGCAACGTTCTGGCGGCGCGGCTGAAGACCCTGGTGCAGCACGGGGTGCTGGAGCCGAAGCTCTATTCCGAACGGCCGCCGCGCAATGAATATGTGCTGACGGCCCGCGGCAAGGACCTGTACGCCGTGCTGGTGACCCTGCACGCCTGGGGCAACAAGCACGTCTATGGCGACACCGACTCCGGCATCGAGATGATGCACAAGACCTGCGGCCAGGCGCTGGACCCGAAGATCGCCTGCGGCTGTTGCGGCGAGATGGTCAAGCCGCGCGACGTCGGCCTGACCCGGGTCGAGAACTGCGCCACCGTGGGCGACGTCATGCCCCGCGAAGACGCGGCCTGACCACGACCTGATCATGCCTGACCGGCTCCGGCCGGTCTTCCTGTCCCGACCACCCTGCCGGTTCGCTCCGGCCAAGGAGTTTCCATGACCCAGACCCTGCCGACCCACGGCCTTCAGCTGCGCAGCCTCGTGCGCAAGTCCGGCGAGCTGGAACTGTCCCTCGCCCGGGTCGAGGTGGCTGCACCGGGGCCGGACGAGGTGGTCGTCCGGATCGAGGCGGCTCCGATCAACCCGTCGGACCTGGCGCTGCTGGTCGGGGCGGCGGACATGAACACAGCGACCCTGTCGGGTTCTGCGGCCAGCCCGGTCATCACGGCCCAGATCCCGGCCGCAGGCATGCGGGCCATGGGCGGGCGTCTCGACGAGTCGATGACGGTCGGCAATGAGGGGGCGGGCACGGTGATTGCCGCCGGCTCCTCGGCCGCGGCCCAGGCCCTGATGGGTCGGACGGTCGCCCTGTTCGGCGGTTCGATGTTCGGCCAGTACCGCACGGTCAGTGCCAACACCTGCCTGCCGCTGCCGGCCGGTACGACGGCGGCCGAGGGGGCGTCCTGCTTCGTCAATCCGCTGACCAGCCTGTGTATGGTCGAGACGATGCGACTGGAGGGCCACACGGCGCTGGTCCATACGGCGGCGGCCTCGAATCTCGGCCAGATGCTGAACAAGGTCTGCCAGGCCGAGGACATCGCACTGGTCAATATCGTGCGCAGCGAGGCCCAGGCCAAAATCCTGCGCGACCTCGGTGCGAAGCACATCTGCGACTCGACCAGCCCGACCTTCATGGCCGATCTGATCGCCGCCCTGGTCGAGACCGGGGCCACCCTGGCCTTTGACGCCATCGGCGGCGGGACGCTGGCCGGGCAAATCCTGACGGCGATGGAGGTGGCGGCCAACAAGACGGCCACGACCTACAGCCGCTACGGATCCCCCGTGCACAAGCAGGTCTATATCTACGGCATGCTGGACACGGGGCCGACGGTGCTGAACCGCGCCTTCGGCATGGCCTGGGGCGTCGGCGGCTGGCTGCTGCCGCCCTGCCTGGCCCGGATCGGCGGCGAGCGGGCCCAGGCCCTGCGCCTGCGGGTCGCCTCCGAGTTGAAAACCACCTTCGCCAGCCACTATGCGGCGGAAATCTCACTGGCCGACGCGCTGAAACCTGAGGTCATCGCCCGCTACAACAAGCGGGCCACCGGCGAGAAATACCTGATCAATCCAAGTCTCGACGCGGGTTGATCCCCGCGATCCGACCGGGCAGCCAAGTGCCGCCCGGTCGGCATGCGGCCCCTATTTGCGCACGTAGCGGTCCAGGAAGGTCAGATAGGCCTCCTGAGCCGTGATGCGGTTGTCGCGGCGCTGGAAGCCGTGACCCTCGTCCGGGAACAGCACATATTCCACGGGCACGCTGTTGGCGCGGATAGCGGCGACCAGCTCGTCACTCTCGACCTGCAGGACCCGCGGGTCATTGGCCCCCTGGACCACCAGCATCGGGCGGCGGATGTTGGTGGCGTGGAACAGCGGCGAGATCCGGCGGTGACGTTCGGCATCGGTCGCCGGATCGCCCATCTCGTCGAAGAGGGCATCGCGCTGCGGCCCCCACCAGGCCGGGATGGATTCCAGCGTGCGCACCCAGTTGGTGACGCCGAAGATGTTGACGCCGGCCTCGAAGGCCTCGGGATGGAAGGCGAGGGCCGCGGCGGTCATATAGCCCCCGTAGGAGCCGCCCATCACCGCCACCTGGTCGTCGGCGACCCAGTCCTGGTCGCGCAGCCATTGTCCGGCGTCGACAATGTCCTGCAGGTCGGACTCTCCGTGGGCGCGGTCGTCCATGTGGAAGAAGGTCTTGCCATAGCCGGACGAACCCCGGTTGTTGGCCGCCAGCACCGTGTAGCCATGGTTCACCAGATGCTGGATCATCGGCGAATAGCCGCGCGTGCTCTGGCCGCCCGGACCGCCATGAACCAGCACGATCGCCGGGCCCGGATTGGCCGCGGAGGCCCCGCGCGCCTGGTAGAGGACGCCCGGAATGATGGTTCCGTCGGAGGCGGCGTAGCGCACGATGCGGGCCTCGACCAGATCGGCCTCGTTGATGTCGGGATTGAGCGCCGTCACCAGCCGCCGTGCCTGGCCTGTCGTCAGATCGGCCGTGTAGACGTCGTTCGGCGAGGTATCGGACGAGACGGTGAAGGCGATGCGGGTCTCGTCGGCGTTGAAACGCACCTGGCCGAGGTTGCCGGCCGGCAGGCCGGAAAGACGGACCGGTTGGCCCGTGCGGGTATCGAGCAGGGTCAGTTCGGTCGAGGCGTCCGCGTTCAGCGCCGAAACCCGATAGCGACCCGACGGCGACCAGCTGACGAACTGCACATCCCAGTCTGCCTGGATGAGCGGTGCCTTGGCACCGGTCGTCAGGTCATGGGTCCAGGCCTGGTTGAACTCGCCATGTTCGTCCGTGCCATAGATCAGCTGGCGGCTGTCGGGGCTGAAGGCATAGGTACCGTGGGCCACAGCGCCCTCGTGGGCCGTGACCAGGCGCGGCTCACCGTCGCCCTGAAGGTCGACCACATAGACATCGCTGTCGGCGCTGGTGTTGGGCTTGTCGATGGCCAGCCAGCGCCCGTCGGGCGATATGTCGGCGATGAACATGCCGGGGTTCTGGAACACCAGCCGGCTTTCATAGGTGTCGGCATCATAGGCGTAGAGGTCAAAAACCTCAGGGTCGCGGAGGTTGGACGTGACGTAGAAGACGTCGCGGGCGGCGCTCCAGCCCAGCAGGTCGGCCTTGACGTTGTCGCCCGGGGTCAGGTCGCGGACAGTCCCGTCCAGTTCCCGGACATAGACGTGGGTCAGTTCGCTGCCGCCGCCGCCGCTGTCGGCCGCCAGCAGGACACGGTCGTCCCCGGGGAAATAGCTCAGGCCCCGCGTGGCTACGGTCGTTGATGTGCTGAGCGGCACGGGAGGGCCGCCGGCGACCGGCAGGGCCCAGGCGTTGAATACCCCCGTCTCGTCACTGCTGATCAGGATCGACCGGCCGTCCGCGGAAAAGCCCAGTCCTGCGGGACTGGACATGCCGTAGTTCCGGGTCTGGTAGAATTCGGCGGCCGTGTAGGTACGCAGGGTCGCGGCCTCGGCGGAAACGGCCGTCGGCGCGGGGGTCTGGGCCATGACCCCGGGGGCGGCGGCCATGAGGGCGAAGACGGAGACGAGGCAGACGGTCGGGCGCATGGCGGATCCTTGCTGGATGAATGTCCATGGGTGAGGCGTCATCTCATCACAACGGATGCGACCTGTCGGCAATTTAATGTTCGGTGGGGAGGCAGCCGGCCAGCGATCCCGCGCGATGGCGTCACGTGGATAGTAAAACTCGGCGGGCGGGCCGCAGGGCGGGGCGAACGCCCCGGCAACGCAGCTTCGGTCAGGCGACGGCGGTGGTGGCCTGGATGAAACCGCCGCCCAGCAGCCGGTCGGGGTCGGCCGGATCATAAAGGGCGCAGGCCTGACCGGGAGCCACGCCTTCCTCGCCTTCGGCAAAGACGACCGAGATCACGCCGTCGGCTAGGGCCAGGCGGGCGGGGGAGGGCGGCCGGGTCGAGCGCACGCGGGCCAGAACCGGGGTGCCGGCCTCGGCGGCCGCCACGATGGTCGGCTGGTCGCCCAGCCAGTTGGTTTCATCCAGGGTCAGGGCGGCGGTCAGCAACGCCTCACGCGGGCCGACGATGACGCGGCGGTTGTCGGGATCGAGCTTCGTCACGAACAGCGGCTCGCCCACGGCGACGTTGAGACCGCGGCGCTGGCCGATCGTATAGTCGGTGATACCGGCGTGGGTGCCCAGAACCCGGCCGTCCATGTGTACGATCTCACCGGCCTCGCGGCCCTGGGGACGCAGCTTGTCGATCAGGGTGCGATAGTCGCCGTTCGGCACAAAGCAGATGTCCTGGCTGTCCGGCTTGGCCGCGATCTTCAGCCCCAGCTCGGCGGCGACGCCGCGCACCTGGGGCTTTTCGAGGTCGGCCAGCGGAAAGCGCAGATAGTCGAGCTGGGTCGGTGTGGTGGCGAACAGGAAATAGGACTGGTCGCGCGAATGGTCGATCGCCTTGCGCATCTGGGCCCGGCCGTCGGCACCGACCGCGCGGCGCACATAGTGGCCGGTGGCCATGGCCTCGGCCCCGAGGTCGCGGGCGACGTCGAGCAGGTCCCGGAATTTGACCGTCTGGTTGCAGCGGATGCAGGGCACCGGCGTCTGGCCGGCCAGATAGGAGTCGGCGAACTGGTCGATCACCGCGTCGCGGAAGCGGCTCTCGTAATCCAGCACATAATGGGGGATGCCCAGGCTCTCGGCCGCCAGTCGGGCATCATGGATGTCCTGACCGGCGCAACAGGCCCCCTTCTTCTTCAGGGCCGCGCCGTGGTCATAGAGCTGCAGCGTCACGCCGACGACATCGTAACCGGCCTTGTGCAGCAGGGCCGCGACCACGGTGGAATCGACGCCGCCCGACATGGCCGCCACGACGCGGGTGCCGACCGGCAGACCGACCGCTGCGCGCGCGGCCGCAATCGCCCCGTCCATGTCGGCGGGCGCGAAGGTGGGCACGGGGCAGGTGGGCTCAAGCAACGTCATGGCCCCCATTTAGGGGGAAAGCGGTGCGAATTCGAGGCCGGGGCGCAATCCGGCCCGGAAACGGCAACGGCCGCCCCCGTTTCCGGGAGCGGCCGCTGTCTTCGGGGGGGAGAGAGTTGGGGAGCTAGCCCCGGTAGTGCTGGATCCGCGTCGTGCGCAGACCCTGCATGCCCCATTTGTCGATCGCCTTCTGCCAGGCGAGGAATTCCTCGGCCGTCAGACGGTATTGCGTCAGGGCATCGTCAAGGCTGAGCAGCCCGCCGCGAACGGCAGCCACCACTTCGGCCTTGCGCCGGATCACCCACCGGTCGGTGGATGGCGGCGGCAGATCACCCAGGGTCAGGGGCGTACCCGTTGGTCCGACCACGTATTGTTCGCCTTTACTGTTAAGGCGTCGCTCTTGCAGCATGGGCTTAAGCCTCATTCACCAATCACCATCTGAGATGTGAATGTAGGCCGGCTCAGCTAAAGGCCGTTTAAGGGTCGTGGTGAAGGAAAGAATAAAATCCCTTCCTCCACTGATGACTGAACGGCCAAAGGTAAAGCGACGATTCATTGAACCTAACGATCAGTTACTTGCGGATCAGCGTTTGATGCTGATCAGTTCGGCGAGCATCTCGTCGGCGGTGGTGATGATCTTCGAGGAGGCCGAATAGGCCCGCTGGGTGGTGATCAGACCGGTGAATTCGGCGGAGAGATCGACCGTCGAGGCTTCCAGCTGCGAGGCCCCGATCAGGCCCGCGCCGCCGCTGCCGGCCCCCTTCAGGTTGAACGTGCCCGAGCTCTGGGTGACCCGGAAGGCGTTGCCGCTGACCTGGGAGAGGCTGTCGGGGCTGGTGAAGGTGGCCAGGGCAACCAGGGCAATCTGCCGGGTCACGCCGTTGTCGAAGATGGCCGTGACATAGCCCTTCTCGTCGATCTTGATCTCCGACAGGTTGCCGAAGGCCGTACCGTTGGTCAGCGTGGCCTGCACGACCGAGGCGCTGTCGTACTGGGTCAGGCCGCCGGCGGCGTTGGCGAGTTCGAAGGCCACGCTCTGATTGTCGATACCCAGGCTGGGGGCCCAGTTGAATCCCCCGGCGGCGGGCGCGGCCGCGTCGGAGGCTCCGAAATTGAGCGCAGCCACCGTGGCGTCGGGGAACAAGGCCTCGCCGGCCGGCATGGCCAGCATGGCGTCAACGTCGAGGCGACCGTCCTGGGTGAAGGCGACCTTGCCGAATTTGAGCTGACCGTTGGCGAGGCCTGCCCCGGTGACGACGTCACTCGCCGGAATGGCCCGGATTTCGGCGTGCCACTGGTTCGGCACATCGCTCTTCAGGAAGGACAGGGCGACCGTCCTCTGTCCGCCCTTGGAGTCCGAGACCGGAATGGTCAGCTCGAAGTCGGGCTTGACGCCGGTTCCGGTTTCCGGATCCCACATGGCCATGGAGTTGGTGGCCGGGCTATAGGCATTGGGGCCTGCGGGCACCAGGGCGGCGTCCGATGCCGCGACGGAAATCGGCTGACTGGACCGCAGGTTGGCGTTCAGCTCGATCCGGGTCGTGGCCTCGGCGGTGCCGCCGACCGAGCCGACGTTGATGGTCTTCAGGCGCGTCAGGTCGGAGGGATCGATGTTGATGGAGCCATTGCTGTCGATCGGCCAGCCCTGGAGATACAGGCCGGCGGTGTTCTTCAGGAAGCCGTGGTTGTCGACGCGGAAGGCTCCGGCGCGGGTGAACAGCCGGGTGTCGGCCGGGGTCAGATCCTCAGCCTTTTCGGTGACCACGAAGAAGCCCTGACCGGCGATGCCCAGGTCGGTCGAGGAGGTGGTGCGCTGCAGCTGGCCGTTCTGGCTGGTGAAGTGGCGGGCACTGGCCTGGACGCCACCCGCAGAGTAGCCGGCCCCGTTGCTCTGGGTGTTGACCACGGTGGCGAACTCGCCGGTCGTGCGCTTGTAGCCGACCGTGTTCACGTTCGCGATGTTCTGGGAAATGGCCGCGAGCGCGGCGGCGTTGGCAGTCAGGCCGGACACGCCGGCCAGCAGGGCGCTGTTGATGCTCATGACTTGGAACTCCAGGAAATAGCGATTTCAATCGGATGGAAGGAAGGGCGCATCGCGCCGGAGAGGGACGGGATCATGCTGTGCCCGCCGGTGGGACGGGGGCGGCGCGCTCCTGCAGGGCGATCACCGAGGACAGCGGCAGGATGGAGTTGCCGACCGTCAGATAGGGCTCGCCGTTGTAGAGCTCGACACCGGTGATGCGGCCGCGAACCAGGGTCTGGCTGGTGACCGTCTCGTCGGATCCGGTCTTGGCGGTGACCTTCAGGGTATAGACGCCGCCGTCGGGCAACTGGCCCCCGGCGGAGGTCTTGCCGTCCCAGACGAAGTCGTGGGTGCCTTCGGTGCGGTTCGGGGCCGGTCCACTCCAGACCACGCGGCCGCCGCCGTCGAGAACCTGCAGGTCGGCGGTCGCGGCGTCGGTCGCCAGTTCATAGCTCCAGGTCGCCTTGCCGGCGTCCAGTTTCATGGCGGACCAGGCGGCGGTGGTGTCCTTGCCGATATAGTTGGCGGCTCCCGACAGACCGCCGCTCTGCTGGGCGGCCAGCAGGCTGGTGAGCAGGTCGTTGGTCAGCAGTTGCTGCTCGACGCCCGACATCTGGGTCAGCTGGCTGGTGAACTCGTTGGAATCCACCGGCGACAGCGGGTCCTGGTTCTTCAGCTGCGCGGTCAGCAGGGTGAGGAAGGTCTCGAAATTGGTGGCCATGGCGGTCCGACCGGCATCGGTGCGGTCGGTGGCTGTGGCGGCGGTGACGGCGGCAACCATCGGTCAGACTTTCATATCGACGCGGTCAGGCGTCAGGGACAGGGACATCCAGCGCGGTGCCGTAACCGGGGCAGCGGCGTCGGTTTCATCAGACAGGCGGGAGGCGGCGGCAAAGGCGCGGCCCTGGCGGCGGTCAAAGGCCTCGCCGGACGAGCGGTCGCGCTCCGCGAACTGGAAGGCGTCGTCGGCGAGATGGAAGCCGGCGGCTTCGAGCTGACGGCGCAGCTCATCGACGCGCCCCTTCATGTCGAGGGCGGCGGCAGGGTTGTCGAAGGCGAGCCGGGCGGCAAGGCGGCCGTGCTCGTCGATGTCGAGGCTGACGTCGACCCGTCCCAGATTATCGGGTGTCAGCGCCATTTCGAACCGGGTCGAACGGGCGTCCAGCCGGCGAATGATCTGGGCCGCCAACTGGGCTGTGGCCTCAACCGCGGCATTGGAGAGGTTGGACAGGCTGTAGGTCTGCGACGCGGTGCCGGTCTGGGAGACCGGTGCGGGCGGGGTCTCGGCCGGCGGCTGGTCGACGGGCGATTTCACCGTGACGTCGGGCGCATCGGCGACTGGGGGTACCGGGACAGCGTTGCCCTGAGTCAGCGGTCGATCCGACAGTGACGTGGCCTCGGGCGCGGTCAGCGTAGCCCCTGCCGGCGGCACGGCAGCGGCCGTGACGGAACCCGTCGCAGGGGCCGCAGCGGACGGTCCGGCCCCCGTGGCGCGCTCGCCGGTCGCGCGGACGCTGTTGGATATGGTTCCGGTCCGGTCGGCGAGCGGACGTGTCGGGGGCGGCGCGACGGCCGGGGCCAGGGCGGCCATGGCGGCGGCCGCAGCCCGGGTGCCGGCGGCGGTGACCGCCGGGGTGGCCGGCTCGGCGGCCGTGCCGGTCTGGGCGGCGGCGTCGGTACCGGGCAGGATCTGACGGTCGCCGGACTTGCCTGCGGCCGGGACGGGCGCGACGCCCGGCAGGACCTGGGGTCCCTCGGCCGTGGCGGCCATGGCCGGCAGAACCGGGCGAGGATCGGCCGCGCCGGCGCGCGTGTTCTGTGCCGGCACCGGTGCCGGGGCGGTTTCGTCCAGGGCGGGCAGTACCTGCGGACCGGTCGTGCCCTTTCCGTCGAGCGGCGGGCGTTGCGGCACCGGCGCGTCCTGCGGCATGACGGCTGCGGGCGGTGGACCCGGGAGGACCTGGGGCCCGTCGGCCCCCTTGTCGACGGCAACGACCGGCGGCCGGACCTCGTCGACGGGGGGCGGCGGGACCGCGGCCGCTGCCCCGTCCGGGGCGGGCGGAGTCGCGTCCAGGGCTGTTTCGTCCGCGACGTCAGCGACGGTGTCCTCTTCGGTGAGGGTCACCGGCCCGGAGGACGGGCGGGGCGGGGCGGCTCCGGTGCCGGTCAGGGGCGAGTCGCCCTTGCCGGCGGAACGGGCCCGTTCCGTGTCGACATCCATGGCCTCGCCCAGCATCCGGTCGAATCCGGAGTCCCCATGGGCGTCGACCGCCCTTGAGGCGGCGACCGGCGCGGGGGCCGGGGCGACGATGGAGAAGAGACTTGCAGCGGACATGGGTGCCGGAGGCCTGGATACAGTCGGCGCTTGCTGCGCCCAAGGGTTCGTCAGGGGTGTCGCAAGTCGCGGGCCACCTCGAAAAAACGTCGTAACTGTGCGAAAATAAAGCGAAAAATATAACCGTAGCCAGCCGGCATCCAGGCGCGGGGCGGTCGAATCTTGCCGCGCCGTGACGTTTTTTGCCCGGCTGGTTCCGCCCGGGAGTCAGGGGCGGACGGGTCTGGCCCGCCCCTTGCGCACCTGTTCGGGTATGAACGCGGTAAAAATCGTGATGCCCCATGTATTCAATGACCTAGCCGGATCGGTGAGCGATCGGGCCGGGCAAAAAGCGCACATCGGCTGGCAGGGATTGCCGGGCGGCGGGGTTGTCATGTCATCGGGAGCGCTCTGATGTCGCTGAACGCCATCATGAACACGGCCTCGTCGGGCCTGACGGCCGCCCAGGCCCAGTTGCGTGTGGTCTCGGACAATGTCTCGAACGTCAACACGCCTGGCTATGTGCGCAAGATCGCCGACCAGGTCGCCGTTTCCAACCAGGGGATCGGGGCGGGCGTTGATATTGCCCGCATCCGTCTGGCCACCGACCGCTTCCTTCAGGCCGCGAGTCTCAACTCGGCGTCGGATGCGGCCCGCCAGGGTGTGCGCTACGAACTGTACGACCGGATCCAGTCCCTGTTCGGCGATCCGGGAGACGCGGGCTTCTTTTCCCAGGTCGACGACATCTTCTCGGCCTTCGCCGCCGGGGCTGAGGATCCGGTGTCGGCCCCGCGCCGCCAGGAGGCCCTGTTCAAGGTCCAGGCCCTGTTCGATGAGGCCAGTCGCATCGCGGCGCAGATTCAGTCCGTGCGTGAGGATGCCGACGGGCGGATCCAGAGCGCCACGGAAACCGGCAACGCCCTGCTGGAGCAGATCGAGGCACTGAATGTCGAGATCTCCCGGGCCGCTGCCGTCTCCGGCGACTCGTCGGGGGCCGAAACCGCCCAGGCCGCGCTGATTTCCCAGCTGTCCTCGCTGATGGACATCCGGGTGTCCGTCCGGGCCGTCGGTGGCGTCTCGATCCGCACGGGCAGCGGCGTGCTGCTGGCCGGGCAGGGTCACGCAAAGCTGGAATACAACCGCGCCGGCTCGGTCAATGCCGAGACGTCGTTCAGCGAGATCTGGGTGACCGAACCCGGCGGTCAGAAGCGTCCCCTGCTGGACAGTGTGGTGTCCGGCGAGATCAAGGGGCTGGTGGAACTTCGCGACACCGAGGCACCCGAGGCCGCCGCACGGCTGGGCGAGATGATGACCCGGATCGCGGATGAGCTGAACCGCGCCCATAATGCCAACAGTGCCGTTCCGCCGCCGTCGACCCTGACCGGCCGCAATGTCGGCCAGTCGCTGGCAACGGCCGTGGCCGGCTTCACCGGCAGTACGACCGTCGCCGTGACCAATGCCGCCGGGGTCATTCAGGCGCGGGCTGACATTGTATTCTCGGGCGCGTCGATGACCATCAACGGCTCGGCGGCGACGCCGGCCAATTTCCTGGCCGTGCTGAATACGGAACTGGGCGGCGCGGCCACGGCCAGCTTCAACGGCGGGGTCCTGAGCCTGGCGGCCACCAGCCCGAACGGCGTCGCCATCGCGGACGACCCGGCCTCGCCCAGCGCCAAGGCCGGGCGCGGCTTCTCACACTATTTCGGCCTCAATGACCTGGCCTCAAGTGATCGCGTGGCGCTGTATGATACGGGGCTGACGACGGCATCGCTGCACGGCTTTACCGCCGGCGAGACCGTGGCCTTCCGTTTTGTGGACGCCAACGGCTCCAAGATGCGGGACCTGACGGTCACGGTTCCGGGGGGCACCGGAACGGTGGCCGAGCTGCTGACGGCCCTGAACGATCCCGCGACCGGCGTCGGCCGGTACGGTGCCTTTACGCTGGACCCGGCCTCCGGTGCCCTGACCTTCAAGGGGTTGGGAAGTCCGCCGCCGGCCATGTCGGTGATCAATGACAAAACCACCCAGGTGCCGTCGGGCGTGTCGCTGACCGAACTGTTCGGGATCGGGACCGGGGTCCGGGCCTCGCGCGCGGACGGCTTTACCCTTCGGACCGACATCAACCGGGACCCATCAAAACTGGCCCTGGCCCAGCTCAACCTGTCCGCTGCGCCGGGCACGGCCGCGCTGACGACCGGTGACGGGCGCGGAGCCCTGCTGCTGGCCGACGCCGGTCAGCGGGCCGCCCGGTTCGAGGCGGCCGGCAGTTCATCCGGCGGGTCGATCAGTGTCTCGCGCTATGCGTCGGAGCTGGCCGGAGAAATCGGCGGCAAGGCGAAGCTGTCGAAGAGCCGCTCCGACAGCGCCACGGCGCTTCAGACCGAGGCGGCCGCCCGTCAGGTCGCGTTTGAAGGGGTCAATCTCGACGAGGAACTGGTGCTGATGACGACCTATCAGCAAGCCTTTAACGCTTCGGCGCGCCTGATCCAGGCCGTCAAGGACATGTATGACGTCTTGCTGGGGATGGTGTGATGACCAGGGTTTCGACCGCCGGAAACTATCATTCAGCCCTGGCGGAGCTGATGAACACCCAGGTGCGCGCCCAGGACGCGCAAAGACGCATCTCGACGCAGAAGGTGGCCACGGATCTGACCGGGTTCGGCCGGGCTTCGGAAACCCTGACCGCCCTGAAGTCGATGCAGAGCCGGATCCAGGGCTTCATCAACACCGGCGAGACCGTGTCGGCCCGGCTGGGTGCCCAGGATCTGGCCTTCGAACGGATCGCGGACGGTGCCGGCGGCGGACGGCAGGCGATCGCCGACGCTCTCGCATCCGGTCGTGTCGATGGCTTGATGCAGCAGTTGCAGAACCAGTTTCAGGTCGCCCAGGACGGACTAAACGCCCGGCACCAGGGACGTTACCTGTTCGCCGGAGGCAGCGTCGAGAAGGCACCGGTTGTGTCCATGACGTTGAGCGATCTGGCCGCAGCACCGACGGTGGCAGACAGTTTCGTCAATGACAGCCTGAAGCAGACCTCACGGTTGGACGAGGGCTCGCGCATGGATACCAGCTTCCTTGCCAACGAGATCGGCAGCGACCTGTTCCAGATCTTCCGCGACATTCAGACCTTCCACGGCACCACGCCCATCGCCGACCCGATGAGCGACGCGACCCGCGACTTCCTGACCAGTCAGCTGTCGCGGTTCGATGTCGCCCGCACCAAAATTACCGACATGGCGGCGCGCAACGGGGCCATGCAGAACCGTGTTGATGCGATCCTGAAGTCACAGACCGAGCAGAAGACGTCGCTGGATGAACTCCTGTCGACCAAGACCGACGCCGACATGGCCCAGGCGATCACCGATCTGCAGCTGTCACAGGTTGCGATCCAGGCCTCGGCCCAGGTTATCAGCCAGCTGAGCCAGGTCTCGCTGTTGAACTATCTGAATTGATCGCCGCGTCGGTGTCGCGTCCGGCCGTCAGGCCGCAGCTACAACCGGGGGCCGTGGCCGAACGGTAACGCCCGGCCGGCGTTCATGGCGCGCCGGGAGCAAAGAGCATGGGCAAAGTCCCGAGCCCCGGCTAGTGAGAGACATGATCAGCGCGGATTTCCAGATTGAGCACGGCGAGGCGGGGCTGGTGCTCCGCCTCAGCGGCGACTGGACCACGGCCGGTCTGGGTCGGGCTTCGCGGCGGCTGGAAGCGGCGCTGAAGGCGCAGACGCCCGCGCGGCTGGAACTGGATGAAATGGGCCGTTTCGACACCGCCGGGGCCCTGTCGATCGTGAAGGCCACAGGATCCCTTCTGCCCGCGTCGGTCTGGGCCGCGCGCCCCGAGGCGGGGCGCATCTATGCGATGGTTGAGCGGCTGGAACGCGAGAGCGTCGAGCCGCGCAAGCGTGCGGACGGCTTTACCCGTGCCTTTGCCAAGGTCGGACGGGGTGTCGAGGACATCGGCCACGAGGCGGTCATGTCCCTGGCCTTTCTCGGTCGGCTGATGGTCGCCACGGGGGCGGCACTGGCCAGTCCGGGTCGCATTCGCTGGCCCGCCTGGGTCAGCCAGGCCGAGCGCGCCGGACTGGATGCCCTGCCGATTATCGCCACCACCAATTTCTTCGTCGGTGCCGTGATCGCCTTCCTCGGCGCCGACCTGCTGACCCAGTTCGGGGCCGGGGTGTTCACCGTCCAGCTGATCGGGGTCTCGGTGCTGCGGGAGTTTGCCGTGGTCATCACCGCCATCCTGCTCGCGGGCCGGTCGGCCTCGTCCTTCGCGGCCGAGATCGGTTCGATGCGGATGAACCAGGAGGTCGACGCCATGCAGGTCATGGGGGTCAATCCGTTCCAGGCCCTGGTCATTCCCCGGCTGGCGGCCATGCTGGTGATGCTGCCGATCCTGACCTTCGTCGGCATGATCGCCGGTCTGTTCGGCGGCATGCTGGTGACCTGGGCCCAGCTGGACCTGGGCCCGGCCTTCTTCATCCAGAGGATCGCCGACACTCCCGATATCGGCACGCATATGGGGGTGGCGATGATCAAGGCTCCGGTGTTCGCCATCGTCGTGGCCGCGATCGGCTGCCGTCAGGGCATGTCCGTCGAAGGGGACGTCGAGTCGCTGGGGCGTCGGGTGACCGCCGCCGTGGTTCAGGCGATCTTCGCCATCATCCTGCTGGACGCCGTGTTCGCCCTGATCTTCCTGGAGCTGAACTGGTGACCGCGCCGGTGCAGCCTTTCGCCCCGGTCGAGCCGGCTCCCGAGGTCTTGATCGAGGTTCGGGGGCTGCTGAGTCAATTCGGCGAGCGGGTCATTCACGACAACCTCGATCTGGACGTGGTCAAGGGCGAGGTCCTGGGCATTGTCGGGGGGTCCGGTTCGGGCAAGACCGTGTTGCTGAACAGCATCATCGGCCTCAAGGAACCCGACGGCGGCACCATCCGTATTTTCGGTCATGATATCTCCGAGATGACCAAGGGACAGGCGGCCGACATTGAGCAGCGGACCGGCACGCTGTTCCAGCAGGGGGCGCTGTTCTCGTCGCTGACCGTGCTGGAGAACGTGGCCTCGCCCCTGGTCGAGCACACGCGTCTGCCGAAGGAGATGATCCGCGAACTGGCGGAGATGAAGATCGCCATGGCGGGCCTGGGGCCGGAAGCCCATCATCTGAAGCCGGCCGAACTGTCGGGCGGGATGCGCAAGCGGGTCGGGCTGGCGCGGGCCCTCGCCCTGGATCCCGAGGTCCTGTTTCTGGACGAGCCGACGGCCGGGCTGGATCCGATCGGGGCCGCGGCGTTCGATTCCCTGATCCGGAACCTGTCAGACGATCTGGGGCTGACCGTCTTCATGATCACCCACGATCTCGATAGTCTGTACGCTATCTGTGACAAGGTGGCGGTGCTGGCCGACAAGCGTGTGATAGAAAAGGCCACGGTGGCGGAGCTGGAACGTTCCGATCATCCGTGGATCAAAGAATACTTCCTTGGGCCGCGCGGACGCGCCGCCACGAAGGCCGCCTGAGGAGAGCGGAGCGATGGAACGAGACGCCCACTATGCCGCCGTCGGCATTGCCACGATCGCCCTTCTGGTGGCGCTGGCGGTATTTGCCATCTGGCTGGCCCGCCTGCAGTTCAACAACGACTACGACGTCTATGACATCGTCTTCTACGGCCCGGTTCGCGGACTGTCCGAAGGCGGCGACGTCAATTTCAACGGCATCCGCGTCGGCGAGGTGACGGACCTGAACCTGGATCCCAAGAACAGCGATGAGGTCATCGCCCGCATTCGCATCGATGCCACCACGCCGGTGCGGGTCACCTCGCGTGCCCAGCTGGAGCCTCAGGGCATCACGGGCCTGAACTATATCCAGATCACCGCCGGTACCCCGACCAGTGCGCTGTTGAAGGCCCAGTACCCTGACAATGTCGTGCCGGTGTTGCAGAGCCAGCCGTCGCCGATCGCCGAACTGCTGTCGGGATCGGGCACGGTGCTGGCCCAGACCGTGGATGCGCTGAACCGCATCAACCGGGTGCTGTCGGACGACAATATCCGCTCGTTCTCGACCAGCCTGAAGAACGCCGAGTCGCTGACCACCGAGCTGGAGGCCCGCAAGGGCATGATCGAGCAGCTGGAACAGTCGCTGACCAAGGCCAATGCCGCGATCGACGAATACCAGCAGCTGGGGGCCAGCCTGCGCGTCCTGGTCGACGGTGACGGTCGAGCGGCCGTCGGCAACATCAACCGGGCCACCGCCGACGCCCGGACGGCCCTGGCCTCGATCAACCGTACGGCCAATGCCCTTGAAGGTCCGCTGGGCAATGTGGCCAGCGAAGGCGTGCCGCAGCTGATGCAGGCGATCCAGGGCCTCGAGGACGCCACGGACTCCCTGCAGAGCCTGATCGACGAGGTCCGCGCCAGTCCGCGCGACTTCATCGGGCGTCCCCCCTCCACCGAAATCGAGGTCCGGCCATGATCGGCATGTTTGTTCGTCTGTCGGCTGTCACGGCCACGGTCGCGGTTCTGGGCGGGTGTTCTCTGCTGGCGACGCCGGACCCCGTGCAGCTCTATCGGTTCGGGGTCACAGCGGAGCCCGGCGACGGCCCGGTTCTGGCCGCGCCGGTCCAGGTGGCACTGCGCCGGATCGAGTTCCCGGCGGCGTCGAAAGGCGACCGGATGCTGGGCATTACCGGGACGGAGGCGGCCTATATCGCCGGTGCCCGCTGGGTGTCTCCGGCCGAAGACCTCTACGCCCAGAGCCTGCACGAGGCGTTTCTGTCGCAGTCGAACCGGGTGAGACTGATCGCCCGGCGCGAGCTGACCCCGGCCACGCGGACCCTGGACATCGATGTTCGCACCTTCGAGTCGCGCTACGAGCGACCGGGTGCCGCGCCGCTGGTGGTGATTTCGGCGACGGCGCGCATGCTGCGCCTGCCGGAACGGACCGTCGTGTCCGAGCGGACCTTCACCGTGTCGCAGCCGGCCGCCGAGAACCGGGTGTCGAGCATCGTTGCGGCCTTCGACATCGCCACGCGGGATCTGAATACCCAGATCGTCGACTGGACCGAGGCCGCCGTCGGCACCTGAGTCGGTCCGGGGCTCTGTCTACAGGGGACGGCGAAGCGCCTCGATCCGGGCGGCGATCTCGACCCGCCGGGACTGCGCCGTGTCCAGTTCCGCCAAGGCGCTGTCGATCCGGGCCAGCAAGGCGTCCCGCGTCCGTGCCAGCCGTGTCTGATCGGGCCGGACCCGTTTCGGGCGGCGTCCGGCCAGACCCAGTCCGTCGGTCCAGTCGTCGCGCCAGGTGTCGATACCCTGACGACACAGCCCCAGACTCTCGGCCATACGGGCATCGGTATTCTGCACCCGACGGATCAGGGGCAGGGTCTGCAGGGCGGCCTGACGGCCGGCGGCCAGGGCTTCCCCCCGTTGCCGCAGGGGGGACGGGTCTGCGGCGGTGGCGCGGGCGAAGATGGCGCTCAGATGGGTGTCCAGATCACCGACGACGTCGCGCAGATCGTTCCAGGCACTGTCCAGCGCCCCGTTTCGCCGGCCCACGCTCTCGATCCGCTCGGCCATGTCGCTGGCCACGTCGGCGAGGCCGGCGGTGGCGGTGGCGAAGCGGGCGCGGAAGCGTTTCAGGCGACGGCCACGGCTGTCGAACAGACCGCCCAGGCCCTTGCGGGTCTCCAGTGCGGTGGGGGCGAGGTCCTGCAGCACCGAACGGGCGTGGGTCAGCTGGGCCGCGGCCTCGGTCAGGTCGCCGGTGCGAACCGCACCGAGGGCGCGCTCCAGACGGTCGAGGGCGGCGGCACGCGCGGGCTCGGCGAAGGCTTCGGGGGGATCGGTGTCCAGAGTCGCCGCGATCGCGGCCACGCGGGCGGGATCGGGCAGGGGCGCGCCGCCCGTCACGCGGTATGAGCCATCAGCCGCCATTGTCACCCTCCCTGGTCCGGCCCCAGCGCCGATCGGGAGGACTATGCCAGCGACTTCAGCTTTTCGGAAATCGTATAGCTTGCCTCGGTCTTCGCCTGGACCTCGTCCAGGGTCACGCCGTCGACGAGTTCGATCAGTTCCAGGCCCGCACCGTCCGGCTTGACGTCGAACACGCACAGGTCGGTGATGATGCGGCTGACCACGCCGGTGCCGGTCAGGGGCAGGGTGCAGGCCTTCAGCACCTTGGACTGGCCGTGCTTGTTGGCGTGGTCCATGACCACGACGACCCGCTTGACGCCGGCGACGAGGTCCATGGCCCCGCCCATGCCCTTGACCAGCTTGCCGGGGATCATCCAGTTGGCGATGTCGCCGTTCGCGGCCACCTCCATGGCCCCGAGGATGGACAGGTTGATATGGCCGCCGCGGATCATGGCGAAACTGTCGGCCGAGCTGAAATAGCTGCTTTCCGGGATCTCGGTGATCGTCTGCTTGCCGGCGTTGATCAGGTCGGCGTCGACGTCTTCGTCATAGGGGAAGGGTCCCATGCCCAGCATGCCGTTCTCGGACTGGAGGGTGACCTCCATGCCGTGCGGGATGTAGTTGGCGACCAGGGTCGGGATGCCGATACCGAGGTTGACGTAGAAGCCGTCCTGCAGCTCTTGCGCGGCGCGTTCGGCCAGTTGTTCGCGGGTACGGGCCATGATCAGACGCCCTCTTTCTGGCGGATGGTGCGCTGTTCGATGCGCTTTTCGGACACGGTCCTGACGATGCGGTCGACATAGATGCCGGGGGTATGGATGCAGTCCGGATCCAGCGAGCCGGTCGGGACGATCTCCTCGACCTCGACCACGGTGACCTTGCCTGCCGTGGCCATCATCGGATTGAAGTTGCGGGCCGTCTTGCGGAACACCAGATTGCCGCGCTCATCGGCCTTCCAGGCCTTGATGATCGACAGGTCGGCGAGTAGCCCGGTCTCCATGATGTAGCGCTCGCCGTCGAAGGTGCGCTCTTCCTTGCCTTCGGCCACCAGGGTGCCGACCCCGGTCTTGACGAAGAAGGCCGGGATGCCGGCCCCGCCGGCGCGGATGCGCTCGGCCAGGGTGCCCTGGGGGTTGAACTCCAGCTGCAGCTCACCGGCCAGATACTGGCGCTCGAACTCCTTGTTCTCACCGACGTAGGACGAGATCATCTTGGCGATCTGTTTGGTTTCCAGCAGCTGGCCGAGGCCAAAGCCGTCGACGCCGGCATTGTTGGAGATGACCGTCAGCCCCTTGGCACCGCTGTCGCGCAGGGCGGCGATCAGGTGTTCGGGAATGCCGCACAGGCCGAAACCGCCGGACATGACGGTCATGCCGTCGAAGGTCAGACCCTTCAGCGCAGATGCCGCATCGGCATAGATCTTCCGCATCAACTTCCTCATTTCATCATATGATGAATAACCAGCCTCTACCCCGTCTCTAGTCCGGGGACGGCGAGGGGGCAAGGGTCAGAGGGCGCGACCCAGGGTGACGGGTCTGTGCGGAGGGCGGGGCCGGTCGCGATAGCGGGCCCCCTTGATCATGCTCCGCAGGGCCTCCCAGTGAATTCCGGCCATGACCTTCCACGTCAGCAGGGGGTGGGTCAGCCAGGCGCGGAGCAGCTGGCCGTCGGTCAGGGGGCGACGCGCGCCGGCGAAACTGGCGGTCAGAATCGGCATGTCACCGCGGCGGACGGCGACGACCACGGACACGCCCTCGGCCGGGGGGCGGACGGTGAAATCATAGGTCAGGTCCATGTCCATGAAGGGCGAGACGAAGAAGGTCTTGTCGGCCGTCTGGCGGATCGGGCCCGGGGTATCGACGGGCCGGGCCACAAGATAGCTGTGGCGTTCGCCGAAGGTGTTGGTGACCTCATAAATCAGGGCCGCCACCGGGCCGTCGGGTCGATGGCAGAAGTAGACGCTGATCGGGTTGAAGCCGTAGCCGAGGATACGGGGCATGGTCAGCAGACGGATCGGGCCGCCTTCAAGATCGATCCCGGCCTCGGCCAGATGAGCCTCCAGCTGCGGGCGCAGGGGGCGTCCCGAGCGATCGCCATGGTCGGCGGCGCGCCAGCTCATCAGGCCGATCCGGCCGCGGCCGAGCAGGCGCAGGCGGTCGAGGCGGGTCTCGATGTGGTCGAGGTCCAGCAACAGCATGAAGACGCGGTAGCCGAGGGCATGGCGGATGGTTCGGACCCGGGCGTGTTCGACCCGGCCGACGTAGAGGGCGCTGTGATCCGCCGTCACGCCACCCGGTCCATCAGCGAACGCATCGCCGTCTCCGTCGGGGCAGCGGTGTCCTGCAGTGAAATCCGTCCGCTCTCGTTGGCGACGGTCCAGGGACGGCGAACGCCGCCCAGCTGTTCGGCCACGGCCAGACCGGCCTGGAGGCCGTCCTCGTGGAAACCCGAGCCGAACCAGGCTCCGGCGAACCAGACATTGCGCCGCCCCTGCAGCGACCAGAGCTCGGCCTGGGCCGTGACGGCGGTGGCGTCGAACACCGGGTGCTCATAGTCCCATTCGCCGATGACCAGGCCGGGGTCCGGTTCACGCGCCGGATTGAGGCTGACGAACAGGGGCGGGCCGGGCAGGCTCTGCAGCTCGTTCATCCAGTAGGTGACACCGCCCTCGCCGGCGCGGTCGGAATAGCCGAGATGGGTCCAGGCGGCCCAGGCCTTGCGCCGTTTCGGCATCAGGTCGGTGTCGCGGTGCAGGATCACCCGGTTGGGACGGTAGGGGATGGCTCCCAGCAGGCGGCGATCGTCGGCCGACGGGGCCTCCAGCAGGGCCAGGGCCTGGTTGGAATGGGTGGCGATGACCACGGCGTCGAACCGTTCCAGCCGACCGTCGCCGAAACGCAGGGCGGCCCCGTCGAGACCCCGGATGACACCGGCAATGTCGGCCCCTGTCACGACCTGGCCAGTGAAGGCGTCGGCAAGGCGGCGCACATACTCGCGGCTGCCGCCGTCGACGGTGCGCCAGGTCGGCTTGAGGTCCAGCTTGAGCAGGTTGTGGTTCATGTAGAACCGGATGAAGGAAGCAGCCGGGTAGCCGGCCATCTGTCCCATCGAGCAGGACCAGATCGCCGCCGCCTGGGGCAGGAGATGGGCCTCGCGGAACAGGGGGCCGTAGCCGCCCAGGGTCAGATAGGCGTCCAGGGTCATGCCGCTGAGTTCGAGAGCGGGCAGGTCGCGTGGGGCCTCCTTCTGGAAGCGCAGCAGGTCGCCGATCATGCGCCAGAATTTGGGACTGGCGTAGTTGCGCTTCTGGGCGAACAGGGCGCGCAGGCCGTGACTGGAATACTCGAAGGCCCCGTCGTCGATCGAGACCGCGAAGGACATGTGGGCCGGTTTTGTCGGCACGCCCAGATAATCGAACAGGGCGGTCAGATTGGGATAGTTGGCCGCGTTGTAGACGATGAAGCCGGTGTCGACCGCGATCGGTCCCGCCGGCGACGGAGCCTCGACCGTATGCGAATGGCCACCCAGCCGGTCGGCAGACTCGTACAGGGTGACCGTATGTTTCTGCGAGAGCAGCCAGGCCGCCGACAGGCCGGAGATGCCGGACCCGATCACGGCGATACGCTGGCCGGGACCGGCGGCGGGGGTTTCGGCGACGAGGTGGGGGCTCATGGGGACTCCGTGGCGGTCAGATCCACAGCTACGGGGCCAGACCCGATACGGATGTCATCCGTCCGGCCATCAGCTTCGTATTTGCAAAGGTTCAACCGGTGCAACGGTGGAGTCCCCCGGGACGTTCCGCAGGCCCGGGCGATCACGACGTCCTTCAGTCCCCCTAACCCGGAATGCCCATGTCCCTCGCCAATGCCGCCATCCGCAAGCTTCAGGACGCCCCCTTTCCCGACTTTGTCGCCCGGCCGGCCATCGACAGTCTGGTGACCGAGGCGCGGCGGCGGCTGGACCGGGACGGCCCGCATGATGAGGCGGCCTTCGCCGCGGACATGGGCCGTCATGCCATCGCCGAACACACGGCGGCGGCCAATGAGCAGCACTATGAGCTGCCGCCCGAGTTCTTCGAGATCTGCCTCGGCAGCCAGCTGAAATACTCGTGCGGCCTGTACCCCGAGCGCGATACCACGCTGGATGAGGCCGAGGCGGCGGCCCTGGTCGAGACCTGCGCCCACGCTGACCTGTCCGACGGCCAGACCATTCTCGAACTCGGTTGCGGCTGGGGCTCCCTGAGTCTCTGGATGGCCGAACACTATCCGCGGGCCCGCATCACCGCCGTGTCCAACAGCCACGGTCAGCGCGGCCATATCGAGGCCCAGGCGGCGGCGCGCGGTCTGACCAATCTGACCGTCATCACCTGCGATATGAATGATTTCGACCCGCAACGGGCCGGTGAGGGGCGTTTCGACCGGATCGTCTCGGTCGAGATGTTCGAGCACATGGCCAATTGGCGCACCCTGCTGGAACGGGCCCGGGGCTGGCTGAAGCCGGACGGGCGGATGTTCATCCATGTCTTCACCCATCGCGACGCGCCCTATCGCTTCGATCATACCGACAGCGAGGATTTCATCGCCCGGCATTTCTTCACCGGCGGGGTGATGCCGAGTCGCGGGCTGATCCGGCAGTTCCCCGACCTGTTCACGGTCGAGCAGGAATGGGTGTGGAGCGGCACCCACTACCAGCGCACCGCCAATGACTGGCTGGCCAATATGGACGCCAATGCCGATCGGGTGATGGAGCTGATGCAGCAGACCTACGGGGCCGATGCGGCCCTGTGGCGGCGGCGCTGGCGGCGGTTCTACCTGGCCACGGCCGGACTGTTCGGCAATGACGATGGCCGCACCTGGGCCGTCAGCCACTATCGTCTCAAGCCGGCGTGACCGGCGTACAGGAGGACCACCCATGATCCGCTTCATCCTCGCCTATCTCGGGGCCGGCCTGACCTTCGCCGCCATCGACGCCGTTTGGCTGACCACGATGACCGACCGGTTCTACAAGCCACTGCTGGGGCCGCTGCTGGCACCGGCCCCGGACATGCGGGCGGCGGTGGTCTTCTATCTGGTGTCGATCTTCGGCACCGTCTTCCTGGCGGTGCTGCCGGCGCTGAAGGCCGGGTCGTGGCGGCGGGCGACGCTGAACGGGGCGGTGCTGGGGTTCGTCGCCTATGCGACCTATGACCTGACCAACCAGGCGACCCTGGTCCAGTGGTCGACCCAGCTGACGATCGTCGACATGTGCTGGGGCACGGTGCTGACCGCCGTTTCGGCCACCGGCGGCTATTTCGCGGGAAGACTGGCCGGACCCGCAAAGGCCTGAAGCGGCGCGCGGCATTAACCTTTTTGTTCGCTCGCGAGGGGCAGGCGGTGGCGGACGCGCGCCAATGCGCTACAAATGTTCCCGGTAGGATGGCTTAACCACGCCATCGGTCGAATGCCGGGGGACGGACGTGCGGGCAGGCATCAATGCTTTGACGGTGGCCTTTGTGGTCGGCGTGCTGGCCGGGCTGATCCTGACGCCCGACGGTCGCGCCTGGCTGCGCCATCCGACGCTGATGCTGGGCGGTTCGGCCAATGCCTCGGCCCCGGCCTTGATCCCGGTCGAGCCCGCGCCGCCGCCCGCGGTCGTGGTCGCCGCCCGCCCGGCGGTGACGCCGCTGACAACCCGGATGGCCCGGGGACAGCTGCGGATCGGCGTGTTCGGCGACTCGATGGCCGACGGTCTGTGGGCCGCCCTGTACCGCGACCTGAACAGCGTCTCCGGCGTATCGGTCACCAAATTCAGCGAGGTGTCGACCGGCCTGTCGCGCTACGACTACGTCGACATCCAGGCCAAGACGGCGCGCCAGCTGGACGAACAGCCGATGGACGTCGCCGTCATCCTGTTCGGCACCAATGACGCCCAGGGCATCAGTCTGGACGGTGAGGTGCATCCGTTCGGCAGCGACGGCTGGAAGGCGGCCTATGCCAAACGGGTCGATGACCTGGTGGCCCTGCTGCGCAGTCGTGACGTCGCCGTCTACTGGGTCGGCCTGCCGCGCATGAAGCGCGAGTCGTTCGACGCCAGGATGAGCCTGATCAATGATGTGGTGGCGGCACGGATGGCGGCGCTGGACGTGCCCTATATCGACACCGTGCCCCTGACCGCCAATGACGCCGGGGGCTATGAGGCCTATCTGCCGACCGAGTCCGGCCGTCGTACCCTGATGCGGGCCAATGACGGGATTCACATGTCGATGGCCGGCTATCTGCGCATCGGCCATCCGGTCGCGGCGACCCTGAAGCATGATGCCGGCCTGGACCGGCCCCGGCCCGATGCGGCCAGCCCGGGGTTGGTGTCCGCGGTCACCCCGCCTGTCTCACCCGCCGCCTGACGATGAGGACCGGCTCCGCCCTGACGGCGGCCGTCCTGGCTCTGGCCCTTTCCGGACCCGCGCCGGCCCAGACGGCCTATGTCCCGCAGGCGGTGCCCTCGGCCGGCATGCCGGTCTGTCCCGGCGGCCTGTGCCAGACGGAAGCTCTGGCGGGACTGTTCGAGGCGCTGGCCGCGACCGAGGCCGGGCAGCGCAAACGGCCGGTCCACATCCTGCAGATCGGCGACAGCCATACAGCCGGGGACCGGATTACCGGTGCCGTGCGGGCGGCGTTGCAGGTCCGGTTCGGTAACGGCGGGCGCGGGGTCCTGCCACCCGGAATTCCCTATGACGGCTACCGCCCGATGCAGGTTCAGGTCGAGGCGCGCGACTGGACGTTGGCCCAGGAACCCTTGAGCCCGGCCACCGGCTACAGTCGCGTCGGGGTCGGTCTGCCCGGGATCCGCGCCGTCCGCTTCGGGACCGATCCGGTCCTGACCCTGACGCCGGAATGGGGCGGGCGACCGCGGGTCCTCGGCCTGTGCGGCGAGGCCGGGCCGGGCAGCGGCGCGATCCGCCTCCGCACGGCCGTCGGCGAGGTGGTGGCCGATTTCGCCGCGCCCGAGGCCGGCCCCGTGTGCCGCGAGATCGACCTGTCGACGACGGCCAAGGCCATCACCCTGACGCCGGTCGGGCCCGGTGTGCCGCTGTATGATGTGTGGCTGGCGACCGGCGGACCCGGCGTGATCGTTTCCAACCTCGGCGTGGTCGGGGCGACACTGCGCGATCTCGCCGCCCGCGACGAGGCGGTGACCGCGACCGAGCTGGCCTATTGGCGGCCGCAACTGGTCATCCTGGCCTACGGGACCAACGAGGGGTTCGACGACGGGCTGGACCGGGCCGCCTATGAGACCCTGCTGCGGGATCAGATCGGGCGAATGCGGCGACTGGCCCCGGCGGCGTCGCTGCTGCTGATGGGCGCGCCGGATGCCGTGCGGACGGGCGTCGCGGGCGGCTGCAGTGCCGACGGTCAGCGTCGACCGCCGCCGTCGCTGGCGGTGGTCCGCGATGTGCAGCGCCGGGTGGCCGCCGACATGGGTGTGGCGTTCTGGGACTGGCACGGGCGAATGGGCGGCGATTGTTCAGCGGACCGATTGGCTCTGATGCCCGATCCGTACATGCGCGGCGACCGGGTGCATTTCACCTCCGTCGGCGCCGACTGGATCGGTGCCGTGTTTGCCGCCGACCTGACCGCGGCCTTTGACGGCTGGAAGGCCGCCGCGGGGCAGGGCGACTAGATGCTGTTCCCCACCCTGGCCTTCGGCGTCTTCTTCCTGTTCGTCTATTTCACCAGCTGGTCGCTGGATCGCGAGAACGGGCGGCGCAAGCTGTTCCTGCTGCTGGCCAGCTGGTTCTTCTACGCCCAGTGGGACTGGCGCTTTGTCGGCCTGCTGATCCTGAGCGCCGTTCTCAACTGGGGCGTGGCGGCGGCGATCGCGCGCAGTGATGACGACAGCCGACGCAAATGGCTGGTCGGGCTGGGCGTCGCCTTCAACCTGCTGGTGCTGGGATTCTTCAAATACTACGGCTTTTTCATCGAGCAGGCGGCCGAACTGCTGAACCAGTTCGGCTGGGGCCGGGACCTGCCGCTGTTGCAGGTGATCCTGCCGGTCGGGATCAGCTTCTTCACCTTCCAGGGCATCAGCTATGTGGTCGATGTGTATCGGCGCAAGACGCCGGTGGCGCGCTCGCTGCTGGATGTGATGCTGCTGATGAGCTTCTTCCCGCATCTGGTGGCGGGACCGATCGTGCGGGCCTCGGACCTGCTGCCGCAGTTCGACCGGACGCCGCGTCTGACGCGGGCGATGGCGACGCACGGGTTGCTGCTGATCGTCTGGGGTCTGTTCAAGAAGACGGTGATCGCCTCGGAACTGTCGGTCCGTCTGGTCGATCCGGTCTTCTTCGATCCCACCGCCTACGGGACGCTGGACATGGTCGCCGCCGTCTATGGCTATGCGGTCCAGATCTACTGTGACTTCTCGGCCTATTCGGACATGGCGATCGGCACCGCGGCCCTGCTGGGCTATTCCTTCCCGCGCAATTTCGACCAGCCGTACCGGGCCGGGTCGCTGCAGTCGTTCTGGCGGCGCTGGCACATCAGCCTGTCCAGCTGGCTGCGGGACTATCTGTACGTACCGCTGGGCGGCGGTCGCAAGGGCCTGGTTTCGTCGAGCCTCAACGTGTTCATCACCATGGTGCTGGGCGGGCTGTGGCACGGCGCGGCCTGGACCTTCCTGGCCTGGGGGGCGCTGCACGGCGGAGTCCAGGTGGTCGAGCGGATCGGCCGGGCCGCCTTCGGCGAGCGGCGGGTGATCCATCCGGTGCTCGGCGTGCTGATCACCTTCCACATCGTCTGCCTGGGGTGGATCCTGTTCCGGGCGGAGAACTTCGACCTGGCCATGCAGGTGCTGACGGGCCTGGGACGCTGGTGGCAGCCGACGGTGATGCTGACGCCGCTGCTGCTGACCCTGATCGTCGGCGGTCTGGCCATGCACTGGCTGCCGCCGCGCGCCATCGAAGGCCTGGCCGAGCGGCTGAAGACCGCCCCGTCGCTGACCCTGGCGCTGTTGCTGGGCGGGGCCTTCCTGCTGGTCGAGGCCGTACGTCCGGACGGCGTCGCGCCCTTCATCTATTTCCAGTTCTGAGGCGTTGGCAGAACCATGACCGACGATCACGATCCTCACGACGACACCGATCCCCGGCCGGATCCTTTTCCGGTGCCGGACCCCGAGTCCCCCTTTCCGCCGCTGGAACAGGGACGCACGGCGTGGGAGCAGCCGACTCCGGGCACCGAGGCAGGGACGGAGGCCGGGTCCGATCCCGAGCCCGGGACGGCACCGGTCGACCCCGTCAGTGACTGGAACGCCGGGGCCGACGCCCATGACCTGCCGACGCTGGAACACAGGCTCAGTGCCCTGCACCGGTTTGCCTTCCCGCCGGCCCCGCCGCTCGACGACGAAGGGGTGGCGGCGCGCGACCGGCGCTGGACCAGCCGTAGCCTGCTGCTGCTGACCGCGTTCATGCTGGTCTTCAACTCCGCCTCGCTCCAGAACTGGTCGCGGCAGCAGCCGCCGGGCTGGGTGAGTTCGACGGTGCAGCAACTCGCCGATGTGTGGGCCGAACAGGTGGCGCAGCTGGGGGCGGACCAGCCGCGCACGGCGGTTCGCGAGTCCTATGAGACTGCCCGGGACCAGCGTTTCATCGGCCAGCGTCCCGCCGACGGTCCGGCTGCTGTTGCGCCTTGACCGATCCCCGAACCTGTTCATAGCTGACGTCGCCTGCGCGTGCCGGCGAAGGGGATGTGACCATGGGTAAGCGGTTCCTGAAGCAGGCTCTGCCGGTGATCGTCCTGTTGCTGTCGGGGCCGGGACTGGCGTTGGCCCAGACTGCGGACGGCCTGACCTATCAGCAGCCGCCGGCCCCGATTCCCGATATTCTCGACACACGGCCGACGCCGCTGCCCAGCCTGAGTCCGGACCGCGGGACCCTGGCCCTGTTCGAACGCTCGAACCTGCCGTCGATCGCCGAGCTGGCCGAGCCGATGCTGCGGCTGGCCGGCTATCGCATCAATCCACGCAACAACGGCCCGGCCAACAGCCGGGTCACCTGGTTGACGGGGCTGAGTTTCCAGCCGGTCGCCGGGGGTGCCGCCCGCCCGGTGATCCTGCCGGACGGAGCCCGGTTCACCTCGCCGGCCTGGTCGCCGGACGGACGCGCCGTGGCCCTGCTGATCGACCAGCCGACCGGTCTGGAACTGTGGGTGGCCGATGTGGCCAGCGCCCGCGCGCGCCGCCTGACCGGGCCGCGGGTCAATGCCACGACGGGATCCGGCCTGACCTGGCTGCCCGACAGTTCCGGGCTGGTTGTGGAGACCGTCCCGGCCGGCCGCGGGGCTGCCCCGGATGTGAGCCGCCCGCCGTCGGGTCCGACGGTCGAGGAGAGCATGGCGCGCGCCGCGCCCGTCCGGACCTACCAGGACCTGCTGGCCAATGCCGGCGACGAGGCGTTGTTCGATCACTATTTCACCTCCCAGCTGGTCCATGTGCCGCTGCAGGGGGCGATCCGGCCGATCGGCACGCCGGGCGTGATCCTGGGGACCTCGGTCTCGCCGGACGGGCGCTATCTGCTGCAGACGGTGGCCCGACGTCCCTACAGCTATGTGGTGCCGGCGGCCCTGTTCCCGGCCGATATCGTGGTCACGGACCTGGGGGGCCGGATCGTGCACCGGGTCGCCAGCCTGCCGTTGCGCGATGACATTCCCTCGCCGTTCGACGCGGTGGCGACGGGACCCCGGTCGGTCCAGTGGCGCGCCGACGCGCCGGCGACCCTGGCCTGGACCGAGGCCCAGGATGGCGGCGATCCCCGCACGCCCGCCGAGGTTCGCGACCGGGTCTTCATGCTGGCGGCCCCGTTTGCATCGACCCCGGTGCCGCTGGTCGATCTGGGCGAACGCTATGCCGGGATCACCTGGGGCCGCGATGACGTGGCCCTGGTCTACAGCCGCTGGTTCAACACCCGGCATGAGACCCGCTATCTGGTCGACCCGTCGCGACCGGGCCAGGGGCGGGTGCTGCTGGAGCGCAACTACCAGGATCGCTACAATGATCCGGGCGCGGCCGTGACCGAGCCGAACGCTGCGGGGCGGCCGGTGATCCGGTTCACCGGCGACGGCACGAAGGTGCTGATCGAGGGCGGCGGGGCGACCCGGGCCGGCCAGTATCCCTTCCTGGGCACGCTGGACCTGGCCACCGGACAGACCGAGCGGCTGTGGACCTCGGCCGACGGCGAATATGAGACCATCGTCGGGTTTGTCGACGAGGCGGGACGCCGGATGGTGACCCGCCGCGAGACCCGGCTGGATCCGCCGAACCTCTATGTGCGGGATCTGGACGGCACGGCCCCGACGGCCCTGACCGCGTTCCCCGATCCCGCGCCGCAACTGGCCGGGGCCAGCCAGCAATTGATCACCTACAGCCGTGACGACGGGGTACAGCTGTCGGGCACCCTTTATCTGCCGGCCGGCTATGACAAGGACCGGGACGGGCCGCTGCCGCTGCTGATGTGGGCCTATCCGGCCGAGTTCACCGACGCCGCCGTGGCCGGGCAGGTGGTCGACACGGCCAACCGCTTCGTGCGGCCGGGCGGATCCAGCCATCTGTTCCTGCTGACCCAGGGCTATGCGGTGCTGGACAATCCGGCGATGCCGATCATCGGTCGCGACGGGGCGGAGCCGAACGATACCTATATCGAACAGCTGACGGCCAACGCCCGGGCGGCGGTGGACGCCGTGGTGGCGCTGGGCGTGGCCGACCGCGATCATCTGGCGATCGGTGGCCACAGCTACGGGGCCTTCATGACCGCCAACCTGCTGGCGCATACGGATCTGTTCCGCACCGGCATCGCCCGGTCCGGGGCCTACAACCGCACCCTGACCCCGTTCGGCTTCCAGGCGGAACAGCGCACCTACTGGCAGGCGATCGAGACCTATACGGCGATGTCGCCCTTCACCTATGCCGACCGGGTCAATGAGCCGATCCTGCTGATCCACGGTGAGGCCGACGACAATTCGGGCACCTATCCGGTCCAGTCGGAGCGCTTCTATGCGGCGCTGAAGGGCCAGGGGGCGACGGTGCGCTATGTCGTGCTGCCGCTGGAAGCCCATGGCTACCGGGCCCGCGAGTCGGTCGGCCACACCCTGTGGGAGATGGCCCGCTGGCTTGACCTCTATGTCCGGGATGCTCCGCCGCGGGCCGTGCCGACCCCGGCCGGAGGGCAGTAAGGCCCAGCCCCGGGGGCAGGCTCCTGTAACGGTTTGGCCCGGCGCGCGAATAGCGGGTGTCCGGCGACAGGCCGAACGTTACGGGAGACTCACATGACCGTTGAGATTCAGGCCGGGGGGCCGCGCGGTAGCCATCTGAAGTCTGGCGCACTGGCCGGTGTGATCGCCGGTGCCGTCTTCATGATGATGGAGATGGGACTGGTGGCCCTGGCGGGGCAGAGTCCCTGGGGCCCGCCCCGCATGATCGCCGCCATCGTCATGGGCGAGGGCGTGCTGCCGCCACCGGCCAGTTTCGACCTGATGATCCTGCTGGCCGCGATGGCGGTGCATTTCACGCTGTCGATCATGATCGGCATCGCCTTCGCCGCGGTAGCGAGCCGGTTCGGATGGCCGATGGTGCTGGCAGCCGGGGCCGCCGTCGGCCTGGGCCTGTATGTGGTCAATTTCTACGGGTTCACCGCGATCTTCCCGTGGTTCGCCATGGCGAGAAACGCGATCTCGATCGTGTCGCACATCGCCTTCGGCATGGTTCTGGGTCTGTCCTACCGCATGCTGACCAAATAGCGCACCGCCGGTGGACCGGGGTGGCGTCTGAGGCGTTACCCCGGTCCCGGCCGGCGCAGGCGCGCGCCGCCGCTCCTTCTGAAAGGATCATGCCCATGCCGACCTATGATGACCTGAGCGCCGTCTTCATCAACACCAGTCTGAAGCGGTCGCGCGAGCCGTCGCACACCCAGATGCTGATGGATGTGGCCATCGGCATCATGGAAGCCCAGGGGGTGAAGACCACCACCCTGCGCGCCGCCGACCTGGATATCCCGCCCGGGGTTCAGCCGGACATGACCGAGCATGGCTGGGACAGCGACGGCTGGCCGGCGGTGCAGAAACAGGTGATGGACGCCAACATCCTCGTCATTGGCACGCCGATCTGGCTGGGCGACAAGTCATCGGTCTGTACCCGGGTGATCGAGCGGCTGTACGGATATTCCGGCAAGCTGAACGACAAGGGCCAGTGGGCGTATTATGGCCGGGTCGGCGGCTGCATCGTCACCGGCAATGAGGACGGCATCAAACACTGCGCCATGAACATCCTCTATTCGTTGCAGCATCTGGGTTATGTCATCCCGCCCCAGGCCGACGCCGGCTGGATCGGCGAGGCCGGTCCGGGACCCTCCTACGGCGACGATGACAAGGCCGGAGGCAAGGTCGGGCTGGACAATGAATTCACCCAGCGCAACACCACCTTCATGGCCTGGAACCTGATGCATATGGCCCGCATGCTGAAGGACGCCGGCGGCATTCCGGCCCACGGCAACCAGAAGGCCGCCTGGGACAGGGGCGAACGTTTCGACCATCCAAACCCGGAGTATCGTTGAGCCCATGAACGCAACCGACTTCAACTTCGCCAACACCCACGGTCGGGAACTGTCCGGCGTGCTCGAACGCGGTGCCGGGCCGGTGCGGGCCTGGGCCGTGTTCGCCCACTGTTTCACCTGCGACAAGACCTCGCTGGCGGCGACCCGGGTCAGCCGCGCGCTGGCCGCGCAGGGCATCGGCGTGCTGCGCTTCGACTTCACCGGCCTCGGTGAAAGCGAGGGCGAATTCGGCAAGGGGCTGTCCGGCGATATCCAGGATGTGGTCTGCGCCGCCGAGGCCATGGTGGAACAGGGTATGACGCCACAGCTGCTGGTCGGCCACAGTTTCGGGGGGGCGGCGGTGCTGGCGGCGGCCGGTGCGCTCGACACGGTCAGGGCGGTGGCCGTGATCGGGGCTCCGTTCGACGCCGAGCATGTGCTGACCCACATCGATCCGGCGTTGATGGATGCGCCGGCCGGGCAACGGGTGCCGGTCGAGATCGGCGGGCGCGCGTTCGAACTGGGGGCCGACTTCGTCCGGGACCTTCGCGGCCAGAACCAGAAGACACGCATCGAAAATCTGGGCCGCGCCCTGCTGGTGCTGCATTCGCCGGTCGACGAGATCGTTTCGATCGACAATGCCTCGGGGATTTTCATGGCCGCGCGCCATCCCAAGAGCTTCGTCTCGCTGGACCATGCCAACCATCTGCTGACCGACCGGGCCGATTCCGACTATGCGGCCGCGGTCGTCGCGGCCTGGGCCGGTCGCTATCTCGATCTTGCCGAGGACGCGGTTGAGCCGCCGGTCCAGGGCGTCCGGGTCGAGGAAACCGGGGCCGGGAAGTTCCAGGTGCGGGTGGTGACGCCCTCGACCACCTTCCTCGCCGACGAGCCGGCCAGCGTCGGCGGTCTGGATTCGGGCCCGACCCCCTATGACCTGCTGAGCGCCGGTCTCGGGGCCTGTACGGCCATGACCTGCCGGATGTATGCCGAGCGAAAGCAATGGCCGCTGGTCCGGGTGGTGGTCGAGGTCGGCCATACGGCCAAGACGACGTCGGAGCGGGACCGGTTCGTGCGCCGGATCGCCTTCGAGGGCGATCTGGACGCTGCCCAGCACGCCCGCCTGCTGGAGATCGCCGACCGCTGCCCGGTGCACCGCACCCTGACCGAGAGCGCGATCGTCGAGACCGGGCACCTGGCCGAGGATCAGCCGCACGCGGCCGTCGAGGACTGCCCCGAGGATCATCTGCTGCGCATGGAAGAGGCCTGCGCCGACGCAAACGGCGCGTAGCCGGTCAAACGATCGCCGGCTCAGGGCCGTCTGAGCAGGCGATCGACACTGACGGGCCCCGCGCCATAGCGGACCAGATACAGCAGCAGGCCGGCCCAGGTCAGGTGGGTGGCCCAGGCCCCCGGATAGACGAAGGTCTGGATCACCAGGGTCATGCCCAGCAGGCCAAGGGCGGAGAGCCGCGTCGCCAGGCCCAGCACCAGCAGGATCGGGAACAGATGTTCCGCCCAGGTCGCCAGATGGGCGGCGATGGCGGAAGGGATGAGCGGGACCCGGTATTCCTCGGCGAACAGATAATAGGTGCCGTCGGTGATGTGCAGCACGCCGTCGACCTTGGTCCGGCCCGACAGGAAGAAGACCGAGGCGATGCCGAACCGCACGACCAGCCCCAGCAACCACGGCGGGATCAGGGTTTCGACCAGGGCCGTGAACCGGGCGAACAGGGCGGTGATCCCGGTGCCGGGTGATGCGGCGACAGTGTCAGTCATGGGGTGGGGTCTCCGGTTGCAGCGGGGTCAGGGCCCCCATGGTCAGCAGGCTGGCGAACAGGGTGCCGAGGTCGAGCGTCGGGTCGCTGGCAAAGGCGTCCTGGGCCGCCTGTCCCAGGGTGTCGCCCCGGCGGCAGGCCTTGAGAAAGGTCCATTGCGGGTGGGACAGGCGATGCCAGGTCACCGCCCCGGCCGGGCGCACGATCAGCAGACCTTCGGGCCGCTCTTCCCAGACAGCGTCGGGCGCGTCGCCGTCGGCGCGGTTGGCGCTCCAGATCGTCGGCACGGTCCAGTCGAACCAGAACAGCCGGGCCGAGGGGTGCAGGCCGGTGCGGGCGGTGAACAGGCGGGCCGGGGCCAGGTGCGCGGTGTCGCGGCTGGACAGCGACGGGGCATCCGGCGCGCGATGGGCCTGGCTCCAGGCCAGGTCGAGACGGGCCACCGGGGCCAGATAGGGCAGGTCCCGCGCCGGCGGGAAGGCCACCAGCCAGTCGGGAAAGGCCAGGCCATAGTCGTCGAGCACGGCGGAGGCGGGCGGTGCGGCTTCGGCAAAGATCAGGGCGGCCTGACGAAACCAGTCCGTCCCGACCAGCCGTTCGACCGTGGGGAACAGGCCGGACAGGGCGTCGGCCCGGGCCTTGGCCACGGTGTTGCGATAGACGGCCAGGCCGGGCGCGGCGGAACCGTCGGCCGGCAGCCAGGCGGCCAGCGCCCGGTCATCGCCGGCCAGCATCGCGTTGAAGGCGGTCTCGTAGCTATCAGGTTCGGTCAGGGAGTCATGCATGGCGGAGCTCCGCAGGCATGGTCATCAGGGCGGCGGCCCGGTCGCGTTCGGCCATCAGCTCCGCGAACGGCGGCAGGTTGCCGTCACGCTCGATCAGGGTCGGGCGGGGACCGATCCGCTCGATCGCGTAGGCGTAGAGCGCCCAGACCGACTCGGCGACGGGGGCGTCATGGCTGTCGATCAGCAGGGCCTGGCCCTGTTGCGGGTCGGGTGTGTGTCCGGCCAGGTGGATCTCGCCGACGGCTGTCGCAGGCAGGGCATCGATATAGGCCCGGGCGTCGGTCCCCATGTTGTTGCCGGTGACATGGACATTGTTGACGTCGAGCAGCAGGCCGCAGCCGGTGGCGGCGACCAGTTCGGAAAGCAGGTCGGTCTCGCTCATCTCATGACCCTGCAGATCGAGATACAGGGACGGGTTCTCGATCAGCACCTGCCGGCCCAGCGCGTCCTGGGTCCGCGCGACATTGTCAGCGATGCGCTGCAGCCGGGCGCGGGTGCGCGGGAAGGGCAGCAGGTCGGGATGATAGATGGTCTCGTGGCGCGACCAGGCCAGGTGTTCGGACACGGCGAACGGCTGGTAGCGATCGACCAGGGCGCGGAGACGGGCCAGATGGTCGGGGTCAGGGGCGGCGAAACCCGCCAGGGACAGGCCGACGCCATGGAGCGACAGCGGCCTGTCCCGGCGGATCGCCTCGAGCCAGGCGAGCCGGGGCCCGCCTGTGACCATGTAGTTCTCGGCGTGAACCTCGAACCACAGACCGGTCGCCGACGCCGCCAGGGCGTCTTCGTAGTGCCGGGCCTTCAGACCCAGGCCCGCCGTCGGGCCGTCACCGCCGGGGGGGCGCGGGACGGGTTCGACCGGGGACGTGGCGACCGGTTGCAGGGTCATCGCGGCGTCGGGCTCAGCGCGAGACCGGCGTCAGCGAGCCGTTGCCCGCGGGGGTCCGGATCGAGGTGCAGGTGCCGGCCGGAACCAGCTTCCAGGCATTGCCCTGGTAGTCGCGGACCGAGGTGCCGGCACAGGTCGTGCCGGGACCGGCGGCGCAGTCATTCTTGCCGGCGAGGGCGACGCCGTAGCATTTTTCCATCGCGGGGGCGGTCGCCTGGCCACTGGTATTGGCATGGGCGATGCCGGCACCGGCGACGAGGGCCAGGGCGCTGGCACCGGCAATGGTCATCTGGGTGGGGGTCATGGGGGGCTCCTTGGTATGGTGCGGTCGTCGTGACCGGACACCCTCCCATTCGTCGGAGCCTCGCCACGGTTACAGTGGCGCTTCACTTTATTGTCGGGCGCGAACGCCCGGGGCGACGATGGTGGGTGATGCAGGGTTCGAACCTGCGACCCGCTGATTAAGAGTCAGCTGCTCTACCAACTGAGCTAATCACCCGAACCGATCGTCTGACGCCCCGCGAAGGGGCGTGTCGCCGCGGCTGGACCTGGTTGGACAGGACTGGCCGGAGGGCGGTCGTACTAAGGGGCCAACTGTTACAGTGCAAGTATGGATTTCTCCTGAACGCGTGGGGGCCTACGCTCGGCGCGGGAATCAGGGGCCCTGTCGGGTGCCGGGGGAGGCAACGGTCATGGCGAGACGGGATCTGTCGGGGGCGGTCGATTTCACCGTGCTGGAAGGCATGACCGGCGGTGACGACGGGATCGGCGAGGAGGTGCTGGGCCTGTTCGTCCAGCAGGCGGCGCTGTGGTCACCGATGCTGGACGTGCGCGAGGCCGGCTGGCGCGACGGGGTGCATACGATCCGCGGCGCGGCGGCGGGGATCGGGGCCGGGACCCTGGCCGAGGCCTGTGCGGCGGCCGAGGTGGCGGAGAAGGCCGAGGCCCCGCCCTTGCTGGACCGGGTGCGTGACGCGCTGGACGAGGCCCTGGCCGATGTGGCGGCCTACCGGCACGAATTGATGCTGCGATCGCTGAAGGGCTAACCGCGGGTCCGGTCCCAGACACCCAGTTCATGGGCGATGCAACGGTCGATCAGGGTGCGCCAGACCGGTTCGGCGATGGCGGGGGACAGGCCTGCGGGGGCGGCGGCCGCCAGCACCTTGGTCACGACATCCTCGATGCGGGCATCGTCATGGACCACGTCGCGGCTGGGCTTGATCCGCGCGGCGGCGTCCATATAGCGCTGGCGCTCGGCCAGCAGGGTGACGAGGGCACGATCGAGGGCGTCGACGCCCTGACGCACCTCGGCCATCGAGGCGCAGGACTCCGGCGCGGTGCGCGGATCGATCGTGACGCTATCCGACAAAGGCGCGCTCCAGCACATAGTCGCCCGGTTCGGCGTTCGAGCCTTCCTTCAGGCCGAAGGTTTCCAGCAGGGCCGCCGCCTCCTTGATCATGGCCATCGAGCCGCACAGCATGACGCGGTCGCGCCCGGGCGAAAACCCGGGTGGCAGGCCGAGGTCGGCGAACAGGGCCCCGGAGGTGATCCGGTCGGTGATGCGGCCGGGGGTGTCGAACGGCTCACGCGTCACGGTTGGATAGTAGACCAGCCGGTCGCGCGCCTCGTCGCCGACCAGGGGGTCGTCGTGGATGCCACTGCTCAGAAACTCGCGATAGGCCAGGTCAGCGACGCCACGCACCGTATGGCAGACGACGACCTGGCCGAAGCGCTGATACGTCTCGGGATCGCGGGCCACGGCCAGCCATGGGGCCAGGCCCGTGCCGGTGCCGATCAGGAACAGACGTTCGCCGTCGGTCAGGGCGTCCAGCACCAGGGTGCCGGTCGGCTTCCTGCCCATCAGGACGGTGTCGCCGGGCTGGATCTTCTGCAGGCGCGAGGTCAGGGGGCCGTCGGGCACCTTGATCGAGAAGAACTCCAGCTCTTCGGCCCAGGTCGGTCCGGCAATCGAATAGGCGCGCAGCACCGGTTTGCCGCCGTCCTCTCCCGGCAGGCCGATCATCACGAACTCGCCGGAGCGAAACCGGAAATCGTCGGGTCGTTCGAGGGCGAAGCTGAACAGCTGATCGGTCCAGTGGCGCACCCACAGGACCTTCAGCTCATGAAAGGCGGACGCCTTGGCGGGGGCGGGCGTGAGGGCGGTGTCGGTCATCGCGCCCTAACTAGGCGGTTGGACAGGCGAGGAAAAGGCGGGGACCGCAATCAGGGCAGACGGTCGCACCGAATCCGGATGACGGTCGCCGAAACCCCGGCTAGCTTCGCGGCCATGCGCACCCTTCTTCTCGCCTCCACCTTCCTCCTGGCCGCCGGATCGGCCGCTGCCCAGTCACCGGCGGGGGGGATGGATATCCTGACGCCCGAGCGGGTGTTCGCCAACCCGTCGCTGGCCGGGCCGGTGGCACGGGGGGTGACCCTGTCGCCGGACGGCGAGCTGGTGGCCTTCCTGCGCTCGCGCGAGGATGACGTCGATGTGCTGGACCTGTGGGCCGCTCCGACGGGGGAGGGGGAGCCGTTCAAGCTGATCGACGCCCGCGCCCTGGTGCCGGACGCGGGTGAACTGTCGGAGGCCGAAAAGGCCCGGCGCGAGCGGATGCGCATCAGCCAGCGTGGCGTGGTCGAATATTCGTGGGACGAGCAGGGGCGCTACATCCTGGCCCCGCTGGAAGGCGATGTCTTCCTGGCCAGCCGGTCCGACGGCACCGTGCGTCGTCTGACCGAAACCGCGGCCGATGAGATTGACGCCAAGGTCTCGCCGCGAGGCAACTATGTTTCCTTCGTTCGGGACCAGGATCTGGTCGTCCATGATCTGGCGACCGGCGGCGAGACCGAAGTGACCACGGACGGTGACGGCCTGATCACCTGGGCCACGGCCGAGTTCATCGCCCAGGAGGAGATGGATCGCGATACCGGCTACTGGTGGAGCCCCGACGAACGCTACATCGCCCTGCAGCGCACCGATGAATCGACCGTCGATGTGATCCCGCGCCTCGACATCACCGGCGGCGGGGCCAGCGTGATCGAGCAGCGCTATCCGCGCGCCGGTCGGCCCAATGCCGTGGTCGATCTTTATGTGCACGACCGCGAGAGCGGCGAGCGGGTCCAGGTCGATCTGGGGGCGAACAGCGACATCTACCTGGCCCGGGTCAACTGGTCGGCCGACGGCCGCACCCTGTATGTCCAGCGCGAGTCGCGTGACCAGAAGACGCTGGACCTGTTGAGGGTCGATCCGGCCACGGGCGCGTCGCGGGTGATCCTGACCCAGAGATCCGACGCCTGGGTCTCCCTGACCCATGACTTCAAGGTGCTGGAGAACGGCAATTTCATCTGGTCGTCGGAAGAGAACGGCTGGCGGCACCTGTATCTGTATGACCGCAACGGCCGGCGGCTGCGGGCGATCACGCGCGGTCCGTGGCCGGTCAAGAGCCTGAACGGCGTCAACCAGGCCACGGGCGAGGTCTTCTTCACCGCCTCGATGCGCGACGGCCGTGAGTTGCCGATCGAGCAGCAGCTGTTCCGGGCCAGCCTGAACCGGACCGTGGCCCCGGTGGCGGTGACCCCGGCGGGCGGCTGGTGGAGTGCCTCGGTCAACAAGACCGGTACCGCCTTCGTCGGCAACTATTCCGATCCGGACACCCCGTCGCAGTCGGGCCTGTACCGGGCCGACGGCAGCTTCGTGCGCTGGATCGAGGAGAACCGGCTGGATGAGGCCCATCCCTTCTTCCCCTATGCCGGCCGGCAGCAGGATCCGACATTCGGCACGCTGGACAGTCATGGCCAGACCCTGGTCTGGCAGATGACGACACCGCCGGACTTCGATCCGTCGAAGACCTATCCGGTGGTGATGCAGGTCTACGGCGGACCGTCTGGCGGCGGGGTCAAGCGGGCCTGGCAGAGCGCCAACAATCAACTGTTGACCGAGGCCGGATACATCATCTTCCGGCTCGATAATCGCGGCGAGGGCGACCGGTCCGCCGCGTTCAAACAGGCCCTGTATCTGCGGATGGGTCAGCCTGAGATCGAGGATCAGGTGTTGGCAGCCAACTATCTGAGGTCGCTGCCATTTGTCGACGACAGCCGCATCGCGGCCATGGGCTGGAGCTATGGCGGCTTCATGACCCTGCACATGCTGACCGAGCCGGCGATGGGCCTGACCTCGGCCATCTCGGGCGCGCCGGTCACGGACTGGAGCCTGTACGACACGCACTACACGGAGCGGTTCATGTCGACGCCCCAGGCCAATCCGGAAGGCTATGCGGCCTCGGACGTGGTCGACCAGCTGGACCGGCTGACCGGCCGCCTGCTGCTGATGCACGGCATGGCCGATGACAATGTCATCCTCGAGAATTCGACCCGGGTGATCGATGCGCTGCAGAGCCGCAGCATACCGTTCGAACTGATGCTCTATCCCGGCCAGCGCCATGGGGTGCGTGGCAACGAAAGGCAGCTGCAGCAATGGCGCACCTATCTGGACTTCCTCGACCGGACCATCGGGTCCCGGGCGATTAAGGTTCAATAAACCGCTCACCCCGGCAAAAGCCGGGGCCCAGTTCTTTCGCGACGCATAGCTTCAGGGACAACAGTCAATGCCAACGCCGACCTTCCCAACGTCCAAAGGACTGGGTCCCGGCTTTCGCCGGGATGAGCGGAAGTGGGGGACGGCCACCGCGCTCATGTTTGCGCTGATTGCCACCCCGGCGTTGGCGCAGGATGTCTCCCCGGAAGTGGAACCCGCGCTGGAAGCCGCGCAGGCGCAGTGCGGATACTTGCCGCATGCGATTTCGACCCAGGCCCTGGAAGACCCGGGGGCGGACTTTCGGGTCGTCGCGTTCAATCAATGCGTTGGTGACGCGATCACGGATCGGGCAATCATTCGCTGGGCGATGCCCGGACCAATTGAATTCTGGTCACGGCGACAGGGAAACATCCGTGGCCTGCCCATCCTGCTGAAGGACAACATCGAGACGCGCGACATGCCGACCACGGCCGGGTCCCTGGCGCTGGTCGACAACGCCCCCGGCCGCGACGCGCCGCTGGTGGCGCGGCTGCGGGAAGCCGGGGCCACCATCCTCGGCAAGACCAATCTGTCGGAGTGGGCCAATATCCGGTCGTCCAATTCGATCAGCGGCTGGAGCGCGGTCGGGGGGCAGACGCGCAATCCCTATGATCCCGAGCGCACGCCGTGCGGCTCGTCGGCGGGCAGTGCGGTGGCGGTGGCCATCGGCCTGGCTCCGGCGGCGATCGGGACCGAGACCAATGGCTCGATCGTCTGCCCGGCCTCGGTCAATGGTGTGGTCGGGTTCAAGCCGACCGTCGGGCTGGTGTCGCGCACCCACATCGTGCCGATCAGCCATTCGCAGGACACCGCCGGGCCGATCACCACCACGGTCGAGGACGCGGCCATCATTATGACGGTCATCGCCGGCTCGGACCCGCTGGATCCGGCCACGGTCGAGGCCGATGCGCGCAGGGTCGACTATCGCGCGGCGCTGGACGCCAACAGCCTGCAGGGGGCCCGGATCGGGGTGATGCGGTTCCTACTGACCAACTATTCGACCGAAACCCGGGCGGTGTTCGAGCAGACTCTGCAGGCCCTGCGCGACGCGGGTGCGGAACTGGTCGAGATCAACGAGGGGCCGGACATGCGGGCCATCGGCACGGCCAGTCGCCAGGTGCTGATGACCGAACTGAAGGTCGACCTGAACGCCTATCTGGCCTCGACCGATCCGGTGCAGGTGCCGACCCGGACCCTCGCGGACCTGATCGCCTTCAATGACGCCGAGCCGCGCGAGACGGTGCTGTTCGGCCAGGAGCTGTTCCTGGTGGCCGAGGCCACGAGGGGACTGGATGATCCCGAATACATCGCCGCCCGCGCCAGTTCGCTGCGCATGGCCGGGGTCGAGGGCATCGACCAGATGATGGCGGACAACCGCGTCGTGGTCCTGATTGCCCCGACCACCTCGCGCGCCTGGACCAATGACCCGGACGACGACGACCGGTCGCAGGGCTCGTCCAGCTCGCTGGCGGCGGTGGCCGGCTATCCGCACCTGACCGTACCGATGGGCTTCGACCGCGGCATGCCGGTGGGGATCAGCTTCATCGGCGGCCGGTGGGATGACGCGCGGGTCCTGTCGCTGGGCCATGCCTATGAGCTGAAGACCCAGGCGCGGCGCGCACCGGCGATCGCCAAAGTGACCCCGTGACCGCGCCCGGTGCCCGGCTGCGGCACCCGGCGTAGCCCTCATGAAAAAGCCCCGGCGCGATGGCCGGGGCTTGATGACTTCCGGGATCGTCGATCAGGCGGGGGCCTTGACCGTGCGCAGATAGGGCAGCTTGACGTCGACGTCGCCGAACTTCGCCCTGGCATCCTCGGTCGAGACCGACAGGGCGACGATCACGTCCTGACCGGGCACCCAGTTGGCCGGCGTGGCCAGCGGCATCCCGTCCGTGGCCTGAACCGCGTCGAGCGCGCGCAGGATCTCGGCGAAATTGCGCCCCACCGACATCGGGTAGGCCATGGTCAGCCGCACCTTCCTGTCCGGGCCGACGATGAACACCGTGCGCACCGAGGCGGAGTCTGCGGCCGTGCGCCCGTCGGGCATATAGGCGTCGGCGGGCAGCATGTCGTACAGCTTGGAGACGGTGAGCGAGGTGTCGTCGATGATCGGGAAGTTGGCCGGCGCGCCGGCGACCTTTTCGATATCGGCCTTCCATTTCACATGGTCGTCGACGCTGTCGACAGACACACCGATCACCTTCGTCCTGCGCTTTTCGAACTCCGGGGCGAGCTGCGCCACGGCCCCGAATTCGGTGGTGCAGACCGGGGTGAAGTCCTTGGGGTGCGAGAACAGGATCGCATAGTGGTCGCCGATCCAGTCGTGAAACCGGATCTGGCCCGCGGTCGAATCCGCCGTGAAATCGGGAGCAGTATCGTTGATGCGCAGACCCATCGGGCAATCTCCTGTCAGCAAAAAATTCAAGGTCGTGCCTGGACATAGGCCTTCCTGACGCCCCCTGCCAGACCGCGCGGAACCTGGAATCGGCCAGACCGTTGGGCGATCATGGAGAAGATGTTCATCCGTATGGCCAGCGCCACCGCCCGGATGGCGGGCAAGCCCTGGACCTTTCTGGCCTGTCTCGGGATCGTCATGGCCTGGGCGGCGTCGGGACCGGTGTTCGGGTTCAACGAGACCTGGCAGCTGGTGATCAATACCGGCACGACCATCGTCACCTTCCTGATGGTGTTCCTGATCCAGAATACCCAGAATCGGGACGCCTCGGCGATGCATGCCAAGTTGGACGAACTGCTGCATGCCGTGCGCGGGGCCGAGGAGCGGTTCATCGGCATCGAACATCTGACCGACCACGAGCTGGCGCTAATTCTCGCTGAAGTGGAGGCCCGCAGCCGGAAGATCCATGCCCGGCCGGGCCCGCGAGGAGCCGGATCGACCCGCGCAGGTCGCGGCAGGCCGGCAGGGTCCTGACCTGTTCGGAAGTCCGGGGGGGGCGGGCGCTGGACAGGGCGACGATTCTCCCCCCACCTTGTCGGGGGGATTCCAAAAGTGGTTGATATAACGGTGGTATTGGCGATCCGATCATGAAGTCGGGCGCGACGAACGACGTCCGCACGACAGGGCCCCGCCTCGTGGTGTTGCTGGGACTGGCGCATTTCGCGGGGTATGCCGACCGCGCCATTCCGGCCGTGTTCGCGCCGGGACTGAAGGCAACCTTCGGTTTGAGCGACGCCCAGCTGGGAGCCCTGCAAGGGGCCCCGTTCATTCTGAGCTATGTCCTGGCGACACTGTGGGCCGGGCGGCGGACCACCCGGCAGGTGCGACCGGGCACTCATGTCGGTCTGTGCATCCTGCTCTGGACCGCAGCTGCCGTCGTCTTCGCCCTGGCCCCCGACTATCCGACCCTGCTGGGCGGGCGGATGGTGTTCGGCCTCGGTCAGGCGGCGTTCGCGCCGGTGGCCCTGGCGATGCTGGCCACCGCCAACCCGATCGCCGGAATCCAGCCGGTCGGCATTTTCACGGCCGGGTCGGCCACTGGACGTAGCGGCGGCATGCTGCTGGGTGGACTGGTGCTGACGCTGGCGGCTGCCAGCGGGCTGACGGCGGTGCTCGAGCCGTGGCGGATCGCAGCCCTGTTGATGCTGGTTCCCAATCTGCTTCTGGCCGTCAGCTTTCTGGCGCGGCGGACCTCGGGACCCGCGCCGGAACCGGCCGGCGGCGGACTGGCCGACGCCCTGCGCTGGGTGACCGGCCGGCCGTGGACACTCACCCTCTATATGGTCGCCGCCTGCGGTATGGTGATGATGGTCCAGTCCCTGGCGGCGTGGAGTCCGTCCATCATCGGGCGGCAGTTCGGCATGGATCCGGCCGCCGCCGCGGTGCTGGTCGGCGTCGTGACCCTGCTGGCGGCCCCGGCCGGCCATCTGCTGGCCGGACGCACCGGAACCTCTCGGTTTCTTGCCGCGCGCGGACCCGGCCTGGCCCTCGGGGTCAGCGCGGCCCTGGCGATTCCGGCGGTGATCGGACTGAGCCTGGCCTCGACGCCGGACGTGGCGTCAGCCTGTCTGGCGGCCCTGATCGTCGCCAGCGGTTTCGGTGCCGCGATGGCGCTGATCGGCCTGCAGGACCTGGCACCGGCTCCGTGCCGGCGCGGCATGAACAGCCTGTTTCTGGTGCTGGTGACGATATTCGGGACGGCGGCCGGTCCGCTGATCACCGGCACAGTCAGCGACCGGATCGCCGCCAACGGCCTGGCGCTGAGCCTGGCCCTGGCCATCGTGGTGACGGGGGCAGCGGTGGTCGTAATGGCGGCCAGCCTTGCCGGAGCCCGCCGCTGGCGGCGTCTCGCCGCCGATGTCCGGACCGGAACCGTCCGGTCCGACGACCCGCAAACCGTTTGTTGAGATGTCGCGTCCCCATGCCTGACCAGTTCCAGTTTTCGAGTGCCGCCTTCGCCGAAGCGGAAGGGTTCGCGCATTACGTCCGGCTTTACAGTGGCGGCTCCGATGTCAGCCGTGGCGCGGGCCGCTTTCATGCCCGCGTGCGCGCCTGGCGGATGGCCAATCTGCTGCTGTTCGAACGGTACCTGTCGGGCGTCGTCCATGCGCGGACGGGACGGGCGAATACCGATGGCTTCGACCATATCGTCGTCACCCTTGTGCTGGCCGGTCGGGTAACCGGTAGTGCGGACAGCGGCTTCGGCGGGGTGGAAGCGGGTGACATCTATCTGACCGATACGCTGCGCCCGTCCCGAACGGAGTTCCACGCAGCCCATGTCCTGACCGCGAGTGTCGCCCGGACCCTGGTCGGCGTCGCCATGGGGAGCCATGCCGGCCTGCACGGGCGGGTTCTGAAGGCACCGGAAAACCTTGTGCTGGCGGATTTCATGCAGTCGCTCGTCCGCCACGGCGATCTCCTGCGCCCGGAGGTCCTGGCCAGCCTGGGCCGCGCCTTCATCGACGTCCTGTCCTCGGCCGCCGTCGTCGACCTGCCCGGCGGCGGAGAGGCCCGGCGCAAGGATTTCGTGCGGCGGGAGGCCGTCAAGCGGCATATCCTCGACAATCTCGGCCGTCGGGACCTGTCGGTTGAGTCGATCAGCAAGGCGACCGGCATCTCGCGGTCCGGGCTGTATCGCCTGTTCGAACTGGAAGGGGGCATCGCCGGGCTGATCCTGGGCCGGCGGCTGGAAGCGGTCCGAACCGCTCTCGATCGACGGGCCAATGCCACGCCCGACGGGCTGGCGGAGCAGTTCGGGTTCTCGGACGCGACGGCAATGGGCCGGTCGTTCGTCGAGGCCTATGGCATGTCGGTGCTGGCCTACCGCAAGACCGTTGCGGCGACCGCGCCCGGGGACAGCGAGGACAGCCAGCGCCGCTGGGAAAGCTGGCTGACCGAGATCATCTGACTTCGCCGCATGGCGGCCCGCCCGCCACATAGATGGTGCAGGTCGAGGAGTCGCCGGTCAGGGGATTGGCGAACGGCACGACCTGGGCCACCGGATTCGTGAAGACACGCCCCAGCAGTTCGATAAAGGGCCCGTCAGGCGCGTCGTCAGACCAGAGGGCGAAGACCCCGCCGGGGGTCATCCAGGACTTCATGCGGGCCAGGCCCTCGGCCGTGTAGAAGCGGGCATGGGCGGGATGCAGCAGTCGGCAGGGCGAATGGTCGATGTCGAGCAGGATGACGTCCCACAGTCCGCCCTCATCAGGGTCAGCATCGAACAGGCTGAAGAAATCGGCGTGGGTCAGGGTGCAGCGGGGATTGGCCCCGAGGCTCTCGCCGATCGGCACCAGTCCTTCGCGGTGCCAGTCGATCACCGCCTCGATCGCGTCGGCGACCTCGACCGAGGCGACCCGGGGGTCGGCCAGGGCCGCCTGCGCCGTGTAGCCGAGACCCAGGCCGCCGACGAGCACCTTGCATGCGTCGCCTGACGCCCGGGCCAGGCCGAGGGTGGCCAGCTCGGTCTCGCCGACCGTGAACAGACTCGACATCAGATGCTCGTCGCCCAGGATGACCTCGACCACGTCGCGATCCAGGGCCGAAACCCAGCGCCGCCGCAGGACGATCGGTCCCATGGGGGTGGGGCGGTAATCCAGTTCCTCGATCAGACGCGACAAACAACGACTCCTGGCAACAGATGTGAGCCGTCACCATCGACCATCGACCCGCGGGATGCACGCGATGATCGTCGCGACCCGGGGGCGGGGGCCTGACGCGGAACAATCCCGACATTGCCGTACCCGCCGAAAATGCTAGGCAGAAGGCCTGACACCGTCGGCCGGAGTGTCGGGGCGCGAACCGCGACCCGACCGGTCGGAAAGGCCCCGCTCGTGAGATCTGTCACCGCCCTGATCCTGGCCCTGTTCCTGACCTCTGCTGCAGGCGCGGTGCAGGCGACTCCGCGCGTCGACCCGGGCCTTCAGGTCGCGCCGGTGGCGGCGGACGTCCCGCCCGCCCGGCCGGCCGAGATCACCGTGGAAGCGGCAGAGCAGCAGGCCCGGCTGGAAGCCGCCCGGCGCGCCCGGTCGGCCGCCCAGCGACAGATCGAGACGGAACAGCGCGAACTGGCGGCCTATGCGGAGACCCTGACGGCGGCCGAGGCCGCACTGGATGCCGTGGCACAACGGCACGCCCTGGAGACCGAGGCGGCTCTGGGATTACGCCAGCAGGCGCTGGAGGCGCGTAGCGACCCTGCCAGGGCTGACGCCGTCTATGCCGACCTCCGCGCCGAGTTGCGGGCCACGCGCCAGCGGCTGGGGGCCACGCTCGACGCCATGCAGGGCCAGGCCGACCTGCCGTCCCTGCCGCCCGCCACAGCCGATTCCCTGGCCCCGGGTGTCGAGCGGACCGCCGTGCGGGTGCAGCGCGGCGTCCTGGAGGCGCGACGGGCGCAACTGGCCGTCCGCCTGCACGACGGCAACCGGACCGAGGCCCGCCTGTTACTGGTCCGCCTGACCACCCTGAACGAGGCGCGCCTCGATCTGCTGCCGCATCTGTCCGCCGCAAAGCGGCGTGCCACGACCGGCTTTACCCCGGCAGGCTGGAACCAGGTTTCGGCCGAGTTCGAGCATCTGGTGCTGATCGTCCGCTACCACGCCCATACGCTGGTGGAGGCGACGCGATCGGGCGTGATCGGACGGGATATCCTGTCCGCCAGCGCCCTGCTGGCGGCGTCCACCCTGTTGTGGATCCTGGCCCTGGCCGGTTTCGCGCTGTGGCGGGCCACCGCGCGGCGGGTCCTGCCGCTGTGGGAGCAGAGTCTGCAGGAGAAGCATCTGGCGACCCTGCGGTCGACGCCCGACCCGCGTCTGTGGGCTCTGCGCCTGTTCATAGCCGTGCGCGGTCCGCTGGAATGGCTGATCATGCTGTTTGTGCTGCGGGCGTCGCTGCCCACGCACGTGCAGAACCTGCTGGAAGTCGAGATCATCGGACTGGTGGTCGGCTGGACGCTGATCGCGGCCGTGGCCTCCCGCTTGCTGGATGCCCTGCTTGGCGCCGGCAATGACCGGATGGGCCGACGCGCGCGCGAGCTGGGCCCGTTGCGCCTGCGCTCGATGCGGCTGGCGACCAATGTGGTGGTCGGGTTCATCCTGGTGCTGACATTGACGGCCAAGCTCGTCGGCAAGGGGGCCTTCTACAATTGGGTGGCCTCCACCGGGTGGCTGGCAGCCCTGCTGACCATGCTGATCCTCATCATCTGGTGGCGGGGTGAGGTCTTCGCGCAGCTTGAGCGGCATCGGCGCCCCAGTGCGTTGCAGCGCTGGGTGCTGGACAATCGCACGGGCCGCACCGCGCCGGTCGCCGCGTTGCTGGGCACTGCGGACGTCGTGATCCGCAGTACCAGCCGGACGATCCGAACCGTCGGCAGTCGCTTCATCTCGGTGCGGCGCACCCTGGCCTTCCTGTTTCGGCAGCAACTGAGCCGTGCCGACCTGAACACGGTGTCGGACCTCGTGCCCTTGCCGGAAGACGCCTTCGCCAGCCTGTCGCCCGAGGTGCACGGCGAGACCTGGGTGGTGACCCGGCTGGAGCCGACGCTGGATCTGCTGGTCCAGCGCAGCGCGGGCGGTCTGGTGGTGCTGGTCGGCGAGCGCGGCGCGGGCAAGACCGCGGCGCTCAGGCGGTTGCAGCAGCGAATGGACGATGCCCGGCTGGTCACGGCCACGGAACTGCTTGCCGAAAGGAAGCCGCGCCGCGCGGCGTCGCGCGTCCGGGAGCCGGCGGCGGAACCGGCGGTGATGCTGGTCGATGAGCTTGAGGCCCTGGTCCATTTCGATGTCGGAGGACTGGCGGCTCTGGATGCCTTCCTGGACCTCGCCCGCGAGACCGCTGACCGAACGCTGTGGGTGCTGGCGATCGATAGCGCCGTCTGGGACCTGGTCTGCCGGCTGCGCAGCGCGCGCACCGCGTTCAACACGGTGATCGAGGTGCCGCACTGGACCGACACGGCGATCGCCGAACTGCTGCAGTCCCGGGTCGCCGGGGCCGGGATCACGCCGGGCTATGACCGGATGATCGAGGATATCGCCGATCTGGACGACATCGACCGCCGTGAGGCGGTGGAGGCCAAGAACGCCGCCTTCATGCTGTTGTTGTGGGACGCGTCGGACGGGAATCCGGGAGTCGCCCTGCATCTGTGGCGGTCGGTGCTGGGGGTGGCCGCGGACGGCTCGGTGTTCGTGCGCCCGCTGCACCCGGTGGTCGAGGCGGCGATCGAACGCCTGCCGCTGGAAGCCCTGTTCGTCTATCGGGCGGTGCTGCGCCGGACCGGGGCCACGCCGGAGGAGATCGTCGCGGCGACGCGTCTGTCCGCCGGTGTGGTGGCCGATGTGCTGCGATCCGGCGTCCAGGACGGGCATCTGCTGGTTCGGAACGACGGTTACCATGTGTCCTGGGACTGGTACCGGGCCCTGACCCGCAGTCTGGTCCGTCGTCATCTGGGGAGGGTCGTATGATCCGCCGTGTCACATCCGTCCTGCGCCCGGCAGCGCTGGGCATCGCGGTGGCCCTGGTCACCGCCGGAGCCGCGCGGGCCCAGGAGCAGGTCGACCTCAGCCAATTGGCCGGGTTCATCCAGTGGGGCGGGGTGGCCGCCTCGGTCGTCGTCTTTGTCCTGGCGCTCGCCCTGCTGCGCGGGCTGGAACATCTGTCGGCAACCCTGTGCGAGCGTTTCGTCAGCCGGCGGCCGACGATCCAGATGGTCGAATCGGCCTCGCGCTTCATCGTCTACCTGCTCACCATCATCATCGCCGTGCGGCTGAGCCTGAGGATGGATGCGACGGCCCTGACCGTGATCGGTGGGGGCCTCGCCTTCGCCGTCGGCTTCGCCATGCGCGATCTGGTGGCGGCGGTGATCGCCGGGATCACCATCATGTTCGACCGGCCGTTCCAGGTCGGGGACCGGGTCGAATACGCCGGCCAGTACGGCGATGTCGTCAAGATCGGTCTGCGCAGCGTGCGGATGAACACGCTGGACCACAACGTCATCACCATTCCCAACAACAAGGTGCTGACCGACGTCACCTCCAGCGGCAACTACGGGGCCCTGGAGATGCAGGTGCCGTTCGAAATGGTGATCGGTGCCGATGAGGATCTGGAACTGGCGATGACCCTGGTCCAGGAGGCCTGTCTGACCAGCCCCTATGCCTATCTGGACGAGCCGGCCCCGGTGCTGGCCCGACACGTGCTGGAGGGCAATTTCGTGATGATCCGGATCATCGCCCGGCCCTATGTGTTTGAAGCCAAGCACGAGAAGAGCTTTGAAACCGACGTGACCCTGAGGGTGCGGCGCGCCTTTCGCGAACATGGCATCGCCGCCCCGACCGTGGTTCTCCGCCGGGCCTGAACGGGCGGTACTGGCGGGCGGCGTTCCGGGCGGCGTTCTTGCCCCCGCGGCTGCTAGACCGACAGCGCTGTCGCCACGGCATGGGCGAGTTGCGCCTGGGTGAAGGGTTTGGCCAGTCTGGGCAGACCAGGTTTCTGCGGGACGGGGCGCTCACCCAGGTCCGCGTATCCTGTTGCGAGAATGATCGGCAGGACCGACCCGCCCTCTCTTATGCGGCGCGCCAGCTCCGTGCCGGTCATGCCCGGCATGACTTCATCGGTGACCACGAGGGTGATTTCGGGACGCGCCGCCAGATGGCTCAGCGCCTCCTCACCCGATGCGGCGGTCAGAACCTGGCGACCCAGATCTTCGAGCATCGCCGCCGTGTTCATCAGGACCAGGTTGTCATCATCGACGACAAGAACGAGACCGGCGCGATCGATGGGGCCTGATTGCCTGGAGGGGCCGGGCTGTTCGGTGGCCGCAGGCGTCGTCGTCGCCGGGAACCAGAGCTCGATCCGCGTGCCCTTTCCCGGTGTGCTCTCGATCGCAAGCGTGCCGCCCGACTGGGCCGTGAGCCCATGGACCATCGAGAGGCCCAACCCCGTACCCTTGCCGACGCCCTTGGTGGTGAAGAAGGGCTCCGAGGCCCTCGCCAGAATCTCGGGCGGCATGCCCTGGCCGGTGTCCGCGACGCAGAGGACCACATAGGCACCGGCTGACAGCTCGCCGCGGCCCTGGTCGAGGTGCCGGAGGTCGGCGGACATCGTGACCGTGCCGCCCGACGGCATCGCGTCGCGCGCGTTGACCACCAGGTTCAGCACGGCGGCCTCGAGCTGATTGGCGTCGGTCAGAACCCGGGGCAGGTCGGCCGGGAAGTCGAGCGTCATCTGGACGCCGGCTCCGATGGTGCGCTGGATGAAATCGAACATCCCTCGTACCAGCACCGAAAGGTCCACCGCTTCCATCTGCAGGTCCTGCTTTCGTGCGAAAGCCAGCATGCGCCTGGTCAGGGTCGCACCACGCTCCGCGCCCTGGACGGCGTTTTCGAGCAGGGGGGTGATGCGCGGATCATACGGCAGGCGTTTGCGGACCAGCTCCAGGCTGCCGAGGATGGCACCCAGCAGATTGTTGAAGTCGTGGGCGATGCCGCCGGTCAGGCTCCCGATCGCCTCCATCTTCTGCGCCTGGAAGAGCGACTGCTGCGCTGCGGCCAGGGCCTGATCGTTTGCGATCCGCTCGGTGATGTCCCGCGTGACCTTGGCGAAGCCGATGACCTCGCCCTGGTCGTTGCGGATGGCGTCGATGACCACATGCGCCTGGAATTGGGTGCCGTCCTTTCTGACGCGCGCGCCCTCCCGTTCGAACCGGCCTTCGGCGACGGCGGTTTCCAGCGCCTTCATCGGCCATTGCGCCTTCCGGTCGGCGTCGGTGTAGAAGGTCGAGAAATGGCGACCGATGATCTCGTCGGCCCGGTAACCCTTGATCCGCTCCGCCCCGGCGTTCCAGCTGACAACCGTCCCCGCCCGGTCGAGCATGTAGATCGCATAGTCGGTGACGCCCTCGACCAGCAGCCGAAACTGTTCCTGGCTGGTGTGGAGCGCATCCTCCGCCGCCTTCCGCTCCGAGAGGTCCCGCGTGATCTTGGCGTAGCCGATCAGCTCACCGTCGGATGACCGTATCGGGTCGATGATCACATGCGCCCAGAAGCGGCTTCCGTCCTTGCGGAGCCGCCAGCCCTCGGCCTCGAACTGGCCCGTTTCCGATGCCTGGCGCAGCGCCGCCGCGGGGGCACCGGCCCTGCGGTCCTCCGGGGTATAGAAGCGCGAGAAATGCCGGCCGATGATTTCCTGGGGCTGGTATCCCTTGAACCTTTCGGCCCCGCGATTCCAGCTGCTGACCCGGCCGTCGGCATCCAGCATATAGATCGCATAGTCGGTGATGGCGTCGACCAGCAGCCGGTATCGGGCGTCGTCGTTCAGCGGTCCGTCGCGTGCTGACGTCAAGAGTCGCATCTCCCCCTGCCGGATCAGGCGCGCGCGCGCCGGGACCCGCCGTCGTTCGTTAACTCTGCGGCCATGGACTTGGTTCCTGGGAGTCCGGTCGGGCGATATCCCGGGTCGTCGCCGCTGAGCACAATTCGTCCTGCCGGGATGGGTGATGGCGGGGAACCGGGGGCCTGCACCCGTGTCCGGGGAAGAGGGGGGCAGCCCCTTGTGCTCGGAGCACCGGATCGTCGGCACGGTCGTCAGGCGGCTGATCCCAAATCGATGCGCAGGATCAATATTCCGATCGTTTCGAATATTAGACAAGCTATATCAGGGCTCTACCGTTGCAAAGAAATAGGCTTGCGGGTCGGAGACGGCGGGCCGTCTAATGTCGTCTCGTGGAAGGGGGGCACAATGCAGAACGGACCGACCGACCTGAGTGCCTTCTGGATGCCCTTTACGGCCAACCGCGATTTCAAACAGTCGCCGCGCCAGCTCGGTTCAGCCGAGGGGATGCACTATTATACACCCGAGGGCCGCCCGGTGTTGGACGGGACCGCGGGGTTGTGGTGCGTCAATGCCGGGCATGGGCGCAGGGCGATTGTCGACGCCATCTCCGAGCAGGCCGCGACACTGGACTATGCGCCGACGTTTCAGCTGGGCCATCCCAAGGTGTTCGAGCTGGCCACGCGACTGGCCGACCTGTTGCCCGGTGACATCAACAAGGTGTTCTTCGCCGGTTCGGGCTCGGAGGCCGTGGATACGGCGCTGAAGATCGCGCTGTCCTATCACCGCGCCAACGGTCAGCCGGAGCGCACGCGGTTTGTCGGCCGCCAGCGCGGCTATCACGGCGTCGGTTTCGGCGGGATTTCAGTGGGCGGGCTGGAGAACAACCGGCGGGGTTTCTCCCTGCTGCCCGGGGTCGACCATCTGTCGCACACCCATAGCCTCGAGCATGCGGCCTTCACCCGCGGCCAGCCGGACTGGGGCGCGCATCTGGCCGATGAACTGGAGGCGCTGATTACCCGGCGCGGGGCGGGGACTATCGCCGCCGTCATCGTTGAGCCGCTGGCCGGGTCGACCGGCGTTCTGGTGCCGCCGGTCGGCTATCTGGAGCGGCTGCGGGCCATCAGTGAGCGCCATGGCGTGCTGCTGATTTTTGACGAGGTCATCACCGGCTTTGGTCGTCTGGGCGCGGCGACCGCAGCCGCGCTGTTCGACGTCATCCCCGATATGCTCGTCTGCGCCAAGGGTCTGACCAACGGGGCCGTGCCGATGGGCGCGGTCGGGGTGCGCGATTTTGTCCACGACATGATCGTGGACGCCAGCGCGGGCGGTATTGAGTTTTTCCACGGCTATACCTATTCGGGCCATCCGCTGGCTGCGGCCGCTGGATTGGCGACGTTGAACATCTATGCCGAAGAGGGCCTGTTCCAGCGGGCCGGCGATCTGGCCCCCCTGTGGCAGGAGCAGGTGCATCGACTGGGCAAGCTTGCCAACGTGATCGACATTCGAAATCTGGGCCTTGTGGCGGGGATCGAGCTGTCGGCGCGGACCGGTGCGCCCGGCGCGCGGGGGACCGCGGTCTTTCAGGCCTGTTTCGACCGGGGCGTTCTGGTTCGCGTGACCGGAGACACGATCGCCCTGTCACCACCCTTGACCGTCTCGCCCGACCAGATCGCGCAAATGCTCGACTGCGTGGCTGACGTTATTCACCAAACCCAATGACCACCCGGTTCACAATGAGGGGAAGATTGCCATGAGACAGTACCGCGCCGGTGCTTCGATTTTCGTTCTTGCAGTCGCCGCCTCGACTGCCGCCATGGCCCAGACGGCCCCGGCGGCCCGCCCCCAGGCCGCCACAGCCCTGGACGACGTCATCGTGACCGCCCAGCGGCGCGAACAGGCGGCACAGGATGTCGGCATCGCGCTCAGCGTGCTGTCCGGTGAGGCGCTGACCAATCGCGGCATCACCAACGTCAACCAGCTGCAGACGGCGACGCCCAACCTCGAGATCGAGCCCGCGTTCGGCGGCGGGGCGGCCCAGTTTCGCCTGCGCGGGGTCGGATTCCAGGACTATGCGTCGAACAACTCGCCGACCGTCGGCGTCTATGTGAACGAGGTGGCCTATCCGGTTCCGGTGATGACCCAGGGGCTGATTTTCGACATCGACCGGGTCGAGATCCTGCGCGGGCCGCAGGGCACGCTCTATGGCCGCAACACCACGGGTGGAGCTATCAGCTTCGTCACCCGCAGGCCGACAGAGGTCGTGAGCGCCGGGATCAAGGGCGAATACGCGACCTTTGATGCCGTTCAGCTCGAGGGCTATGTCTCGGGCCCGATCAGCGACACGGTGAAGGCTCGGCTGGCCGCCATGACCCAGCAGGGCGGGGGCTTCCAGTACAACCGGACCACCGGGGAATCGCTGGGCGATGCCGATCGCACCGGCTTGCGCGGTCTTCTGACCTTCGAACCGACGGCCGCCCTGTCGTTCACCCTGGATGTGCACGGCGGTATCGACAAGTCCGAGAACGAGGGCCTGTACCTGCTCAGCCCGCTGGTCACGCGTCTGGGCGGACCGGGCTCCGTCACCATTCCCGCCGACGTCGATCATCGCGCGACCGGCTGGGGGCTTTCACCCCGTTTCGCCGCCGAGATGGGGCGCGACGTCAATGCCAAGCCGGGCCGGGACAATTCGTCGTGGGGCACGTCCCTGAACGGCCACTACGATTTCGACACGATGCGGCTGACCAGCATCACCAGCTATGAAACCCTGGACCGCAGTGAATACGGGGACTGGGACTCCTCGTCCTCGGTCGAGGCGGACACCTTCTTCGCCAGTGACGTCAGCGTGTTCTCGCAGGAGTTCCGGCTGTCGTCGGACGCCGGGGGACCGCTGAACTGGGTCGCGGGCGTCTACTATTCGAAGCAGGAACTGGACGAGCGCTATTCGTCGGACTTCATCGATGTGTTCGGCACCTACGGTCAGGTGGCCTATGCCCAGGCGGTCGAGTCCTACAGCGTCTTCGGCCAGGCGGAATATCAGTTCAGCGACCGGTTCAAGGTGATCGGCGGCCTGCGCTACGAGGAGGAGACGCGCCGCCTCAACGGGTTCGGTACGGCGTTCGGCGGGGCCACCGCCCTGCCACCCACTTCGGTCGAGACCGAGATGACCCCGTTGACCGGCAAGGTCGCGCTGGAGTTCACGCCCGGCGACAACCTGCTGATCTACGGATCGTTCAGCCGCGGAGCCAAGTCCGGCGGCTTCACCACCTACAACACCGGCAGTGCCAGCGGCATCGCCCCGTTCCGGCCGGAAATCCTGCTCGCCTACGAAATCGGGTTCAAGGCGGATCCGACGCCGGCCTTCCAGCTGAACGGGGCCGCCTATTTCTATGACTATACCGACCAGCAGGTGCTGTCGGCGGTATGGGGGGTCAACGGGCCGGTCGGCAAATTCGCCAATGTGCCGTCGTCGGAAATCTACGGGGCCGAGCTGGAGGGTACCTGGCGGCCGGTGCCGAACCTGCGGATCACCCAGTCGATCAGCTACAAGCACGGCGAATACACCGACTTTTTCGATCTGGATGTCGCGGCGTCGCGACGGGCCAATGCGGCGGTCTTTGTCGACAAGTCGGGCGTGGAAATCCCGTTCCCGGCGGTCAGCTATGGCGGTTCGGCGGCCTATGACTGGCGGGCGGACCGTCTGGATGTCACGGCCGAGGTCAACTACAGCTATCGCGACGACTACCCGTCCTGGCTGGGTGTGAAATACGACGTGCCGTCCTACTGGCTGTTCAATGCCAGTGTGATGGTGTCGCCGCAGGCCGGACCGTGGTCCGCCGCCCTGTTCGTGCGCAACCTGTTCGACCAGGAATACGATCTGACCCGCAACTTCTTCACCACCGCCGATATCGCCCAGCCGGGCCGGCCGCGTACCTTCGGCGTGCGTCTGAGCTATCAGTACTGAGGCCCGGATCGACGGCCCGTCGCCCGTGCGCGCAGCGGACGCCGGCCGGTGGCCGTTGGTCGGTGTCTTCAGGACGGTCGAGCTGTCGACAGGAGGGTCGGGGATGAGCACCGCTACCGAAGCTGCCGCTGCGCCTGAGCCGACCGGCCGCCGTCGGGCGGTCCCGGGGCAGCGACTGCTGACGGCTGCCGGTATCGGGGTGGCGGTGCTGGTCTGTGCGCTCAGCGGCCTGGCCGCCGCCCGGACCGTCACGGCCGCGTCCGGCCCGCCACCCGCGCTGCAGGCCTCGCCCCACGGCGACCGACTGGTGCTGGGGCTGCCGCTGGAACCGCCCAATCTGGACCCGACGGTGGGAGCGGCCGCGGCGGTGGACGAGGTGGTCTACGGAAACATCTTCGAGGGCCTGACGCGGATCACCGCCAATGGGCTGGCGGCACCGGCCCTGGCGCACTCGTGGGAGGGTTCACCCGACGGCCTGACCTGGGTGTTTCACCTTCGTCGCGGTGTCCGGTTCCAGGACGGAACCCCGTTCGACGCCAGCGTGGCCAAATTCTCTCTGGACCGGATCACGGCCCCCGGATCGGGCAATGCCCAGAAGGCGTTGTTCGAGCCGATCCGGGCGGTGACGGTGATCGATCCGCTGACGCTGCACATCCGCCTCGATCGACCGGTCGCCGCCCTGCCGTCACTGCTGGGTTGGGGCGATGCGGTGATGGTCGCTCCCGGGTCCGCGGCGACCAATGCGACCCGTCCGGTCGGGACGGGCCCCTATCGTCTGGCCTCGTGGCAGAAGGGCGCAGCCCTGACCCTGACCCGCAATGACGACTACTGGGGCAGCGAGCCGCGGATCGGTGCGGTGGTGTTCCGCTTCATCAGTGATCCCAGCGCCGCCTTCGCGGCGATGAGCGCCGGCGACATCGACGCCTTTCCCAACTATCCCGCGCCGGAGAACGTGGCCCAGTTCCGCCGCGATGCGCGCTTCAAGGTCATGGTCGGGGCCTCCGAGGGCAAGGTGATCCTGGGCATCAACAACCGAATCGCCCCGTTCAACGATGTGCGGGTGCGGCGCGCGATCGCCCATGCCGTCGACCGGCGGGCGCTGATCGAGGGGGCCATGTTCGGGTTCGGCGAACCGATCGGCAGCCATTTCGCCCGGCAGGGGGCGGGCTATGTCGACCTGACCGATCTCTATCCGCACGATCCGGCGCGGGCCCGGGCCCTGCTGGCCGAGGCCGGCTATCCGGACGGCATCGATGTGACGCTGAGGCTGCCGCCGCGTCCCTATGCCCGGCGCAGCGGCGAGGTACTGGTGTCGCAACTGGCCGCGGCCGGAATCCGGGTGAAGACCGAGAATCTGGAATGGGCCCAATGGCTGGACCAGGTGTTCAAACGCCACCAGTTCGACCTGACCATCGTCGAGCACGTCGAGCCGATGGACTACGACATCTACGGCCGCAAGGACTACTATTTCGGGTACGACAACGCGGCGTTCGACGCCCTTCTGGCCCGGTTGAACGCGGCCCCGGACGAGGCGACGCGGCTGGCGCTGCTGGGCGATATCCAGCGCAAGATCGCCGAGGACTCGGTCAACGCCTTCCTGTTCCAGTCCTCGCGTATCGGTATCTGGAAGGCCGACCTGAACGGCCTCTGGGTCAATGCGCCCATTGCCGCCAATGTGGTCGCCGGGGCCTGGTTCGAGGGGGCAACGGGGACGGCGGCGACAGGCCCGGCCGCGCCGCGGGACGGGCTGCCATGGGGCTGGATCTCGCTGGCCGCCGCCGTGGCGCTGCTGGGCTATGCGACGCTTCGGTTCGGGGCGGCCTATGTGACGGCCAAGCTGGCCGGTCATGCCCTGACGATGGCGGCGGCGACCGTGGTCATCTTCCTGTTGCTGCAGGTCATTCCGGGCGATCCGGCAGCCTATATGATGGGTTTGAACGCCAGCCCGGAGGCGGTCGACGCGCTGCGTCAGCAGATGGGTCTGGATGGCTCGATGCCGGACCGCTACCTCGGCTGGGTCGGCGGCATGGTCAGCGGCAATTTCGGCGTCAGCTACACCTACCAGTCGCCGGTCGCTTCGTTGATCGCGGAGCGGTTCCAGGTCTCGGGGCCGCTGGCCCTGCTGGCGACGCTCATGTCGCTGCTGGTCGCGGTGCCGATTGGTCTGCTCGCCGCCAGCCGTCGCGGCTCGGCCGTCGACATGGGTCTGATCGGCGTGACCCAGGTCGGGGTGGCCCTGCCCAATTTCTGGATCGCGATGCTGTTGATCCTGGCCTTTTCGGTCAATCTGGGCTGGTTCTCGGCGGGTGGCTTCCCCGGCTGGGAAGCCGGCTTCTGGCCCGCCCTGAAGGCGTTGATCCTGCCGGCTGTGGCGCTGGCGGCCCCGCAGGCGGCGATCCTGGCGCGGGTGCTGCGCACCGCCCTGCTCGAGACGATGAACGAGGACTATGTGCGCACGGCCCGGGCCAAGGGGCTGAGCCGGTCCCAGGCCCTGTGGCGGCACGCGCTGCGCAACGCCACCATTCCGCTGCTGACCATTTTGGGGCTGCAGTTTCCGTTCCTGCTGGCCGGCGGCATCATCATCGAGAACGTCTTCTCACTGCCGGGTCTGGGACGGCTGGTGTTCCAGGCCATCACCCAGCGAGACCTGATCGTGGTGCAGGGCGTGGTCGTGATTCTGGTGTTCGCCGTGGTCGCCGTCGGCTTCCTGATTGACCTGGCCTATGTCGCCGTCGATCCGCGTTTGAGGGGCCGCCGCCGATGACCGCACCCGTTGTCGAGACGCCCGAAACCGCCGCGCCCGTCGCCAAGGCAGCGCTGCGCGTGCCGCCCGCCTTGATCGTGGGTGGGGTGATGACGGTGTTTACCGTCGCTGTCGCCCTGGTCTCGCTGGTCTGGACGCCGTTCGACGTTGAGGCGATCCGCATCGGCGACAAGCTGATGGCACCGTCGGCCGCGCACTGGATGGGCACGGACCATTTCGGGCGCGACGTGCTGTCGATGGTGATGGTCGGCGCGCAGACCTCGCTGGTCGTGGCCCTGGTCGCGGTCGCTATCGGGGCCGGGATCGGCGTGCCGTTGGGCCTGACCGCGGCGGCGCGCGGCGGGCTGATCGATGACGCGGTGATGCGGACCAACGACCTGATCTTCGCCTTTCCCGCCCTGTTGCTGGCGGTGATGATCACGGCCGTGTTCGGGGCCGGGGCCATCAATGCCGTCATCGCCATCGGCATTTTCAACATCCCGGTGTTCGCCCGGGTCAGCCGGGGCGCGGCGCTGAGCCTGTGGACGCGCGACTATGTTCTGGCGGCGCGCACAGCGGGCAAGACCTCCGGGCAGATTTCGCGGCAACACATCCTGCCCAACCTGACCAGTCTGCTGGTCGTGCAGGCGGCGATCCAGTTCGCGCTCGGCATCGTCGCCGAGGCCGGACTGTCCTATGTCGGGCTGGGAGCCCAGCCGCCGATCCCGAGCTGGGGCCGGATGCTGGCCGAGGCCCAGACGATGATCGGCTTCGCGCCCTGGCTGGCGATCTTCCCCGGTGTGGCCATCGTCTTCGTGGTGCTGGGCCTGAGTCTGACGGGCGACGGCTTGCGTGACGCGCTGGATCCGCGCGTGCGGCGGGAGCGTGGCGCATGAGCCCGACCCTGACGCCGACGCTGGCAATCCGTGACCTGGACGTGTCCATCGGTGACGTCCCGATCCTCAAGGGCGTGTCGTTCGAGGTGCCACCCGGACAGGTGATGGGACTGGTCGGGGAATCCGGCTCGGGCAAGTCGATGACGGCGCTGGCGGTCATGGGCCTGTTGCCGCCGCGGTCCATGGTCTCGGGTGACATCCGGCTGCAGGACGTCGCCGTGCCCCATGCCGACGACGCGGCGATGCGGACGGTGCGCGGGCGGGAGATCGGGATGATTTTTCAGGAGCCGATGACGGCCCTGAATCCGCTGATGACCATCGGCGACCAGGTCGCGGAGACGATCCGCATTCACACCAAGGCGACGCACAAGGCGGCGCTGGCGACGGCGGCGCGAATGCTGGAGCGGGTCGGCCTGCCCAACGCCGAGTTTCCCCTGAGCCGCTATCCGCACGAACTGTCGGGTGGTCAGCGGCAGCGCGTGGCCATCGCCATCGCCATCGCCCTGACGCCGAAATTGCTGATCGCCGACGAGCCGACGACGGCGCTGGACGTGACCACCCAGGCGCAGATCCTGGCGTTGCTGAAGACCCTGGTGCGCGAGGACGGCATGGGGATGATCCTGATCACCCACGATCTCGCGGTCGTCGCCGAGACGGCCGACCGGGTTGCGGTGATGAAGGCGGGCGAGATCGTCGAACAGGGCGAGGTCGGCCGAATGCTGACCCGTCGCGGCGCAGACGGCATGGTCCACCCCTATTCCAGGCGACTTCTGGCGGATGCCACCCATGCGCCGGTGCGGCGGTCGAAGCCCCGCGACGGGGCACCGGTTCTGGTGGTCGAGGGGATCGTGCGCGACTATCCCGGGGCCCGGCACCTGTTCAGCCGGGGTGCACCGAAGCGGGCCGTGGACGGCGTCAGCTTCTCGATCCAGCCGGGCGAAAGCGTGGGCCTGGTCGGGGAGTCCGGCTGTGGCAAGTCGACCCTGTTACGCACCGTGCTGGCGCTCGACACCCCGCAGGCGGGGGCGGTGCGGGTCATGGGCGAGGGCTTCACCCGTGCGCGCGGGGCTGATCTGAAACGCCTGCGCCGCCACGTTCAGGTGGTGTTCCAGGACCCCTATGGCAGTTTCGATCCCCGCTGGCGGGTCGAGCAGCTGGTGGCCGAGAATTTCCATCTGCTGGAGGAGCGGCCCGACCGGGTCGAGGGCCGTCGTCGGGTCGAGGCCATGCTGGATCAGGTGGGCCTGAGCCCGGCCGACGCCGACCGGTTTCCGCATGAGTTCTCGGGCGGCCAGCGGCAGCGGATCGCCATCGCCCGGGCCCTGATCACCAGTCCGTCGATCATCGCCCTGGATGAGGCGGTGTCGGCGCTGGACGTGTCGATCCGCGCCCAGGTGCTGGACCTGCTGGCTGATCTGTCGGACCGGCTGGGCCTGTCCTATCTGTTCGTGACCCATGACCTGACGGTGGTGCGGGCGATCACCGACCGGCTGATGGTGATGCAGGCCGGGCGGATCGTCGAGACCGGGCCGACCGAGGCCGTCTTCACCGCGCCGGCCCATGCCTATACCCGCAGCCTGCTGGCGGCGACGCCGGACCTGGCGCGCAATATTCTGGCCCTCGACGACACGGGCGGCCATCATCCGAGACCACAGGAGACTGAGCGATGAACCGCAGAACCATGCTGGGATCGATGGCGCTGATCGGAGCCGGATCTCTCGCCGGCCGCGCCGCCGCGGCTGCACCGGACGTCGTCGGACCGAACGCCGCCAGGGTGGCGGTTGGTGGCACCGGTCGCCTGAACCTGATCACCGATGTGCCGGGCCTCAAGGTCGGTCAGGCCCAGGATGTCGGGGTGCGCACCGGGGTCACCGTCATCCTGGCCGATACGCCGGCGACGGCGGCCGTCGATGTGCGCGGCGGCGGACCGGCCAGCCGCGAGACCGACGTGCTGCGGCCCGAGAACCTGGTGCAGCAGGTCGACGCGATCGTGCTGTCCGGTGGCTCGGTCTATGGCCTGGGGTCGGGCGACGGCCTCACAGCCTGGCTGGGCGCGCAGGGCAGGGGATTCGGCTTCGGTCCCAAGGTGCCGGGAATCCCGTTCTCGCCGATCGTGCCGACGGTCAGCCTGTATGATCTCGCCAACGGCGGCGACAAGGACTGGGGCACCGAGCCGCCCTATCGGAGACTGGCCGTGCAGGCGGCGGAGTCCGCTTCGCAGCAGTTCGCCCTGGGCACGGCGGGCTGTGGCTACGGGGCCAGGGCCGGATCGCTGAAGGGCGGTGTCGGCTCGGCCTCGGCGGTGCTGAGCACGGGCTATACGGTCGGGGCCATCGTCGGCGTCAACAGCGCCGGATCGGTGATCGCGCCCGGCGGCAAGACCTTCTGGTCGGCCCCCTACGAGATCGACGGCGAGTTCGGCGGACTGGGGTCCAGCGGCCTGTCGGCGGCCGGTGACGAATGGGGCGCGGCCCGACCCAATCCGCGGGCCGGCGAGAACACCACCATCGCCGTGGTCGCCACCGACGTCGCCCTGACCCGGGTCGAGTGCCAGCGGGTGGCCATCATGGCCCAGGACGGGATGGCCCGCGCCATCCGGCCGTCGCATGCCCCGTTCGACGGGGACATCGTCTTCTGCATCTCGACCGAGAAGCAGCAGATCCCCGAGGGGGCGATGCGCCAGTTCGTGGTGGCCCAGATCGGGGCGGCCGCGGCGGATGTGCTGGCCCGTGCCATCGCCCGCGGCGTCTATCATGCGACCAACTGGGACGGGGTGACGGGTCAGGCCTGGAGCGACCTGTAGAGGCGCGACCGCGCCGCCCGGTCAGAAGCTGGGCGGGGTGCAGGCGCTGACCACGTGGCAGGGTTCGGTCCCGATGCAGCGAAAGCGATGCGGTTTGTGGCTCTCGAAATAGTAGGCGTCGCCGGGTCCCAGGACCCGGCGTTCGCCGTCCACGGTGACCTCCAGCCGCCCGCTGATGACCACCGCCCCTTCCTCGCCGTCATGCATCAGGGGCACACGGCCGGTGTCGGCACCGGGTGCATAGGTTTCGCTGAGAATCTGCAGGCTACGGCCAAACAGGCTCTCGCCGACCTGGCGGTAGGAGATCGCGCCCTTGCCGATCTCGGTCAGTTCGTCGACGCCGTAGAAGAAGCGCGACGGCGCATCGGGCTCGATGGCGAAGAACTCGGCCAGACCGATGGGGATGCCGTCGAGGATTCGCTTCAACGCCCCGATCGAGGGGTTCATGCGATTGGCCTCGATCAGGGAGATGGTCGAGTTGGTCACGCCGGTCAGCCTGGCCAGCTCGCGCTGCGACAGGTTCTGTCGCTCCCGGACGAACCGCAAGCGGGTTCCGACATCAACGCTCATGGCACAGCTTCCTGTTGCGGGTGTTGCGGATCAGGCAAACACTGCGGCTGCGGGCACAGGATTTCAATGGCTTGCGGAAGTCCAGAAAAGGACTTGTTGTGTCTGCCGCAAGGGAGCCCAATCACCGTCTGATGACTTTCCGTTTTCCAGCCCCCCATATCCTGATCGACGGCCAGTGGCGGGAGGCCGACGGTGGTCAGACCCTGCCGGTCGAGGATCCCTCGACCGGCCAGACCTTTGCCCGGATCGCCGCCGGGACCGCACGGGACGTGGATGCGGCGGTCGCCGCCGCCCGGCGGGCGCTCGCGGGCGAATGGGGGGGCATGCCGGCGTTCGAGCGCGGCCGTATCCTGGCGCGCATCGGCCATGCCGTGCTGGCGCAGATCGATGCGCTGGCCGATCTCGAGGCGCGTGACGTCGGCAAGCCGCTGAAGCAGGCGCGGGCCGATGTCGTGGCCCTGGCCCGGTATCTGGAATTCTACGCCGGGGCCGCCGACAAGATCCACGGCGAGACCATTCCGTTCCAGGCCGGATACACGGTCTACACCCTGCGCGAGCCGCACGGCGTGACGGGCCACATCATCCCCTGGAATTATCCGATGCAGATCATCGGCCGGTCGGTGACCGCGGCCCTGGCCATGGGCAATGCGGCGGTGCTGAAGCCGGCCGAGCAGGCGTCGCTGACCTCGCTGGCCTTCGCCCGGATCGCGACCGAGGCGGGATTGCCGGCCGGCGCGCTGAACGTGGTGACGGGACTCGGCGCGGTCGTCGGCGCGGCCCTGGCCGGCCACCGCGACGTCAGCCATGTGTCCTTCACCGGCTCGACGGGGGTCGGGGTCGATATCCAGAAGGCGGCCGCAGCCAATGCCGTGCCGGTGACGCTGGAGCTGGGCGGCAAGTCGCCCCAGATCGTGTTCGACGACGCCGATCTGGACAAGGCGCTGCCCTTCCTCGTCAACGCCGGCATCCAGAACGCCGGCCAGACCTGCTCGGCGGGGTCGCGCATCCTGATCCAGCGCGGGGTTCTTGACCGGTTGCTGGCGAAACTGGTCGACCGCTATCGGGCACTGACCGCGGGACCGGCCCTGGCCGACGCCGATCTGGGTCCGCTGATCTCCGCCGAACAGAAGGCCATGGTCCTGGCCTATCTGGCGTTGGGACGGCAGGACGGCCTGATCGTCGCCGAGGGACGGGTGTCGCCGGAGGCCCCGGCGGGTGGCCACTATGTGCCGCCGACCCTGTTCGCCCCTGTCCCGCCGGATCATCGGCTGGCGCAGGAGGAGATCTTCGGGCCCGCCGTGGTCGTCATTCCGTTCGACACGGAAGACGAGGCGGTCGCCATCGCCAACGGCACGGCCTTCGGGCTGGTCGCCGGGGTCTGGACCGCGGACGGCGGACGCCAGATGCGGATGGCGAAACGGCTGCAGGCCGGTCAGGTCTTCCTCAACAACTACGGCGCGGCCGGCGGGGTGGAACTGCCGTTCGGCGGTGTCGGCAAGTCGGGCCACGGACGCGAGAAGGGGTTCGAGGCGCTGTACGGCTTCTCCACCCTCAAGACCGTCGCGGCGCATCACGGTTAGGATGACCATGAGACTGCAGGGCAGGACCGCGATCGTGACCGGAGGGGCTTCCGGCTTCGGGGAGGGCATTGTGCGCCGCTTCGCGGAGGAGGGCGCGCGCGTCATCGTCGCCGATCGCAACGGCGAGGCGGCCCGGGCGCTGGCGGAGGAACTGGGCAATGCGCGGCTGGGGCTAAGTGTAGACGTTGCCGATGCCGCTGACGTGGCCTCGCTGGTAGCGCAGACCCTGGAGTTGACCGGCCGGCTCGACATCCTGGTCAACAACGCCGGGGTCGGCCACACGCCCCAGCCGATGGAGGAGCTGTCGGAAGCCGAGTTCGATCGCCTCTTTTCGGTCAATGCCAAGGCCATCTATCTGCTGGCGCGCGAGGTCGTGCCGGTCATGAAGGCGGCGGGGGGCGGGGCGATACTGAACATCGCCTCGACCGGCGGGGTCAGTCCGCGTCCGAACCTGACCTGGTACAATGCGTCGAAGGGCTGGGTGATCACGGCGACCCGGGCCATGGCGGTCGAATTGGCCGCGTCGCAGATCCGGGTCAATGCGCTGAACCCGGTGGCGGGTGAGACGCCGCTGCTGAAGACCTTCATGGGCGAGGACACGCCGGAGGTCCGGGCCAAATTCCTGTCTTCCATTCCGCTGGGGCGGTTCTCGACCCCGGCCGACATGGGGGCGGCGGCGGCCTTCCTGTGTTCGGACGATGCCTCCATGATCACCGGCGTGGCGCTGGAGGTGGACGGTGGCCGCTGCATCTGACCCCGGGGCCTTCCGCCTGCTGGTCCTGCCGGGCGACGGCATAGGACCCGAGATCATCGGCCAGACCCTGAGGGTGGTGCGCTGGTTCGAGGTGGCCCGGGGCTTCCGGTTCGAGGTGGTCGAGGGTCTGGCCGGGGGCGCGTCGATCGACGCGACCGGTGAGCCGATCACCCAGGCGGTGGTCGATCAGGCCATGGCCTCGGACGCCGTGCTGTTCGGGGCGGTCGGCGGACCGGAATGGGATGCCCTGCCGCGCGCCAGAAGGCCCGAGATGGGCATATTGTGGCTGCGTCAGGCAATGGATCTATACGCCAATCTGCGACCGGCGGTCTGTTTCGACGAACTGCTGGACGCCTCGGCGGTGAAGCCTGAGCTGATCGCCGGTCTGGACATCATGATCGTGCGCGAGGCGACGGCCGGGGTCTATTTCAGCCTGCCGCGCGGGCAGGAGACCGGCCGCGACGGCCAGCGCCGCGCCTACGACACCCAGGCCTATACCGAGGCGGAAATCGCCCGGGTGTGCCGGACCGCCTTCGAGCTCGCCCGCGGCCGCAGCGGCCGGGTCTGTTCGGTCGACAAGGCCAATGTGATGGAGACCGGGGCCCTGTGGCGGACGGTGGCGACCGAGGTCGGGGCCCAATATCCCGATGTCGCCCTGAGCCATATGTATGCCGACAACTGCGCCATGCAGCTGGTGCGACGCCCCAGACAATTTGACGTCATCGTCACCGACAACCTGTTCGGCGACATCCTGTCCGACGCCGCCGCCGCCCTGACCGGGTCGCTGGGCCTGTTGCCGTCGGCCTCGCTGGCGGGGCTGGACCATTCGGGCCGCAGCCGGGCGCTGTACGAGCCGATCCACGGCTCGGCCCCCGACATCGCCGGGACGGGCAGGGCCAATCCGATCGGCACCATCCTGTCGTTCGGCATGGCCCTGCGCCACTCGTTCAATGCGCCCGAAGCCGCCGACCTGCTGGAGCGGGCGGTGCGCCGCGTCGTGGCCTCGGGCGTGCGCACGCCGGACATCGCCGCAGAGGGGGTTGCCGCCGTCTCGACGGTCCAGATGACCGATGCGGTGCTGGCCGCGCTGGATGCCCTTTCGCCTGACGCCCAAACATGAGGTTCGACCGATGAGCACCCGCGATCTGACCGCGCTGATGGACAGCATTGCCGGGCGGACCGAGGACCTGGTCGCCCTGACCCAGGATCTGATCCGCTTTCCGACCGTCAACCCGCCCGGCGAGGCCTACCGCCCCTGTGCCGAATACATCGGCGACCGGCTGAGAAAGCGCGGCTTCCAGGTGGAATATGTGCGCGCATTGGGGGCACCGGGTGACTCGGACCGGTATCCGCGCATCAACGTCATTGCCCGCCGCGAGGGGTCGCGTCCCGGTCCTTGTGTGCATTTTAACAGCCATATCGACGTGGTCGAGACCGGCGCGGGCTGGACCGTCGATCCGTTCGGCGGCGAGGTGAGGGACGGCAGGGTTTACGGCCGTGGGGCCTGCGACATGAAGGGGGGGCTGGCCTCCTCGATCATCGCGGTTGAGGCCCTGATCGATTCGGGCCTCGACCTGCCCGGCGCGCTGGAGATTTCCGGCACGGTCGACGAGGAGTCGGGTGGCTATGGCGGCGTGGCCTATCTGGCCGAGCGGGGCTGGTTCTCCAAGCCGCGCGTCGATCATGTGATCATTCCCGAGCCGCTGAATGTCGACCGCGTCTGCATCGGCCACCGCGGCGTCTGGTGGGCCGAGATCGAGACCAGGGGGCGCATCGCCCATGGCTCCATGCCCTTTCTCGGCGACTCCGCGATCCGGCACATGGGCGCGGTGATGCAGGCGTTTGAGGACAAGCTCTATCCGGCCATGGCCCTGCGCCATTCAGACATGCCGGTGGTGCCCGAGGGCGCGCGCCAGTCGACGATGAACATCAACTCGATCCACGGCGGCCAGGGCGAGGAATTCGAGGGCCTGCCGGCCCCCTGCGTGGCCGATTCCTCGCGGATGATCATCGACCGCCGCTTCCTGATCGAGGAAAGCCTCGAGGACGTGCGGGGCGAGGTCGTGGCCCTGCTGGACGAGCTGGCGGCGACCCGGCCGGAGTTCAAGTATCACATCAAGGACCTGTTCCAGGTCGCGCCGAGCATGGCCGACCGCGACGGGCCGGTGGCCAGTGTGACGGCGCGTGCGGTCGAGACGGTGCTGGGGCGCAAGGCCCAGTTCGTCTGCTCGCCCGGCACCTATGACCAGAAGCATGTCGACCGGATCGGCAAGCTCAAGGACTGCATCGCCTACGGGCCGGGCGTGCTCGATCTGGCGCACCAGCCCGACGAATGGGTCGGCATCGACGATATGGTCGCGGCGGCCCAGGTGATGGCGCGCGCCGCCCATGGCCTGTTGCACGGCGAGCGCTGAGGCGCGGGACGCGGAGGAGAGACCATGGACAACATCGTCGGTCCCCGGCTGCAGGGGTTGCGGGCGAAGCTGGGTCTGAGCCAGCGCGCCCTGGCCAGGAAGGCGGGGGTGCCGTCCAGCACGGTCTCCCTGATCGAAAGCGGCAAGTCGAGCCCGTCGGTGGGCTCGCTGAAGCGGTTGCTGGACGCGGCCGGCCTGTCGCTGGGCGAGTTCTTCAGCCAGGACTGCGACCTGCGGCCCAAGGTGTTCTTTCGTCGTGACGAACTGATGGAGATCGCCCAGGGCGCGGTCTGCTACCGGCAGTTGGGACACGGCCATCCGTCCAGTCTGCAGATGCTGCACGAGACGTATCAGCCGGGTGCGGACAGCGGCCGGGTACCCCTGTCGCATGCGGGCGAGGAGGGCGGACTGCTGATTGAAGGGCGGCTGGAAGTGACGGTCGGTGACCAGATCCGCGTGCTGAAGGCCGGGGACGGCTATCTGTTTTCCAGCCTGCTGCCCCACCGGTTCCGCAATCCCGGCCGCGAACCCTGTGTGGTCGTCAGTGCCTGCACCCCGCCGTCCTTCTGACGTTGGCCGCCTGATTGATGTTGGTACTGAGGCTGTTCCGCGGGGCTCAGGCGAAGTACCAACGCCAACAACGGATCAGGGAGGACGGGCGGAATGAAGGACTGGGTGATCGGCGTCATCGGTGGATCGGGGCTGTACGACCTCGATGGCCTGACCGACCGCAGGACGCTGCGGCTGGAGTCGCCATGGGGCGCGCCGTCCGACGACCTGGTGACCGGTCAGCTGGACGGGGTCCGTCTGGTCTTCCTGCCGCGGCATGGTCAGGGTCACCGCCTGCCACCGGGCGCGATCAACGCCCGCGCCAATATCGATGTGCTGAAGCGGGCCGGCTGCACCGACCTGGTCTCGGTCTCGGCGGTCGGCTCCCTGCGCGAGGAATTGCCGCCCGGCACCTTCGTCGTGGTCGACCAGTTCATCGACCGGACGGTGGCACGACCGTCGTCCTTTTTCGGCCCCGGCCTCGTCGCCCATGTGTCGCTGGCCGATCCGGTCTGTCCGGTGCTGTCGTCCGCAGCGGCCACGGCCGCGCGCGCGGCCGGTGCCACGACGGTCGAGGGCGGCACCTATGTCGCCATCGAGGGCCCTCAGTTCTCGACCCGGGCCGAGAGCGAGCTATTCCGCAGCTGGGGCTGTTCGGTGATCGGCATGACGGCCATGCCCGAGGCGCGGCTGGCGCGCGAGGCGGAGCTGCCCTACGCCAGCGTCTGCATGGTCACAGACTATGACTGTTGGCGCGCCGAGACCGCCCACGTCGAGGTGGCCGAAATCCTGGCCACGATGCGCGGCAATGCCGAGACGGCGCGGCGGATGCTGGGTGAACTGGTGCGCGGCCTGCCCCCGACCCGGCCCGCTTCGCCGATCGACAGCGGCCTGGACCGGGCGGTGGTGACCGATCCTGCCGTCCGCGATCCGGCGCTGGTGGCCAGGCTGTCGGGCATCTGTCCGCGACTGTTCAGCGCCACCGCGAACGGCTGAGATAGCGTCGCAGCGAGGGGCCGTCGTCGACATCCTCCTGCATCCGCAGCAGGGCGACGGTGCGTCCGTCCATCGCCGCCAGGGTGTCGGCCAGGGCGTGTTCCGTTGACCACCGCACCGCGTCGAACGGCAGATGCTGGCGTGGCCTACGGCGCAGGCCGATCAGCCAGTACCCCCCGTCCCGGGCCGGTCCGAACACCGCGTCGTGGCTGCCCAGGGCGGCGAAGGCGTCGGCCACGTCCTCGCGCGTCACGGTCGGGGTATCGGCCCCGAGGATAACGACGGGCCCCGGCGGCAGGGCATGAACGACGCGGCTCAACCGGTCGCCAAGATCACCCGGGCCCTGGGCGATGACCCGGGCCGGGGCGGCCCAACCGGTCGGCCGATCCGGCGAGACGGCCAGCCACAGGGTCCAGCGCGGGTCGGCCCCGAGGGTGCGGCGCAGGCGTTCGAGCGCGCCGCGCGCGAAGCGCAGGGCCTCGAGGTCGCCGACGTCAGCGGCGAGCCGGCGCTTGCCCACGCCATAGCGCGGCTGGCGCGCGAACAGCACCAGATGCTTTCGGGACGGATCAGCGGCCATAGAGGGTCGCGATCCGGCTCGGGGCGACGCCGAGGAAATAGAGGGCCAGACAGCGCAGATTGCGAGCGCTCTGGCGGAGCCAGCCACGCCGCCGCCAGCGCTCGGCCGAGGTCACAGCGGCCCCGTCCAGGACCCGGAGTCGACTTCGACCCAGTCGACGCACCAGATCGACATCCTCCATCAGTGGCAGGGGCGCAAAGCCGCCGACCGCGTCATAGAGGTCGCGATGGATCAGCAGGCCCTGATCACCGTAGGGAAGGGCCAGGGCGGCGACGCGCAGGCGGACGCCCCATTCCAGCCCCCGGGCCTGCCAGGCCGGATCGTCGAGCCTCAGGCGAAACACGGCGGCGACGGAACCGGCGCCCGGTCGCGCGATATGGGCCGCCAGAGCCGCCCAGGCGGCGGCGTCCAGCCGGGTGTCGGCATGCAGGAACAGCAGCCAGGGGGCCGTGGCGGCCGCGGCCCCGACGGCCAGTTGTTCGCCGCGGCCCGGATCCGAGCGAAGGACCCGGGCACCGTGGGCGGCGGCACGGGCGGCGAAATCATCGGTCGACCCGCCGTCGACGACGATGACCTGATGCACCGGATGAAGCTCCGCCAGGGTTTCGCTCAGTCGCGCGCCGCCGTTGAGCACCGGGATGATGACGGCAAGCGCATCCAGCGGGGCAGGCGGCGTCGTCATGCGGCGCTGCAACTGGCCCCGCCCAGCACACAGAACTGGGCGCAGAAGGGATGATTGAGCTGGACCGCGCCGGAGGCGTCCTCGAGCGTCCGCCCCAGCTCGAACTGCGGGTCATAGGGTGTCAGGGTGCAGGCGACCACGGCGGCCTCGGCCGCGCCCTTGCGGCGCACCACCATGCGACTGGTGGCGCACATCATCTGTTCGGGAGCCCGGTCGAGAATGGCCCAGCAGGCCTCGGTGATCTCCGGCACGGCGCGATCGGCCTCCATCTCGGGAAACAGCACCAGGGCTCCAGGATCCCCGGCGTCGACCGGGAGGCCGCGCGACCGGAACAGGTCGGCATAGGCCGTCCGCGCCACAGCCTCGCTCTCGTCGGCCAGACGGCGACCGGCGACGGCGATGCGCTGATCCCGCGCGACGAGCCAGTCCAGACCTTGCCAGGCCTTGTCCCACGACCCGGCCCCGCGTTCGGCGTCGTGGACGGCTTCGGTGTGATGATCGAGGCTGACGCGAAAGGTCAGCCGATCGCGGTGGGCCGCGGCCAGATCGGTCAGCCGCTCACCCCAGCGCACCATCGGCCGCATGGCGTTGGTCAGGACCAGCGCCTCGTGTCCGGCCTTCAGGGCGAGGTCGAGCATGGTCAGGATGCCGGGGTTCATGAACGGCTCGCCGCCGGTGAAGCCGATTTCGCGGGTCGGCAGGCCGGTGTCGGCGATCTCGGCCAGATAGCGGGCGACGTCCTCGACCGTCAGATAGGCCAGGGCGTCATTGGTCGGCGAGCTCTCGATATAGCAATTCGCGCAGGCGATGTTGCAGAGCGACCCGGTGTTGAACCACAGGGTCTCCAGCCGGGTCTGGGCCACCGCGGCGCGGCGCGATCCGTCGGCCGTGACGAACGGATCGACGAAACGGCCGGGACCGGCGATGTCGCGCCGGGTGGCGAACGGTGAGGCGGTCAGTGTCGTCATGGCGTCCCTTGTGGCAGTCGCGGTCCACGCCTCCCAGCGTCGATGAGTCTTTATTCGTCAGAGGTGCCCGGAAGGTTTCAGTCACCCCGCCCCGTCACGCCCGCTGGCGCGGCGGCGGATAACGTGGAACCCTGCGGGGAAACAGGGAAACTGACCATGTCCGGACGATCAAAATTCGCGAGCCTCGCCCTGGCCGTGTCGCTGCTTGTGCCGCTCTGGTTCATCGTCGCGGCCCTGGGCGTGAAATTCGGGCTGTGGCCGTGGCGGCTCGGACTCGGGGTCCTGATCGTGCAGTGGGGGCCGCGCGTAATGATCGCGGCGGCCGTGATCGCCGCCGTCGCCCTGATCGCCGTGCTCCTGCGCCGGCCCCGTCGCGGCTGGCAGGCCGCCGTGATTGCCCTGCTCATTCCGCTGGTGGGATTCGCCTATATGGGTTGGGTCCGGTCGCAATCGGCCGACATCCCGCCGATCCATGACATCGCCACCGATATCGTCGACCCGCCGGCGCCGAGCGCGCGCCTGTCGGCCCTGCGCACGGCCGACTCGGCCAATCCCGTGCTGGACATGACCGCGCCCCTGACCACGGCGGACGCCTATCAGGGGCCCCGTTTCGCCCGCTTTGGCCAACAGAGCCTGGGCGAGGTCGGGCACGCGGCCTATCCGGCGGTGCGGACGGTGGAGGTTGCCGTCAAGCCGGCCGTCGCCTTCGCGGCTGCCCGCAAGGCGGCGGTGGACATGGGCTGGACGCTGGTGACCGAAGACGAAGCCAGCGGCGTGATTGAAGCGACCGCCGAGACCTTCTGGTTCGGCTTCAAGGACGACGTCATCGTCCGGGTGCGGCCGACCGCGAACGGGAGCGGGGTTCGCATCGATGCGCGCTCGATCTCGCGGGTCGGCCTGAGTGATCTGGGGGCCAACGGCAAACGTATCGAGCGCTACCTCACGCGGGTCTCGGCCGAGCTGGACGGCTGAGCGGAACGGCCAGGTTGACGTCTCGCCGGCTCGTACTGGTCGGGGCCGGCCACGCCCATCTGCAGCTGGTGCGCGAGGCCGGGCGACTGCACGCGGCCGGCCTTGAGGTGACGCTGATCGCGCCGCCGCGGTTCCAGTATTCCGGCCTCGCCAGCGGCATCCTGTCCGGCGCGCTGGCGGAAGAGGCGGGCGAGATCGACGTGGCGGCCCTGGCGGCGGGTGTCGGGCTGCGCCACCTGACCGAACCGGTCAACGCCATCGACCGCACGGCCCGGAGCCTGGTGCTGGCCGGCGGGGCGAGCGAGCCCTTTGACCTGTTGTCCCTGAACATCGGCAGCGTGGCGGCAGACCCTTACGATCTGGCTGCGCAGACCGGGGTCTGGCCGGTCAAGCCGCTGGTGAATCTGTTCGCCCTGCGAACCTCTGTCGAGACGGTGATCACGCGGGGCGGAGCCACACCCCGGATTGTGGTCGCCGGTGGCGGCCTCAGCGCCCTCGAACTCGCCGCCAGCCTGTGCGGCCTGCTCGAACGGCTGGGTGTGCGTCCCGAGGTGACCGTGGTCGCGCCTGTCCATGGGGCGGCCCTGCCGCCGGCGGCTCGGGCCCGGTTGCTGAGCCGTCTGGCGGCGCGTGGCGTCGCGTTCCGGTGCGGCACGGTCGTTGGGCGTGAATCCCAGGCCTGTCGGCTGGCAGACGGCGCGATCCTGCCTTGCGACAGTCTGCTGCTGGCGATCGGTCTGGCAGCCCCGCCGCTGATCGCCGACCTCGGCCTTCCGGTGGATGATGACGGACGGCTGCGGGTCACCCCAACCCTGCAGTCCGTCGGCGATTCCACGATCTTCGCGGCCGGAGACTGCGCCGTGATCGACGACCATCCGCGGCCGGCGGCGGGCGTGTTCGGAGTCCGCGCCGCGCCGGTGTTGCTCGACAACCTGGTCGCCCGTGGCTGCGGCCAACCCCTACGGGCGTATCTGCCGCAGAAGCGGTGGCTGGCCATTATGGACCTCGGCGACGGGCGCGGCGTGGCGACCCGGGGCGGGCTCTGGGCTTACGGTCGTATGGCCCTGTGGCTGAAGCGCCATCTCGACCTCGGCTTTGTCCGGCGCATGCGCGCCGCCTCCAAACCCTAGGCGAACCGTTTCAGGACCGACACCAGCGCCCGGGTGCGGTCCGAAAACAGGGCCGGGGTGTACCACTGGCCGGCGAGGCGTTTGCCGATTTCGCCGCGGGTCGGATAGGGGGCGATCATGCTGGTCAGCTGGCTGAGCTTGAGGCCCGCCGACAGCACCAGCGACCACAGATGGATGTGGTCTCCGGCGTGGCGGCCGACCAGGGTGACACCGAGGACCTTGCCCTTTGTCGTGGTGATCAGCTTGCCGAAACCGCGGGTGTCGCCCTCGGCGATGGCCCGGTCATTCTCGGCGAAGTCGAAGGTCTCAACGCGGATGTCATCGCCGTGGGTCTTGCGGGCTTCGACCTCGCCGAGGCCGATCGCGGCCAGCTCAGGATCGCAATAGGTGACGCGCGGGACCTGCAGGGTGTCGGCGTTGACCGGCAGGGCGAACACGGCGCGCCGGACCAGCAGCGAGGCGTGGGCTCCGGCCAGATGGGTGAACTGGCCGCGACCGGCGGCGTCGCCGACGGCGTAGACCCGCTTGTTGCTGCTGCGCAGGGATGTGTCGGTGACGATGCCGTTGCGGTCGGTAGTGACCCCGGCCTTGTCGAGCTCAAGCCCGTCCAGCGACGGTTTGCGGCCGACGGCGATCAGCAGATGGGTGCCGGTGACCTTGCGGGTCTCGCCGTCGCACGCGACCGTCAGCGTCGGGCCGGCCTCGACCCGCGTCGCCTTGCAGCCGGCCATGACCTCGACGCCGTCGGCGCGCAGCTGGGCCATCACCACGGCGGCGGCGTCCGGATCCTCGCGTCCCAGCAGGGCTTCCGCCTCGATGATCACCACCTCGGAGCCGAGTCGCCGGAAGGCCTGGCCCAGTTCGACACCGATCGGACCCCCGCCCAGCACGATCAGCCGCTTCGGCAATTCCGTCAGGCCGAACAGGGTTTCATTGGTCAGATAGGGGAACGCGTCGAGCCCGGGGATCGGCGGCACGGCGGCGTGCGAGCCGGTGGCCACCACGATCTTGCGGGCCCTGACGCGAACGCTGTCGCTGGCCAGGGTGCGGTCGTCGATAAAGCGGGCGGCTTCGCGCACGACCTGGACACCGAAGCCTTCGAAGCGGGACTGGCTGTCATTGGGCGCGATGGCGGCGATGGCGGCGTGGACGTGGGCCATGACCTTCGGGAAGTCGACCGTCACCGCGCCCGTCGAGACCCCGAGCGCTCCGGCCGCGCGGGCCTCATGTGCGGCGCCGGCGGCGGCGATCAGGGCCTTGGACGGGACGCAGCCGTAGTTGAGGCAGTCGCCGCCCATTTCGCCCTTTTCGAACAGCACGACCTTGAGTCCCAGCTGGGCGGCACCGGCCGCGACCGACAGGCCGCCGGAGCCGGCCCCGATGACAGCCATGTCGACCTTGAGGGTTTTCGGGCTCACAGGGTGTCTCCGGTCTTGGCGCGGCGGCGCTGGTACAGCGTAACCCCGAGCGACAGCAGGCCGAGGCCGACCAGGGGCAGAAGGATTCGCGGTTCGAAGATGACCCCGGCGTCCGGTGTCTCGCCACGGGCGATCAGGTCGCCGATCCCCGCCCCGATTCCGCTGTAGATGAAGGTCGCCGGCATGATGCCGAGGAAGGTCGCCAGCGCATAGGCGCGCAGCGGCGCATGGGCCAGGGCGGCGGCGATATTGACCATCCAGAACGGGGCCAGCGGCACCAGCCGCAGGGTCAGGATGTAGCCGAAGGCCCCGGCCTCGACGCCGTCGATGATCGCCTTCAGCTTGCCGCCCGAAGCCTCGGCCCGGCGACGCAGGATCGTCCCCAGCGAGGTGCGGACGGCATAGAAGACCGCCACGGCCCCGAGGGTGGCCCCGACGACCGTGGACGATCCGCCGACCCAGGGGCCGAACAGATATCCGCCGGTGAGGGTCAGGATCAGGGCCCCAGGCAGGCTGACCGCCGTGGCCACCGCATAGACCGCGATGAAGGTGGCCAGGGCGAGGATCAGATTGTCACTGACGAAGCCGCGCAGCGCGGCCTCGTGGGTCAGCAAGGCGTCCAGATTCAGATAGCGGGTCACGCCGCTGGCGAACACGGCCACCACGACGATGACGAGGACCAGCAGCGGCAGATAGCGTTTGAACCGGGTCATCAATTTCCTGTCGTGGCGTTGATCGCCCAGTTGTAGGTGTCAGCGGCAATGCGGTCGATCGACCCCAGCCGGGCCGCCAGCGGTGCCGCGGCATGACGGCTGAGATGGGCGATGACCCGGGCGTCGGTGCCGCCGAAGTCCACCGCATACCATTTGTAGATCGAGGACACCGTCAGGGACGAGCCGTCAAGGGTGACGCCACGTGGATGATTGACATAGGCGCGGGCAGCGGCGTCCAGCGCCGGGCCGAGAGCCGCGCCGCGCCAGGCCCGCAGCGGCAGGTTGGGACAGCTGAACGAGGCGCAGTTGACCGCATAGTGGACGCGCGCATCGGACCAGCCCTTGCGCAGGATCTCATGCTCGATGTCGTCCAGCGACAGGTCGACGCCGCCGACCCGGACGACGGTCTTCTTCCACGGCCCGGCGACCAGCAGCGATGAGCGGATATCGCGGATCGACCGCACCGGCCAGGCGTCCAGCACCACCCGGATGGTCGCGGCATTGTAGAGGTTGGCCCAGTAGGCGAACTGCTCGGGCCGGGTCAGGCTCAGTGGATCGAGGGCCGACAGGGCGTCGATGTAGCGGGTCAGGGCCGTGCGGTCAGCGGCCGAGCCGCGCCAGCCGGCGTAGTCGACCCGTACCACCCCGTCGCGGGAGTTGCGGGCCCGGCGCGCCAGCAGGGCGTCGAACGCCGCGTGGTCAGCCGTGGCCCGCCCCGCCTGCCGGCCCGTGAAGCGTGACGGGCTCTGGGCCAGGGCGGGCGTCGTGCTGAGACCGGCCATCAGGCCGACGCCGGCCGTGATCAGGCCGCGTCTGTTGAAGGGAGTCATGGTCAGAACCTCGCTGTCAGTCGGGTGTAAAGGTAACGGCCATTGATTCCGACCGGTGACAGGACGTCCCCGGGCAGGTTGCCGAAATAGCGGATCGCGGGGCCGGACCGGTCGGGATAGTTGTCCAGCCGCTGACGCGACCCGGCGACCCGGTGTCGGTTCACGACGGCCACTGCGGGCCGGTGACCACCACCTCCGGCAGGACGGCTCCCGGATATTGTGGCGACGGGAGTTGGACAAGGGCGACAAGGGCGAGTGACAACATGGGGGTTCCGGGTCTAGATCGGGATCGCCGAGGCGCTGGATCCGATCTATTCGCCCGGTTGCCTCATCGGTTACAGCCGGGGCGATCCATGCGGTGTCGTGAGCTGTAACCATCTGGCCCGACGTCCGAACAGGGGGCTGTGTGAAGACGCTGGAAGCACGGCTGAAGCCGCTCATGATCGCCGGACTCGACGGAGAAACCCGGGCGTGGCGCGAGTTTCTGACGCTGTTGCGACCGGCCCTGCACGCCTATTTCAACCGTCGTCAGTTTTACGGCGACGCCGACGTCGAGGATCTGGTGCAAGACGCGCTTCTGGCCATTCATACCAAGCGGGAAACCTGGCGGCGCGCCGATCCGGTGACGCCCTGGTGTTTCACGATCGCGCGCTACAAGCTGATCGACCATCTGCGCAAATCCGGGCGGGCCAGGCTGGTGCCGCTGGTCGAGGACCTCGTCATGACCAATGACGGCGTCGAGGACGGTGCCGTGCGTCACGACCTGGACCGGCTGCTGGATACGGCTCCGGCGCGGCAGCGGGCCCTGATCGAGGATGTGCGGCTGACCGGATTCAGTCTGGCCGAGGCCGGTGAACGCGCCGGCATGACGGAGGGGGCCGCCAAGGTCAGTCTGCATCGCGCCCTGAAGGCCTTGATGAAACGGGTGGCCGATCGTGAACACTGACGATCTGATCGAGGCCCTGGCCGGCGACGCCCGGCGCGTGCCGGCCGGTCGTGCGGGATGGCGTCTTGTCTGTTGCACGGGCATGGCGCTGGCTGCGGCCGTCGCCGTGGTCTGGCTGACGCTGGGATTCCGGCCCGATCTCGGGGCTGTGGTCGATGGCGTCAGCTTCCTGATGCGGCAGGCCTATACCCTGTCGATCGCCGGCTTCGGGGCCCTGCTGCTGCTCAGGCTGGGTCAGCCGGGGGCCCCGCTGCGGCTGCCGCTGGCCGGACTGGCCGTCACTGTCGCGGTGATCCTGATCGCGGTCGTCGTTGAGCAGTCGGCCCTGTCGGGCCCGGCGCGTATCGACGCCTGGCTGGGGCAGTCCTGGCAGTCGTGCACCCTGCGGGTCGCGGCCATCAGTCTGGTGGCGACGCCCTTCATTTTCTTCGCTGCGCGACGGCTGGCCCCGACCCGGCCGACGACAGCGGGATTCGTCGCCGGTTTGGTCGCCGGTGCCGTGGCGGCCAGCGCCTATGGCCTGTTCTGTTCGGAGGAGACGGTGTCCTTCATGGCCGGCTGGTACAGCCTGGGCATGCTGACGGCCGGCGCGATCGGGGCCGGTGCCGGCCGGTTCCTGCTGCGCTGGTGAGGTGACGGCAGCGTTGCCGGCCCGCAGAAGACCAGGCGCGGGACCTGCTCAGCTCGATAAGGAGTGTCGGAGGCCCCGGCCTGCTGCTTTCAGGTTGCAGACGCCGCGCGGCCGGTTTCCTCGTGCGTCCGCCCGTCCCGGATATTGTAGAGACGTTTGAACGTGGGGATGATCTTCTCGTCGTGGGTGACGATGATTATCGCGGTCTGGTAGCGGGCCGCCATGTCGTTCAGAATCTGGACCACGGCCAGCGCCCGTTCCCCATCGAGCGGCGCGGTCGGTTCATCGGCGAGGATTACCGGGGGGCGGTTTACCAGCGCCCTGGCGATGGCGACCCGTTGCTGTTCTCCGCCAGATAGTTGCGAGGGCATGGCCCGGGCCCGGTGGGCGACATCAAGGGCCGTCAGCAACTCCACGGCACGGGCGCGGGCCTTCGCGTTGGTCTCGCCGGCGAGCATCGGCAGAAGGGCGACATTGTCGGTCACATCGAGAAACGGGATCAGGTAGGGCGATTGAAAAATGAAACCGATCCGGTCGCGACGCAGCGCCCGCAGGTCGGGGATTTTCCATTCATTGTCGTAGATGATCTCCTCGCCGATCGTCATCCGCCCGGACGTCGGCTCGATCACCGCGCCGAGGCATTTGAGCAGGGTACTCTTGCCCGACCCCGAGGGCCCGATGAGACCGACGACCTCGCCCGGGGCGACGTGCATGTCCACGCCCCGCAGCGCATGGACCGCCGTGTCGCCTTCGCCATAGGTCTTGACCAGGTTCTCGATGAGGATGCCGTCAGCCACCGATGGCCTCCGCCGGATCGATCCTCAGCGCGGCGCGGATGGCGAGCAGGCTGGCGATCGCGCAGATCACCATGACCGCGACGAAGCCGCGCATGGAATCGCTGGAGAGCAGCAGGACGTATTTGGGGAATATCGGGGCCCAGAAGGTGGCGGCGATCTTGCCGACGACAAAGCCGATCAGACCGAGCCCGAGCGCCTGCTGCAGGATCATCAGCGAGATGGTCCGGTTGCGGGTGCCGATCAGCTTCAGCACCGCGATCTCGCGGATCTTGCCCATGGTCAGGGTGTAGATGATGAAGGCGACGATCGCGGCACTGACGATGGACAGGATGACGAGAAACATGCCGATCTGACGCGCGGACGTGGCGATCAGCTTCTTAACCAGAATCTCTTCCATTTCCGCCCGGGTGTAGACGGTGAGCCGCTGCCAGCGCCGGATCGGCTCAGCCACCTGGTCCGGACTGAACCCCTCCCTGACCTGCACCAGAACGGCGTTCACGTACGGATTGCTGGTCTGGGAGGCCGTCACGGCGTCGATCATGCCGGGATTTCCGGGCGGATTGAGTGCCGGGTTCCGGGCCGTGCGGGCGCGCTGGCGGACGATCGCGTCACTGTCTTTCAGGAACTGGGCCTGCTGGGCGTCCTGCAGGGGGATGAACAGCATGGGATCGCCGCCTGATGACACCATGCGGCTGGTCAGGCCCACGATGACGTATCGGTTGCGGCGCACCTGTACGACATCCCCCAGACCGAAGCCGGTCGCCTCGTCAGCCACCGCCTCGTAATGGGCGCGCACGATCTGTCGCCCGGCGATGAGGTGGGGCGGCTGCCCCGGTTCACCGGGTGACGCGGCTTCGGTGCCGACCATCATGACCCGAACGTCGCGTCCGGCGTGATCGATCTGCATCGTCAGGTAGGTCACATTGGCCGCCCGCGCGACACCGGGCATGGCCCGGATCGACCGGTCGACATCGTCATTGATGCTGGATGGTTCGGCGTAGGGGCCCAAAGTGTCCTTCTGGACCACCCAGAGGTCGGCCCCGCTGTTGTCGAGCATGGCCTGGGCATCGTCGACCATGCCGCGATACACGCCGGCCATGGTCAGGGTGACGCCGATCAGCAGCCCGAGCCCGATGCCGGTGAAGACGAACTTGCCCCAGCTATGGAGGATGTCACGACCGGCGAGACTGATCATTGTCCGTCGCCCGCAATCTGGTCGACGATCCGGATGCGCGTGCGGGCGGTCAGGGCGCGCTGACTATGCACGACCACGGTCGCACCCGGCTGAAGTCCACTCAGGATCTGGACCGTGCCCTGGATATCCGTTGCCCCGGTCGTGACCGGCTGAAACCGAAGCTTTCGGCCCTCGACGACCCATACGCCGGTCTCGCCCCTGACGCGGTGAATGGCAGCGTTCGGTACGACGAGCGATGTTCGGACCGGCGGCAGGATCACCGTTACTTCCGCCAGTTCGCCGACAGGCGGCAGGTCGGGGGTCTCGAACCCGATCTTGGCCATCACCTCCTCGGTGACCGCGTCGGCGAGCGGCTCGGTACGGATGACACGCCCGGCCAGGGGCGTACCGGCACGTGACCGCAGCAAGACCTGCGCCCTCAGGCCAGGTTGAAGGCCGGTCGACTGTAGCTGGTCGAAGCGCGTGTTGACCCAGAGATTGGCGGGATCGATGATTTCCACCACCGCCTGGCCGGCGACCACGGTGGTGCCCGGCTCGGCCGCGCGGCGGACGACAAGGCCACCGGCCGGCGCGAGCAGCAGCAGGTTGGCTTTCTGTCGGACGAGGGCTGCGCGCTCCGCGCCGGTTCGTCCGCGATCCTGGGCGGCGGCGGCGACATTGGCGCGCGCCGCTGCTGTCGCGGCTTCCGCCACCTGCAGTTCCTGCCGGCGGACGTCGACCGCGGCCTGCGTCACCCAGCCTCCGGTGAGCAGCCGTTCTGTCCGGCCGGCCTGTGACCGGGCCAGCCGTGCGCGTGCCTCTGCGTCGGCAAGCTGGGCCTGGGCCGCGCGCTCCAGGGCGAGGGATCGCCCTTCCGCACCCGCCTGCGCGGCAATGCGCTGATCAAGATCGATCGGATCGATTTCGGCGAGCGGTTGTCCGGCGACGACATGGTCGCCCACATCTACCCGCAGTGTCCGTACCCGACCGGCGTTGGTGGGGCCGACCCGGTGCGTGTACCGCGCTTCAACGGTACCGATGCCGAAGAGCGATGGCGAGATCGCCTGTTCCTCGACCGCGATCACGGTCACCGGCACCGGCGCGAGCGGACCCGAACGCAGCACCACATAGGCGAACAGCACAATCAGCGGTGTCAGGACCGCAATCAGCAACAGGGTTCGCCGGTTACCGGGGAGGGCGAGCTTCATGTCTTTCCTCCGATACCCCTGAGGTAGATGCCGAATACCCGTCCGGCCATGGGTCGCATGGCCCTGAAATCACCGCTCATCATGGCCTGCATGACCAGGCCCTGAATGGTGCCCACGAACAGGGTGGCGGCGGCTTCGGTATCGAGGTCCGGGGGAAGTTCACCATCGTCGCGACAGCGATCGAGCACCTTGACCAGGCGGGCTCGGTAACCGTCGATCAGCGCCCGTGCGCTGCGCTTCGCGGCGGTGTCGCCGGTGCGCTGCAGTTCGCCAAACATGATGCGGGGAACGCCCGGCCTGGTCGCGACGAAGTCGACGTGGGCGAGGAACATCTGTTCGAGCGCGCGCAGGGGCGATGAGCCCCTGGCTTCGGCCTGATCGAGTCGCCGGGTGAGCTGGTCGGCCGTCCACACCATGACTGCGTCCCAGACGGCGTCCTTGGTCGGGAAGTGACGGAACAGGGCCCCCTGGGTCAGCTTCATGTGGTCAGCGATCTGACCGGTGGTGATTTCGGCGGGATTGCGCGTTGCGGCGAGGTCAACGACCGCGTCCACGGTCGCTTCCCGGCGTTGCGCAGCTGGAAGATTCTGTCGTGCCATGGCCGAATACATAGCCAAAAGAAAGTGAGTGGTCACTATCTTTTTCGAGCCCGGAGGCGATGTGACGCAGGTGGCCAGGGTCAAATCCCGTCTCCGGGACCGCACCCGGGGATCGGCGGGACACCCTGCGCGGGGTCACTGCCGGTCCGGAGCGCTATTCGATCGGTCGCGCCGTCGAAAGCAGATCCTCGTCAGGCGATACGCGCCGTTCCGCCGCAATCGTCTTGTCGAGGTGGACATCGGGGCGGACCGACATCGGCTCGTTCGGAGCGACCTCGGGCCGCGCCGGCGACGGAGCGACCGGCGGCTTCGTGCCCGGGACCGAAGCCGCGGTCCCTGCGCGGGCCAGTTCAGGAAATTGGTCGATCCGCAGGCGATAGATCGGTTCAGGCAGGGTGAAGCCGGCGGCCTCCACCGCCATCTTGGCCGCCCGGATGGCGCGGCTTCGGGCCTTGAGGAAATCCGCATCGTCCTGATTGATCCATGCCGTGAACTTCAGCACGATATTGCTGTCGCCGACGGTGACGATCAGGCCGCCGGGCGCGGGATCGGTGAGGATGAAGTCGAGTGCCGCCAGCGCCGCCACGCCGGTGCAGATGGCCGATTCCGGATCGTCTTCGGCGTCGACGCCCAGCTCGAATTCGAGGCGCCGCTCGGGATTGCGCGTGTAGTTCAGGATCACGGCCTTGAACACGATCGCATTGGGGATGCGCAGGTGATTGCCGTCCAGCGTCATCAGCACGGTGGCGCGCGACGTCAGCCGCACCACCTTGCCCTCCTGCCCGTCGATGACGACGTGGTCGTTGGCCCGGAACGGCTGACGCAGGCTGAGCATGATGCTGGAGATATAGTTCTCGAGCGCGTCGCGAACTGCGAAACCGATCGCCAGACCGAGCACGCCGGCCCCACCCAGCACCGTGCCCATCAGGGCCGTGGCCCCGACGAGGTTAAGGGCCAGCACGACGCCCACCACCACGCTGGCCACCCGTATGGCCTGTGCCAGCAGGTCCCCGACAAAGGGGTTGGGGGTCAGCCTCCGCCAGAATAGTTTGAAAGACGCCAGCCACCAGCCGAGCACGACAAACGCCGCCAGCACCAGACCGCCGAGCAGCAGCAGCGGGGCGCTGTTGATCGCCGACCGGAACAGGGCCGTCAGCTTCTGCAGAAACGGCGAAACGCGTTCGCCGACATCGACGCTGGTCTCGATGTCATTGCGCACGGCGACGACGCCTTCGACACGGTTGGCGATCTGTTCGGCACGATCGAGGTCGTCCCGCTCGGGCAGCGCCCCGTCCAGTGTGACCACCCCTTCGGCGACCCGAACCTGCACCGACGAAAGGGCGTCCAGTTCCCCGTAGATGCGGCGCAGGCGCTCCGCGATGGCGGCATCCGACTGGGCATCACTCTGCGTCCGGATCAGCGGCGCGTCCTGGACGGTCTCGACCGTCTGGGCCTGGCCCGGGCCGGCCAGGGCGGCGAGGCCGACCGTGAAGGTCAGACAGGCCGCCAGTCCAAGGTGGGAAATCTTCGCTTTCACGTGGCCCGTGCCCCCATTCACCCATGCAGCGCCGCGTCCCGGTGCGGGGCCTGGTTCAGTCGATGACGGCAACAGGCAAAACAGGTCCCGCTTGCGGGTGCAACGGGCAGGCGGCGGTTTCGTGCCGCGACTGACGGTGGCCCGCCGTGGGCGAGCGGGCGATGACGGGACATCGGTCGCCGGGAACGGGACGGTCCGGAGGGGGCGAGATATCTCCACGGCTACGCTGGACTTGCAGGTTCCCAGCGGAACATAGTGAGAACATATGACCCAGCTCGATCTCCGCAAAAAGCTGTCCATCCTCGCGGATGCGGCCAAATATGACGCCAGCTGTGCGTCCTCCGGCACCGCCAAACGCAGCTCGGAAGGGGGGCGGGGGATCGGATCGACCGAGGGCATGGGGATCTGTCACGCCTATACGCCCGATGGCCGTTGCGTATCGCTGCTCAAGATCCTGCTGACGAATTTCTGCATCTATGACTGCGCCTACTGCATCAACCGCGCCTCGTCGAACGTGGTCCGGGCGCGGTTCAATGTGGACGAGGTCGTTCAGCTGACGCTGAATTTCTACAAGCGGAACTATATCGAGGGTCTGTTCCTGTCGTCCGGCATCATCCGCTCGGGTGACTATACGATGGAGCAGCTGGTGCTGGTGGCGAAGACCCTGCGCCTCGACCATGATTTCCGCGGCTATATCCATCTGAAGCTGATCCCCGAAGCCGATCCGAAGCTGGTCGAGGAGGCCGGGCTGTATGCCGATCGGCTGTCGGCCAATATCGAACTGCCACGGGATGCCGCGCTGAAGCGGCTGGCCCCTCAGAAGGACGTGGGGGTCATCAAGAAGGCGATGGGGCAGGTCCGGCTGGGCATGGAGGCGGCGCGCCCGGGCAAGCGCGACCGCCTCAAGCCGCCGCGGTTCGCGCCGGCCGGGCAATCGACCCAGCTGATCGTCGGGGCCGACGGGGCTCCGGACACGGAAATCATGGACCGCAGCGCCGCGCTCTACGGCGGATACGGCCTGCGCCGGGTCTATTATTCAGCATTCAGTCCCATTCCCGATTCCTCGAGCGTGCTGCCCCTGTCGCGGCCACCGCTGCTACGGGAGCACCGACTCTACCAGGCCGACTGGTTGATGCGGTTCTACGGATTTTCGCCGCGGGAAATCGGGGAGGGCGCAACCGACGGGATGCTGGATCTGGCGATCGATCCCAAGCTGGCCTGGGCCTTGAACCGCCGCGAGCAGTTTCCGGTGAACGTGAACACCGCCGACCGGGAACGGCTGTTGCGGGTGCCGGGACTGGGCGTCAAGTCGGTCAACCGGATCCTCTCGGTCCGGCGCTGGCGCACCCTGCGGCTTGAGGACATCGGGCGGCTGTGCCGTGGCATCGACAAGGTCCGGCCGTTTATCACGACGCTCGACTGGACGCCCGGGGGGCTGACGGATGCGCCCGACCTGCGCGTCCGGATCGCGCCCGACCCGAAGCCGGTGCAGTTGAGCCTGTTCTGATGCAGGTCGCGACGCTGCGGCATCCCACGGACTTCGACGGCTGGCGCGCGGCGGCGCGGGCCTTCCGTCAGGCCGGCGTGCGGCCGGAGTCTGCCGCTTTCCGGATCGGCGGCGAACCGGTCGGCCTGTTCGACGAGGCCGCGCCGGCCGGGCGAAACGACGACGCGTTCACCACGCCCGGGGCGTTCATCGCCCTGGCGCGGGAAGTCATCCTGCACCGCGCGGCTGACCGGTTTGACCTGTTGTACCGGCTGGTGTGGCGACTGCGGCAGGAACCGGACCTGATGCGGATCGTCACCGACCCTGACGTCGCCGATGCGCTGGAGCGGGCGAAGAACGTCAGCCGAGCCAGTCACAAGATGAAGGCCTTCGTGCGCTTCCGGCGGGTGGAGGACACGGATGGCGAAGCCTGGGTCGCCTGGTTCGAGCCCGCGCATTTCGTGGTCGAGAAGACCGCGCCCTTCTTCGTGCGCCGGTTCACGACTCTGCGCTGGTCGATCCTGACGCCGGACGGCAGCGGTTACTGGGATGGTGAGGCGCTGACCTTCGGGCCGGCCGCCACGCGCGATATGGCCCCGGCCGAGGACGAGATCGAGGATTTCTGGAAGACCTACTATGCCGCGACCTTCAATCCGGCGCGGCTCAAGACCCGCACCATGCAGGGAGAGATGCCGCGGCGGTACTGGAAGAACCTGCCGGAAGCGCAGCTGATTCCGGACCTGATCGCCCGATCCGGCGCGCGCACCGAGGTGATGGTCGCCCGACCGGCGACGGCCCCCAATGCACGGCTGGCCAAAACCCTGTCGCGCATGAACCGGGACCAGCCGTTCGGCGACGGCTTTGCGCCGGCCAACCTCGCTGAACTGGGTCATGCGGTGCAGGCCTGCCGGCGTTGTCCGATCGGGTGCGACGCGACCCAGGGTGTCTGCGGCGAAGGGCCCCGGGACGCGCGTCTGATGATCGTCGGCGAGCAACCGGGCGATCAGGAAGATCTGACAGGCCGTCCGTTCATCGGTCCGGCGGGGGAACTGCTGGATGCGGCCCTGGCCGAGGCCGGCATCGTTCGCGGGGACGCCTACGTCACCAATGCGGTCAAACATTTCAAACACACGCCGCGCGGCAAGCGCCGGCTCCATCAGACACCGGTCACCAGCGAGATCAGTGCCTGTCGCTGGTGGCTGGACGCCGAGCGACGGCTGATCCAGCCGAAAGTCATCCTGGCGCTCGGCGCGACGGCGGCGCTGTCAGTGCTGGGGCGGCGGGTGGCGGTGTCCGAGGCGCGGGGGCGGGCCATCACGCTTCCGGACGGGGCGAAGGTCGTGGTGACGGTTCACCCGGCCTATCTGTTGCGAATTCCGGATCGCACCGGCCGGGCGGCCGAACGGGAACGATTCCTCGACGATCTGAGGCGAACCGGCCAACAGCTGTGACACCTCCGGTCGGTGCGCGCCGTTTCTGGTCTCAGGGCGGACTGCAATCCCCGTTGTCGCCGCCTTGGGCGCGTCTTCGACCCATGGTCCAGTTGGCCTGCATCCTGACCCTGGGATTGGGCGCGCACCAGATCTCGCCTGTGTCATTGATCGCCGTTACCCAGATCAGGTTGTGCTCCTGGCCGTAGTCAATGACCGCAATCGCGAAGCCCGATCCCTTGCCCTCGACGTGGATCGGTAGCGGTGGTTCCAGCTGTGTGAACATGACGGCTTCTCCTGCGACCCCGTGAACGCCGGGCGTTACGTCTGGTTTCCGCGTTCCGGCTTCCAGTCGCGGCGGGCCGGTCATCGATAAGGGGAGCGTTCGGCTCAGGGGACTGCTGATCCCCGGGGCGAGACTGCTTCCCGCGACCCGGGTCTCCCTATCCCGGCCCGGGACCGGTCAACCGGCCGGAGCCGTTTCGCTCGGCACGAGGGCGCGGAACGCCGTGCGCATGAAATGCACGGTGACCTCGGCCGGCAGCTCCACGGTTTCGCCGTCCAGGATCGCGGGAATGGGCTGGTCCGACCTGACGACCACCTTCCGGACCCGGGCGGTTTCCACATTGGGGTCGCTTCGCCATTCTGACACCAGCGCTCTTGCGGCCAGTTTCAAGGCATCGAGAGGCCCCTCGGGGTCGATCACAACCGCCTCCAGGACCGTATCGTCGTCTTCAAGCGCACGCGACGCCAGGGGGCAAACCACGGCGACCGCTTCAGCCTGGCCGGACAGGTCGTCAAACTGATAGTCTAGGCCTCGGCCGAAGGCCTTGCTGACGGCCTCGATTCCCTGTTCCGTCGCTTTCGATACGTCGCCTTCCCGGATGGCTTCGCGCACTTCGGCCCAGCGGGACGGGTCACCGAAGATCGCGGCGCAATAGAAGCGCATGTCGCCAATCCGGCCGCTGTTCACCGGTTGCACAGACGGCGACGACAGCGTTGCCGCCAGGGCTTCGGGCCAGGTGACGTCGCCATACAGCGCGGAAGGCAGCATGTTCATCGTGCCGCCGGGCAGGGGAATGAGGAACGGGCCGTCCTTGTCACAGGTCTCGGCGGCCGAGCGTATGGTGCCGTCACCGCCAAGCACGATCAGGACATCCAGCCCGGCCCCGGCAATCTCTTCCAGGGCCCCGGCCACGGTGTCTCCCGTACCGCACCACATCTGGTGGATCTTGCAGTCGGCCGCCTCGAGCAGGTCCAGGACCTGTTGCTCACAGCCCTCGTCGCAACTGCCGCTCGATGTGTTGAGAAGTGCGCCGATCCGCAGATCTTTCAGGCTCGGGGTCGAGTGTTTCACGCGCGCGGCTCCAGAGGGTATCGACATACGCCGATCCTCCTAATCGATGCAGGAGCCGAACCGGTTCCACCGCGGCTCCCCGATTTCGCCCAACGCTCCAGCATTTCCGGCAAGGCGTTGCATGACCGCCAGCAGCACCAGGCCACAGTCCATCCGGCTCGTGCCGGGCGACGGGCGCACCGCGGCGTCCGTCGCTCGTCCGGTGGGACGCTGTCGGGACCGGTCGTGCCGAATGCCGGCTGATCACCGGGCACGAGGGAAACTTTGCCGCGCTGTCGGGTTGACTGTCCTGCAACCTCCCAGCGGAAACCCATGGCCCCCTCTGTTAGCCAAAGCCCCGTGACGCGCCTCGATTCCATCCTGCGCCCCACGCCCGATGGATTGTGGTGCGAGGCCGGTGCCTTCTTTATCGACCCGCCCCGGCCGGTGGACCGGGCGGTGATTACCCATGGCCATGCCGACCATGCGCGGGCCGGGCACGGCGCGGTGCTCGCCACCCCGGAAACCCTGGCCATCATGGGCGAGCGCTATGGCCATGACTTCGCCACCCATACCCAGGCCCTGACCTGTGGCGAGCGCCTCAACATCGGTCAGGTGGAATTGTCGCTGGCCCCGGCCGGGCACGTGCTCGGCTCGGCCCAGGCGACCGTGCGTCAGGGCGGTCTGACCGTCACGGCCTCGGGCGACTACAAGCGGCGACGCGATCCGACCTGTGCCCCGTTCGAACCGGTGCCGAGCGATGTCTTCATCACCGAGGCGACCTTTGGCCTTCCGGTCTTCCGGCATCCGCCGGACAGCCAGGAAATCGGCCGGCTGCTGCGCTCGGTCGTCCAGTTTCCCGAGCGGGCCCATCTGGTCGGGGCCTATGCCCTGGGCAAGGCGCAGCGGGTGATCCGGCTGCTGCGCGAGGCCGGCTATGACGAGACCATCTATGTGCATGGGGCGCTGGAGCGGCTGAACCGGCTGTACGAACATTTCGGTGTCGAGCTCGGGTCGCTGGCCCCGGCCACCGGCTCGAAGGCGGATTTCGCCGGCCGTATCATCATCGCCCCGCCGTCGGCCCTCGCCGATCGCTGGAGCCGCCGCTTTCCCGATCCGGTCACCGCCTTTGCCTCGGGCTGGATGAGCGTGCGGGCCCGGGCGCGGCAGCGGGGTGTGGAGCTGCCGCTGGTGCTGTCCGACCACGCGGACTGGGACGAGCTGACGGCGACCCTGACCGAGCTGTCGCCCCGGGAGACCAGGATCACCCATGGCCGTGACGATGCCCTGCGCCGCTGGGCCGAGCTGAACGGCCTGACCGCGCGGGCCCTGCATCTGGTCGGTTATGAGGACGAGGACGACGACTGATGCGCGCCTTCGCTGCCTTGCTCGACCGGCTGTCGCTGACCGCTTCGCGCAACGCCAAACTGCGGTTGATCCGCGACCATCTGGCCGAGACCCCGGACCCGGACCGGGGCTGGGCCCTGGCGGCCCTGACCGGCGGGCTGTCGTTCGCGACCGCCAAGCCGGCGCTGATCCGCGCGGCGGTTGAGGCGCGGGTCGATCCCGCGCTGTTCCGGCTGTCGTATGACTATGTCGGCGACCTGGCGGAAACCGCGGCCCTGATCTGGCCGACGCGACACGGGGCCAACCGGGAGCCTGAACTGGGCGAGGTGGTCGAGGCGTTGAAGGCGGCCGGACGCGGCGAGGTCCGCGGCCTGCTGGAGGGCTGGCTGGATGCGCTCGACCCGGACGGTCGTTGGGCCCTGCTCAAGCTGGTGACCGGCAGCCTGCGCGTCGGCGTGTCGACCCGGCTGGCCTGGCAGGCGGCCGCCGATCTTGGCGGGGTCACCCTGGAGGATATCCAGGAGGTCTGGCACGCGCAGAACGCGCCCTATGGCGAGCTGCTGGCCTGGCTGGACGGCCGGGGCGATCGCCCTTCGGCCCGGGCCGACGGGCGTTTTCGCCCCGTCATGCTGGCCCAGCCGATCGACGAGTCGGCGCTGCAGGCCCTCGACCCGGCCGCCTATGCCGCGGAATGGAAATGGGACGGAATCCGGGTGCAGGCGGTCAGCGAAGGCGGGGTGAAACGCCTGTACAGCCGTACCGGGGAGGATGTATCGCCCGCCTTTCCGGACGTGCTGGCGGCCCTGACCTGGGAGGGCGTGATCGACGGGGAGCTGGTGGTCCGGCGCGACGGTCAGGTCGCGCCGTTCGGGGACCTGCAACAGCGGCTGAATCGCAAAACCGCGGACGCCCGCCTGATGGCAGCCTATCCCGCAGGCATCCGCGCCTATGACCTGCTGGCGGTCGATGGCGTCGACCTGCGCCCGCTCCCGTTCACGGAGCGCCGTGCCCGCCTGGAAGCCCTCGTCGCCGCCGTCGCGTCCGGCCGCGTCGACCTGTCGCCGCTGCAGCCGTTCGCCTCGTGGGATGAGTTGGCGGCCCTGCGCGCGACGCCACCGGCCGGCGATCCGCAGGCGGCGGAGGGGGTGATGCTGAAACGCATCGACAGCGTCTATGAGGGCGGTCGACCCCGGGGACCGTGGTTCAAGTGGAAACGCGACCCGCACCGGGTCGATGCCGTGCTGATGTATGCCCAGCGTGGCCATGGTCGTCGGTCCAGCTACTATTCAGACTTCACCTTCGGCGTCTGGACCGGGGGCGACGACGGCACCCCGGTCCTGACCCCGGTGGGCAAGGCCTATTTCGGCTTTACCGACGAGGAACTGAAGCAGCTCGACAAATTCGTGCGTGACCACACGGTCGAACGGTTCGGGCCCGTGCGGTCGGTCCGCGCCGGAAGCGATTTCGGCCTGGTGCTCGAAATCGCCTTCGAGGGTCTGCAACGGTCGAAACGCCACAAGTCCGGCCTGGCCATGCGCTTTCCCCGGATCGGCCGAATCCGGTGGGACAAGCCGGCGGCAGAGGCGGATGAGCTGGCGACGCTGGAACAGCTGCTGGATGCGGTGTCGTGACCGCAGGCCCAGCGCGGCTGGCCATCAAATCCGCTTCGGGAGCCGGGCTAGCCGATCACGGCCGTGGTCTCGATCTCGATGCGGGCGGCGTCCTCGATCAGGCCCTTGACCTCGACCACGGCCATGGTCGGGTAGTGGGGGCCGATCCGCTCTTTCCAGATCGCGCCGATCTCGCGCAGGGCGGCGAGGTATTCGGCCTTGTCGACCACGTACCAGGTCATGCGGACGATGTGCTCCGGCCCGGCCCCGGCCTCGGCCAGCACGGCCAGGGTATTGTCGAGGGTCTGCCGGAACTGGGCCGCGAAACCGTCCGGGAAGACGCCGGCCGTGTCCCAGCCGATCTGGCCGGCGACGAAGACCAGCTCGCCGCTGGCGGCGATGCCGTTCGCATAGCCGCGCGGCCGGGGCCAGCCCTCGGGCAGCAGGGTGCGGTTCATGGCTGGACCTCGACAAAGGGCTGGATGCGGGCGCGCAGCGCCTCGGGCCAGGGCTCGGGTTTCATCGAGGCCCCGACATAGACGATGGTCTGGCTCGCCTCGAAACGCAGCTGGGGGCCGGCGCTGATGCGGTGGCGCAGGCCGCAGGAGGCCCCGCCCAATCTGGTGACCGTCAGGGCGAAGGTCAGCTCATCCTCAAGCCGTGACGGGGCGATGAAGCGGGCCTCGACGGCGGCGGTCGGGACGCTGACGTGGCGGTTGAGATGCAACTCGCGAAACGAGGCCTGCAGCGGACCGGCGAACCAGTCCTCGACCACGCCGTTGAGCATCTCGAAATAGCGCGGGAAGAAGACGATGCCGGCGGCGTCACAGTCGGCAAAGCGCACGCGCCGTTCGGTGGTGAAGATCTGACCGGTCATGCGTCCGCCTTGAGCCGGAAGCGTTGCAGCTTGCCGGTCTGCGTCTTGGGCAGGGCGTCCACGAAGGCCAGCGCCCGGGGATATTTGTAGGGGGCGATGACCCCCTTCACATGGGTCTGGAGCTCGCATTTCAGGGCGTCAGAGGCAGTATGGCCCGGGTTGAGCACCACGAATCCCTTGACGATCTGGCCGCGTTCCTCGTCCGGCACGCCGATGACGGCGGCCTCGGCCACGGCGGGATGGCGCAGCAGGGCGTTCTCCACCTCGGGCGCGCCGATGTTGTAGCCGGACGAGACGATCATGTCGTCGGACCGGGCCACGAACCAGAAATAGCCGTCCTCATCGAGGCGGTAGACGTCGCCGGTCAGGTTCCATCCGTCCTGGACATAGGCGGCCTGACGATCGTCATCGAGATAGCGACAGCCGGTCGGGCCGCGCACGGCGAGGCGGCCGGTCTCTCCCGCCGGCAGGGGGTTGCCGTCCGCGTCGATGATGCGGGCCTCGTAGCCGGGGACGGGCTTGCCGGTAGCCCCGGGGCGGATGGCATCGCCGCCGGCCGAGATGAAGATATGGATCATCTCGGTCGAGCCGATACCGTCGATGATGCGCACGCCGGTCGCCTCATGCCAGGCATCGGAGGTGGCGGCGGGCAGGGCCTCACCGGCCGAGACGCAGGTGCGCAGCGAGGAGAGGTCGTGCGCATCCGCCAGCTTGAGCAGGGCGCGATAGCCGGTCGGGGCGGTGAACAGGGCGGTGGCACGATGGCGGGCGATGGTCTCGGCCAGGGCGTCGAAGCCGGGGCAGGGGGCGAAGGCGGTGGCGGCACCCACTGCGGCCGGGAACACCACCAGCCCGCCGAGGCCGAAGGTGAAGGCGATCGGCGGGGTACCGACGACGATGTCGGCCTTCGACAGCTGCACGATATGGCGGCCGAAGGTATCGGCCATGGCGAGGATGTCGCGGTGGCCGTGGACGCAGCCCTTGGGCTGGCCGGTGGTGCCGGAGGTGAAGGCGATCAGGGCGGGATCGTCGGCGGCGGTGTCGACCGGGGCGAAACCGATCCCGGCCGGTTGCGACTGCGCCGCCTTTTGCAGGGTCGCGGAGTCCATGATCTGAACCAGCGTCGGGGCGGTCGCCTGGGCCTCGGTCACGGCCTCGACGAGGGTGTCATAGACGAGGGCGTGGCTGATGCGGGCCTTGTTGACGACGATGGCCAGTTCGGCGGCGCGCAGCATCGGCATGGTGGCGACGACGACGCCGCCCGCCTTGAGGATGGCGAACCAGGCCAGGGCCGTCCACGCCGAATTGGGGCCGTGCAGCAGGACGCGGTTGCCGGGGACCAGGCCCAGGTCCTCGACCAGAATCCGCGCCATCCGGCTGGAGATGGCGTCGACCCGACCCCAGCTGAACTCATGGTCGTGGTCGATCAGGGCGCGGGCCTCGGGGCCGGCGGCGGCAAGGGCGCGGCGCAGCAGTTCGGCACCGGCGTTGAGGCGTTCGGGATAGGCCAGTTCGGGGCGATCGAAGATCCGGTCGGGCTGCTGCGCCGGCGGCGGCAGGTGGTCCAGCACGAACCGGTCGAGATGCGCGCTGCGGGGCATCAGGTCCCTCCCGCCATCGCCGCCAGTGCCTGACGGGCGATGACGATCTTCTGCACCTCCGAGGCTCCCTCATAGATGCGCAGGGCCCGGATCTCGCGGTACAGGCGCTCGACCGGGTTGCCGGACACGACGCCGAGACCGCCGAACAGCTGGACCGCGGCGTCGATCACGGCCTGGGCCTCGTCGGTGGCGTAGAGTTTGGCCATGGCGGCCTCGCGGGTGATGCGCGGTGAACCCTGGTCCTTGAGCCAGGCGGCGCGATAGATCAGCAGGGCCGAGGCGTCGATCTTCAGCGCCATGTCGGCCAGCGAGGCCTGGACCAGCTGCAGGTCGCTCATCGGGGCCCCGAACAGGGTGCGGGATGTGGTGCGGGCGGCGGCCTCGTCGAAGGCGCGGCGCGAGAAGCCCAGCGCGGCGGCGGCGACGGTCGAGCGGAACACATCCAGAGTACCCATGGCGATCCGGAAGCCCTGACCAGCCTCGCCCAGCAAGCGGTCGCCGTCGATGCGGCAGGCGTTGAAGCGGATCGTCGCCAGCGGATGCGGGGCCATCAGGGGAATGCGTTCGACGATCTCGAAACCGGGCGTGTCGGCATCGACGACGAAGGCGCTGAGGCCGCGGGCCCCGGGGGCTTCGCCGGTGCGGGCGAAGACGGTGTAGCGGTCGGCGAGGCCGCCATTGGAGATGAAGGTCTTGGTCCCGTCCAGCACCCAGCCGTCGCCGTCGCGGCGGGCGGTGGTCGACAGGGCGGCGACGTCGGAGCCGGCCTCGGGCTCCGACAGGGCGAAGGCGGCGATGGTCTGGCCCGAGGCCACGCCGGGCAGCCAGCGCGCCTTCTGGTCGTCGCTGCCGAACAGGCTGATCGGGCCGGTGCCCAGTCCCTGCATGGCGAAGACGAAATCGGCCAGGCCGGAACGGCGCGCCAGGGTCTCGCGGGTCAGGCACAGGGTGCGAACATCGAGCCTGCCGTTGGCGTCGGGCACGGCATTCTTGAGCCAGCCGCCGTCGGCCAGGGCCTTGAGGATGCGGCGGCAGTCACCGTCCAGATCGTCGTCGCCGTGCAGGTTGACCGTGGCGGCATTGGCCTCGGTCCAGGCTTCGAGATCGGCGGCGAAGGCGCGGTGGCGGTCTTCGAAAAACGGCCAGTCGAGGAAGGTGCGGTCCGCCATGGCTCAGTTCCCCTCGAACACCGGATCACGCCTGGCCGCGAAGGCCTCGAAGGCGCGGCGGAAGTCCTTCGTCTGCATGCAGATGGCCTGGGCCTGGGCCTCGGACTCGATGGCGGCGTCGAGGCTCATGTCCCATTCGAGGTTGAGCTGGGTCTTGGTCACCCCGTGGGCGAAGGTCGGGCCCCGGGCCAGCGACAGGGCCAACTCCCGCGCCGCCTCCATCAGGGCGTCGGGCTCGACAAGGCGGTTGTGAAAGCCCCAGCGCTCGCCCTCGTCGGCGGTCATGATCCGGCCGGTGAACAGCAGTTCCGAGGCGCGGCCCTGACCGATCTGGCGGGGCAGGATGGCGCAGGCCCCCATGTCGCAGCCGGCCAGGCCGACGCGGGTGAACAGGAAGGCGGTCTTCGTCTTCGGCGTGGCGATGCGCAGGTCCGAGGCCATGGCCATGATCGCGCCGGCCCCGACGCAGATGCCGTCCAGCGCCGCGATGATCGGTTGCGGGCAGTTGCGCATGGCCTTGACCAGATCACCGGTCATGCGGGTGAAGTCGAGCAGGGCCGGCATGGCCATCTCGGTCAGCGGGCCGATGATCTCGTGCACGTCGCCGCCCGAGGAGAAGTTGCCACCGGCCCCGGAGAGGATCACCACCTTGCAGTCGCGGGCGTGGACGAGGGCGCGGAACAGGTCACGCATTTCGGCATAGGAGTCGAAGGTCAGCGGGTTCTTCCGCTCGGGCCGGTTCAGGGTCAGGGTGGCGACTCCGTCGCCGTCGACGGTCCAGAGAAAATGCTCGGCCTTGTAGTCGCGCGCCTTCATGGGGTCGGCTCCGTGTGGGTTTGCAGAGAACGCTTGGTGCGCTCCAGCAGGTGGGTCAGGGTTTCGGCCTCGGCGTCGTCCAGACCGGCGAACAGGGTCTCGATCCAGCGTTCGTGGGCGGCGGCCATGACGGCGAAGCGGGTCCGGCCCGCTGGCGTCAGCCGGATGCGCTGCACGCGCCGGTCCGGGCCCGGCAGGGACTCGATCAGGCCGTCGGCCTTCAGGCGCGCAGCCAGACCGGTGACATTGCCGTTCGACACCATCAGCATCGCGGCCGCCTCGCCCATGGTCAGGCCGGGGTCGCCGGCGCGGTCGAGCGCGGCCAGCAGGTCGAAGCGGGGCAGTGTGGTGTCAAAACTGTCGCGCAGCCGCTGGGCAACGGTCTGTTCGATGGTGGTGGTGCAGGTCAGCAGGCGCAGCCACAGGCGCAGGGACCGCTTGCCGTCCGGGGCCCCGCCGAGACGGTCGGGGAGCAGGGCGGCGGTCGGGCTCACAGTTCGCCTCCGGCCACCGGCACGGCCACGCCGTTGACGCCCGAGGCCCCGTCGCCGCACAGCCAGACGATGGTCTGGGCCACCTCGTCGGGGGTGATCAGCCGGCCCTGCGGATTGGAGGCGGCGAGGGCGGCGCGGGCCTCGTCTTCCGTCCGTCCGGTCTTGCCGGTGATGGCCGCGACCGAACGGGCCACCAGTTCGGTGTCGGTGAAGCCGGGGCAGACGGCGTTGACGGTGACGCCCTTGGCGGCGACCTCGAGCGCCACGGCGCGGGTCAGGCCGACCAGCCCGTGTTTGGCGGCGACATAGGCCGACACATAGGCATAGCCCTTCAGTCCGGCGGTCGAGGCGACATTGACGATCCGGCCCCAGCGACGCGTCAGCATGCCCGGCAGGACCAGTCGCATGGCCTCGGCCGGGGCTTCGAGATTGAGGGCCAGCATGGCACGCAGGTCGGCGGCCGAGGTCTTCAGGAACGGCGCGGAGGAGGCGGCCCCGGCGTTGTTGATCAGGATGTCGATCGGGCCGAAGCGGTCGCGGCCAACCTCGATGGCGGCGGCGAGGGCGTCGGGGTCGGTGACGTCGGCGGGCGCGACGAAGGCGGCGTCGCCGATGCGGTCAGCGGACTCGGTCAGGCGACCGAGGTGGCGACCGATCAGGGTGATCTGGCAGCCGGCCTCGGCCAGCCGCTCGGCCGTGGCCCGGCCGATGCCGGAGCCGGCCCCCGTGACCGCGGCATGGCGACCCTGAAGGCTCATACCGGCTCCGCCTGCTGCTGCTTTTCGAGGTTGCGGGCCAGCTGGGCAAAGCCGGCGCGGTACTGGACCGGCGGCTGGAGGCCGCGCCAACCCCGTTCGGCGGCGGCGCGCAGGCTCCAGTTCGGATCGGCCAGATGCGGCCGGGCCAGGGCGCACAGGTCGGCGCGCCCGGCGGCGAGGATGCTGTTGACGTGGTCGGTCTCGTAGATGTTGCCGACGGCCATGGTGGCGACGCCCGCCTCGTTGCGGATGCGGTCGCTGAACGGGGTCTGGAACATCCGGCCGTAGACGGGCTCGCCCTGGGGCGTGGTCGATCCGGCGGAGACGTCGATCAGATCGCAGCCGGCGTCGGCGAAGGCGCGGGCGATGATCACCGTCTCCTCCGGCGTGATGCCGTCGTCGACCCAGTCCGTTGCCGACAGGCGTACCGACATGGGGCGCTCCCCGGGCCAGGCCGCGCGCATGGCGGTGAACACTTCCAGCGGGAAGCGCAACCGGTTCTCGACAGAGCCGCCGTACGCGTCCGTTCGGTGGTTCGACACCGGCGTCAGGAAGGACGACAGCAGATAGCCGTGGGCGCAGTGCAGCTCGACCATGTCGAAGCCGGCCTCGACGGCCCAGCCGACGGCGCGGACAAAGTCGTCGCGGACCCGGTCCATGTCGGCGCGGGTCATCGCGCGCGGGACTTGGTCGTCGTCCGACCATGGGATCGGCGACGGGGCGATCAGCGCCCAGCCACCCTCGAGCAGGGGTTGATCGGCGCGCGGCCCCCACGGCCGTTCGACCGAACCCTTGCGCCCCGCATGGGCCAGCTGGATGGCGATGCGCGCGCCCTGGCCGTGAACGAAATCGACGATCCGTTTCCAGGCGTCGCGGTGCTCGGGCCGGTACAGTCCGGCGCAGCCGGGGGTTATGCGGGCGTCGGCCGAGACGTCGGTCATCTCGGTGAAAACCAGACCGGCCCCGCCCAGCGCGCGCGCACCGAGGTGGACCAGATGGAAGTCGTTGATCAGACCGTCCTCGGCCGAATACATGCACATCGGCGAGACCACGACGCGGTTGGGCAGGGTCAGGCCGCGCAGTTGCAGCGGCGCGAACATGGGCGCGGGCGGCGGTTCGGACGGCGGCGCGCCGGCGCTGTCGGCGAACCAGCGCTCGACCCCGGTCAGGAAGTCGCGGTCGCGCAGGCGCAGGTTCTCATGGCTGACGCGCTGGCTGCGGGTCAGCAGGCTGTAGGTGAACTGCAGCGGGTCGAGGTGGACGTAGCGGTCGACCGTCTCGAACCATTCGGTCGAATTGCGCGCCGCGCTCTGCAGTTTCAGCACCTCGATCCGGCGCTCGGCCTCATAGGTCGCGAGGGCGAGATCGAGATCACCGCCACCGGTCAGGGCCCCGGCCAGATGGATGGCGTCCTCGAAGGCCAGTTTGGTCCCGGACCCGATGGAGAAATGCGCGGTGTGGGCGGCGTCCCCCAGCAGGATGACCTTGCCGTCGCGCCAGTTGGAACACGCGACGCGCGGGAAGTTGAGCCAGGCCGAGCCGCGGATGTGTCGCGCATTGCTCATCAGGGCGTGACCACCCAGCCAGTCGGCGAACAGGGTTTCGGCCGCACGACAGGTCTGATCCTGGTCGAGTTGATCGAAGCCGAGGCCAAGCCAGGTCGCCTCGGTGCATTCGACGATGAAGGTCGAGGCTCCCGGTTCGAACTGGTAGGCGTGGGCCCAGATCCAACCGTGCGGGGTGTCGACGAAGGCGAAGGTGAAGGCGTCGAACGCCTGATGCGTGCCCAGCCAGATGTATTTGTTGGTGCGCACGTCGATGTCGACGCCGAAGGTCTCGGGCCGGGCATTGCGGGTCACGCTGTTCAGCCCGTCGGCGGCAACCACGATGTCAGCGTCAAGCGCCCAGGCGTCCGAGACCTCGGCCTCAAACCGCAGCTCGACGCCCAGGGCGCGGGCCCGGTCATGTAGGATGGTCAGCAGTCGCTGACGGCCGATGCCGGCGAAGCCATGGCCGCCCGAGCGGATCGTCTGGCCGTGAATATGAACGTCAATGTCGTCCCAGTGGACGAAGGCCGCCTCGATCAGGGCCGCGGTTTCGGGATCGTTGGCCTTGAGATTGGCCAGGGTCTGGTCGGAGAAGACCACCCCCCAGCCGAAGGTGTCATCCGGCCGGTTGCGCTCGTGCACGACCACGCCCAGCGACGGATCATGCAGCTTCAGCGATATGGCGAGGTAAAGCCCGCCCGGACCGGCACCCACGACGGCGATGCTTTTGACAGCGCGACTCGACGACATGCTTTAAGTTTAAAATAGTTGTGTCGCGACGTCCAGCGGTGTGTCCCGTGGCGGATTTGCATTGGAACCGTGCCGGGTATCCCGTCCGGGTTTCGCGACCGGCCGGCACCGCGATGACGACGCGACCAGGCCGGCGCCGACGGTCTCCCACCACAGGATGTCTAGTGTCTCAGTGACCGCTCGATGACATCAACCGGCGCGTTGATCAGGGTTTTTGCCTGCTCAAGCACCAGTTTTTCCGTAACTTCCTGATGCAGAAGCGGCCGGATTTCACCCAATGTGCGTGGGTCGGCCATCAGGACGAGTTGATCAAACTTGCCCGCATGCGCCAGCTTGAAGAGCCGCCGCGCGATCTGTTTCGAGAAGGTCGCTTCGTCGATGTCCTTGAACGAGGCGTCCGGTGGGCTCTTTCCCGAGGGTCCCTCATCCTCGAGGTTTACCGCATTCCAGTTTTCGGCGTGTTGAAGTGACCCGTTTCTCATATGGAACGTCTTGGCCGCCTCTCCGCTGGCGACGACGACAAATGTTCCGTCCCGGTAGTGTCGTAGAGTCATATCCGGCTCCTTGCTTGCCGCCGCGTGGCCGGAAGCGGCCCGTGTGCGATCAGGTCCCGCAATGCGCCGTCCGGCGCGGCGGCGAATGGCAGTGTTCAAATGTACCGGGTCGGCCGTCACGGGCAGGCCTTCAGGGTCCGGGGGGACCAGGAATGCCTGCGGGCGAGCGCACGAGCCCGTCGGGTCAGGCCTTGCCCAGGTTGCCGCCAGGGCTGCCACCGCTGCCGCCGCTGCCCGGCTCGCCGATCGGACCTTCGCCCGGCATGCCGAGTTCGACCCCCGCACTCTTCACCGCATTGATTTCATCGGAGTCCATGCCGGCGCGGCGCAGGTCAGACCAGTCGCGAAAAGGTCGTTTCTCGATGATCGCCGCGGCGCGCTCGCCGATATTGGGTACCTTCGCAAGGTCCGATGCAGAGGCAAGGTTGAGGTAGACTGTCTTGGTTTCCGGCATCGAAATCTCCCTGTTTGCGGGTGGTCCTGGCCACCGGCTCGACCCGGGCGCGGTATGCTGCGGGTGATGTCGCTGCGCGCCCTGGAACAATTAAGTCTCCGAGTCCCGGTGCGGTTCCGAACGGCGCTGCCGGACCGGTGAGATCGGGGCGCGGCATTCGGGTCCGGGTCGGTGTGTTGCGGTACCGGACCGGGCAGGCGGCGCAGAGGCCGGCAACGGCCTCAAGACCCCAGGCACATCATCCCGCCGTCGGTCCGGTCCCCGCTTCTAATTCGACCGGGCCCCGCGAACCCGGTTGCCGTCCGCGATGGTGTCGCCGGGAAAGAGAATGACCCGGTCGCCGACGGCGAGACCCCCGAGCACAGCCCGGAAGCGGTCGTCGCCGGTGCCGATGCGGATCGGGGTCAGTCGGGCACGACCGTCGAGAATCCGGAACACTGCCCAGCCGGTGCCGTGGCGGACCAGGGCGTCGGTCGGGACACGCAGGGCGTTCGGGGTCTTGCTGACGACGACGCGCACATCCAGCCGGAAGCCGTGTCCCAGCGGCGGGGCGGTATCCGGATCGGTCAGATGCAGGATGACATTGACGCGCTGTTCCTCGATGCCGAGCGCCGAGATCTTGGTGTGGGCAAACGGCTCGATGACCGAGACCCGCGCCGGAAGCGCCGTCTCGCCGCCCCAGCCCTCCAGGAAGGCCGTGGCTCCCGTGGGGATCAGCATGGCGTCCTGGGACAGGAATTCGGCGACGACTTCCAGATTGGCCGGGTCACCGAGCTCGAGCAGGGGCGTGCCGACCAGGACGACACCCTGGCTGGGGCGCAGCAGCTGCAGCACCCGGCCGGAGGCGGGGCTACGCACCGGTGTCGGGCGACCCGGCCCGGTGCGGCTGCGACCGGCGGCGACGATCGCGCGCTGAAGTTCAGCCCGGCGTGCCGAGACTTCCGCCCGGGCGGCACGCAGGGCGGCGTTCGCGCTGTCGAGGGCGGCCGGGGCGGCAAAGCCCTGCCCGGCGAGTCGGGCGACCCGTGTCTGGTCGCGCTGCGCCAGGTCGGCGTTGGCTTCGGCGGCAGCGAGGGCCGAACGCGCCGCTGCGACCGCGGCCACGGCTTCCTGCGCGATGCGGGCGTCCAGCAGGGGCGGATCGGCGGGCAGGATGGTCGCGACGACCGCGCCACGGGTGACGGGGTCGCCGGGATGCAATTCGATCCGCTGCAGCGCGCCGGCGACGGGTGCCGAGATGACGAAGACGTCGTGGATACGGGTGCGACCCTCGTCGACGATTTCGCGCCGGACCATGCCCCGGTCGATGACCGCCGTCTCGATCTCAAGGGCCCGGGGCCAGGCCAGCCAGACCAGTCCGATCGCCAGCATCAGACCGGCCGCGGACCACAGCCACCGGGCGAGCGACAGACGGGGGAGGGACGGGCGTCTCATCATCTAGTCCCTGGCCTTGAGCACGCTGACCATGTCGAGGCGATCAACATCCTGCCTGACGATAAGGGCGGCCACGGCGACGCAGCCAAGGGCGAACGCTATGGCAAAGGCATAGCTGGCCGGGTCATAGACGAAGGCGAAGCTGTACATGTCGGTCTGGAACAATCGCATCAGCCAGAGCCCCAGACCGGTGCCGATGACACAACCGAGCGGGACGGCGGCCAGGGCCAGGACGAACAGCTCTCCGATCAGCACATAGGAGGCCTCCATCCGGGTAAAGCCGAGCACCCTGAGGGTCGCGAGATCGCGGGCCTGTTCCGCCATCGTCACCCGGGCGGCGGAAAAGGCTACCCCGCCGGCCATGACCGCGGCGAAGGCGATGTAGATATAGTTCATGACGCCCACGCCTTCGTCGAACGCGCGGCGCATCGAGCGTTCCGCCTGACGCAGGAAACTGGCCCCGGCCAGGGCCGGGGTTTCCTTGAGCCGCGTGTTGAAGGCCCCGTAATGTGCCGGATCGAGTACCAGATGGGCTCCGCTGATCCGGCCCGGTTCGCGGAGCAACCGGCCCAGGGCATCCAGATTCATATAGGCGGAGGATCCCACCATCGGGTCGACGATGCCCGTGACCCGGATGCGGGCCTTCAGGCGGCGGCCCGCGACCTGCTCGATCTCGATTTCGTCGCCGGGCCGGGCGTCCAGTTTTGCCGCCAGGGCGCGCGCCAGCGCGATGCCCGAGGCCGGCGGCTCGATCGCCTTGCCGGAGCGGCCGATCAGCCGGCTGAGACGGGCGTTGAACGGCAGGCCCAGCAGGGCCTCCCGCACCTCCCGGTGACCGTTTCTCAGGATCACATCGTCGGCCCGGAACGGCTCGGCATAGACCACGCCCGGCAGATGTTCGACGTCGTGCAGCACGGCGATTTCCCGGGGAAAGAGAAAGGACAGGGTCGCGTCCTGCCGGTTGGCGATGGAGAAATGCACGTCCAGCAGCTGGTTCATCACGGCGGGAAAGGCCCCCGAGACGATCAGCAGGGCGATGGCAAGGGCGACGCCCAGAACGGTGGTGGCTGCCCGGCGTGGAAAGCGCTCGATCCGCCTGAGGATGATGCGGCTCTTGGCGTCGAGCCGGCCGGCGAACCGGGCGATCGGACCCGCCGACTGAAAGAAGGCCGCCGGCTGCGGGGGTGACAGGGCCTCGGCCGGTGCGAGGCGCAGGGCCCGCCAGACCGAAAACACCGCCCCGACCCCGGCGGCGGCGAAGGCCCCGACCCAGGCCCCGGCGAAGGTCAGGGGGGCGGCCGAGAATTCCAGTGCCGGGAAATGGTAGTAGGCCCGATAGAGGTCGGCGATCGCCCGGCCGAACAGGACACCGGCGACCGAACCGAGTGCGGCCCCGACGGCGGCGAAGATCAGGGCGCTCTTGGCATAGTGCCAGGCGACGGTCCGGTCGCTGTAGCCAAAGGCCTTGAGCAGGCCGATGTTCGAGCGTTCGGTGGCGATGACCCGGCCCAGGGCGATATTGACCAGAAAGGCCGCGATCACGAGGAAGAAGGCCGGGAGAAAGAAGGCCATGGTCGCCAGCTGCTTCAGTTCCTCGGTCAGGAAGCGGTCGGAGACCATCAGGTCACGCCCATAGGCACCGCCTGACCCGAACGGGCGCAGGATGGTGTCGATGGCGGGCATTACCCGGTCGACGTCGGCTCCGGGCGACAGGCGGAACACCGCCTCGTTGAAGGCTCCCTCCATGTCAAAGGCGCGGGCGAGAGCGTTGCGGCTCATCCAGAGCACGCCGAACCGGTCCGGCTGCGGGAACAATTCGCCGGGTGCGGCGACGAACACAAACTCGGGCGAGTTGGCGATGCCGACGACGATCAGGGTGTGGCGGCGGCCATGGATGGTGGCGTCGACCCGACTGCCGATGTCGAGGTCGAGGGCGGTTGCGAAGGCCTCGATGACGACGGCTTCCTCCGCCCGGGCCGGGTCGGGCAGACGGCCGCGCACGAGCGCCAGGTCATTGATGCGCGGGCGGCCCTTGAGCGGCAGGGAGACCAGCCGGGCCGAGGCCGGTTCCTGGATCTGCGGCAGGTCCAGCATGGCCAGGCCGGATACCCGGGTCTCGACCGCAGCGACGTCCGGCACGCGGGCGAGGTCCGCGATGACCCGGTCCGGGGCCCGCACGACCGGGGCGGTGAGGTCCATCATCCGGTGGTCGGCATAATAGGCCGCGCGGGTGTGCTCCAGCGAGGCGCGCATCCCGACCGCCATCACATAGACCGCCAGACCGCAGCCGAGCACCAGGGCGACGGCCGCGGCATGGATGCGCATCGTCCAGACGTCGCGCAGCAGCTTGCGGTCGAGCGGATGCAGGGACAGTCTCACCAGTTCAGCTCCGAAGGCGGGACGCGGGCGGCATTGGTTTCGACACTGCGGACGCGCCCGTCGACGAAATGGATCACGCGCTGGCCGATCCGGGCGACGTCGGCGTTATGGGTGATGATCAGGGTGGTCGACCCGTAGCGGGCGTTGATCTCGACCAGGGCCTCCAGCACGCGCACGCCGGTCTTCAGATCCAGCGCCCCGGTCGGTTCGTCACACAGCAGGACGGCGGGGCGTTTGGCGATGGCCCGGGCCACGGCGGTGCGCTGCTGTTCGCCGCCGGACAGCTGGGCCGGAAAATGATCCATCCGGTTGCCCAGGCCGACCAGCTCGAGCGCCGCCTCGGCGCTGAGCGGATCGTCGGCGATCTCGCGCACCAGATTGACGTTCTCGCGCGCGGTCAGGCTGGGGATCAGGTTGTAGAACTGGAAGATGAAGCCGACGTTCCTGCGGCGATAGTCGGTCAGGGCCCGGTCGCTCATCGTCGTCAGGGACGTGTGATGAAACTTGACGTCGCCGGCCGTCGCGCGGTCCAGGCCTCCGAGAATGTTGAGCAGGGTCGACTTGCCCGAGCCGGACGGCCCCAGCAGGATCACCAGCTCCCCCTCAGGGATGTCGAGGTCGATGTCCCGCAGGGCGTGAACCGCCGTCGGGCCCTCGCCGTAGGTCTTCGACAGGCCGCGCGTGTGGAAGGCCGGTACCGGGTCGGAGACGATGGCGCGCGCGGAGTCTGGCACGGACGGGACCTTTGCGAAGACGTGCGCCAGTTTGAGCCGGGATTGGCGGGAATTGTATTGATCAGGGTCAAGGACGCCGCGGCGAACCCGTGCGATCCGGCCGTTCAGGCTGGAAAGGCGTCGCTGAATCCTCATGCCCGCATCGTCCCGTATTCGCTGGTTCGACACCCTTGGGCTGGATGACGTTCCGCAGGTGGGCGGCAAGACGGCGTCGCTGGCGGAACTGCACCGACTGCTGGCGGACGGCCCGGTCACCGCGCCGGACGGGTTCGCGGTAACGGCGGCGGCCTATCGCGAGGCGCTGACGGCCGCCGGGGCGTGGCAACCGCTGCGGGACCTGCTGGAGGATCTGGATGTCCGGGACGTCTCGGCCCTGGCCCGGGCCGCCGCCGCGGCGCGCGCCCTGGTCCATGAGGCGACGGGGGAGGCCGGGCTGAGGACGGCGATCGTGACCGCCTATCGCCGGCTGAGCACGCAGAACGGGGGCAGGCTGTCGGTCGCGGTGCGCAGTTCGGCCACGGCCGAGGACCTGCCGACGGCCAGTTTCGCCGGTCAGCACGACAGTTTCCTGCATATCGAGGACGAGGACGGGCTGGTCGAGGCCTGTCGCCGCTGCTTCGCCTCGGTCTTCACCGACCGGGCCATCGTCTACCGGGTCAACAACGGCTTCGACCATTTCAGCGTCGCCCTGTCGGTGGCGGTGATGCGGATGGTGCGCTCGGACGCGGCGGCCAGCGGCGTGGCCTTTACCCTGGACACCGAGTCCGGGTTCCGCGACGTCGTCTTCATCACCGGGGCCTGGGGGCTGGGCGAGAACATCGTCCAGGGCCGGGTCGGGCCTGATGAATTCTACGTCCACAAGCCGACCTACCGGGACGGCTACCGGGCCGTGCTGCGCCGCTCACTGGGCAGCAAGGAGACGCGGCTGGCCCATCGCCGGTCCGATCCGGGCGGGGTGTTGCACAGCTATCGCGTGCCGCGCCGCGATCGCGACCGCTACTGTCTGAGCGACGCCGAGGTGCTGGATCTGGCCGGGGTGGCGATCCGGATCGAGGATCACTATTCACAGCGCGCCGGCATGCCCATGCCGATGGATATCGAATGGGCCCGGGACGGCGGGGACGGACGGCTGTACGTGCTTCAGGCCCGGCCCGAGACGGTGGCGTCGCGCCGCGATCCGGCGACCTTCGACACCTACCGCCTGACCGGCGAGGGGCCGGTCCTGGTCACCGGCAAGGCGGTGGGCGAGACGATCGCCAGCGGCCGGGCGCGGCTGGTCCGGTCAGCCGCCGATCTGCAGGCCTTTCTGCCAGGCGAAATCCTGGTCGCGCCGTCGACCAGTCCCGACTGGCTGCCGGTGATGAAGATCGCCGCCGGCATCGTCACCGACCAGGGCGGACGCACCTGTCATGCCGCCATCGTCGCCCGCGAACTGGGGGTGCCGGCCGTGGTCGGGGCGGCGGGGGCGACGGCGCGGCTGGAGACGGGTCGGACCATCACCGTGTCCTGCGCCGAGGGTCAGACCGGGCGGGTCCATGACGGGGCCGTTCCCTTTACGGTGGACCATCTGGCGCTGGATGCCATTCCGCGGCCGCACACACCGATCATGGTCAACCTGGCCCAGCCCGACCTGGCCTTCCGGACCGGCCTGCTGCCCGCGGCGGGGGTCGGCCTGGCCCGGATGGAATTCATCATCGGCGAGCAGATCGGCATCCACCCGATGGCGGCGGCCCACCCCGACCGGGTGACCTCGGTGCGGGAGCGCCAGGCCATCATCAGACGGTCGCGCGGCGACGCCTCGCCCCGCGACCATTTCGTGCGGCGTCTGGCCGAGGGGGTCGGAGTCATCGCCGCGGCCTTCTTTCCGCGGCCGGTGATCGTGCGCCTGTCCGACTTCAAGACCAACGAATACGCGCGGCTGCTGGGCGGAGCGGCGTTCGAGCCGGTCGAGGAGAACCCGATGCTGGGGTTCCGCGGGGCGTCGCGTTACGCCCATCCGCGCTATGCCGACGGCTTCGCCCTGGAATGCGAGGCCCTGCGCCGGGTGCGCGCGGATATGGGCCTGACCAATCTGAAGGTTATGGTGCCCTTCTGCCGCCGCGTCGGTGAGGCCGAACAGGTGCTGGCCGCCATGGCCGCGCATGGGCTGACGCGCGGCGACGACGGGCTGGAGGTCTATGTGATGTGCGAGATCCCCAACAATGTCATCCAGATCGACGCCTTCGCCGCCCTGTTCGACGGCTTCTCGATCGGGTCCAATGACCTGACCCAGCTGGTGCTTGGCGTCGACCGGGACTCCGAGGCCGTGGCCTTTGATTTCGACGAACGCGATCCGGGCGTGCTGGAGATGCTGCGCCAGGCGGTCGAGGGTGGCCGGCGCAACGGCCGTCCGGTCGGCATCTGTGGCGAGGCCCCGGCCACCTGGCCGGAGGTCGCCGCCTTCCTGACCCGGCTGGGTATCGGATCGATCAGCGTCAATCCGTCCAGCCTGGCGCGCACGATGACGGTCGTGGCCGCGCATGAGACGATGATGGCTGCCGGGCGCAACCCCCGGGTTTGACGTCGGTCAAAGTATTCGGGGCGGGTTTCCCGCTAGGGTGCTGTCATTACCCCCTCAAATGCACGAGGCCGTCATGGCAAATCAAGCATCCGGCAAGACGACCCTTCCCGATCTGCAGCGATCGGCGATCGGAACATTCGCGCCGATTCAGCGGGAATTCAATCGCCTGTTCGATGAGCTCGGCAATGGCTGGAGCCATCTGACCCAGTTCGAACTGACTCCCCGCATGGACATGACCGAGACCAGGGAGGCTGTAACCCTGACCATGGAGCTTCCCGGCATGACCCGGGAAGACCTCACCATCGAGGTCGAGGATCATGTGCTGACGGTCAGCGGTGAGAAGAAGTCCGAGACCAAGACCGAGAAGGACAATTACCGGATTTCCGAACGCAGCTACGGCGCGATCTGTCGGTCGGTGACCCTGCCGACCAGCGTCAATGAGGACAAGATCGAGGCCACGATGGCGGACGGCGTCCTGACCCTGGTCGCGCCCAAGGACGGCAGTGCCACCGCAAAAACCATCCGGATCCAGGGCGCGAAATAGATCGTCGGACCGGTGCCCGGCCGGCGGCGTGCCGGGTGGTGCCCGGTGCGTCCCTGTCGTGCGTTCCGAGCCAGGTCATCGGGACCCGGCCTAGCGAACAGTCGCTGCGGCGTTGGGGCCGAGAAACCGGATGATCTCGCCGATGGAGCTGACGGCGGTATCGCCGGGCGTGGTCATGGCCAGCGCACCGTGGGCCGTGCCCCAGTCCACTGCGACCTGCGCACCGAAGCCCGACAACAGGGCATGGACGACCCCGGCTGCGAAGGCGTCGCCGCCGCCAACGCGGTCGAGAATTTCCAGATCCTCGATGTAGTGGGAGGCATGCCGGACGTCGCCCTCCCGGATCAGGCCGCCCCAGCCGTTTCGCGTTGCCGTCACCGGGTCGCGAAGCGTTGTCGCCACCACGGACAGCTGGGGGTAGCGGGCGATCAGTTGATCGACGCTGTGATCAAACGGACGCCGGTCCGTCGGGGTCTCCCGCGCGACCGGGGCGTTGGCCTCGCCCAGACAGCCGGCGATGGCCAGTTCGTCCCCGAACAGCACGTCGCAGTTCGACACGATCTCGCGGTTCACCCGGCGCAGCGTTTCCGGATCTCCGTGGCTGGTCCACAGGCTGGGGCGATAGTTCAGATCGAAGGACACCCGGGTGCCGTGCCGTCGGGCCGCCTTTACGGCTTCCAGGGTGATCGCCGCGGTCGATGACGACAACGCTGTGAAAACCCCGCCGGTATGCAGCCAGCGCACGCCGTCGCGTCCGAACAGGGTGTCCCAGTCGATCTCGCCCGGGGCCAGTTGCGACGCTGCGGAATTGGCGCGATCGGAACAGCCAAGGGCACTGCGGACGCCAAAGCCGCGCTCGGTGAAATTCAGGCCCATGCGGGAATCTCGACCGATCGCATCAGCCTCGCGCCAGACGACCGGACTCATGTCGACGCCCCCCTGAAGGATCAGGTCCTCGGCCAGCGCGCCGAGCTCGGTGCGGGGCAGGGCGGTGGCGATCGCGGTGCGCCAGCCGAAGGTCCGGCGCAGGCTGCGGGCGACATTGTACTCGCCACCGCCTTCCCAGACCCGGAAGGATCGGGCGGTGCGTATCCGATCCTCGCCGGGGTCGAAACGGAGCATGACCTCGCCCAGGGCGAGACAGTCCCATCGGCATTCGCCGGCCGATTTCGGGGAGACTTTCGGCGGCGAGGGAGCAACTGCGGGCATGGTGTCCCCTTCAGGAGAAGTTGAGGCCGCCGTTGACGTCGATATTGGCCCCGGTGATGAAACCGGCCCCGTCCGATGCGAGGAAGGCCGTGACCGCGGCGACTTCGCTGGCCTGACCCTCGCGCCGCAGGGCGGTGGATCCGGCCACGGCCTTGCGCACCTCGTCCTTCGAAAAGGTATCATGGAAGCTGGTGCTGATCATGCCCGGGCACAGGGCGTTGACGCGAATGCCCTTCGGCCCCAGTTCCTTGGCCATCGACCGGGTAAAGGTCGTGACGGCTCCCTTGGACGTCGAATAGGCGGCGGCACCGGGCCCACCACCATCACGGGCCGCCAGCGATGAGAAGTTGATGATCGCGCCACCGGCCGACATCAACGGCACCACGGCCCGGGTCATCAGGAAGGTCGATTTCAGATTCAGGTTCATCACCTGATCGAAGAAGGCCTCGTCCATCTCGAGCAGGGGTTTGCGCGCCACCATGCCCCCGGCGAGGTTGACGAGGATGTCGACACCCTCGCCGAAGGCCGCGCGGCACGCCGCGATGAGGCCATCGACCTCGGTCGCGCGGGTCACATCGGCGCGGTGCAGGATGGCCTGTCCGCCCGCGGCCTGGACCAGCCGCAGGGTCTCGGCGGCGCTGTCGGCGTCATTGGCGAAATTGATGCACACGCGGGCCCCTTCCGCGGCCAGCTTGAGCGACACTTCGCGGCCGATGTCGCGGCCACCGCCGGTGACGATGGCGATCTTGTTCTGGAGGGTCATTCAGTGATCCTTGGAAGAGGTGGAGGAGGATTTTGCCTGGGGGTCGACGGGCTCGAAGCGACCGCTGATGAACCAGACGAAGATGAGCGACAGGGGAACCAGAGCCGCGACCAACAGGAAAATCGGGCCGTAGGAAATCCGCGTCATGACCGGAACCAGCCAGGTGATGATCAGCGTGCCGGCCACGGCGGCCATGCCGCTGGCCCCGGCCAGGGAGCCGACCGAGCGGCGATCGAACACATCGGCCGGGAGGGTCTGGATATTGCCGATGGCGATCTGGAAGCCGAACAGCACGGCCGCGATGATCAGCACCGCCGCTGTCGGATCGGCGGCCTGCGGCGCGGCGATCAGGGCCGGGGCCATGATGGCTCCGCCCACGGTGACGACGGTCTTGCGGGCCCGGTTCACCGTCCAGCCCGACCGGATCAAGATCCCTGAGAGCCAGCCGCCGAGCAGGCTGCCGATCATGGCACCGACGAAGGGTACCCAGGCGAACAAACCGATCTGTTTGACGTCGAAGCCGAAGGTTTCGGCCAGATAGATCGGCAACCAGGAGACAAACAGCCACCAGATCGGATCGAGGAAGAAGCGGGCCCCGATGATGGCCCAGCTCTGACGATGCGACAGCAGCTGCCGCAGGTTGGGCACATAGGCCGGGCGGGCGTCGGACGGGGTGGCGGCGGCCTCGGGCGCGTCGAGGATCAGGACCCGTTCAGCGGCGCTGACCCAGGGGTGGGTCGCGGGGCCGGACTTGTAGATGATCAGCCAGGGCAGCAGCCAGATGAAGCCGAGCAGGCCGACCAGGAGAAAGGTCCCCTTCCAGCCGAAGCTCAGGAACAGCAGGGCGATCAGGGGGGCCGAGACGATGGCCCCGATCGAGGCCCCGGCGTTGAACACGCCCTGGGCCAGGGCCCGCTCACGCGGGGGAAACCATTCGGCATTGGCCTTGACCGCTCCGGGCCAGGCACCGGCCTCGGTGAAGCCCAGCATGGCGCGGAAGATGCTGAAGGACAGGATCGAATTGGCAGTGGCGTGCAGCATGATCGAGATCGACCAGGTCGCGATCGACACGGCAAAACCCATCCGCACGCCGATCCTGTCGAAGATCCGGCCGAAGGCGAACTGGCCGGCGGCGTAGAACAGCATGAACACCGTGACCAGCAGGGCGTACTGTTCCTTGGTCGCGCCGATGTCGGCCGAAATCTCCGGCCACATCACTGCCATGGCGTTGCGGTCGATGTAGTTGATGACGGTGCCGATCGCGATCAGCGCGACGATCACCCACCTCAGCCTCGTGGTTTTCATGGCCGTGTCTTCCCTGTTGTGGGTCGGTCATCGCGGTTGCCCGCCCGCCGGCCTCTATCGATCAAAGCGCGCATGGGTGCCCGACCATTGGTATGTCTGTCCGTCGACCGTGACCCGGTGGGCGGCGGTGGAGCTGCTGTCGTCGGCCAGGCCGATAGCCAGCACCGCGCCGGTGGTCAGGGTCAGCACCACGACCTCGGCGCTGGCGCTGGTGCCGTGGCGAAGCGACGCGATCCGGCTGGCGGATCCGGTCACCGTCTCGCCCGTGCCGTCGTAGCGACCATGGGGCTCAAGCACGCTGAAGAAGCTGACCCTTCCCTGGCCCTCGGTGCGCTGGATCAGGGCCGGCTGGCGGCGCAGGTTGAAGTCGGGATCATTGGCCCCGCTCTCGACCAGCAGGGCCTGACTGGGGACGCTGGAGCCGAACCGGTAGGTGTAGAAGCGGCCGTCCAGCAGCCAGGCCAGGCTGCGCTCGGTCTCCGCCACCGGCGAGACGCTGTCGACCCAGAGGTGCTGATAGCCCGCCGCATCGCCCAGGACCGGACGGTGGGTGAGGTTGCGCCGGGCTTCGAAGTCGACGGTCATGATGTGGCCGTTGAAATGCAGCGGCAGGTCGTAACGGACCGCGTGATCGGCGCGCGCGCGGAGCAGGTCGATGGCGACGGGCAGGGGCAGGTCCGGATGGCGGACCAGCATCAGGGACCGGTCGAACACCACGCCGTCCCACGCTCCCACCATCCGCGACGAGGCGATCTGCAGGCCGTTGTCGGTGACAAACTGGCCCGTGGCGGGCCAGTGCGCCTCGGCGGTTTCGAGGTCGCCGTCGAACTGGCTGCGCCCGTCCACGACGAGCGTGTTGTGCGCGATCGTCTGGCTGGCCCAGGTGTCGTTCTCGGGCAGGTAAACGCCGCCGGCCTTGGCCTCGATGTTGAGGAAGCGTGCCGCGCCGTAGTCGGTCACGACCTCGTTGCCATTGTCGTAGAACAGCCAGTTGAGCCGGTCATAGTGGCCGTGCCCCATGCCCTGGGCGGTGTTCTTCATCACCAGGGTCTGGCCGGTCCGGTCGTCCCCTTCACGCAGGATATCGAGCGCCCCGCGGTCGCCGTCCGGGCCGTCGCGCAGGCGAGTGGAGGTGAAGTCGAACGGCTGGTCGTGGCTCTCCGCCAGACCTTCAGCCACGGCCAGACCGTCGGGGGACAGCAGGGTGCGGCCCTGACGCCGCGCGATGGACAGCAGGGTCGGATCGCCGGTGCGTCCGTAGGCGACGGCGACGCCGGAAATCAGCTCCTCGGTGTCGATCCCCTTGTCCTTGATGGCGTCGTTGATCGGGAAGAAGTAGCCGCCGTAGCTGCTCTGGATTGTGGTTGTGACGGCCTTCAGCAGCACGCCGTCGCGGCGCTGGAAGATCTGCCGCTCCGGCTCGTTCTGGTCGATGGCGCGGGCGAAGATGACGAAGGGGGCGAGGGCATAGCGTTGATAGTACGGCCCTTCCTCGTAGTAGCCGTCCGGCGAGAACAGCCGGTCGATCTGGCGCAGAAAGCCGGCCTCTCCGTCTTTGGCCAGGCCCAGCAGGGCCTTGTCGACCAGATCCTGGTCACGCAGCACATAGCCGGTCATGCCGACGCCCGCGACGGCCCAGGTGGCGTGGTTGTGGATCAGGTTGAAGACGTGCGGACTGCCGTCCGACAGGAACCGTGCCATCGGTCGGAACACGCCGGTATCGATGGTCTCGCGCTCGGCCGGGGTCAGGCTGTCGCGCACCGCGTCATAGCCTTGCACCGAATAGACCAGCCAGACGGAATCGTTGAGCGACTGCCAGAACAGACGGCCGCGCCGGCTGCTGCGCGTCACCGGGTGGGGGCCGAGAGTCGGGTAAAGGTCGGCGTAGGCCAGCAGCATGTCGCGGACGAAATGGGCATAGCGCACGTCGCCGGTCAGCCGGTACAGGGTCCCGGCCTCGTAGATGGCGCGCTGGTTGCGCTTGTGCTGCTCATGGGTGAAGCCGCCGCCGGGGTCGACCGGGACCGGGACGTTGATCCCTGCCGCCATGGCGGTGGTCACTGAAGTCTCGAACCGGGTGCGTTCCCGGGCAAACATGGGAAGACGGTCGCCGGCCTCGGCCATCCGATGCCAGCCTTCGGGCGATACCAGAACCGGGGCGGTTGCCTCTGACCGGAGGGCGGACTGGGTGGTCGGAGTTTGCGCGCGGGCGATTCCGGCGTGCGTCAGCGGCAGCAGGGCGGTGCCGGCCAGCAGGCACAGGAGCAGACGGTTCATTGGGCCTGTCCCGCGTTCAGATTGGTCCAGGTCGCGGGTGCGCGATCCAGCGTCGTGCCCGTCTCGCGGAAGCTCGGTGCCCCCACGGTCCGGTAGAAGCGCACACCGCCGCCGTTGATGAAGCGGTTATCCGAAAGTCGGGCGTTCTGGACGCCGTGCAGGGCCAGGGCGACGGGCGGACTGCCCCGTGCACCGACCCGCTCGAAGGTGGAGCCCGATACGACGATGCGGGGCCCGAAGGTGCTCTCGTCGGTGCCACCGCGATACAGGTCGACGGCCGGACCGGTAATGTCGGTGAAGACGGAATCGATGATCTCGACTCCCTCGACATTGTAGAAACCAAGGTCATCGGTTTCCGTGTGGGCCGCGAGCACAGAACCGCTGATGTGGTCGGCGCGAACCCGCCGCAGGATGATCTGGTCGGCCGTGGTGCCCTTGGTCAGGGAGATGGCGTCGAAGGCCCGGTTCACACCCATATCGGTGAAGCGGCTGTCCTCGATCACCAGCCGATAGTTGGCGGCCCCGGCCGCTGTTCGGATCACGGCATTGCCGACATAGTCGGGTGCCGCCTCGCCGCTCATGGTCAGGCCGCTCAGCTTCAGTGACCCGCCGCGCGCGATTTCGAACAGGGTCGGGCGACTGAATTTCAGGACGGCCTCGCCGTCGTCAGGCCCGCGGACGGTGATGACATGGGCCACGCTCAGGACCTGATTGACGGTGTATGCGCCCGAGGCCAGCACCAGCCGGTCGCCGGGCAGGGCCGAGGCGAGGGCGGCCGTCAGGGTGTCGTCTCCGGGGAGCACTGGAATGGTGCGGCCCGAGTCGAAGGCGATGCTCTCGGTGCCCTTCGCATACCAGGCGACGCCCGTGTCCTGACGGCGGGTGACGCGCAGATCCGCGCGCGCGCCGACGTCTCTCATGCCGACCGGGGCCTGGAGACCGCCGGAGCCGCGCTGAAGCTCAATGGTGGTGCGCCGGACGCCGGGCAGGGCGGTGGCGGAGCCCGGAGGTGACTGGATGTTGCCGTCCAGCGCCAGCCCCGACATATCGCCCTGGATGCGAAAGGGGTCGTGCCCGTCGGTGTTGACGATCAGGTTGTTGGTCATGCGGCTGAAGACCGGCGCGGCCGACCGTTCGCTGTCCATGCCAGCACCGAGAAAGATGCTGGCGGAGTCGATGATGGTGTTGTTTTCGATCACCGCATTCTCGACCCGGACATAGCGGTTGGCCGGAGAGTTTGGCACGCCGTACATCACGGTCAGGGCGCTGGCGAAGCCCGTTCCGGTGAGGCCCTGCATGTAGTTGTTGCGGATGGTCTGGTTGCGATTGATGACCCGGATTCCGCCGGTGTGGTCGACGCCGTTGCCGATGAAGACGTTGTCCTCGACCAGATTGCCATCGCCGTGACGCAGGGTCAGCGCCCCGCGCGATTCGAAAAAGACATTGCCGCGATAGACGTTGGCCCCGGACTTGTTCGAGATGATCTCGACCTCGCCGTCGCAATGGTCGAACCAGTTGAACTCCACCGTGGTGAAGCTGTCGGATTCGGCGTCGTGGCTGGTGCCCACCCGGAGAGTTTCGCCGCCGTTCGAGCCCAGGCTGGGACGCGGTCCGAAATAGTTGTGGTCGATGCGGTGGTGGTTCGCCAGGCCCTGCTCGGCATCCCGAACCACAACCAGGGTCGTGCCGGCATTGGTTTTGCCGACGATATGGTTGTGATCGAAGCGGTTGTTCTGGCCGAACAGGGCCACCCAGTTGTCGGCGTCCCGACGGTCCGGCTTGCTGAACCCGTCGATGACCATGCCGGTCACCCGGCTGTCCGTGGCCCGGTCCTGGCGGTTGCGCCGGAAGGAGATCACCTCACCGGTCGGGGAGTAACCATCGCGGAACACCAGATTGGCGACGACCAGGTAACGACCCGCCATGCGCAGGTTCGACAGGCCTGTCAGGATGACAGATCCGGGCGTTTGAGCCGTCACCGTTATGGTTCGACCGGCCTGTCCCTGGCCCGACACCAGCATCTGGAAGTCCCGCCATTCACCATCCGCCAGCACGATGGTGTCACCCGGACGGGCGGCACGCATGGCGCTGGAGAATTCAGCCGGCGTACGGACGAGGCGACCTTCCGTCCCCGGCTGGGCCGAAGCCGCATCCACGGTCGCGGCCGCGATGGCCAGACAAAAAAGGGCGACAAGAAGCCGGACGCTCATGGTGGATACTCCCTCCCCTTGGCGGCTTTCGGGACTCTGATTGGTCCCTTGCCGTCGGGACGGACCGTAACGAACCGGATTTCCGTGTCAACCAATATGAGCGATTTGGCCGACAAAGTGGACAACCAATATTCCGTTGGGCCCCAGGTAAAGCCAGTGCTGGCTGGTCAGGGCGGAGGCTTTCAAACGACGGGTGGCTGATGAACTGCCAAATTTCGGCCGCGGCAGTCGGAAATGGTTCGGGGGTATAGCCAAGCGATAAACCAGTTTGTGAGCCAAGCTAAGAAAATTGGTTGACTGCGTGGTTCGCGTCATCATAGCTTCCGGCAAGCCCGTCAAAACGGGCATGTCCTGGGGAGGAAGTTATGCGGCCATACAACGCTCGGAGTTTGTCTCGTTTGTCGGACCGGCGACCGCTGAAAGCGGCGCTCCTGTGCGGCATGGCCTGGACCGTAGGTGCCGGTCTTGCCCAGGCCCAGACCGCCACGCCGGCCCCGCCCACCTCCCAGGTGGATGAAGTCGTCGTGACCGGCTTCCGTGCCTCCGTGCAGTCGTCGATCAGCCAGAAGCGCAATGCCGACATTGTCGCTGATGTTCTGTCGGCCGACGATATCGGCGACCTGCCCGCGTCGTCGATCGGTGAAGCGATCGAAACCATCACCGGAGCCTCGACCCATCGCGAGAAGGGGGGGGCCTCCGAAATCTCCATCCGGGGCCTCGGTCCGTTCCTGGGATTCGCCACCTTCAATGGTCGAGAGGCCTCGAACGGCAGCGGCGACCGGTCCGTGAATTTCAACCAGTTCCCGTCAGAGCTCATTAATTCGGTCGCCATCTACAAGACCCAGCGGGCCGACTTCATCGAAGGCGGGGTGGCCGGCATCATCGACATGCGCACCATCCAGCCTCTGGACTTCGGCCGTCGTCGTGTTCAGGTCGAGGCGCGGGCGCTGTGGGCCGACTATGACGACAAGCTGAACGATCCGGCGGGCCCGGGCTGGCGGGGTACCGCCAGCTATGTGGACCAGTTCGATCTCGGCGGGGCCGGAAGGCTGGGCCTGTCCCTGGGCATCCAGTCGCTGGAGACCACCAACCCCGAGGAACTGTTTTCCAGCAGCTCGACATGGGTCGCGTGCAATGGCACCCAGACGGTGTCGGCGACGGCGAACTGCAGTGAGGTCACGGCCGCCCAGGTCGCGGCCGGGACGCCCTATTATCTGATCCCTGGCAGTCGCACCTATCGCCAGTTTGTCGAGAACGACCAGCGTGACGCCATCTTCGGAGCCCTGCAGTGGCGTCCCAATGACGTCCTCGAGTTCTCGCTCGACTATCAGAGCTCGCGGCGGACCTACACCGAGGACCGGCAGGACCTGAACTTCTCCGAGACCCGACGCGGTGTGAACAGCCGGGACGTCAGCGCTGACGGCGTCCTGCTGTTCTACACCGGCAACAGTTCGATCGAATCCACGCCGACCTACCGCATCCGGGACGAGCAGTATGAGGGCGGCGGCCTTGGCGCGAAATGGGACGTGCGGGACGACCTGAGGATCAGCGCCGACCTGTCCTACTCCAGCACCTACCGCAGCGAACTGGATCGCCAGACGCGTCTGCGCTCGTTCAACCGGGATGTGAACAACGTCGTCGTGCCCGGCGTGATCAACACCAACCGTGTCGGCTACACCTTCGACTATCGCAACAGCGATATCCCGCGGATCACCGTTGACCCGCTGTTCGATCTCAACGACCACGACAATTTCAGCACCAATGGTCGCGTGCGCCGGGACGAGGCCGTGCGCGAACACGAGGTGCGGTCCGCGCGCATCGACGTCGAGTACGACCGGCACGATAGCGTCATCACTGCCTTCAAGGCCGGTACGCGCCTGTCGGACATGACCTATGCCGATTTCGACGACCGGGTGGAGCTGAGCTACACCACAGCCCAGACCAGCGCGGCCAACCTGGCGTGCCGTCGTGACTTCGCCCAGAGCGACTTCCTGTCCAACGCCTCGGGCAACACCATCACCAGCTGGGCCCAGTTCGATCCGCTGTGCCTGTTCAGCGCCCTGACCGGGGTCGCGGACACCGGCCGCAACGCCGACATTCGCGCCATCGGCAACCGGGACGTCGAGGAGCGCACCATCGCCGCCTATGTGATGGCCAATTTCGATACCGTGCTGTTCAACCTGCCATTCTCGGGCAATTTCGGGGTTCGCTACGTGAACACCGACGTCACTTCACGCGGCCTGCGCAGTGGGCTGAATGTCGTCAACAATATCGACGGCAGCGTCACCCTGGTGTCGACCGGCGCGTTCGAGACCCAGACGTTCGAAGGCAGTTCCGATGCCTGGCTGCCCAGTTTCAATGGTACGTTCGAGCTCAGGGATGATCTGCTGCTGCGCGTCGGTGCCTTCCGGGCCATGTCGCGACCGGATCCCAGCGCCCTGGGGGCCGGGCGGACCATCACCCTGGAGAGCGGCCTGTCGTTCCCCACGGTCGAGGATGCGATCAACAACATCACCGCCAACGGCAATCCGGCGGCCGAACCGCTGTTGTCGTGGAACGGCGACCTCTCGCTGGAGTACTATCCGAACCCGGATTCCATGTTCAGTGCCGCCATCTACTACAAGCAGTTCAACGGCGGCTTCGCGCCCACCATTTCCAACGAGACCTACATTATCGGCGGCACGCCCGTCGTGGTCCCCGTCCAGGTTGATACGGCGACGGACGATACCAGTGACCTGTTCGGCGTGGAGCTGACGGTGGCCCACCGCTTCTCCAACCTGCCGGCCCCGTTCGACGGCCTTGGCGTCAAGGCCAGCTACAACTACGCCGACTCCAACTACCAGACCCACGACCTGCGCCTCGGCGACCAGATCAATCCGGTGACGGGCGTGGTCACGCCCGGTATCATCGAGCCGGCGGGTATTTTCGGCCTGTCCAACCATGTTTTCTCGGGATCGGTCTATTACGAGATCGGGCCGGTCGAGCTGCAGGCCATCTACAAGGCCCGCACGGAATATTATCAGAAATTCGTCGGAGGACCGTCCCAGAACCGCTATATTCGCGACACCGATACGCTGGACTTCCGGGCTTCCTACCGGGTGAACAGCCACCTGTCGTTCAGCTTCGAAGCGTCAAACCTGACCGACGAGCCGCGAATTCACGACATGCCGGTTTCCGGCAGTCTGAGGGAATATAATACCTATGGTGCAAGGTATTATCTCGGAGCGCGCTACCGCTTCTGATCCGCCGGCGCGGGGTGAGCGACGGACACGGACGCCCGGAACGGCGTTTGGTCCCCGCCGCCCCAAACCGGGGTCGCCATGACGGAAGCATTGGGGTTCGCGAAGTGATATCTGGCTGAGAGCATGTCCGAGAAACGACTCTATCAAACCATCGCACGGGAGATCCGGGCCCTGATCGACTCAGGGGATTTCCCTGTCGGCGCACGGCTGCCCGGCGAGCGGGAACTGGCCGAACGCTTCAATGTGAGTCGGGTGACGATCCGGGAGGCCGAGATCGCCCTGGAGGCCCAGGGGCGGATTTCCATCCGCACCGGGTCCGGCGTCTATGTGACCCGACGGCCCGAGGGGGGACCGGATGCCCTGCCGAACGTGACCGCCTTCGAACTGACGGCGGCCCGGGCGGTGATCGAGGCCGAGGCGGCGGCCCTGGCCGCAGCCAACATCACCGACGACGAGATCGACGAACTCGAGGAACTGATCCTGTCGATGTCCCGCGCGGACGACGGCTCTGACAGTGGCGAGGACGCGGATCGGCTGTTCCATCTGACGATCGCCCGGATTTCCGGCAATCCGGTCATCGAGTATTTCGTCCAGATGATCTGGCGCATGCGGACCGAACTGCCGCGGGTGAAACGAGTCTATGCCAGCGTGTGCAAGCACGACAGTGGCGCGCGGGCCGACGAGCATTCCGCCATTCTCGCGGCCTTGCGCAATCGCGATCCTGCCGCCGCGCGTATCGCCATGCGCGACCACTTTCACCGGTTGTTCGAGACCATGCTTGAGGCCGCCGAGTCCGAAGCCTTGAGCGAGGTTCGCCGCCGCACCGAACTGGATCGCGAACGCTTTCTGGCCACGACCCGCATCTAGGTCCAATCGACATTCAGGGATTCCCGGATCACCGGATGCGTGATTCATAGGTCTCCGCTTTGGCGGAGGTCTGTAATGGGTGTGAAGCGGTACGAACTGGATGAGGTGCAGTGGGCTCGGATCGAGTCCCTGCTGCCGGGTAAGGCTTCGGATCCCGGGCGGACGGGCTCGGACAACCGACTGTTCGTGAACGGGGTGCTCTGGGTGCTGCGGTCCGGGGCCCACTGGCAGGATCTCCCCGAGCGCTACGGCAAGTGGAAGACGGCGCACAAGCGCTTCAGCCGCTGGGCGGCGGCAGGGGTCTGGGAGAAGGTGTTCAATGATCTGATCAAGGATCGGGACAACCAGTACCTGATGTTGGACTCGACCCTTGTGCGGGCTCACCAGCAGGCGACGACCGGCCGGGGCAGTGGCCGAAAAAAGGGGGCCTCGACCCGGCTGTGGGGCGTTCCCGAGGTGGACTGACGACCAAGGTCCACATGGCCTGCGACAGCCTTGGCCGCCCGGTCCGCTTCCTCATCGCACCGGGCCAGAGCCACGACATCCTGGCCGTTCCGACGCTTCTGGAAGGCCATCGCCCCGCCGCCGTGCTCGCCGACCGCGCCTATGACGCCAACAGTCTTCGCCGCCATCTGGATCAGATCGGAGCCGAGGCCGTCATCCCCTCGACCCGCTCACGCAAGGCCCCGATCCCACACGATCCGCTGGTCTACCGACTCCGCAACCGCGTCGAGCGTTGCTTCAACAGGCTCAAGCACTTCCGACGATTCGCCACCCGGTTCGACAGGCTGGCACGCCACTACCTCGCCTTCATCCACATCGCCGCCTCCATGCTCTGGATGCGATGAATGTCGATTCGTCCTAGCCGGCGGCTTCCGCGCGCGTCCCTGTCAGGGGGCCGGTTCCGCCGCGATTGCCAGGCAGTCAATGACACCGTCGACCCCGAAGTCGGCCCGGGCTGTCTGACCCGTGATGATGGGATGGACGCCGGCCGCGGCTCCGGTCGAGACGAGATCGCCCGTGTTCAGCACCCGCCCGCGGGGATGCAGATGATTGAGCAGGAAGGCCAGGGACGCGAGCGGCCCGCCGGGGATTGCCGCTGCCCCGCCGTCGCCGCGGACCTGGCCATCGATGCTCACGGCGCAGCGCAGGCCGGGCAAACGCTCGCGCCAGTCGCTGATCGCCTGGCCGATCACGAGCCCGGCGTTGTTGCCGAAATCCGCTGCCGTAACGGCGGGTCCGTGTTGATTGATCCCGGCGTACGGACTTCCGGCGATCTCCACGCCGGTGAAGGCGCGACTCACCAGGCCGGCAGCGTCTTCCGGGGTCCAGCGGTCCCGTGACGGTGGGGTTTCCCCGATCTCGAGCACATATTCAGCCTCGATCGCGGTATAGCCCCCGCTGATCACCGCCACCGATACCGGTCGCGAACCGGCGGCCCGAATCCGTCGGGCAAAGATCGGGCCCGCCAGGCGACCGACCCCATGGATCGTGTCATGCGGAGCCCCGATGCGGGCCAGCTTCCAACCGGCGACTCGATCCGGCCAGGCGGCAATCGCCGCATCCTGGATGGCATAGGCCTCGGCCAGCGACGTCGGTCGGGGACCGGGAAAGTCCGCCAGGGCCCGCGCTTCGCGCCTGGCCCCGACCAGCAGGGCCGCTGTCATCCGGGGCTGTGTCTGATCAAGAGCCAATGCCGTCTCGCCTGTTCCCGGCGAACCGGGGTCTGCTGCTGCTGGAGACGGCATCTAGCGGAAAGCCGCGTCGACCGTCCAATCTGTCGCCGGTCGCATGGTCCCGGTGCCGTCGCGGCCGGTGGGGGGTAACCCGGGCAGACTGCCGCCGAAAGAAATTCATCGCCACGCGGCTGAATTCACCCCGCCGATCACGAAATATTCGCCGTGCAGGTGGTGAATTCGCCTGCGAGGCGTGGCGTCCCAAGATTGGGATTCCGGGTCATTCCTGTCGATGCAACACGCTGTTAGTTACTGAAAAGTTAACGATTATTTGCGGGCCGCTGCAGAGCGTCCCGGAGAGGGTCGTCTGACGGATCAGGGCGCGGCCCTGTGACTTTTCTGGGTGGGCTGCCTGTCATGACTTCGATCAAATCCCGCGCCGTGTCCGGCGCGCGTTCGTCCAAGCGTGCGCGCAAGTCCGGCGGTTCCAGCCCGATGCGCGCCGGCCTGCTGGGCAGCACGGCTCTGGTGGCGGTGAGTCTGGCGGCGACGGGGGCCATGGCCCAGACGACGGTCGTCCCCAGCCCCGGGGATCCGGCTCCCGGGCAGACCGCCATCGCCGGCGGGACGACGCTGCAGCTGAACAACACCAGCGGAAGCGTGAACTGGCTCGACGGCTATGTTTTTACTGGTACCGGCACGCTTGAAACCAACACGACCGGGGCAAGCTCGTTCGCGCTGCGAAGCGAGATGCGCATGTCGGCGGGCGGCGCGCTCAACGTCAACACCGGCCAGTTCTCGGGCAGTTCCGACGGGCAAGGCAACTGGACCAACAACCTCGGCAGCCTGAACATCAATGCGGGTGCCATTTTCGACGGCGTCGAGGGTGCCATCTTCGTCGATGCGCTGACCGGTTCCGGGCGGCTGGCCGGCGGATTTGCGGGTGCGAGGACCACGACCATCGGTGTCGCAAACGGCTCCGGCACCTTCAATGGCATCATCACTAACACCTCGAACACCGGGCAGACAGGCTGGATCCTCGCCCTGACTCACGTCGGCACGGGCACCCAGACCCTGACCGGTGTGAACACCTATACCGGGGCGACGACCATCACGGGCGGTACGATCGCCTTGAGCGGGTCCGGCTCGATCAGTCAGTCGGGTTCCTTGAGCATCGGCTCGAGCGGCACGTTCGACATCTCGGGCCTCGCCGGCGGGACGACCGTCAACAGCCTTCAGGGCGCTGGATCCGTGATCCTCGGCGCGAACACGCTCACGGCGACCGGGGCTTCGAGCACCTTCTCCGGCTCCATCACCGGCTCGGGCGGCTTTACGCACACTGGTGCCAACACCCTGACGTTATCCGGCACGAATAACTGGACCGGTGTCACCACGGTCAGTCAGGGTGTCCTCGCAGGGACGGCCAGCTCGATCTCGGGCAGCAGCATCGTCGTCAACGCCTCTGGCTTCGGGCTGCAATACAGCGATGTGGTCGCGGGCACGGTAACCCAGAACATATCCGGCACGGGTCTTGTCAATATCGTCAGCGCGGCCGCGCTTACGTTCGCGGGAGACATCACCACCAGTGGCCGGCTGTTGGTGAACCATTCCGGCGCCAACGTCACGCTCGCCGGCACGCGGAGCGGAGGCACCGACTACGCGGTGAGTGCCGCCGGCACCTTCACGGTCGCCGATACGGGTCAGGTGCTGGGCGGTGCCTATATCGGCGTGTCGGCCGTCAACCCGGCCACGGTCAACAATTTCGGGCTGGTGTCCACGACCGGTACCAGCGGGACCGGCGTCGGGCTCGGTTCGGCCATGCGCTTCACCAACTCGTCGGTGGTGAACAACGGGTCGGTTACCGACGCCGTGGCGTCGATCACGGGCATCGAGAATGGCGTTTACACTGAAACCCCGTCCTCATCGACGGTCGGGAACTATGGCTCGATCACCGGCACGAACGCGTTCGGCGTTCGCTCGGCAGGCACGGGCGCGCTGAACCTCACCAACTACGCCGGCGGCACGATCACCGGCGGAGCCGCGGGCGTGTTCGCCTCTGGCGTGCTGAACCTGACCAACACCGGTACGATCACCGGCAACGGAGCCACCTCCAGCAGCGGCGGCGTCGTCGCATCGGGCGGCACGATCACCAACAATGTCGGTGGGGCCATCACCGGTGCCTATTTCGGCATCCTGAACAATGCGAACGGCCTGACCGTCGTCAATAATGGCGCGATCACGGGCAGTGACGCCGGGATCTATACCCAGGGTGCCCTGACCTATTCCGGTGCCGGCTCGGTTCTCAGCCAGACCCAGGCAGGCATCGCCACCTTCGCCGGCGGCACGATCAATGTCGGCACGGGTGGGTCAATCACGGGTCAGACCCAGGGAATTTACAACAATGCCGGTGCCCTCGGCGTCACCAATGCGGGTTCGATCCGCGGCGTAACCAACGACGGCATCACCTCGCATGGCGCCCTGACCCTGACCAACACCGGCACGCTCAGCTCCAGTATCTATTCGGGCGTGGCGTTCGTCGGCGGCGGCTCGGTGACCAACTCGGGCACCATTACCGGGGCCAGCGATGCGACCTATGGCTATGGTGTCCAGAACGCCAGCGGTGCCGGCACCACGACCCTGATTACCAACCAGTCGGGCGGCCTGATCAACGGCGGCACGGGCTCGATCCTGCTCAATGGCGCAGGCAACACCACCATCGATCTGCAGGCCGGGTCGACCACGACCGGTCAGATCCTGTCGAATGCCGGCGGCACGCATACTGTGACCATCGCGGGCACCCTGAACGGGGCCTACAACGCCGCGACCGGCTCGGGCATCGACAACATCACCCTGGCCTCGACCGGCTCGATCAGCGGCGCGGTGACCCTCGGGGCCGGCGACGACACCTTCACCTGGCAGGGCGGCACGATCGGCAGCACGATCGACGGCGGCACCGGCACGGCCGATGTGTTCAACAGCGTTCTGGGCACGGGTGTCAGCGGGTCGCTCTCCTTGAGCAACCTTTCCAATTTCGAGACCTACAATCACCAGTCCGGCACGTTGACCCTCACCGGCAGCCGGACCGGGGGCGCGGTCTGGACCCTCGCGGCAGGCACTATCCTGAACGTCGCGGGCTCGCTCTCCAACGTCGGTGGTACCGGGTTCGGGATCACGGCGAACGGGGCAGCGACCGTGAACGTCCTCGAAACGGGTGTGCTCAACAACTGGGTCGGCGTCTATTTCAACAGTGCCAGCACCAGCACAGTCGCCAACGCCGGGGCGATCACCGCAACCAGCACGGGGATCGCGACCGCCTCGGGCCCGGTCAACGTCACCAACGCCAGCACCGGAACGATCACTTCGTCTGCCGGTGACGCGATCCGGTTGGCCAATGGCCCCAGCACGATCACGAACAGCGGTGTGATCACCGGTTCCACCACCGGCTATGGCGTCTACACATCGTTCGGTCAGACGACGGTCAACAACAACGCCGGGACGATTTCAGGTGGTGCCGCGGGGCTGAGAATGGGGCTGGTTAGCGGCGGCAGCTACGGCGGGCTTTTGACAGTCACGAATGCCGCGGGCGCACAGATCTCCGGCGGAACCGGGATCGAGACGGTCGGAACCGGTGCCCTGACACTCAGCAATTCCGGCCGTGTTCTGGGTGCCGCCACTGGCGCGATTGTCGCCAATGGCAGCGGTGCGGTCTCGATCACCAACAATGCCGGTGGCCAGATCGTTTCCAGCGGCGGCAATGCCATCTCGACCATCGGTACGGCGACGATCACCAACGCCGGCCTGATCGGTAACGGCACCGTCAGCGGTGGCGTCTATACCGCCAGTGGAACCGGATATGCGATCAGCGTCGCCGGCGGCACCATCACCAACTCGGGCACGATCCGCGGCGCGTCTTCCGGAATTTATTCGTCGAACGGCCTGACCCTGACCAACACCGGCACGATCTCCGGCGGGCAGGGCGGTACGTCGATGTGGCTTGACGGTGTTTCATCGATCAACGCGCCGTCGACCATTCTCAATGCCGGTACGATCAGCGCGCCGGTCTATTCGGCCGTGGTGGTCGAGGGGGGCACCGTCACCAATGCCGGCGGCGGCACCCTGACCGGTGGTAGCGATTCGATCTACGGCGTGGCGGTCCAGTTCATCGAGACCGGCGGCACCTTCACCAACTACGGCAGCGCCACCGGTGCCGGGGCCGGGGCCGTCCGGGTCAACACCGCGGGTGCGGCGACCACGATCAACCTGCATGCCGGGTCGACCACCGGGTCGATCCTGCTCAACAGCGGTAACGACACCGTGACGATCTACAACGGTCGCGGTTCGACGGGCGCGGCGACGGTCGACGGGGCCAGCGGCCTCACCCTGCAGGCGGCCGGAACCCTGGCGGCGGCGTCGTTCGGCGCGATCAATATGGGCGGCGGCACGAACACCCTGACCCTGCGCGGTGCCGGCGACGGCACGGCCGCCAACGGTGCGGCGGGCACGATGGCCATGGGATCGATTACCGGTCTGACGAACCTGAGCAAACTCGACAGCGGTACCTGGACCCTGACCGGTGCCGGCAGCTACGCCGGCACGACGACGGTGTCGGGCGGCACCCTGCGCGTGCTCAACACCGGCAACGGACTCGGCAACGGAGCCGTCTCGATCGCCACGGGCGCGACCCTCAATTTCGACAACCAGACCGGCGGTGTGCTGGCCATCAAGGGCGATACCTTCACCGGTACCGGCCGGATTCTGTTCACCGGCGATGCCGGAAGCCTCACGGCCCTCGGCAACGGCGGCAACGGCAATGTCGTGATCAGCCTGTCGCAGGGTGGCCTGATCGATGTGCAGAGCGGAACCGTCAACGGCAGCGGTTCGGGCCAGGGCCTCTGGACCAACAATATGGGCGGCCTGAATATCGCGTCGGGCGCACGCTTTGATACGGTCGAGGGTCTGGTCCGGGTCGATGCCCTGACCGGCGCGGGCGCCCTGTCCGGTGGCTATGGCGGCACGGTGGCGATCACCGTCGGCGTCGCCGGTGGCACGGGCACCTTCAGCGGCACGATCGGCGACAATCCTGATATTGGCGGTCGCTATCTGGCCCTGACCAAGATCGGGGCCGGGACCCAGACCCTGACCGGCACCAACACCTATACCGGCCAGACCTCGATCGAGGCCGGCACGCTGGAGGTCCGCAACGGATCGGCCATCGCCGACACGGGCGTGGTGTCCGTGTCGTCGGGCGCGACCTTCCTGGTCTCCAATTCCGAAACCATCGGCCGGCTGACCGGCGCGGGCGCGGTGGTTCTGGGGACCAGCAACCTGACGGTCGGCGGCGTGGGTGCCAGCACATTTTCCGGCGTCATTTCCGGCTCCGGTGGGGTGAGGATCAGTGGTGGCGGCACACAGACACTCAGCGGTGCGAACACGTACACCGGCGCGACCACAGCCTCGTCCGCGACCCTGCGTCTGGGCGCTTCGAACGTTCTGGCCGATACAACGGACCTCGAAGCCAGCTCCCTCGGCATCATCGACATGGGGGCGTTCAACGACACAGTGAGAACGGCCACCTTCTACACCGGCACCCGACTTGACGGCACGGGCACCCTGACTGCGAACAGCTACATCAGCTGGGGGGCGGATTTTAACGCCAACCTCGGCACCGGGACGTTTACCGCCCTCGGCGGTACAACCCGGCTGAACGGAACGCTCGCCGGCACTTATGTGGCGGTCAACAGCGGCAGCATCCTTCAGCTCGGGGGCTCGAACCGCCTCGCCGACACCGCGTTGGTTACGGTGGCGTCGGGAGCGACCCTGGATCTCAACGCCTATAATGACACGATCTCCCGGCTCGAGCTCGCGGGTCGTCTGGACGGTTCTGGCACGCTGACGGCTGCCACAACCTCGCTGACCGGGGCAACCGTGAACGCCAACCTCGGCACAGGCGCGCTGTTCCAGCAAGGTGGAGTCACCCTGCTGAACGGAGTCGCCGGCGCGACCACCGTCAGCATCAACGGCGGCACGCTTCGGCTGGGAAGTTCCGACCGACTGTCGGACGTCGCCAACCTGTATGTGAACGCGGGCACGATCCTGGATATCCAGGGCTTTTCGGACAGGGTCGGGGCTGTCGAGATCACCGGCGGTGCCCTGAACGGCACCGGCCTTCTGACGGGCGGACGGTTTTTCCTCAGCGGCGCGACGATCAACGCCAACCTCGGCACCGGCAACCTTTCGGTGGAGGGCTCGCGGGGAGCCACGATCCTGAACGGCTCATCGGCATCGACCCAAGTCTCTGTCTGGGATGCCGATTCGAGTCACGGCATTGTGGCGGGCAATCTGGTGCTGGGCGGATCCAACCGTCTGGCGGACAGTGCGGCCGTGACCGTTGGTACAGGCGGCGTGCTGAATCTCCAGGGCTTCAATGACACGGTCGGTACCCTCCTCCTGCGCGGCGCGCTGAACGGCACCGGCACGCTGACAGCAGGTAGCTATTCGCTGAGCAATGGCACCGTGAATGCCAACCTCGGCACCGGCCTTCTGATCAACATCGGCGGGACCTCGACCCTGAACGGCACCTCGGCGGCGTCGACGGCCTGGGTCCAGGCCGGCACCCTGCACCTGGGCGCGTCCGAGCGGCTGTCGGATGCGGCGATGCTGTCGGTCTCCTCCGGCGCGACCCTGGACTTGCAGGGCTACGACGAGACCGTGGGCGTGGCCTGGCTGAACGGCATGCTGAACAGCTCAGTGCTGCTCCCGTCGCCCCTGGCCGGTGATGCCGGCGACGGCCCGCAAGCGGCCCTGCTCCCGACCGGGACCGGTACCCTGACCGCGGCCGAATACTATCTCGACGGCGCACTCATCAATGCCAACCTCGGCGCGGGATCGCTGTTCAACACCGGCGGAGTCTCGACCCTGAACGGCACGTCGGCGGCCGGGATTGTCACGGTCCAGGCCGGCACCCTGCGACTCGGTCAGTCAGACCGCCTGGCCGATACGGCCATGCTCTCGGTTTCAAGCGGCGCGACGCTGGACCTGATGGGCAATGACGAGACGGTTGCCCTGGCGGTGATCAACGGCACTCTCAACACCAACCCCCTGGCGGTCCCGGCCGTGACGCCCCCCTCGGGCGAGGCAACGGTCGCTTTCAGCCCGGCCCCGGTCGGGACCGGCACCCTGACGGCGATCGAGTACCAGCTGAACGGGGCGACGGTGAACGCCAACCTCGGCAGCGGATCCCTGTTCAACCTGGGTGGCGTCTCAACCCTGAACGGCACGGCCGCGGCCGAAGAGGTCGTCGTTCAGGCCGGCACCCTGCGTCTGGGTCAGTCAGACCGCCTCGCAGATGGCGCGACGCTCCGGGTCTGGACCGACGCGACGCTGGACCTGATGGGCAATGACGAGACGGTCGCCCTGGCCTACCTGAACGGGACTCTGGACAGCACGGTCAGCCTCCCGTCGCCCGACGCGGACCCGGCCCAGGTCATTCCGGCCCTCAACGTCAACGCAAAGGGGGCGGACGGCCCGCTCACGATCCCGGTCCCGACCGGCACCGGTACCCTGACGGCGACCCAGTATGTTCTGAACGGCGCGACCATCAACGCCAACCTCGGTTCCGGTAGCCTGTTCAACGCCGGTGGGACCTCGACCCTGAACGGCACCGCGGCCGCCGGCTCGGTCTCGGTCCAGGCCGGCACCCTTGCCCTGGGCGCGTCCGACCGTCTGGCCGATACGGCCATGGTCTCGGTCTCGACCGGCGCGACCCTCGACCTCAACGCCTTCAGCGACACCGTCGACCTGGTCCTGCTCAACGGCACCCTGGACGGCACCGGCACCCTGACCGCGGCCCAGTATCAGCTGACCGGGGCCACGGTGAACGCCAACCTCGGCGCGGGCTCCCTGTTCAACCTCGGCGGAGGCTCGACCCTGACCGGCGCCGCGGCCGCTACCTCGGTCTCGGTCCAGGCCGGCACCCTGGCCCTGGGCGCGTCCGACCGTCTGGCCGATACGGCCACGGTCTCGGTCTCGTCCGGCGCGACCCTCGACCTCAACGGCTTCAGCGACACCGTCGACCTGGCCCTGCTCAACGGCAGCCTGGCCGGCACCGGTACCCTGACCGCGGCCCAGTACCAGCTGACCGGGGCCACGGTGAACG